>Ga0228535_1000037_pt1 | contig 414964 bp, 374 predicted proteins | sample SJ1metagenome_FD_168457 | JGI IMG/M metagenome (GOLD analysis project Ga0228535, IMG submission 168457) | Enriched culture of PCE-dechlorinating microbial communities from Ithaca, New York, USA - SJ1 | ecosystem: Engineered > Modeled > Simulated communities (microbial... > Unclassified... | reverse complement strand
TCTGATTTCCGCGGCAAAAGAAGTAAGATTTTTCAAGCCAAGGTCTCCTGTAAGGTAAATGATCAGTTTGGAATCCTGTCTTTTACAGGAAATCTTATAGCGTTTTTGCCAGTCTTGTTTAACATCCATAATAATGAATAGATAATGCCGACCAGAACAAGATAAATAATTTCTAAAAGGTTTTTGAGTAGTTAATGCTTTTGCCGCCGGTTTGTCAATCTCAAATTACAGACTGCCTGATATCGGGTAAATACGGATGAAAATCAATAATGATAATCTGGGAGAAAGATATAACAATAATCAGTTAAATCAATGACACTCGCTGAAAACGAATGCAATGAAGGTTGAAGCGAAAGTGGAATTGATCCCGAAAGCGAGCGAGTTTGGGCGAAGCTATTCGGGATCCCGGGGTCGTATTCCCCGCAGTTTACTGCGATTGGAGAAGAACCGTACACTTTATGATACCCACTGCTTGCGGCGGGGTTGTTCATTAATATTCAGACGGTGAGTGGTTAGCCGGCGGATTTTTCTTGACAAAAAAAATCAATTCTTTTATTTTACTAATTGAACATTTCGTTAAATTGTTAAGGAGGTTCTGATGTCTATAATATTGGATCGTAATAAAATACTCGATGCCAGTGTTGCAGTTATTGCCAAACATGGTTTCCGCAAAGCTTCTCTAACTGACATCGCCCGTCTTCTCGGAGTGGCTAAAACGGCACTTTATTATCATTTTCCCGGTGGTAAACAGGAGTTACTGCATGCGGTGATTCAGCGGGAAGAAGATATTATTTTGGAAGAAATGCGCAGAGCCGTGGTTTCTCAGGAAGATCCAAGAAAGCAAATGCGCAGCCTGATTTTAGCAAAGTTGATCCATTTCCACCGCCTGCGCGAGCTTTTTGATGTTATCATTGATGTTGGCGAAGAACTGTTCAAAATTTATTCCGAGCATAAAACAGCCTTTCAAACTGCGGAACGCGAGATGATTCAAGATATTTTCCAGACGGGGCAAAAGCTGAATATGTTCAAGCCGTCCTCTAATATAATGCGTTTGGCCTCCAGTATTCAGTCGGTATTGCATCATCTGGAATTGCCACTGGTTTTTAACAGCCGCGAAGATATGGAAAAAGAAATTGATGAACTTTTAGAAATTCTTTTTTACGGGATTGCCGTCAAGCAGAATTAAAACACATAATCGGCGAAGATTTTTTTGAAAATTTGAGGTTATCTTATGAAAATTTGTCATTTAGGAGGTATCTGCTTTTTTTTAACTTTCCTTATGATTTTGGGCTGCAACAGCGATAAGACAGTAAATGAGCAGGCAGGTGTTCCTGTTGTAGCAAAGCAAATAGCGAAGATCAGTATTGATAAAGAAATTTCGGTCAGTGGAAACATCGAAGGCCGTAAAACAGTCAAATTGGGTTTTCTGGTAGCCGGAAAAGTCAATTACATCGCAGCAAATGAGGGAGAGCCGCTTGCCGCCGGTCAATTGCTGGCCGGCCTCGATCCGGAAAATTATAAAATCGCCAAAGAGATGGCCGATGCCAACCTCGATCAGGTGCAGGACGAGTATAACCGGTTGAGCATTATGCATGAAAGAAAAAGTGTTGCGGATGGCGACTTTTCCAAAATTTCCAGCGCCTTAAAGCTTGCCGGGGCGCAACAAAGACTGCACAACAAGAATCTGTCGGATACTAAGTTATATTCCCCGCTGAAAGGCGTGTTGCTGAAGAAAGGCACGGAAGTAGGCGAAATCGTCGGTGCCGGGTTACCGCTTTTCATTGTTGCAGATATTAGTGTTGTCAAGGTCAATGCCGCTGTTCCCGAAGCTGATTTGCAACAGATGAAAATCGGCAGTGACGCTGCTGTTTATATATCCCCCATCAATTCAACATTTTCCGGCAAGGTTGTAGAAATCGGTTCCGTGGCCGAACCGACGACGCGATCATTTGACGTTAAGATAGAAGTGAAAAATCCCCGGCTAATCATCCGGCCCGGCATGACGGCGGAAATAAAAGTGATGTCGGGACGAAAAACGGACATTATAGCTGTCCCGGTAGAGGCTGTGCTGCGCGAGCTGGACAATACCGCCTATGTGTTTATTGCCGATAAAACCAGGAATCAGGCCTTTAAACGAAAAATATCTTTGGGCCGGATGGCGGGAAACAATATCGAGATTACCTCCGGTGTTGTACCAAACGAATGGGTGGTTACCGGTGGTCAGCATAAATTAAACAACGGCTCTTCCATAATGTTAAAGTAAACGTCATGAATTTTATAAAAAAATCCCTCAAATATCCGCAAGTGACCATATCCATTATGCTCCTGACTTTCCTGGTCGGCTTATATTCTTTAATTTACATGCCGCGGCGTGAAGACGCCAAAATTCTTATGCGCATCGGACAGGTCATCGCTTACTACCCTGGAGCGAATTCACTGCAGGTTGAAGAGCAGGTGACCAGGAAACTCGAGCAGTATCTTTTTCAATATGAAGAAGTCAGGAAAGAGAAAACGATCTCTACTACCCGTGACGGTGCCGTCGTTATTAATGTATGGTTGAATGATGATGTGGAAAATGTGGATATTTTCTGGAGCAAGCTCAACCATCAGATGCTCGTACTGAAAGCCGTCAATCTGCCGCCGGGGGTGCAGGGCCCCTTTGTCAATTACGAATTCGGAGATACGGAGGCGCTGCTTGTCGGCATTGAAATGGATCACCCCGATTACGCTCAACTGAGAGATTATGTCCAAAAGCTGGAGGACAGTCTCAAAACCATCAAAGCGGTTTCGAAAATAAAACGTATCGGCGAGCAGAAAGAGCAGCTTGTCATTTCATCCAGCAGTGCCAAATTAAATCAGTACGGGACCTCGTTTGCAAAAGTCATGCAGGTGTTGCAGTCACAAAACGCCATTGGGCCCACGGGTGATATCAAAACGCCCGATACCAAAATTACTCTTTACAGTCAGGGATATTACAAAACAGAAACGGATATTGCCGACCAAATCATCGGCGTTGCCAAAACCGGCCAGGTGGTTCGCCTGAAAGACGTGGCCCATCTTCAAAGGCAGTATCAGGAACCGGTATCCAAGGTTATGGTCAACGGGTGCAACACCATGCTGCTGGCCGTTCAAATGCGGGAGGGCAACAATATCGTTGAATTCGGTAAAGAGGTGGACAGGAAACTGGCCGAAGCAAAAAAACTGCTTCCTGCCAACGTCAAGCTGACCACGATTGTAAATCAATCCAAAATCGTCGATAGAAATGTCAGCCAGTTTATGCGGGAATTTATTATGGCGATTGTTGCGGTTATTGTGATCATCGTATTACTGCTGCCGTTCCGCGTTGCCGCTGTTGCCGCTATGGCTATTCCCATGACCATTGCGGTGACGTTTGCTCTAATGCATGCCACTGGTATCGAACTGCATCAGGTTTCCCTGGCATCCTTAATTGTAGTATTGGGCATGGTGGTGGATGATGCCGTGGTTGTTGCCGATAATTATGTGGAGCTGCTCGACAAAGGTGTGAACAGGCGTCTCGCCGCCTGGAAGAGCGCAACCGAGCTTGTCGTACCCATTCTAACGGCCACACTGACCATAATTGCGGCCTTTTTACCGCTGGTGACTTTAACGGGGATGGTTCAGGAGTTCATTATTGCCTTGCCGCTGACCGTCTCCATCGCTCTGGCGTCTTCATTCATCGTAGCCATGCTTTTAACGCCTGCTTTGTGTTTCATCTTTATTAAAAAAGGTCTTCACAATTCTTTCACCGAATCAGCGCAAAATAAAAAAAAGGTATCACTGCTCTCTCTGATGCAACTGGGATACGACAAAACGATCACTTGGTGTATGCTCCACTCCAAACTGACGATAGTCGTTTGTCTGTCTAGTATCCTCATGGCGGCTTTTTTATATCAGGTTATTCCGCAGAAATTTTTTCCGGCTGCCGAACGAAACCAGTTTGTGGTCGATCTATGGATGCCTACGGGCACAAAATTGGAAAAAACCGAGCAGGTTGTTTTGAAAATCCGGAACATGATTAAAACCGACAAGAGAGTCGTTTCCTATGCAACATTTATCGGCGCCAGTTCGCCCCGCTTTTATTATAATTTTATGCCTGAACCACCGGTTGATAATTTTGCCCAGATACTTGTCAATACGTATACAGACAAAGAAGCGTATCAACTTTGCCTGGAATTAAATGCCAAAGCCGTAAGAGAAGTTCCGGAAGGAAATGTTCAGGCCAGGCTCATGCAGCAGGGAAAGCCTTCGATCACCTCTGTGGAAATCAGAATCGTCGGCGATGATATTGTAACACTGAAAAGCATTGGCAATCGGATTCAGGATATTATTCGCAAGACCCATGCTGCAGCCTTTGTTCGTACTGATTTCAAAGAGGATTATTATGGTGTTGCCGTTCGGCTTAAGGACAGTGCCGAACACTTGGGATTCACGACAAGCGGTATTGCGAAATCAATATACGGAGGCTTCACAGGCGTTTCGGTGTCAACCCTGTACGAAGGCAATACGCCCGTGGATATTCTCCTGCGGCTGGAGGAACAAAGCCGCAGGAATTTTGATGATTTGCAGAATATGTATCTTACATCACCTGCCACCGGAGCCGCCGTCCCGCTGCGTCAAATAGCATTATTAGAACCCGAGTGGCACAATGGCCGGATTATTCACCGCAACGGTCTGAGAACTCTGACGGTTCAATGTGAACCGGTGGAAGGAATGCTCGCCTCCCAAATCCTCAAAAAAATAATGCCGGACATATCCGGACTTGCTCTTCCTGTGGGCTACAGAATTGAATATGGAGGCGAATACGAAAACCGGCGGGAAACATTCTCCGAAATGAGTCTGGCTTTGGGAATCAGTTTGCTCTTGATTTTCCTGGTTCTCCTGTTCCAGTTCCGCAACCTGAAAGAAACATCCATTGTGATGCTGACGATTCCCCTGAGCATGTTCGGAGCTTTACTGGGTTTATTAATAACCAGTAACTCCTTCGGGTTCACGGCCTTTGTCGGTTTGATCAGTTTGTCGGGTCTTGTGGTCAGAAATGCCATTATCCTGCTTGACCATGCCAACGAGCTTGTCCATAATGGCGTTGCCATACCAACTGCCGCCCTCGAAGCCGGTAAAAGGCGGTTGCGGCCTATTTTTTTGACAGCCAGCGCGGCGGCGATCGGCGTCATTCCCATGATTATTTCCGGCTCGCCGATGTGGAGCCCCTTAGCCAGTGTGATCGCGGTTGGTATTATGTTCGCCATGGTCATATCCTTGTTGCTTGTACCGGTTCTTTATGCCCGGGTGATCAAACCATCAGATAAAAAACAAGAATTGGACACAGCGGAGAGCAAAGCTAAGGGGCTTGTTAAACCGGGAGCAATGACGGTGCTTTCCTGTATGATATTGTTTTTGTTGGCGACGAACGTCAATGCCCAACAGAATACGGAAACATTAAATTTACAAAAAGTAATGGACCTGGCCGTTCAAAACAATCGCTTGCTTAACATTAAGAAAATGCAGTTGGATGAAAAACAACAAAAAGTAAACGAAGACAGGGTAAAATATTTTCCATCCGTTACTCTTGGCGGTAATTATCAATATAATGATCATTTGTCCGCTCTTACTATTCCGCAAGGTGCATTCGGTGAGCTTCCCCTGGGCGGAACCAGAATCCCAATGCCGGCGACGGGAAAAACTTTCATTTTAGGTGATCATAATACATACAGTTCTGCCGCCACATTATACCAGCCGATTTCCCAAATTCCGAAAATTAAAGCCGGGGTTGATGTTTCCAAAACGGAACTGCAAATCGTAAAAATTGAACAGGATAAAGCAACCATGCAGGTCAAGCAAACCGCCGAAAAACTGTATTTCAGTTTGTTGATCTTGCAGAAGCAAAAAGAAGAGGCGGAAATCAAGCTATTACTGGCGAAGAAGAAACTGCACGATGCGGAAAGTGCAGTTCTCGCCGGCAAAGCCACCTTATCCAATGAAATAGGGCTGCGTGCCAATGTTGCTGATGAAGAACAAAATCTGCTGAAGATAAATATCCAAATTGACGATTATTCCGCCGACATGAAGCGTTTTATCGGATTACCTTCCGCAAGTATGTGTGTATTCACGCCGGTTTTTTTCGATGACACTCCTGTTCGTCTGCTGCCGATGGAGTCCCTTGTTCGGGAGGCGCAGGAGGGCAACACGGATCTGAAAATTGCAGCTCTCTATAAGAAGAAAGCCGAGTATGCTGTTCGGGCAAGCCAATACAGCTATCTGCCTGATTTCGGTCTCATGGGCGGTTATACTTATCAGGAAGGCAATGCGCTCTACCCGGAAAATAATACATTTATCGGCATTTCCCTGAAATGGAATATTCAGGAAGCTTTTTCGAATACTTATGTGAAGAGGCAGCGCCTTTCCCTGAAAAAACAAGCTGAAGAAAATCTGGTAAATACATGCGAACAGGTCAACGCGGATATTGAAAAGGCATATCGGAAATTGGCACAATCGGTCGAACTGATAGCAGTGGTTAATAAAGTATTGGCTTTTCGTCGGGAAGATTTAAAGATTCAAGCCGACCGTTACCATGCGGGGCTGAATCTGGAAGCGGACCTGCTGGCGGGTCGAGCTGCCCTGGCGAAGGCAGAAGCGGATTTATTTGCCGCGCAACTCAATTACAGGATTGCTTTGACGGAGCTGCAGATTCTTACCGGTAAATTCTGATGAATTTGCTCAGGAACAACTTTTTATCTGCGGAAACCGGAAAATTTCACCAATGCCTTTTCCACACAGAAGCTCAGCATATTGCTCCGCCGTTTTAGTTGCCAAAATTAATTTGACATCCTGCTTTGCGTCGGCGTATATCTTTTCTGAACTTATAAAAACTTTCCGGGGATAAAATATGATGCAGTCTTCAGCTAAAATGAAAATTGGTGTTTTATACGGCGGAAGATCGGGTGAGCACGACGTTTCGCTTTGTTCGGCGGCGTCGGTAATTTCAGCGCTGGACGGCAACAAATACGAAATCACAGCCATAGGCATAGACCGGGACGGCAAATGGTATGTTCAGGATAAACCGGAAATAATTCCCCATAAGGATTTTGGCAGGATCCTTTCCCTGAAAAAAAGAGGGAACTGGTTGGTCAATCATTTCGAAAATGAAAACAGGTTATATCTGTATAATTTAGAAAACAAAGACGAAATCGTTATCGTTGACATCGTATTTCCTGTTTTACACGGGACATTTTGCGAAGACGGAACTTTGCAGGGGCTCCTGGAGCTTGCTATGGTGCCTTACGTCGGGGCGGATGTTATCGGTTCGGCAATCGGTATGGATAAGGATGTTGCCAAAAGGCTGCTCGGTGCAGCCGGTATTCCGACAGTGCCTTCCCTGACGGTAAACAAGCAGCACTGGTATGATCATCAGGAATCGATTGTGCAAAAAGCCATTTCCGAACTGGGTTTGCCGCTTTTTGTCAAGCCGGTATGTGCCGGTTCTTCCGTCGGCGTAAAAAAAATAAAAGACAAAGTATCCTTCCCGGAAGCGGTAAATTTTGCTCTGCAGTTTGATACGCGGGCGATAATTGAAAAAGCCGTCGACTGCCGGGAAATCGAATGCGCGGTGCTCGGCAACGAAAACCCTGAAGCCTCAATCCTGGGAGAAATCGTTTCCAGTCATGAGTTTTATTCCTATGAGGCCAAATATATTGATCCGAACGGAGCCGTGACAAAAATTCCCGCACAGGTCGAACCTTCGCTTGCTGCTTTGATCAGGCAAACAGCCGTTGCCGGATACAGAGCTCTGGGGTGCAGTTCCATGGCCCGGGTTGATTTCTTTCTCGATAAAAAAACCGGCGAGTTCTACCTCAACGAAATAAATACGCTTCCCGGTTTTACGAGCATCAGCATGTATCCCAAACTCTGGGAGGCTACCGGAATTAAATATGGCGATCTTCTCGACAAACTGATTCAATTCGCGCTGGACAGACATCGAAAGAAGCAAGCAGTTAAAACAGAGTACAGGTAACAGCAATAATTAAAGCAAAAATATTTTTACAAAACTTGACTGTCATTCGAAAAAAGATTAATTGTAACCAGCTTATAAAAATTTTAAAATTAATAGAAGTTGCCGAAAAAAACACTGATGGCTGCCTTAAACAGGCAATGCATTCGAGAGGTATAATAATTTTATAATGTCTGATATTCCCCTATCTCATCCTGCATCATACTGGAAAAAATCTTCCAAAGATCCTCGTGTGACGAAAGGAGAACTTTCCCGCGCAACAATATTGGATACCGCCCATGATGTGTTCAAAGCGATGGGCTACTACAATGCTTCCATTTCGGAAATTACCCGCAGATGTAATGTTTCCGCCGCCACTTTTTACCGGTATTTCAAAAATAAGGAGCAGATATTTCTCCAGCTGACCGGTATGGTTATATCCCGTTTTAAGGTAATGGCGGCTTCCTTGAAGCTGGAAGGACTTGATTTTCCCGGAAGATTACGGGAGGTTATAAAACTTCTTTATATTCACAGCCGTGACAATTTTGCTTTTCACAGGATGCTGGGTGAATCGGAGCTTATCGACCATGTTGCCATTGATTATTATGAATCCATCGCCGAGTTTTTCCGGAATTATCTCAAGCGCGAAGCACGGGCAGGAAATATCCGGACGGTGAATCCGGACATTGTCGCTTATGCACTCATGGGTATTTGTTATTTTCAATTTTTAAGAAAAGACAAAACGAATGATGAGTTTTCCGAGGATAAAACCGTAGATTTGCTTACCGAGTTGGTTATTAACGGCATCAGCGGACCGGCCCGGTGGAATAAAGCAAAAAATTGGGACATCCTGAACAAGCCAGTCCCTGTTCCGATAAATGCCGTAAAAGGTGAACCGATAACAAAAGGTGAAAAAACAAGAGAGACGATTCTGCTGTCGGCAGAAAAAATATTCGGCCAGTTGGGGGTTAATCGCACCAATATTGCGGATATTACCCGTGACGCCGGTGTTGCCCATGGTACTTTTTATGTTCATTTTGAGAGTAAGGGCGAATTACTGGAAGGGCTTGTAAAATATGCCAATCATCTGATTCGCAGAGATTTGCAACGATCGGTTGTTAATGTCCGTGACAGAAGAGATATTGAGCGCATCGCAATTCTAGTAAGCTTCGAATTCATTCAGCGCCATAAATGGATCTACAGAATCGTGCCCGAATTTGAAATGATCGATAAGACGGTTACCTTCTGGTACTATAACAAAATATCCGAAGGTTATATTCGAGGGCTGGAACAGGGAATAAATAAAGGTCAGATACGCAGTATCCCTCCGACATTTCTGGCCTGGTATCTGATGGGCTATACTCATTTCATTTCTCTGAAGTGGATTGTTTGGCCCGTTGATTCTCAGACAAGAATGACCGATAAAATGGTGAAAGAAATAATTGAATTTATGCTGTTCGGTATAAAACCGGTAAAAAAAATAAAAAAATAAAATTTTCTGCCGCAGTATCAAAACTATTTTCCATATGGTTTCCGGATAACGCATGATTATATTGCTTTTTTCTCCTATTGGAGCTAATACCGCCGACACCCGTCTCGGCAAATCTTTTTTCCATCTCTGGTTTTCGGAAAGTTACAATGCAAAAAATTATCTCTTCCTCCACTACTCCTTCATGAGTGAAGTGGCTAATCTTTTTTTTCAGACAAGCTTTGCTTTTTTACAGAGATTTTTCCTTACAAATTTACATCGTCTTACATTAATTGTTCCCGGGAGCGGTTATCCGGGTACAGTGTCGTTATAGAGCATTAAAAATAATTTATACATTTTTTCTTGACAAACAATATTTATTCTGGAATAAATAAATGAAAGGTGAGTCATATATCATATGAAAGGTGAGTCATATTTCATTTCACCTCGAACCTCAACAATAAAAAAAGGAGGGTGTATTTATGGTAGAAAAAGTAAAAATCGTTTTGGCAGTTCTGTTGATGGCTTTCCTGGCAATGATCATGAGCCAGTCGGCCGTCGCGTCCGGTGAACCGATAAAAATAGGGGTAGTTACATCCAGATCCGGAGTTTTCCAGGAATGGGGTACGGAGGAACTTCGGGGTTTGGAATTGGGATTGGAATACGCCACAAACGGCACCAACAAAGTACTGGGTCGGGAAATAAAGCTGATCGTCGAAGATGATACCAGCAAGCCGGATGTCGGTGCACAAAAGGCAGTCAAGCTGTTAACCGAGGGTAAGGTCGACATTCTCACCGGTGCCATAAGCAGTGCCGTAGCAATGGCAATTCAGGCGAAAGTAGTTGAATATAAGAAACCCTATATTGTGAGCGCTGCTTCTGCTGATCAAATAACCGGCGAGAACTTTAACAGATATACCTTCCGCATCGGCAGATCATTGCGTCAGGGTTCCCTCTCCGGTGCCAAATACATTGTGGACAAAATGGGCAAAAACATAGCTATTTTGGCTGCTGACTACGCGGGCGGGAGATCATTTGTCGCTGCATACAAGCAAGACTTTATAGCCAACGGCGGGAAGATAGTTGTAGAACTTTATGCTCCTCTTACGACCGGCGATTTTACTCCCTATTTGCAGAAAATTAAGGCCTCTGGAGCCAACACACTGATGGTGTTCGTGACGGGCGCAAATTTTACCACTCTGCTGCCCAAGCAAATCGGGGAGATTGGTATTTACGAGAAAATGAAGGTTGCAACTGATTTCGCCGACATCACATTTTTCAAGTCGTTAGGCATGGCAGCTGTGGGCATGGTGGGCACCTGCATGTATTATTATGAACTTTTTGACAATCCCTTGAACAAGTGGTTAGTCGAGCATCATCAGAAGAAATTCAATGCTCCTCCGGAACTGTGGGCCGGCCATAGTTTTGCAACCGGTATCGCTTTGATTGCAGCCATTAAAAAGGCCGGATCAGTTGAAACCGAAGCCCTGATTAAGGCGCTCGAAGGTCTTGAGTTTTACGGGCCTAAAACAACAACCGAGAAAATTCGTATCCGTCCGGAAGACCATCAGGCCATGCAGGGAGTTCCTTTTGTTGAGTTGGTAAAAGTTGAGGGTAGGGACTATCCGGTGCCTAAACTGGTGTTTCTGCCTACTGCCGAACAAGCCACGCCCCCGATTACTGTACCTAAGAAATAAACAATCCGCCGGAAGGTGCCCGGTCTGGCGGCAGTATAATTACCGGGCACTCTTTCCGCTTTAAGGAGCGTGAGCACATAATAATAGTGAGGAAATGATATGTTGTCGGACTCATTTGCAGGAGAAAAGCTGCATGCCTTCAGGATCTGAATAATCTTGATCTAAGTGAAAATAAAAATATGTCTTAGATACGTGCGTTGTGGCTGATTACAGGCTTAGGCAGGAGGTGAAAAAATGAATTTAGCGGAATGTGTCGAGATACATGCTCTCAAATATGGAAATTCGAAAGCGGCGTTAATATCTGATGATAGCGGCGAGCGCTGGACTTATGCAGATGTAAACAAACAAATTAATCGCATTGCCAATGGTCTGCAAAGCCTCGGAATTGCTCCAGGCTCACGTGTAGCAGTTATGCTGAGGAGCCGACCGGAACTTATCTTCTCCAGTTTTGCCGTCTTTAAAACCGGTTGTATTTATGTATCTATTAATTCCCGGCTTAAAGAAAAAGAAATCAAGCATATTTTGATTAATTCCGGAGCGGAAATTCTGATTTGTGATTCATCGGTGGTACCGCTGATCAAAGAAGTCAGAAATGATTGTAAAGAACTGAAGCATATTGTCGTCTATGGAGACATTCAGGAAGAAGGGTTGATTAAATTTTCCGAATGGATTGAAGGGAAATCTGATAATTACAAGGTTGATCCAGATATCAATGAAGTTGCGGCAATCATGTATACCGGGGGTACGACAGGTGTTCCCAAAGGCGTTGTATTGACCCATGCCGGTATAATCGGCAACAGCCTGGCGGGAAGCAAAAGACTCTTGTTTGACGAAAATACGATTATTGTAATTGCCATGCCGATGTTTCATATCGGAGGATTGGCGGCTGGCGCCTTCTATTGCTTTTTAAACGGTGCTACAATTATCCAGCAGGAATTTTTTAATGCAGTAAAATATGCAGCAGCTTTTAAAAAGTATAAAGCGACCGTAATCTATGGAGTACCGACATTCTATTATTCCTTTAACAGCCTTCCCGAGTCCCATACAAAAGATTTCAGCTCGGCAGTACTTGGATTCAGCGGGGCCGGTGTCTTTGCTACTTCTGTCCGCAAGGCTTTTGAAGAACGGTTTGGAGTTAAAGTATATCAATACTATGGCCTTACGGAGAACTCTCCCGGTGTAACCGTTGAAGATCCTCTTTCTCCGGAGCGAAACTATGAGTCGGTGGGTACTGCTCTTCCGGGTGTGGAAATAAAAATAGTCGATGAAAATGATAGTAAGTTACTTCCGGGCGAGCATGGAGAACTGTGTGTAAGGGGCCCCTATCTGATGACGGAATACTGGAAGAATCCCGATGCCACAAGCGTGGCAATGCGGGGCGGATGGCTTCATACGGGGGATCAGGGTGTCATTGATGAAAAAGGGCACTTCTACATAATGGGACGTAAACATGACATGATTCTTGTAGGAGGAGCCAATGTTTATCCGGCGGAGGTGGAAGGGCTCCTTTTAGAAGCCGATAAACGCATACAACAGATCGCCGTGGTCGGAGTCGCCGATGAAAGACTGGGTGAAATTCCCCGTGCCTTTGTAGTTATGAAAGAAGGGTTTAAAAGTACGGAAAAAGATATTATTGAACTGGCCCGCGCCAACATGGCCCCTTACAAGACGCCGCGCAGCGTAGTGTTCCTGGATGCACTTCCTACGACTTCGATAGGCAAAATAGATAAGAGGGCACTCCAGAATAGAAGCGTCTGACAGCGGATATGGTATTTCCACGGTAGATATAAATATTAAGCAGGAGGGGTTAATTATAAATATGTCTAAAATAAACTCTCTTATAAACGTAGAAGTTCAACAAAATATTTACTCTGTTGTCATCAACAGGCCGGGTGACCGGAATTCGATTAACACACCACTCATGGAAGAAATCGAGCGGATTCTGACAGAGGCGGAAAAATCATCGGCCAGGGCTGTTGTTTTTAGCGGAGCGGGAAATACCTTTTTCATCGGCGGAGCGGATGCTTTGGAAATGATGCGATATGCTCCGGAAGAAGCACGTGCCTTTTCCGGACGTATTCAACAATTCTTCAATCGGATGGAAGAAAGCCCGCTCATTCTGGTTGCCGCCATTAATGGTCTTTGTTACGGCGGAGGATATGAATTTGCATTGGCCTGTGATTTCCGCGTTGCCAGCGAAACCGCCCGCATGGGACTTCCCGAGGTGCGGGTTGGTATTATTCCGGGTGGCGGTGGTACACAGCGTCTCCCCAGACTTGTGGGGAAAGGGAAAGCCCTTGATATTATTCTCCGGGGCCGGTTGTATAGTGCAAAAGAGGCACTGGAAATGGGACTGATTCATCAGGTGTTTCCTCCGGACGAACTTAATGCCGAAACTGTTAAATTCCTCGAACCTTTTTTTAAAAATCCTCAACATGCCCTGTCCCATGCAAAAAAAGCAATACAAGCCTTTCAAAACGATTCTTTTGCCGGTGGTCTGGATAAGGAAAGCCGGGAATTTAAAGAGTGTTTTAAAAACGATTTCTTCGTTAATGAAATTTGTTCTCAGGTTAAAACCGGTGTAATGCCTACTACCCAAAAGCTGCCGGAGTGGATTAAATAAAAAATATATCTTCAAGAAGAATGATCTTGTTTTGCGCTTGAAAAGGTTGAGAGACTTCCGTGGAGGAATCTAATTGATGTCGGAGACGCAGCAAAAATTCATATTACGGACCGTAGATTTAAAAAAGAGCTTCGGTAAGCAGATAGCCGTAAATAATGTGAGTCTGGATATTTGTACCGGCGAATTCGTATCCATAATCGGTCCGAACGGAGCCGGGAAAACAACTTTTTTCAATCTGATCACGGGTGCTTTCCGGCCGGATAGTGGTTCCATCTATTTTAAAGACCAGGATATAACCCGCGTCAAAGAGTTCAATCGCGTGCAGATGGGGATGGCCCGTTGTTTTCAGATAACGAATGTCTTTCCGCATATCTCGGTTCTGGAAAATGTGCGACTTGCAGTTCAGGCCAAATCAAAACACAGGTACAGATTGTTTATCAATACCGATAAGCTTAAAGAGCTTACCGAATATGCATATTATTGTCTGGAAGTCGTTCAATTGAAAAATCTTGCCCCCCATTTGGCTGTAAGCTTAACCCATGCCAATCAGCGGAAACTGGAGATAGCCATACAACTTGCTTCCCAGGGAGAACTCATGCTGCTTGACGAACCTACAGCCGGAATGTCGGCCGAAGAAGTTCCCGGAATTATAGAAGTTGTTAAAGACATAAGAAAGAAAGAACAAAAAACCATTGTTATGGTCGAGCATAAACTGAATATGGTGCTTAGCTTATCCGATCATATTGCAGTTATGAATTATGGTGCACTGATCGCCTATGGCTCGCCCCATGAAATACAAGAAAATAAGGATGTGCAAAGTGCATATCTGGGAAGGAAGGTGAACCCATGAATATCCTGGAAATGCATGAGGTTCACACATTTATAGCGGGATTTCATATTTTGGAAGGAGTTACTCTGACGGCTGAACATGGCAAGTTGACGATTCTTTTGGGCCGAAACGGTTCCGGTAAGACAACAACGATAAAAACTATTATGGGACTGACTCCGGCTGGATCTGGTGAAATTCTGTTTCAGGGTAAGGCCATTCAGAAAATGCATGATTTTGAAATACCATGGCTGGGCATTTCCTTGGTACCGGAAGGTCGTGATGTTTTTTCCCAGCTGACGGTTGAAGAAAATCTTCTCATTGCCGTGCGGAAAGGTAAAAATATTACAAAACAAAGATTGGATTACATTGTCAATATATTTCCACCGATGAAAGATCTTTTTAAGAAGAAAGGCAGGAATCTAAGCGGAGGTGAAAAGCAGATGGTCGCCGTGGCCCGGGCGCTGGTAAATGATGATGAGCTTCTGCTTATCGATGAACCGACCAAGGGTTTGGCCCCCATCATGGTGGAAAGCATGCGTTTGGCCCTGGTCGAAATAAAAAAGAACGCAACAATCATTCTTGTGGAACAAAATTTTGAATTTGCGAGCAGCATTGCCGATGATTTTTTAATCATGGAACATGGGAAGATAGCTTGCGGTGGGAAGATAGGAGATTTGATAAATAACGAAGAAATGCAACATCGGTATTTGGGGGTTTAACAGATGACTTCTCAATTGTTTGTCAACATACTGCTCAGTGCACTGTCGCTGGGAGTAATATATTTTTTGCTGAGTTCGGGGTTTGCCTTAGTTTTCAGCCTGTTGCGGGTATCGAATTTTTCTCATGGATCCCTGATTATGTGGGGAGCCTATCTTGGCGTGTATCTGGTGAAAGCGTTATCAAATTTTACTTTGGGACTCGTTGTCAGTGCCGTGGTTATAGGGATTCTTCTGGCGCTTGTTGAGTTTTTCCTTTTCCGCAGGCTCTACGGAGGAAATCCGCTCTTTGAATTACTTCTCACTTTCGGGCTCATATACATTCTGGATGAAGCCGTTAAACTCATTTGGGGGGCCGCCATGATTACGGTGGATAAACCTTTGTTTCTGCAGGGGACGGTAATGATTTATGGAGAGCCTTTTGCCGTACTGAGACTTTATATCTTTGGGCTGGGAGCATTTATCTGTGCCGCATTGTATTTCCTGCTGAATAAAACAAAGCTGGGCCTGATCATTACCGCCGGGATAGAAAATAAAGAAATGGTCAGAGCGCTGGGTATAAATATTAATAAAGTATTTACCTTTGTTTGTTGGCTCGGTGGCTTTCTGGCAGGTATTGCCGGTTTTGTCCTGGCTTTCTTTACCGGTCTCAGCCCGGAAATGGGAACAAACCAGTTGCTGAATGTCCTGGTTATTGTGGTTGTGGGCGGATTGGGCAGTTTCATGGGTGCGGCTATTGCGGCGATTATAATGGGTTTGGCCGAGGCGTTCTTGGGCTTTTACCTGCCGGAACTGGCTATTTTGAGTTCGTTTATTGTGATGTTTATTGTGCTCGGTATCAAGCCGTCAGGCTTACTGGGGGAGGAATAACGCGATGTTCCAAAGTATTTATCTGCGGAAATACTGTCCGGTGTGTATTTTGATAATCATACTGATTTTATTGCCTCTGTTCTCTTCGGAGTATGTTAAAGTTGTGGCAATGCAGATATTTATCTTCGGGGTATTTGCAATAAGTTACGATATCCTCCTTGGTTATACCGGTATTGCTTCGTTCGGTCATGCGATCTTTTTCGGCACAGGTGCATACGTCACTGCCTTGCTGATGCTCAAATCCGGGTTTAGCTTCTGGGCAACGCTTCCTTTTGTGGTTATCGGTTGCGCAGTTATCGGGTTGTTAATCGGTCTTTTGACACTGAGATTTGCCACCATCTATTTTACGATAGTTACTTTGGCTTTGGGGCAGTTCTGCTACTTTTTATTAACCAATGCACTGACTTATCAATACACCGGAGGCGATGACGGACTGCACGGATTGCCCATGATTCTGCAAACAAAAAATCAAATGTACTATCTGGCTTTTGCCTTTTTACTGGTAATATTTTTCCTTGCCAAAAAAATTGTTTCATCACCTTTGGGAACAACACTGGTGGCGATAAGAGAAAATGAATTCCGGGCTAAAATGATCGGTTATAATGTTCTGAACTACCGGCTTATTGCGCTGGTTATATCCGGGATTATGGCCGGTTTGGCCGGATCCATGAACGCGGCGATTTTAAGATCGGTCTTTCCCGGGTTTATGGGAGCAGGTACCACAATAGATGTAATATTAATGACCATTCTCGGCGGTATGGGATCGCTTCTGGGGCCGGTGATCGGTGCCGCTCTGGTAATCATTTGTCAACAATATTTAAGCTCTTATTTCGAGTGGTGGCTTATGATCTTCGGCATTATTTTTGTCCTGGTGGTTTTATTTCTGCCGCAGGGTTTGATCGGTATCTTTTACAGGTTCAGAGGTAGAAGAAATACCGTCTGATAAAAACGGAAGTAATTAGAGGATTAAAGATTATTTTGAAAGCGGTGTTCCTTTGTTTGCGGGACGAGTTTGTTGAGGAAAACTTTTGCCGTATAAGGAGATGCGATATGAAAAGAACAACGGAGATATTCATGGTTGGTTTGTTGTTGGTGATGTTGTTCACGTTATCTGCTTTTGCTGCAGATGATGCGATCAGAATAGGTGTTTTGTCGTCAAAATCCGGTGTATTGTCAGAGATGGGCAAGCAAGATATCCGAGGTTTTATTCTTGGCTTTGAATATGCTACCGGCGGTACCAATAAAATCTTGGGTAAAAAAATTGAAATTATTGAAGAGGACGATGCGAGCAATCCGCAGATAGGAGTGCAAAAGGCGGTTAAGTTGTTCAGTGAAGATAAAGTGGATGTGTTGTGTGGTGTCGTCAGCAGTGGTATCGCGCTTGCCGTAATGGAAAAAGCCAAGGAGTTCAAAAAGGTCTATATGATCGGCGGTGCCGCTGTTGATCAGATTACGGGGTCAAATTTTAATATTTACACTTTTAGAGCGGGTCGCTCCCTGGGCCAGTGCGGCATATCCGGGAATATGGGGATAGAGAAGAAAGACATTCTGGGTATAGGCAAAGGGCCTGTTAAAATAGCATATCTCGCACCGGATTATGCCGGAGGGCGCATGGGAATTGCTTCTTTAAAAGCAGGTTTGCCGAAAAGATTTTCCATTGTGGAAGAATTATATGCTCCGATGACCACTACTGATTTTACTTCTTATTTGCAGAAAATAAAGGCTGCGGAACCGCGGGTACTGGGAATAATTACTGTCGGGGCAAATTTCCAGACAAAGTTGCCCCAGCAGATTCAGGAGATGGGATTGAATAAAAAAATGGTTATAAACGTCGGTATTGCCGATATGGCTTTTTTGAAAGCAGTTGGTTCCGCCGGGGATGGCTGGATTGGAGAGTGTCTGTATTATTACGAGATGTTCGATAATCCCGTTAACAAATGGCTGGTTGATAATCACCGGAAAAAATACGGAACGCCGCCGGATTTTTGGACCGGCAACAGTTTTGCTGCGGCCATTGCCGTTGCGGAAGGTATAAAAAAGGCAAAATCCGTAGAAGCCGATGCCTTGATCAAGGCCTTGGAGGGCATTGAATTCTGGGGGCCGACAAGCAAAAAATGGAAGTACCGTATTCGTCCTGCCGATCATCAAGTCCAAATCGGCGTTAATTATGCCCGTCTCACGGCTGTTCCCGGTTGTGACTATGCAGTGCCGAAGATGATCTGGCAGTCAACACCGCAGGAAGCCGATCAACCCGTGACGGCTCCCGGCCGTCAAAATTACCTAAAGTAAAGGTGACAATGACCCACAGGGATAACTACTATCCCTGTGGGTATCCAGGGAGAGAGGTTTGCTGTCAATGCCCAAAACACTGATCAATGGAAAATCCATATACTATGAAGTGCATGGAGAAGGGGAACCGCTGATATTTGTGAATGCTCTTATGATGACCACGGTGAACTGGTTAATACAAAAGGAGCAGATTGCCCGCAGATATAAACTTATTTTGTTCGACCTTTTAAACCAGGGACAATCGGATTATATAACAGAAAATTTGACTCTGGATATGCAGGCAGATGTTATTAAAGGACTGCTCGATCATCTGCAGATTCAAAAAACTCACATGTACGGTACGTCTTTCGGATCTTTTGTAGCGCAGACTTTTGCCCTCAAATATCAGGAGCGTTTAAAGACTTTGACTCTTCAGGGGACCTGGGGGAAATTCGATTGTCATGCGATTAAATCAGGTGAAGTATGGATCAATGTGGCGGAGATGAGGAACCCGGATAAGTTATTTGATTTTTTCATGACGCTGGTTTTTGCACCGGAATTCTATAACAATAATCAGGCCCGTCTGGAAGAACTGAAAAAAATATGGTGGACGAAAGTTCTCTCCGCCCGGGAGAACTGGGTGGAGGCTTTTACTGCTTTGACCAGAAGTCTTTATACGCTGGATTTATTGAACAGGCTTCCGGAAATTAAGGTGCCGACCTTAATCATTGCCGGTGCTCAGGACAGGATCATGTCGCCGGAACGTCATGAAGAAGTCCATAAGTCTATCGAAGGATCTGCCTATATAATTTTGAAAGATTCGGGTCATTGTCCTCATATCGAGAAGCCGGAAGAATTTAGATATATTTTATTGGGGTTTATTGAGGCCCATAAATAAAGCGGAAAGTATGCGATAATAATAAATATCCAGAGGTGAAATAATATGTCTAAAGAAGAGGTAAACTGCGGGATTGTCGACATCGGACTTTATTTCCCCCAAAATGTACGGACATATAAAGACATTGCCAAGTTGTCAGGAATTCCGGAAGATGTGGTGCTCAATAAATTAGGAATTAATAAAATATATTATCCCAGCGAAAAAGATCAAACATCGGATATGGCCGTTAGGGCTGCGGAGGATTGCCTTGCGAAAACCGGTATTGATCCTAAGGAAATAGATTTAATTATTTATTTCGGTGAAAATTTTTCCGACTACCGGTTTTTTTCTATAGCACCTAAGGTGCAGGGGTTGATCGGAGCGGTGAACGCTTGGTGTTATGATATGGAGTGTAAATGCGGTTCTGCTGTTGTATCCATGGATCAGGCCAAAAAATATATGACATGTGATGACAGTATTAATACGGTCATGATTGTCGGCGGTTACAGAAATGTCGATATAATAGATTATAAGGACAGCGGGGTCTCATTTTTGTTTGATGTGTCCTGTGGCGGTGCCGCGGCTATTATGAGAAGAGATTGTAACAGGCGTCTGATTCTCGGGAATGCCAATATAGCCAATGGAGAATTTGCCGAATCGATAGTCCTGCCCGGTGGAGGAACACACATACCGTTTACTCCGGAAAATATTAATGATGATTATTTGAAATATATCCGTGTTAAAGATCCGAAGGGTTTCCGGGAAAAATTAGGGCCGATCACGATGAAGAACCTGGCTAAAGTAACTGAAAATGCCTGCAAGCAAAGCGGATTGTCATTATCAGATATAGATTTTGCCTGTCCTCTGCACATGAAAAAGTCGGCGCATCGGGAATTGCTGGGGTATCTTAATCTCCCGGAAGAAAAAAGTTTTTATTTGGCGGATTACGGCCACTGCGGACAACTCGATCCATTGATTTCGATGAGAAATATTGAAGAAAAGAAATTAGTTAAGGAAGGAGATGTGGTGGCTCTTATTGCCATGGGTTTCGGATACGTCTGGAATGCCAGTATCGTAAAATGGTGAATGAAAAGTCGGACGGACAGAATGTGCAGTATAACGGGGATTATACTTTTGATATTCTGGAGGAATATTATTTGTTGATTTTAGGAGGCAAAAATGAATTTAGCAGAATATGTGGAGAAATACGCCTGCAAATTCGGTGATGCGAAACCGGCGCTCATATTTGATGATACCGCGGAACAGTGGTCATACGCAGAGTTGAATAAACTAATCAACCGTGTTGCTAATGGTTTTCAAAGCCTCGGACTTTTCCCGGGGGCGCGAGTTGCTCTTATGCTCCGCAGCAGACCGGAGTTGATTTATACGAGCTTTGCCCTTTACAAGATGGGCTGTATTTATGTCTCCATTAATTCCAGACTGAAAGAAAAAGAAACAAAGTTTATTATCATTAATTCAGGTGCGGAGGCCGTTGTTTGTGATTCTTCAGTGATTCCCCTGGTTAACCAGATTAAAAATGAATGCGCAGGGCTGAAACATATCATCGTTTATGGAAACAACAGGGAAGAAGGGTGTATAAAATTTTCCGAATTGATTGCGGAAAAATCGGATATCTATCCTCTTGATCCGGGTATTAATGATATTGCGGCAATTATGTATACGGGGGGAACCACGGGGACACCTAAAGGCGTCGTCTTAACCCATGCCGGCATAATCGGCAACAGTCTGGCGGGAAGCAAGAGATTTTTGTTCAGCGAAAAAACAATTGTCCTGAATGCCAATCCGGTTTTTCATATCGGTGGAATGGCGGCCGGTCCTTATTATTGCTTTCTCAATGGGTCTACTCTTGTGCATCAGGAAATCTTTGACGCAAAGAAATATATAATTGCGGTTAAAAAATACAAGGCGACTAAAATCTGGGGCGTGCCTACATTTTTTTATTCCTTCAATAAACTTTCCGAATCCGAAGCCTCAGCGAAGGATTTTGCTTCAGTTGAAATGGGGTGGAGCGGAGCCGGTGTATTTCCCGTGATGGTGAGAAAAGAATTCGAGAAACGCTTTGGTGTCAATATTTATCAGTATTATGGACTTACGGAAAATTCTCCCGGTGTCACGACGGAAGATCCGCTGTCACCGGAGGAGAGAAATTATGAATGTGTGGGGAAAGCACTGCCTGGGGTGGAGATAAAAATTGTTGATGATGAAGACAACGAACTTCCGAGGGGCAGGCACGGCGAACTGTGTGTAAGAAGCCCGTATTTAATGAAGGAATACTGGAAGAATCCGGAAGCTACAGCGGCGGCGATGCGGGGAGGATGGCTCCATACCGGAGATCAGGGTATCATTGATGAAAGGGACAACTTTTATATCATGGGACGCAAGCATGATATGATTCTTGTCGGAGGATCCAATGTTTATCCGGCGGAGATAGAAGGGCTTCTTTTGGAAGCCGACAGCCGCATCCAGGAAATTGCCGTAGTAGGTATCCCTGATGAAAGAATGGGCGAAGTACCCAAGGCATTTGTTGTTTTGAAGGAAGGGGCCAGCTTGACCGAACAGGAATTTGTTGAGCTTGCCCGCGCTAAAATGGCTCACTATAAAGCGCCGCGCTTTGTGCAGTTTATTGATGCAATACCCAGAACTTCGGTGGGTAAAGTGGACAAAAAGCCGCTTCGCGGCACTGAAGTCCTGTGACACGGGTAAATATAGTGTATAACGAAGCCGTTCCGGAATAAATATAATTATTTTGCTCCATAGTGTTCCCTCTTTTGAGTCGTAGGAAAGTCGCTAAAGGCATTGCCTGAAGCGGCTTTCTTATGATTGATGTCAGCTGGATTTCAATGTTTTTTCATAAAAACCGCAGGGTTAATATTTAATTGACTTAAAGAGAGCTTCTTTTTATACTCGCTGCCGACCAAAGGAAATCCTTGTCAAATAAATCCATCAAGGTTAGTATCTAAACTAATTTTATGATTGCGTATAGAAAAGGAACACCGGTTAAATGGCTTTCACTGCAAATAGTCAGGACAATCCGGAGGGCAGGTTCAACATTCTGATGAAACCGTTTTCCATTATCGGAAGAACGGTAATCGACTGGGTCAACAATTTAGGTGCGGCGGTGATTTTTCTTTCGCTGGCGCTTGGGCAGTCTTTTCGGCGCAAGCAATTTGTCAAGACGGTTCGACAGATTTACTATATCGGTGCCAGATCCATAACAATCATCATGCTGGTAAGCTTATTTACCGGAATGGTTCTGGGGTTGCAGTCTCATCATGCGCTGGTTCAATTCGGCGCTGAGGGTGCGGTGGGATCTCTCGTGGCGCTTTCTTTGATTATGGAACTGGGACCGGTGCTCACGGCCATAATGATTACCGCCCGGGCCGGTTCCGCTATAGCCGCAGAGTTGGGTATCCAGCGCATTTCCGAACAGATTGATGCTTTGCACACCATGCAGATCAATCCGATCAGGTATCTGATCAGTCCGAAGGTTATTGCGGCGATCATCAGTTTTCCACTGCTCACCGCTGTATTTGACCTCATTGGCATTTTGGGCGGTTATATTTCCGGTGTGCTGCTTTTGGGATTGAACGCCGGAGTTTATTGGCACAGTACGGAGGTTTACGTGGTGATGAGCGATATAACCAACGGGTTCATCAAAGCGGTTGTTTTTGCTATTATTGTCGCCACTGTTTGTTGCTATCAGGGTTATTTCGCGCACATGCGCAAGGACAGCCATGGTGCCCAGGCCGTGGGTCTTGCCACTACATCGGCTGTTGTTATTTCCTGTGTGCTGATTCTGATTTCCGATTATGTCGTGACTTCACTGTTGATATAGAGAGAGCTGATGGATACACCACTCATTGAATTTAAAGATGTAACCAAACGCTTCGGCAGTAGGACCATCCTTGATCATGTAAATTTGCAGATTTATGAAGGAGAAGTGACGACGATTATCGGGCTTTCCGGTTCCGGCAAAAGCGTACTGCTCAAACACATCATCGGACTTTTGCAACCGGACGAAGGGACCATTTTATTCCGCGGCAGACCGATAGCGGGAATAAAAAAATCCGCAATGGCTGCGCTTTTCTCACAGATCAGTTACATGTTTCAGGGCAATGCGCTGTTTGACTCAATGAATGTTTATGACAATGTCGCCCTGCCGCTTCGGGAAACAACGACTCTGGCCAAAGAGGAAATCAGTCGCCGGGTGATGGCCCGTATTGAACAGACTGAATTATCCGAAGCCATCTTCAAATATCCGTCTGAACTCTCCGGTGGAATGCAAAAAAGAGTTGCCCTGGCCCGGGCACTTATTACCGATCCCCGTATAGTGCTCTTTGATGAACCGACTACCGGACAGGATCCCGTAAGAAAAAACGCTATTTTGAGCATGATTGCTCAATACCAGCGAAAATTGAATTTTACCGCAATCCTCGTGAGTCATGAAATACCGGACGTGTATTTTATTTCCAACCGTATTCTGGCCTTATACGACAGCCGGATTGTTTTTCAAGGAACGCCCGAGGAACTGGAAAATTTCGATCACCCGTTCATGAATGAAGTCATCAGCTCTCTGGAAGCGCTGCAGAAAGAATTGTCGGGTCTTTATTCTCAAAGGCAATTTCAGATGCTCAATCATGTTCAATTAAAAAGAAGAGATACCGCGGAAAATTATTGTGTGGTAGTTTTTAACCTGGAAAATCTGGATGACATTGTTAATAAAATGGGGCATGATGCGGCCCAGGCGGCCATCCGTTCCATGGGGTTATATGTAGATAAACATTTCGGCTCCATAGGTGGATTTTCCACGCGCCTGCGGACGAACGAAATTGTTACGGTGCTTCCCTATTCGAATATCGCCGATGCCGAAGTCATTTTGCAGCGCTTTATCGGTGATTTTCAGAAACAGGGCATTCGTGATATATGGGCGACAACACATAAAGAGATAATTCCCGGGGACTGCGTGGAATTTGCCGTCAGGGCGGGGATTGCCCAAGGGCAACCAATTGCTGAAATAGAGCCGGTTGTGGAATCGGCTAAACTGCAACAAAAGGAAATAGGGCGGCTGCGCTGCGAGGAGAGAAGGCTGGCTCCCAGCGGCATAATGATTGAAGGAGATCGCCGGGGAGTGAAAAAATGAAAAAGTACACGATGGAAACCATTGTTGGCATATTTGTTGTTGTCGGGCTTATCTGCATCGGATATATGACGGTGAAACTCGGCAAACTTAATCTGTTCAGCAGCGATTACTATCCGCTTGTGGCCAAGTTTACAACGGTCAGCGGTCTGCGAACAGGCAGTCCCGTTAATATTCTGGGTATTGATGTGGGACGCGTGGAGCGTATCACCATGGATCAGGAAAACCAGAAGGCGGTGGTGGAGCTTCGGGTAAAGAAAGACATCAAAATCTATGATAACGCCATTGCCTCAATTAAAACGGAAGGATTGATCGGTGACAAGTACTTAAGCATTGATCCGGGAGGCGGGAGCGATCTGTTAAAGCCCCACGGTGTTATTACCGAAACGCAGGCTGCCGTTGATCTTACGGAGCTGGTTGGTAAATACGCTTTTGGCGAGGTAAAAGGAAAAGGAAAGGATCAGGAAGATTTGAAATGAAGAAGCGACTGGCAAAATTACTTCTATTGTTGTTTTTATTATTACCTCTTCCGGTACATGCCGGAATTCCTCTGGATGCGGTTCAGGCCAGTGTCAATAAGGTGCTGGATGTGCTGCGTGATCCCAAGCTTAAAGCGGACTCGGCAAAAGAGATTAAGAAAAACAAACTGCGGGTTATTTACAAAGAAATGTTTGATGAAATTGAATTTTCGAAGCGGACTCTGGCCCGGAATTGGGCTAAATTCAGTCCTGCTCAACAAAAAGAATTTGTCGATCTCTTTGAACAGGTTCTGGAAAAAAATTATATGGAAAGAATTCTTGCCTATTCCGACGAGAAGATTGAGTTCTATAAAGAAAGCATGCTTTCGGACAACCAGGCAGAAATTCAAACTCGAGTTATTACGTCTTCCAAGGAAATCCCCATTTTTTACAGAATGATCAGGAAAGACAACTCCTGGAAAGTGTACGATGTCATTGTGGAGAATATAAGCTTGGTACAAAATTACCGTACCCAGTTCAATGCTATCCTGAATAAAAATACTCCGGAGCAGTTGCTGGATATTCTGCGGAAAAAGGTTAAAGAACAATAATTCTTGGTCCGCCAAGCGGGGTACGGGCGTTTAAGGTCTTTTAACCGGAAACGCTTCAATACTTGGGTATCTGATAAAATACCGATGAAAATTATTTTTGTCATGAAATCTTTTGTTTGCCTTGCCGTGTTGTTTATTTTTCTGGTTGCAGGCTGTGCACACAGCCCTGCGCGCACTGATTCTGAAACGCAATCAGGAAGTGCATCCTCAACTTCCAAGGCAAAGACAACCACAGAAACATCTGCGGATTTATCCGGAACGCCTGCTTCTCCGGGGAATAAAAGCGCAAACACGGATGAATATGATGACGAGATGGAGGAAGAAGGGGAGGCAACGACAATAGCCGATCCCCTGGAGCCTTTCAACCGGGCTATGTATCACTTCAATGATAAATTGTATTTCTGGATGTTGAAGCCGGTGGCGAAAGGCTACGGCGAGGTTGTTCCGGAAAAAGCGCGGATAAGCATCAAAAGTTTTTTTTCCAATCTGGGCTTTCCGATCCGTTTTTTAAGTTGTCTTCTGCAGGCTGATTTTACCGGTGCCGCGACCGAAGCCGGGCGTTTCAGTGTGAATACTCTCTGGGGAATCGGAGGGCTGATGGATCCCGCGGCCGGCAAAGAGCTGGATCTCCAAAAACAGGATACTGATTTCGGACTTACCCTCGCGTCGTACGGAGTTGGGCATGGTTTTTACATTGTCTGGCCGGTATTAGGCCCGTCGAGCCCCCGGGATTCGGTTGATATAGCCGGGGTATATTTTTTGGATCCGGCATCTTACATTACTCCCTGGTATTACGATGCTGTAACCAAAAGCATGAAAATAGTAAACAATACGTCTTTGAGTATCGGAGAGTATGAGGCTCTTCAGAAAGCGGCCATCGATCCCTATGTGGCTATGCGGGATGCATATATCCAATACAGGCTGAATAAAGTTAAAGGAAAAAGCGGCAAGACGGAAAAAGTGAAATTGCAGCAGCCGGGGAAAAAAGAAGAGAAAGGAAAATAACTACGAAAAAATTATTTATCATCATATCAGCGTCCTTGCTGATTTTTGCCGTTGCCGGAATCTCCACTGCCGGAATATTCGGACCGCCGCAGACTGTTTCCCGGGAGGCCGGAGGATTAAATACGGCCATAGGTTACTGGCATCAGCAGGGCAATTTAACAAGTGTATCCGAATATACGTTCCGGCGAAATGAAATATATTCCCAGGTGTCCTACGGCGGCCACAACATCTGGGAAGTATATGGACGAATCGGAGTTTCGGATTTAAAAATCTCCGATGCTTTTCGTTCCGTAAACAGCGCAACAGTAACTTCCGGCAGTGATTTTACTGAAAACTGGAAGCTTTTCGGTACTCTGGGAGCCAAAGGTTTTTTGCCGGTCAATGAAATATTCGGCCTCGGAGCTTTTCTTCAGGTAAATTATTATTTTAACAATTTTACGGGTGATGTTACGGGAACAGACGCCGGTGTTCCCTTTGCGGCTGACCTCAAAATACAAAATATGTGGGATGTGAATTTCGGTATCGGCATGCAGTTTACTCTTCCTCATAAAATCAAGTTATATACCGGACCTTATATTTATTATGCGGAAGCCAAAGCGAACCTTTCCGCAAATATTCCGGGGCTGGAATTTGGAACGGGAGGCGTCTTGCTTAAAAATAAGGCTTTTGCCGGAGGATTCATCGGCGCAGACATACCGCTTGCCAAAGGTTTTCATCTGAATATTGAAGGGCGATATTCCGAAAGACTCTCTCTGGGTGCTGCAGTTAGCTATACCTATTAACGAGCGTTTCCGCCTTATTTTATCTTCTTCCGGTGAGAAAATAAGCTGTGTGCTTAATCGAGAGTGATAAAAACCGATTTCCGCGGTTTGTTGTTTAATGCTTTACTGACATGACCACGGCCCTTGGTATCTTCAACTAACAAAACTTCCCCGGCCTTTACTATCCGCGTTTCGCCTGAAGATACTGTTATTTCAACTCCCGCATCAAGCATAATAATAAATTGGCGTTGCGGCGCATTGTGCCAGTCGTAATCATAATCTGCCGGTGTCTCTCTGAAGATAATACCTGTGGCCTTAATTTTTTTTGAAAGCTTTCCTATAGGTCCGCCATCTTCAAGTTCAATCTCAATATCTGCAAAATGAGACTCCCCATCTTCTCCCGTATAAAGTCTTAGTACCTTCATATTACTCCGTTTTTTTATTTTGGCCGGACATTTGTATGTTCAATGAACAAACAAGCATTATATAAATCAAAGATTGCGCGTACCGGTTAGAAAAAATGTCTTCATTTCTCCCATGCCGCGGATATCGATCCGGCCGCGCTCTGCACAGAGAAATTCGTTTTTAATAAGCAGAAATGTAGCCTCCGAGATCTGAATTTTACCCGGCAGACTGTATGTCTCCATACGGCTTGCTATGTTTACCGTTGCTCCCCACAAGTCATAGGATAATTTCTGTGAACCGATTACACCGGCGACAATCGGGCCGGAATGAATACCGGTACGCAGTTCCAGAGGCAGATTATCGAGCAGGGAGAATTTACCGATCTCCTGTTGCAGTCGCAAAGCCAACCGGGCCATGATGCAGGCATGATTTTCATTGGACGGGGACAGGCCGCTCACGAACATGACACCGTCGCCGATGGTTTTAATTTTTTCAACACCGAATTTGGAAGCCAGCTCATCGTATCGGCAGACGATTAAATTCAAACGCCGAACCAGATCTTGGGCGGTGATTTGATTGGAGAGATCGGTAAAGCTGACAATGTCTGCAAACATTACCGTTACCGCCTGATGTGTATCGGCAATGAGTCGTTCACCGGTTTTAAGGCGCTGGGCGATGGATTCCGGCATGATATTCAGCAGCAGATTATCGGCTTTTTGTCTTTCCAGCTCAATTTCCTGCATCAATGTCTGTTCCTGATCGCGCAGGTGTTTACGTTCCAGACTGGCTTCAATGCGTGCTTTGAGCAAAGTGGGATTGAACGGTTTGGGTAAGTAGTCTTCGGCGCCCAACTGGATGCAGCGGATTACGCTTTCCATTTCATCAACTGCGGAAATAACGATTACCGGAATATGGCGGAAGCGAATATCCGATTTAATTGCCGAAAGTACCTGATAACCGTCCATTTCGGGCATCACAATATCGAGCAACACCAGATCAAAGGGCTTCTCGGCAAGTTTTTGCATGGCCTGCCTGCCGTTTTCCGCCTGCTCGGAAGAGAGCCCCAGATTACTCAGACGCTTGGACAGCAGCGCACGTAATTCTATTGTATCATCGACAATCAGAATATGGTTTTTTTTGCTTTCCATAAAAATATGATACCAGGCGGGTGATCTTTAATTGGTGGAACAACATTGCCGGAGTTTATGCCGAGAGGAGTTTTTTTATCGTTTCGCTCAATACCGGATAATCGAGGGGCTTTTGCATATAGGCCTCAACACCCTCCGCTTCTATTTTCTTTTTTAGTTCGGGATCCTGCATCCCGGTCAAAACAACGATTGGAATTTGCGAACCATGTGATGTCAACCGAATGTTTTTGAGCGTGTGGTATCCGCCTCCGGCGGGCATCATAATATCAAGAATGATCAAATCGGGCTTTTCCCGGTTAGCAGTCTGGATTCCATTATAAGCATCAACGGCGACAATAACTTTATAACCTTCCTGAGAAAGTTTAAAACGTAATAGCTTCAGTATGTCGTGGTCATCATCAACAACCAGAATTTTGCTCATTTATACTATCTCACTAATATTAATTGTCAGCTGCAACATTCCCTTATGATTTACAAGTATATCGAAGAAGAATGTGATAAGTCAATGAAATAATAAATACAATTTACGGGAATCAAGCAAATTACCCGAAACCGTCATCCGTAAACTATCTCTATCCGGTGTAAATAATCTTCCAATCTTTTGGTCTGAACGCGGACATCCTCGCTTCTTCCTTCCTTTGCCGCCTTTTCCATCATCATTCCGATGTCGGTGATGTCGTCAAAGCCGTAACCGCCGCCGGAACCTTTCATGCTGTGGCCAATGATCCGGATTTTATCCAGATCGTTTTTTCCTAAAGAGTCATAAATAGTGGCGATGTCTTTTTTCCGGTTGGTTAAATAACCGGGGATAAGGGATTCCAAATCCGGGTCAATATGCACAACGATTTTTGAAGTCTGCTGTTCCTCCATATTTTGCCCATCTCCTTTATGTTTTTATTTTCATAAGGAGTATTAATGCGTCCGTCAAGAACTTTTTCCCGGAACAATGCTGGCAGCGGCATATTTTTGTATTGCTTCCAGGAGCAATTGCTTTTTAATGGGTTTGGTCAGGTGGGCATCGCAGCCGGCAGAGAGACTTTTTTGGAGCTCTTCCTTAAGGGCATAGGCTGTAAGCGCAATAATGGGAGTGCTTTTACGCCCTTCGTTCTGCTCGTGACGGCGGATCTCCCGGGTGGCGGTGTAGCCGTCCATCACAGGCATCTGCATGTCCATAAGAATCAAGTCATAAATATTTGCCAGGAATTTTTCGAGGGCAACCGCGCCGTTTTCCGCCGTATCAACCCGATAGGGAGTGTTTTTCAGATAAGCCAGAATAAGAAAACGGTTATCCTCGGTATCTTCGACCAGCAGTATGTTTAGAGGGTGTATTTCCGGTAATGGTTTTCCAGCAGACGGTGTTTGCTGTTGGAGGGGGACTCTCTTTTTCCCGGCAATTGCCTGGAGGCTTTCCTTTAAGGCCTGCCTCTTTACCGGTTTGATCAGGTACGCTTCGAAGTTCATATCTTTAGCCCGGGCTAGGTCACTGCTGCGGTTCTCCGACGTAAGCATGACTATACTCAAAAAGGAAAGATCAGGATTATTGCGGATTTCCTGGGCAAGGGTGAAACCATCCATTTCCGGCATCCGGCTGTCCAGAATGGCAATTTGAAAAGGAGTACCCTCGCTTTTCGCCCTGATGAGCTCGGCAAGTCCTTCCGCGCCGCCGGCTGCTTCGGTGACTTTACATCCCCACTGCGTCAATGTCTCCCGTAAAATCAGGCGGTTGGTGGTGTTATCGTCAACAACGAGAATTTTCCATCCCTGCAGACTGATTTCCGGCTCGGCTACAGCGGTTTCTGGTTTTTCCTCCGGAGTCGTTTCTTCCAGGGGGATGGTGAAAAAGAAAGTACTGCCTTCCTGCGGTTTGCTTTCCACCCAGATTTTTCCTCCCATCAGTTCCACTAGTTGCCTGGAGATGGCAAGTCCCAGACCCGTGCCGGCATATTTTCTGGTGATGGAGGAATCGGCCTGTGTAAACTTTTCAAAGATGGTGCTGAGTTTTTCCGCGGGAATGCCAATCCCCGTATCCCGGACGGAAAATTGCAGATATTGCGGCGATTGTGACGAAATTTCCTTACCCGTGGGCAATACCATCAAAACAATTTCGCCTTTTTCCGTAAATTTGATGGCATTGCCGAGGAGATTTGTAATCACTTGTCTCAGCCGTGTCGGATCACCTTTTATATATTGGGGAGTATCGGGGCTGATACGGCAGGCAAGCTCGAGATTCCGGCTGTGGGTGCGAACTGCCATGACCTCACAGGTTTTTTCGATGATACCGAAAAGATCAAAGGAGATGTGTTCCAGAGCCAGCTGCCCCGCCTCGACTTTGGAAAGATCAAGAATGTCGTTGATAAGCAGAAGCAGATTTTCTCCCGCGGAACGGGAAATCTGAACGTATTGGCGTTGTTCCGGTGTGAGGTCGGAATCCCAGAGAAGATCGGCGATGCCGATGATGGCATTCATGGGGGTGCGGATTTCATGGCTCATATTGGCTAAAAACTCACTTTTGGCCTGATTGGCTGATTCCGCCTGTGCCTTGGCCTGCCGCAGTGCCTCTTCCGTCTCTTTTCTTTGGGTGATATCCCGCTGCAAGGAGATAAATTTGACCACTTCTCCCTGGTCATTGCGGATCGGAGTAATGTCCATGGATATCCATTTGGTTTCGCCGTTTTTGTAGTAGTTCAGAATTTCTTCAGTAAAAGGTTCTTTTTTCTTTAATTTGTCACTAATTCTTTTCACGGTTTCCGGGTTAGTTAATGGTCCCTGGAGTATTGGTCCCGGCTTTTTGCCCAGTATTTCAGGCAATGTATAGCCGGTCATGCGAGTGAAACCGTCATTTACCCATTCGATGAGTCCCTGGTTATTGGTAATGATGACGGCATTATCGGTTTTGCTGGCGACGAGAGACAGTTTGGCCAGCTCATCCTGGGCGTACTTCATGGCGGTAATATCTTCCTTGACCGCGATGAAATTCGTAATGACTCCATGTTCATCTTTGATCGGGGAAATTGATGCCGATTCCCAGTAGAGCTCGCCGTTTTTCTTTTTATTGTGGAACACCCCCCGCCACTCCCTGCCGGAGGTAATTGTATCCCAAAGCTCCTTGTAATCCGCAGGAGTGGTTTCTCCGGATTTCAGGACACGCGGATTTTGCCCCATGACCTCTTGCAGGTTGTAGCCGGTAGTCCGGGTGAATTTGGGGTTGACATAATTAATGTTTCCCTTGGCATCGGTGATCACTACCGAAGCCGGGCTTTCCTGTACGGCCCGGGATAACTTGCGCAGTTCCGTTTCCGCTTGCTTTTGGCTTGTGATATCACGGGCAATGGCGGAAATTCCTGTAATGCGGCCTTCCGTGTTTTCAATGGGGGAGATGCTCAGGGAAACAATGACCGTCCGTCCGTCTTTTCTCAAACGAGTTGTCTCCAGGTGTTCGACCCTCTTTCCATTCCTGATCTTTGCAATTAAATCCTTTTGTTCACCGGTTTTATCAGGTGGAACAATTATGGATATATGACGTCCCAATACTTCGGAGACGGGATAGCCGTACATTTTTTCCGCTCCCCGGTTCCAGGAAGTAATGTTTCCATCCAGATTAATACCGATGATGGCATCATCGGAAGAAGCTACTATGGAGGCCAGGCGGATATTTTCTTCTTCAGCCGCTTTGCGTTTGGTAATGTCGCGGCTGACCCCCAGAAGGCCGATGATTTTTCCTTCGGCATCCCTTAAAGGAGCTTTGAGTGTTTCAATGAGAATTCTTTTTCCATCCGGATATTCAATCCATTCTTCATTGCGCCGCGGCTCTCCCTTATCTATCATGATTCCGTCCTGTTCACGGAAAAAGTCGGCAATTTCTCTACTAAACAGATCATAATCCGTTTTCCCGATAATACCTTCGGCATCTTTGCCGACAAAGAGGGAGAATTCCGGATTACAACCGAGATAGACACCATTTTTATTCTTGAAGAAAACAATATCGGGAATGGAAGCAAGCAATCCGGAAAGAAGCGCCGTCTTTTCCCGCAGCGCATTCTCAGCGTTTTTTTGCTCGGATATATCGACAAAACATTCCAGGAGTTTTTCCTGATCGCTTAATTGTATCCGGGTCACTGTTTTTAAAATAGGCAGCCTGCTTCCGTCGGCCCGCAGCAACTCTTTTTCCGAGTTATCGACGGTTTTGCCCAGATCACATATCGGGCATGCCCCATCCATGGCCGGACACAACAACTGATGGCAACGATGTCCGACCAAATGATCTGCGGGAGCACCGAAAAGGACAGTCGCATAATTATTTACCCGTTCGATAGTCCTGGTTTGCGGATCTACGATAATAACGCCGGCGGGCAGATTGTCCAGGAGCAGCCGCTGCAGGGATTCGCTTTCCCGCAGCTCACGGGTCTGACGGGCAACTAAAATCTCCAGTTTTTCGCGGCGCCGGATTAATACGCTGATGATGACGGTAACCGCAGCGGTCAGCAGAAAACCAAGCAGGATAATGAACCAGCCTGCCCGTTGGGGATGCATATTCCTAAATTCCGGACCGGCATAAGCAATGACGCCGAATACATTGCCGAAGGCAAAAACGGGGCGTACTGCGGAAAGTTCCGTTGTTTTGACATTGGCAATATCCCAGCCGGAAGCAAGCAGTTCCGGAGGCGAGTTTTTTTGCAGTAATAAAAGTTCCAGATGAGCGGATGTATCCGGACTTGTATTTTTCAGCAAGGTTTCCATACGCAGGGCGGCCGTAGCAAATCCTCTTACCTGCCGGGAATCGTTATCCGTAAAAACAGGGCGGTAGATTAGAATACTTTTTTGGCGGCCTGCCTCCTGTATCAAGGTAATGGTTTTTGTGCCGGTAACGAGACCTGTCCGGGCCGCTCTTTCCATTGCCGCTTGCCGCAACGGTTCCGATCCCTGATCATAACCGATTGATTGCTCGTTGCCGGAGAACGGGGCTACATTTAAGACGGGATAATAAATTGTGCGTCCGGATGCCGGAACACGGTTCCCCTGTGTATCTTTTTGCCAGATGGCGAATCCCTTCAGACCCGCCTTCCGCGTTGCAGCTTCGAATCCGGCTTTTTTGCTTGCGGGCACTGCCTGAATCCATTCCCATGCTTGAACTGCACTGTTTTTCACCAGGTACCGGGTAAAGCTCCGGAACTCTTCCGGCGTGACCTCTTTGCTGCTTTCATAGAAGTTAGCCAATCCTTCGATCTCGGTACCGCGGGCGTTGCGTAATACTTCGGCAATATTTTCCGTCTGGCTGTAAGCCAGCTGGCGGAATGAATTGTTACGGTTAAAATTTTCTCTTTCGTGGGCTGTCCATGCGGCAAACAGGGTCAAAGATATTCCGATTGCAGCTGCGAGTATCGTCTCCAGATGCCGCTGCCAGATTGCTGGTGTGCCGGAAATCCGCGATCGCTGCGACAAGAAGTACCTGGCTGTCCATAAAATCGCAATCAAAAATAAAGTAAACAATATGGAGGGCAGAGCGGCACGTACAAGAAGAAGATTCCAGGAATCCGCAGCTCTGTTCATGCTTAATACGGCGATGGCGGATGCATTGCCTTTATAGGCTCCGGCACAGATAATCAGGTCATCCACTTTTTCCACATAAGTAGTCTTGGGCTCAATCACGTGACGGACGGGGTTATCGTATTCATAATCCACCCAGCCGCTTCCTCTGGATAAAGCAATATCCCGTATCTCCCTGCGGAATGGTTTTCCTCCGGCCCAATCCTTCTCGTCGAGTAAATTCCGTCCGACAAGTTCGGGTTTGACTGGATGAGCAAGCAATGTCATGCTGAGGTCATAAGCAAATACATACAGATCTCCTTTGCTGAATTTGCTCAGGGGGTTGTTAATTTCCGTAAGTAAGTGCTGCCGGCCTTTTTTCCGGTAATAGCTTATGGCTTTTTGCACCATGGCCTGAGCGTCGTCCGGAGTAATAAAAGCAGCGGTGCCTCTCCGGGAGTCGAAGATTGGCACATATCCTGTGACCCACACCCCCTCCCGGTTGGTGACCGGACCTTCGACGGTACTGGCTCCGGTGCTGAATACCCGGCGATGGTTCATGGAAGCTTCAGCATAAGTCTGTCCGGGGGAAAAATGGTTTTGCTGATCGTTTGGCCTGCTGTCCACAAAAAAGAATACCGATCCGTCGGATTTGCGGCCGGTGACATAAACGGAACTGCACCGGGTCATGGCCGAACAGGCTATGTTCAGTTGATCCCGAATCCTCAGATATTCAGGCTTTTTCAAGTCAGCTGCCGAACCGCTGAGGGCTTTAATACGGTCAAGATTCAAAGCCTGTGCGATCAATTTCGTTTCTTGAAGAAGATCGGTGCGCATACCTGTATCTGCACGGGAAACTATCCACCAGGCAAGCAAAGCTCCGATTGCAAGGGCGGCGAGAGAGAGAATCGTTGTTGTAAGCCACGGGTTTTTCCAACCGGAGAATTTGCTTTTTTCTTTGTTCTCCATAAGAAGTCAGCTCCGTTAACAATAATTATATCAGGAAAATACAGCAATTTACGGTATTTATAACATAAATTGCGAAGAAAAAACATAAACAATAGTAGATTGGAAATGCTTGACAGATAACGGATTCTTTCCTAGAGTACCGCCATGTCTTGCTTGGAAATCGTTTATAATTTTGAAATGCAGTCCGGAGAGAAGATTGTCTACCCCATCTTCATTGAGGAAAAAACCGGTTCTCTGATCCTGGAGGGACAAGAGATCTCACCGGAGTGGACTGTCCTCGAAAACTGCCAATGCCGGGTATGTCCCCTGCGGAAGGATATAAACCCTTATTGCCCGATTGCCTTCAACATCAACAGGCTGGTTGAGTATTTTAAAGATGTTTATTCGACGGATAAAATGCGCATTTCCGTAACAACACAGGAGCGAACTTACGTAAAGGAAGCTCCGGCGCAGAGAGGGCTTGCTTCCATTCTGGGTCTCATCATGGCAACGAGCGGCTGTCCCGTTATGAATTTTTTAAAGCCCATGGCCCGGTTTCATTTGCCCTTTTCAACTTCGGAAGAAACCATTATCCGTTCCACGTCCATGTATCTGCTCTCCCAGTATTTTGTCGCTAAGAAAGGCGGCAAGCCCGATATTTCCCTGGACAAGTTAAACAGAGCCTATGCGGACATTCAGCAGGTTAATCTCGGGATTTGCAATCGTATCGCCACCGTCGTGAAAAAGGGAGAGGCGACAAGCAATGCTGTGATCATTCTGGACACGTTTTCGCAACTTCTTAATATGGAGATTGAAGATAAACTCGATTCCCTGCAATCTCTTTTTGAAGAAAATCAGATATAATCAAATATCCCAGATGAAAATAACGCCGCTTGTCGGAAAGATCCATTCTTTATCGGAGACATTGATTTCAATGGATTTGCCCCGGTTGCGGATTACGGATGGGGAAGGGTGCCTGCCGGCGAAAAAACTCTCCACGCGTACATTTTTCAAGGCGGCTTTTTCGTAATTGAAAGTAATATCCACACCCCGTGTCGGATAGACAAGGTAAATCGGGAAAATATTATTGTTCTTCGCCTTTTTGGTGACGATTTCTATGGCGATTTTGACTTCCGAATTTATTTTCTTCTTAAGCTTATCATTGCCGCACCAGACTTCATAGCCGCGGTTGGTTATTCTGGTGGAAGTAATGGGAATATCTTCATCATCTATGCGGATGCGTTCGACTTGGAAATCCCTTTCCATAACCAGTTCTTCACCGCCGCCCAGAAGCCAGCGGTATTCACAGTGCGGATCTTCGAGCAGCGCGGAAAGCTGCTGATTGTTCAAAGCGCAGCCGATCATAAAAACATTGTTTTTGATTGTTTTCTTATATTCGATGTGTGCGTTCACCTGAAAATAAGAACCCGACCGCGGTTTATTGCCGGCGGCGTCAGCGAGCTGCGCGATTTTGATGTCATAGCGGAAGCAGCTGCGTAATTCCAGCTGCCGGTCTTCTTTCCCGAAGAGTGTTTCAAACATTTCATAATAGATGGCGTCGCCCAGTTCTTCGTTGCGTGTGCGTGCCTGAAAGCAGTGCCGGATGATATTATCGATGCGGGCGAGAGATTTTTCCTCGCCGGGTATGAAAATGCGCCGCAGCCGCGGTTCAACGGCGTCGGTCTTGCCTTTTTGCAGAAAAATACGCGGCGCCCTTTTCCCCAGAGCGCAAAGCACTTCGTAACTGATTGTTTGCGCTTTTGCCGCGATTTCATTGGCACAGATGTATTCGTTACCCTGTTTGCCCAGTAAAACTACTTCGTCGCCCACTTCGCAGCCGGGAATATGCGTGACGTCGATTGTGCACAGATCCATGGAAATTCTTCCTACAACAGGCGCCCGTTTGCCGTGAATCAATGCTTCGCCCCGATTGGCCAGAATAAAGCCGTAGCCGTCACCATAACCCACGGGAATGGTGGCGATGCGTGTTTCCCGTTTGGTTACGAAGGTGCTGTTATAGCCGATGCCGTAGCCGGCAGGGAAGTCCTTGATCAGGACGATGGTTGTTTTAAAAGACATCACCGGAGCAAGATTGGCTTTCTCTTCAGTGGCGGGTGAAGGATAAATTCCGTAAGACATGATTCCCGGCCGCACCATATCCAGATGAAATTGCGGATAATTTAAAATACCGCCGCTGTTATCCATGTGCCGGATGGGTATCCGGATGTTCCGGGTTTCGATTTCTTTTAGTAAATCGGAAAATAACTGCCATTGCCGGTCATTATAGGGACCGGCAATTTCGCTCGTTGCCAGATGGGTAAAAATCCCTTCCACAGTAAGGCCGGAAAGCGCCAGGACATCACAGATAAGTTGAATGGCTTCGCTGTGCATTGTGCCGCCGCGCCCCATGCCGGTATCAACTTCAATGTGAACCGGTATTGTCCCGCCTGCTTTTTTGACCGCTTTTTGCAGTTTCCGGGCAAAAGTCAGGTCGGAAACGGAGGGCGTCAGATTATATTTGATGATTTCTTCTATTTCCGATTCGGTGGAAGGTCCGAGAATAACGATGGGCGCTTCAATGCCGCTGACACGCAGTTGGACTCCTTCATCGGCGTTAGCCACACCCAGCATGCGGGCGCCGTTTTTCAGGGCAATATTGGAGATTTCGATCGCGCCGTGGCCGTAAGCATCAGCCTTGACCGCCTGCATAAAATCGACATCCGGTCCGATTAATCTTTTTATCTCTTTTAAATTGCCGATAAAGTTGTCGAGATCAACCTCGACCCAGCTGCGGTATTTATGCTCATTTTTTAATCCCATTTTATATTCAACTTGAAAGTTCTATTTTTTAGTCATAACGAAAACACCATCCCAGGGCAGGGGCGGCGGATTTTCCTGCAGGTTTTTACAGCGCTCAATATAGATTCTGGAAGTTTCGTCTTCCGGTCTCAGCTCCAGAGTTTTTTGGAATTGCGCAATTGCTTCATTCCATTTGCAGGCGCGGTAAAGAGCGAGTCCCCTTTCAAAACTATCGATGAAGTCTTTCCATTTTCCTTCATCCTTCTTTTCGCCCAGCAGTTCATAAATTTTGACCGGCAACTTTTTTCCTTTAACCCGCACTGAATCAAGTTCGCGGCAGCACATGGAGTCCTTAATTGCATTGTAGGTAAACTCGCTGAAAATTATATTGGAGCCGTATTCTTTATTTGTGCCTTCGAGTCGTGAGCCCAGGTTGACCATATCACCCATGACCGTATAATCAAAACGCATCTGTGAACCCATGTTGCCGACCACCATATCGCCGCTGTTGATGCCGATGCCGATGTTGAGAGGCGGCTTGCCTTCTGTCTGCCATTTTTTCTGCAGCCGGTGCAGTTCGTTCATCATATCCAGTGCCGTTTGGCAGGCCCGCCGGGCATGATCGGGCTGATCGAGCGGTGCGCCGAAGATGGCCATAATCGCATCACCCATGTACTTATCGAGAGTTCCGTCGTATTTAAACACGATATCGGTCATGGCAGTGAGATATTCATTAAGCAGGTGTACCAGGTCTTCCGGGCTCAATTTTTCCGAGATGGTAGTAAAGCCGCGGATATCGGAAAATAAAACCGACAGGTTTTTCTTATCACCGCCGAGTTTCAGTTTAGAAGGGTCTTTAAGCATTTCGTTGATGACTGAGGCCGTCAGATAATATTGGAACGCGCCGCGGATTTTCTTCTTTTCCCGTTCTTCCGTGACATAACGGTAGACAGTGATGGCGAGGTATATGACGATCATCGTCAACGCCGGATAGATGATGTTGAGCCAGATGTTATAATTTGAAAAAATGAACATGTTGGCGGCTACAAAAATGCCGAGGATAATCAGGGAGAAGAGAATTCCCGTAACCGCCCGCAGCCGGGGAATAATCATTCCCATCAGCAATCCGAACAGGATAATGGCGCAAATATCCATAAATCTGATCAGGCCGGAGTGGGTTAAAAAATTACGGTGGAGAATATTATCAATTACTGTTGCATGAATTTCCACTCCGGGATAAGTGGCCCCGAAAGGAGTTACCCGCAAATCGTAAATACCGGTAGCGGTCGCTCCCACCAGAACTATTTTACCGCGGATTTTATCGGCCGGAATTCTCCCCATGATTATATCGGAGATGGAGTAATGCGGGAATGTTTTGGCCGGTCCCAGATAATTAACTAAAAGCCTTCCCGATTCGTCGGTGGGAATGGTAATATCCCCGATTTTGATGCTTTCGGTGCCGTAGCCGGCAATATTCAACGAAAACTGCGGCCAATCCAGATATTGCTGTAAAACGGAAAGAGCAAGTGATGAATAATAATTATTGCGGAATTTGATTACCAGCGGGGACCAGCGCATGGAGCCGTCGCTGTCCGGCGTCATATTGAAATAACCGCTATTGGCTGCGGCCGCGGAAAGAATTTTTAAATTGGCTTCCGGCGCATAAGCTCGGATTAAATAAGAATCATCCGGGTTTGTTTCCGAAGAATTTATTATCTGGTAGCGGGAATTTTTGATGTTTTCGGCATCTTCTAAAATTTCTTTTTCCGACAGGTGAGATACTTCTTTGTCGGACAGGTGGAAAAAATAGCCGAGAGTTACATTTTTGGCGCGGGCGATTGACCTGGCCAGGGCAGCGTCGGTATCAGCCGTCGCCTTTTTTTTGTTTAAAAGGGCAGCGATGCTGCTGTCACGAATGCCGCTCTTTTTAATTTCGGTTGAAAGCTCCGAGATGGTTCTGAGACTGGAATTATCGTCCGGTTCAGAGAAAACAATATCAAAGCCGATGGCTTTTGCGCCTGATGCTTTGAGCTGATCCATCAGCTTGGCGATTGTTGTACGGGACCACGGCCAGCGGCCCAGTTCAGCAAGGCTTTTTTCATCGATAACTGCAAGAATTGTTTCTCCGCCTGGAGGCAGTGCTCCGCGCGATGCCATTCGCAGATCAAGCGTTTTTAATTCCATGAAACGCAGGAAGGGAAAATCAAAAAAGAAAAGAATCAGCGCCAGCAGGATGACAAAAGATGTTATTTTCAAAGGTGTGATCCGGAAATATTTTTTTATACCTTCCTTCATTTTCATTCCTTTACTAATTATGAAAAATGCTTAAAAGAGTCATGACAATCAGTGATCTAATTGTCCTAATTGAATAAGGATGTGTCTGAAACCGGCACTTGTAAAATAATATCAAACCACGAACAGATAAGTCAAGCTATCTGATGATGTCCGATTGCCGTCAATCAATGCTTGAAAGTTGTTTAATTTTAAATTACAATGATCACCAATAGTTAGAATTATGCGGAAAGGTATAATATTCAAATCAATCAATGACGAGGAGGATTAAAAATGTCTAAGGTAAAAAGCGGAGACTTATTGTGCTGTGAAGTATGTGGACTGGCCGTAGTTGTTGACGAAGAATGTGGTTGCGCAGTTGCGGATATTATTTGCTGCGAAGAACCCATGGTGAATAAAGGACCTGCCGTTCCGAAGAAAAAGGCGATTGCGGCGGCTGCCCCGAAAAAGAAGACCACTGTAAAAAAAGTTAAAAAATCGGCTGCGAAAAAGAAAACGGCCCCAAAACCGGCCGCAAAGAAGAAAACCGCTAAAAAGCCTGCAAAAAAATAAATGACAACTGTTATAAATAAATTTTTCCCGGGAAAAGCCCCGCTGTCAGCGGGGCTTTTTTATTTGAGGCAATTCGATTCGCAATCCGATGTTGACTTTTGGAACCTTTAACTCTTATATTTTTATCCATGGAAAAAATATTGCTTGAAGGACGTGAAGGCGGACATTTCCCGGAGGCGGAGGCAGGACGGGAAAACAACTGGTGTGAAAAATACGGTTATTTTATTGATCTTGATGCCTGTAAGGCAAGATCGTATAAACGTTCGGTGTGCCGCCGCTGTTACAAATTATTATTACAGCTGCCCTTACCGTTTGAGAAAATCTGATGTGCGGAAAATTTGCCTTAGTAAGTGATTGGAGCAATATTGCCGGTGCATTCGGTCTTGCCGCGACCGATCAGTTTTTCGCGCCGCGGGGAGATATTTATCCCGCATCCGATGCGGCATGCATTATCCGCCGGGGAACGAAAAATTTTGGAACAGTTATGCAATGGGGATTTTCTCCCGTATGGGGAAAACAAAAAGTTCGCAAGAGTTTGCTCATTAATGCCCGTGCCGAGACATTATCTCGGAAACCGGCCTTCCGGGATGCTTTTCCAAAGAGAAGATGTCTTATTGTTGCCGACGGATTCTACGAGTGGTCGAAAGAAAAAACCCAATTTTATTTTTGTTTGCGTAATCATCAACCCTTTGGACTGGCCGGCCTTTATGAAGAAGTATCCATGTCCGGCAGTGCAAAAGCATCATTTGTGATTATAACAACCGTTCCCAATGAATTAATAGCACCGGTGCATGACCGGATGCCGGTTATTATTTCTGAAGGTAAACAATCTCTCTGGTTGGATAACAGTAAGTATGACATAAATGAGTTGGTGCCTTTATTTAATCCGTATCCGGCTTCCGAAATGGCAATACGTCCCGCGGAATTTCCCGCAAAAGGTGTTTAGTGCCTATGTCCGTTTCGCGTTTTAATGAAAAGAGGCATCAGAGGGTTTGTAGAGACGTTGCCTGCAACGTCTCTACTTTTTGTAAAAGTCGGTAATTTCCGCTTATTCAGGAGTAACCAAGTTAGATTGCGCCGGATTGTGATCCGGCTGCCGGTATATATCAACCGATCGCTATACCTCCCCTCTCTCCCGAGCTGATGCGGATGCATTCGTCAAGATTCAGTACGAATATTTTACCGTCACCGACGGTACCGGTATGCGCGCCCTCGGTAATTGCCTTGATGGTCGGTTCGACAAAGGTTTCATTTACGGCAATATCGAGCCTCACTTTTTTCAACAGGCCGCCGGCTTCTTTGGCGCCGCGATAAACTTCCGTAACTCCTTTTTGCCGGCCTTGCCCCAAGACTTCGGTTACAGTCATTAAATTCACTTCCACTGCTTCCAGTGCACTTTTTACTGCATTAAGTTTGTGCGGCTGGATGATGGCAACTATCAGTTTCATGATCATATCCTCCTATTCAATCACGGTATAGGCCGATTCGCTCTGCTGGGTCAAATCCAGCCCGACTATCTCATTCTTTTCTTCAACTCTCATGCCGATCAGAGCATCGACGATTTTATAAATGATCAGCGTCATAATCGCGGCAAAAGCCACAGTAACAACAACTATAAGCATTTGAACCAGCATTTGATGAGTGCCGCCGAACAAAAGACCGTTGGCGCCGGCTGCATTCACCGCTTTTTCCGCAAATAATCCGGTGGCGATTGTGCCCCACATTCCGCCCACGCCATGGACGCCGAATGCATCCAATGAGTCGTCGTAGCCGAGTTTGGCTTTGACTAAGGCGATGGCCAGATAGCAGATCACGGCGACGATCATGCCGATAAAAATGGCGTTCATGGGATTAACAAAGCCGCAGGCCGGTGTAATGGCAACAAGTCCGGCCACCGCTCCGGTCGCCGCACCCAGGATTGTCGGCGTGCCGTTATGCCACCATTCGATTAATGCCCAGGTTAGTCCCGCGGCGGCAGTGGCGGTATTGGTCGTAATAAAAGCATTGGCCGCATTTCCATCCGCGGCCAGTGCACTTCCGGCATTGAATCCGAACCAGCCGAACCACAAGAGGGCCGCTCCTAAAACCGTGAAGGGCAGATTGTGCGGGCGTATTGGTTTGTGGTTGTAACCAATCCTCTTGCCCAGGAGGATGGCCAATACCAGTGCCGACACACCGGAGCTTACATGCACTACGATACCTCCGGCAAAATCAAGAGCGCCCAGAGCTTTCAGCCAGCCACCCGTGCCCCAGACCCAGTGCGCGAGCGGATCGTACACAAAAGTACTCCAGAGCAGGGTAAAGACCAGAAAAGCGGAAAACTTGACTCGTTCGGCGTAGGCGCCGATGATGAGCGCAGGAGTAATGACGGCGAACATGGCCTGAAAAATCATAAATACGCTGTGGGGAATGGTTGCGGCATAATCGGTGTTGGGCAGAGCGCCGACTCCCCGTAAGCCCGCCCAATCCAATTTTCCGATAATACCGTGAAAATCGGGGCCAAAGGCCAAAGAATAGCCGAATAATACCCACTGCAGGCTCACTACACATAAAATAATAAAGCACTGCATTAAAATGGACAGAACATTTTTCCGGCGCACCAGTCCTCCATAGAAAAATGCCAGACCCGGCAGCGTCATCAACAAAACCAGCGCTGTGGATGTCAAGACCCACGCTGTATCTCCTGAATTCATAATAAGTATCTCCTTTCTAATAAATATTTTCGTTCTTTATTAAGGCAAGGATAATGCCAAACAGGTCAATCCTGTTTAAGCTCCTGTTATAATGAAATATTCCACAATCGGCAGGGTGTGCTATTTTGAACAATTTTGTATTAAACAAAGAAATGCTTGACTAAAATGTGGATGGTAATTAAGAAACATTATAAGAATAGATATAAATGGAGTAAATATGTTGCATTTTTTACCACCCCTGTTGATTGGAATCATTGCCTCACTGCTTTTCGGAGTAAATGTTCTGATTTGGCCGATGCTGGTGCTTGTGGTCGCCGTCTTTAAAATCATATTGCCACTGCCGTTTTTGCGCCGGCTGTTCGATCCGCCTCTGCGGTGGTTTTCGGAGAACTGGATATCATGCAACGACTTGTGGATGCGTTTGACCCAGAAAACTCAGTGGGATGTACAGGGGCTTACGGGATTGGATTATCGCGGCTGGTATCTGGTGAGCAGTAACCACCAGTCCTGGGTTGATATTTTTGTTATGCAGCATTTACTCAATCGCCGTATTCCTCTGCTAAAATTTTTTATTAAGCGGGAGCTGATCTGGGTACCGGTGATGGGGTTGGCCTGGTGGGCATTGGATTTTCCTTTTTTGCGCCGGCACAGCGCCAAATTTTTGCAAAAGCACCCCCGGCAAAAAGGTAAGGATTTAGAAACGACGCGTCTGGCTTGTAAGAAATTTGCCCATATGCCGACCAGCGTGATGAATTTTCTGGAAGGCACACGCTTTTCCCCGAAAAAACATGCACGCCAGCAGTCTCCTTACCGCCATTTATTGCGGCCGAAGGCGGGTGGCATTGCGCTGGCTTTAAATGTGCTGGGAGACAAGTTCCATTCCCTGTTGGACATCACCATTGTGTATCCTGACGGCATACCGACTTTCTGGGAATTTCTCTGCGGTAAGGTTAATAAAGTTATTGTGCGCGTCAAACAAGTGGAAATACCGCAACAATTTTTGGGCGGCGATTATGACGGTGATCAGGATTTCCGCGCAGCATTTCAACAATGGGTGCATGAGCTCTGGCAGGAAAAGGATCTGCAGATTCAAGCATTGGTACATTGAAATTACCGGAGCCTAAAGTAAATTAGCCGGTCGGCATTGATTCCCGGATTCTTTATGTTTCCCCCTAAACACTTCATATATTATTCTTGAAACTTGGGTTAAATTGAGGCAGGATGTCGGCGCAGATATAGAGCACGGGCAATTCCTGGCGAAACCGGCGGAAGCGATAAAAGTTTTCAGGAAATAATTTGGAAAAGACGGAATCAAAAACGATACAATTTTATAAAATGAGCGGCAGCGGCAATGATTTTATAATAATCGATAACCGCGATTTATCGCTCAACGTCGGTGATCTTTCCGTTTTTGCCCGCCGTATTTGTGCCCGGAAAATATCCGTCGGTGCCGACGGGCTTCTTTTAATAGAACCATCAAAAGTTGTTGATTTCAAATGGCGTTTTTTTAATTCCGACGGGTCCGTCGCCGAAATGTGTGGCAATGCCAGCCGCTGTGTGGCGCGCTGGGCTTATCTGCACGGTATTGGCGGAAAGAAAATATCATTTGAAACTCTGGCCGGTATTATTTCCGCCGAAGTGAGCGGCAATGTCGTCAAGGTCAGACTTACCGATCCTTCACCGTTAAAGACGGGAGTGAAAGTTAATCTGGAAAACGGAGAATGCGTTTTAGACTGCATTGATACAGGGGTTCCCCACGCCGTTTCCTTTGTGGATAGTATTGAAAATTGTGCTGTTTTTGAGCAGGGCAGACAAATCCGAAGGCACGAATACTTTCAGCCCAAAGGAACAAACGCCGATTTTGTCGAGGTGATTGATCGGCATAAAATTCTGGTACGTACTTATGAGCGGGGAGTGGAAAATGAGACCCTGGCCTGCGGTACCGGCGATGTTGCCTCGGTTTTGGCCGCCGCCGCACGGGGGATGGTGGATTCACCGACTGACGTTCTGGTGCAAAGCGGTGAAACGCTGCGTATATATTTTATCCGGAAAGATGAACGTTTTCAGGAAATTTATCTTGAAGGCAGCGTAAAAATAGTCTATCAGGGATTACTTTTCGAAGAAGCATATAAATAATTATTACACTTGTTTTCGAGGAATAATTCTTACTTAAGGAGGTTGCCAGTGCAGATTGCGGAGCGTTTGGCGAAAATTCCGCCATATTTATTCATGGAGCTCAGGAAAAAAATCAATAAAGCCAAAGCCGACGGAATTGATGTTATTTCCCTGGCTATCGGCGACCCCGTGGAAGCGACACCCGATTCCATTATCGATGAATTAAGTGCGACGGCGCGTAATCCCTTAAACCATCGCTATCCCACGGATGAAGAAAAAGGCATGCTCCTTTATCGGAAGGAAATCGCCGCCTGGTACAAGGCAAGATACGGAGTGAATTTGAATCCGGAGAAGGAAATTCTGGGGTTAATCGGGTCCAAAGAAGGCTGCCACCATTTTATTTTGGCCTGTGTCAACCCCGGAGATATTGTGCTTATGACCGATCCCGGTTATCCGGCCTACCGGGCCAGCATTCTGATGGGCGAGGGAGTTCCTTATAATGTTCCTATTCTTCACGAGAATAATTATCTTCCGGTATTCGAAGATATCCCCGCGGATGTCGTCAAAAAGGCCAGGGCGATGTTTCTCAATTATCCGAATAATCCCACCGGTGCCTGCGCCACCCGGGAGTTTTTAAATAAACTTGTGGCTTTCGGCAGGGAATCGGGTATCGCCATCTGCTATGATAATCCCTACAGCGAGATATTGTTCAACGGACAGCCGCGGATCAGTTTTTTAATGGCCCCGGGGGCTAAAGACATTGGTATCGAGCTTACTTCTCTTTCCAAGCCGTTTAATATGTGCGGCTGGAGGCTTGGCGTTGCCTGCGGTAATCCGGATCTGATAGCGGCGATAAGCAAGGTTAAGGAAAATACCGATTCCGGAATTTTTAATCCCATTCAATATGCGGGCATCAAAGCATTGCGCAGCGAGTCGCCCTTTATCGAAAAGATGCTGGCTATTTATGGAAAGCGCCGGGAAATGGTGCTTACAACTCTGAAAAAAATCGGTATTGATTTTAACCCGCCGTGCGGGACATTTTATCTGTGGGTGCCGGTGCCTAAAGGAATGACTTCTTTGGAATTTACCAATCGCCTGTTTGATAAAACCGCCGTTGTTGTTGCTTCCGGTACGGCCTACGGTAAATACGGCGAAGGATTTGTCCGTCTATCGCTTACGGTTCCGGATGAGAGGTTAAAAGAAGCTATGCAGAGGATAGAAAAGGAATTCACGAGATGACACCGTAAAAAACTCAGATGCTGCGTTGCGCTTCGTCCTTCGGCGTTGCGGCGTATGCGAAAAATACGCCTCACTTCTCAGGCCTTGCGCGCCTTGCCTCCGGGACTTTTTACGATGTCATTAAAAAAGGAAAAGGTTAATTTAAATGGAAATGGGCATATTGGGGCTTCCCCAGAGCGGGAAAAGCACCCTGTTTGAAATAATGACCGGCGCGAAAATCTCTGCGGCTCACAATGAAACCTGTGTCCGGGGTCAGGCCGCAGTTCCCGATGCGCGGTTCGATCAGCTGGTGGCAATATATCATCCGGTAAAGGTCTCCCCGGCGAAAGTTCCGTTTGTTGATGTTCATGCCGTGGGTGATCATCCCTGGGAAGCAGTCCGGCAGAATTTAAGCGGCACGGATGCCATTTTGCATGTTGTGGACGGTTTTTCCCTGCCCGACGTTCAGTTGAGTATTGATTCCTATCGCAAATTGGAAGACGAATTGATTCTATCCGATCTGATGATTATTGAAAAAAAGCTGGAACGTCTGACCAAGATGGCCAAAAAAGCTTTGAGCGCGCAGGATATTGTCCATGCGGAACTCCTGCCGAAATTAAAAGATGTGCTGGAAGCGGGCAAACCTCTGAGGAGTGCCGGGTTGACGGATGCGGAAGTTTTTTCTTTGCGCAGCTATTCTTTCTGGACAGTCAAACCGGAACTTGTAGTCGTTAACGTTGCCGAGGATAACCTGGCTCTTGCCGATGCCTTTTCCGCGGAAGCAAAATTGACGGAACCGGTAATGGGTATTTGCTGTAAGATCGAGGCGGAACTGGCGGGACTGGAGCCGGCCGATCAAAAAGAATTTCTGTCTTCCCTTGGTATTGCCGAACCTGCTTTCGGCCGCATAATCAGGGCTGCGTTTTCTCTTCTGGGGCGTATTTCGTTTTTTACGGTGGGTGAAGATGAAGTTAAAGCCTGGGTTATTCCGGAAGGAACTAAAGCGCCGAAAGCCGCCGGAGCAATCCATAACGATTTTGAAAGAGGGTTCATCAAGGCCGAAGTAATGCATTATGATGATTTTGTGGCCTGCGGGAATTCGGCGGCTCAGGTAAAATCAGCCGGCCGTATGCACCTTGAAGGAAAAGAATATATTGTCAGGGACGGAGATATTATTACCTTCCGGTTTAATGTCTGACCGGCCGTAATTTCCGGCCGTTTTTTATCCTTCCGGCGCCGCCCAGATTATGTGCTCGCGATTAATAATGACCACTTTACTGGTTGATCCGGTCATCACGGCATCATAAATTATCAGAAAAGGATCGGCCTCCTTGGAATTGAGAAAATCGGACAGCCGGTTGTATTTGCGGATATTCAAGCTGCCTTTGATTGTTGTTCCGTCGGAAAGACAAACCGCCAGTTTTGTTTTATTTGATGCGTCGATCATTTTTCCCTCCTGTAGTCGGTAATCGATTTTGCTAAAATAACTGCTTACTGCAAGCAGCTATGGTGGGTCGTTGCACGAAATTTAGTACCTGCGTAATTTTACACTTTTGCCGGCGCTTTGGGTAGTTATTTTGCTGTAAACGGCGGTAAAATTAACAAAAGGGTCTTTTCCTCAAAATCACGGCCGCCGGTTCCTTTCCGGAAATAATCCCGCAAAACAAATTTCCCTGCAGTGACAATAAAATATAATATCCATTCTCCACAGGCAAGTCCAATTTTGTTCCACATGATCATCCGGCCGGTGTGGTTAAAGTTTTTTACGGAGGGACCCGCCGGCACTGTGTTGGGGGTAGTGGTGCCGGCGGGCTGTAGCAGAAGATGAAAAAGGCCTAATTTAATAAACTCATTTCATCTGGCTTAATATATCTTTTGCAATGATGATTCTTTGAATCTGATTTGCCCCCTCATAAATCGAGGTAATCCGCACATCCCGGTAATAACGTTCGATTGGGAATTCGGTGGTGTAACCGTAACCACCCAGCATCTGCACTGCCCGGTGACAAGCCCGTTCAGCGGCTTCCGTCGCATAATATTTACCCATGGAAGCGATCCGGGCAAAAGGCTTTTTCTGTTCTTTCAGAAAGGCGGCGTTAAGCAGCAATAAACGTCCGGCTTCCAGCTCCGTATAGGATTCCGCAATCATCCACTGAATTCCCTGAAAATTACAGATGGCCTGGCCAAACTGTTTGCGTTCCTTGGTGTAGGCCGTAGCGTAATCAATAGCGGCAAGCCCTATGCCGAGTCCTATGGAACCGACACCGATGCGGCCGCCGGCCAGTTCCGCTGTCGCCACCCGGAATCCGTCGTTTAATTTTCCCATAAGGGCGGTTTTGGGAATCCGGCAGTCCTCGAAAATAAGTTCATTTGTCGCCGAGGCATGCTGCCCCATTTTATGTTCGGCTCTTCCCACGGTCAGTCCTTTGATGCCGTTTTCCACCAGAAAACAGCTGATGCCTTTGCCTTTGGGTGCTTTTTTGTCGGTAACCGCCCAGATAACGAATACACCGGCATACTCGGCGCTGGAAATAAACATTTTCGAACCGTTCAAAACCCATTCATTTCCGTCCAGTACAGCCGTAGTCCGCATACCGGCCGGGTCGGATCCGGCAGTTGCTTCCGTAAGCCCGAAACCTCCCGCATAGTACTCACCGGAACAGATTCTCGGAATATAAGTTTTTTTCTGTTCTTCCGATCCTACCGACTGGATGACTTCGCAGACCATGTTATTCACCGACACTGTGACCGCCGTCGGCGCGCAGGCTCGTGCTATTTCGGTTACAACCAGACTGAAGGGGATGACGCCGGCTTCCGATCCGCCATATTCGCTCTTTACGTTGATACCCATCAGTCCGAGCTCGGCGAGGCCTTTGACGTTTTTTAAATAAGTTGCCCTGTCTCCTTCCTGGTCCAGTTTCGCAGCGACCGGTTCCAGCTCCGCCTGAGCATAGTCGCGTGCCATATCCTGGATCAGTTTTTGCTCTTCCGTTAAATTAAAATTCATTTTCACCACCCTGTAAAAAAATATATCACCCGGTTTTCTTCCGCCGGATAAAGTTAAAATTATTCGCGGCATCCCGCCGGGGATTTATTTCGCCGCCATCCGAATTGCCGCATCAAGCCTGATAACTTCACCGTTCAGCATTGGATTTTCAATGATGTGCCGTACCAGAAGGGCATATTCTTCCGGATGTCCCAGTCTTTTCGGAAAGGGAGGCATCTTGCCCAGAGCTTCCTTTGCGGCCTCCGGTAAGCCGGCTATCATCGGCGTATTGAAGATTCCTGGTGCGATCGTCATGACACGGATTCCGTGATCCGCCAGCTCCCTGGCAACAGGAAGCGTCATGCCGGCAACACCTGCTTTGGAAGCGCTGTATGCCGGCTGTCCGATCTGTCCGTCAAAAGCGGCTACCGATGCGGTATTGATGATGACTCCCCTTTCTCCGTCAGCGTTGGGAGCGTTTTTTACCATTTGTTCGACGGCCAGCCGGATAACATTGAAGGTTCCGACAAGATTGATCTGGATAACCCGGTTGAAATCCGCGAGCGGAAGAGGCCCCTTTTTGGAGAAGACTTTTCCGGGATCGGCGACACCGGCGCAATTAATAACGACATTGATCCTGCCGAAAGTTTCAATTGTTTTGCCGATGGAAAGTTTTACGCTTTCATCGTCGAAAACGTTTGTATGACAAAAGATAACATTGGGGTTGAGTTCCTTGGCCAATTTTTTTCCTCTGACGGCATCAAAATCAAAAATGGCCGCTTTTGCTCCATCCAGAAATAATTTATTGATACATGCTTCTCCCAGCCCCGATGCTCCGCCTGTTACGACAGCTACACAATCGCTGAAATTCATAATTTCTCCTCCTTCATTACTTCACTTTACTTCCGTGCATATAAAAAATCTTTTTCAGACTGTTTCTCAACTCACCCCGGAAATCCGGATGGGCAATGTTGATCAATGCTTCCGCCCGTTGCCGGCGCGATTTATATCGCAAGTCGGCGATACCGTATTCCGTGACAACATACTGGGCGTATGTTCGCGGAACAGTAATAGGCGTTCCGGGATTCATTTCCGGAACGATGGCTGATATCGGAGTTCCATCCGGCATCTGGCGTGAAGAATACATGAGAGTTATTCCTTTACCACCCGGAGAGTGATAAGCGCCGATCATAAAATCAAGCTGCCCGCCGGAGCCGCTGATCATCTGGTGTCCAACTCCTTCCGATGCGATCTGACCGCTCATATCAACCATCAGAGACATATTCATGGCGACCATGTTGGGATGCCGGGCGATAAACATCGGATTATTAGTGAGGGAAGACGGATAAAACTCACAACACGGATTCTCCCGGACATAGTCATACATCTCCGCATTTCCCATGCAGAATGTGGCAAGAGTCACACCCTTGTGGAAGGGTTTACGGGCATTCGTTATAATGCCCTTCTTGACCAGATCAGGCAGCCCGATGGGGAACATCTCCGTAAGAACACCTAAATCGCGCTTGTCCGCGAGTCCCAGCACTACCGCTTCGGGAATCTGACCGATTCCCATTTGAATTGTGTCGCCGTCATTGATCAGTTCCAGTACGTATTCACCAACCCTTTTATCTTTTTCTCCGGGAGTGGATCTGCCGAAGGCGGGAATCGGTGATGAATTTTCGTAAAATGCATCAAACTCCGATACATGCATCCAGTTGTTTCCGTAAATGACCGGCATTTGATCATTCACTTCGGCAATCGCCAGTCTCAGCCTGCCCAGCTCTTTTCCCTTACGAATTGCTTCCAGACTGTAAAAGTTGGTCAGGCCTAAATTTACATATCCTCTGCCGTTCGGCGGTGTGACCATGACGATAAAGATATCAGACCAGTGGGCGTAGCGATCTCCCAGATCAGAACTCTGTTCCGGATAGTAGTCCGCAAATCTGGATTTGATGATTTTTCTGGAGAGAGGCGAGCCAAAGGCCGGATGATAGTTGATATGCCCGTCCAGTTTAAGCATGTACTCCGGGTCGTAGAGTCTGGAAGGCCTGACTGGAACCGTATCGCTGATTGTCACATTTTTCAGTTCCCGCTGGCGGTCGAGTATGACGTCGAACATGGCGGGAGAACAAGCACCAATTGCCAGTCCCGTAGAGACAAAATCACCCGACCGAATATAGCGGGCCGCCTCTTGCATGGTTACAATCTTTTTCTTATATTCTTTTTTCCACTCCATATTTATTTTAATTTCATCCTTATTGAGGTAATTCATGAATCATCACGCTTGGCTGCATTAAGCAGCCAAGGAAAACAAGGGTCTGCCCAAGGCAGCACAAGCCCCTGAATCTATCGCTTATTCATCTCTGAAAGCCACAGACAAACACCAAGATATATCTTGAAAAAAACCGGTCTTCTATCCCTGAGGATTTAATTCAGGGTATTTTGTTAATTTCCTTGTTTGCCATTATAATTAAAAAACAGGACTGGACAATATTAAAAGGGTTATTACAAATATTAAGAAATAATAAAGATCAGGTGAGGGATAACAAATAGGAATGCAGGTTTTGTGCTTTCGTCAAGACAAGCTTTTTCCTGATGTGATAACGATGGACATTGACCGAACTTTCGGATGCATTGATGCTTTCGGCGATTTCTTTGGTTGTTTTCCCTTCTTTGATCAGGTTGGCCACCTGCACTTCCTTATTGGTGAGGTTCAGATGCCGGACGGAGAGCTTCTGGGCAAAAGGTGACAGGATGTCGTTCAAGTTGGATTCGATGACATTAATGTATGATTTACCCTTGGGGTCGGCATGGTTTTTCAGCTTATCTATAAACGGCTGGATGAGTAATTTGACATTGGACAGAATTTTTTCTTCCAGCTCGTTGCGGTCGTTATCCCGCTGCTTGAGCAAAACGCGCAAGGCGACATTCAGTTCCTGAAGCTCATTTGTCTTCAGTTTGAGATCGCTTTCTCTTTTCTTCAGGATCTCTTCACTTTCTTTGCGCTCGGTAGTATCCCGCATGGATTCGATGGCGCCTACGATTGCTCCTCTGCTGTTGTAAAGAGGGCTGGCCTTCCCCCAGATAAAGGCTTTGCGACCTCTTAAGCTGGGTACCCATGTTTCCATGATCAGCATGTTCTTCTGCCTCTTGATTACCGAAGCGTAATCCTTTTCAAATTTTTTATTCCGTTTTAAAACCAGATCAATCATGAGCGGCCGGCGGTTGCCGAAAAAAGGCAGGGCGTACTCGTAATTTCCTTTGCCGAGCATCTGGTCGGCTTTAACACCGGTCAGTTCCTCAATAGCCCGGTTCCAGGCGATCACCTTGCCCTGAAGATCGATGGCGAACGTTGCATCCGGAAGAAAATCGATGATGTCCGCCAGCCGTCTTTCCGATTCTTTTAACGCTTCTTCGGCTTTTTTTCGTTCGGTGATGTTCCGGATTGAGGCAATGGCACCGATAATATCTCCTTTGCTGTTGTAAAGAGGGCTGGCTTTTCCCCAGAGAAAAGCTTTACGCCCCCGCAGGCGGGGAACCCATGATTCCGCAATCAGCAGATCTTTTTCTTTTTTGATTATCGCAGCGAAGTATTTTTCAACTTTTTTGTCCTTCTTCAAAATCAAATCAATCACAAGCGGGCGGCGGATGCCGAAAAAAGGCAGAGCATGTTCGTAATTTCCTTTACCGAGAATCTGATCGGCCTTGACCCCCGTCATCTCTTCGATGGCCCGGTTCCAGGCGATAACTTTGCCCTCGAGATCAATAGCAAGTGTGGCATCCGGCAAGAAATCAATAATATCGGCGAATCGCCGCTCGGATTCCCTGAGTGCTTCCTCGGATTTTTTTCGTTCGGTGATGTCCCGGACAAATGTCCGGAAACCGGCGAACCGGCCTTTTTCATCCCGGCGTGGGTAAGTCCGCAGTTCAACGGGAACGACTGAACCGTCTTTTCTTTGCAATTCTTTTTCGTAAATATTGGAATAGTTTCCCGCAACAACCTGTTCCCGGATGATTTTTTCCTCCAGGGACTGCCATTTTTTATGACTGAGTTCCTTGTAGCTCCTTCCCTTGAGTTCTTTTTCGGTGTAGCCGGACATTTTCCGGAAAACCGGATTACTTTCGGTAATTTGCCCCTGTATATCAACGGCGACATAGCCGTCGGCATGTCCTTTTTTTAAAATATTCAATTCATCCAAAAGCTGCTTCTTGGCCATATGTTTTGCTCCGATAATACCGGCATCTGCCGTCAGTCCGTTGATTATAGCATGTTCTCTTATTTAAAACAGCTTCGAACAGGAAAAGCTTGGTTACGATATCGAAAGCAAGGTGCCGGAAAAAGTCAGACTAAGCTTTATCAAAATTAAGGAATGCATTGCCGGAGCATCAAACATTACCGTAACCCGCAATAAAGTTTTGTATTCCTGGAATACAACAAGAAGATTTCATTCCGGCTATCGTTTAATTTATAGGTAAAAATGGACACCGAGTCCATGCCGTGCACCAGTCCTTCCAACGTTAACCATGACTTTGTTGATCTTCCGGTGCGGATCGAAACGCCTTCACAAACATTTATTAACACTTGATAATGTTGCAATGAATAGATATAATTCACGCCATGAATAATAATACATATCCCCGACATCTGATGACCGCGTTAAGTTCGCGCTTAAAATTAATGCCTGCGGTTGTTGTGACCGGCGCGCGGCAGACGGGCAAGAGCACTCTCGTCAAGGAGCTAACACCTGAAAAGCGTTCCTACTTTTCCCTTGATGACATGGATGTTTTTGAACTGGCTAGGCAAAATCCTGAGGCACTGACAGGGGGCGCGGTAAATGTTACGCTTGATGAAGTGCAGCGGGAGCCGGACTTGCTGATCGCTGTGAAGCGCGCTATCGATTCCGATCGGCGACCGGGCCGGTTTTTGCTGACCGGATCGGCCAATCTACTTCTGATGCAGGGTGTTTCTGAATCACTGGCCGGTCGCGCCAGCTATCTCACCCTTGGTCCGATGACTAGGCGGGAGCAGATGGGTCTTGGCCGTTGTGGGCTATGGGAAAAAATTGTTTCAGGAAAAGACACCGACTGGCCGCAAATTATTGCTGCGGATAATACTGAACCGGAAGACTGGCGGGAATTGGCAAGACGTGGCGGATTTCCGACACCTGCTCTTCATATGGCCGCAGTGGATGATCGCAAGATCTGGTTTGACGGTTATGTCCAGACCTATCTCGAACGAGACCTTCAGATGCTTTCCTCCATTTCTGCCCTTCCGGATTTCCGTCGCCTGATGCGGGCGGCCTGTCTGCGTTTGGGACAGATCACCAATCAAACAGAGATGTCCCGTGATCTGTCCTTGAAGCAACCCACAGTGCATCGCTACCTCAACCTGCTGGAAACGTCGCACCTTCTGGCGCGACTGCCCGCATACTCGGTAAACCGGACCAAGCGTCTTCTTAAATCACCCAAATTATACTGGGGTGATGTAGGGTTGGCGCTGCACCTTTCCGGCGCACCTGAACCGTCCGGAGCTCATCTTGAAAATCTGGTGCTGCTGGACCTGCTGGTCTGGCGTTCAGGCAGGCTGTCGAATACGGAAATCCTCTACTGGCGGACAACAACAGGCGAGGAAGTGGATCTGGTGATCGAAACGGAAGGAAAGATATTGCCCATCGAGATTAAATCAGGAAGTAAGCCCAGAGTCAAAGATGCCGCCAACCTGATTGCTTTTCAAAAAGAGTACGGCGCGGATGCGCGAACGGGATTACTGTTGTATGACGGCACAGAGATCGAATGGTTGATCCCCACCGTTTTGGCTGTACCCTGGTGGAAGGTAATCTGAACACCGGTGATCCTTCAATAAAAATAATTGGTGATTAATTGAAAGGGTAGCAATACGGTAGGCATGAAAGCATTAGACAATAGGTTGAAATATTATAAATATTTGATATTACTGGAGCCGATGAGCGGGATCGAACCGCTGACCTGCTGATTACGAATCAGCTGCTCTACCAGCTGAGCTACATCGGCATCCGAGGTATTCTTCCTGTTACCTGCTGGGATGCGCAGTATTATCTTAAGGCGTTGGCCTTGTCAAGTTTTTGTGCAGGTATTAATCTGCTTTTTGCGGCCGCTTAAAAGAGTATCATTCGGACAGCAAGACGCATATTGATCAGGCACCGTTTATTGAAATTAATATATGCAGATCGGCGGTTTTATCTCCGGCAGCCTGTCGCCTTCGTATAATATTGCTTCCAGAAAAAGCCCGGATGGCGGAGCGGTGAAATGTGCAGGGACCTCCGAATAGGAATCAAGCATTTGTTTGATTGCGGGAACGGTAAGTTTGCCCCGTCCGGCTTCGGCGGCAATGCCGACAATGCGCCGGACCATTTTCCACAGAAAATGAGAACCGGTGATGCGTAGGGCAATGATGTCGGAAAACTCCTGAATCTGCACATTTTCAATGTTGACTTCAGTGGATGTTTCTTTATCCATTCTCTTGTCGGCAAACGAAGCAAAATCGTGAAATCCGGTAAAAACGTTTAGTGCCTGCTGCATTTTTTTTACATCCAGGTTGTCTTTAATCCACCATACATAACGCTTGCCGAAAGCTGTGCGCCGTCTGGCAATGAGATAAAGATAACTGCGGCTCACTGCACTGTGGCGGGCATGAAAACGCGGATGGGCGCTTTCCACATGCCGGATATTGATGCCGGCCGGCAAATTGTCATTAAGTCCGATACGCAGTGTAACGGGGTTGATTTTTTCGGAGGATTCCAGGTGTGCTGTCTGAGCCAGGGCATGAACTCCGGCATCCGTGCGCCCGGCGCCCTGAATATCCACCGGTGTGCCTAAAAACTCTTCGGCGGCGGTAATTAAAGCGCCTTGAATGCTTTTGGCGTTTTTTTGCTTTTGCCATCCGCTGTAATTAGTGCCGTCATATTCCAGAATGATTTTATATTTATGCATAAGGGAGTGCCGTTTTTTCTTTCAGGAGCCTGATTTTTTATTCCGGTTTTAAAATACTCATGGCGGAAATGTTGGTTAATAAATCTCCGGAGGCAGCATCGAAATTTCTTAATTCCCGGCCGGGACGCAATGTTGTGATTACTGCCTGGCCGATTACTTTTCTTCCTTGTTGCCCTCTTAAGTCCCTGGTTTTTATACCCCAGATATTATGAAAAATAATGGCCTGGTTGTTTTGTGCGCCGATGTACAGCATGACATGGCCTTTACGCCAGAGAAGAGTGAGATACGGTATGCCTTTTTCCAGAATTGTTCTTTCTTTTTGTTCCGGGGAAATGCCTGTAAGATCAATATAACGGCCTGTTTCCCTGACCTGATCCTCAGAATGACGCGGCAGCCAGATGCCGAAGACCGCGAAAAAATCTCGAGTCATGGATGAGCAATCGCGGTTTCCGTAAAGTCCCCCCCAGCCGTAAGGTTCACCGATCAACTCGTTGGCGATTTTTATCGCATTCGGAGAGGTTAGCCGCAGCGGTTTGATGGCGGCGCTATCCCGCGGGACATAACCGCGTTTCATTGCGGCGCAGCCGCTTTTCCTTCCGGCCACTGCCAGGAGAATTTCCATTTTTTCCGGTGTTTCATGAAGGTAGGGGAAAATGTGTCCCACTGATGATGTCATGCCGAAATTGCCGTGTTCATCGGTTATGGTGATCTGTTCTTTCGTAATTACGGCCTGGCGTCCCGATTCCCATCGGCGGATAAATTTTCTGTCAACGCGGGCAAAGTCGCCCGCAGGTATCCAGCCGAAGGTAAAACAGGTTTCCACAAGAGCCCAGGCTTTATCGGCGCTTAAATGACAGACAAAAATGGGCGTGCTGCCTGCAACAGCCGAGCGCTGCAGATTGTCAAAGGGCCAGCCGTCAATGTCTCCTTCCGGACTGGAAAAATGAGGCTTTTGTGTAGGTAGTGATCGCAGAGCCGTATTACGGATAGTTATGGCGGGATAACCGGCGTTAGGGTAATTATCGAGAGCGGCATTTTGCAGAAGTTTTTTGTACCAGGTTTTCGTATGTTTTCTTTTGTTTTCACCAAACCCCGGATTTGTGCTGAATTTTTTGGAATCAATAATCACGGCATCGTATTTGGCATAAAAAGGGACGCGTTGATGCCAGACCGAAAAGTGGATGATATTATAGTCTTCATCCAGACGTCTTTGGCTTTCGGCGGAAATCAATTCTTTATCCTGATTGTTAAAATAGGCCAGATGATTCTGGCTTAAATCACTCACATCCTTAACTGTTTCCGGTGCCTTCCAGCAGGCCGTTAAAAAAAATATGACCGGAATGAGGATAATAAATCTTAATTTCATTAAAAAATCCTTTAGAAAAACCAACCTGTCTTTGCTTCCTGCATTTTTAGTTTAAACTTTTATAGTCTTTTTTACATATTTGGGCAAGATTAAATCAAAGACACTCGCTGAAAACAAGTGCAATGAAGTTTGCAGCGGAAGTGGAATTGATCCCGAAAGCGGAGCCCGGTGCATGCCTGGGTATGCAGGGCGAGCCGGTTTGGGCGATGCTATTCGGGATCTCGTTCATTGAGTGAAAAATTACACTCACACTTCTTGCTGAAGAGGAGGTTTTGAGGCAAGGAAATTCCGACAATGTAAAATAAATTTGTAGCATAAGAAAAAGAAGGCTGATATAAGAAAATAACAGTCTAAAGGGGACAATTTATGATTCCTTTTAATGAATTGAAAAAATTTTCCTTCTTGGAAGATTTCAGTGATGCCCAGTTGAATAAATTGGCGGCAATCGCTATCGAGGAACAATATCCGGCCGGTACGCAGATGTATCAGAAAGGTGATAATGCCAGAGGCCTTTTTCTAATCAAAGAAGGTAAAATTGTTTTATTTATGGATAAATGCATGGGGCCGCAAAAGCCGCCCATGCAGGTTACCGTGGACATGATTAGTCAGGGAGAAGCAATGGGCTGGTCCGCCGTAGTTGATCCTTATTTATATACCTTGAGTGCTTTGTGTATTGATGATGTTGAATTAATTTCTCTGGATGCATTTGCTCTGCGGCAGTTTATGGATGAGGACTGCGCCTTAGGTTTCAAAATCATGCAGGCGGTGGCAAAAACGATTGCCACCCGGTTGACCCACACGCGGATTATTCTAGTGGGCGAAAGAGGTTTGTCCACCGTGACCGAATATTAGCTGCATTTATTCGCAACAGTGAGGAAGAACGGAATCTGTTTCCGCCAACATATAAATTTGCCGTAAAAGGCTGAGAAAAGGAGATGGATAGTGTCTGATTTTGTACCCCAAAAAATTTTCTTTACCAAAGGCGTTGGCACGCATAAGGATGAATTGCATTCTTTTGAACGAGCCTTGCGTGATGCCGGCATTGAAAAATGTAACCTCGTTCAGGTATCCAGTATTTTCCCTCCGCACTGTAAAATGATTTCCAAGCCCCAGGGACTCAAAGAACTGGTTCCCGGCGGAATCACCTACTGTGTCATGAGTCGTTGCTGCAGCAATGAACCTAAAAGGCTGCTTGTAGCTTCAGTTGGTTGCGCCATTCCGGCGGTTAAATCATCTTATGGTTATATCAGCGAACATCATGCTTACGGCCAGACGGAAAAGCAAGCCGGCGATTATGCCGAGGATCTTGCCGCCGCCATGCTTGCCTCCACTTTAGGTATTGATTTTAACGTCGACGAGAGCTGGGATGAGAAAAAGGAAATATTTAAAATCAGCGGGAAAATAGTCCGCACGCTCAACGTTACGCAATCAACAATATGTAAAAACAATAACTACACCACTGTAATAGCCGCCGCCGTATTTGTTTTTTGAGATGTCAATTCAAACAAAAAGCCCGGATTCGTTGATCAGGTGGATTTGACGGAGAAGATGGCGGCAATTTTTTGCGCCGGTGGTTGCTGATGTTGTCGGAATATTAAAAAATCAGGCATAAGGAGGGGGTAATATTATGACGGAGCAGACAAAAGTAATAGATCAGGCTGTAAAAGCCATTGCCGACAAAGAAGGCAAGTATTTGACTTTCAGCCTGGCCGGAGAAGAATACGGCATCGGCATCCGGAAAGTCAAAGAAATAATCGGGATGATGCCCATCACCGTTGTTCCTCAGACACCTGCCTATGTTAAAGGTGTAATTAACCTGCGCGGTAAAGTTATTCCGGTTGTTGATTTACGCATAAAATTCGCAATCAAGGCAACCGACTACACGGAAAGGACATGCATTATCGTAGTGGAAATAGTTTCGGCGGTGCGGACTATTCTTATGGGTATCGTGGTTGATTCCGTATCGGAAGTGCTCAATATTAAAGGGAACGATATTGAAGAGACTCCCTCTTTTGGAACCAGACTCAACACCGAATTTATTTTGGGAATGGCCAAAGTAGGTGGGAGTATCAAAATACTGCTCGATATTGACAAGGTTTTATCCGTCGAAGAAATTAAAATTGTTGATGCTGCCGGCGGAAAATAGAAAGCAAAAAGTGCCGGCAGGAGATATTGTTGCGGGCATGGCAGAAAATTCAAAGAAACACGAAATGATGAAGTTGCGTCTCCAGAATATCGGCGAGGCCGAATTCCCCTATCTCTTCTTTAAAGGCGAAGTCTCTCAGCCGCATCTGATTTTTATGCATGGCACCGGCTTTATTCCCTGGCTCTGGCAGCCGGTTATCGAAGAAATTTCTCCCCGCGGCGATGCCTGGGCGCCGTTTATCTGTAACTACCGGAAGTGTGATCCGGAAAAAGGAGGCCTTGCCTGGGCTGTTGTTGCCGAGGATTTAGCCCGCTTCTGCCGGGTCCAAAAAATACGGGAACCTTTATTTGTCGGACACTCCATGGGGGCGACAGTATCGGTCATGGCCTGCAGTCTTTTCGGATTAAAACCACGCGGCCTCATTTTAATTGAACCGATTTTCCTGCCGGAGGAGTTTTACAACGGCAGTACCGTTGTACAGGATCATCCGCTGGCCTCTAAAGCCATTAAAAGAAAGAATTCCTGGAAAAATGAAGAGGAAGCGATAGTCTACCTGAAATCACGGGCTCTGTTTGACGGTTGGGATGAGCAGATGTTGCGTCTGTATGTCGAATACGGTATGCAAAAACAAAAGGAAGGGCATCTGGCGCTTACCTTCTCTCCGCAAGATGAAGCAGCAGTTTTTATGGGTGGCCGCAAAACCAGCCCCTGGCCGCTGCTTGGCAGCTTGACTTGCCCAGCGCTTGTTGTTGAAGCTGCGGGAACTGAAAATAAAAAGTATGTGGATGTAAAAAAAATAGTAGCCGGATTACGGCAAGGCAGTTATAAATCGATTGCCGGTGCAGGGCATTTGGTTTGCATGCAGAAACCAAAAGAAATTGCCGGAATCATCAAAAAATTCAACAGAGAAATCACATAATATTCCGGGTGATGATGTTTTGCAGTAACGTTACCACATAGGCTTTTACCGGGCTTGGCAGCCGATAAAACATGCCGGAGGAACGCCAATCAATCTAAGGAGGAAACGATGAAACAGCCGGACATTATCGCTCTTTGTAATCAAAAAGGAGGTGTTGGTAAAACCACCTGTGCCTTAAACATTGCGGCAGGCCTCACATTACTCGGCAAAAAAGTGCTGCTGGTAGATTTTGATCCCCAGGCGCATTTAACCTATTCTCTGGGTATCGCCGCACACGATCTCAAAAAGACCGTTTATCCGGTAATGAAGGCTTCGCTGTCGCTGGCCGACGCCTTGCTTGAGCACAGCGGAATGAGCGTACTTCCGGCCAATATGACGCTTACGGAAATGGAAAATGAACAGACAATGTTTTCCGATCATGAATTTACGCTGAAAAATAAACTGGCGGGTGTCCGGGATAAGGATTACATTATTATTGACTGTCCCCCTTCCACGGGCTTTCTGACCGTCAACGCTCTGGCCTGCAGCAGGGATATTTTCATTCCGTTGCAGATGGAATTTCTGGCACTCAAAGGTATGGGGAGGCTCATGAGCCGCATTGAAGAAGTACAGAAAAGTTTCAACAAGAATCTGAAAATATCGGGAATCATCGCCACCCGTTTTGATTCCCGCAAAAAATTAAACAACGCCATCATGGAGAGCATTTCCGAGCGTTTCGGCGATAAAGTTTTCGCTACGGTGATCCGGGAAAATATTGTGGTTGCGGAAGCCCCGAGTTTCGGCCAGACAATTTTCGAATATGCTCCCAAAAGCCACGGTGCGGAAGACTTCCTGAACCTGTGCGAAGAAATAGTAAAGAGGAAATAATAAGTCCGGCAAAGAGATTTGTTCATTGTGGGCACTCGACGGGCATCCGGTATAAAGGTGCCCGGCCGGTTTAAACTGAAGAATGTTATGACAAAAAGGAGATTATGTGAGCCAACAACTCGATTTGTTTTTTAAGCCGCGCAGCGTTGCTATAATCGGAGCGAGTTCGGTACGCCATAAGGCCGGCAATGATGTTATTCGCAATATTCTTGCCAATGACTATTCCGGAGAGATTTATCCCGTCAATCCCAAGGGTGGGGAGATCATGGGTAAGAAGGTATATCCTGCAATCAGCGATCTGCCCCACGGGATCGATTTGGCTGTGATCATTCTGCCGGCGAAACTTAACCCGCAGGCGGTACGGGATTGTGCGGCTAAAGGAATCAAGACCATGGTCATTGCCGCCGGAGGATTTTCCGAAGTGGACAAGGAAGGAGAGCTCTTGCAGGCGGAACTGGAAAGAGCCGTCAGGGAAACCGGCGTCCGGGCTCTCGGTCCGAACACTTCCGGGCACGTTTCCACTCCCTGCAACTTTACCTCAAGCTTTTTTCCGGTGGGCAGGATCCCCCGGGGACATATTTCCTATATCGCCCAGACGGGCAACTTCGCTACTCATACCATGCGCTATATTTCCACCTTTGAAAACTTCGGCGTCGCCCGTGTGGTCGGTTTGGGCAACAAGATTGACATCGATGAGAGTGATGTCCTGGAATATTATTCTTCCGATCCGGAGACGGAAGCAATCTTTGTTTATCTGGAGAGCCTCAAAAGTCCCCGGCGCTTTATCGAAATCGCCCGGGAGACAACCCGGCATAAACCCATTATCATGCTGAAAGGAGGGGCCACTGCCAGTGGTTCGCGCGCGGCGGGGGCGCACACCGCCGCCCTGGCCTCCGATGACCGCATCATTGAAGGAGCACTAAAAAAGGCCGGCATTGTGAGGATTTACAAGTATTCACACCTGATCCTGGCGGCCAAGGGACTTTCCGCAATGCCTCTGCCCCGGGGAAATAGGATCAGCTTTCTTGCTCCTTCCGGAGCAATGCTGGTGACTATGTCCGATATGTGCCAGAAATTCTGGAATCTGGAGGTGCCGACACTGGAGGAGAAAAGCCGCCGGCGCCTGCAGGAGATCAGTCCTTCATACATTCGCATGCGCAATCCTGTGGATATCTGGCCTTCGGCTATGGTCCACGGGATGGATTTTGCGTATCAGGAGGGAATGGAAGCGGTGCTCGCCGATTCCAATATTGATGCAGTCGTGTCGATTCTGCTGATTAATGATGAAACGGGAGTTCCCGATCTGCAGCGTATTGTGGATGTCGCCCGGAAGTATCCGCAAAAACCGGTTTACGTGGCCTTCAGCGCGGAAAAAAAGCATATGGAACCAGCCAAGGAATTTCTTGAAACCAGAGGCGTGCCGACTTTTCCGCTGATCGAAGATCCGTTTGAAGTTCTTTCTATTCTGGTGCAGTGCCGAAAATATATGGACCGTCATTAAAGGAGCTCGATTCATGACAAAGAAAATAGATGAAATTATAAATAATGCCCGCAGACAGAATCGCAAAATCCTTTCGGAATATGAAAGTGCCGGACTTATGACAAGCGTGGGCATATCCATGGCCAAAGGAATCCTTGCTCAGAATCTTACGGATGTGCAAAAAGCTGCAAAAGAGATCGGTTACCCGGTGGTCTTGAAGGTCTGTTCTCCGGAAGTGAGTCATAAAACCGAAAAAGGTCTGGTGGCGGTGAATCTGCCAAACGAAGCTGACTTGGAGGTTGCCTTTCAGAAGATAAGCGAAGCTTCCCCCGACAAAACAGGGGGCTTTCTGGTTCAGGAGATGGTCAAAGGGGAACGTGAGCTGGTGCTGGGCATGATCCGCGACCCGCAATTCGGACCATGTGTGATGTTCGGTTTGGGAGGAATCTTTACGGAAATTATGGGCGACGTCACTTTCCGTCCGGCACCGCTTAGTGAGACGGATGCCCGGGAAATGATCGGCGAAATCAAAGGCGGAAAAATCCTTGATGCCGTCCGGGGCATGCCCGCGGTGGATATTGATTCCCTGATTCAATGCCTGCTGGCGGTAAGCCGGATAGGCCTCGAATGTGAAGAAATACAGGCCATTGACGTCAATCCGCTGGTTGTGCAGGGAAGCAGGCCTGTTGGTGTTGATGCGCTGGTGTTGTTACGTTAGGAATTTACAGATGCTTATGCCTGCTTATCGGGCCGTAACTTCCGGTGAAGTTTTCTTTCATCTCAGGCCGGCGATGTGCTTCACCTGTGCCGTCAGGTTGGTAATGTAAGCGTTACGTTCCTGGGCGGTGACCCCTTTCCTGTCGTATTCCTCGCGCACCATCATTTCTATGGCCCGGGGAATATCGCCTGCCGCCTCAGCAAGATATTGTTCAATAAGTCTGCGGTACACGGGAGTTGCCGCATAAGATCGGCGAAGGAAATCCGTGGCATCATCACCCATGAGCACTCCACCGTGAGCAGCGCATAGAATTTGGGGATTAAGGGAGATCATCTTTTCCAGAGAAGCCAGGTAATCATCATACGAGGCGAGAAATTCCACGTGCGGCTCCCGTCTTTCTTTCCCTTCCGCAACACCGGCCGCCTCTCCGGAAAATAAAGCGCCGATTTCCGGAATATAATAGGCCAGAGAATCTCTTGTGTGACCGGGTACCTCGTACACGCGGCAGGTAAGCCCGCCCAGGTCGATTGCATCTCCTTCCCTGAAGGTTATATCAACTGTAATCGGGGCGATACGGACATCTTCATTTCCTGTAATGCCGGTAAAGCGGGAACGCTGAGCCTCACTCAAATTATTCATCATAGTCAAAGCCGATTCTTTTTGGAGAAGTGGAGCAATCCTTTCATGTGCGCCGATTTTCAGTGCGGGAATAAGCCGTTTGATGTAGGTGGATGAACCAACATGATCATAATGTGAATGCGTCAGGAAAAGATAGTCGAGCCGGTTTTTGTTTCCTAAAGCTTCGTCGAGCAGGCGTGTATAGACCGGAGCGATTACATTAACGCCGGAATCGATCAGCAGATTCTTACGGCTGCCCTGAATTAAGTAGCAGGGGTAAAACGAGTTGCCGATAACTGTAAGTTGATCATTAATGGATTTGTTTGCAAAGTTTTTCATTTTAACTAGTTGATTTTCTTTTGGTAGTCCCACGGGGGTTTGAACCCCGGTTTCCGGCGTGAGAGGCCAGCGTCCTAACCGCTAGACGATGGGACCAGTGGTTTAAATAGAGTCCCCGGTTATGATCGGAACCGGCACCTGCCTTGTCGCACCTTATTCGGTGTTTCGGCGAAAAATAAAAAAATGGCTGGGGGACCAGGATTCGAACCTAGGTAGCAGGGTTCAGAGCCCTGAGTCCTACCGCTAGACGATCCCCCAGCAACCAGTAAGGGATGAGTATCTATTCAATCTTGCTCTAAAAGTCAAGACGAAATTACAGCCGGTCATATTCGGAACAAAATATTATCAGATTCTCTGCTTTCGGTCGGCATTCAAGATGATTTACAGTGTTTTTCAGCACTTGGAATTACACAGCTCTGCATCTATTTTCTTAAAAAGATGGTCTCCGGAATTTTCCTGTGTTATATTAATTTATCAATATTGATTGTAACATTGAGTACTGATTTGCTTGTTTTATCCGCAAAAGAGAAGAGGAGATTTTATGACAAAAGATATTCAATGGAAAGAAACACATTGTGCTCGTATGGATCATGGCGGCTGTTCCCTGCTCGTTGGTGTTCAGGATAATGAAATAGTTCAGATAAAAGGTAATCCTGAAGGATATTTAAACAAAGGTTACACCTGCTTCAAGGGGAGGGTATCCGCAGATAGACTTACACATCCTGATCGTCTGAAGCATCCGTTAAAACGTATAGGAGAGCGGGGAGAAGGAAAATGGCGGAGGATTTCCTGGGAAGAAGCGCTCGGTGAAACAGCGGAAAATCTCATCAGAATAAAGGAAAAATATGGTGCCCGGGCGGTCGGTTTCGGTGTGGGTATGCCTAAGGGTCTGGAACATTTTGTGCAGATTCGTCTGGCCAATACTTTTGGTTCCCCCAATGTCATTGCTTCTCAGGATGTGTGTCATGCCCCGCGGGAAGTTACGGGTATCCATACCTGCGGTTTTTACCCCGTGGCCGACCTGCATAATCCGACCGAACTGATTCTTTTGTGGGCAAGCAATCCCACGTCCACCAATGAAGAGGGGCAGATTGCCAGTATTTTTTATGAACAGCTTAAAAAGGGAGCAAAGCTGATTGTCGTTGATCCCCGCAGGATCGATTTTGCCGGCCGGGCGGACTTGTGGCTGCAGGTGCGGCCGGGAACTTCACAGGCTCTTGCTCTGGGATTCATAAATGTCATCATCGAAGAATCACTCTACGACAAGGATTTTGTCGAAAAATATACCTACGGGTTTGAAGATCTCGCACAACACGTTAAAGCCTATACACCGGAAAAAGTTGCCGACATTACCTGGGTTCCCGCTGATCTGATCCGCAAAGCGGCGCGGATGTACGCCAACGCAAAGCCCGCGGCTTTGTCCTGGGGAAATCCCATTGAGCATAATATTAACACTTTTGATACAACCCGTGCGCTTATCTGTCTCATGGCAATCTGCGGAAATCTGGAAGTACCTGGCGGCAACTGCAATGCCCATGATCCGAAAATAATGGGTCTGGGACCTTTTGTCCGGGCCGATCTTGTGCCGAATAAGTACAAAGAAATGATCAGTGCCCATTATAAAATTATCCCGCGGCTGATGACGGTTGCTCCGGCGTATTTCCGGAAGGCTGTTCTGGAAGGTGTTCCCTATCCGGTAAGAGGATATTACGGCATGTGCACTAATCCTCTTATGACGTGGGCGGACAGTAAGATTACATACGAGGCGTTCCAGAGCCTTGACTTTACGGCAGTTGCGGAAATTTTCATGACGCCCACGGCCGCCATGGCGGATATTGTTTTTCCCGTTGCCCATCAGTATGAAATGAATGATATCGGTCATTATGGAATCGGGCACGGAATAATTGTCGCCCGGCCCAAAATTGTCGATCCGCCGGAAGAATGCTGGCCCGATATAAAGATCATCAATGAGCTGGGGAAAAGGATATCTCCTCCCGAATTGTGGTACGATGACTTTGAGAAATTTCTCGACGATGTTGTACAACCGGCAGGGCTTACTTATCAACAGTTTGTGGAAAAGGGTTATCTGAAAGGACCCGACCGGTTTAAACTCTATGAAGGAAATGGTTTCAAAACACCCACCGGGAAAGTCGAGCTGAAACTTAGCACTGCCGAAAAGTTCAAACTGAAACCATTGCCCGAGTTTACGGATTTTCCGGAAGCGGATGATCCTGATTTTCCACTGCTGCTTACCAGTGTGAAGAGTCAGTATTTTCTCCATTCCTCATATCGGTGGGTTCATAAACTCCGGGAAAAGCGGCCTCATCCCAGAGTGGAGATGCATCCGGAAACGGCTGCCCACTATGCCTTAAGCGATGGTGATGAAATTGCTATCGAAACGAAATACGGCAAGGTTGTACAGAATGTCCATATAACGGATAATGTTCATCCTAGGGTCATCTGTGCGGCGCTGGGGTGGTGGTTTCCCGAAGGTAATCCGGCCGATCAGTACGAATGGCGGAAGTCGAATTTCAATATGCTGACATCCATCGGAAAACTGGGCAGAGAATTCGGTACGCCGAATCTGAAAAGCCTGCCTTGCCGAATCCGGAAGATATAGAATGATTTCCGCAGACGCCATCGTATTTTAAAGAATTAGGACGTCGGGCGTCCGGGAAAATGGCTGGGGGACCAGGATTCGAACCTAGGTAGCAGGGTTCAGAGCCCTGAGTCCTACCGCTAGACGATCCCCCAGCAACCGGTAAGGGTTTTTAATATTAAAGGCTAAATTACAGACTGTCCTATCCGGAACAAAATATCTTCAGATTCTATGCTTTTGCACGAGTTTCAATAAAGCGTACGGCATCGTTGATCCTTTTAATTACGCGATCCTTGCCCAGTGTAACCATTACTTCGTCAATGCCGGGGCTGACGGTTTTACCGGTAAGTGCCACCCGGAGCGGCTGGGCAATGATTTTCAACTTGATATTGCGTTCTTCGCCGAACGTCTTTAAAAAATTTTCAATGCCCGCTTTGCTGAAATCGGGAAGTGCGGGGAGCTTCTCCGCAATATCTTTGAGATGCTGCAAAACTTCCGGCAAAAGAAATTTCTGTCCGGCTTCATTTGCGTAATTGATGCTTTCAACAAAATAAAAATCGGCCAGCGTCGTCATCTCGAGGAGCGTCTTGGCTCTGGGCTGCATGTCGGCGATTACTTTTTGGGTAAATTCCGGATCGGCATTTTTGGCGCCTTCCGGCCAGAGAGGTTTCATTTCTTCCGCCAGTCTGGTTATCTTTGCTCCTTTTATATAATGAGCATTGAGCCAGAGGAGCTTTTCCGGATTAAAAACGGCGGGCGATTTGCCGACTGCATCGAGTGAAAATAAATCAATAAGTTCCTGAAGAGAAAAAATTTCCTGATCACCGTGCGCCCATCCCAGACGCACCAGGTAATTGACCAGCGCCTCCGGCAGAAATCCCATTTCCTTATAAGCCATGACGGATGTTGCTCCGTGGCGTTTGCTCAGGCGCGCTTTATCCGATCCCAGGATCATCGGTACATGGGCAAATTTGGGTACGGCAAATCCCAATGCCTGATAAAGCAGAATCTGGCGCGGTGTGTTATTGACATGGTCGTCACCGCGGATAACATGGGTAATGTTCATGAGGGCATCATCAATGACCACGGCAAAGTTGTAAGTGGGGTAGCCGTCGCCGCGCTCAATAATTAAATCATCCAGCTCATCGTTGTTAAAGGTAATGTTGCCTTTGATCAAATCTTCGACAATGGTAATGCCCGTCTGGGCACCCCGGAAGCGGACGACGCTGCCGGCTGATTTTTTAAGATCTTTGTTCCGGCAGGTTCCGTCGTATTTTGGTTTTTTACCGGCGGCGAGCGCTGCTTTTCTTTTCGCTTCCAGTTCTTCGGCTGTACAGGTGCAATAATAGGCCTTGCCTTCGGCAATCAGCTTGCGCACCATTTCCCGATGTAAATCGACACGTTGTGCCTGAAAATGCGGTCCTTCGTCACAATCGAGTCCGAGCCAGGACATGGCATCGAGGATGGCCCTGGTTGATTCATCAGTGGAGCGCGTCTGGTCGGTATCTTCGATTCGCAATACAAATTGACCGCCGGAGTGACGGGCAAAAAGCCAGTTAAAAAGAGCTGTTCGGGCTCCGCCGATATGGAGGAAACCGGTGGGCGAAGGCGCAAAGCGGGTTCTTGTTTTTTTAGTCATTTTATTTACCTTGTTTTTTCGAACTTTATAGGATTGACAGAGGTCTTTTGTCAAGCCGCATTTCCCTATTCGGTAAATTGCGAAAGAACAATTCCTGCAATATTGTTTACAAAGACATTATTTTGCTCAAAAAGTAAATATGTTTGCCCTGTTAAAGCTGTATTTTTAAGTTAAATCAATAATTATGCTTGACAAGGGGAATGATTTATAATTAACTTCCGCGCTTAACGCGGAGGCGCGTAATTTCGTTGAGGCAATAAAGTTTCAATGTCTAATTCTTTGAAAATTAATGTAGTTACGATTCCCGAGGAAGGTCTGGACATCGCCTTTTCCGGAGACGGTAAATGGTTTAAGGAATGTTCGCAGGATGAAGACAGCCTTGATTTCGGCCTGCGGAAAGTTGATGTAAATTTTCAGATAACCAAGACCTCCACAACGGTTTTTATTAAGGGCAGCATTTCCGTTCTTTTTAATATCTGCTGCAGCCGTTGCCTCGAAGATGCCGAGCTATCCGGCGACGGTGATTTTGCTTACACCTTGGTTCCGGCAAAACCTGAAACCAGGGAAGATCTGGAACTTCAGGCCGAGGAATTGGAGATAAGTTATTACTCCGGTGATTTTATTGATCTTAAAGAGATTGTTTGCGAGCAGATTATTTTACAAATCCCGATTAAACCGCTTTGCTCTGAAACATGCCGGGGCTTGTGCCCGCATTGTGGTGTTAATCTGAATATTGCTTCCTGTCATTGCCAATCAAAAGTTGTTGATGACAGACTGGCTGTGTTAAAGAATATTAAAATAAAAAAGAATTGAAGAGGATAAGTTATGCCAAATCCAGTAAAACGACATTCCAAAACCAGGCGAAACCAGAGGAGGGCGCACGATTTTTTGCAGAAACCGGCAATGTCGTTATGCCCGCAGTGTAATGAGCCGAAGATGCCCCATCGCGCTTGCCCCAAATGCGGAACATATAAAGGCCGGGAAATTACACCTATTGAAAAAATTTCCTGATTCCGAAGCATTTCCTTTATCCGGCTGCATTTATTAATGGTTCAAATTTTCAGATTTCGTCGTTGCATCAATAGTGTTACAGTACTGCAAATATATGCTGGCAGGTCTTTCGGCTTGAGGTCGGAGGTTATGGAAAGAGGCTATCTTCCCTGTTTTCCCGGTGCCGGAGAAGTGCAAGTTAGTTGATCATGATAACTGCGATATCTAAAATAGCGCTGGTATTTCCCGGTCAGGGTACGCAGCACACGGGCATGGGAAGTTCTTTATTTGCGGAATTTGCAAGTGTTCGGAATGTTTTTGAGCGCGCCGGTTCTTTGCTGGGGATGGATATAGGCCGTCTTTGTTTGTCCGGGTCGCAGGCGAAACTTGATTTAACCATCAATACGCAGATTGCTGTTTTAACTCTAAATATTGCAATTTACAGTGTTTTTAAAGAAAAAACAACAATTAAGCCAAAGGTTATGGCGGGACACAGCCTTGGTGAATACTCGGCGCTCTATGCTGCCGGAGCTGTTGATTTTGATGATGTTTTTCCATTAGTGCAGGCAAGGGCGCTTTATCATCAGGAAGCTGTTCCTGCCGGCGTCGGCGCTATGGCGGCAATTGTCGGAATGAATGATGATGCCGTGAAAAAAATATGTGTGGAAATAAGTAATCCCCGGGCTCAGGTTGCCCCGGTAATTTATAATGCTCCCGGGCAGGTTGTGGTTTCCGGTCACGCAACTGCTGTGGAAAAAGTGATGGCGGCTGCAAAAGAAAAGGGAGCAATGAAAATTGTCCGGCTGCCGATAAGTGCTCCCTGTCATTGCAGTTTATTGAAGAGTGCAGCGGACCGCCTGGCGGAGAATCTGGAGAAGGTGGAATTTAAGAATTTTCTTGCCCCGGTCATCCCCAATTGCGATCCGGGTATTTTTTACACACGGGAAAATGCACGCAAGCTTTTGCTCCGGCAAATCGTTTCTCCGGTCATGTGGCGGCAGATGGTGGAAAAAATGGCAGATCTGGGTGTGGAAACAATTATTGAAATTGGTCCGAGAAGAACGCTCTGTGGCTTAATTAAGAGAATAAATAAAAGTATCAAATTATATAGTATAGAAGATGTTGCTTCCCTGTATAAAACCATGGAAATTTTGAATGTATAGAAAAAATTAAGGAATTATTTTTTAAAACAGGGTAAAAGAGAGCACCAAATAATTCAATTTTAATGCAATAATCGAATTTAGGAGGGTAGAGAATGACATTAGAAGAAAGAGTCATAAAGCTTGTTATGGAGCAACTGGATGTAACCCGTGAAGAATGCGTTCCGGAAGCTTCTTTTATTGATGATTTGGGAGCAGATTCGCTCGATCTGGTCGAACTTATCATGGAGATGGAAGAAGTGTTCGGCCTGGAAATAGCGGATGAGGAACTGGAAAAGATTAGAACAATTAAGGACGTTATTGAATTTCTTAAGAACAAAGGTATTAATTAATTTGTAACTCAAGGTTTAAGCCAATGAAAAGGCGTGTCGTGGTAACCGGTCTCGGAGCCCTCACTCCCTTGGGTAATTCCGCTCGGGAATCCTGGGAAAGCGCAGTTGCGGGTAAATCTGGTGTCGGTCCGATTACCAAATTCGACAGTACTGCCTTCAACACAAAAATTGCCGCCGAAGTAAAAAAATTCGATCCGCTGCAGTTTGTGGACAAAAAAGAAGTGCGGCGCTACGACGATTTTATCCTCTATGCTCTCGCTTCCGCTTCCATGGCCATGGATGATGCCTCGTTGACCGTGAGCCCGGAAATATCGACTCGTACCGGCGTTATTATCGGTTCTGCCATCGGTGGACTTGCGACAATGGAGCAGGCAAAAGAGGTTCTTCTGAAATCAGGTCCCCGAAGAGTTTCTCCTTTTGCCGTTCCGGCGATTCTGGCCAATCTGGCATCCGGTCACATATCCATCCGTTTTGGCGCCAAAGGTCCCATCAATTGCGCTGTTACCGCCTGTGCTTCCGGTACATCCGCTATCGGCGATGCTTATAAAACCATTGCCGGAGATGATGCCGATGTTATGATTACGGGCGGTACGGAAGCGGCCGTAACTCCGCTTTCCGTCGCCGGTTTCAATTCCATGCGGGCGTTGTCGCAACGCAACGCCGAGCCGGAAAAAGCCAGCCGGCCGTTTGACCGCGGACGTGACGGCTTTGTAATCGGTGAAGGTTGCGGAATTATCATTCTGGAGGAATTATCCTTTGCCCTGAAGCGGGGAGCCCGGATTTATGCGGAAGTTGCGGGATACGGCTGTACATCCGATGCTTTCCATGTGGCGGCGCCACCACCCGGGCATGAAGGAGCGGTCCGCAGCATGTTTACAGCCATAAAAGATGCCGGTTTGAGTGTCGCCGATATTGATTATATCAATGCCCACGGGACGTCAACACCGCTTAATGATCTGTATGAAACCCAGGCCGTGAAATCACTTTTTGGTGAACATGCCGGGCATCTGATGGTCAGTTCCACCAAGTCCATGACGGGGCATATGCTGGGAGCAGCAGGAGGCGTGGAGGCCATATTTGCCGTTTACGCCCTTCAGGAAGGAATTATTCCGCCCACAATCAACCTGGATAATCCCGATCCGGAATGTGATCTGGATTACGTTGCCAACGTGGCCCGCAAAAAAGAAATTTCCACGGCCCTGTCCAACACTTTTGGCTTTGGTGGTGTCAATTCGGTTCTGGTATTTAAAAAATATTGTAATTAATCAACTCTCAGGAGGAAATTATTTTCATGTCTCTTTTAGAAAAAATTGATCCGGAAGTAAATCATGCTATTGAATTGGAAACGCTTCGGCAGGCGGGGAAAATCGAGCTCATTGCCTCGGAGAATTTTGTGAGCGAAGCGGTGCTCGAAGCCCAGGGTAGTATCATGACTAATAAATACGCTGAAGGCTATCCCGGTCGCCGCTATTACGGCGGTTGCGAGTTTGTTGATATAGCGGAAAATCTGGCCATCGAACGGTGCAAGCAGCTCTTTGGAGCTGAGAGTGTTAATGTCCAGCCGCATTCCGGAACGCAAGCTAATATGGCTGTTTATTTTTCCGTTCTTCAACCCGGCGATACCGTGTTAGGAATGAATTTATCGCACGGCGGCCATCTGTCGCACGGCAGCCCCGCTAATTTCTCCGGTAAATTTTATAAAATTATCCCTTACGGAGTGGATAAAGAAACGGAAACCATTGATTTTGCCGAGCTCGAGAAATTAGCCCGGGAACATAAACCGAAAATGATTATTGTCGGTGCCAGTGCCTATCCGCGCACGCTTGATTTTACCCGTTTCCGCAAGATAGCCGATGAAGTCGGCGCCGTTATTATGGCTGATATCGCCCATGTTGCCGGCCTTGTCGCCGTGGGGCTTCATCCAACTCCGGTGCCGGTTTGCGAATATGTTACTTCTACAACGCATAAAACTTTGCGCGGCCCGCGCGGCGGCTTGATCATGTGCAAGGAAGCTTATGCCAAAACTTTAAACAGCCGTGTTTTTCCGGGTATGCAAGGCGGGCCTTTAATGCATATTATTGCAGCTAAAGCCGTTGCCTTTAAAGAGGCGCTCTCCCCGGAATTCAAAATCTATCAGCAGCAGATTCTGAAAAATGCTCAGGCGATGGCGGCTGAGCTCACAAATCAGGGCTTCCGACTTGTTTCCGGTGGTACGGACAATCATCTGATGCTGGTTGATTTGACCCCGAAAGGCGTTACCGGTAAAGACGCGCAGGAAGCGCTGGACCGGGCTGCCATAACGGTGAATAAAAACGGTATTCCTTTTGATACCAAAGGGCCGCAGGTGACCAGTGGAATTAGAATCGGCACTCCCGCCGTGACCACGCGGGGCATGAAAGAAAACGAAATGAAGCTGATTGCTTCTTACATTGCCGATGTTATTAATAATATCAATGACGAGACTAAAATTCAGACTGTAGCGAAGGAAGTTAAAACGCTTTGCTCCCGGTTTCCTTTGTATGAGCGGAGAATAAAGAAAGCGTAGTCCCATTTCCCAATCAAGTGCCGACTCTTCCGGGCCGCTGGAGTATTTTCTTGATTTGGGAATGTGATCAGAGGGAGGACGGTTGAAAAGTAAAGAATTGGCAATGCAGGGAAAAACGGCGGGGAAAAAGGCCTCTCCAAAAGCTCTGCCGGGAAAGATTAATTCCCGTCCGGACTGGGATACATATTTTCTGGATATAGTCGAATTGGTTTCCCGTCGCAGCACCTGCTTAAGGAGAGCGGTGGGTGCGGGTCTGGTGCGCGACCGCCGTATTCTGGCGACCGGTTATAACGGTGCTCCCTCCACATTGAAGCATTGTCTGGAGATCGGTTGTTTGCGCCAACAACTGAGCGTTCCCTCGGGTGAGCGTCACGAATTGTGCCGGGGACTGCATGCGGAGCAGAATGTTATTATTCAAGCGGCTTTACACGGTGTGATTACCAAGGGTTCCACTCTCTATTGCACCAATCACCCTTGCGTCATTTGTGCTAAAATGATTATCAATGCCGGAATTGTCCGGATTGTCGTCCGGGATGGTTATTCGGACAAACTGGCGGCTGGTATGCTCAAAGAAGCCGGCATTATTGTAAAGCAACTGTAAATAAATATCCATCGTCGGGAGTTCGGGAATGAAATGTCCCTTTTGCTCCAATGCCGAAAATAAGGTTATTGATTCGCGGATCAGCAAAGACGGCAAGGCCATTCGCCGCCGGCGCGAATGTCTGGGTTGTGCCAGACGTTTTACCACCTATGAATTTGTTGAAGATATTCTGCCCATGGTGGTGAAAAAAGACGGACGCCGGGAAGCCTTCGACCGGATGAAAATCCGCAACGGTGTTATGAAGGCTTGCGAAAAACGCCCGATCAGCATGGAGGCGATGGAAAAAATTGTGGAGAATGTCGAGCAGGCCTGCCAGGAGTTTCAGGGTGAAGAGATTCCTTCCGCTGTTGTCGGTGAAAAGGTGATGAATGAGCTTAAGGCACTCGACGGTGTCGCCTATGTGCGGTTTGCTTCGGTTTACCGGCAGTTCCGTGATGTGAGTGAATTTATGTCCGAGTTGAAGGATCTGTTGAGCAAAGGTAAAAAATAAAAGGACGACCTCGTAAAAGATCGTCGAAAATTTAGTACCGGTAATTTTTTAAGTTGAGAAATTTATGTTTACGGGAATCATTGAAGGATCGGGCCGGATAAAGCATCTGACATTGAAGGGTGCCGACGCCGTTTTAGAAATTGAATCTGCAATCGACCTCTCTGATGTATCTTTAGGTGACAGCATTGCGATAAACGGTGTCTGCCTCACAGTTACTGCCAAGGTGGATAGGAATTTTTGCGCCGATGTTTCCGCCGAAACGCTCGATAAAACCACGCTCAAATTTTTGCAGGCCGGTGCTAAAGTCAATCTGGAGAAATCATTGCGGGCGGGCGGTTATATGGGTGGACATTTTGTTCTGGGGCATGTTGATGCCGCCTGCAGAATTGTTTCCCGGACGCAAAAATCCGGATCGCTGATCCTTGCCGTGGGAATAGATGCCAAACTGTCTCGGTATATTGTCGAAAAAGGATCGGTAGCGGTGGACGGTATCAGCCTTACCGTAAACAAACTTGAAAAAGACCGGTTTTATGTTAATATAATTCCCCATACGGCGTTGAACACTACATTGGTTGCGAAAAAGGAAGCGGATTGGGTCAATATTGAAACGGATATTCTGGGTAAGTATGTGGAAAAGTTATTGCAAACTCCGCAGGGAATAGATAAGGAGTTCTTAAAACAACACGGTTTCATGTGAAAACTGCGTAAAAAGTTTATCTACTGAGTTGCGCTGCATTCCTTGTCATTGCAGCGTACGCATAAAAGTACGCCTCATTCCTCGGACTTTGCACGCCTTGTATCTGAAGCTTTTTACGGAGTCGTCAAATATTAAATAAGGATTGAAGGAAAAATGGCTATAAGCAGTATTCAGGAAGCAATTGAAGATATTCGCAGCGGGAAAATGATAATTCTCGTTGATGATGAAGATAGGGAAAATGAAGGTGATCTCTGTATGGCGGCGCAGTTTGTATCGCCTGAGGCGATCAATTTCATGGCGCGTTACGGCCGCGGTCTGGTTTGTCTGACGATCAATGAAGATATGGCCGGCCGGCTTAATCTTCATCCGATGGTGCGGGACAATAAGGCGCGCTTCGGAACGGCGTTTACAGTTTCCATTGAAGCCCGCTGTGGCGTTACCACGGGCATTTCGGCGGCGGATCGTGCCACAACCATTAAGACGGCGGTTGATCCCGAAGCCAAAGCCGATGATTTAGTCAGCCCGGGACATGTTTTTCCGATTATCGCCCGTAAAGGCGGCGTTCTTGTGCGCACGGGGCAGACGGAAGGTTCGGTGGATTTATGCAGGATTGCCGGTTTGACTCCGTCGGGTGTAATTTGTGAAATCATGAAAGACGACGGAACAATGGCACGGATGCCAGATCTGGAAATATTTGCCCGCGAACACAACCTGAAAATAGTTACGATTGCCGATCTCATTGATTACCGGATGCAGAATGAATCGCTTATCCGCCGGATGGCGGAAGCGACAATACCGGCCAGGTTCGGCGGTGATTTTAAAATCATCGTTTATGAAAATGATGCCGACGATTGGCAGCACATAGCATTGGTCAAGGGAGAGATTAAGCCGGAGGATGAAGTGCTGGTGCGTGTGCATTCGGAATGTTTTACCGGTGACGTTCTGGCTTCAGAGCGCTGCGATTGCGGTGACCAGTTGCACCGGGCCATGGCTATGGTAGGCAAAGAGGGCAAGGGTGTGATCGTTTACATGCGCCAGGAAGGCCGTGGAATTGGTCTGATCAACAAAATCAAGGCTTATGAATTGCAGGAAAAAGGGCATGATACGGTTGAAGCCAACATCGCTTTGGGATTCAAGGCGGATCTCCGGGATTACGGAATCGGTGCCCAGATTCTTGTTGACCTGGGAGTCCGGAAAATGAGATTAATGACCAATAATCCCAAAAAAATTGTCGGATTGGAAGGCTACGGAATCGAAATTACTGAACGGGTTCCTATTGAAATTATTCCCAATGAAAATAATATCAAATACATGAAGACAAAGAAAAAAAAGATGGGGCACATTTTAGAAATATAAGCAGCACAAAAAAGGATATTTGGAAATAGTATAAAATCTATAGACAAGGATGGTAATCTATCATGCCGAAAATAGTAGAAGGAAAAATTGTTGCCAAAGGGATGAAATTTGGTATTGCCGCCAGCCGCTTTAATGATTTTATCAGCGGCAGATTAATCGAAGGGGCAATCGATACACTGATCCGGGCTGGTGCCGATGATAAGGATATCGTTGTTTATAAAGTACCAGGTGCTTTCGAATTGCCGCTTGCGGCTAAGAAACTCGCCAAAACCGGACGCTTTGACGCGATTATTTGCCTGGGTGCCGTCATTCGCGGAGCAACTCCTCATTTTGAATACATCAGTGCCGAAGTATCCAAAGGCATAGCAAGCGTCGGTCTGGAGGCCGAAATTCCGGTTGTCTTCGGCGTATTGACGACTGATACGATTGAGCAGGCGATTGAACGGGCCGGAACAAAATCGGGCAATAAAGGCGCTGATGCGGCAATATCGGCAATTGAGATGGTGGATTTGTTTAAAAGAATTTAGTTTGATCGTATAGATTAATTTGTCTGACCGGTTTTTTGAAAATGTTGCCCGGCGGTCGGCCGGGGAAACTTGAGGTTTTAATGCACGCGCGGAGAAAGGCAAGAGAAGTTGCCTTGCAGGTTCTTTACAGTCTGAATTTTGTAAATCTGGATGTCCGGAAAGCCTTTGATCTTTTCTGGGGTAATTTTGCTGCGCCAAAAGAAGCAAAAGAATTTGCCGAATCTCTGGTGGAGGGCGTATGGAGCCATCGGGATGAATTGGATTCGTTGATTACCGGTTGCTCGGATAATTGGTCGCTTGGCCGGATGCCGAAAGTTGATATCAGTATCCTGCGCCTGGCGGTATTTGAATTTCTTTATTGTCCGGATATCCCGCCTAAAGTTACTTTAAATGAAGCTATTGATCTGGGTAAAACTTTCGGTTCCGAAAATTCCGGGTCTTTTATCAACGGTATCCTGGATGCCATCAACCTGAAATTAAAAAAGGAAAATGCAAGTAATTCTCTCGACTGAATCGCCGGATCTTACCGGGCACAAATGCCTCATGTTGGGTGTCTTTTCCGATGAAAGGCCGCCGCGCGGAATTTGCGGATTTATTGACTGGCGACTCAACGGTTTTATTTCCCGGGAGATGAAACAGGGGCGGATCAACGGTGATTTTTCGGAAAAAACTGTTATTCCTTTTCCCCGCCGCATTAGTACGGAGATGCTTCTACTCTTCGGCCTCGGTAAACTTTCCGAACTCAATTACGAGCGGATTTACACTGCGGCATATCAAGGTATTACTGCGATCGACGGGATGCTGCTGAATAAATTTGCTTTTGACCTGCCGGGAGAAAACCGTTCCGGCCTAGAAACAGCGGGTATTGTAGAAGCTATGGTGAGAGGTTTTTTTGATTATTTATCCAGTGATATAGAAAAGCTTACCAATATGACTTCCTGTATTGTTACTTTCCCCGCTTCCGTACCGGATATATCAACCGGTATTCAACGCTTTAAAGCCGCCTCGAAGGACATGGGCTCCGTCGATGCCGGTACACTGGAAGAAAGTTTTGCCTGAAATATGACAAGTGGAAAACCAAAAGGGACAAAGTTACATACACGAAATATCGAAGTCACAACATACGAGTATGATGAACAAAAAATAATTGTCGAAGGTTCTCTTAAGGATGATCGCTTTCAGGATTCTTATTTGATAACCGGTGAAAAGCTGCCGCGAGGCGCAGTTCATCACATGTCGATAAGGCTTTTGATTAATTGTTCCAATCTTTTGATTGAGGATATCGATGTCGAACTGACAGCCGTTCCCCGGAAGATATGTCGGAATACAATCAACAGCCTTGTTCCCGTCAAAGGACTTCATATTACCAAAGGATTTACGGCAAAAGTTAAGAAATTGGCCGGAGGCAGCGCCGGCTGCACACACCTTGTGGAACTGATTCTGGCAATGGCCCCGGCTGTTTTTCAGGGGTTTGCGGCGCATCAGTCCCGGCAACCATCATCTTTTGAACCGGATCAGGCGAGGAAATTTGTTCAATCATTGGTTAATACATGCAGCGCCTGGCGCGACGACATGCCCCATGTCGCCAGGTTGAAGAAGAAGCTCAATATGCAATGAACAAGAATCAAGCAAGGTGTTTGGCAATTCGTACAACCTTTTCATGCGGAAATAATCAAAATATTGCAGAACCCTCACTTAACATTTGACAAAAGTACGGGTGGGTATTCATTTTTGCCGTTTGTTCCGCCCCAATTCGATTATTGTCGTTTACGCTGAATTCCCGTGATGAAGTGAAGTAAATTCCGGCAAGGAGAAAAGCATCAAAAACAATTGGTTTCCAGAAGTCTTTTTTCTGCCATTCGGTAAGCGGAGCTAATATGGCTTTTACGTAATCGATTTCGGATTCCATAGTTATTAAATAGTCGGCGACAACGTTGAAAAATGCGCTTTCCACTCTTAAGACTTTTTTATTTACAATATCCGTCCGGTCATTATTTTTAGAGATGTTTGATAAAAAATGGTTTTTAAACCAGGCAGGGGTGGAATGAGATAATTCATAAATTACGAATGTGGCTATTTTTATTTTCAGGTTTGTTTGTTCCTCATCTTCTGATTTCATTTTCGCAATCAGGAATTTTCTTGCGACTTCATAGTACTCGGTGAGTATTGTTCCTGAATCTTTTTTAGCTTTCATTTTTGTTACCTCGCAGTTATTTGTCCTTATAAAAATTTATCGATGATACCTTCCGACCAGTTAAAAAATACAATATCCATTGTTACGCCGGATAAATTTTCCGGACAGCGGTATTTTTTTCCCGGAATCCACCAGAATCAGAAAATTATTGCCTATGGAACAATAATTTCCCCTTCAATTCAGGAGATTTGCATTTCCCGTACCAAATAAAAAAGAAAGCATCTCCGGGATCAATATCTTTTTGTTTGTAAAAGGATGAAAGAACCTTTACGGCGTCATCGCGAATTTCTGTTCTTCCCGGGGGACATACCATTTGATGAAATTATGATTGAGCCCGATGGGAGCGGGCTCAATCCCGCGAAAACGCTTGTTGATGATAATCAGGCTGTCGGGAACATAAAGAAAAGTATAAGGCTGTTCTTCCGCGAGTATTTCCTGAAAACGGTCGTAATATTTTTTTCTTTCCGCGAGATCGAACGTGCTGCGGCCTTTTTCCACAAGTTCATCCACTTCGGAATTTTTATAAGAAATAAAATTCAGTTCTTCCGGTGCTGTTTTGCTGGAATGCCAGACATCGTAGGCATCGGGATCGGGCGGTATTGTCCAGCCCATGATGAGAGCATCAAACCGCCGCTTGTTGATGAAGTCGTTAATAAAGGCCGCCCATTCCAGTATGCGGATTTTTACCGCGATACCCACTTCCGCCAGTTGCCGCTGAATTATTTCCGCGCATTTCTGTCTTGTTTCATTGCCCTGATTGGTGACTAGTTCAAAGGCAAAATCTTTGCCGTTTTTTTCCAGTATTCCGTCGCCGTTAATGTCCTGCCAGCCTGCCTCCCGGAGCAAATCTTTGGCCTTTTGACGGTCAAAATTATATATTTTTACATTGCCGTTGTAAGGCCATGTCCCCGGTTTGAAAGGACCGGTAGCCGGTTTTCCGAGACCTAAAAGCACGCCGCTGATAATTTCATCCTTATTGATTGCATAGGAGATGGCCTGCCTTACTCTTTTATCGGTAAAAAGCGGATTTTTCAGATTATATCCCAGGTAAGTGTAAGCAAACGACAGGTAACGGTATTTGTTAAAATTATTCTGGAATAAATTGTTTTCCGTCTGTCGCGTGTATTGCAGTGGAGATAAGCCGGAAAGATCGATGCCCTGGCCGCGCAATTCCAGAAACAGTGTTGCCATATCCGGAATGATACGGGTGATGCGGCCGTCGATATACGGTCTGCCTTCAAAATAATCGGTATTGGAAACAAGAACAATTTTCTGGCCGGCGACCCATTCCTTGAATTTATAGGGGCCGGTGCCTACAGGGCGGCGGGTAAGCGGACTTCTGGTTATGTCCGTGCCGGCGAGCAGATGTTTGGGCAGTATCGCCGAGCCCCAGCTGATCAGTGCCGGTGCAAAGGGTTTATCATAAGTTACCCGGAAAGTGTAATCGTCGAGTACTTCCGCCTTTTTCACTTTCAAAAAATCACCGGCATAAGCCGTGGGAGTTTTAGGATCGGTTGTTACCTGATAAGTATAAAGTACATCGGCGGCGGTGAAAGGACTGCCGTCATGCCACCGGACGCCCTTTCTTAAATGAAAGGTAATCGCCAAACCGTTTTCGGAAACATCCCATGATTCGGCCAGATCGCCGACAATATTAATATTTTTGTCATACTTGACCAGACCGTTATAAACCATCGAGGCGATATCGTGGGAAGGTTTATCCGACGCCAGAAGCGGGATCAGGTTGGTCGCGTCCCCGATGTCGCCGAGAACGATGATATCTCCATAGGCTGGTTCCCCCGCAGGCCGGTTTTTATTATTTTCCGTCGATGATGAATTGCTGCACGCAACGGCAATTAATGCCGTCAAAAACAGCAATGAAAAAGTACGTAAAATCTGCATGGCGGATAAACTAGCCCAGCGGATAATCCTTTGCAACAATATTTTTGTGTTGTTCCGGTTTTCTCTGGAACTTATTTAAATCATTTTCTTTACTGCAGATTTGGTTGACCTCAGGAAAATTAAAATGTAATATTTCTCAATATTTTTTACGGCATAAATTATGGCTGAATGGAAAAGAATTAAAACAGTTCGTTCCAAACTGAAGATGGACAATCTGCGGATCAGTACAGCCGGTGTCTGGGATATCCTGACCGATGCGGTTCGCAATTACCGGCTCAACGGCGATACGAACCAGGCCGCGGCGATCGCCCTTTATGCTATTCTTTCCGCCATTCCGCTTTTCATTCTGACCATTGTTGTTGCAGGCTATGTTTTCAACTCGTATCCGCAAGTTCAGGCTAATATTACCGAAGCCGTCAGCAAAGGATTTTTTTCGGAAAAAATTCTCTTTCAACTCGGGCAGATTGAAAAGAAAAGACATTTGCTGGGATGGGTTGGTGTTTTGGGTTTAATCTGGCTTTCCGCCATGATTTTTGATTCCATGGCCACAGCTCTCAATATCATTTTCCGCTCCCGGAAAAAACGTAATTATTTCCTCTCGAAGCTGCTGGCCGTTTCCATGATTCCCATGGCCTGGATAGTGGGCATTGCCTCTGTAGTAATCAGCTATATAACTGCCTTGCTGGTCTGGCAGCCGGCTTTGATTGCCGAAAAGCTTGGTTTTCCGCTTTCCGCGGCATCCGCTCTCCTGCTGCGCTATCTTGTCCCTTATCTGATTACGACTTTGTTCTTTGTCGTTGTTTATCGCGTAATTCCCACGGCCAGAGTTCGTCTGCCTGTAGCTCTGGCCGGCAGCGCAATATTTGCATTACTTGCGGAACTGGTTAAACAAATCTTTACCTGGTATGCCGCAAATTACACCCGTTACGATGTTATTTTCGGCTCACTCGAAGCAATAGTTATTCTGGTGATCGGCGTATTTTACATTGCTTTAATCTTTTTATTCTGCGCTGAGCTTATGTCGTCTTATCAACGCCGAGATGTTCTGCTGCTCGAAAGAGCTATTCTAAGACCGCGCAAAGGTCTGCTCAAAGTTGATGAACGCCTTTTTAAAAAATTCGGCCGTATCTATGAAAAAGACAGCATAATCTTCAGGGAAGGCGATACCGGACAGGAAATGTTTTATGTGCTTTCGGGGGCAATTTTTCTGGAAAAAGTTGATTGCCAGGTGAAGAAGGTACTGGCGGAAATGAAGCCTGGTCAGTATTTCGGCGAAATGGCCGCCCTGATTGATATACCCAGGTCGGCGACGGCCCGGGCCGCTGTGGACAGTCATGTGGCCGTGATCGGGAGCAATACCTTCCGGGATATGTTGAGAGAAAGCCAGGGAATAACCATGCATATGCTGCAGGAGTTTTCCCACCGTCTGAAGAATTCCAATACGGCCCTGGAAGAATTGACCAATTTATGGGTACGCATGTCCATAGTTGTTTATTGCCTGGATAATCCCGGGATGAAAATTGCAGATCACCTGCCGCAACTTGCTCTGCTGAACAAAAAAGATCCGCAGGAAATAAGAGTACTACTCGCTGAGCTCGCTCAGGAAGGAATATTGGTTGTTATAGATGATCGGGTAAGAGAAGTGGCGAAAGAAAAAATGTGGGAGCTGATCAATTCCGGCGAACTCAAAAAATGTTTCATCGAAGATAAGGATAAAATCTAGCACCGGTTTTGGAAAGTCTGTTTCGGATGATCCTCCCGGGTTGTTCAGCGAAGATCAGACTCCGGACAAATTGTTTCGCATTTTTCTTACGGAAATTGATTCCCGATCCTTCAACGAAGGATAATTTTAGTGTATAATAAGTTTTAATGAAAGGAGTGAGTATATAAGTATGAATAATCAAGTAATTTTTCACGCGGGTGCGCTGGATAAGAAGGACGGTAAATTTATCCAAATGGGGAACAAGTGCAAGGATTGCGGAAAGACCACTTTTCCTGCAGTGGAACTGTGTCAGTTCTGTTCATCCGGAAATCTTGAAAAAATTCCGCTCAGTACAGTCGGAACTCTGTTTTCCTTCAGTGTAACCAGGGTTCCTGTTGGACACTATAAACCGCCGATTATCGGAGGGTATGTTGACCTGCCTGAAGGTACCCGTGTATTCGGACAGATTAAGGCGAAAATCGAAGATGTGAAAACCGGTATGAAGGTAAAGGTGGAAACCGGTGTTGTTTGGACTGAAAAAGACGGCACAGAGGTTTTAGGTTATTATTATATTCCTTGTGAGGAAAAATCCGGAGGTGCAAAGAAATGAGCTTCGTATATGTACTTGGTATTGGTCAAACTGTTTTCGGCAGACAGGATAAACTGACTGTGAACGACCTGGGTGCAGCCGCTGTGCTGGCCGCTATTAAAGATGCCGAAATATCACCCAAGGATTTTCAGACTGCTTATTGCGGAACCATGTATGGACCATCCATGACCGTAGAATCCATTCTTATTCGGGTGGGCGTGGACCGGATTCCGATGTACACCGTGGAAAACGCCTGTGCCAGCGGTTCCAGCGCCATACATCTTTTGTATCGCGATATTTCTCTGGGCATCTATGATGTAGGAATTGCTCTGGGAGCTGAGTCGCTCTCCTCCTTCAGCCGGAAGTTCGGCAAGGGACTTATTGCCTTCGAGGATGACCTCCAGGGAGAATTAGCCCTTACCATGCCTTCTTTCTTTGCCAAGCTGTGTAACCGGTTGATGGAAAAGCGCGGGGCGACTCTGGAGGATATTTGTTACCCTTCCATCAAGAACCACAGGGCGGGTATGAACAATCCCTATTCACAGTATAAGAAAGAAGTTACTTTCGCGGAAATCATGGCTTCACCCATGATTGCGGACCCGATTACCGTGCTGCAGTGCTGCCCGCAGAGCGACGGTGCTGCCGCCGTTGTCCTTTGTTCCGAGGAGTATTACAAAAAACATAATAAGAAGACGCATCGACCACCTGTCCGGATAGCGGGTTCCGTAATTTCATGCAGCGGCGCTGAGGATGCTTCCTATGATCCGCTGGCTTTGCGATCGATGATCGAAGGCGCCCGGAAGGCCTATGAAATGGCAGGTATCGATCCGCTAAAGGACATTAACGTGGTGGAACTGCACGATGCCTTTTCCGGCGAGGAGCTCGCAGCTTATGAAATGCTGGGTCTTTGCAAATCCGGGGAAGGAGTTGCCTTTGCGCGCTCCCGTGCCGTGGAATTGGGCGGCCGTTGTCCGGTCAATCCCAGCGGTGGTCTGCAATCAATGGGTCATCCTCTGGGGGCTTCCGGTGTTCGAGTGGTCAATGATATAGCCAGACAACTCTGGGGTGAGGCGGGGGCGAATCAGGTCAAGGGAGCTAAAGTGGGTATGGCCCAAATGCTGGGCGGCGTACTTACCAATATCGAATCTCCTGTTGCGGCCGGTGTGCAGATTCTGACAAGGTAAATATTACCGTCAGCAAGTTTTATTTAGTGCAAAAAGGTTTGTGGCCGGCTGTGCAATAAGACGGCATATTTTAAGGAAGGCGATTGCAGAGGGAAATGTTTTATCGTCAATAAAGATTAAATCTAAAATAATTCCTTATCAAATTATCAAAGGAGGAAGTCATGTCTCAGGCCAGATTGATAGTTGCAGTATGCTTGTGCTGCATCCTGGTTGCCGCGCTTTCTGTAAGCGAGGCGGCGAGCGGAAAAAATCCTTATGAAAGCGCCATTACGAAAGCCCGCAGCGAAATCTGGCAGGCTATCAATAAAGGCAAATGCGGCAGCGCTGCCGCCGCCATCACGGTCAACGGCAAAGTCGTATATGACGAAGGATTCGGTATGGCGGTAAGGGAAAAGAGCATCTCCGTCACTCCGGCTACACTCTTTAATATCGGTTCAATCAGTAAAGTTTATGTGGCAACCGCCATCATGTTGCTTGTTGATGAAGGTAAAGTTGTGCTCGACCGGCCGGTTACGGACTACCTTCCCGAATTCAGGATGGCAGACGATAGGTACAGGAAAATCACCGTTCGAATGCTGCTTAATCACCAATCGGGTATGCCGGGTAGCCATTATGCGAATGCCTTTGGATTTGAATATTACGACGAACTGAATCGCGAGACCATCAATACGTTATCCTATGCCCGTCTCAAGCACGCGCCGGGAGAACATGCCGCGTATTGCAATGACGGTTTTACTTTGGCCGAAATGATTGTGGAGCGGGTGAGCGGCATTAAATATATTGACTTCCTTAACAAAAAGATCTTCCGACGTTTGGGAATAAAAAGTACCGGCAGGGGCGTGGGGGACAGGAAGGGTAAACCCGTGGCGCGGAATTATGAAGCGGAGACCGGAAAAATTCATCCGCCGGAATCGGGTTCGGCTCTGGGGGCAGGCGGCCTGTCGTCAACAGCCGCAGATATCTGCCGTTTTGCCGATACCTTTTCAGGGGAAGACATCCTTCTGAAAAAAGCATCTCTTGCTGAAATGAGGACAGCCCGGCCTTCTCTTTTCTGGAGCAAGATAAAAAAACCACTCTATCCGGGCGGACTGGGCTGGGATGTGACGGGGCTTCCGCGCTATGATGCAGTCGGAATTCAGCTTTTGGGCAAGGGCGGCGCCACCGGAGATTACTCTTCCTATGTCTTTACGGCTCCTGATAAAAAAATATCGGTCGCGGTCGTTACTTCCGGAAAGCACAGCGGGGCGGATAATATAGCTCTGGAGATGCTGGATGCGTTGCTGGTTGCCAAAAAACTCATTTCCCCAAAAGATAAGGCGCCCTTGATCCCGCCCGTTGCACAGAAACTGCCCCGGAATCATCTCTCCTTCGGAGGTTATTATGCTGCTGATAATTTAGGTGAGATTGTGTTTGATGAAAATACGAACAGTGTTACCGTATACAGTTTCAAGGAAAAGGAAAAAACACCGTCCATGACACTCGTCTATAATAACGGTTATTATTACGATACAAAAGGTGATCGTTACTATTTTACAAGCAGAGGCGATGAAAGCTATTTGATGAGCCGGCAAAGCGTATTCGATCTTGATAAAATCTTAATGCAAAAAATTAAACCGCTGGCCAACCCGCAAAGTCTCGGAATAAATATGGACAACAGGCTCTGGCTGCGACGCAACGTTAATCCCTTTGAGACGACTTTGCTTTTGGAGTCGCATGTTATGAAATCATTTCTGTACAAGGAACTGCCGGGATATGTGATCTTCCGCGGTATTAAAAAAATAGATTCCCCGGAATTTGCGGGGATGCCCTTTGACTCGATTCGCGACCAGACGGAGCTCACTCTGCTGGAAAAGAACGGGACTAAATGGGCATGGGATTCGGATATGCTCTACAGCCCGGCGGAGGATGCAATTGACTTAAAATCCGGAGAAAATTTCGTAAAAATACGTAACGACGGATATAACGAATGGTTCGTGGCAAAGGAGGGTATGGTCGTTAACTTCACGAAGCCGGACCGGGGAAGGATAGTTCTCTTCTTGCCCGATGGTACCACTTCCTACGACAGCGCGGTAGATCAGGGCGATGCTTATGCCGCCCCCGGCAGTTACATTGAATGCGCGGGTTCCGCCGATGATTTGTTTACGATAAAAACCAGACCCGCAGTGCCGGATAAACAGAGCTGAAGAATCCGTTAACGGTAATTCCGGGCAGTGGCAAGAGAGGCTTCTAAGAAGCGGGCGAATAAAACCGTGTCTGTCTGCCGGCCTCATTCTGGATACAAATTAAGAGACAGAGGTGTCGATATTATATTTGTATTTTTTTCGCAAAAGAGTTGAGGAATCGATTCCCAGACTCCGGGCGGCTTTTTTGAGTGTCGGCGACTCTTCGATTTTTTTCTTGATCACAAGAGCTTCATAGGCTTCCATTTGTTCTTGCAGTGTACCCTTTTCCAGCCGCAGCTCATCATCTTTCTGATGGCCGTTTATTTTATTCAGCATCTCGCGTTCATAGGGATTTGTATATTCGTAACTGTCGATAATTTGTTCTTTGATCATGTCGAGTTCGATACACTCCTTATCGGACATGATAACCAGCCGTTCTATGGTGTTTTTCATTTCGCGAATATTTCCCGCCCAGCGATAATTCATGAAAAAATTGAGGAGCTTGGGAGCGAAATAACAGGATTTATGATACTTGCTGTTGAATTCTTCGAGAAATAAAGCAGCCAGAGGAATTATATCTTCCTTCCGTTCACGGAGCGGCGGGATGGCGATTTTTATTACATTCAGGCGATAGTAAAGATCACTGCGAAACTTTCCTTCGCTGATAAGTCTTTCCAGATTTAAATTTGTTGCCGCGATAATTCTGGCATTGGCGGAGATCATCTTTGTGCCGCCCAGCCGGTAAAAAGATTTGTCCTGAATGACGTCCAGAAGTTTTACCTGAAGGGGAAGGGGCATGTCGCCTATTTCGTCAAGAAATAATGTGCCGTTATTGGCCAGCTCGAACAAGCCTGCTTTCCCCTGCTTGCTTGCTCCGGTAAATGCTCCCGCTTCGTAACCGAATAACTCCGATTCCAGAAGGTTTTCCGGTATTGCCCCGCAATTGACTTTGATCAAAAAACGTTCGGTGCTGTTTTCCGGAACATTGTGCATGAACCTGACCAGGAAATCCTTTCCTACTCCGGTTTCCCCTAAAATCAGCACAGGAGTGTCCAGTGAAGCGACTTTTATGGCCTTATCAAATATATTGGCCATTACTTTGCTGCGTGTTTCGGATACATATTTATTGCCATGTTGAAATTCAAATTCTCTCAATTGATGTTTAAGGCTGATTGTGAGAGATGTTACATTAGCCAGCTTGTATTGCATGGCGATCAGCTCCGTCATATCGCGGCTGGTGCAAATTACCCGTTCGATTTTTCCGTCAATATAAACGGGAGCACCGGTCACGAGGCAGTTTCTGCCTTTAGGGTAGTTCATCATCATCGAGGCGGGCTTGCCTGTTTCCAGCACTTTCATCGTGCAGGATTTTGGTAGTGTCTTGTCTTCGACCATTCCCTGTACTTTCTTGCCCAGAACTTCTTCCCGTTTCAAGCCGGACATTTCCAGAAAAGAATCATTGACATATAATGTTTCACCTGCGCCGTCTGTGATGTAACAGCCGTCATAAAGGCAATCCAGCATTTTATCATTGATGATCCTTTTTTTGGAAGTAATGGCGATTTGTTCCAATATATGATCATATTTAGGATGGCCCTGACAAAAAAGGTAATGCAGGCCGTTATTAATTTTTACGATATCTATTAATAAAGCCTGCCCGTTATCGAAAGTGACATATTGAGATAAGTGGTTCTTTGTAAGGGAGATATCGGGTAATGATGAAATCAGGTTATATATATTGTCACCGATGAGGCTCGTCGGTGTTCGTTCCAGAACGGTCGAGAGCTTCTTGTTGAGATACTTCACGTTTAATTTATCATCGAGAACGGCAAAACCAAAAGATACATTATCAAAATAATTAGATTTTATTTCCATGATAGTTTCCTCTCTTGCAACAGCAATATAATACAACTGATCTTCCGATGTCTTATCGAAATATAGTTTACGGCTGCTAATCTTTATGAGCAGCATTGCATAATGCATGCAGAAATGCAACTTTGTAATAATTTTCGTGCACCAATGCATTGTTAATATAAAATCTTATAATATTAATGTGATAAATATGATATAATACGTATTCCTGAATATGATATGCAGTAATGCACGATATGCTATTTTTTTATTGAAAGATTATGTGTGGATTCGGTGTGTAATTGTGATTTTCTTCTATTGGGCAAAATCTGATAAATATTTGTTTTATTTATAATATTTTATTCAGAGGGCGCTTATCAAGACTTTTACCGATTATCTTAATGCTGCTGGCATATAAGCTGCAAATACAAATAAATATTAACAATTTTCATCATAATAAAAGTTTAGTACATGGTTTGGAGACGGTTACTTAACTAAAATTGAATTTCCGCAGCAGGGAGATTTACCTGGTGTGGCAACATTGAAAACATTGGAGATATTAAGTAAAGGAAGGCTATTTCTTTGATATTTTAAATAAAAAACAGGAGGGCGTTTATGAGTAAGGTAAGTATTATCGGGGCGTACAATACCAAATTTGATTCATTGGTGGAGAAAAACAAAGAAACCGGCGAAGTAAAGGATTTGAAAAGCTACTATGATCTGATGATTGAGGCCGGGCAGGGAGCAATTAAAGATGCCGGTATCGATCCCAAAGATATAGATGGTATATGGGTAGGGACTTGTTCCCCTTCGATGTTTGTCAATCAGGAACACAATGCGCCGCTGGCGTTGGAAGTGGCGCCGAATGATCTGCGCTTCGTTCATACGACAAGAACGGAAGGAGCCTGTGCATCGTCTTCGATTGCTTTGTATAATGCCCTTTTCGGCGTGGAATCCGGAAGATTCAAGCGGGTTCTTGTTATCGGCGTGGAAAAGATGAATCTTCTGGACACCAAAAGCACAACCCATGCTCTGGCCTGTTCTTCTTACTGGCCTGAAGAAGGCGCCCAGGGGATGACTTTCCCCGGTCTTTTTGCCGAGTATGCCAAAGGCTATATGAAACACTATAATTATTCGCTCGATGAAATGCGCCGGATGCTCGCCGCCGTTTCCGCACTGATGTACAAGAATGGCGTGGAAAATCCGCTGGCTCATTTCGGTAAAAACAGTCCGCCTGATAAAATGGGTCTTTTTACAGCCGAAGCAATTCTCAATCTGCCCGCCGAAGGCAAGGGGAGCAATCCGGTTATCGCCGATCCCTTAAGATTGCATGACTGTTCTTTGATTACCGACGGCGCGGCGGCTCTTGTGCTTGCTCCGACTACGGAAGCCAAAGCGATCAGCAATAAAGTCGTAGAAATTGCCGGTATCGGATCGAAAACGGAGAGGTTGCCGATCAACGTCCGGCCGAACATGCATGAACTGATTGCCGGTAAATTAGCTGTTCGGCAGTCATTTAATGAAGCGGGAATCACCATTGATGATGTTGATGTTGCCGAGGTTCACGATTGCTTTACCATCAATCAGCTTTTAAGTACGGAAGCGCTGGGTCTTTCCAAAGACGGCCGGGCCGGATTTGATTATATGGAAGGGAAATACAGCCGCGATGATAAATGTCCGGTCAACCTTTCCGGCGGTCTCAAATCCAAAGGTCATCCGGTAGGCGCAACCGGAGCCTCCATGCACGCTCTTGTATATAAGCAACTTGCCGGTGAACCGATTGGCGTAAAGCGTACCAAAGGCCAGCCGGAAATCGGTGTTGCCTTCAACGTCGGTGGTTCCGCTGCGACCAATTGCGTGACCACGATGCGGCGAATAAAATAAACAGGTCATAATTTTCTTTCTCCGGGCAGGGACAGGCGATAATATTTCTGCCCGGAGAACATCAAACAGAGTGCCGTTAAAATAAGAAATCTGCTTTTATTCCTTTTATCTTTTGCTGTCCAAAAATCAAAATGAATCTCTCTGCACGAATTCAAACAATACAAAATGTCACCGAATATTACAGCGGGAGTTTTTGCTTATTAAATAAACAAGTGGTAACATAAAATAGAATAATTTAATTAAACTGAAAAGGAGGAAAGCTATGTCGGAAAAACAAACTGAATTAAATGAAAATCGTAAAAAGCAACTGGATATCTTTCGGAAACTCATGCCGAGTATTGCGGATCGGCTTGCTGAACAAAGGACGGAAGCATATAAAGACGGGGCCATAGACGGCAAAACAAAACGTCTTATGGCTATGGCCGTTGCTCTTGGTGCCGGCTGCCAAAATTGCATACTGGCTCAGGCCGAAGCCGCCTTGGGTTTAGGAGCCACCAGGGAAGATTTCCTGGAGACTATTTCCGTTGTGATTACCATGAGAGGTACAACCGGAGTTGCCGAGTCCTTAAGAGTAATCCAGTTTTTGGATGAATTAGGAAAACTATAGATTATTATGCTTTGGCACCGGCTGTTATTGCCGGTGCAGGATTTCATTGATCTATGCTTAAATTTAATCTATACTTCTCTTAAAAAAGGTCGGGATAGACCTTAATTATAATATAGTTAGGAGAATAAGTTATGGGAGTCGTAAAAGGGTTGGCGCATGTTGGCATTGCCGTTACCAATATAGACGAGGCGATAAAATTTTATCAGGATAAATATGGTGCTGTATTGGATACCAGCAAAGCGCCGGACGGAAAAGTCGATTTCGGGCTGCACATATCTGCCGTGGTGAGAGTCGGAACGATGGCGTTTGAATTATTACAGGCAACACAGGAAGGCGTGGGCCCGATCGGTAAATTTGTTGCCAAAAACGGCGGCGGTGGAATTCACCATATCTCATTAAAAGTAGATAGTTATGCCCCGGCTAAAGAATCGCTGGAAAGCAAAGGATTGCAGGTTTTGGGAGAGACCGAGGTTTGGGGCGGCAAAATGGCCTTTGTTCACCCGAAAACAAACCTGGGTTGCCTGTTCGAATTTACGGAAGTTGAATAACCCTTCATTGCAGCAGCATTATGCCGGATAAAATCCGGCATAATGCTGCCCGCGTTGCTTTATTCGTTGCAATCAATCAGCAGGTTTTGTTCAGAACAAAAAACGGTGCATGGTTGGAAGTAAAATAAGGCGGCGTACGCTCGATAATTGCAGCGGCGGCCGGATGTTTTTTGAAGGTCTTTTCCAGAAATCTGCGCACGTCCGCGCGCTGCCAGGATGCCGGATGCGCAAAATCCTTGTACAGCGAGAGATCTCCTTCATAAAAATCGGCGGTGGCAAGACTCTTTGCTTCTTCGCTTGCGACCGGCAGGTTAAAAATGGCGAGATTAAGGAAATCAATACAATCGGAATGCCCGACGGTGAAATTGAGCGTCTTTACTGCGCTTTCTTCGTCTTCCGGCGGTGTGCCGAAAAGCAGATAAACATAGGTGGCAATTCCCGCCTTCTTTAACGTCTGCAAAACGCGGGAAACTATCGTCAGTTCTATCCCTTTATGCAGCTTATCCAGTACTTTCTGATCGCCGGATTCAATGCCGAGCTTCAGCATGACGCAACCGCTCTTCTTTAAAGACCGGCAGAAATCTTCATCCGTAAGATGAGAAGTAATCCTTGTAAATCCATACCAGGGGATACCCAAAGAAGAATCGGCTAAAGCTCTGAGAAGCGCCGGGCTTAACGCATTATCCAGAAGATGAATTAACCCGGGATGTAATTCATCGCGCAGGCTCTGCAGTTGCGTAAGTACCTGATTTGCGGGCTGCGGCAAGTAGGGATTGTCTTCTGCTTTTTCGGGACAAAACGAGCATGAATGCCAGTAGCAGCCATGCGCTGTGCTGTAAGGTAAAACCAGACCGGGCGAAAGATAGTCGGTTAACGGAAAATTTCCATAAGCAGGCGCGAAATTCCAAGAGCAGTCCTTCTTGCCCAGAAGTTCGAGCAACTTTTCTTCACCCCTTCCCGCCACTATTTCATCGACCAGTCCACTGAAAATATTGCTGCCGCCGGTTATTTTTGTCCAGGATGTGGCGAGAGATCCGCCCAGAATAATTTTTTGCCGGGGGTTATTCTTTTTGAGAAATCCGATCATGGCAAAAGTACAAAGCGCCTGACTTAAGTAATTTAGGGAAAAACCGATAAAATCAGGGTTTTCCTGAAGAGCATTTTCCAACCGTGCGGAAAAGTAATGATAGAAAAGATTTTGTTCAGGATTCCCGGCTGCCGAAAACAAATCATGGCTTTTCACCGGAGTTAAAAGCCGGTCATGATAATCACTCAGTGACAACGCGACGCCGTAATCTTTACCGGCGGAGCCGAGCAGTCGATTAATATCGCTTACCGCACGCCGGTAGCGGCTTTGATTCTGATAAATCCCGCTTGCCCGCAGGGCGGAAACATTATTCTCCAGATGCCTGCGGGCGCGCATTGTCCATCTGTCCGCGGCTTTATCTTTTGAGGTCTCACTTTTGAGCAGGAAAAGCATGCCCTCCAGATTGGCATCAATGACTTCGTATGCGATTCCCTTTGCCGTAAGTGATCCCGCCAGCTTCGCGACGCCGGCCGGTGGTTCGGCCGGCTTACTGACCGGAGGATGGATAAAAATTATTTTCGGTTTCATAAAAGTTTTTCATCGGCAGTTGTGATCATAGATGAGTATTATCCATGAGATCATTTGCGGATGCACGTTAATACCGGGAATGGATTTGTGCAAGGTTATTTTTATAAAGCCATATTAAGCTTGACAGAACCGTAACCTCTGGTTAGATTACCGTCAAACACCGGGTAATAGTCATTTGGAAAAACCGTTGAAATAAAAAATAATTTGTCATTATGGATTTGGGAAATTTTCGGCGATTTGTGAAAACTCAAACTAACAAACCTTCCGTAAGGGGAAAACTGATTTCCGCACTGGTTGCGGCGCTATTTGTAATTCTTGCCGCGCATTATCTCCCGGCAGCGGAAAAATACCCCTCTCCCCGGGGAGCAGTCAATGATTTTGCGAAAGTCATTGATAAGGATAATTTCCAAAGAATGGAAGCACTGGCCCGCGAGGTACTGCAAAAAACCGGCGCGGCTTTGGTTGTCGCCACTGTGCCGACAATCGGGGACAACGAGGAAATAAACCTTTATGCCAACGGCCTTTACCAGGCTTGGGGAATCGGCAAGAAGGATGAAGATAAAGGCTTATTAATTGTTTTGGCTGTTCAGGAAAGAAAAATCCGGATTGAAACCGGCTACGGGCTGGAAGGAGTACTGCCGGATGGTTTGATAGGTGAAATACTCGACAAGTATGTTGTGCCGCATTTTAAAGAGGGCAACTACGGTGTGGGGCTTTTCAATGCGATGTATGCCTCGGCTGCCTATATTGCCAAAGATGCCGGAGTATCTATTGACGGATTTGCTTTATCATCCCGGCAAAAAGCGCGGCCTGAGCAAAAAGGTATCAGCATCTTCGGATTGGTTATCTTTTTCATTGCCGCTGTTTTGCTTTTGGGAACAAAAACGGGCAGGTCTATGCTCCCCTGGATTTTGCTTTTACTTGTAAGCAGCAGCGGACGCGGTAGCGGTAGCGGCGGCTTCAGCGGCGGCTTCGGAGGTTTTGGTGGCGGCGGAAGCGGTGGCGGCGGCGCCGGCCGGAGTTTTTAATAAAAAAATTAAGGTGAAGAATATGGCAAAAATACCGGAAAGACCACAAGACATTTTTGTTCCTTTAACGCAGGATTACTTAAAGATATTCGGAAACGATCTCGTTTCTCTGACCATTTACGGCAGCGCAGCCGGCGGTTATTATATCCCGGGAAAATCGGATATAAATTTGCTGATTGTGCCTACAGCGGCGGGACTGGACAAATTTACCGATATTTTGGATACGGTGAAGTCCTGGAAAAAACGCCGTGTTGCCGTGCCGCTTTTCATGACGGGTAATTTTATTGAATCATCGCTCGATTCCTATCCCATTGAATTTTTAAACATGAAAAACAATCATATCGTGATTTATGGGAAAGACGTACTTGCCGGGTTAAATTTTAATCCGGAATATTTGCGGCTGCAAATAGAGCGGGAACTGCGGGGTAAATTGATTCTTCTGAGGCAGGGATTTTTGGAATCGGAAGGCAAGGCAAAGCTTTTGAGGCAGCTCATCAGTAATTCACTCACTGCTTTTATTTCAATTTTCAATGCCCTGTTGTACTTCAAAGAAGGGAAAGCTCCGCAGGGGAGGCGCGATACAATAAAAGAAGCAGGAAAGCTCTTTACAATTGATGCGGGAGTATTTATGTTATGCGCCGATATTAAAGAAGGAATAGATAAGCTCAACTCCGAAGAGATCATCGCTGCTTTCGGAAAGTATTTAAAGGAAATCAATAATATCTGTAACATGGTGGACAGTTTATAAAAGGGAAACTTAAAATAATCGGGGAGGATAAAATGGATTCGAAAAAGAAAACACTACTTATAGTTCTTGCGGTAATTGTTGTTCTGGCTATAGTGTTATATTCTTTCTTTGCGGGGAATTATAATAAATTCGTTAAGATGGATGTCGGAATTAAAGCGGCCTGGTCGCAGGTGGAAAATCAGCTGCAAAGGCGGTTTGATTTGATTCCCAATCTGGTGGAAACAGTGAAAGGTTATGCCAAACAGGAGCATGATGTCCTCGTAGAAGTGACGAACGCACGGGCGAAAGTAGGCGGTGCGGGAAATGTTCCGGATAAAATTGCCGCGAATAATGAATTGACCGGTGCACTTTCCCGCTTAATGGTTGTTGTGGAAAGATACCCGGATTTAAAATCGAACCAGAATTTCATGAAATTGCAAGATGAGCTCGCCGGTACGGAAAACCGCATTGCCGTGGAAAGAAAAAGATACAATGATGCCGTACAAATTTACAACGAAGCGATCAGATCGTTCCCGGCAAACTTTCTGGCGGGTATGTACGGGTTTAAAGAAGCGGCATTTTTTGAAGCCCCGAAAGACGCGAAAGCTGTACCCAAGGTAAAATTCTAGCGTTAACAGCAGTTGAATAAAAATAAAAAGCCCTGAATTTTTCGTAAGAAAAGTCAGGGCTTTTCTGCATTACTCCGGTTTTCTCAGTTGAAGTTCGCAATGGTCTGAAAATCCGGCAGGCGGTACACCCAGAGCTTGCAGCAGCCGTGCCCAGTAATTAACCTGTGCGGATGTGCTCGCTAAAATCACAATTTCCCGCTCGGTGAAATTCGCTTTCAGTTTATCGATGAATTCGTGCGGAAATTGCAAGGGTGCGCCGGAGATTAAAACGGCATATTCCATGGCGATGATTTCGCGGGAAGAAAATGTATTTACTGCAGCAATATCAATCTGTCCTTGCAAGGCCGCAAACTCGTCCTTTGTAATGCCGTATTGATCGTAGTCATAAGAATTCATGTCTATGCAAAAAGGGCAGGCAACACAAAAAGATGTCCGAAGCCGGACAAGCTTGAGAATCCTTTTATCCAGATTTCCATCCTTGTGGGCAACCGCGGCTTCCATGATGCCGGAGCTTAACGCCGCTTTTGGATACCAGGCCAGCAGCTTGCCGGGTAAAAGATCCCGGCCCGTGACTATTTTGGAAATCCATATGCCGATTTTCAGGTAAAAGGGGATGGACTTCGGCGGATCAATAAATGCACTCATAAAAACCTCCTGCTCAAATATATTATACCTGATTACTCATTCTTACACCTTAATGAAAAACCGGAATTTATAAAGCACGTAACCGATCAGCCAGAAGAAGACAATATGTGCCAGTGCATACGCCAGAGATCCGTTTAGGTTGCCGGCGAGAGGCACAAAGATATTTTGATACAACCAGATGCTTCCGGACATCGTATTGCCCTCTCCGTCGGGGACGTGAATTAACAGGCGCAGCGTTTTTCCCCAGAGAACCGACAGAATAAAAAGAAACAGGGGGTTCATTCCGAAAACCACAAAAGAAATAGTCCATTTTTTATACCCCTTTCTGTCGATAATATAAATGAGTAAGGCGAAAAGCAGCGCGGCAAGTCCCGCCGTATAGAGCACGTATGAACTGGTCCACAGCGGTTTGTTCAAGGGAAAGATGAATCCCCAAATGTATCCGGCGATGGTGAAAGCGGCTCCGTATAGAATCAGTGCCGGCGGAACCCGGTTCTCTGGTGTTTCTTTAATCATCATTCCCGCCAGATAACCGATGATGACGGTTACGGCTGCCGGCAGGGAGCTTAAAATGCCTTCCGGATCGAAGGGGATTCCAAAGCCCCGATAAAGGTGGTTTTCACCGAGAATGGTGCGGTCAAAGGGGATGGTGGCATTTCCCTCGAGAGAATAAGGGTCCGGGCCGCCGAAAAAGAAGAGGATGCCCCAATAGATAAGCAAAATAACAGCGCCAATTCCCGGAAGCCACCTGCGCGGTGCAGCCAGAACGATGAGTGCGGCAAAACCATAGGCCAGCGCGATTCTTTGCAGCACTCCCATAATCCTCATCTGCGCATAATCCGTCAGCCATTGGGGATAGGTGTTGATAAATATTCCGAGAATAAAAATCAAAAAGGTTCTGCGACCTATTCGCAAAATGAATTCTTTGCTCCCTGCGGTTTTATTACGGGCGGATGAAAAAAACAGGGATACGCCGGCAACGAACAGGAAAAAGGGAAATACCAGATCGGTCAGCGTGCAGCCGTGCCATTCGGCGTGCCGCAGAGGCTCATAAAGATATTCCCAGCTTCCCGGCGTATTGACCAGAATCATGAGCGCAATGGTCATGCCTCGCAAAACGTCCAGGGCAAGATAGCGGTTGGACTGTTCCATGAAAGGGATGTTAGTATTTTTTACCGGCGATTGCCACAAAATCGTCAACTATATTTTCACATTATGGGTCACAGTTCAGAAGTTTACTTAGGGGAATACGGAACGCTGGAAGATGCCAAATTTGATTTCCCTTTTTTATCTAAGAAGTGTACAAATAAAAATGTATGTAATCCTTGCTGGGAAACAGATCATGGGATATTTTTTTATAATATTAAACCATATATCAGAAGGATCAAAGGTATTTTTCTTGGAGTCGTCCAGTATATTAAACATAGAAACGGAATTCGTAGAATCAGCAAAAAACATGTCAACCGAGATTGAAATTGCGGAGAAGAGCACATAACTTCTTTATGAAGTAACACCTCAGGATACAATCTTTTCGCGCATAATTGTTGCTACGGCATGAGATCTTGTACAAACCCCAAGCTTTTGGAAGATGTGCTTAATGTGCGATCGGACGGTGTATTCTGAAATATTAAGGGTCTCGGCAATCTTCCGATCTTTCTCTCCTGCAACAAGACCAGTTATGACTTCCAATTCCCTTTTTGAAAACTGCGGCTTCTCCTTATGCCCTGTTCCCTTGTGCTCTTTTTTTATTTCATTGAGAAGGGAAGATGTCATCGAAGGATCAATAAAGGCATTGTTGTTAATGACAAGGTGAATGATCTTTTGCAGATCATCCTTGCTGACATTTTTCAGCACATAACCTTTGGCTCCCGCCTGAATCGCCTCGGTTACAAATTTGGCATCATTATAGATGGTAAGCATTATCACCCTTACACCGGGTTTTTTTTCGCAGACAAGCCTTGTCGTTTCAATGCCGCTGATGCCCGGCATACCGATGTCCATGAAAATGATATCCGGTGAGAGGTGCTCAATTTGTTGCAAGCATTCCAAACCGCTTCTTGCTTCTCCGATGACCTTCACGTTTTCAGAGATTTCCAGAATTTGCCGCAGGCCTTCCCGAACCACGTCGTGGTCGTCGACAAGCATCACCTTGATCATGGCGCACATATTCCTCCTTGTTCAATGGGAACAGATATCTCAATCCGGCATCCCTTACTAAGGCCGGAATGGATATTGAATTGGCCGTTGACAGCCTCAATTCTTTCCTTCATAAAAATTAAGCCGAGCTTGTTCTGACTCACCATAGGGGACAGACCGGAGGAAATGTCGAAACCTTTGCCGTTATCTGAAATGGTCAGCAGCAGAACTCTTTTCCGCTTCTTGAGAACCACTTTTGAAGATGTTGCTGATGAATGCTTATATATGTTTGACAACGCTTCCTGTAAAACGCGATAAACACAAATGCTTACAGATGACGGCAAACCGATTTTTACTGGTAAATTTGTCTCAACAAAAATACCTGTCTCAGTACTGAAGTTGTCGATCAGACGCTTTACCGCTGCTACGAGTCCAATGGTATCTATGAGCACAGGTCTAAGAGTGGAGATCATCTCTCTTGACTGTATAATAGCGTTGTTAACCATTGAGGTCAGAACATTAAGCTGATTCGACAGGTTCTCAGCGTTGTTCAAGTGTTCTTTGCAATATTCTACCTTGAAACCGATACCTGCCAACTGCTGTGCCAAGCTGTCGTGTATGTCGGAAGCAATCTGTTTCCGTTCTTCTTCCTGTAGGTTGATCATTTTCTCCGCAAGGAATCGCAATTGACGATGGCTCTGTTCGATCTCCCTGAACATTAAAGCATTGTCCAGGGCAATGGCCGCAATGTAAAGAAATTGATTGAGCAATTCGAGTTCTTTAGAAGTGAAAACGAATGGTTTCTTCCCCGCAAGGGCAATAACGCCATAGGTCTGACCCCGGAGTTGGATGGGCACGACAACGAGCTTCTTTTCCCGTGACTTGGTGATGTTTTTCATCAAGCATCCGGTTCCATTTTTAAAAAGAATTGTATTTTTATTGCAGGATTTTTCCATGATCTCGAGAATGTTTTTAGCTGGTTGACCTGGTGGATAACCGTGTGCGGTGGTATTTACATTGTTTAAGGAAAGTATAAAGTAGCAGCTTTCGATTTCCATAAGGCGATGTACCTTTTTTAGAAGTATGTCAATAATCATTTCGAAATCTTGTGTCGAGATTATTTCTTGAGTAAACGCAGAGAGCTCTTCAAGATAAAAAACCTTCTCTGCAATAATCTCTTCGCGGGTATGCATGTATGAATTTGAGATGATATTATATGATTGAAGATTAGACTGCATCAACCTTAGGCAATCGTCAAAAAAACTCGTTTTGTACCTGCAAGGAATCCTGACCAATAAATCATGCAGAACATTCTCCATGATCGGGTAATAAATGGACGTTTGAGAAAAACTGTACCCTTGAATAGCGCGAGTATAGCCGATTTTTTTCTGATCGTTGAAAAGAGCCTGCTGACCTCCATCCAGGGAGCCAATAAGCAAGTTGATCCACAGCTTGATGCGGTGTCTTCCTTCCTTGGTGCCAATGAGAAAATCCAGATAAGCTGTCTGCGGTTGCTGTCTTAAATGCTGGACAAACTCCAAAAATATCTGAGCTCTTTTCTTTCGGAGATACTCGCTTAAATAAGGCATGGGAACTCCCCAGAAATAGGGATACAAAATTCGCCAGAATTCACGTCAAAAAATCCCTTTTTGCAGTAATTGTCAAAACCGCGGAGTTGTTATTTACTGTAACAGTAAAATTCGTATTTTTATATGGTATGTTTTGGGAATTGTCAAATTCATTTGATGAGTTTGGCGTGATGTTTATTGAAACAGGATACGCAGGAAGAATTCTGCATAAGAAGGGATGAGTTACTGTTAATAAACGACAAGAACGATAATTGGAAGAAGTGAATATTTTAACAATATTTAAGAAGTAGAAATATCTAACATTATTAAAAGGAGGATACATAATGAATAAAGTTGTTATTAGTGCAGCTATAACGGGATCCATCCACACACCTACTATGACGGAATATTTGCCCATTTCGCCTGAGCAAATTGCAAAAGAAGCAATCCGTTCATATAATGAAGGAGCAGCTGTAACTCATATTCATGTAAGAAACCCTGAAACCGGACAGGCCAGCTCGGATCAAAAACTATTTCGTGAAATTTGCGAGAGAATCAAAAGTGAATGTGACATAATTATTTGTTGTACAACTGGTGGCGGTATAGGACAGACTACTGCTGAAAGAGTGTCTGTAGTAAATAACCTAAAACCGGAGTTAGCCAGTTTTACACCCGGATCCGTGAATTTTGGACTATTTCCCCTGGCTGAAAAAATAAAGAATTTTAAATTCGATTGGGAAAAACCTTTTCTTGAAGGCACCGAAAACTTTGTTTTTGCCAATACTTTCAAAACAATGCGTGAATTTGCAGCTGCATTTGATTCTGCCGGCACTAAGCCTGAATTAGAAGTTTTTGATTTGGGAATGATCAATAATATTGATTTCATGGTTAAACGGGGTCAGCTGAAATCACCGGTCTATATGCAATTTGTTTTGGGGATTTTAGGGGGGCTTCCCGCAACCGCAGAGAGTTTGTTTGCAGCCTATAATGCAGCAAGGCTGACATTGGGGGAATTTAATTGGTCGGCATGTGCAGCAGGACGTAACCAAATGGGTCTGATGGCTACCGCAATGACACTGGGTGGAAATGCCAGAGTGGGATTGGAGGATGCAGTTTATTTGGAGAAAGGGAAATTTGCAACCAGCAATGCGGAACTAGTGGCCAAGGTAGTCCGAATTGCCAAAGAGATTGGACGAGAAATTGCGACTCCGCAGGAAGCCAGAAAGATTTTAGGCTTAAAAGGTCTGAACAAAGTTGGATTTTGACATCGAAAAGAGAAAAGCTTCCTAAAAGAGATAATTTGAATTTCAAATAGTTTCTTTTCTGCAAATAGGGGGCGCTGTAAATATAGATGCAATTTGCGGCGGTTTTGCTCAAGGCGATGGTGTGATGACTGAATGCATGAATGATTGAAAAGAGTGATCATAAAGTCAGCAACAACATAAGAGGAGTTAAAAATTATGAGTAATCAAACAAGTTCAAGCGCAGCTGTCCCAAAAACTAAAATGGATAGATATATTTCGTGGTTCACTAAATGGTTTCCAGAGTCTTTTTTCATTACCCTGGCTCTCACCGTTATTGTTGCAGTGGCCGCACTGATTTTTACGAAATTACCGTTATTGACTTTTGACAACTCCATGAGCGTGATAAAAGCCTGGCATAACGGATTCTGGAGTTTACTGGCGTTCATTATGCAAATGACTATCTTGCTGGTTAGTGGTGGTGTTGTCGCTTCTTCACCTCCCGTGAAAAAAGTACTAATGAAATTAGCCGCACTGCCTAATAGCCGAGCGGGCTTTTTGATAATGGCGGCTGTTATCCCCGGTATCTTATGTTACATTCATTGGGGTATTGGTATGATGGTGGGTATAGTATTCGGACGGGAAATCGCTGCTGCAGCTAGGAAAAAAGGTGTCAAAATTCATGCTCCTATTTTGTGGGCAACAGTGTTCTGCTCGTTGCCGCCGGGAGCCGCGGGCATTTCCGGTGCCGGTGCTATTTTCTCAGCTACTCCCGGATACCTTAAAAATCTGGTTCCTGAAGCATTTAAGAGTGCCGTACCTAATGCTCTGCCGCTCAGTGAAACTGTGGCAACCTTACCATTCATACTCCTGCTTGTAGTCGGAGCAGCTTTATATTTAATCGTGCCTATGTTAATGCATCCTAAAGATGAATCCAAAATCAAGGAGATCGACGACGATTTATTAAGTAACATAGAATCGAGTGCAACAGTTCCGGTTATTGCTCGAAATACGCCGTCGGACAGGATGAACGCTTCTCGGATAGCAATGCTTCTGGTTGGAGGCTTCGGGCTGATTTATGCCATTATGCTGCTAACGAAAGCAGGCTTAGCGGGACTCTCTCTAAATCTGTTCAATTTTCTTTTCCTCATGCTGGGCATAGTTCTGTGCTTTAACCAGGGGCCGGAATATTATTGCAAACTATTTCGTGATAATTTGATCGGGACATGGGGATTTATACTCCAATTTTCGTTCTATGCAGGAATATTTGGCATTATGGTCGGTTCAGGTTTAGGAACAATGCTTGCCAATCTATTCACCTCAATTTCTACTGCAGGCACATGGCCTGTTATCGCTTATATTTATTCAGCTATTTTGAATATTTTTGTGCCATCAGGCGGTTCAAAATTCATAATTGAAGCTCCTTATATTATTCCGACTTCGCTTAACCTGGGAGTCAGCCTTAACGCAACTATTCAAGCGTATCAAATGGGTGACGCAACAACTAATCTGATAATCCCCTTCTTTGCTTTACCCTACTTGGCCACTTTCCGGACGAAATTTAATGATATTTTACCTTACACACTTGTGCCCGTGGCGGTTGTATTTGTGGTTAATATTCTTTACTTTGCGATATTTTGGTAATCGGTAGTTTGAAATGAAGAAAAAGAGTAGAGAATAATAGAAAAAAGGCGCTTCTTCATGAAAAAATAGTGGACTGCACACGAGTGGTGCAGTCCACTTACTGTTTTACCGGCTTACTGGCAAATTTGGGAATAATTAGGAACCGTTGCCCTAATTCCGTTCCCCATATCTTGTGGCCAAAATTTTCTTGACACATAATTTCCCGCCCCATATACTCAAAACAACTAAAAAGGGAGTTCTTATTAATTATTCGATTAACAAGGAACTTCCGTGTTTTCCTGGTTTTGCAACAAGTCTGAAATCAATTCGGGTATAAAAAATGACAACACAAATCAATCCGGCATATCCTTCACAATACGAAAGCAAGGTAATTCTGAAAGACGGCTCGGCCATTTTATTCAGACCGATCAAGCAGGACGATGCTGAAAAGTGGCTTGAGTTTTATAACTCTCTGAGCGATCGGACTAAATATCTCCGGCTGCAATATTTGCCTCATAAAATGACTAAGGAAGATGCACTTCGCTTTTGCACAGTCGATTATAATAATACATTTGCTTTTATTGCGGAAACTATCGAAAACCGGAAAAAAAATATTGTAGCCGTAGGCCGTTATGCCAGGCAGCCTTCCGAGACTACAGCGGAGATCGCGTTTATCATTGAAGATGAATATCATGCAAAAGGCATAGGCACAAAACTTATAGAATGGCTGGCGCTTGTTGCCAGAAGCAATGATATTGATACTTTCGAAGCGCAGGTGCTGCAGGAAAATGAATCGATGATGTATGTTTTTCAGAATTATGGTTTTCACATGAAGCGTGAAACTAAGAATAACGTTTATCTTATCACATTTCCGTTGACCAAGACGCCGGAAGTTATAAAGAAAAAAGAGGAAAGAGCACGCAGTGCAACACTAAATTCTCTCCGGTCGATAATGAAACCAGATTCTGTCGCGGTGATAGGCGCGTCCAACAGGCCCGGTTCCCTGGGGCAATTGGTTTTTCAGTCGGTGTTGCAAAGCGGTTTTACAGGCACGGCTTACCCGGTTACGGCAAGCTCGGATTCCGTAATGTCTGTAAAAGCTTATAAGTCAATCCTGGATATTCAGGATAATATTGATTTGGCTGTAATAGTTGTGCCTGCTTCGGCAGTATTGAAAGTAACCGATGAATGCGGCAGAAAAAAGGTGAAAGGAATTATTGTAATATCGGATGGTTTTAAAGAAAGAGGTTCGGAAGGCGCGGCTCTGGAAAGGGAGCTGAAAGATACGGCCTTCGGCTACGGCATGCGCATTATCGGGCCCAACTGCATGGGAATGATAAATACCGATCCCAGGATAAGACTAAACGCCACATTTTCACTGATCTTTCCGCCGCACGGGCATATAGCATTCATTTCCCAGAGCGGCGCACTCGGACTGGGCATATTGCATTACGCAATGAATCTTGATATCGGCTTTTCCAGCTATATAAGCGTAGGCAACCGTTCGGATATTGCTTCAACTGATATGATTCAGTACTGGGAGAATGATCCGGATACGAAAGTGATATTGCTTTACCTGGAGTCCTTCGACAACCCGGATGTCTTCAGCCGTATCTCCAGAAGAGTGTCCGCAAAAAAACCGATACTAGCAATCAAAGGCGGAAGCACTGCAGCAGGATCACGTGCTGCCGCATCACATACCGGCGCTATGGCAACATCTAACGTTGTCACTGAAGCCCTGTTTCAGCAGGCGGGTATTATCAGGGTTGATACTATTGAAGAACTGTTCCAGTCTGCGCTTGTGCTCGCCAACCAGCCGGTGCCGAAAGGCAATAAAGTTGCGATACTAACCAACGGCGGCGGACCCGGCACTCTTGCGGCGGATACCTGCGCACAAAACGGATTGATTGTATCTGAGATATCATCTGAAACAGCGGGCAAGCTGAAAGCCGTTATCAAACGCGATATAGGAATGAACAACCCTCTGGACCTCACTGCCGGCGCCTCGCCTGAAGAATTCGAAAATTCACTGAAAATACTTGCCGAAGACACTGATAATGACGCGATCATTACTATTTATATTCCGCCTGCGGGCCAGAATATAACCGGCATTGAAAATGCGATAAATAACTCTATAGATGTGCTCAGAAAATATAAAAAGCCGGTTCTTTCGTGTTTTATCGGCCAGCCGAATTCAAAGGGAAAAATAATGGGAGGGAGTCTGGTGCCTTATTATCCTTTCCCGGAAGATGCAGCCATGGCTCTGGCCAATGCGGTAAGATACGGGGAGATTGCGCGGAAAGAGCAGGGCAAAATCCCTTCCCTGAATAATATTGACCAGAAAAAAGCCAGGCAGATTATCAGGAATGTTCTGACAAGCAGCCCCGCAAGGCCGCTGTGGCTTCCTGCGCAGGATATAAGCGGGTTATTCAATAATTATGGCCTGCGTTTCGCGGCAGTCAGGGTAGCCGAAACCGCCAGGGAAACTGCGGATATTGCAGCCTCACTGGGATTTCCCGTGGTTGTAAAACTTAATTCCTCGACAATTACTCACAAAAGCGATGTCGGCGGCGTTATATTGAATATAAACAATACCGCTGACGCTGAAAATGCATTTAATGATATTGCCGGCAGACTTAAAAAAATCGGACGCGAAAAAGAAATGCAGGGCGTAATGGTTCAGCACATGGTTAAAGAAGGAACGGAGGTCATTGTAGGCGTTACAAAAGACCCTTCGCTGGGGCATGTAATAATGTTCGGGCTTGGCGGAATTTATGCCGAGCTGCTGAAAGATACGGCTCTCCGACTGCATCCGCTGACCGATGCGGATGCAAAGGAATTGATTGACTCTGTTAAAATGTCGCAGCTTTTGAAAGGATACAGGGGATCGGAACCTCTGGATACGCAATCTCTGGAAGACCTTTTATTAAGAGTCTCGGCAATGGTGGAGAGCATGCCACAGATAACGGAAATGGATCTGAACCCTGTAAAAGTTCTGCCAAAAGGGCAGGGGTACTGGATCGTCGACAGCAGGATAATGGTTACGTAATATTAAATAATAGGGCGCTGTTGCGTCCTATTATTTTCGACCAGAAAAACAAAAGCCCACAACCGATAAACATCAAATCCTTCATAGCTGTTCCTAATTTCGAAAGAGCGTTTTCTCCGCAATACCTCAAAAATAATGTTACCGAAGGATGAATTAAAAGAGATAGGCCTTTTTATATTTTCTGATTTAAAACCATTATGGTGTCAGCGGATTTCGATATGCCTTCGCCGGCATGATTGTATTGACATGATCGCTTCTCCTCCCTATACTTCCGGCATGCAGAAGAACGGCAAAAGCGAAAAATATTCGACCTCGTATCCCATCGACGAAATAATCCCGGAGCTGAAGAGGGCCATCCGTGAACATTCCGCCGTTGTTCTTCAGGCTCCGCCCGGTTCCGGCAAAACGACGCGTGTGCCTCTCGCGCTCCTTGATGTAATCGGGCCCGGGCAGGGACGTATAATTATGCTTGAACCCAGGAGGATCGCCGCCGTTTCCGCCGCCCGCTGGATGGCGAAGACTCTTGCCGAAGAAGTAGGGCGGACTCTCGGTTATTCCATCCGCTTTGAAAGCCGGGTCTCGCAGGAAACCCGCATCGAAGTGGTGACGGAAGGGATTCTCACCAGGCGCATTCTCGCTGATCCCTCTCTGCAGGGTGTCGCCATGGTTATTTTCGACGAATTCCATGAACGGAGCCTGCAGGCGGATCTGGCCCTTGCCTTGTGCCTCGATATCCGGCGTGCTCTGCGGGAAGATCTCAAAATCCTCGTCATGTCCGCCACGCTCGACGGCGGGCCCGTGGCAGACCTTCTGGGCGGCGCCGCTGTCATTACGGCACAGGGGCGTGCCTATCCCGTGGAGGAGCGCTATTGCGGCGATAATGCCGATAAACCGGTTACGGCGCGCATGACCGATGCCGTGCGGAAGGCGTTGCGGGAAACAGCGGGAGACATTCTCGCTTTTCTGCCGGGAGCCGGAGAAATTCGTGCCGTAAACGATGCCCTTGCCGTAACTCTAAGCGACGGCACGGCAGGCGGCATTTCCCTCCATCCCCTTTACGGCGATTTGCCGTTTGCAGAACAGGAGCGGGCTATTCTTCCCGCAGACGGGCGAAAGATAGTCCTCGCGACAAATATTGCGGAAACAAGCCTGACGATTGAAGGTGTGCGCGTCGTGATTGACGGCGGCCTGACGAGGAGGCTTCAGTACGATCCCGCAACCGGAATGAACCGCCTGGTTACCGTTACGGTTTCCCAGGCTTCGGCAAGACAGCGCGAGGGAAGGGCGGGCCGTCTGGGGCCGGGTGTTTGCTATCGCCTTTACAGCCTTCATACCTTCCGCTCCCTGATTCCTTTTGCCCCGCCGGAAATCACCGTTTCCGATCTATCTTCGCTGGTCCTCGATCTGGCTGCCTGGGGTGTAAAAGATCCGGCTGCGCTTTCCTGGCTCGATCCGCCGCCCTCCGCTGCCTGGCGGGCGGCACATGAACTGCTCCGCAGGCTCGGTGCTCTCGATACAAAAGGTATGATTACATCTGTAGGCAAAGCAATGGCGCGCCTGCCGCTCCATCCGCGCCTCGGCCGCCTGCTTCTGAAAGCGTTGGAATTCAACTGCCCGTCGCTCGGGGCGGATCTGGCCGCCCTCCTTTCGGAGCGCGATATCCTGCATCATTTCGGGCCATCTTTTCCGGATGCAACTTACGGATTTGATCTCAGTGAACGGCTGAAACTGCTGCGGCAGTGGCGAAAGGAAAAGATTATATCGGAAAAGACGGATCCCTGGGCGTTGCGCACCGTTGATCGCACTGCTAGGCAATTGCTGCATCTCACGGATAAAACGAGTAAAGATACAGGGCAGAAGTCCGGCAGTATAATTCCCCGGCTGCTACTTTCCGCCTTTCCCGATCGCATCGCCAAAAGGCGCGCAGAGGGCGGCGGCCGGTACGTTTTGCGCTCGGGAAGAGGAGTCAGGCTATCCGCAAAGAGCATTCCGGCGGAAAGCCCCTACATCGTTGCCGTTGTGGTCGATAAGGGCGGAAAGGCGGAAGGCACGGTGCATATGGCCGAGCCGCTCGCGGAAGAACTTATCCGCGAAGAATTGGGTGGCGAAATAGAAACCGTGCGTCAGGTTGTGTGGGACAAGCAGGAAGGCCGGATCGCGGCAACGCTCGAAGAACGCATAGGTGCGATCATCCTTTCGGCCAAGCAATCTATTGCAGCGGATGAGGAAATTGCCGGTGTTCTTTGCGAAGCTATCCGGTCAAAAACGGCAGGTATTACGTTCGGCAGGGAAGCAAGGCAGTTTCAGGCGAGAGTGCGCCTGATGAGGGAATCTTTTCCCGAAGAAAACTGGCCGGACCTTGCGGAGGAAAAACTCGTTGCGGCACCGGAGGAGTGGCTTCTCGCGAAACTTTACGGCATTCGCAGCGTAGCGCAGCTTGCCGCCCTGAATATACTGCCGGCGCTTACGGAGATGCTTTCGTGGGAAGAACGCCGCCTTCTTGCCGATCGCGCGCCCGTAACCATTGCCGTACCGAGCGGCCATAATATTCCGATTGATTATACATCGGGTGATATTCCCGTCTTGGCCGTCAAACTTCAGGAAATGTTCGGTCTTGCCGATACCCCGGCCATTGCCAGCGGAAGAGTCAAACTGCTGCTCCATCTTTTGTCGCCCGCCCGCAGGCCCGTGCAGATTACCCAGGATCTGAAACAATTCTGGAACACCGGCTACCTGCAGGTAAAAAAAGAACTGAAAGGCCGCTACCCGAAGCATCCCTGGCCCGATGATCCCTGGAACGCCCCTCCGACAAGAAAGACGAAATCCCGCAGCTGATGACTGGAATAGCTTTGAGACCTTTGCAAAGCCAGGTCAATCCATCAATTTTGTCATACCGGCGCAGAGACTGTGTCGTAATGTTTAAATATACATTGCTGTCATTCTGAATTCCGCCAAAGGCGGTATGAAGAATCTAATAAAACAAAGTATTGAATATAGAGATTCTTCGTCACTTACGCCTCAAAAAGACATTGTGACACTGTCTGGCAGACCGTTATCGAGTATTTTCCGGTATTTCCTTCCGGTTGTTTGCTCCGGCGCATGCCGGGTGCACCGGAATAATTGAAAAAAAATTGTGCAAAGCTTTCGTTTTATAAAAAATAGATGTGGTATTGACGAAACAGGTTCTCAATTCACCATGAGTACAAATTGTAAATTCAATTGACAATCTGTAGCATCTATTCCGTGGGCGATGGTATCTTAAATAATAGGGCGCTGTCCCTAATTATCCCCTTATAAAAAATAGATGCGGTATTGACGAAACAGGTTCTCAATTCACCATGAGTACAAATTGTAAATTCAATTGACAATCTGTAGCATCTATTCCGTGGGCGATGGTATCTTAAATAATAGGGCGCTGTCCCTAATTATCTTTGCGGATAATCCCGTTGTTATGCAAATTGTCAATTGCTTTTACAATTTGCATAAGCAGTAAAAGAGAGGTCTGAAAGAGACTGAACGTATATTTCCGCCAATATATTTATTGTATGCGGCAGGCGGCATTAACATTCCATTGACACACAGGCTAATTCTCTTTATGCTTCAGGCAATAAAAAATATAAAATCAAAGAAATCAAAAAACATGATCAGAGAGTTCAAAGGCAAGAAACCGCACATTCATACCTCCGCATTTGTAAGCGAAACAGCTTACATAGTCGGAGATGTTGAAATCGGTGAAAATGCAAATATCTGGCCCGGTGCAGTGATCCGGGGAGATTTTGCCAGAATAACCATAGGCGCAAATACCAGCATAGAAGACAATTGCGTATTGCACAGCGCTACGGATCTTGCGATTGGAAATAATACGATTGTGGGCCACGGAGCCGTTATTCACTGCAGAAAAATCGGCAACAATGTTCTTATCGGTAATAACGCCACTGTTCTCGATGATGCCGAAATAGGAGATTTCTGTATTGTCGCCGCCGGTTCCGTAGTAGTTCCGGAAACGAAATTACCGGCGGAAACATTGGTGATGGGTGTGCCCGCAAAAGTCAAAGGGAAATTATCAGAACAACAGAAAGAATATATCACCAGCAGCCCGGCATACTATATAAAGCTGGCCGGTGAGTATAAAAAGCACGGGTTTTAAGGCCGCTTTATTTTTTTGATGAGCAGTCTTTGCTCCCTGAACAAAACGCGGCATCCGGTATTACGAAGGATTTCCCGGATTCCGGGTCAAACCCGGAATGACGAACAGGGAAGTTATGCAAAGATCTCGGTTAGTGATGTTGCGTATCTAAAGAAAGAGGGCGGAAACAAGCCGCCCTTTCTTGATTTATTTCCTATTTATTCCTTTAAAAATCCGAACTGGGTAAGGATGTTGCGCAAAGCTTCCCGATTTTCCGAACGGAGGGGAACAAGCGGCAAGCGGAGTTTCCCGGCTGGGAGCCCCATCATTGTCAGGGCTTCTTTCACCGGCACCGGATTGGTTTCAATAAATAAGAAATTAGGGACAGCGCCCTATTATTTATAAAGTAATCTCCTTTTTAAACTTGTTATCTGTAATTTGAATATTTTTAATGATGCTTGTTTTAGATGTGTCACTAATCCTCCCCCCTGCTTTTTCTTTGAGGATGACTGACTGATGAAAAATTTCAAAGTGCTGCATTTACTGAATATGGAATTATCCCCCTTCGCTACGCTTCTGGGATAATTCAACTTGCATGTTTCATGCTTGCTTCATTTCTGAAACTTGAGTTTCATTAACTCCTTCTTAAAAATAATTCAAGAAAAAACATAAGAGAATCCGAGGGACATGATAGTGGATTACAGTTCCAAGCTACAGGGAATATGACTACGGGATCCCGAACAGCTTTGCCCCAACCCGCTAGCCCTGCATACGCTGGGCTCCGCTTTCGGGATCAATTCCACTTCCGCTTCAAACTTCATTACATTCGTTTTCGGCGAGTGTCATTGACTTAACTGCACTAGCCGTTTTCCAGGGCGAGCTTCAGCAGAAAAATCTTATCTGTCCGCAGATTTTCCTTTGCCCACTTTTTTTGTTCGCCGGAAAGCAGATCGCCCAGCCCGCTCAGGATATTGCGGTCGGTCATCTTCTCGGGAATAAATGTATTCCCGAGGTCGTCTGCCGGAAGGTAACGTCAAGAGTTTTGTGTCAGTTCGGTAAGGAAAGGGGACCATGTATTTTCCTTAAGATTTTCATAAGCAAAGACGGCGTAAAGAATTCTCTCCATACTGGTTTTGTCGGAGAAGACTCCCATAGGCCGTGTTCTACGTTTTACCTCTCTGAAGCGGCGTTCTATAGCATTGGTTGTTCTGATCTGCGTCCATAGTCTCGCATCTTTTATTTGGAAGAAGGCCAGAAGTTCTTCCTCGTTTTCTTTGAGAGATTTTACCGCTCCAGGGTAAGTCATTGCCCATTTTACGGAAAAAAGCTTCAACGCTGACTGTGCCTGTCGGATTCCTTTGGCATGACTGATTCTGTGGAGGTCTTTTTTCATCTCTTCCCGATCTTTCTTCCGTACCCTGTCCAGGATGTTTCTGGTCTTATGAGCCCAACAGCGTTGAAGGGGGATTTGAGGATAAACAAAAGGTAATGCTGCCAGAAGTCCTTTGCCTCCATCTGTAGCAATAAGCTCCAATCCTTCTCCTCGTACTCCTCGACGATACAGATCCGAGAGGAAAACATCCCAGGCCGCCTGAGATTCTGCATGAGCTATTCTGAAATCGATAATCTCTTTCTTGCCTTCCGGGGTAATTCCCAACGCCACCAGAACAAACCGTCTTACAGCACCCATCCCCGTTCTTCGCTTAAGAACCACTCCATCAAAAATGAGGAAACGATAATGTCGTCGCAAGGGGCGATTGTGAAAAGATTCTACCGCTTTATCCAGTATCCTGGCCACCCGACTGACTGTGGTGGCGCTCACCGCTTCCCCCAAAACAGGCATCAGGGCATGGGCTACCTTGCGCGTGGAAAGACCCAGAACAAAGCAGGCCAGAATCATCCGTTCCACCTGATCAACACGACGCGCATAGGCACGAACAACCTCTACCGCGCTCCAACGCCTTGTCCGGGGAACAAAAAGTTCAATATCCCCGATCTCTGTGAGAAGATGCCGGGGAAAATACCCGTTGCGACGATCCGACAGACGACGACCGATGGCTTCCAAATAGCTTTCAAGCCGACCTTCCATCCGGTCTTCAAGAATACGAACTAGAGCCTCTCGGGTGGCTGATCGATAATCTGAATCCCATTCCGAAGATAAGTTCATTTCCTTGATTACTTTAAACGCTTGTGGCAGACTGCTAACATAGTTCTGGGGCATGGGGTACCTCCTTATTTAGATTTCGCCAAATCTATTGTAGGTACCCCTTTCCCTTCTTTGACACAAGATATGATACATTACCCTGCCGGAACCAATTCTTGACTTATTAAATATAATAAGTTATTAATACAAGTAATGTGGCGCATACGTGAACATCACAATTTGGATAAGATAATCGCAAAGCTGCCTTTGCAAGTCGTAAAAAAGTACGAACTTTGGAAAGATATAGTTTTTCGGCATGGGCCGGAAAAATTACGTGAATTTCCCGGTTTTCATGACGAAAAATTAAGGGGAGAACTGGAAGGACAGCGATCGTCGAGGCTGAATATGCAATATCGTGTTGTTTATTCTATAGAAAAAGAGATGGTTACGGTTTATGTTATTGATATCACCCCACATAAATATTAAGGAGTTGATGAGATGAAAATTGATAAGAAAAATTATAAGCCTGCAAAACAGCATGTAATTTTAACCACCGGAGAGGTGATTAAAATGCTGCGCGAATTAAAAGGGTGGACACAAGAAGACTTGGCGAAATATAGCACCATCAATGCTAAGAATATCAGCATGCTGGAAAACAACAAATTGGAAATTGGTAAAAAAAGAGCCGAGCAACTGGCCAAAGCATTTAATGTACACCCTGCTATAATCATGTTTCCTGAATACGAAGCGAAAGAAATTCAAAACGCGGCATAATTAATCTGAAATTAGGGAGCCTTTTTCAACAGCTTTACCATCCCCGTACGATGACGGCTTCGTGTAATTTACTCCAACCAGATTTTCATTTCCCTGGCCTGTTTGGCAAGTTCATCCTGGAACATGGGATGAGCAATACCGATCAGAGCTTTCGCACGTTCCCAAGTTGATTTCCCCTTGAGCTGCACGATGCCGTATTCCGTAGCAACATACTGCACACAGGAACGGGGAATGGTAACGATGGAACCAGGCTGCAAAGTGGGAACAATACGGGAATGCACTTTGCCGTTCTTGTCCGTAAAGGTTGAATTCAGGGCGATGATCCCTTTTCCGCCCCGCGAATTGAATGCACCGAAGATGAAGTCGAACTGTCCACCCGTACCGGAAATATGGGTGGTTCCAGCCGATTCGGAACAGACCTGACTGAACAGATCAACTTCAATAGCATTGTTGATGGCGACTATTTTGCTGTTCATGGACATGACGCGGGGATCGTTGGTGTAATTAACAGGATAGGAAGCGCAGGCCGGGTTGTTGTGCAGGAAATCATAGAGCTTCCTTGTTCCCATGGCAAAAGTATAGACCATCTTGAAGCGGTCCAGCGTTTTCATGTTTCCGGTAATTATTCCGGCGTTATAAAGATCAATCATGGAATCGATTAACATTTCCGTATGGATGCCCAGGTCTTTGAGATCGCTTTGGGCAATCATGGCGCCGATGGCATTGGGCATGCCGCCGATACCTAACTGGAGACATGAACCGTTTTCAATTTCTTTCATTATATGCTGGGCAATTTGAGTATCCTCTTTATTGGATTCCCGCGGTGGAACTTCCAAAATGGCGGGATTTTTCCCCTCAATAATATAATCAACCCGCGATATATGGACGGATTCCTGGTTCCCGCCAAGGCAATGGGGTATTTTTTCATTAACTTCCACAATAACCGCTTTTGCTTTTGTAATGGCGGCGGAAGTGATGGAGTTGCATAAGCCGAAGTTGAAGTATCCGCGTTCATCCATGGGCCTTGCCGTAACGATAACGTAATCATATTCCCGGTACTTTCGAATAATCCGTGGTCCCTGGTGATACGTCAGAGGTATGTAACTGCATATTCCCTGATTATAAAGTTTTCTGTCGCTGCCGGAAAAATGCCAGGTGTTATAGATGAAGTGCTGTCTTTCGGGATCGGCGTCAGTGAATTTGGGTTTTTTGGCCAGACATAAACCATCTATGGTAACGCTGTTCAGTTCCCTGGCACGATCGGCTAAAGCTTCATCAAATGATTCCGGATGTAAAATAAATTCGGCAAAAAATAATTTATCACCTGATTTTATCATCCGGGCGACTTCTGCGGCGCTTCTCAGTTTTTCACTATATTTTTCCTGGACGGATTTAATCATTTTAAATATTCTCCTTATTATTGAACTGATTTTTACATGTACGAATTGATATTAATAATTTTCCCGTTGCTTTATATATTATCCTTCTCATGCAGTCAAGTAACCTTAGGGCGACGTAAATAGAGAGTACTACCTTTCTGCCAATCCGGAATTATAAGGATGTTCCCGTCATATCTCGGCAACCCACTTGACAACCGGAAAATGATAACCATATATAGAGGCGCAATAGACATAAATTATACCATGCAACTCGGTATAAAAATCGGCAAATCAAATAAAATCAATAATATATAGCCAGGAGGCCTTATGGAAGGAACAAAGCAGACCCATCAATTTAAAACGGAAGTCCAGCAGCTCATGAAGATCATCATCAACTCTCTGTATTCGCACAGGGAGATCTTTTTGCGGGAACTCATCTCCAATGCATCAGATGCCCTCGACAAGCTGCGGTTCAAGGCGCAGACGGATTCCCACATTCTGGGCACGGATACGGAACTGAAAATCAGGATTACCCGCGACAAGAAAAAGAACACCCTCGAAGTCGCGGATAACGGAATCGGCATGACCTATGATGAGGTTGTGGAAAATATCGGGACCATCGCCAAAAGCGGGACGGCGGGATTTCTGGAGGCCGTGGGTGCCGCAAAGAATACTGGGGCGGTTACACCGGAGCTGATCGGCCAGTTCGGCGTCGGCTTCTACAGTGCCTTTATCGTTGCAGAAAAGATTACGCTCACGACGCGGGCTGCGGGAAGCGACAAGGGATGCCGGTGGGAATCCGCCGGAGACGGTTCATATACCATTGAAGAATTCACTAAAGAAAACCGGGGGACGACCATCACCCTGCAATTGAAAAAAGTGGAGGAAGGCGATCAGGATTTCACCGACGAGTGGACCATCCGCGGCATCGTGAAGAGGCACTCCGACTTTGTGGCCTATCCCATCGTCATGGACGTGGAAAAGACGGAACCGGTCATTGGCGCAGACGGCAAACCGGATAAGGACAAGACACAGAAGGTTATCCGGGAAGAGACCTTGAACTCCATGAAAGCCATCTGGACAAAGGACAAGAATGAAGTGACCGAAGAGGAGCACAACGAATTCTATCAGCATATCAGTCATGACTGGAACCCGCCTCTAGCCCACCTCCATCTGAAGCTCGAAGGGACGACGGAATACAACGCCCTTTTGTACCTTCCCTCCAAAGCTCCCTTTGATCTCTTCAGCCATGAGCAGAAACACGGGATACAGCTCTATTCCAAGCGGGTCTTCATTATGGAAAACTGCAAGGAATTGATGCCCCAGTACCTTGCCTTCGTGAAAGGCGTTGTCGATGCCCCGGACCTCAATCTCAACGTCAGCCGCGAGATTCTCCAGCAGGACGCTCTTGTCCGGAATATCAAAAAGAACCTCGTAAAAAAGATACTGGAACTAATAGCCGGTCTCGAACAGGAGAAATACGAAACCTTTTACAAGGAATTTGCGCATATCTTTAAGGCGGGAGTTTCTCAGGATTTCGAAAACCGCGATAAGATCGCCGCGCTCTTGCGCTACAAGACGACAAAATCCGACGGGAAATGGGTATCATTAAAAGACTATGTCGACCGGATGAACCCGGATCAGAAAGATATTTATTATATTACGGGCGAAAGCCTGACCTCACTCATGAACAGCCCTCATCTCGAAGTACTGAAGGAAAAAGATATCGAGGTTCTCCTCATGACGGATCACATCGACGAGTGGGCTATACGGGATCTTCATGAATTCGAAAAAAAGACCTTCCGGAGCGCGGAGAAAGGTGATCTTGATCTGGAGAAAACCGACGACAAGAAAAAAGAAGGATACAATGCGCTGTTTGAATTTATCAAGTCCGGGCTCGGCGAAAAGGTAAAAGATGTCAAGCTCTCCACTCATCTGAAAAATTCCGCAGCCTGTCTTTCGGGAGATGCCTACGACATGAGCGCCTACATGGAGAAGATACTCAAGGCCGGCGGCCAGGAAGTGCCGCCAAGCAAGCGGGTTCTGGAGCTGAATATGGAACATCCGCTGCTTGCAAAGATCAAGGCTGTCTTTGAGAAAAACAAGGAGGCCGAAATTCTCACGGATTACACGACGTTTCTATATGACCTGGCGGTTATCTCCGAAGGAGGAAAAATTGATGATCCGGCAAAATTCAACAAAATGATCGGCAAATTGACATCAGGTGCCGTTGATCAATAGGACTGTTTCTCAGCCAGGCGCTGTCTTTGTTGGCGGCACTTGCCCGGCGGATGCGATTATGTCGTAATGGCTGAGATTGTGTCGGAATGTAATTCTGGAGGCTTTAGCCGAAGAATCTCTTTGTCACAATGTTTTGTTTTTATTAGATTCTTCATCCCGCCTTCGGCGGAATTCAGAATGACAAACAGGTACATTGAACCATTGCGACACAGTCTTGCAAGCCGGTATCCAGAAGCCATTTAATTTACTGGATTCCCCAGTGTCAAGCACGGGGCAAGTTCACAGTCGCGCTTTGCTTGCACGGAATAACAAAAACATGAATTGCCATACAGGCTTGTAAGCCGGGGAGCTTCTTTGCCGTCTGGTTATCCTGTAAAAGCAAATGGTATTATGTAAATAAAATAAGCCCTGTATTTGATAAGATCGGATACAGGGCTTATTGTTGTATTGATTGGTCAGAGGAATTATTTAGCGAGCATGCCGCCGTCATTGATCAGAACATGTCCCGTTATATAGGCGGACGCCGATGACGCAAGAAATACGGCCACGGCTTTCATGTCGTCAATATCTCCGAAACGGCGCGCGGGAATACCATCAAGGATCGTTTCACATTGTTTTTTGAATTCCGGCTTTTCGACATAAGCCATCATGTCCGTGCGGAACCAGCCGGGGGCTATGGCATTGACCCGGATATTATAGGGGGCAAATTTAACCGCCAGATTCATGGTCAATAAATTAATGGCGGCCTTTGTGGAATTGTAAGGAATTGCCGGATGAGCTTCTTCCGTAGAGCCGCGGAAAGCCATTACGGAAGAAATATTAATGATGTTTCCACCGCCCTGTTCTTTCATGATGCGGGCCACTTTCTGCGTAAGGATCCAGACACCGCGGACATTGACATTGAAAAGCTGGTCCCATCTTTCGAGAGGAAAATCCAGTGTGGGTGCGCCCCAGGTGGCCCCGGCATTATTTACCAGGATGTCGATATGCTTGTATTTTTTTAGTGCCTCCTGCAGCATTTTTTCAATTTCTTCCTCATTATTCATGTCGCAGGCAACGGCGAGAGCACGAACGGAATAATTTTTTTCCAGCTCGGCGGCCGTCTTTTCCAGATTCTTTATTTTGCGGGAAGTAAGGATTAAGTCCGCGCCAGCTTCGGCAAATCCCGTAGCGATGAATTTTCCGATTCCCCTGCCGCCGCCTGTAATCAGCGCTACTTTGCCTTTAAGTGAAAATAATTCGTTTAATTTCATTTAATATCCCCCTTACGGATTGATTTTATAGCCGTGAATTCCAAAACGGCAAAATTATATCAAAGATTGTATTCTATATTTAACACTAAATTGTTTGGTGTGGTAGTAAATTTATCGGAGAGAATACCGTAAGAACTTAGTTTGCGCAATCTTTTACACAGATGCGCCCGGGAACAGTGCTCTTTTTATTATTAATCCGTGCAAGCGGCAACGTCCGGCAGAGAATAGCTGCTGATCTTTATTGCTTTTTGATCCGGCCTGATTATTGACCCGCCGGTGTTAAAATAATTCTGTATTCGTCGTTGCTTATCAAATCCTCTTTTATGGAGTATTTTCTCATTGTTGCCAGACGGGAGATATTTTCCCGGGATACTGCTGTTTCTCCGGAAACGGCAATCGGCTCTCCCGGATTTTTATCCATGGCCTGCTTGGTTTTAACGACCGGAATCGGGCAGGAAAGCCCGCGTACATCCAATTCAATCATAAATTCCTCCTTGTTTTGCTGTCACTCCCTTTGCATAGATTAATCACTTATTGCTGCAGGCAGCGCAGCGATTATTTCCCTGATCTTTGTTGCCGGTTTCGCTCCGATAATTTCGGCGGCTCGGCGGTTGGCTTTTGCTGCCGAGATCGCTGCGGCAGTGTGGGCAAAGCCTGCGGCAACAAATGCTCCGACCATTCCGCTTATAGTATCGCCGGTACCGCCGATTGCCTCCATGGCCGGAATATCCGGTTTGTCGATGGTTGCAATGGTTTTGCCGTCTTGTATTACGTGATCGGTTGCTCCTTTCAAAAGCAGAGTACGGGCCGCATTTTTGTGCCGGAAGGCGGACGCGATAAGTTCCGGGGCTTGGGCGATTTCCGCGCCGAAAAGATGCCGGCTCACGTAGGCCGGATGAAGAGCCTCCGGATCGGCCAAAAACGCCATTTCGCAAAGATCCGGAGTAAATATGTCGAAAAGGGGCGCGAGTCCTGCGGCCTTCGCGGCGTACATCGAGGAGGCGTCGGCAATCATTACCGGCTTTTGCGGGCATTTTCCGGCAGCGTCGCATACTTTTTTCATGAGTCCCATAACCGGCAGAATATAATGCAGCACCAGAACGGCGGGCGATACCTTGGCCAGGCTGGCGATCAGATAATTATAGATAAGCCGGCTGCCTTTACCATTTCCGCAATCGCCCGCAAGAGCGACTTGCGGCTCCGGGATCCCGCAGTGCGAAGCGGCGACACAGGCGGCACTGACTAGGGCGGCCGTACCCTGCGTGCACGAGATTTCTTTCCCTGCGATCAGCAGCTTTTCTCCGTCAAAAGCCGCTTTCCCGGTAATCAAAATACTGTCCGCCAGAGGAACTGTTCCGCAAATCAGCAGCATTTCACGCCGTTCCTTTCTTCCGGATTTCGAGTGCTTCCTTGTAGGCCCGGTCCAGCATGAGTGCGCAGAGGGTATAGCCGTTATCTTTGGGACGGGTGAGGGACGACAGTTCCTTATCAATCATGCTGAGGTGAAGATAAGGAATATCCGGGCAACCGCCGCCGGAAATGTTCAGAACAACGCCCGATCTCTTATCAAAGGTGAGTTTCATGTTGCCTGCTTTAACCATTATTGCTTCGCCGAAATCTTTTGTCTTGACGATATTCAGGAGCTCACCAGCGCCTTTTATCGGTAATATTTCGACAAAAGTTGCCCCGCCGTCAAGCAGCATTCTGGCAATGCCGGTTTCCTCCACAATATTGATTTCCAGTGCCAGGTCACAGCCTTTGCGCAGATCAGGCGGTGGGGCGACAAGCTTTACTTCGTAGCTGCCCTTTTTCAGTACTTTTTCCGCGCGGATGGCTTCTTCCACATTTGAAAAAATTATCAGTCCGCCGCCGGCAAAACCAGAGTCGTTTTTCTTACCGAACATTACTTCTTTGTTTACCTCACTTTTCAGGCCGGCTTCAGAATCGAACTGAGGGTGGACCGTTTATGGTTCCCCGACGGGTTTGAAGCCCGCGGCCGGCGCCAGCCGACTAAGCCGGTCGTTATTAATTTTTTTCTCTTAGCGTGAAACCGATGATCAGACAAAAAACGAGTCCGATAATCACGGCTGCCGGACCGAAGGCGGTAACGCCTTTGGGAGAACTGGCCAGGAAAAAATTATGAGCGACGGCTGCTCCGGCGATCATGCCCAGAACAAAAATTCCGGCGTCCATATCGCCTTCACCGGAGAGAAAAAGCTGCCGGCCCGGACATCCGCCGGCAAGAACAAAGGCCAGGCCGGCGAGCGTCATTCCCAGAAAATTCCAGACATGATCGGTATGTGCTACAGGCTGACCCACAAAACCGGGTTTGAATTGTCCCAGAATAATATTCATTACAAAAGCAAAAATCAGCAATGACAACACTCCGCTTATGAGATGAAAATCTCTGACAAGCATGACGTCTCTGAGCGCACCCATGGTGCAAAAACGGCTGCGCTGGGCCAGGGTGCCGATAATCAAACCGGCGATGATGCTGATGGCGATGGGCGCATGTTGTGAGCCCGGTCCTTTCTGGCTGAAAAAGATCGGACCGCCCGGAGCGAATGATACCTGGAAAACAAGCAGGAGAAAAAGTCCGGCCATCAGTGCCGGAAAAATCCAGCCACTCGATTTTTTCTGCACATGCGCTTTTCCGAGACTGAAGCCTTGCTTCAGAAACTGGATGCCGATGAAAATGCCGAAAATCAATCCGGCAATGCCCAGAATGGCGTTGCCGTCGCCGCCCGCGAGCCTAAGCAGCGCCCGCCACGGACAACCGAGAAAAATAAGCGCTCCGATCATGGCAAATACACCCAGGAAAAAACGGATGAGCGGTGCCGAACCGCCGCGGGGTTTGAACTCACCGGCGGCGAGAGCGGCAATGAAAGCTCCCAGCACAAATCCTATAATTTCCGGACGGAGATACTGGACGACTTCAGCCCTGTGGAATCCCAGAGCTCCGGCCATGTCGCGCTCAAAACAGGCGACGCAAATACCCATGTTGGGAGGATTGCCGAAATACTGCAGCAGGGCGGCGCCGATGCCGATTGCCGCGCCGACGATGATGATTCCCGAACGCGAGGAGAAAATATTTTTCATAAAATACTGGCCTCCGGATAATATTTTGCAGTCTCTTAACAGGAACGGAAATGATAAGCAAATTCATAAAAGTAATAAAACTACTCCGGCTATAATGATCAGGAATAGCAGGAGAGAATTGAAATTATTGCAGAAAATGCTTTAACGCAGTGCCTGTAAGTAATAGATGGAATTCCTTATGGTTATAATTGATCTTTTTGATCGGGAGAAATTATGCTATGTAATAAGTATGACTGCTGAATTGTTCAAAAATATTACCCTCCAGCAAATGGAGGCTGTTGTTGCTTTAATTGCGGAAGGAAGCTTCAGCCGTGCCGCGGAAAAAATGCATTTAACCCAACCGGCTCTCACCAAGAATATTAAAAATGTAGAAAATTGTTTAGGTCTGAAAATCGCAACCCGCAGTAGTAACGGCGTGGCTCTTACTGCGGAGGGACGGGTTGTTTACAGTTATGCCTGTAAAATGATTAAATTGCGGCAGGAAGCGGGAGAGAAAATTGTGCAGATGCAGGGAAATAACGGCGGCGATATTTATATCGGCGCGAGCACAATTCCCGCAACCTATCTTCTGCCTTCCGCTTTGAGCGCTTTCCGGCAAAAAGAAAAGAATGTCCGGCTGCATGTCCGGACCGCGGACAGCGACGAGGTGATCAATATGGTTTTGGGGGGAGAAACGGAAATAGGATTTATCGGGAAAAAACCTTTAAATAAGAAACTTGTTTTCGAACCGGTCTGGTCTGACCGGCTTTTGCTTGCCGTTTGCCGGGATCATCCCTGGCGAAAGAAGAAGGAAGTTACAGTTGATGAATTGGTTCAGGAACCTTTTATTATCCGGGAAAAAGGATCGGCAACAAGGGAAGTGGCGGAGTCTTATTTGAAAAAGCACAAAGCGATAAGCTTCAGCGGATTCAATATTTGCAGCGAACTGGGAAGCTCGGAAGCGGTGAAAGAGGCGGTTATTGCCGGACTTGGTGTTTCCATTATTTCCGTTCATGCCGTTTGCCGGGAGTTGCGGCAAGGATTATTGCTGGAGATACCGCTTTCCGGCTGCCGTATGGCAAGGGACTTTTATCTGATCAGGCTGAAAAAAACAGATTGGAAAAAATATCATCGGCTGTTTATCAATTTCATCAGGTGTCATGACCGGAGAAAATATTGTGAATAAAATAGTGAAAAAATCAGAGCGTAATGAATTGCAGGTGGGAGCCTATATCATTCAGCGCGGGATATTAAGCTATGTGGACAGGCGTTTTTCTTCCATCCTGGGTTATGAAAGACCTGAACAGGTAATCGGTAAATCCATTTGGGATATTATTCATCCGGATGATCGCCGGCTTCTCAAGTTGGGACAGTCCAAAGAAGGAAAGATTTGGGAAGACAATCATTACAGCGTCCGCGTATTCAAGAAAGATAAAACGACGGCGTGGGTGCATATAGGAGGCGTAACCACAACCTACAACGGAAAACCGGCCAACATCGGCAATCTTATCGACCTGACTCCGTTTAAAAAAATGCCGGATTACTTCAGGGATTATTTAACGGCTCCCGAATCAATCATTGATCAGATTGAAGACGGGGTTAGCGATGTCGATCTTTACGGAAATGTTACTTTCAGCAGTAAGGCCAACCGCCGGATTTGGGGGTATGAAGACGATTCCTTCGACCTTATCGATACGGTCGGCATAAATTACCGGTCCCATATGGATAAAGCAACCGCCAAATATGTTGCTCAAGCTTACAGTGAAGTCTATAAAACGGGGATTCCGGGGAAAAATGTCGTTTATGACATTATCAGAAAAGACGGCACGGTCAGAACACTGGAATCCTCCATATCTCTGATTCAGAATGAAGACGGAAAAATCATCGGATTCCGGTCCGTCAATCGCGATATTACCGAGCGCCGGAAAACGGAAAAAGAGCTGGACGAATATCGTATCCGCCTGGAGGCTGTCTTTCGAAGCGTAAAAGACGCCATCATCACCCTGGATCCGGAATCAAGAGTAATTCTTGCCAATGAAGAAACGGAAAAAATCTGCGGCAAATCGGCGAAAGATATTGCCGGAATGCAATTTGACGAGTCTTTTAATCAGTGCAGCAAGTCTTGCTTTGAAGTAATCAAACAGACCCTGGAAAAGAAGTCAACCATCAAGGATTTCCGGATTGAATGCGGCCATACAAGGCACAATCAGCAGCTGGTCAGCGTGACCAGCTCGCCGCTTGTCGACCAGAAAGGAAACTTTACCGGTGTTTTACTGGTTATTAAAGATATGACTCTTTTACGCGATCTGGAAAGGGAGCTTAGGGAGAGAAACCAGTTTCAAAACATAATCGGCAAGAGCAGAAACATGCAGGATATCTACCGCCTGCTGGAAGATTTAGCCAATCTGGAGACAACGGTTTTGATTACCGGAGAGAGCGGAACGGGCAAGGAGCTTGTGGCCAGAGCCATTCATTACAGCGGGCAGCGCGCCTTTAATCCTTTTATTACGGTAAATTGTTCCGCCCTGACGGAAAGCCTCCTGGAGAGCGAACTCTTCGGGCACGTAAAAGGCGCCTTCACCGGTGCGATCCGGGACAAACAGGGCAGATTTCAGGCGGCGGATACGGGAACCATTCTTCTCGATGAGATCGGCGATATTTCCCCGATGATTCAGTTGAAGCTTCTGAGGGTGCTTCAGGAAAAAGTCTTCGAGCGGGTCGGTGAGGCTAATCCGCAGAAAGTGGATGTGCGGATTCTGGCCAGCACCAATAAAGACCTGAAAGAAAAAGTACGTAAAGGCGAATTCCGGGAAGACCTCTATTATCGCCTCAAAGTTGTGGAAGTGCACATGCCTCCCCTACGTGACAGGCTCGAGGATATGCCGCTTTTAGTCGATTATTTTTGCCGCTTGTTCAATGAACGTTTTCAAAAAAAGATTGAAGGCGTATCAAATGAAGTGCTCAAAATGTTTATGTCTTACTCCTGGCCGGGCAATATCCGGGAACTGGAGCATGTAATCGAGCATGCCTTTGTGCTGTGCCATGGCCCGGTGATTACTGTCGAGCATCTGCCGGCGGAAGTCAGGGTCAATGACAACGCGGAGAAGATAGTGCGTTCCAAAAGTTATGTTCGCGACAAGATCGATGCCCAGAAAATATCGAAAGCATTGACGGAAAGCGGTGGAAATAAGGCCAAAGCCGCCCGTCTTCTCGGTATAAGCCGTCCGACCCTTTACCGTAAGTCCAAATAATTTCCCTGATAATTAAAGCCAAATAAAAAGTGTAATATTTTACATAAGTGTAATATTACTAATGTGTAAAATATTACATATCGAAAAAAACAAATTTCCCTCTGTTGTTTCTAATGCATTGATATTATAGAATATAATTTTATGATACCTCGTTTTTTATGCTGGCATGATTTGTGTTACTATACTACCCGCAAATAGTTCCAGCCGTAATCTTTCTTTTTCCAAGGAGGATTTTTTACTTTGGGCAATTTAATAGTCAATATTCGCGATCAGCAGTTTGTTCTCTTTGAGCAATTAGGCCTCGAAAAATTACTCCAGGAGGAACCCTTCCTGTATTTCACAAAAAGCGATTTATTAATGATTATGGGGGAAGCCGAAAAACTGGCCGTGAACGTAATCGCCCCGACGCTTAAAGAAAGCGACCGGATGGGATGCAAATTTCAGGATGGGAAAGTTACCGTTCCCGATTGTTTCCATGAACCGTTTAAAAAGTATTGTGCGGGCGGCTGGCTCAATCCGATGGATGATCCGGAGGTGGGCGGCCAGGGTATTCCTTTCGGCGTGGGGTTTGCCTTAACGGAACTTTTCGGCGCGGCCAATTATTCTTTTGCCATGTATCCGGGCTTGACTCACGGTGCGGCGGGCTTGCTTCATTCCTTCGGAACGGAAGAGCAAAAACGGAGATACATGGATAAACTCTATGCCGGTGAATGGACCGGCACCATGTGCCTTACCGAGCCGGGTGCGGGCAGTGACGTGGGTGCGCTTAAAACGGCGGCGAAAAAAATGCCGGACGGAAATTATCTGATTTCGGGAACCAAATGTTTCATCTCTTCCGGCGATCATAATCTGACTCCGAACATCATTCACATGGTTTTGGCCCGTATCGAAGGGGATGTTCCCGGAACCAGGGGGATATCCATTTTTATCGTTCCGAAATATCGTGTGCGCGATGACGGTGCTGCAGGCGAAGAAAACGATATCGCAACCGGCGGCATCGAGCATAAAATGGGTATCAAGGGATCCGCTACGGCAACATTGAATTTCGGCGAAAACGGCAACTGCATCGGCGAACTTCTGGGAAGGGAAAGAGAAGGCCTTAAAATAATGTTCCAGATGATGAATGAAGCCCGACTGGGAACCGGCATGCAGGGGCTTGCTCTGGCTTCCGCCGCTTACGAACATGCAGTCTCCTATGCCCGGGAAAGAATTCAGGGAACGGCTGTTCACGAAGGGAAAAACCCGGAGGCCAAACCTGTTACAATCATCAACCATCCCGATATCCGCAGAAAACTCTTATGGATGAAGGCGCACGTGGAAGGTATGCGCAGTCTTTGTTACTTTACCGCCTGTTCCTTTGACCGGGCCAGGGTCGCCCGAAGCGAAGAAGAGAAACGGCAATGGGAGGGATTGCTTGATCTTTTGACACCGATTGTCAAAGCCTACTGCTCGGACAAGGGCATGCTTATTTGTTCGGCGGCAATTGATGTTTACGGCGGTTACGGTTATTGCTCCGAATATCCGGTTGAACAGTATCTGCGTGATGAAAAAATCGCCACTATTTACGAAGGCACGAACGGCATACAGGCGCTTGATCTTGTGGGCCGCAAGCTCGGGCAGAATAAGGGCGCCAATGTCATGCATATGACCGGTCTGATAAAAAACAAAATCGACCAGTTGAAATCCAGTCCGGATTTGAAAAATGCGGCGGCCCTTCTGGAGGAAGCGCTCAAAGCCCTGTTGGAGACGATGAACTTCTTTACCGCAGCCGGAAAAAACGGGGATTTTATCCTGCCGGTTTTGAATGCATCAAAATTTTTGGAGATTTTCGGCGATGTGCTGGTCGGTTATCTGCTCCTTGATGCGGCTGAAATTGCCGGGGAAAAGCTGAAAGTCGTCAGTGCGGCCTCTTCTTTGGAACAAAAGGTGTTGTTCAGAGAAAACAAAGAAGCCGCTTTCTACAGCGGACGGATTGCCTCCGTGAAGTTCTTTGCCGCCGATGTCCTCGCTACGGTCCGGGCCCGGTGCGAGTCGATAAAGCTGGCCGATAAATCACCGCTGGAGATGAGCGAGGAGGCTTTTGCGTACTGAAGTTCCGCACAGCGGCCGGAAAAGCGGGCTTCGGTAGTGAACGACACGGGAATCATTAAACGATGCTGTCGGTTTCCGGACAGAAGCGGCAGGCGCTGCTTGATTACGGAAAGGAGATTAAGGAAATGAATTTTGAAAACATTCTTTATCAGAAAGAAAATCATGTTGCCGTCCTGACGCTGAACAGACCTCCGGCGAATGCGATTAATCTTGATACGTTACTGGAAATTGAAAAAGTGCTCAATCAGGCGGAAGAAGACAAAGATATCCGCGTGCTGGTAATCACCGGTGCCGGAGACAAGGGATTTTCCGCCGGCTTTGATGTGACCGACATAGGCAAAGGCAAGGGCCACATATCCGGTCCCAAAGGTCAAGAACTATGGACGCGGATAGACCGCTTCCCGAAGCCGGTGATTGCCGCCATTAACGGTTATGCTTTCGGCGGCGGCTGCGAACTGTCGCTGGCCTGTACCTTCAGAGTAATGGTCGAATCGGGGAAAATCGGTCTTCCCGAACTCAATCTTGCCATTATCCCCGGCTGGGGCGGCACTCAGCGGATGCCCCGGCTTTTGGGGAAAACGAAAGCTCTGGAGATGATTCTCTTCAGCAAGCGGATCCCCGCCCGGGAAGCCCTGGAAATCGGATTGGTGGATAGAGTTGCCCGGGACGGTGAATTGATGAAGGATGTGTTGGAAATGGCCGGCGTGCTGGCCGAAAGGCCGCCATTGGCTGTACGCGCGGTTTTAAAGGCGGTCAATACCGGAATTGAAAAAGGTTTCGAAGAAGGGAATAAAGCGGAAACGGAAGGCAATGCCCTGGTCGGTAAATCAAAAGATGCCCTGGAAGGATTTTCCGCTTTTCTGGAAAAGAGAAAGCCCGACTTTAAAGGGGAATAAATGCGGTTGCTGGTATAAAAACTTTTCCGGCCGGGAGAGATTTCGAATAAAAAATTGCAACAGGAGATTATTACAATGAAAGCGGAAGACGTAAAAAAAATTGCCGTAATCGGTGCGGGTGACATGGGGCACGGTATTGCCGCCTCCTGCCTTATGGGAGGTTATGAAGTTGTTTTGCGGGATATCGACCGGAAATTTGTCGACAAAGGTGTGGCTCGAATCAAAGACAGCTTTGATAAATTCAAGGAAAAGGGAAAAATGACGCCAGCGGCATATGCCGAAGCATTGAGCTGCCTTACCTCCGGAGTTGATTTGCAAGCTGCCGTACAAAGCGCCGATTTCATCGTGGAAGCCGTGCCGGAAAAGCTGGAACTGAAAAAGAGCGTTTTTGCCGATCTGGATAAATTTGCGCCCCCGCAGGCGGTGCTTGCCTCCAATACGTCAAATATCAGCATATCGGATATAGCTTCCGCCACATCCAGGCCGGAAAAAGTAATCGGTTACCACTTTTTCAATCCCGCCATCCTCATGAAGCTTGTCGAGGTGATCAAGGGGGAAAAAACTTCCGATGAGTCAATTGCCATAGGCTGTGATATCGCCAGAAAAATCAATAAAATTCCGGTTGTTGTTAAAAAAGATTCACCCGGATTTATTTTCAACCGGGTGAACGAGCCGACGGGAGCCCTCTTATCCAAAATTCTGGAAGCAGGGCGTCCCGCACCGGAAGAATTCGATGCCGCCATGAAACCGGTTATGCCTATGGCGCCTTTCGAACTCATCGATTATGTCGGAATCGATGTTGCCGTTCACGGCCTGGAATATTTCGCCGCTGTGCTTTCCGGCGATTATAAGCCATCGGAGGCCCTGATGGATTATATGAAAAAAGGAAATCTGGGCAAGAAGACGGGCAAAGGCTTTTATGACTGGTCACTCGGCCGTCCCAAGATTGATTTGTCCAAAGCGACAAAAGAATACGACGTAACCCATCTGATCGCTCTTCAGGTGAACGAAGCTACAAAACTATTGGAGGAAGATGTGGCAAACAGTCCCAAAGAAATAGATCTGGCTATGGTGAACGGCAGCGGGTCGCCCGCAGGGCCTTTTGCTCTGGCTCAGAGCATCGGCTATCCGGTGCTTCTCAAAAAACTTGAAGAGCTCCATAAGAGATTTCCTCTGGATATTTTTAAACCGACGAAGTCCATGATGGAAGGAAGCATCAGAATCTGATTGCTGAAGATTCATGATTCTGTACAAAACAAAAATGAGGATAGATAAGAGGAAGCGGCTATGAACAAAAGAGAAGTAGTATTTATCGACGGAGCGAGAACTGCTTTCGGTACGCTGGGAAAGACACTGCGCAATTTTACAATGGAGCAATTGGGCGGTATCGCCCTGAAGGGTCTGGTGGCTAAAACAAAAATTATCGAAAAAGGCGGACAGGTGGATGCGGTATTCGCCGGATCGGCAAGTTGCGGCAATTCCGCATTGAACCCCGCACGGTGGGTTACTCTGGCCTCTGGCCTTCCCGAATCGACTTCTGCTTCCTATGTGGAAATGCAGTGCGGTTCGGCAATCGATTCCATCAATCATGCCGCCTGTAAAATAATTGCCGGTCAGGCCGACGTCATTATTGCCGGCGGCATGGAATCTTACAGTCAGATGCCCTGCAAATTTTCCATGTCTGTGGAGCCTTTCAAAATGATTCCCCCCATGCCGATTGCGCCGTCTTTGTCCCCGACGCTCGATCCGGCAACAATTAACATGGGACTGACGGCGGAAGCACTGCAGAAGATGTACAAAATACCGCGCGAAGCGCAGGATGAATTCGGGTTGCGCAGTCAGGTATTGGCAAAAAATGCAATCGATGCCGGTTATCTTGACGATGAGATTGTTCCGGTGATGGTCCCGCAGGGGAAAAAGCAGCCGCCTCTGGAATTCAAGGTGGATGAGCACCCCCGGATGACTTCTATGGAAGCGCTCGCGGCGCTGCCTCCGGCTTTTATCAAGGATGGTACGGTTACTGCCGGCAATTCCTCCGGTCGCAATGACGGAGCCGCATTCGTCCTGATGATGACACGGGAAAAAGCCGAAGAATTGGGGTACAGGCCCATGGCCAGATGGCTGGCCTCAGGCGATGTGGGCGTAGATCCCAGGATAATGGGGATCGGTCCCGCCTATGCAATTCCGGTGGCACTGAAACGCGCCGGACTTAAGCTGGCAAATATGGACGTTATGGAATGCAATGAAGCTTTTGCCGTGCAGAATCTTGCGGTTATAGCCGAGCTGGAAAAACAATGCGGCAGCAAGATCGATATGAACAAGTGGAATCCCAACGGCGGCGCCATTGCCTTTGGCCATCCGAACGGCGCTTCCGGAGCCCGGATTTGCATTTTTACAATGAAAGAACTGATCCGCAGAAGCGACAGATACGGATTCTTCAGCTCCTGCTGCGGCGGCGGATTGGGTGTTGTCACAGTGATTGAAAATCTGCAGCGCTGACGAAATCTCAGGAAAGGCGCCGTCGATAAGAGGAAACGGAAATTGGAAACATAAAAAAGGAAAAATATGGCTGAAAAATTTATCAGTGAAAGAAATTTAAGATTTCTGCTTTATGAAGTGTTTGATGTGGAATCCCTTCTCACGCATCCGCGTTATGCCGATCACAGCCGTGAAGTCTTTGAGATGATCCTGGAAACGGCTTTGCGAATGGGGAAAACCATTTTTAAGCCTCTTCTCACGGAAATGGACCGGCAGCAGCCGGAATATGTCGCAGGTGAGGTGCGTGTCCACCCGAAGGTGCGCAATATCATGCGGGAGTGCGGCGACGGCGGATGGATCGCCGCTACCGCCGATTACGACCACGGCGGGCAGCAACTGCCCGTGATGGTGGGCATGATGATTCCCGCGGCGATTTTCAGTGCCGCCAACTATTCGGCCGGCGTTTATTCCGGCCTCACCGCGGGCGCCGCGGCGCTGATAGCCGGTTTTTGTCCGCCGGAGACACAGGAACTGTATCTTCCCAAGATGTATGCGGGCATCTGGCAGGGAACAATGGCGCTCACCGAACCCCAGGCCGGAAGCTCTCTTTCCGATGTTCTGACAACCGCTGAACTTACCGATCAGGGTTATTACAAGATTAAGGGGCAGAAAATATTCATCTCCGCCGGTGATCACAACGGTGTGGATAACGTTATTCATATGATTCTTGCGCGGATCAAAGGTGCTCCGGCCGGCGTAAAGGGAATTTCTCTTTTTATAGTTCCTAAAAAAAGAATTGAAGCGGATGGCGCACTTGCCGAAAACGATGTCAATTGCGCCGGGATTTATCACAAATTGGGTTACAGGGGATGCCCGATTACCCAGCTCAGTTTCGGTGAAAATGATGATTGCCGGGGCTGGCTGGTGGGTGAGGCCAACAAAGGGCTTGCTTACATGTTTCAGATGATGAACGGAGCCAGGATTGACGTGGGGCTGGGAGCGGCTAGCATTGCATCAGCGGCTTATTATGCTTCTCTGGAATATGCGCGGGAGCGGCCTCAGGGACGAAAACTTACCGATAAGGATCCGCTTTCGCCGCAGATTCCCATAATTGAACATCCGGATGTGCGGCGGATGCTGCTTTTTCAGCGGGCCGTTGTGGAGGGATCTTTTTCTCTGCTGATGCAATGCAGTTATCTGGAGGATCTGGTACTTTGCACCGGAGGCGAGGAGAAGGAAAATGCCGATCTGCTTCTGGAGCTTCTGACTCCGGTGGCCAAGAGTTATCCGGCGGAGATGGGAATTTTATCCTGCAGTGCGGGTATTCAGATTCTCGGCGGATACGGCTATTGCGACGAGTTCCCGCTGGAACAATATTATCGGGATGTCCGCATTCATCCAATTCACGAAGGAAGCACGGGCATTCAGGGAATGGATCTTCTGGGGCGGAAGATGATGATGCAGAAAGGCAGAGCTGCCGCTCTTTATAAGCGGGAGGTGCAAAAAACCATCCGGCAGGCAAAGGAAGATTCGGAACTCGCTCCCTATGCCGGAGAACTGGAAAAAGCACTGGATAAACTCGGGCAAGTAACGGTATATCTGGCCGGCAGAGGTAATGCCGAACTGTTTCTGGCCGATGCCACTCTCTATCTGGAGTATTTCGGCATCATCGCTATAGCCTGGCAGTGGCTTATGCAGGCGCTGGTCGCGAGAAAAGCTCTTGCGGCAGGCGGTTTATTTCCAGGTGATGTTAATTTTTACGAAGGGAAAATGGCGACTTTCCGTTATTTCTTTGTTTATGAGCTACCGAAAACTGCGGGGCTGGCGCTTACTCTTACCAAAGGAAGCAGCTTGACGGTGGATATTATCAATGATTATTTTGCCGACTAACAGGCGCGGGAAAAGGGATCAGCAATTGCAATTAAGGAGAAAAATTATAGGAAGGTAAAAGGATTTTTTATGGATCCAACAACGGCAATGTACATATCCCAGGGAATACATGGGATAACCTACGGTATGATACTGTTTCTTATCGCTTCCGGATTGAATATCATATTTGGAATGATGGGGATATTAAATCTGGCACATGCTTCCTTCTTTATGCTGTCGGGATATTTTTGCCATCAGGTACTGGTCTTAACCGGCAATTTCTGGATAGCTTTGATTGTGGCGCCGCTTTTTACGGCTCTTTTCGGCATTCTTTTGGAGAGGGTTTGCCTGAGCAGGATAAGCGCTTTCGGTCATTTGGGAGAATTGATTCTGACCGTGGGTGTTGCACAGGTCATCCTGGCATTGGTCAAGATATTCTGGGGAACGGAAAACATCCCCATCTCGGTTCCACCGGTTTTTGCTGGAATGGTAAGCATCGGCGGATTGGTGTATCCGGTTTATCGTTTGTTTGTAATCGGAATGGCCCTGGGGGTTTTGGCGTTCATGCTCCTCCTTCTTTATAAAACCAGGGTGGGCAAGATTGTCCGGGCTGCGGTTTCCGACCGGGACATGGTCAACGCTCTGGGGATAAACATTCCCCTGGTCTTTATGATTATTTTCGGTGTCGGTACCTGGCTTGCCGGTGTTGCGGGTGTGGCGATTGCCCCGATTCTGACGGTTTTCCCGGGACTCGCCGACCAGGTCGGCATGGATGCTTTTATCGTCGTTGTGACCGGGGGCTTCGGAAGCCTGACCGGCGCTTTCATTGTTTCCATCATCTTCGGGCTCTTGAGCTCGTTCGGTGTCCAATTCTTTTCCCAACTGGCGCCGGTCCTGATAGTCGGGTTCATGGCTGTCGTACTGATAATTCGTCCCAACGGATTGTTTGGAGTGGAAGAATGATGAATAAGACAATGAAAATGGTTTTCTGGATAGTGTTGCTTCTTATCCTTGTTTTTTATCCGAGGCTGTTCGGTATTTATTATACGAACCTGTTTGTGTCCTTTGCCGTCTTTGCCGTTTTCGCCGTATCTTTGAACATGCTCCTGGGCTATACGGGGCTTTTGAGTTTCGGACATGCCATGTTTTTCGGCACCGGCGGTTATGCGACTGCCCTGGCTTTGAAGCATATCCAGGGGATGACGGTTTTGCCGGCCGTCGGCATCGGCTTTCTTGCGGCAATGATTCTGGCTTTGGTATTGTGCCCGCTTGTTGTGCGGGTGAGCGGGACTGCTTTTGCGATGCTGCATCTGGCTTTCGGACAGCTGATGTATGTTCTGGCTCTGAAATTCAGGAATATTACCGGCGGTGAGGATGGAATCGGTAATTTCCCCATTCCGGATTTAAATTTTTTCGGCGTGATTTCCATCGGCATGAAGGGAAATCCCGTGAATTTTTATTACCTGGCCATGGTGATTCTCGGCGTGAGCCTCTGGCTCATGTGGTTTCTGACCAAAACGCCTTTCGGCCAGATCCAGACCGGGATCAGAGACAATGCCAAACGGATCGACTACCTGGGATATAAAGTTCCGCAGACGAAAGCCGTCGTGTACGTGATCTCCGGGGCTTTTGCCGGAATTGCCGGATCAGTTTACGGTTTGTTTCATAATCTGGTGTCGGCTGACGGATCTCTAGGCATACTGGTATCTTTTGTTCCGATCACGGCGGTGATGGTCGGGGGAATGGGGAGCTTTTTCGGTCCGATCTGGGGAACGGCGATTTTTCAGATTATTGAAGAAATTGTTCTTAGGTTTACGGACAGGGTTGAACTCGTCATGGGGCTAATGCTCATATTGATTATTATGTTTGCCCCGAGGGGATTTACCGGCCTTGTAAATACACTGAAAATGAAGTGGCAGGCTTACGCAGCGGTCCGGTCCGGGATGGAGAAGAAAACATGAATGTATTGGAAACAAGGGATCTGCATCATGATTTCAGCGGATTAAAGGTGCTCTTCGGCGTCAATCTGCAGGTGCGCGAAGGCGAAAGGCATGCCGTAATCGGCCCGAATGGAGCGGGTAAAACAACGCTTTTCAATACAATAACAGGTACATATCATCCGAGCGGGGGAGATGTGTTTTATAAAGAGAAAAAGATTACCGGATACAAGCCGCACGAGCTCGTCCGCATCGGGATCGGACGTTCTTTTCAGATTACCAGCACATTTACCAGGTTGACGGCCTTTGAGAATATCCGTCTGGCGATATTATCCAAACACGGCATTCGTTTTAACCTTTTCCGAAATGTCAATAAAATGAAAGAAGTGACCGAAGAAACGGAAGCGATGCTGGAAAGAGTCAACCTGATTGGAGAGCGTGACATCCCGGCCGGTATGCTTTCCTATGGTAAATCCCGTGCTCTCGAGATCAGCATGGCCATGGCGACTGATCCGGAGCTTGTTTTGCTGGATGAATTCGCAGCGGGTATGTCGCGTGATGAGACCCATAATGCAGTGGAACTTATCCGGAAGATGACGACAGGAAAAACGGTGGTTATTATTGAACACGATATGGATGTCGTTTTTTCCCTGGCCGATAAAATTACGGTGCTGCATTACGGGAAAATTCTGGCCACAGGTACTCCGGATGAGATTCGTCGTAATCCGGATGTAAAGGACGCCTATCTGGGGGATCTGGAAGTTTGATTTTATAAGGTTTGGCGGCTGAAAGGTTTCGGAATCTGCCGCAGACGCGGACGGTGCATATTAACAATACAAGGTGAACAAGCAAATGCTCCTGGAAGTTAAAAATCTGAACACGTATTACGGGTCGAGTCATGTTCTGCAGGATATATCGTTTACCGTAGGAGAAGGAGAACTTGTAGCCCTGCTTGGACGCAACGGCATGGGTAAGAGTACGACTCTCAAAACCATAATGGGACTTGTCAAACCACAATCCGGACGGGTGATTTTCGAGGGAAAAGAAATTAGCGGATTTCCGCCGTATAAGACCGCCCGGGCGGGCATCGGTTATGTGCCGGAAGAAAGGCGCATATTCCCCGGGCTTTCAGTTCTGGATAACATGCTGCTGGGCGTAAAGGACGGTAAAATTGGAGATCCCGGTGATTCCAATGTCTGGACCGTCGACAGATTTTTTAATCATTTTCCCAAACTCAGAGAAAGGGTTAATCAGCAGGGGAGGTTTTTATCCGGAGGCGAACAGCAGATGCTTTCCATCGGCCGCTCTCTGATGGGAAATCCCAAATTGCTTTTGGTTGATGAACCGACGGAAGGACTGGCACCGATCATGGTCCAGGAAGTAGCGAAGGTTCTGGGCCAAATCAACAAAGCCGGCGTATCCATTCTGCTTGTGGAACATAATCTCAAGGTGGCTCTCTCTTTGGCAAACCGCGTTTATCTGATGGGAAAAGCCCATATCGGTTACGAAGGAACCGTCGAGGAATTGCGTAATAATCCGGAAGTGCGCACTAAATACTTGGAAGTCTGACTTCTTTATTTTAGGAGGCTGTTGAAAAAGGCTCATCTGCTGCGTTACGCTTCGGTTCTCGCTGCTCGCGTACCTATAAAGTACGCTCCGCTCTCCGATCCTCGCGATGCCTTGCAGCTAAACCTTTTTGAACAGCCTGCAGAAGGGGATTTTTCAACACCCTGTTGGAAAGATTAATTGTGGCGGGAGGTAAGCATGGAAGGCGGAAACGGCAAGGTCATGAGCGCCCGGGAGGCCGTAAGTAAAAACGTTCATGACGGTGATTCCCTGGCGATCGGCAACTATACGGTAAGCACTTGCGCCGAGCTTATCTATGAAATAGTACGCCAGGATAAAAAAGGACTGTTGCTTTATTCGCAGTCGGGCATTTTTGATGTGGAAGTGCTGGTCGGTGCCGGCTGCGCCGATCGCCTGATCACCACTTATGTGCTGCGTGCGGGTGGGAAAAAAGGCGGATCGGCGGTGGAGCGGGCGTTAAACAAGGGAACACTGCAGATTGAAGATTATACGAACTATCAATACAGCGCCCGAATGGTTGCGGGGATGCATGGGTTTTCCTATATGCAGGTTTTCGAAGGCGCCATCTTGACGGACCTTTTCCGGAAACGCGGATTTATGGGGGAAAATAAATTCCGCGTCGTTAAATGCCCGTATACGGGCCGGGACAATTTGACCGTTCCGGCGGCCAATCCCGACGTTTGCGTAGTTCACGTGCAGCGGGCGGATAAATTCGGCAATGCCCAGTACTGGGGAGCCCTGGGCAGTGTCGCCGCAGCGGCCCTGGCGAGCAAAAGGATCATCGTTTCCTGCGAAGAAATTGTGGATCATGAAGTAATCCGATCGAGTCCTCATCTGACCATTATTCCCGCCTGCCGTGTGAATGCCGTCGTTGAGGTTCCGTGGGGCGCCCATCCTACGGAAGTTCTGGGTTATTATAATATGGACCAGTTAATGTACGGTTTACTGCTGCAGGCGGATTGCACGGATGACGGTCTGAAATCGTGGATGGACGAATGGGTTTACGGTTGCGAAAACAGGCTTGCCTATATTGATCGTTATGTAAAAAAATTCGGCAGCAAACTTCTCGATAATATACGTTGCAAACCCTTTTATTCGGCGCCGGCCAATTACGGTGCGGCTTTTTACTCCCGATGGGATTGGGAAGGAAGGGAAAGGGCCATGGGGCTGACACTTGCGGAGTTTGAGCAGTCTCTGCGGGAAAGGGGGAAGCTTTATGAGTAAACCGTACACCCTTCAGGAATTGCTGGTGATTGCCGCCGCCAAGGAAATACATGATTATGAAAATGTCATCCTCGGTATCGGCCTGCCTGTTGCGGCCGGCGCTTTAGCCAAAGCCCTGTATGCCCCGCATGCAACTTTGATGATGGAATCCGGGATAATGGATTTCGAACCACTCGTGCCGCTCAATCACATCGCGGATGCACATTCCTGCCGCGGCTTTTCCTATGCCACAGATCTCTTTTCCACTTTTACCATGACTTACCGTGGTTTTGTTGATGTCTGCTTTCTGGGAGTGGGGCAGATCGATAAATACGGAAATGTCAATACAACAGTAATCGGTGATTACAATAAACCGGCGTTGCGTTTGCCCGGGTCGGGAGGAGCATGCGATTTTCTTTCCTACGCCCGGCGGACGGTGCTGACCATGATGGGCGGAACATTTGTGGAAAAATTGGATTATGTTACTTCTCCCGGTTATCTGGACGGCGGGAGAAGCCGTGACGAATCAGGTCTTTTCCCCATGGGCTCAGGGCCCACAATGCTTTTGACCACGAAAGGCGTTTTCTGTTTTGATCGTGAGACGAAAGAGATGTACCTTGCCCGGATTCACCCCCGGGTCAGTGTTGATGATGTAAAAAAAGACATTCCCTGGGATCTGAAAATAGCCGCCGATTTGCAGGAGAGCATTCATCCGACGGATGATGAAATCGATTTTATCCGCCGGTTTGCTCCGGCTGTGTCCGCCGGAAGGGAATTGGCTCTGGAATTGACGCTGCGGAACCTGGAGCAGCTTCTTAAAAGATGATTTGTGCCGGCGATTGCCGGTTTAAGGAAATATTTATTGACATTATTTTTAGTGCCGGGTTGGGGCCGGTTGGAAAACGAGGTTACTATTCCGGCCTGTTGAAATAGCGGAAATCTTAAACAAAGAAAGGAAGGACAAGTATGAAATGTATGACAAGGGGATTTATGGTTTTGATGAGCGTCATGCTGCTTGCGATTTGGGTATCCTGGTGTCCGTCGGCGGCTATGGCGGAAAAAGCTATTGCCGATTCAATGGCCGATAAGGTGCCCGAAGTCAAAGCGGCTTTTGATGTAAGCAAAATGAGCGATATGTCTGATTATGATCCTTTGAAATCGGTAATGCCGACGGGCGATACCATCAAAATTGCCATAGTCTGGCCGCATTCGGGGCCCGCTTCCTTAACAGGTGAAATGGCCTGGTTATGTTTCGGCTGGGTTGCCCATGATATCAATAAACGCGGCGGAATCTTAGTGGACGGCAAGAAAAAGCTGATCGAGATCGTCAAAGCCGACAGCATGTCCCGCCCTGATCAGACCAAGAAAGTTACCGAGCGTATGGTTTTGCAGGAAAATGTAAAAATTCTGGCGGGCACTTCCGGCAGCAATATCCAGAAGATCATCAACGAAGTCGCCAATAAATACAAGGTTATCGCCATGAACGTAGCCTCTCTGTCCGATGACCTGCAGGATGCAACAAACTTCTCGCGTTATGCTTTCATGAGTTCACCTTCGACGGAACAGGTGGGCCGCGCCATGGCTTATTATTACGGGCAGATTCGCAAGAAAGAAAAGAAATTTTACATCCTTTGCCAGGATTATTCCTTCGGCCATGAACTGGCCGAAGGCTTTAAAAAGGGGATAAAGGAATATTATCCGGAGGCGCAACTGGTCGGTGAAGATTATCACAAGCTCTTCCTTACCGATTTTGCTCCCTACCTGACGAAAATCAAGGCTTCCGGCGCCGAAGTGATTTTCACCGGCGACTGGAATCCCGATGCAGCCAATCTTCTCAAACAGGCAAGACAATTGGGCGTAGGTATTCCTTTTGCCCATCTGTATATGAACGATCCCAAAACGATGGAGGAAATCGGCGTGGAAGGAACAAAGGGGCTGGTGCTTATCGATCAACATGATACGCCTGCCCAGTATAAAGATGCCGGTTTTGTGAAGTTTCATAAAGCCTGGAATAATCAGTGGAAGACAAAGTGGAGGACACCGCCCTACAACAGCATCTTCTATGAACACGGCGGCGGATCACTCGGATCGTGGGTGCAGCAGGCCTATTGGCTGATGAGCGTACTGGAAAGGGCTCAGAGTCTTGATCCGGAAAAGATAATCAAGGTGTGGGAGGGAGACACATATAGATTTGCCAACGGCAGGATTGTGAAAATGCGGGCCTGTGATCATAAAGGCATTCAGGATTTCACTATCGGAGAATATTTCCCGCCGGATCAGCAAAAGGATGTATTTGCCGTTCCGCCTTATTACGCTTCCAAGAATTATTCCTATACGGGAAAGGCCTGGCTGGTTCCTGCCGGGAAAGCTCTCCCCTGGATGGATCAGAAATTTGATCGGTGCGCCGGAAAGAACGGTTGGGGAGAATAGTTCGCCAAACAAACTCCGTAGGTAATTGGAAAGCTTCTAAAACCGGGCAGAGACCGATCTTGGCAAAATGGTTTCTGTCCGGTGCCGGAGTGCTGTTGCCTGCGGCTATGGCTTTAATTGGTGGAGTTGATAATTAGTTTATTGCAAGTAGCGTTAGAGGGCGGGATAAAGGAGAAAAGATATGTTTGACCTGACGAAGTTTTCACTGAAAGATAAAGTTGCAATCGTAACGGGAGGGAGCCGCGGCATCGGGCAGGGCATCGCTTTCGGCTTTGCCAAATTCGGCGCAAAAGTTGCTGTTACCAGCCGGAAGGCCGAGGATTTGGAAGCCACGGCGGCGGAAATAAGAGCGTGCGGAGGGGAAGCGCTGGTTGTTCCGGCCCATATAGGCAAGATTGATGAAATCAACAAAGTTATCGGCAAGGTTTTGGACCGGTACGGCCGGATTGACATCCTGGTGAATAATGCCGGCGCAAGCCCGGCAATGGGATCGGTTCTGGATTGTGATGAACGCCTTTGGGATACGGTCATGAATCTGAATATGAAAGGCCTTTATTTTATGAGCCAGGCTGCGGCAAGAGTCATGAAAAATCAGGGTGGCGGAAAGATCATCAATATTTCTTCCGTAAATGGTTTCAAGCCGGAGCCGTTCGTCAGCGTTTATTCCATTTCCAAAGCCGGTGTGCGGATGATTACGAAAGCCTTTGCCGCGGAGCTTGCTCCGTATAACATTCAGGTGAATACAATTGCTCCCGGTCCCGTAAGCACGAAAATGATGGATTCCCACTGGTGGAATTTGCCGCCCGAAGAAGCCAAAAAAGCCAAGGCCGCCCTGGAAGAAGCTCTGCCCATGCACAGGATAGGCTATCCGGATGATATTACCGGTGCCGCCGTTTACCTTGCCTCGGATGCGTCGGCATATACAACGGGGACGGAAATCGTAATCGATGGGGCGTACCTTTTATCCAATGTTCCTTTTGTGGAAAAATATTAAGAGCAGCGATTAGTCAATAAGTTGAGGAGGGGAAAATGAGATTAAAAGACAAGGTGGCAATTGTTACGGGGTCCGGACGCGGTATCGGGGAAGCCATTGTTTTGCGTTTTGCCGCGGAAGGGGCAAAAATCGTCGTCAATGATGTCAATGAAAAAGACGCCGGTGCCGTAGTCGAAAAAATCAAAGCAAAAGGCGGGCAGGCGACAGCCGTCATCGGCAGCGTTGCTTTAAGGGAAACAGTGCAGAGTATGGTCGATACGGCGGAAAGAGAATACGGAACACTGGACATTATCGTTAACAACGCCGGCATTACCCGTGATGCCATTTTGCATAAGATGACGGACGATCAGTGGAATCAGGTAATTGATACTAATCTGAAAGGAGTATTCCTGGGAATTCAATGTGCCGCCCGCGTCATGCGGGAGAAGGGATACGGAAAGATCATTAACATTTCTTCCACGAGTGCCCTGGGTAATACAGGACAGATCAACTATTCGGCAGCGAAAGCCGGGGTTATCGGTATGACCAAAACCGCAGCCAAGGAGCTGGGAATCAAAGGAGTCAACGTTAACGCCATAGCGCCCGGCATGATCTGGACCGATATGATGAAAAACATGCCCCCGGAGACGATCAAGCAGATGGATGCCGCGCTGCCTTTTTTAGTGCCCTTGAACCGCAAGGGGCAGCCCGAAGATATTGCCAATCTGGCCTTATTTTTGGCCTCCGACGAGAGTTCGTTCATTACCGGGCAAGTAATTTTCTGCGACGGCGGCATGAAGATGTAACAGTTTGAGTGAATTCAGGAATAACACTCGCCAAAATCGCATCTTCCATTGCCGTTGCGATCGGTATAACGGCGGCATTCACCGGGATATGTACAGCTCCTGCCGCAAAGAGTTGTGCAACTGCCGGTTGCATTGGTACTTACGGCGGTTTGCCCAGGTGCTGCGGGAGATGCTTTAGTCCCGCCTGTAACGATTTCCCGGGAGGGGGAAGAGGCCGGAACCGGTGCAAGAGATTTCTGTACGGTGCCTGTAGTATTACTTTTTGGTTTTGCCGTTGCTACGGAAGTTTCGTTTTTTATTGTCTCGGCGGTTATTTCGGGCAGCGGCTGGCCGGGAGATTCTGTTGCCTCCGGATACTCATCAGTAAAACGAAAATAATTTACGGCCAGATAGGTGGTGATGCAGGCCATCCCGATGAGTGAAATAAATTTCCTGCGGCTCAGAAAGGCTGAAGCTCCGGTGGGCTCCGCCGCAAGAGCCGGTACAGTTGGTTTTTGCAAAACCGCCGCGCAAAAATCAATTGATCTTTGGAAAATGCCTTGCAGCGAATTTATCACTTTATTTTTGCCGAATCCCAGTTTGATTACGAGCTTGACCGTGACCAGCAGTAATGTGGCGTAGGAGGAAACGGTATGTACATCGCTCCAGAAAACTATGCTGTTCGGGCTTAGCTGCAGCCAGGTGGAAATGATAAGTCCGGTAGTCAGGACAACGGCAAAACCAAGCAGCAAGGCGGCATCGACAATACCGTAACTGCACGTCTTCAGGGGAAGATTGCTCACAGATTTGTTCATGACGGCTTTACACCATTGCCGGTGCAGCAGCATATGATATAAAGCCAACGCCGTCACTCCCACTCCCAGCCACTGATGTGTTACCAAACCGGTCTCATCGATAAAGAAGGTCAGCACAAATCCTGCCAGCAATACGGCGGCGACTATCCGGTTCCATTTTTTTTTACCGATTTCCACAATTGATTCTCCAGATGAAGAGAATGTCGCTTCATCAAAATTTACTCTCGAGGTACAATAAAGTAAAGCAACTGCCGTGCCGGAAAGCATGATAAGTTTATGTGGTTGAAATAATTAAGGGTGCAGCTTTGCTGAAGTAAAAAATCGATCGGATGTTTTGATAGTGATGGGTTGAAAATATCCAGCGAAGATGATTCTTTCGGGTAAAATATATCCAGGAACACGCTGGGATAATCAAGTAGAGAACCGGGGGAGAGCATGATGCAGCGATAAATTCCCGTCTCTCCGTTTAATCACATAAAACTCGCTGCAAACAGGTGCAAGGAAGTTTGCAGCGGAAGTCGACGGTATGGTTATCTGCGGAAGGTGAGATATTGCCCGATTAATTCCACTGTTTTATCAATACCGATTTCACTCGTATCAAGCGCAAGGTTATACTGCCGGGCATCAGTCCAATACCTGCCGGTAAATTTGGAATTATAGGCTGCTCTTGCCTGATCGCTTTCGGCGATCATTTTTTGCGCTGCTTCCACCGATACCTTGTATAACTTCCTGATCCGCTCTGTGCGGAAATCAACATTTGCGTGCAGAAAAACGCTCAGATGATGCGGATGTGTCCGGAGGATGTAAGCACCGCATCTGCCGATGATTACAGCCGAACGTTCCCGGGCGATGCGGGTGATTATTTCACTTTCCGCCTGGAATAATTCCTGATCGGTCGGGGGGGCGATCTGCGGCGGTACATACACATCCGGCGCAGCGGCAAATGATTGGATGAGCGATTGCCAGAAGGAGAGTATTTTCTCCTCGCGTGCCGCCACATCCTCCTGCAATACCGAAAGTTCCCGGGCGGCCTGGCCGATAATTTCGCGGTCGGCGTAAAAAACGTCCAGCTTTTTGGCCAGCTGCCTTCCGATGTAGGCTCCTCCGGAGCCCAACTCGCGGCTGATGGTGATTACAAAAGGCGCTGTGTCTTTCATTTTCCTATACCCCCCTTAATGATTTTGCGGCTGTTTTACTTCGGCTTTCCTTCCCATTAAAAAATAATAAAGGATAACCGTTGCCATAATTACACCGGCCATCATCAGATAAAGACCACGGTATCCCGTACAGGGAACCAGTGCTCCCAGCAGATAAGGCCCCACACCGATTCCCAGATCGATAAAAATAAAGAAGGTGGCCGTGGCGAGCCCGAAGCGGGTGGAAGGTACCAGTTTCAGGGCAATGGCCTGGGCGCAGGATAAGAAGTTTCCATAACCGATGCCGACCAGCGCACCGACCAGTAATAATGTCAGGCCGTGACTTGTCCGGCTGAGCAGAAACATGGCCAGCATAAAAATTAAAAGACAGGGATACATCACGAAATTTCCGCCGCGGGCATCGAGGAGACGGCCGGAAAACGGCCGCGAAACAAGGACGGTCAAGGCGTAGACAAGAAAATAGAAGCTTGCCGCCTGCTCGAGATGCAGTTCCTGGGCATAAAGGGATATGAAGGACAGGATGACGGAATAAGCAAAACCGATGATGAGAGCGATTAGGGAAATGGGCATTACCCTCATTTCCAGAAAGGCGGAGATATGGAACCCTTTGGCCGGTTTGACCTTATCCGTTTGCCGGGATTTATGAGCCGGGTCACTGACGACAACGGATATGGCAAAATTAATGACGGCCAGTATCGTGGTGACAATAAAAATCATGTGGAAATTGGCATGTTGAATCAGGAGAATTCCGATAAAAGGTCCGAAAGCCGTAGCAAGTATTGCGCTCATGCTGTAATAGCCGATGCCTTCGCCGTGTCGGCTGGGGGGAATAATCTTGGCAACAATTGTTGCCGCCGCCGTGCTGACAAGTCCGTAGGCGATTCCGTGCAAAAGGCGAATTATTGTCAGAATGACCAGATTGACTGCGGCGAAATATAATCCGGAAGTGATGATGAAAGACACTGTACCCGCAATTAATATTTTCCTGCTGCCGATATCTTCGATAATGCGTCCGGTGCCCAAGCGGCCGATCAAAACGCCGATTACGAAAATGCCGGAAACAAGTCCCGCAATGCTGGTGGAAGCCTGGAATCTATCGATGGCATAAGAAGCGATAACTACCATTAACAGAAAAAATATCAGATATGTTATAAAATTAACCGTCGCTATCGTGATAAAATCTCTGGTCCATAACCTTGCGGCAGACATGTTGCATTCCTTTCGCATGCCGAAACAGGTTCTGTCGGCGGAATATTGCCGGAATTGAAAAATAATTACCGGAGTATTCAGGCGGGCAATCTACATTAATAGATCCGCGCTGTCCATATACCATTTGCCTATTTAGCCGTTTTTCTTCCCAGTAAAAAATAATAGAGAAGAACAGTCGCCAGAATTAAGCCGGACATGATTAAATAAAGTCCGCGGTATCCGGTGAGGGATAAAAGGGCGCCGAGCAGGTAAGGTCCCACGCCGAATCCCAGGTCCACAAAGATAAAAAAAGTGGACGTAGCCAATCCCATGCGGTGAACGGGAACTGCTTTAATGGCTGTTGCCTGTGCACAGGAGATGAAATTACCGTAGCCCAACCCGATGATAACGGCGGCCGAAAGCAAAGTGAAGCAGCCGCTTGCCTGGCTGAATAAAAGCATTCCGGCGGCGTAAAGAATAAGACAGGGGTAAGCGATGAAATGGGCGCCTTTAAGATCGAATAAGCGCCCTGAAAAAGGCCGGGAGGCAAGAACCGTCAATGAATATACCAGGAAATAGAAACCGGCTGCTTTTTCCAGCTGAAACTCTTTGGCAAAGAGCGATATAAAAGTTATCACACCGGAATAACTGAAGCCGATTACCAGAATAATTATGGAAATCGGGATTACCTTGAATTCCAGAAAGCCGGAAAGGCGAAAATATTTTTCCCGGGTTTCCTTATCCCCCTTGTGATAAACCGGCTCGCCGGGAATAAAGGATATGGCGAAACTTACGGCTGCGAGAATCGTGCTGACGATAAAAATCATTTTAAAATAAGCGATCTGGATTAAAAAAACTCCTATAAACGGTCCCAGCGCTATTGCAATGATCGCTCCCATGCTGTAATAGCCGATTCCTTCACCGCGGCGGCCCGGCGGAATAATCTGCGCTACTATTGTTCCCGTAGCCGTGCTTGCGGCTCCGAAAGCCATACCGTTTACGAGCCTGACGAGTATCAATAAGGGTAAATCGGCAGCGGCAAGATATAAAGCCGAGGTGATGATGTAGATGCCGGTTGCGATGACTAAAATTCTTTTGCTTCCCACCTCTTCGATGATACGACCGATTACCAGGCGGCCGATCAGTGCGCCGATGATGAAAATTCCGGCGACCAGCCCGGCCATGGTCGTGGAGGCAAGGAATTCATCGACCGCATACGAGGCGATCGTCACCATCAGTAAAAAATGGATCAGAAACACCAGAAAATTAATTACGGACACAATGATGAAATCCTTTGTCCATAATTTGTCTTTCGTTATTCTGCTTTCCACGTTACTCCCAGATAATCGCCTGCCTATCGAAATCAAGTTTAAACTTCAACTCCCGCAGCAAATCCATGCCGAGCAATCCGTCAAATTTCGCGGCCGGGCCATCATGAGGGACGATGAAAATATCATGATTTTCAAATGTGTACGGTCCAACTTTTAAACTGCTTATCCTGATCATGTGAGCTTCAATGGCGCCGCCGCCGACAACTTTGCCTTTCAGCTTCTTTGCGCCGCTCATATTTATGGATAACCGTTCTGCTGTTTCGGTGTGAATAGTTGTACCTGTTGCACCCGTATCCAATAATAATTGTGCCGAAACTTCATTTCTGCCGTAAGTAAGCGTCACCGGTACCAAAACGCTGTTTCCTCTTATTGTAACCGGTGTTATCCTGTCCGGCGCAGAGAAGGGAGCCGGTGCGGAAACTTTCTCCTGCGGATGCGCCTTTTCTTCATATGTCTGGATTGGTGTACAGGTTTGCCCCCCTAAAGGGTAATTGGACAAGGTGGCATTCCCTCTTTTGTCCAGGCAGTTATAAAATGTCGCCGCATGGATAGTTATCGGTAAACAAAAAAGAGTAAGCAGTAACGCCGGAAATTGCGGGATAACTATAAGAAATGGTTTTTTAAGCATGGCCGGAATATTACAATTTCTCCGGAACAATGCAAGGCAAAAAGTTGAAGGCCGCGGATACTTTGCCTGCAACGTCTCTACCGTTGCAGGATGAAAAACCGGAATTAATTCAGGATAACAGCAACTGGTTATCTTTCGACCGTGATTCGCCGATGCTGGTGACGTATATTGCGGGTTGCCCCAGGATGGGGCATTTCGCCTCACAAAGCCCGCAGCCGATACACAGTTCCAGATCAATGTGCGGTTGATTTAAATTCAGTTCTTTTCCGTCTTTGTTCGTGACTTTTGTTTTTTCGAGCCAGATGGCTTTCTGCGGTGTCGGGCAAACCTCCTGACAAACAATACACGGCATTGCATGGGCATAGGGCAGGCATCTGCCGTGATCGATCATAGCGAGGCCGATTTTTGTTTTTTCTTTTTCCTTCTGTTCCAGTTTCCTTATCGCTCCCGTCGGACAGACCTGTCCGCAGAGAGTGCAGCGGTATTCGCAGTAGCCTACTTTCGGAACGAGAACAGGCGACCATATTCCTTCCAATCCCGCCTCCATAAATGTCGGCTGGAGGCCGCCCGTAATGCAGACCTTCATGCATTCGCCGCATTTTACACATCTTTCCAGAAATTGTTTTTCCTCAAGCGATCCCGGCGGCCGGATGAGCCTCGGTTCACCTGCGCCCGCCTGCTTGTTGATTGCCGTAATCCGGATGAGCGGTACGGTGGCGATGCCCGCCATAATCATGCCGAGGACTCTTCTTTTGCCGAGATCGAGAGGAGCCGTCCGCGATTTTTTCAGAAACCCGAACCGGACGGCGTTTTCGGGACAGATGTCGTCGCAATTCATGCAGACGAGACATTCCGTATTATGCCATTTTTCTTTTTGATCGGGGGCGGCACCACCCTGGCATTCAAAAGTGCAGGTGCCGCAGGAATTGCAGCCTTCAGTTACCGTCCGCTGCAGCAGGGAAAAACGGGAAAGCACGCCCAAAAGCGCACCCAGGGGACAAATATATTTGCACCAGAAACGCTTTTCCAGAAGGTTCAGCCCCAGAATAATGAGGAACAGCAGGCCAAGAAAAAAGCTCTGGAAGAAAAACGGTTGCTGGAAGGGAAGAAAAAGCTTTTTGAAAAGAGCATAAATAAATTCGGAAATATCGACCAAAACAGGGATAGGGAAATTATACAGAGTATCGAAGGTTGCTTTTGCCGCGTAGCTCGCAAGCGGATAAACGGAAAGCGAGAGCGAACGGATTAAAAGAGCAATCGGGTCGAAAATTCCCGCAAACTGTAAAGAAAAAAGTGAAGCGGTAACGAGAAATATCAATATGCAGTATTTCAGCCAGTGTAATTTTAAAGGCGCTCGGTTGGAGCGCCGCTTTTGAAATGTGCCGACGATGTTATTGAGCGTTCCCAGCGGGCATATCCAGCCGCAGAATACCCGTCCCAGGATGGCAGTGGCAACAATCACCAAAACGGCGAGGAAAAATGACGAAGACCAGACGTGACCGGCCAGAAGTGTTGTGATAAAGATCAGCGGATCGGCATCAAGAAATATTTTTACCGGGTAGCCGAGAACATCTTCTCCCTTTGATTCCGTCTGCAGGAAGAGCCAAAAAAAGAGGAGTAAAAAGATGCCTTGCACGATTATGCGGATTTTTGAAATCATGTAGAATTTTACCAGCTTTTCCCGAACATTCCAATTACGATTTATAAGGAAGGCGTGTTTTGCAGCCTCACAGATTATTACACGTTGATTTTTTTGATTTTCAATTTGGTAAGGTCCATGATTCCGAGTCCGGCTTTGTGCCCGGCTGTGACGCAACCGATATCCGTCCCTTTCAGGCCGAAGAGTGTGGCACCATAGGCATCGACAGCCACCTGATCCTTACCTGCGATTATGGTGTTCAACTGTTTAACATCGGCAAGGTCTCCGCCCTGCGGGCCGTTGGCCGTAAGTATGCGCACTGCATCGATTATGACAAGTGACGGTTTGACTGTCATGGCCATATCGACCAGCGATCCGTCGATACGCTGGTGTATTCTGCCACGGGATCCGCCCATAATCCCCATCAGATTTTTCATCCCGAGGGTCAGTGTGGAAAGGCCGTGCGTTTTGGCAATGGGAATATTGATGAATTTGTCGGCCTCGATTGCTTCAGTGTACAGGGGCCATGATTTCAGGGCGACGCCGGGTAATCTCATATCACGAAATTTTCTCTCGTCGATAAAGCTCACTATTCCACCTGCGGCTGCTGCAGCGGCGGCAATACCGCTTTGCTTATAACATCGACGCGGATCGACAACGGCATGATCAAATATCCTGACCTGTTTTGCTCCCGCCTCGTAACAAAGCGCGACCACGGTTTTTACGACTTCCGGATTGGTGGTTGCCGCATATTCCGGCAGTCTGTCCCAGCCAATATTGGGTTTGACGACGACAACATCGCCTCTCGCAATGAACTCCTTGATACCGCCCAGCGCTTCGATGGCGGCTTTTGTTATCGCGGCAGGCGAGGAGCCGGCGGCCACCGCGAGATCAGTCTTCTCCGCAGCGGCAAATGCTTTGCCCAAAAAACCGATGCCGCCTGGTATCGTAAGGACAGTACCGGCGAGTAAAGCGGATTTAAGAAAATCCCTTCGCTTCATTTCTTTCCTCCTTCTAATTTATCCCCCAAAGCAACCATTGCGAAAACAGGGATACCATTTTTTTTCAGACCAGTTTCTTCTATTTGGAGCTTTTTCCTGAAGTTGTGATTAATGCATCTTCCATTGACGAAGAAGCAACAGGAAATCAGCGCTAAAACAAAAAAATCAGGTAACCGTTAAAAGACTGCACATTTCTCCAACGGTAACATCGACGGGTCAAACCCCATTAAGATTATTGAATTTAGGATTAATTTTCAGGACGACTTAATTATAGGAAAAGCACAATTGTGTGTCAAGAAAATTTTACCCTGCCTGAACTCTTCAGTTGATGAAAATCCGGAAATATGCAAGATTTTCAGCGTTGATAATTAAAATGTCACAGCACTTTGTGGTATCAGGACCATTTTATGAAAATTAAACAAATATCAAAATATCGGGGAAAATATTAATCTTGGAGACATTTTTGCCGATATAGGCGAATAAACATTAATATGACGGAGCGACAATAATTCTGTGGGCTTATTGAGTATAAAAAATCTCCAGGCGGGTATGGTTCTGGCGGACGATCTGACAGACAGAATGGGCAAACTGCTGATGACCAAAGGGACCGTTCTGACTGAGAAGAATTTGAAAATATGTAAAATGTGGGGAGTCATCGAAGCACAAATTGAGGGTGTCTCCAGCGACGATGTTAATTCTTCCGTGCTGGATGATTATGATCCTGCTGCAATCGCCGGATTTTCTGAGTCCGTTCGGGAACGTTTTTGCCACAACGATATGGATCATCCGGTTATCCGGGAACTGGTTCGTCTATGCGTACTGCGAGCCGCCGAGGGTAGAAATAGCGATGCGGACGATTTCCGGTGGGAACCTCGTCTTGACGAAGAAACTCCAAAACACTCCAAAAAGAAGCCCGTAAATGCCAATCCCTTGAAGTTCATTGGTGAACACACCAAGCTCTCCACACTGCCGGATATTTATAAACATCTAAGCGCTGCCATTGCCAAACCCAACAGTTCCACCTACGACATCGAAAACGTAATCAGCAAAGACACCAATCTTTCCGCCAGGCTTTTAAAAGTCGTCAACAGCGCTTTCTACGGCTACCCATCGAGAATCGATACCCTTTCCCGTGCCGTCAGTATTATCGGAACGAGGCAATTGAGCACACTGGCTATGGGTGTTAATATCATCAATATATTCAACAAAATACCTTCAGATATTATCAATATGAAAATGTTCTGGAAGCATAGCATTCTTTGCGGCATCTGCGCCAGGATCCTGGCCGGTTATAAAAATATCCAAAATACGGAACGGATGTTTACAGCCGGCCTGCTCCATGATATCGGCCGCCTGGTCTGTTACAATTATCTGGGCCGGGAATCCCTTTATGCCGTCACTAAGGCAAAAAACAGCCGCCGGCTGCTTTACCTTGCCGAGCGCGATGTTTTCAATCTTGATCATGCTTTGATCGGAGGCAGTCTCCTCAATAAATGGCAGATGCCTCTGTCACTCGAGGATATGGTGCGTTACCATCATGAACCGGAAAAATCAAAAAACCAGCTGGAGCCTTCCATCATCCATCTGGCGGACATCCTGGCCAATGCCATGGGCATCGGGACAAGCGGCGAAAGACTTATTCCGTCATTGCACGAAGAGGCCTGGCTTAGACTTGGTATGACGCCCAATATCTTATCACTGACAATCGAACAGGCCGATCGCCAACTGGAAGACGTTTTTAAGGTAATATTTGCCGATGACAAACCCTAGGAAAAAAAATCATACCAGGGCCTATCTCGAAAGGCGGATCAGACATCTCGAAGATGTTGAACGTTCCATTGTGGACGGTCTGGAAATGGCGGCATCGCTAGGCGATTTTCAAAACAGCATCAGCAAGCTCAGTGATGTTTCCACTCTGCTTGAAGAAACAAAAAAACGAGTTCAGGGTTTAATCCCCTTCGAAGCCATCGCTTTTTTCATGGTGGAGGAGGCAAGTAACGACTTTATCATGAAGTATGTCGATGCGGAAATTTATCGATCATATCTTCAGAGCGAAGTGGAACACTTCATAGATGAAGGAACATTCGCCTGGGCATTGAGAGAAAAAAGACCCATCATTGTTCCGACAAGAGACAACAAGGGAATGCTGCTGCATGTTATGGCCACCACAACCCGGATACGCGGCATGTGCGTTGCCCTGTTGCCTCAGTATAACCAACATCTGCTCAATACGTCGTTATCACTGCTCTCCACTGTTCTGCTCAACAGTGCCAATGCCATTGAAAGCTTCGAATTGTACAGAACCATCCGGGAAATTAATTCGAACCTGGAGAGAATAGATAATTACAGGCTCCTCTTCGCGGCGGCGCCTGACGGTGTTGAAGTTCTGGACGCTGCGGGTAATATCCTGGATAGTAATGATTCTCAGACAAAACTTCTCGGATATATGCAAGCACAGCTTTTGGGAAGCCACTCTTCAAGCTATTTTGCGGAAGGCAGCCGGGCGTCTTTTACAAAAAACCATTTATCACTGAAGAAAAAAGGCTATTGGGAGGGTGAGGTAGAACTGGTCACGGCCAAAGGAGACGTTATTTCCGTTTGGCGGAAAGAAAAAGCCATTTACGATAAAGATCGTAAATTTATCGGCGCTGTCGTCTATAACCGCGATATCACCGAACGCAAGCGCATGGAAGCCGAGATCATTTCCTTTGCAATCACCGATCCGCTCACGGGCTTGCATAACAGGAGAGGCTTTTTATCTCTTGCAGAGCAGCAGCTGAAATTAGCGGAAAGGAAGAAACAGGGATTGCTGCTTTATTTTTTTGATCTGGACGAGTTGAAATCGATTAATGATACACTGGGCCATCAGGAAGGAGACAAAGCAATCATCGAAACGGCCGCCGTGCTTAAAGATACCTTCAGAGCTTCGGATATAGTTGCTCGTCTTGGAGGAGATGAATATGCCGCCCTTGCTGTCGACGTGGCCGAAGCAAATGCCAAGATATTTACCGACAGGTTACAGGTCCTGATTGATAAGCGCAACAGACGGAAAAATCGGCGCTACAAACTTTCCATCAGTGCCGGCTGCTCGTACTATAATCCTGAAAATGCCTGTTCTCTTGACGAACTCATGTCCTCGGCAGATAGATTGATGTACGAACAGAAACAAAATAAAAAGGGCCCGGCAATTTCCTGAAAGGCATTTAAAACTTTGATTTTACTGGTGCCGGAGGTCGGAATCGAACCGACATGACTGCAAGAGTCGGGGGATTTTGAGTCCCCTGCGTCTACCAGTTTCACCACTCCGGCACGGGCAGCGATTATAGCGGTGAAGGGCAAAAAGTCAAGCTAAAATCTATTGACAATCGATAAACGCACATGTTAAGGGGGCTGCACCACTTGTCAAAGCTTATTGGGGCTGTAGCTCAGCTGGGAGAGCGCTTGAATGGCATTCAAGAGGCCACGAGTTCGATCCTCGTCAGCTCCACCAGATAAAACGGAAAGTTGCCGATATTTTATTTATCGGCAACTTTTTTTTGAATATATAGTGCTGAAGCCGGGCATAAAATATTGAGACTGAATGTTGTTAATCTGTCAGGAATTTGTCTGATCTCAATGCATCGGTAACTTTCCGGGAGAGCTCCTTAATACTGAACGGTTTTTGCAGGAAACCCTTGCAGCCGCGGCTCAAAATCTCCTGCGCCTCGCCGTCAATGCTGTAACCGCTGGAAAGAATCACTTTGATTTCCGGATTGATTTTCTGGAGTTGATTGAGCGTTTCGCCTCCCGATATTCCCGGCATGATCATGTCCAGAATAACCAGATCGATCTTGTCTCTTTTTTCCATGTAAACGGCAATTGCCTCCTGGCCGCTTCCCGCTGCATAAACTTCGTAGCCCAAATATTTCAGCAACTCTTTATTGACTTCCAGCAGAGGCTTTTCATCATCCACCAGCAGAATCGTCTCCTTGCCTATGGTAGCCGCTGTCGTAACCTCTTTTTTTTCTTCTTTTGCTATTTCCTTTTCCGAGGCGGGTAGGTAAATGTCAAAAGTTGTTCCCTCGCCGGGACTGCTCTTCACAAATATGCCGCCGTTATGATTCCGGATGATGCCGTAGACCGTGGCGAGTCCCAAACCGGTTCCTACGCCTAATTTTTTTGTTGTAAAAAAAGGTTCAAATATTCGTGCCTTTGTCTTTTCATCCATCCCCACGCCCGTGTCTTTGACCGTAATCTTCACATATTTCCCGGGAGTTAAGGAAGGAGAAATAGTCTGCTCATCATCGGCGAAAATATTTTCGGTCGTGAGGTAAATATTTCCGCCGCCGGGCATTGCTTGCTGGGAATTTAAATACAAATTCATGAATACCTGTTCCATTTGAGACCGGTCGACATCCACATTCCAGATTTTTTCCTCAAGTTGCCGCAGGAAGGAGATTTCCTTTTTGGTTGTTCCAAAAACCAAGGAGGTTTTCTCGAGAATATTATTGATGTTGGTTGTTTTTATCTCGTACTTCCCGCCGCGCGCAAATCCCAGTAATTCCCCTGTTAATTTGGCCCCGTTTTTTACTTCTTCTTCAATGCGTTTGAGCTTTTCATAATTAGGATGTAATGGTTCCGTATCCAGCAGGGCGAGAGAAGTATAGCCGTTAATCACTCCGAGCAGATTATTGAAATTATGGGCGATGCCGCCGGCTAAAACACCCAGTGATTCCAGCCTCTCCGCCTGTTGCAGGCGTTCCTGCATCTGCTGCTTTTCTTCTTCGGCTTTTTTTTGGGCGGTGACGTTTCTGGCTATGCAGATCATACCTGTCACTTCCCCATTCCTTAGGATAGGAGCTGCACTGATTTCGGCCTTAAGTCTGGTGCCGTCTTTTGCGATGAAGTTATAGGACTCGTTGGGTATGGTGTCGCCTTGCATCACGCGTGTAATATCCGAAAACGCACGTTCTGTATCTTCAGCAGCAAGCAGGTTAAGCTCAAAGAGGGGTTTCCCCATTAATTCGGCGGGGGAATAACCTGCCGCTTCCTTTATGGACGGAGAAATATTCTCGGTAGCTAATTGTCTGTCCACAGTGTAAATGATATCGAAACAATTCTCAAAAATGAGCCGGTATTTTTCTTCTGATTCAGAGAGTTTTTGTCTCTGATCTACAAGCCGAGCGTAATTTTGCCTGATTCCCGCCTTCCAGGCTATTCCCACTGCACATAAAATAGAAATGGTAGAAAGATATCGAAATTTGAAACCGAGTGAAATATCGTCAAGAAGACGGGGATAGAAGAGCAAGAAAACCATTGTTCCGATAAAGAAGAGAGCCCATAAATAGGCCTGTCTTCTTCCCAGTGAAAAAAAGATCAACAGGGGAAAGATATAGGACCACTGAATTTTGGTTATTTCTTTTTGATATCCCACCGTATAAATGATGTAAATTAAAAAGAGGAGAAGAAAGCCGCGAAAGATATTCTGGTAGATATTATATTGTTTTTTCAAGGCCAGTTCGGTGAAGCCGGGTTTGTTAACTATGAAGTGCGAGATGAGAAGCAACATCCCCATAACCAGCACTATAGCTGCTTCCATCAAATGATCGATCACTATATTATAAACTGTGAAAAGTATCAGAACGGGCAAAGCGATGACAAAGACGCCGCGCAAAACATATTGGAGGCCTGATATTTCTTCAGGAAGAAAGGAAGAATCCGGAGGTCGTGGGGGGAAAATAGTCACAAGTTGGGCTCCCTTTTTTAAATAGAGGCTGAGATAAATTTCATTGAACCATCAAGATATTCAGCGTGTTGAGTATTGTTTGAGGTAGTTATTTGCCGGATAATCTCCGTAAATTATGTTTTCGGTCAGCGGGGCAGATGTTCCGACCACACCTTTTCTTTCATTTTAATCAACACTGAAGCTACATCGAGAAAGTCGCTGTCGGCAGAGGTGATAAACCGGGGGCGTAAGCGATAACCCAGGGTGATGGTATCATTATCTTTTTTATTCAGAATCAAAATAATGCTGGTATCTTCAAAGAGTTTTTTAAGTTTAATAAGTTCAGCCAGTTTTTCTTTGTTGACATACAGGATTACAACTGTCGTTGCTTCGGATGAGGCCTTGCGCAGATGGGCTTCCATATCTTTAACCGTTCTGATATTTACTATATTCTTTTTAGGAAGCATGAATTCCAGAACTCTCTGGAGCCGTTTTCTGGCATCATTTTGCGCTCCGGAAAGAAAAAAAACATTCAACACAATAACTCTCCTTTACATTGATGTAACAAACAACGCTAAAAATATTTAGGCAATAATCAGGCCATAGAGTGAATTAATGCGCATATAATAATTATTGTTAATTATTACGAATAGTTACAAAAAGTGAAATCTGTGGAGAGATTCTCTGCCGGGGGAGTTTTCCTGTTTAATGAGAAAGAATTATCACCAGGCAAGAGGAAGAACTTCCGGCCCAGCTCAAGTTATGGTTAATTAAGAAAATTTAATGTTATATTTTTTCAGGAGTGAATAGAGACGGGATTGGGAAAGACCGGAGATGGCACAGGCCTTTTCAATATTGTTGCCCGATGTTGCTCTGAGTTCGGTTAAGTATTTTCTTTCTATATTGCTGATGGCTGTTTCACGGATATTCTGCAATTTATAATTCCCCAGATTTTGTGCTTGTATTGCCTCTTCCTTATTTTCCGGTTTGTCGTCTTTCCTGCGCAGATGTGATTGCGAATGTTTGATCCGGATATGGTTGGGCAAATCATTAGGGAATAGAATAGAGCGATTTGCCGCCACGGCAATTGCCTGTTCTATGGTGTTAAACAGTTCTCTTACGTTGCCGGGCCAGTCATATGATTTTAATGCCTCTATGAATTCGGGAGAGGCCGCCATCTTTTTTATGCCGTGGCGTTCGGAGCTTGTTGCTATTTTATAATTGACTAATTCCTTGAGGTCTTCCATGCGGTCTTTCAGAGGCGGCAATTGGATGATAAAAGAACGAAGCCGGAAAAGAAGATCTTCGCGAAATTCGCCCCGCGCCACCATTTGATCAAGATCGCGGTTTGTTGCCGCAACCAGGCGAAAATCACTGGTTAATTCATTTTTACTGCCCAATGGCCGGAAACGGTGTTCCTGCAGGACACGTAGAAACGATTTTTGAACGGAATAAGGAAGTTCGCCGACCTCATCGAGAAAAAGCGTACCACCGTCAGCCTGTTCGATCAATCCCTCCCTCATTCGGTCGGCACTGGTAAAAGCGCCTTTTTCATGGCCGAACAGCATGCCTTCGACGAGAGTTTCCGTGAGTATTGTACAGTCAACAATTACAAAAGGCTTGTCACAGCGCAGCGAATTCTGATGAATAGCCCAAGCAAAAAGTTCTTTGCCTGTTCCGGTTGGTCCGGAGAGCAAAACGTTAATATCCATTTTGGCTGCCTGGACAACTTGTTTCAGACTCTCTTTAATTCCCCGGCTTTCTCCAATGATTCCGTCTCTTTTCAACGAAAATTCCGGTTCCGTCGTAAGCGAAGCTTCTTTATATTGCAGTGCCCTGACCATCGGTAATATCATCAGGTTAATAGTTGATGGTTTTTCAATATAATCCCATGCGCCGTTTTTGATTGCCTGTTCCGCTCCCGCATGATCGCCCAGGCCCGTTATGATAATTACCTGTGTGGTTGGAGTAATCCTGCGAATTTTCGGCAATATTTCCAACCCATTGCCGTCCGGCAGCGAGACATCAAGAAAAATTACATCATAGATATTTTCTTTTATTTTGCCCAATCCGTCTTTGATGGTTTGTGCGCATTCGATTTCATGCCCCATGGATTTGATTTTACGGGACATCATGCTGCACATGCCCGGATCATCATCAATTACCAGAATTTTTGCCATAACCTTCTTTACCCTCAAAAACATTTCTCACACAGCAAGCAAGATCGCTGATAGTAACCGGTTTCATTAGATATTCCCGAATTCCCATCTCCCTGGCCTCATCGGCTGAAATCAGGTCGCTGAATCCGGTACACAGGATTATCGGAATATCCGGCCTTATTCTTAAAACTTTTTTTGCCAGATTGGAACCGGTTAAATCAGGCATGGTTTGATCTGTAATGATCATATCAAAGGCACGCGGATCTTCATAGAAGAGTGTTAATGCATCCAGGGAATTTTGCTTGGCGGTAACAGAGTATCCTAAGCGAGTCAGCATTATTCCCATTATCTGCAGCATGGAGTCCTGATCGTCAATTAATAGAATTTTTTCCCTTCCGCCGACAATTGGTTTAGGAGATGAGTCTTCGGAAGGAATGATCTGCCGGGTAATCGTGGGAAGATAAACGGTAAAGCTCGTTCCTGACCCTTCTTTGCTTTCCAGCGTTATATGTCCGCCATAACTTTTAACTATACCGTGAACAACGGCAAGGCCCATACCCGTACCTTCACCTTTTTTCTTTGTGGTAAAAAAAGGATCGAAAATCTGATTTTTGATGTCCGGGGCAATGCCCTGACCGGTATCCGTTACTTTCAATTCCAGATACAAGCCGGCGGCCAATGGTTCATAACCGAGAGTATTGCTTTTTGTTATTTTGATTTGATTCAGGCTGATTGTCAAATTACCGCCCTCTTCCCGCATGGCATGCCCGGCATTCATGCATAAGTTCATTAATATCTGGTGTATCTGCGTCGGATCAGCCAGAACTAATTCGTCATTTACATTAATTTCCTGTTTAATGTAAATGGTGGACGGCAGCGCATGGCGCAGGAATTTAACCACTTCTTTAATAATCGGGACTATCAGCAAAGGTTTTCTATCCACTTCCGTGTGGCGGCTGAAGGTGAGTATCTGCTGCACGAGAAATTTGGCTCTGTCGCTTGCTTTAAATATCTGGTCTATACATTCGAGAGTAGGACTTCCATCGGGCAGTTCCTCTTTGGCCATTCCGGCATACCCGATGATTGTTCCCAAAATGTTGTTGAAATCGTGGGCAATCCCTCCCGCCAGGTTTCCGATTGCTTCCATTTTCTGAGCCTGGACGGTATGCGCTTCCATTTTCTTCCGTTCGGTCACATCCTGCACAATGGCAATTTGATCATTGGTTTTATTGCCGGTGATCTGCATGCGCTTAACTATGATGTGGACCCAGACAATGGAAGCATTTTTATGAATGAACCTTTTTTCCAGGGAAAATTCATCGATCTCTCCACTGGCCAGCAGTTTTACTTTGCGCAAACTATTTTCCAGATCATCAGGATGGGTAATCGACTGGAATGAACGGGAGAGAAGCTCTTCCCGGCCGTAGCCGAGAATGTCGCAGAAATATTGATTAACTCTTACAAATTTTCCGGTGAGGCTTTCAATTTGCGCAACACCTACTGCTGCCTGTTCGAATAATATTCTCAGTTTGTTTTCGCTTGCGCGCAAAGCCTCTTCCACTTTTAATCTTTTAACGGCAACGCCGATACTTGTTCCGATATTTTCGAAAAATTCGATCAGATCCAACGACAAAGCATTTCTTCTCTTGTCATTAAGTTGCAAAAGACCGGTGATTTCATTGCCTGACCGCAACGGAATAAGAGCGGCCGATTCATATCCTTCCCTGTTGCATATCTTCATGCTTGCCCCAAGGCGGTCCTGATCGGTTGTTGCTGCCAGAAATTGCGATATATTGTTGTTCCAAAAGGTGCCGGCTTTAGTAAAGCAGGGCAGTGCTTCATTTATTCTGCCTTTTAAAACATTACCACACATGCATCTCCAGGAGGGGTTTCCATCGGCGTCACGAATAATCTCATTTTTTTCATTCCGGTCGCACAGGAAACTTGCTTTCTTGACAAAATAATCGGAAAAGCCTTCGGTTTCATAATATGGATAATCTTCATCAGATTGCAGGCGAAGCCCCACCGCCTCAATACCGGTATGTTTTTTTATCAGCCGAATAATACCTTTGATCATGCTGGTAATTTCACCGGGAGCATTAAGTGTTTCCAGAATGTCATTAATTAATTTTTGTCTTGCTTCCGAACGCTTGCGTTCGGAAATGTTACGGCTTAATCCGACAAATCCGGTCGGAATTCCCTGCTCGTCCCGTAGAAGTGTTACGGTAAGATCCGTCCAAAAGGTACTGCCGTCTTTACGATATATTTCCAGTTCACAAGTGACGCTGATTTCTTTGTTTTTATCGGATAAGTTTTCCGGGTTAAGGTATTCCCGGATGAGTTTTTGCGTAAGATGGAAGGACTTTGCCGTCATTTGCTTATGCCAGGGTATTTTTGTCAGTTCCTCCAGCGTAAAGCCTCTGGATTTGATGACCGAAGGACTTACCCATGTCGGACGAAAATTCATATCCGTAAGCCACAAATTATCCTGGATGCTTTCGGTGATGATTCTGTGCAGTCGATCGCTTTTGTGCAATTGTTCCTGGGCCTGGATACGTTCGGTAATATCACGGATAATGCCCTGAAACCCGACAGTATTGCCTGCCGAATCTTTTTTTAAAGAGGCAGCCACTTCCAGCTGCCTTTTCGTTTTGTCTTTTCTTATGACTTCGTAAGCAAAGACCTTGCCGGGGACTCCTGTTGTGTAGATTTTATGAAAAGCGTCAAATACTTTCTTTGCATTTTCTTTATCGGAACTCTGCCGGTTGTTCCGGCCGATCAGTTCTTCTCGGGGATAACCGTATATTTTACATAGGGCATTGTTGCAAAAGGTGAAGGCGCCCCGTAGATCCGCTTCGAAATAACCGTCTTCAATGTTTTCCAGGATGTTGCGATATTTTTCTTCGCTGCTGCGCAGTTTTTCCTCTTCCTGCTTGTTTCTTGTGATGTCACGAATAATACCGCCGACTCCGGTTTTGCCATCCGGCAGCGGCAGCGGGAACCTGGTTGTTTCATATATTCTGCTGCCGATCTGCTGCTCGGTTATGATTGCCGACCGGGTATTTATGGTTTGCCGGTCAGAGATGCTGCCTGCTTTCGCGACATATTCCGGCAGCAAGTCGAAGTCCGTTTTACCGATAATATCAGTCTCAGTTTTTCCAAAAAAAGCGGCCAGCGACTGATTGGCAATGATATGACGGAATTGTTCATCTTTAACAAAAATCATATCTATGGCGGCATTGATGGAAGCACGGTATTGCTTTTTATTTTTTTGAGGTAATTCTTGGTCTGCCGAGAGTTCCGCAACCAGTTCTTTTATTTTCTTTTCCAATTCCCGGATGATCTTCTGCAGTTCCGGTTTTATCTCGAGGTTCCCGGTGTCTTTTTCCTTTGTTTCGTTCCGGTTTTCCGAAGCGAGAGTAACTTTAGGATTTTTTTCTGATTTTTTCTTGTCCCGTTCCATGGCATCCTATTTGTTGAAATAAAACCAGCGAATCATATTGCACGGTTGGCCGGTGGCAAAAGCAATATTTTTAATTATATTCCCGATAATAATTAATTGCGAGAAATAATATAAGGTAAAAAACTTTCTTCCGGAAACAAGGTTTGCGATTTTTATTCAGTACCGACAGACAGGGGGTGTTCGTAGAAAAATTCTTGGACGATTTCAGACTTTCGTCCCAAGATTACAGCGGGAGGGATTATTTTTCCCTCCCGGGTCTGCTTTTGTTTTACAGATCCTTTAAATCTTTCTTAATTTTAATCCGGCCTTCTTTTATCATGGCTTCTTTATTACCTGTGAGCCATGTTTGCAGGGCTTCTTCACGTTTCATGGAAATAAGTATTTTTTGATATAAATCTTTCTGGGCTTCAAATTCTTTTTTGTCGATATCGCCGGCAGCCTTGAACTCAAAAATCAGGTACGAATTATTAATCAGGAATGGTTTATCCGGATATCGCTTATTGGCGGTAAGCTGGATCAAGGCTTCCGTCACTTCCCTGCTCATGCCTACTTTTGGTATGACATTGCCCGGCTGGAACAAGCCGGTTTCATTAATCTTCAATCCTGCTTCCCGGGCAACTTTATCCAGAGTTTCTCCTGCTTTCAAACGTTCTAAAATTTTGGTGGCCTCTTTTCCGGCAAGAGAGTGTATTGCACTTTCGGTAAAATGTTTTTCCACTTCACTTCTGATGTCTTTCAACTGCGGCAGGTAAGCAGCCTTTTTGTCGATAACCTTGATGATATAATAACAGTCGTCTGCTTTAATAACTCTGCTCATCTCATTTTTCTGCAAATCGGCCAGAACGGCCGCCAAATCTTTGACTGAAGTAAATTCTTGGGGGGATTTATTAATCGGAAAGAAGTCCAGAGTGCCGATTTTTAACTTGTTTTTGGCGGCAAAGGCGGCGAAATTATCTTCCTGATAGATAGTATCGTGCGCTTTTTTTGCTTCCGTATAGGCAGCCTGCATTCCGCGTAATTTCATCAACTCCTTGACAACTGCCGGGCGGGCATCCGCCAACTGTAATTGTTTGCCGTCTTTTGTTTTATATTTTTCTTTATTACGGTTGTAATAATCAGTGCTTTCGGAATCAATGATGGTGGAAGGAGCATAACTGAGGCCGGCAAAAGACAAATAGTTGATTTTTACCTGTTCGGCTCTGCGGAACAAATTACTGTTGTTTTTTAAATGACTTTCCAGTTCGGCTTCAGTCGGTACAATCTTATTTTTAATATCTTTTCCCGAAATTTGCACAAAACCGACATTGATCTTCCGGCTTTGCATGACATAGGCGTCAAAAACTTCTTTGTCGGAAATCTTAATGCCGTCACGGATAAGCAATTCAATCTTCCCCGCCGTCAGGTTGATTTTTTGCGAGCTTTCAAAATCTTCCGCCGAGGTTCTGTTGTAACGCAACATTTGCTGATATTTACGTTCGTCAAATGTGCCGTTTGTCTGTAATGCCGGTAACGTCATAATCATGTTTCTTAATTCTTCATCGGAAACCTGCACTTTCAAATCGGCAGCTTTGGAGATGATTATATGGCGGTTCAGTAAATTGTCGTAGGCTATTTTCTTGAGCTCCATTTTCTTGAGCGCTTCCGCAGTAAGATTGCCCCCGTATTGCATTCGGGCCATGTCCATCAGTTTCCTGTATTCGTCTTCGAAGTCACCTTCAGAGATCACTCTTTCATCAATTACGGCAATGGCTTGCGCGGTGCGGCTGCCTCTATTGGACCCGAAGTAAAGCACAAAAACGAAAATGATGATTCCCAGAATTATGTACATTATCCAGCTGCGGGCATTACGGCGCAAAAACTTAAGCATAAGGTCACCTCAAATTAAAAATATCCATTTTAGAATAACAAAAGTTTTGTTTTAGTATTACAGTCATTTACAAAATGCAAACACAATTTAAAAAGGCGTTGCTTAGGGTAAGGAAATACGGTATAGAAAAATCCCGTGAAGAAACCGCTATTTTAAAGCATTAAAAATACAGGAGGAAAGATGCTTTTCGATTATATTTTGGGAAAATTTTCCAATGATCTGGCTATAGATCTCGGTACTGCCAATACCCTCGTTTATGTAAAGGGAAAAGGGATCGTTTTAAATGAACCTTCGGTTGTGGCAGTGCATAAAGATGCCCGGGGGATGAAGAAAGTCCTTGCTGTCGGCAACGAAGCGAAAAACATGCTGGGACGTACTCCCGGCAATATTGTGGCTATCCGCCCGATGCGGGATGGTGTTATTGCTGATTTTGACATTACCGAAGCCATGCTGAAGCATTTTATTCTGTGTGTTCATAACCGTAAATCCCTGGTGCGCCCCCGGATTATTGTTTCCGTTCCTTCCGGAATTACACAGGTGGAAAGACGGGCGGTGCGGGAAACGGTGGAATCCGCCGGAGCCAGAGAAATATATCTGATTGAAGAACCCATGGCCGCAGCAATCGGCGCCGGACTTCCCATTGCCGAACCGACAAGTTCCATGGTCGTTGATATCGGGGGCGGCACTACGGAAGTTGCGGTTATCTCGCTGGCCGGTATTGTTTATTCCAAGTCAGTGCGGGTTGCCGGTGATAAAATTGATGAAGAAATTGTCCAGTATATGAAGCGTAAATACAGTTTGCTCATCGGAGAGCGAACTGCGGAAATCATCAAAATAGAAATCGGCTGTGCTTATCCGCGGGAAGAAATGAAAACAATCGATGTCAAGGGCAGAGATTTGATTTCCGGTATTCCCAAAACCATTGAGACCAGCTCGGAAGAGATTCGGGAAGCAATTACCGAACCGGTTACTCTTATCGTTGATGCCATCAAAGATGCATTGGAAAATGCGCCGCCGGAGCTTGCCGGAGACATCGTTGATCGCGGTATAGTGCTTACCGGTGGTGGAGCGCTGCTGCAAAACATAGATGTGCTCGTCAGGGAAGAAACGGGATTACCCATAACAATTGCCGACGATCCTCTTTCCGCCGTTGCCCGGGGTGCCGGGATGGCTCTGGATCAACTGGATGTACTGAAAGAGGTTACTATACAGGTGTAATTCCAATTCCAAATTTACGCGCTGCCCTTGTCGGTTCTCTCAATGTATTACTTAATATGCCTTGCCGCCCTCTCCTAAACCGACGCGGTATCATCTGTGATTTGGAAGCGTAATGAGGATTTTGTGCACAGCATTTTCGGAATTTGCCGGCAAGTATGAAAGGTAAAGATGAGGCAATGTGATGTTAAGCGGCGAATCCCGTTTGGATTGATAAACCAAATCGTGTTCATCCTCATGCTCTACTGTAATAAATAACGCCGGAGACGGCGTAGCCATTATTCTCCTGCTTAGGTAAAAAATGTTTTTTTTTAAGAATTTTAAAACCATCATTTTTATAATTGTTCTTTTTGCTGCGATTATTATTGCTCTTTCCTACAATGTAAAGCAAAAATCTCCCGTGGGTCTGGTAACAAAAATTGTTCTGGCTGTGGCGGCTCCCCTGCAGACTGTTTTGAATGTTGCCGTGAATGGTGTGAGCGATGCCTGGAGCCGCTATCTTTTACTGGTGAAAATCGGGGAAGAAAATAAAAATCTCAGAAAGACAATTGATGATCTGAAATCACAGCTGGTTTTATATCAGGAAGGATATCTCGAAGCACAAAGGCTACGCAATCTCCTTGCCCTTAAAGATGATCATGACTTCGATCTGGTAACCGCCCGCGTTATTGGCCGGGGCCAGACTTCATTTTCCAAAACAATTCTGATCAATAAAGGCACTGCACACGGACTTGATGCCGGTCAGCCGGTAATGGCCGGTCCCGGGTTAGTGGGTCGAGTGATTAATGCTTCCTGGAGGACAGCCAAAGTACTGCCGCTTATTGACGAAAGCAGTAACATTGATGCCGTTGTTCAGAGAAACCGCACACAGGGGATAGTTCGCGGAGCCGGTTCACGCGGCTGTTTATTAAAATATATTTCTAAAGCCCAGGATGTGACAGAGGGCGATACCATTGTTTCTTCCGGAATGGGTGGAATCTTTCCCAAAGGTCTGATGATTGGAAAGGTGACTCATGTGAACAAACAGGAAACAGGTCTTTTTTTAAAAATATACGTTGCTCCGTCTGTTGATTTTTCCAATGTCGAAGAGGTGGTAGTGTTAACTTTTAATAATGATGAAGAGAAAGGCAAGAAAAAATGATGTATTATTTCTTGTGGCCTTTTTTTTCCATACTGTTAATTGTGCTGCAGAATACGGTTGCCGACATAGTATTTGCGAGTTCGATGACCCTCGAAATATCGATGATTGTAGTGGTGTATGCCGGATTTCGCCTGAGTTTGATTAAAGGAACAGCATCGGCGTTGATTCTTGGTTTTATGTTTGATTGTATATCCGGTTCCATTTTAGGTTTGTTTACTTTTATTTATGTTCTTATTTTTCTTTTTTCTTCTTTTGTGGCGGCGCGGCTTGTCACCGAGAAGATGCATTTCATCGCTTTTTTTACACTGGTCTGTGCTTTGCTGGAAGGAGTTATAGTTGTTTTGTTTTACAATTTGATCTATGGATTTGATGTGGCGAGCGGTATCCCGATTGCTTTTTTACCGCAGGTATTAATAGTCGCGCTGCTTGCCCCGGCATTTTTTTACATTATGCGTCGTGTAGAGGTTTTTTTCTATGGCAAACCGGCACAATCTCCTGAACGGACCGGAACCGGCCGAATTCCGGCCGAAACTTAAAATAGTCATAGTCTTGATAATGGTTGCCCTTGCCGTACTCTTGTCCAGGCTCTGGTATTTACAGGTTATCAAAGGCGATGATTTAAAGCAAAGATCGGAAAATAATTCCATTCGCTTTCGTAAAATTATGCCTTTGCGCGGCCTGATTATGGATCGGAACAGACGGGTGATGGTGGATAACCGTCCTTCGTTTGATGTACTCTACATGCCGAGTCGCGGGAAGGATCCCGACCACCTGATTGCAAAGCTCAAAGACCTTTACAAACTCAGATCGCTGGAATTTTCTTACGACCAGCCGCTTTCCCGGAAATTAAAACCCTATCTTCCGGTGAGACTGGAGAAAAATGTCAGCATGGAAAAAGTTGCTCTGGTAGAAACCAATGCGTTGGATTTATCGGGTATTTATATTGATGCTTCTCCTGTCCGCTTGTATCTGAACGGCGAAACGATAGCTCCCGTAATAGGCTACACCGGAGAAATCAGTAAAGAGGAACTGGAAAAAGATGATGAATACTTATCCGGCGATGTTTTAGGTAAACATGGTGTGGAGAAACACTTGGATCCTTATATCAGGGGCAGCCGCGGTGCCGAATTGGTTGAGGTTAATGTTTACGGCAAGGAAATTAAAAATCTTGGACGCATCGATCCTGTTCCCGGTTATAATGTCGTCCTGAACATTGACGCCGATTTACAGAAGACCGCCTGGGAGGCGTTGAATGGACGGGCGGGTGCGGCGGTTGTCCTCGATCCCCGTAATGGAGCGGTTCTGGCTATGGTCAGTTCGCCGTCTTTTGATCCTAATTTATTCAATAGCGGAATTTCCAGTGAACAATGGAGCAAGTTTGTTCATGATCCGTTAACTCCCTTGTCCAACCGGGCGATATCCGGGCAGTATCCGCCAGGATCGACTTATAAACTGATTATTGCCGCGGCGGCGCTGGAGGAGGGGATAATTACCCCGGATACAAAATTTTTCTGTAATGGTTTTTATGATTTCGGCAACCGGTCTTTTCGCTGCTGGCAGAAGAAGGGGCATGGCCAGATAAGCCTGCACCGGGCGCTCGTCGAATCATGTGATGTCTATTTTTATAATGTCGGAAGATTGTTGGGCGTAGATAAAATAGCTCACTATGCCAAGCTTTTTGGCTTGGGTGAAACAACAGGTATTGATCTGCCTAATGAAAAAGGTGGATTAATTCCGACAAAGCGATGGAAACTGGCGCGCATGAAAGAGCCCTGGCAATCGGGTGAAACCATTTCCATATCAATCGGTCAGGGGTTTAATCTGGTTACTCCGCTGCAGCTTGTTTGTGCCTATAGCGCTTTTGCCAATGGCGGTACCGTATGGAAGCCCCGTCTGGTCAATAGGATAGAATCCACCGACGGCAGCTTGTATAAAGAATTTTTACCGGAAAAAAGAGGCGATTTACCTTTTAGTGAAGAAACATTTGATCTCCTGGGCCGTGCTCTGTGGGGTGTTGTCAATGAATCGGGCGGTACCGGCAGAGCCGCCCGCAGACCTGATGCTGATGTCTGTGGAAAGACCGGAACTGCACAGATTATCGGTTTGCCGGAAAATGAAAAAGCACGCCGCGAGAAAAAAATCGGTATATTTCACCGGGATCATGCCTTGTTTGTCTGCTTTGCGCCGCTGACCAATCCGGAAATCGCTGTGGCTGTAATTGTGGAAAACGCCGGGCACGGCGGAACAGTCGCCGCCCCGGTTGCCCGCAAAATTCTGGATGTTTATTTTGAAGGAAAGAAGAGCATGGCACAGCCGCAGGCGGCAGTACAAGGCCGGCTTGTGGAAGCCACGGATTAATGATCACAATATCCGTTGCCGGTAAGAAAAAATCCATCAGGTAAGTTAAATTATGATTTTTTTGAAATTTGATCGCCGGATTTTTCAATACTTTGACTGGACGCTTCTGGCTCTTGTTCTGGGTATTTGTGCCATCGGTATCATCAATATTTATTCCGCCGGTTTCAGCATCGGCGAAAGACAAATTCCCCTTTATTTAAAGCAGATCCAATGGGTTTTACTGGGTTCGTTTTTCATGATGCTTATTTTTCTGGTTGATTACCGTGTAATCAGTGAAGGTGCTTATGTTATTTACGGCATTTCCGTCGCGCTTCTGGTGGTTGTTTTATTTTATGGTTATACGACTCATGGTTCGCAGAGGTGGATATCCCTCGGCGGTTTTTCGTTTCAACCCTCGGAATTAATGAAATTAACGGTAATTCTCGCTTTGTCCCGGTATTTTGATGATCATAAATCCAATGAATCTTATACCTTGAAAGAGCTTTTTATTCCTTTTTTAATTGTTCTGGTGCCTTTTGTGTTGATTTTAAGACAGCCGGACTTAGGCACGGCTTTAATTTTAATGATTATTTTTGCATCTATGGTTTTTTTTATCGGCATGAACTGGAAATCGTTTGCTGTTGTTTTAACCGGAAGTTTAATGCTGATACCGATCGGATGGCATTTTTTGAAGGACTATCAGAAAGACAGATTAATCACTTTTCTCAATCCCGAAAATGATCCCCTGGGCACCGGCTACCATATCATTCAATCGATGATTGCTGTCGGTTCGGGAGGAATTTTCGGTAAGGGATTTTTAAAAGGTTCCCAGACACAGCTTAAATTTTTACCGGAACAACAAACGGATTTTGTTTTTTCGGTATTTGCCGAAGAGTGGGGTTTTGCCGGAGCTTTGGTTCTAATTATTTTGTTTATGTCGCTGATTCTCTGGGGAATGAAAATTGCCTTGCATTCCAGAGATTTGTTAGGCACATTAATAGCATTTGGAATAACTGCACTGATTTCCTGGGAAGTATTCATTAATATCGGCATGGTTCTGGGAGTATTACCGGTTGTTGGTATTCCGCTTCCCTTTTTAAGCTATGGCGGCTCGGCGATGATTGTTTTGCTGACGGCTATTGGATTACTAATGAATGTCAGCGTACGTAGATTCATTTTACAACGCTGAAATACTTATCAATCTGCAAGGAGAAGAGTATGTGGGAAAAAAAGAAGGAAGTTGAGGAAGTCCGGGCATTTTTAGGCAAGGGTGCCGAGTTTATCGGCAAGCTGATTTTTAACGGTGCCGTTCGCATCGATGGTGATTTTCAGGGAGAAGTTTACGGACAGGGTTCGTTGGTTATCGGTGAAGGTGCGCTGGTTAAAGCCAATATCGCCGTAAACAGTGTTTATATCGGCGGAGATGTTCAGGGCAACATCGACGTCAAAGAAAAAATCAATATCCATTCCACCGGTAAATTTTGCGGAGATGTCCGAACGCCCGTATTCATTATGGAAGAGGGTGCTTTCTTCGATGGTAGATCACATATGGCGGAAGTAACGGAGAAAAAAGTAACCGTTGCGGAAGCGGTTTAACCGGAGCTCTCGCTTAGGGGAAAAGCTATAATTATAAAAATAGACCGGCAGTCAGAAAATGCTTGACAAGCAAAAAGGGTTATGATTAGTAACGCGCGGTTTTACTTATCAGGAGTAACCTTTCTGAAATGCCTCAAAATGAAAACATATTCGCAATAAACAAAAAACAATCAATATTATTTGGTGTTTATGAATTATAAGTTTAATTAATAAACGGACAAAAGATACGAGGTAAGCCGTGGTTACAGTTATCCCAGATTACACATTGATTATACAGATGATAATATTTTTGGCTTTAATTTATATTCTCAATGTTCTTCTTTATAAACCTATCCTTTCCATTATGGAACGCCGCAAGAAACAGCTCGATGAGCTGGAAAATGAAATCAGGCTTTTCAATGAATCCGTCGATAAAAAAGCAGTTGAATACGAAGAAAAACTAAAACTGGCCAAAGCCAACGCTTCCGACCTGAAGAAAACAATAATTAAAGAAGGGACGGATCAGGCCAAAATCGTTATTGATGCTGTCCGCAATGAAATTCCGCTCATAACACAGGAATTTGAACACAAAATGAATAAGGAAATTCAGGCCGCCCGCCGGATTCTGGATAGTCAATCCCGGAAGCTATCGTTGGAGATCGCCCAGAAGGTTATGGGGAGGTCTGTTCAATGAAAAATTTATTTAAATCAGCAAAACTAATTTTCTGGTTTGCCGCTGCGCTTTTTCTTGTGACTTCAGTTGTTTATGCCTCCGGAGGTGGAGAAGGTGGTCATGAAGGAAGCAAATGGGTGGATTTTCTTTGGAAAACGCTTGATTTTGTAGTACTTGTGGGTTTTCTCTATTGGCTGCTGGCCGCCAAAATAAAAGAATTTTTTGTCGGACGCCGTCAGTCTATTAAGGACTCTCTGGAAAAATCAAGTGAACAGAAAGCTGAGGCGGAAAGAAAATTCAGAGAGTATTCGGAAAAAATAGACAAGGCTTCGGCGGAGATCGACGGTATTTTTGAGATGATCAAAGCCCAGGGTGTTGCCGAAAAACAGAAAATTATTGAAGATGCCGAAAAAATTGCCCAGAAAATGAAAGAAGATGCCCAGATGCGAACCGAGCAGGAGTTGAAAAAAGCATCCGATCAATTACGTACAGAAGCGGTGTTGCTTTCCGTTCAAATGGCGGAAGAAATTTTAAAGAAGAACATCACCGCACAGGATCACGAAATAATGGTCCGGGAATACATGGATAAGGTGGTGAATAAAAATTGATCAGTAATATTTCCAAACGCTATGCACGCGCTTTTTTTGAAATTGCGGCAGAAGAAAAACAACTGGAAAAATATTATATCGATCTTCAGCAATTTTCTTCTATTGTTGCCGGTGATCGAGCCTTGCGGGTGTTTTTGGCCAATCCTGTTTTTGAGCAGGCAGTCAAAAAAAGTGTTGTGGAAAAGATACTCGACAAACTTCAGCTCTCCAATATGACAGTCAATTTTTTAAAGCTGCTTGTTGATAAGCAACGCATCGGTTTATTGCCGGATATTGAAAACTGTTACAGGCAGATGATGGATGAATCGCTGAAAAAAGTAAGGGTCAATTTGAAGACCGCTTTTCCTCTTTCTGACGGAATGCAATCTTACATCAGTTCCAGCCTGGAAAAATTAACCGGGCGACAGGTGGAAATGACAGTGGAAAAAGATCCTGCCCTTTTAGGAGGAATTGTTATCGGGGTTGGCGATACACTCTACGACGGCAGCATCAAAAATCAATTGAATAATATGAGGAATCTCTTAGGGGAGGCAAGATAAGGCATGGAAACAATTAAGGCGGAAGAAATCAGTCAAATTATTTCTGAGCAAATTAAAAGCTATGAAAAAAAGCTGGATATAAGCGAGACGGGAACAGTCTTATCCGTCGGCGACGGCATTGCCAGAGTTTATGGTGTGCAAAATGCAATGGCCATGGAACTTCTGGAATTTCCCGGGGGCATTTTAGGAATGGTGCTCAATCTGGAAGCCGACAATGTTGGTGTCGCGGTTTTGGGTGAAGTTACGCATATTAAGGAAGGCGATATAGTCAAAAGAACCGGAAAGATTGCGCAGATTCCGGTCGGTGAAGGACTGCTCGGCCGCGTCATTGATGCAACAGGGAGGCCTCTGGACGGCAAAGGACCGATTGAAACCAAGGAATACCGCCGTATCGAAATGGTTGCTCCCGGCGTTATTCAGCGTCAGCCGGTTAATGAACCCATGTACACTGGTTTAAAGGCAATTGATGCCATGACGCCGATCGGGCGCGGACAGCGAGAACTGATCATCGGCGACCGGCAAATCGGTAAGACGGCAATTTGCGTCGATGCGATCATCCGGCAAAAAGATACCGGCGTTAAATGTATTTATGTTGCCATTGGTCAGAAAAAATCCACCGTGGCCCAGGTTGTGGAAAATTTAAGAAAACATGACGCCATGTCCTATACCTGTGTTGTGGCCGGTTGCGCTTCAGATCCGGCGACCCTGCAATACGTTGCCGCTTACGCCGGCTGTTCCATCGGTGAGTATTTCCGTGACCGCAGCCAGGATGCTTTGATTATCTATGATGATTTGTCCAAACAGGCCGTAGCCTACCGGCAGATTTCTCTGCTTTTGCGCCGTCCTCCTGGACGCGAAGCTTTCCCCGGCGATATTTTTTACAATCATTCACGACTTCTGGAACGGGCCGCCCGTGTCAGTAAAGAACTGGGGAGCGGATCACTGACGGCTCTGCCGGTTATTGAAACTCAGGCCGGTGACGTTTCTGCATACATTCCCACCAACGTTATTTCCATTACCGATGGTCAGGTTTATCTGGAACCCAGCTCCTTCTTCTCCGGTATCCGTCCGGCGATCAACGTTGGTTTGTCGGTGTCCCGCGTCGGCGGCGCCGCTCAGGTTAAGGCAATGAAACAGGTTGCCGGAACTCTCAAACTTGATTTGGCCCAGTACCGGGAATTGGCCGCCTTTGCTCAGTTCGGCAGCGATCTCGATAAATCAACCCAGGCCCAGCTCGATCGTGGTATCCGACTCGTGGAATTGCTGAAACAGCCCCAGTTCCAGCCAATGTCTCTTTCCAAGGAAATTGTAGTGCTTTTTGCAGGTACCAGAGGCTTTATCGATAAGTATGATGTGGAAAAAGTGCGTTCCTACGAGCAGCAGTTGTTGAGCTTCACTGAATCCAAATATCCGGAAATAATGAAGGAAATTGAAGAGAAAAAAGTTATTTCACCGGAGTTGGAAAAGAAGCTGAAAGATATGCTTGCGGAATTTGATTCGGTCTTTGTTGCCGAATAAATAAAAATTAACTCATTGGGGAGAATTTTGCAGTGGCCTCACTGAAAGACATAAAAAGAAAAGTCGGCGCTGTTCAGAAAACAAAACAAATTACACGCGCTATGAATATGGTGGCCGCGTCGAAATTTAAATCGGCGCAGATGCGGATGGAAAATTTTCGTCCTTATGCCGGCAAATTCATGGATGTGTTAAACAGTCTTGCTCTGCGTGTCGAAAGTATAGCTCATCCGCTTCTGGCTGTCCGTGAGCCGAAAAGAATCCGTGTAATCTGCATGACTTCCGATCGCGGTCTTTGCGGGGGATTTAATACTAATTTAATTAAATCGACGGAAAGATTTTTACGGGAAAAAAGCGGCGAAGGCAAAGAAATATCACTGATCAACGTCGGACGTAAAGGAAGGGATTATTTCCGGAAAAAGGCAAATATAATCGCGCAGCGGGTTGATGTTTTGAGTAAATTCGATATGACGTTGGCCGTTTCTGTTGCCGATGAAGTTATTAACCCTTTCATCAAAGAAGAATATGACGAGCTTTATTTAATTTACAATCAATTTGTTAATGTGTCTGTGCAGCGGCCGACGGTTGTTCGATTGTTTCCTCTTCCTTCCGTGGGACAAGGTACCGAAAACGATTCGGAAACTCACCTTGATTATGTTTATGAACCGTCGGAAGAAACGTTATTGCAAAAGCTTTTGCCCATGTATGTGCACGTTCTGCTTTATCGCGCCCTTTTGGAAACATCGGCCGGTGAAAACGGGGCGCGGATGGCGGCAATGGATAATGCCACCAGCAATTGCGAAGAGCTGATCAGTTCTTTAACTCTGAAAATGAATAAGGCCAGACAAGCGGCAATTACGGCGGAATTGATGGATATTGTAGGCGGTACGGAGGCTTTGGCCAAAGGGTAAGATATAATTTTGCAGTATATTGTTGCTGCGGATGAAATTTATTAATACGACTATTGGTGAGGAGATAGTTATGAATACAGGAAAGATCGTACAAGTAATCGGGCCGGTTGTCGACGTAGCCTTTGAAGAGGGAAAACTGCCCAGTATTTTAAACGCAATTACCGTAACCAATCCTGCTATAAATGATCAGGAAGACAATCTGATTATTGAAGTTGCGCTGCATTTGGGAGACAATGTTGTGCGTTGTATAGCGATGGATATTACCGACGGGCTTGTCCGGGGAATGGCGGCAAAAGATACCGGGGCACCTATCATGGTTCCCGTAGGAAAAGAATGTCTCGGAAGAATCGTGAATGTTGTCGGCCGACCGGTTGATGGTCTGGGACCGATAAATGCAGAGCACAAGGCGCCGATTCACAGAGAATCCCCGACTTTTCTGGAACAGGATACCTCAGTGCATGTTCTGGAAACAGGCGTTAAAGTTATCGATCTGCTGGTTCCCTTCCCTCGCGGCGGTAAAATGGGCATGTTCGGCGGCGCCGGTGTCGGCAAGACGGTTGTTATGATGGAGATGATTCATAACATCGCCATGCACCACGGCGGTATTTCCGTTTTCGCAGGTGTTGGTGAAAGAACACGTGAGGGCAACGATCTTTATCGGGAAATGCTGGAATCAGGTGTTATCAAACAAGCCGCCTTGATTTACGGCCAGATGACCGAACCTCCCGGAGCCCGTGCCCGTGTTGCGCTCACCGGACTCGCAGCGGCTGAATTCTTCCGGGATGTGGAAGGCCAGGACGTGCTTTTATTTGTCGATAACATATTTAGATTTACCCAGGCCGGTTCCGAAGTTTCGGCTCTTCTGGGACGCATGCCTTCAGCTGTCGGTTACCAGCCTACGCTTGCTACGGATCTGGGCGAACTTCAGGAACGCATTACCTCAACGACCAAAGGTTCCATTACCGCCGTACAGTGTGTTTATGTGCCTGCGGATGACCTGACTGACCCGGCACCGGCAACAACATTTGCGCATCTTGATGGCACGGTCGTTTTGTCCCGTCCGATCGCCGAGCTCGGTATTTATCCTGCGGTGGATCCGCTCGATTCCACATCGCGTATTCTTGATCCCAATGTTCTGGGACAGGAGCATTACTCGGTTGCCCGTCAGGTGCAGGTAACGCTTCAAAAGTACAAGGATTTGCAGGACATTATAGCCATTCTCGGTATGGATGAACTCTCGGAAACCGATAAACTGACAGTCAGCCGTGCCCGTAAGATCCAGAGATTTTTATCTCAGCCCTTCTTTGTAGCGGCGCAATTTACAGGAACGGAAGGTAAATTCGTATCGGTTGCCGATACTGTTCGCGGGTTCAAGGAAATTCTTGAAGGCAAGCATGATGATCTGCCGGAGCAGGCATTCTGGATGGTTGGCGGTATTGAAGAAGCAGTGGAAAAAGCCAAACGTCTTGCCCAATAAGTGAGGAAGTAGATGTCGGACGAATTGATTTTGGAAATTGTAACCCCGGAAAAAATGGCATTTACGGGAGAAGTGGAAGAGGTTACCATTCCCGGCACGGAAGGTGAATTCGGTGTGCTGCGCGGTCACGAACCTTTTTTGACTTCCGTGGATATTGGAGAATTGAGTTTTCAAAAAGAAGGAAAAAGAACTTATTATGCCGTTAATACCGGTTATGCCGAAGTTACGGGTGGTAAGGTAACAGTGCTCATAGAAACTGCCGAGAGATCCGATACCATAGATAAAGATCGGGCTCAAAAAGCAAAAGAAAAAGCGGAAGCACGCCTGTCCCAGATTGAAAAAGACAGTGCTGAATTTGCAAGAATTCATGCGGCTCTGGTGAGAGCGATAACCCGTATAAATGTTGCCGGAAAATAAGGATTTTATTATTTAAAAGAACTGGCGGCAGCACACTTAGAAAAGTGTGCTGCCGTTTTTGTTTAAATTTGTATATAATTTGTCCGAAGGGAAGCTTATGAATTTTTTCTTTAAACCTGAGACGATTGCAGTAATCGGTGCCACAGCCAATCCGGTTAAAGGTGGCAATGCCATCGTGAAAAATCTGCTGGCCGGTTTTAAAGGGGGAATTTATCCGGTTAATCCGAAGTATCAGCAGATTGAAGGGCTTCGCTGCTATCCATCTCTTCGGGAAATCCCCGTCGCCGTGGATTTGGCGATTATTTTTATTCCTGCAGTTCAAGTGCCCGCCGCCATCGAGGAGTGTGTCCGCTGCGGCGTTCCCGGTGTGATGATAGAATCGGGAGGATTTGCCGAAACAGGCACAGAAGGACGAAACTTGCAGCAGGAGATTGCCCGGATCAGGAAGCAAACGGGCATCCGTATCTGGGGACCGAACTGCATGGGTTTAGTGGATGCAATAAACGGCCGTTTTTTTTCCTTCATGGATCATAACGCCGTAAAAAGAGGATTTATTCCCGGACGGGTTTCGCTGATTGTGCAAAGCGGGATGCTTTCTGCAAGTTTCCTTGTGGATATAATGAGTAACAATATAATGGGCATCAGTAAAGTCTGTTCCATCGGGAATAAAGCGGACATTAATGAAAATGATCTTCTGTCTTATTTAATAAATGATCCGGAGACCTCTGTTATCGGGCTTTATCTGGAATCCATTGCCGCAGGCCGCAGATTTGCTGAACTTTGCCGTCAGTGCACCAAACCGATTGTTGTCTTGAAAGGCGGGAAGAGCCCTAAGGGAGCCGCCGCCGCGATAAGCCACACGGCGTCTCTCGCGGGCAATCACCGGGTTCTGGAGGGCGTACTGGCGCAAAGCGGTGTTTTTGAGGCGGATGATTTCAAGCAGATGATGGATCTTTGCCGGACTCTTGATGCCTATCCACAGCGTCCTTCCGGATCAGGCCGCACGGCTGTTATAACTTTCAGTGGAGGCGCAGGTATTGTTGCCGCAGATTTTATAGATCAAATGAAGCTATCTGTTGCCGAGCTTGCCGTGCCTGCGAAAAACGCTCTGCAAGCAATTTTCCCTGACTGGATGCCGCCCACCAATCCCGTCGATATCTGGCCCGCTATAGAAAAAAATATGGGAACAGGCGTTGATGTTTACAAAGAATCGGTGCAGGCAGTGCTTGACGATCCGGGAGTTGATGCGGTATTGCTCCTGGCCTTTGCCGGCAATTCCCGCTTTACATTTAATCTTGCCGCTCTTGACGCTCAGGCAAAAAAGGCAGGCAAGCCCTTTTTTATCTGGCTTTCCGGGCGACGCGATGAAGCATTTCGGGCCCAGACGGAAGCCATGTCCTTGGGAATCCCGGCTTTTCCGGAACTGCGCCGTACCGTTGAATGTTTGAGCGCCGTTTTTCGAAAAAGACCGTCGCTCGAATCCGCAGTTACAAAAAACGAAGATTCCTCCCGGATAACCCTGCCTCCGGATTTATGCCGAATACTTGAATCCGTTCACGGACCGCTTGATGAATATATTTCCAAACAGATCCTTTCTGCTTACGGTATTCCGGTGGTTTCGGAAAAGCTTGCGACAAATCCGGCTGAATGTCTCTTGGCTCTTGACTCTATAGGTTATCCGCTTGTTATGAAGGGGATAACACCCGGAGGAGTGCACAAAACGGAAATGGGACTTGTTGAGCTGGGAATTTCCAATAAGGAAACCGCCGGGAGAACATTTCAAAAATTAATGGAGAAAATGAATCAACGGGGGAAAGTGTTGCTGCAACAACAGGCGGAGGGGAAAATCGAACTTATCTGCGGTCTGATGCGTGATCCCCAGTTCGGGGTGTCCGTCATGCTGGGCATGGGCGGCGTCATGGCTGAAGTTTTTGCGGAAACCGCCTTTGCGATGGCACCACTCTCAAGGGAAGATGCTCTCGATCTTATCGAACGGTTTCGCGGGAAAAAACTTCTGGAAGGTTTTCGGGGAACCCCGGCGCTGGATCGGGAAAAACTGGCGGCTATTCTGATTGCCCTCGGCAATATCGGGCTTGCCCATCCCCGGATAGCGGAAGTCGACATCAATCCGCTGATTATAACGGCGACGGGGGCCGTGGCGGTTGATGCCTCGATTATCCTGGAGTAGCGGAACGCAGATCTGTTTGAAGAAACACTAATCAAGGGAAATATCGATTACTTCAAAACTACGCATTCCGCCCGGTACTTGAACGTTGATTTCACTGCCGATGCTTTTACCGATCAGTGCTTTGCCGATCGGTGATGTCACGGAAATTTTATTTTGATTAATGTCTGATTCCAGAGGACCGACCAGGCGATATTTGATTTCATCACCGTTATCACTGTCGGCAATCGTCACATAGCAGCCGAATACAACTCTATCGCTGGTTTTGCTCTGCAGGGCGATAACATTGGACATGGCCAGATTATTTTCCAGTTCCTGCAGTTTTCCATGCAGATAAGATTGCCTTTCTTTTGCCGCCGTATACTCGGCGTTTTCCGAAAGATCACCGTGGGCGCGCGCAACTTCAATATCACGAATATTTTCCGGGATGGATTTGTTTTTCAGTATTTCCAGATCCCTTTTTAATTTTTCAAAACCCTCTTTGGTAATGGGTATTTTTTCCATAACATCTCCAGATTGTTTTTGCCTTGCTCTGACGTGGTTGTCTTGTTCCAAAACAGGCGAGAAATTTACTATGATTTTGCTTTAATCGAGAATAGCAATAGTGTCAAGAAAGATTTGGCGGATTCCCGTTAATACATAAAATATCCGGCTTGCTGTTGACGCTGTCGCGTTTGTCCTTCCCGATTTACTCCGGTTTGCCTTTCTTTTTGTTTATCCGCGGCAAACTGTCTGATCCTGGATTTGGTAAGCCTGCGAAAGATTTTTTTATATTTCCGCACTCAATTATTGACAACATCTATATATTGTGTTTATGTGAAATAAACTTACTACATATGGTATTTATAACTGTTTTAATTCGGTAATTATTCCAGGGAGAAAAACTAATGGAAAAGAAGATGTCTGTTGCTGTGTCCAATTTGACAAAAAATGCGATCACCGTTTTGGAAAGACGTTATCTCATCAGGGATAAAGAAGGAAAAGTTCTGGAAGATCCGGACAGAATGTTCCGGCGTGTTGCCGATACAATCGCGGCCGCCGACCGCCGGTTTAATGAAAATGCCGATACCGCCGGGGTTGCGGAGGAATTTTATCGCATGATGACTCAATTGGAATTTCTTCCCAATTCGCCGACTTTAATGAATGCCGGGAGAGAACTGGGGCAATTGTCGGCTTGTTTTGTGTTGCCGGTTGGTGATTCCATGGAAGAAATATTTGATGCTGTTAAATATACAGCCCTGATTCATAAATCCGGTGGCGGCACGGGATTTTCTTTTTCCCGCCTGCGTCCGGCCAATGATGTTGTTTTAACAACCACCGGTATTTCCAGCGGACCGATATCCTTCATGCGTGTATTTGATGTTGCTACGGAGACCATCAAACAGGGTGGCACCAGGCGTGGCGCCAACATGGGAATTCTCCGGATTGATCACCCTGATATCATGAGTTTCATCATGTGTAAGGCGGATAAAAAGCAGCTCAATAATTTCAACATTTCAGTGGGATTGACCGAGGCCTTCATGAAGGCGGTCGAAAAAGATGAAAACTACGATCTTATCAATCCCCGGGACGGACAGGTGTCGGGAAATCTCAATGCCCGCAAGGTTTTTAACCGGATTATCACACAGGCGTGGGAAAACGGCGAACCGGGTATTGTGTTTCTCGATCGTCTCAACCGTGATAATCCCACTCCGCACATAGGCCTTATCGAATCCACCAATCCCTGCGGAGAACAGCCGCTTTTGCCCTACGAGTCCTGTAATCTGGGTTCCATCAATCTGGGCAGAATGGTCAAGGCAGGACAAATTGACTGGACGAGATTGAAAGAGGTTGTTAATCTCGCCGTCCATTTTCTGGACAACGTAGTGGAAGTCAATAATTACCCTTTGCCGCAAATTAAAGAGATGACTCTGGGCAACCGCAAAATCGGTTTGGGTGTCATGGGATGGGCGGATATGCTGATATTGCTTGGTATTCCCTATAACACCGAGGAGGCGATTGAACTTGCCCGAAAGGTCATGCGGTTTATCAATGAGGAGGGGCACAATGCATCGCAGGAACTGGCCAAACAGAGGGGTTCCTTCCCCAATTTCCGCGGCTCCGTCTATGATAAAAAAGGAGAACCGCCTGTACGCAACGCCACAGTGACTACGATCGCTCCCACCGGAACAATTTCAATTATTGCCAATGCCTCGTCCGGCGTGGAGCCGCTTTTTGCCGTTTCTTATGTCCGTCAGGTTATGGATAACGATATTCTGGTGGAAGTTCATCCTTATTTTGAAACTATTGCCAGGGAAAAAGGATTCTACTCGCCGGAATTGATGCAGCGCATCGCCGAACACGGAACACTTCATGATATGGAAGAAATACCGGAAGATATCCGCAATATTTTCGTCACTGCCCATGATATTTCGCCGGATGTGCACATTAAGATGCAGGCCGCTTTTCAGGAGTACACGGACAATGCGGTTAGTAAGACGGTTAATTTTTCCAACGGAGCGACGATTCAGGATGTGGCGAAAGTATACGAGCTTGCCTATAAACTCGACTGCAAGGGTGTTACAATTTACCGTGACGGCTCCCGTGATCAGCAGGTGCTCTCCAAAGGGAAAAAAGAGGAAAAAGCGACAGCCCCTGTTCCGGATCCTGAAAAATCCACAATAAAAAGAGAAAGACCGAAAGTTCTGAAGGGATGGACCTATCAGATGCAAACCGGTTGCGGTCCGCTTTATGTCACCGTCAACGAAGACACTACCGGACTTTTTGAATTATTCACCACGATGGGGAAAGCAGGCGGCTGTGCGGCATCTCAGAGCGAGGCCATCGGACGCATGGTTTCGCTCGCCTGGCGCAGCGGCATACAGGCGCGGCAGGTCATCAAACAGCTCCAGGGCATTTCCTGCCACTCTCCATCGGGGTTCGGCGAAAACAAAGTTATGTCCTGCGCCGATGCGGTGGCCAAGGCAATTCAATCGCACATGTCCGCAAACGGTGGTGTTACCGTTAAGGAAAAGCGCTCTTTTTTCAAAGGAGCTTGTCCCGATTGCGGAGGAATTGTCGAACATGAAAGCGGATGTGTTGTCTGCCGGCTTTGCGGATACAGTGAATGCGCCTGATCGATCGTGCAATTTCTGATCAATCCGGCAGCGGCTGTTTGCTCCTTGCCGCGGGAATTGCCGCCGCTTTTGCAATAAAAGTTGCCGAATTTAGAATCAATCCGATGCATTTTTTTTTAAATGCGGTATAATTTATCCCGTCGACGGTTAAATATACGCGCAATTGGAAAATTGCAGAATAAGGATTGGCTCAATGGTTTGTAAGTGGAATAAAAACGATCTTCAGGATGAGCGTACAAAAACATCCTTGGGCGATTATATCTTTTCCCGGCAAAAAGAGTTGATTCTGGAATTGGTTAAACCCGCCTCCGGGGAAAGGATGCTGGAGGTAGGCGGCAGGCACTGGCAGATTTTCCGGGAGAAATGCTGCTCGGTTACAGGGCTTGTTCCCTCCGTGAAAACACTGGAATCCGTCCGTAAACAATTCGGCAAAAGCGCTGATCTGTATGCCGGCGATGTTGAGGACATGCCTTTTTCCGACGATGAGTTTGATATTGTGGCGGTCATTAATACACTGGAGACCGCCCGCGATCCTCAAAAAGTAATCGCCGAAGCAATCCGGGTTTGCCGTGGCCGGGTTTTTCTGGGTTTTATTAACAAGTACTCTTTGGCCGGAACTCAAAAGCGGCTGAAGGAGATTTTCGGATTTTCCTCCATTGATAAAATCAATTTTTTCAGTGTGGAGGAAATAAAAAAAATGATCGGAAATCTGGTTGGCCGGGAATATTTAAAATGGGGGAGCGTAATTTATTTCCCGGCTATAGTTTATGGTGTTTTTTCAGAGCTGGAAGAACTGGTTCCTTATATGAGAAATCCCCTGGGTGCATTTGCCGGGTTTGCTTTCCCGGCGAAATATACTTACCGCACTGTGCAAAGCCCGGTAACTACAACTTACAAACTTAAGGATGATAACCAGGTTACCGCTCCCGAAGCCGTCCGGGGTATGTTGCGGGAGGTTGACCGATGATCCGGGAAGCGATGCTTTATGAAAAAGCGGATGACGACAAAGTACGCTGCAATTTGTGTGCGCACGGATGCACCATTACACCGGGCAGGCGGGGTGTCTGCGGTGTGCGGGAAAATAAAAATGGTATACTATACACACTGGTTTATGGAACATTAGTTGCGGAAAACATTGATCCAATTGAGAAAAAACCTTTTTTTCATGTTTATCCCGGGTCGAAATCATATTCCATTGCTACCGCCGGGTGCAATTTCAGTTGCGAATTCTGTCAGAATCATGAAATTTCGCAAATGCCCCGTTCCACGCTCATGATTGTGGGTGAGGATGCCGCACCTGCGGAAATTGCAGCACGGGCGCAGAAAAGCGGATCAAAAACAATTGCTTACACTTATACGGAGCCGACCGTTTATTTTGAACTGGCTTATGAAACAGCCCGGATTGCCCGGGAGCAAGGCCTGAAAAATGTTTTTGTTACCAATGGCTTCATGACCTCTTCCGCCATTGAAACGATAAAACCGTATTTGGCTGCCGCTAATGTGGATTTAAAGTCTTTCCGGGATGACTTTTACCGAAAAAGATGCGGGGCGCGGCTCGCACCGATTCTCGCAAATCTGCAGAAAATGAAAGAAATGGGAATCTGGTTGGAAATTACTACGCTGCTCATTCCCTCTTTAAATGACAGCAATGAAGAACTCAAGGATATTGCCGGTTTCATTGCCGGATTAGGAAAAGAAACACCCTGGCATATCAGCCGTTTCCATCCGCAATATAAAATGCTTACAAAACCGGTTACACCCGTTTCTTCACTGCATCGTGCCCGGGAAATCGGCAAACTTGCCGGATTGAAATATGTTTACAGCGGTAATGTTCCGGGAGATGAAGGAGAAAATACCTATTGTTCTTATTGCGGTAATTGCCTGATTGAGCGTCATGGTTTCCGGATTGTGAAACTCAATCTTAGCGGGAATAAGTGTAATAGATGCGGAGAGGAAATCGAAGGCCTCTTTTAACACTGTAAAATGTTTCCCGACCTTCTTCCTTTAATAGAGCATCCGATAATCTGAAGAGTTCCCCAACATTTCAGATGGAATTATTTATAGAAATAATGAGAGCATGCTTGAAAATATTGTTTGAATGTTCTTTTATGGTAGAGTGCATGGCATGAAATCCTTCAACCTCAAAGTACTGCTTCTGCTTTCACTGGGCCATTTAATCACAGACATCTACCAGAGCGCCCTCCCGGCCATACTGCCTTTTCTCAAAGAGAAATTAGACCTGACATACACCATGACCGGCGTCATCCTGATGGCGGCTAGTTTCACCTCTTCTTTGATCCAACCTCTCTTCGGTTTTCTTACGGATAAGCAAGAGAAGCCCATTCTTCTTCCCTTCGGATGTCTTTGTGCCGGAATCGGTTTTTCCTTTATAACTCTGGCACCGAATTACATACTGGTACTCGCACTGGTCGTCATCAGCGGACTTGGTATTGCATCCTATCACCCCGAGGGGTATAAAACGGCCCACTTCTTCACAGGAGAACGTCGGGTGACAGGCATGGCCATCTTTTCCGTCGGCGGCAATGCCGGATTTGCTTTAGGTCCTATTATTACGGTCTATACGATTCAATATTTCGGTCTTTCTTCGTTGCCTTTGATGGCTGTCCCGGCATTGTTATTTGCCGTTCTGCTTTTCTGGAACTGGGAAAAAATCGCCCTTCCTGCCGGAAACCATGAACAAAGCGGGAAGACGGTTCCGGCTGGAACCCCTCAGGGAGCCTCTTGGGGGTTGTTGATTCTCATCGCCATCGTCATGGTCAGATCATGGATACAATTCGGCCTGATTAGCTATATTCCCTTTTACTATATTAATTACCTCAAGGGGGATCCTCTGTATGCAGGTAAACTCGTCTTTGCGTTTCTCATAGGAGGAGCCGTCGGAACGCTGGCAGGAGCTCCCCTGGCGGATCGTTGGGGCCATAAACGATATTTGTTTTGGTCCATGCTTTTATCTTCCATTCTTCTGCCGTTTACATTAATGGCAGCAAAGGGCGCCATTCTCTTTGTTGCTTTGGGGCTTGTCGGCATGATTGTCATATCGACTTTTTCGGTGACCATTGTCATGGCACAGAGATTGCTGCCGTCAAATCTCGGTATGGCCTCAGGTCTGATGGTCGGATTCGCCATAGGCGCCGGTGGCATTTGCGTAACGTTTCTCGGTGTTCTCGCTGATAATTTCGGAGTTCCTTTCGCCTTGAAATCTATTGCTTTTTTGCCCCTGATCGGGCTTATCCTCTGTTTGGTCCTGAAATATCCAGAGTATCTGCCGGACAGAAGCCGTTAGGACGCTGCATCTTCAACAACATCTTTGCTCAAGTCCAATATAAATATTACCTCCCGGCCTTTTCCGCTCCTCACGCCAGCAGAAATGATGGCAGGAGGGGCGGGCGTACAACTCTGTATGTTTTCATCGATAAACAATAAACTTTCACCTTAATGATTCTGTTAAGTATAGGTAGGTGTTATGGTTTTCAAGAGGAGACTTAATTTGACGCTATTTGCCAAATAAAGCATACATCGGTACAATCAATCATGCCTTTCTTCCCATTGCAGATCATTTTCCGTAAAACGCTGGGCCAGAATTTCCCGGGCGGCGGAAGCTTTTGATTCCGGAACAAAAATCCGTACTTCACCCAGCCCGTCAACATCCAGAGAACATGATATTACACCGATGGCTTCGTATTGCAGGCGCGCCGGTATGCCGTCGGTTTGCAGGCGGCCTAAAATTATTTGAGCGGTAACCAGGCCTGCCGTCCGGCAGACGACGATCCAGTTTTCTTCCATCGTCGGAACCTCCTTTTATTTTGTCCCGGGTAAATATTATATCCGAAAGAAATTTTTAAGCAATGTTATCTGTTTTTACCTGCGTAAGGGGGTAGTTTATGTTTTCTGCTTTTACGGGGGTGGAAACAGTAAAAAAGCGACAGCATTTTTACAATAGTCAGAAAACATTATAAAAAAGACCAGAATACCATATATTGTGGTATGGATATTTTATTAATACATTTTATTGTATTTTTTCTTTACAAAGAATATATCTTTTGTTAAAGTTTTTGAAATTTCAGGGGAAGTATTAAAGACGATTTATGAATCTTAAAAGATTAGAAGTGTCCGGTTTTAAATCATTTCGCGATAAGGTTGTTCTTGATTTTTCAAGCGGCGTCACGGCTATTGTCGGGCCAAACGGATGCGGAAAATCGAATGTTGTTGACGCCATTCGCTGGGTTATGGGTGAACAGCGGGTTAAGGCCCTGCGCGGAAAAAAGATGGATGATGTTGTCTTCAACGGCAGCCAGGATGCCGCTCCGGTAAGCATGGCGGAAGTAACAATGACTTTATCCGCCAACGGACAGAGCTTTCCCGGTCCTTATGCGGAAATGGCGGAGGTGTCCATTACCCGCAGAGTTGTCCGCGACGGGGACAGCGAGTATTATATTAATCGAGCTCCCTGCCGCCTGCTTGATATTAAAGAATTTTTTATGGGGACGGGGGTCGGTACGCGAACTTATTCTCTGGTTGAACAGGGCAGTGTGGCGAATATGGTTGAAGCCAAGCCCGAAGACAGGAGATTGTTTATTGAGGATGCCGCCGGTGTCTCCAAATATAAAAGCCGTAAGGATGCCGCCTGCCGCAAGATGGAAGCGACGAAAGTAAACGTGCAGCGGTTAAATGATATTATTCGGGAAGTGAAATCCCAACTCAATGCAATTTCCCGGCAGGCCAAACGCGCCGAGCAGTATAAGGAAATAAAACAGCGCATGAAGGAGGCGGAACTTACCCTTGCCCGGCAAAATTATTCGGAACTCATGGAGAAAGGCTTGTCTTTGCAGCAGCAGCGCGATGAATTACAAAACCAAAATTCAGTAATGCGCTCCGGTCTGGAAGCCAGGGAATCAATCCTGGGAGAAATGAAAGCAAAACTCCTGGAAAATGACGAACTGATAAATAAAAATCAGCAGGAACTCTATGAAGTAAAAAATTCCATCAACATTAAAGAAAAAAACATCGAATTTTCCCGCCGCCGGATAGCGGATTCCTCCGAACGCAAGGAGAAAGATGCCGCCGACATCGATCTTCTGCAGGTAAAAAAGGCCGATCTGCAGCAGGAAATTGATGCTCTGCGGGAAAGTACGGCCGAGGCGGACGAACGGATGACTGCATTAAAGGCTGAACAGGATGCCGTCCGGCAAAAAATTCAGGAACTGGCGGATGCGGATAAAGAGATTATAGGCCAGCTCGAGGAAAAGAAGATTGTTTACATCGATGTGGTTACGGAAAAAGCCAAACTCAAGAACATGAGTTCGGTCCTTACGAAAAATATCGACGATTTAAAAAAACGGGAAGAAAGAGAAAATCGGGAAATCGATCAGGATAAAAGAAGACTGGACGAGCTTACCGGCAAATTACAGTCGGTAAACGAGGCACTGGCGGTCGACGAGTCTGAATTGACCAATCTCCAGAGTAAAAAAGAGTTGACGGCGGATGAATTGGAAAAGGCAAAAGCCGATCTGCAGCAGGTGGAAGAGCGGATTGCCGCAGCTAAGGAAGAAAACGATATTAAAACCTCCCGTCTCCAGTCTTTGCAGGAGTTTCAGGAAGCATATAAATGGTCCAACGATGGAATCAAGGAAATTATCGAAAAACAGGAAACCCGCGATAAATTTTACGGTATTGTGGCTGATCATATCAATGTTCCCCGGGAGTACGAAGCAGCCGTGGAAGCGGTGCTGGGAGACAAACTCCAGTATGTTGTCGTGAAGAGTCAGGAAGACGGTGCGAAAGCAATCGATTATCTCAAAAGCTGTCAGTTAGGCCGGGGCAGTTTTGTGCCGGTGGAATTAAGAAACAATTCCGCCGGATCAGGAAAGGCCGGATACGAATACCTGCAGGAAGCCGAACCACTGCTCACGAAAGTTAACTGTCATGAAGATTTTCAGCAGATTGCCGAATGTCTCCTGGGAGATGTATTGATTACGCCGACCATCGCCAGTGGAATCAACCTGTGGAAGAAAAACGGTTTCCATGGCACTTTTGTGACTCCCGACGGCGATACGATCAGTCCGCAAGGCGTGCTCACCGGAGGCAGCGGGGCCGCAGTGGAAAAAAGCCTTTTATCCACCAAGCGTGAAATTGCGGAACTGGAAAAAGATGTCGCGGCTCTTACCTCCGAACTCTCCGCGCAGGCGGAGCGGAAAAAACGTTTCTCGGCACTGATTATCCAGTGGGAAGAGGAACTCGGGCAAATAAAAAGCAGCATCCACAAACTGGAAATTGATATAAGCGGCAGAAAAAAAGATTGTGAGCGGTTTGGTGACGAAGGAGAAAGATTAAAGCAGACGATTGCCGCGCTGGAATTTAATCGCCGGAACATAAAAGCCGAAGCAACTGAAGCTGAAGAAAGGCTGCTTGCCGTCAATAAGGATGTTCTCGTTAAAGAAGAGGAAGAAAAAACGCTCAACGAGATCATTGCGGTACTAAACGCCAAAAGAGAGCAATCACGGGCGGTGATTAATGAACAGGAACGCGAAGTAACCGGGAAAAAAGTCCTTCTGGCCTCACTCGAAGAAAAGAAAGAAGGCGGACTGCGGACGATATTGCGCCTGCAAAACGATATCGGTTCTCTGGAAAATGAAGTCCGGCTGAAAAAGGACGAAATCGTCTCCTGCGATAAGCAGCTTGCCGAGTTTGCTCAAACAATTGAAGCGGAGCAGGTTGCCCTTCAGGAGCTTTACCGGAACCTTGCCGTATGCGAGACGGTTTTAGCCGAAAAACAGGCCGGTAAAAATCGCGATGATGAACAGCTCAAAGTACAGGAAAACGAAATAAGAGAAGCCAAAAAGAATATTGATGAATTGCGCAATCAAATTAATGAAGTGGAAATTTCCTGCCGGGAAGTGCTGTTGCATGGGAATAATTTAAAAACGGCTGTGCTCGAAAAACACGCTGTTAATTTGGAAGATACTTTATCCGGATTTGTGAGGATTGAAGAAGATAAAGTAAAAGAACTGGGCAGTATGCTCGAAGAGGATAAACGAAAGATCGAAAATTTTGGAGAAGTTAACTTACTGGCACTCAATGAATATGAAGAACTGGACAAGCGTTATCAATTTTTATCCACTCAGATTTCCGATTTAAATGCTTCTCTGCTTTCCCTGGAAAAAACAATCACGCGGATCAATAAAATTTCCCGGGCCAGATTTGCCGAGACGTTTGCTGCCGTCAATACCTGCTTTAAAGAAGTTTTTTCCCATATTTTTCCGGGTGGGCACGGTGAATTGCTGCTCACCGATGAAAATGACCTGCTGGAAACGGGTGTGGATATTGCCATTCAAATTCCCGGTAAACGGGCGCAAAATGTCAGCCTGCTCTCCGGCGGTGAAAAATCACTGGCCGCAATTGCGCTTATTTTTGCCATTTTGATGTATCGTCCCACGCCGTTTTTGGTCCTTGATGAAGTTGATGCCGCCCTCGATGATGCCAATACCAATCTTATTAACAACCTGATTAAAGACGTGTCCGGCAAATCGCAGGTAGTGATGATCACTCATAATAAGAGTACGATGGAAGTAGCCGACAGCCTTTTCGGCGTGACTATGCAGAAACAGGGCATTTCTTCTCTGGTCTCGGTTAATCTGAACTGAAAATTTCGCAGGCTTTTTATTGCAGATTGTCCAATCCCTTGCTTTACTTCTTGAGGGAAAATAGCTATTAATACCGGGTTGCATTTTGAGTTTGACTTTGCGGCTGTCGAAAGCGGGAATGTTTGCCTCAAGCGTAACCTCCCGCGCTTCCTTCAGCGGAGCGCAGGTGAATGTTTCCTGTTATCATCATTAAATGCAACGGAGTCTAAGAAGCAAGAATAAGAAAGGTGTTCCCATGGTTAAAAACGGATTTCTGGAGAAAATAAAAACAGGTTTGATGAAGACGCGCAATCTGCTCAACACAAACCTGGAAGATCTTTTTGCCGGTAAAAAAGAGCTGGATAAGAAGCTATTCGATGAGCTGGAAGAACTGCTTATTATGGCTGATATGGGGCCGCAGTTTACCCGCGATCTGATCAGCGATGTCCGTGATCGTCTGAACCGGAAAGAACTGCAGGATGCCGGTCAAATCAAAAAAATCATGCATGACCGCATGTCGGCCATCTTAAGGCAGGTTGATAAGCCTTTGAATATTCCTCAGGGACAACCTTTTGTTATCATGGCCGTAGGAGTGAACGGCAGCGGCAAGACCACAACCATCGGCAAGCTCGCCAATTCACTGCGGAAAGAAGGCCATGAGGTAATGCTGGTGGCGGCTGATACTTTTCGTGCGGCGGCCATCGAGCAGCTCGAAGTTTGGGGGGAGCGGGTAGGAGCTCCTGTCATCAAACAAAAAATGAATGCCGATCCGGCGGCGGTTGTTTTTGATGCCATGGGTAAAATCAAATCCGGCTATTGCGGAGTTGTCATAGTGGATACGGCCGGCCGGTTGCATACCCGGGTCAATTTGATGGAAGAACTCAAAAAAATCAAAAGAGTCATGGGGAAGGAAATGGCCGGTACTCCTCATGAAACATTGCTCGTTCTTGATGCCACAACCGGTCAGAACGCCGTCATTCAGGCGAAAATGTTTAAAGAAGAAATCGGTGCCACCGGCATTGTTCTTACCAAGCTTGATGGAACATCCAAGGGCGGTGTTGTCGTCCGGATAGCAGGTGAGCTTTCGCTTCCTGTACGTTACATCGGCGTAGGTGAAGGACTTGATGATTTGCGGGTTTTTGACGGCAACGATTTCGTCTCTGCGCTTTTGGATTGAAATATTAAACACCGGCAGGGCAAAAGGTGAAATGCGAAGAGTCTTTGCCATAGGTGACATCCACGGCTGTTTAGATCAGCTTCGGATACTGGTTGAGAAAATCGCTGTTGATCGCGAGGACGATACTCTTGTTTTTGTCGGCGATTACATTGATCGGGGCCGCCGCGCCAGAGAAGTTGTTGATTATATAATCAGGCTCAGAAACAGGATTAAAAACGTCGTCTGTCTTCTGGGAAATCATGAACAGATGTTCCTGCGTTATCTGGAAGGCGCCGATGAGGAAATGTACTTATATAACGGCGGAAGAGCGACTTTGTTTTCTTACGGTATTCCCGTAATGTCGGCGCCGCAGGAACGGAAGGCGGCGGTTCCCGAAGATCATTTGCTTTTTTTTCAATCACTTTTGCCGTACTATGAAACGGAGAATTATATATTTGTTCATGCCGGTTTACTGCCCGGTTTGATGCCGGGCGAGCAGAATCTCCATGATTTGTTGTGGATCAGGCAGGAATTTATTTCTTCGAATTATGATTTCGGCAAGAAGGTTGTTTTCGGCCATACGCCTATGAGAAGACCGCTTATTGAGGAAAATAAGATAGGAATCGATACCGGAGCATTTGCCGGTGGCAATCTAACCTGTGTGGAATTGCCGAAGCTTATAATCCATCAGGTATAAAAAATGAAAATTATTGAATGTGTGCCTAATTTCAGCGAGGGTTGCAATAAGCGGAAACTCCGGGCAATCGCCCGGGTATTTGAATCTTTTCCGGCAGTCCGGCTGATCGATTCCAGCGGCGATACCGATCATAACCGCAGTGTCTTTACTTTTCTGGGTAAGCCCGATGATGTGCTGGAAGCGGCGCTCGCGGCTGCCGGCAAAGCTCTGCAAATGATCGATATGCGTGAACATTCCGGAGTGCATCCCCGGCTGGGGGCCGTCGACGTTGTGCCGTTTATACCTCTGGCGAAAGCCCAGATGAAAGATGCAGTCGCCGTTGCCCACAGTTTTGGACAAAAATTATATGAAAAGTTTGGTGTCCCCGTTTATTATTACGGCGCAGCGGCGCTTCTTCCGGAACGCTGTGAACTGGCCGATGTCCGGCGCGGTGGCTACGAAGCGCTGGTCCGAAAAATGGCCGATCAGGCAGGTGTCCCCGATGTCGGCGATCCTCTGTTTAATGAACGCTCCGGTGCAACTGCCGTAGGCGCCCGCATACCGCTTGTCGCCTATAACATTAATCTGGATACGGATGATCTGCGGCTGGCTCAGCGGATTGCTGCGCAAATCCGGGAAAGGAACGGCGGATTGAAAAATGTACGGGCTATCGGAATCGGTTTAAAAAGCAGGGGTATTGTTCAGGTATCGATGAATCTGACTAATTATAAAGAAACGCCGTTGAAACCGGTTTATGATCTGGTTCGGAAACTGGCTGAAGATCAGGGCGTTGAAATTCTGGAGTCGGAATTAATCGGCCTCATACCCAAGAAAGCATTTGCCAGTATGAAGCCGGAATATTTCAAACTCAAAGATTTTTGTGAAGAGCGATTACTGGATGTACACGTAAAGAGTTTTCTTGCCCGGTCCCGTTAAAAATCAATTATTTGCCCGGAGAGAAAGGGCCAGTCCGGTAGTTATTGACAGACGGGGAAATGCATGTTAAAGCCGACTTTCCGATAAAAAGCCCCTGTAGCTCAGTAGGATAGAGCAACGGATTCCTAATCCGTGTGCCGCGCGTTCGACTCGCGCCAGGGGCACCAATAAAATCAATCATTTACAATCCTAAGCTGTGGTTTTGAACCGTTGTCCGTGTGCTCTTGTGATAAATTTGTGATAACCGATGGATTAAGAGTATCCATAATTTCAATTCCCGCTCTTAAGCTTTCCGGACAATGATGTGCATATCTCATAACCATTGAAGTATTCTTCCATCTACCAAGTTTTTGGACGGTAAATAAATCGGCACCGTTTTGAACAAGTCTTGTTGCAAAGGTGTGTCTCAAATCATGGAAACGGATTTTGGAAATACCAGCTTTTTTTTCTGCCCTATGAAAAGCTCTTATCAATACACTTGAACCAATCCTATTTCCCATACTGTTAACAAAAACTAACTTATTAACTTCTAATATGGATGGTTTCTTTCGCAAAAGAACACCCAGTGCAGTGGCATTTAACGGCAAAGTGTCTACTGATTTATTCTTTTGCTCCAAGATGATAATAGTTTTTCTCGTGAAGTTGATTTGTGACCATTTAAGGTCCATAATCTCTGCCTGACGCAAGCCGGTATTAATAGCGAATATAATAATTTCCTTTAACCATAATGGTGAAGCTGCCAATAATTTTTGCTCTTCATCCAAGCTTAGCCATCTTTCAATTTTATTATTTACTCGCTCTTTCCGAACTTTCATTACAGGGTTGTCTTTAACCCATTCCCATTCCTTCATTGCTAAGTTGAAAGCGTGTCCCATCAATGTTAATTCATAATTTACTGTTCTTGGTGAAACCCCTTCCGTTCTTCGCTGCATTTTATATTCCGAAATCATTTTGGGAGTTATCTCGGTTAAAAACTTATTTCCAAAAAATTTCCGAAGATGTTTTTCCAGTCCCTTATCCCGCAAATGAGACTTAGGCGCTTTATTGATAGCAGAATATTCTTTCATGTAGCGATCCAAAAGATCATTTAAAGTGCTATCTTCTCCTTCGAGGTGTTCAAACCACTTTCCTTCAGCTATTTCGCCTTTTAATTTGTCAAAGATCCGTTGAGCCAGCTTTCTGTCTTCCGTTTCCGTAGATCTTCTAAACTGCCCGCCATTGCGAGAAAAGCTCATCCACCAAACCGTTCCTCTTTTATACAGACCCATGTTCAACCTCCTGTTTGGGTCCCTCGATCCGGTCTGATTTCCCGTATTCAACAATATAGCCTTTACGTTTTGTCTGGTCAATAATCTTCTTAATAACTTTATCAATGTTTGTTGATGGTTCATGGATAGAACGTAATATATTTTTGACTTTCTGATCGGGGTTGATCCTTACCACTTTTCTGGTTTCCATCCAGGCATCAATTTCTTCTTTTTTAAAGCGGATTAAACGACCTATTCTGTAATGGGGAATATACGCAGATGATACCATTGCATATAATGTTTTTTCTTTTATGTTTAAGTATTCCGACACCTCATTTAGTGTCATATATATTTTATCTCCGTATACGCTCTTCATTGCATCAATCCAATTATACTTTATTAGTTAATTCTGATGCAGTTTACACCTTAACCAAAAGTGCTTCATTCATTATGATTGCAGCTATTAATCTTAATAATTGACATTATTAGTTACAACAATATATGCTTATATACGGAAATTATTTTAAGGAATGATTTTATGACAACGCCTAGATTGCTACCGGTTCAACAAAATTACCTGGAAGGCATAAAAATCCTGATCGACATTTACTACCTTTTAAAGTCACTCGACAAAAAACTTTGGTTTTCCGAGAAACCTATCAAGATGATTGCCAGTCTATTTACACTTACCATTTCAAATTTTACCCAATCTGTTTTCTATGGAGACGGTTGTTTTTATCACCTAAGATACGGGAAAAAAGATACTGAAATTTTAATAAATGAGGCGGAATTAAAAAAATTCTTACAGATAGTTGATAATATATATACGGAAACTCTTAATAGCAGTATAAAAAATACGTATCATGTAATCAAAGCTACTACTTCAGTGGATTATTTGCCTGTTCAAAACAAGCAGCTGAAAAAATTGGGGCAAGATTTGTATTTCCCCACAAAAAAAATTACCAAAGCTTTTAAGTGTAAGATCTATGATCGGAAAGATCCTTGGTATCTCAACGGGGAATTTAATTCAAAAATATATGATAAAATCCACTCTGATCTGAATCAACTACCGTGTCTGCAGGAGGTTTTTAATATAGATATTAATCTTGATTCTTCCTTACACTATTCGCTGTCATCGTTTGATTCCATTACGGCAAGTGAACATGATAATATTGTTGTGTCTCCGCAATTAAACAAAAAGACAACACTTTCCGATGCAATCAGATATATAATGGCTAAGTTTTACACGCTATTCGGTTCATTTAATAGAATTAAAGTCTGCTTAAATGAAAACTGCAAAAAGCTTATCATAGAAAAAAAGTACGAAGCAAAGCTTTTCTGCAATAAAGAGTGCCGGATGATATACAATGCATATCATCAACCAAGAGAGATTCGATTGTGTCGAGAGCGACAAAACCAGTGGTTAAGGAACAAATTGAACGGAAATGATATTTCCCCTGATATAGCGCCAGACCATGTACATAAAGAGCATTGCAATACCTGTAAAAAAGTAATGAAGAGTGGACTTTGTTCAATTTTAATAAAAAGAAATTCTAAAGCCATTCGAGAAATTAATAAATGTTTTTAAAGAGCCGGTATTACAAAAAAAGATAAATAGACCATAGTTGGTAAAACAACATTTCCTTTCTTTTTTGCCTTATATTTTTTCTAAATCCATACTTTAAAGATTTTTACTATATCCAGCTAACACAGTTCACCACATAGCTTGTAACTTATAATGTATTATTATAACAATTATAGCCTCTAATATAGTGAAAGATTTGCCGGCTTTGATGTGCTAGGAATTGGCCACTAAAAAATAAGGAGGGTATATGAATCTGAATTTCAGGCTAGATGATGATTTCATCAATTTGGCAGGTACACACTCAGGATGTGGTTTTTTCCAGGGGCATGAAATTGCAGTTGATCTGTCAAAAAACCTTTCTAAGAAATCAATTCAAGCTTACCGCAAAGGGATGTTAATCCCACCCATTTTTTTTGTTTGTCTGCAAGCAATTGGGTTTTTGAAATCGGAATTTGTTATTCCCAAACGCCCTGCAACAATACAAGAAGCTCAACTAGCATTACAAAAAGAAGACTTTACTTAAAATTAAAAATCAAAAGGCGTCATTGAATAAGCAGGAGTGGCAAAAATAATAAAACATAAAATCGGCAATTAGAATTTCGAAAGCCCTTAATAAAAAACAAAGGAGACGTAACATGATCATATTACAATATATTGACCATTTTGTTAAATCTGCGACAACAACTGATGGATATGGAGTTTTTTATAAAGATATTCACGCAACCGAATTAGCAAAGGGGTTAAGTAAAATGCAGTTTAAAAAATATAAGCGATATGGAATAGTTCCCGCCGCATTTTTCATCTGGCTTCGTGAAGCATCTATCGTGAAATCAAGCATGAAAATTCCGCGTGGGGGTACCTCGAAAGATGATTTTTTAAAAATCCTTGCCCAAAATTATGTTCCAACGGAGCAACAATGTTCCGCTCGTGAATATAAGGAAAAAATGCGCATCCAAAAATACTGCGCACCAGAATTAAATAGGGCATTTGCAAATCAGGATCATGTGTGGGATGCAATAATATGTAGCTAAAATCTGATAAATAAACTCTCAATATCGACAAACAAAGCCGGTCAGAAGTTTGAAACCGGCTTCATTGTTTCGATATTATTTATAAAGGAGGTGATGTGTAGATAAAAAATAAAGCGGTAATTTGGTGGAAATGAGTAGGCCAATCTTGATAAAGGATTGGCCTTTTTTATTTCTGGAAACCTTAAATCACTTAAACTTTTTTTAGAGGAAATTTATATGTCAAATAAAAATTCAGAAGTTGTTAGTAACAAAAATAAAACCCAACAAAGGGTGGATAAAAGTGTAAACCAATCAATAAATGAGCAGGCAGTTCAATCAGTAATTAAGCCATCAGACCCTGAAGCTGAATTTATTGAGTATACAGGAATAGACAGCAGTTCGGTAACAGAGATCTCTTCCATGGAAATACTTGATGATGAAGAACGACAAGCTGTCAAAACATGGATAACACAAGTTAAAAAACTAAAGAAAGGACAAAAGATTCCTGCCGGACAACTAATCGCTGAAGGAATTAAACTTGCTAATGATCTGTCCGCTGATGCAAATAGGTTAATCAATGAGGCAAATAAGAATTTTGCCGACAGAGCGATTGCCATAGGTCAGATTTGCATCGTTTTAAAGGACCTACTAAGAGGTTCAAAAACTCCTTGGGGTGTATGGGCGGAAGAAAACCTGCCTTTCATTGCAAAGCGGAATAGAGAAAAATATATGCTGCTTGCCGACCGGCCGGATTGCTGGCCATTCAGCTTTCTGGGCGTGGACAGGTTGGAACTGCTTTGCTCCGTAACAAAAGGCATGGAAAGCAAAGACCGAATCGGTGATTTATTCAAAAAATACAGCATACCATTTGATGAAACAATGGAAATCAATATGGCCGAATTCAAAGCCATGATTGATGCAGCTATTAGCAACGAACGTCTTGTCAAAAATGGTTTGACCATCAGTTTTAATTTGGTGGCAGAAACGGTCAATAACAATATTGATTTTGATAAGTCTCTGATCGGGAGATTGAAAGACGCCAGTGACAGTGGTGGTCAACCGGAATCTCTGCTTCAGAGAATTATTCTTGCTGCCAATAAGACTAACGTGAATGATACTCCAGAGAAGCGTTTACAGGACTTCAACCATCTGGGCAACCGGTTGATTGAAACACTCGATGTCATTGAAAAAGACCAGGATCAGCTGGTCAAGATTGATCGGGAAACATTCAGGAAGTTAATGGAAAAGCTCACAAGTATATGGGAATTGGGTATTCTGAATGAAGACGAGAAAGAAGTTGCTTAACTTTTAACCATAGCCCCCTGTCATTGTTTTGGTGGTAGGGGGCTATATTTATTGGAGGACTTTAACAATGAAATTCTATCACGCCTCGATGAGTTCGAGGGTTTTAAAGCGCCACTGGGAGTTATTTAATGAGCCAATTAATGTCCTGCTGTCTTATGCCTATGCAGGATCGGATTTTCTGGAAATTCTGCTCAAATACCGGATGATGGTTATTAGCATCATCCTGGATTCCGGTGCTTGGTCGGTCGCACAAGGGGTTGCTAATTTATCTTTAGCAGGATTGATTTCTTATCTTAAGATAAATGGCCATTTATTTGACCGGTACTTCAACTTTGACACCGACTTCAGCAACAACGGTTTTGCCAATAATATTGTCAATCAAATAAAAATGGAAAAGGCCGGACTTGGACCGATACCCGTTGCGCATAACTTGTTCGATGGCGAAATTGATTACTACGTTCAATCGGGTAAATACAATTACATAGCCCTTGGTTCCAGCCAGACGACAAACTTTGATGATCTGGCTTATGCGGTTTACCGGATCAAAAAAGGTAATCCCGATATTCGGATTCACTGGTTCGGCGGAAGCAAATTTGAATGGCTATGTAATTTGCCCATAGCTTCATGCGACACGACATCATGGGCTTCAACCGGAAAGTTCGGTTTTATCAGATACTGGAATCCAATCGCAGAAGGATTCAATAAAGGGCATTCAATATATACCAGCGGCGTGATCAAAAACGTTGAACCGGGAAAATATGAATATGTCACGTACCCGTGGCGGAAAGATCTTGATAAGTATCTGCATGATACTTTTAGCCTGACCTTCCATGATCTTTGCGGATATGACAGTGCTTATGACATGCAGCTCATCAATACAAGATTTTTTGTTGAACAAGAACGCAGAATAAACGAAGAACGGGTCAAACGAGGAATACCGCTGGAATAAAAAGCGCAGGAGTCTGCGTATTTAGGGAAAGGAGAAAAATAATTATGAACTGATAATATGACGTAATCAATATTGTACGGCAAATATATGCAAAGGGGTGGACTCCAGGGAGTCGCCCCTTTTTTATTCTCAAAAACACGAAACCCGGAGTCGCCATGTCCTGGCTGGTGCTCTATTATAACGTGAAGAAATTCACAGAAAGCGAGTTTTAAGATGGAACAATTTAATGCAAGAGATAAACAGATTTTTGAAGACATGAAGCAATGCATCCAGGATTTCGGATTAAAGATTTTAGATGAAAAGCTTGAGGATGATATCATTTCAGGGTTATCCACATTTGAATATGATAATTACAACATGGGAATCGTTTTCTCGTATGACACAATAGATAATGTGGCACAAATGTTCATACAGTATGAAAATATACCGGCAGAGAAAATTCTGGCGCTGTATGAACTGCTGAACCACATTAACGGCTATCTGATTTTCAACCATTTTCACATCGATACCGGGACAAGAATTATTGAGCTGCTTTCGGGTATAAAGGTGACCGGCTACTTTCTCAGCAAAGAAGCTTTCAAAATTATTTTGCTTCAAAATCTTGTCATTGGACGTATTGTCATGCCCTTGATTGGAAAGCTTCTCAGTACTGATGAAAATCCCCAAACCATTATGGATGAGTTCTTTGCAAGGAAGAATAGGGAATTTCTTGGACCGGATGGGAAAGTGAAAGAACCGAAGATAACAGAAGATATTCCCTTTATAATTGAAGTTAGTGCGAATATTCCCGCCTTTCCAACCCATACACATGGATTGACCAAACTAGGCATGCCGGAATTTTTGATTGATCATTTTTGTATGGGGCCAGTTGGGAATGGAGGACGTATAAATTCTTCCTATAAGTATTTTACGAAAGCGGAAAATGCCAGTAAGCTTAATGCTATCAAGAACGGTGAAACGGTGAAATTGACTATCACTGATCTGAACCCTGATGCAAAGCCGGGAAAGCTTATTTACTGTTACCGCAGGGTATACCCGGAATTTGAAATGGTAAAACAGGCCTATGATCTTGATGATCCTAATCAAGTCAGTCCTGAAACTTGGTTTGTCCAGATTTATGTTGAAGGAGATGATTTTGCCCTAACCGATGATTATTACAAAGGCGGGATCAAGTGGTAGTATAAATTTATAAACAATTTAACTGAAAAAGGGGATCAAGCTTGTTTAATGTTGGTTCCCTTTTTTTATTTCTGCAAATAAGAAAGGAAAAAATATTATGATTAAAAAAGAAAATAAAAATAATATTCAAGTCGTAAAGGATATGAAAGAATGTTTCCGGTCTTTCCATTTACCTATCAATAAAAATGATGGTGGTAAGGACTTCAGTGTAGTTTTTACCTCTCAAATCTGTAATGATCACGTCTGTGCTTTTGTTGCTGCAATATATTACAAGCAAACGAAATATGTGGCCATTAAGATTTCATTCCGGCTTAGAGTTCCTTCGGAAAAATTTGCTGACATGTGGCGGCTGCTTAACCGTCTCAACTCTATGATGCCACTTTACCATTACTCAATTTGCACATGCTGTAATAGCATGTCACTGGAAGGTGGAATTTTTGTATCTGAAGATTGCCTTCCCATTAGCAAATATAAGAACCTCATCCATGACCTTCTTGAAGACTCGTATCTCTGTATTCCATTAATTATAGCGGTTATAAAAGGTGGAAATCCCGATGAACTCTATTATCAATTTATAAAGGATCATCAGGATATTCTAAAAAAGGAAAACTCCATTTCAAAGGACATTGGACACAAGATTATAAGTGATGTGGAAACGGTTCTTGCAGGGATGCAAATAAAAATAGAAGCGGAAAACAAGCATGATGGATGCTTTATGAATATTCTATGTCCAGAAGGGACTGATTTTTTCTTGCGCATGGGTATTAGAGTAAGTCATGATGACAAAATGGCAATTTTAAATCTTGCGCCATCATTTATTGTGCCCGATGAAAAAATTCCTGTAATGACGGAGTTCGTTGGCCGGATTAATGAAATATCTAGATGTCAACACATGTTCATCGACATGCAATGCAATCGGGTAAACCTTTGCACAGGGATTATGATTGTAGATGGAATAATTGATAAGAATGAATTTGAGCTAGCTATCAATGCCATGATGGCAGGCGGATTTCTTTTTTTCCCAATTATCAAGGATCTAATTTTGTCAAATGAAAGTCTTGAAACTCTGGTTACCAAAATATGCGGCATTGCGAAATGTGATATATAATCCGGGTAGCTGATACACAAAAGGGGGTTCATCTCTCATTAGGGATGAGCCCATTTTTATGGCCATTTCACTGATATCCCAGAAACAAACTCGCTTCCAATCTGTCTTGGCACATAGAACAAATTAATAAATTCAATCAAGGAGGTTTTACTTATGGACACAGAGAAAAATGTTCAAATCAATCTATCGATCCCCGAGCACTACCGCAACCTGCTCAGGAGAATGGCAGCAGAACGGATGATGAGCGATCCGAGCCAAGTAGTCACAGGAGCGTCAATCGCAATGGAATTGCTGCTGGCGGCACTCAATAAAATTGGGAAATTTAATCAAGAAGAAGGAGAAAACAAAAAATGATAACTCAGACTGCTGTAGAAAGACATAATTCCTTATTTGATGCAAATGATTTTTTAAACAACATGTTTGAAACATCTCTAAAGTCAAATGCCGGTGAAATTGAAATCAGAACTTTTAAACCTATAGTGGCATGCTATTTTTTCAACTCCGTACAAAAAGCAGCGGAATTAGCCATCAACCTCTCCAGTAAGGGTCTGGATGTTTACTTTGGCGTTAATCCGAGAACCGGTGGACAAGGGAAAAAAGAAAATGTCCATTATCTGTCATCATTTCACGCTGAGATTGATTACGGCAGTATTGGTCATAAAAAGGAAACGGGATTTGCAAATTATGGTGATACACTGAAAGCAATCAGGGATTTTCATTTGGAGCCGTCTATTGTCATCCATTCCGGTGGCGGCTTTCACTGTTACTGGATTTTAAGTAATCCTTTGCGTGTGGCGGATTACGGAATAACTGTGTTGGAAAATATTAATAAAGCACTGACGCAATCTCTTAAAGGCGATCCGGGTACTCATGATATATCCAGGGTACTGCGTATTCCCGGTACTTTTAATTTCAAGAAACCGGATAATCCAAGGCAGGTTACAATCGTATCAGTGAGTGGCTCGACCCATGAATTTGATGATTTCAAAGAATTACTGGCAACCTTAAAAGATGACCCCATGAAAAATAAACTTAAACCGCAGAAACAAAGTTCACCGTTAAATAATGTTAATACACATATTCAATCTCCGGTAATCAATATTCAGGAAATAGACAAATTATCAATATCAGAAAAAATCAAATCGCTCATCAAAAATGGCAATGACGGTTCTTATCCATCACGCAGTGAAGCAGATATGGCGGTAATAACAGCGTTGGTCAATAAAGGGCTAAGTGAAAATGAGATCAGGGCTATCTTTCAAGCATACCCTATTGGAGAAAAGTACAGAAGCCATAACGCACCGGATAATTATCTGAAGCACAATATCGATAAAGCAAAAGAGATGTCCAACCTTACTGAAGAAGAAATGCAGAATCCTCTTTTCCTATCAGGCGCTATTTCCAAATCCGATAAAGGTTGCCGGTTAAAAACACTGAATTTTGAGGAATACATGGTAAAGAAATTCAAGATAAAAGTGCTCGATCAAGAAAGCGCTTTTTTCAAATACAACGGAAAATGCTACGAACATTGCACGGAAAAGACATTAAATAATCTCTGTCAGAACGAATTAGGCGATTACAGATATCTTTTCAGCAAATCCAGCCTGAACGAACTAATTCATTATGCAATTGGCGACGCTCTGGTAAAAAGTGAAGACGCAAGAGTCAACCAGATTAAATATCTTACCCTGCAAAATGGACTTTATAATTTGGACGAAGGCAAGCTTATAGATCATTCCCGGGATATCTTCACAACCAATCTTCTACCCTATGATTACGATCCTAATGCAACCTGTCCCAGATTTATCCAGTTTCTAAAGGAAATATTTGAAGATGACCAGGAAAAGATAGATTTCGTTCAGGAAGCTGTGGGTTATGCATTTCATAAATCACTACCTACTCCAGCTGTATTCTTTCTTGTCGGCAGCGGAAGCAATGGAAAATCGGTTTTTATTAATACTGTTGCCAGTCTGATAGGAAAGGAAAATACCAGCAATGTCGGCTTTAATGCATTGTCCAATGAATATTATGTCCTGGAACTCTTCCAGAAAATGATCAATATCTCTGCGGAGACTCCTCAAGGGAAATATATCAATACAGATGCAGTGAAAGCCGCAACTGCCGGAGACTGGATCACAGGAAGAGAATTATATAAGCAGCCCATGAAATTCAGACCTTTTGCCAAGCACTTTCTGGCCATGAATAAACCGCCTGTTATAAATGATCAATCCCATGGAATGTGGAGAAGAATATGGATGTTGGAATTTAAAAGGCGATTTACGGAAAAGGATATGGATCGTCAATTAGAAGAAAAATTGACCTATGAGTTATCCGGCATATTTAATTGGGCGCTGGAAGGTTATAAGAAACTAAAGGAAAGGAAATTTGCCCTGAGTGAACCATTATCCATGAAGATGTCCAAGAAAGAATATCGTGATGATCTTACCAGTGACAGCATTGAATCTTTTGAAAAGAAATGCATGAAGAAATCCGACAACCCCAAAGATATGCTCGTATTCAGCAAAACCTATGATTATTATCTGGCATATTGTAAACATGAAGAAAAAACTGACATCCAGGCAAAAAATGATTTTAAGAAAAGACTTATTGATATGGGCTATAAAATAAAAAGCTCGACCAGGTATGGTAATAAAGTTTGTATCTCCAATGCTAACCTGAATTTATAAAAATTATTATGGGGAGGGGAAAATAATGTAATAGCTTTTTTCCCTTCCCCAAAAAAGAAAGGGAGACCGTTTACTTATAACCATTAGATTAAAAAAAGATTAACAAATGCAAGATAGAGGAAATTGATAACTTAAATATTCCATATGCTTAAAGAAAAGATTAACAAGATTAACATAAAAAGCACACATATTCCCAAAAAAATATTAATAATAAATATTATTTAAAAATAAATAGTGTTAAAAAGGATAGAGTTTTTCGTTAATCTTGTTAATCTTACAAGAAATATTTTAAATCATTCCGGAATATGAGCTATTGATCTTGATAAAGATAATCTAAAGTTATTCTTGTTGTTATGATATTGAAATAAATTAATAGTTCTTTCTTTCTTTTTGGGGAAGGAGGAGAAGTCAAAGTAATAATAATTTTAAAAATGGATGGAGTATGATGGTATTCATTGCTTAACTGTGGATAAATTGTCCATGTTTTACCTATCAGAAATTCGGTTTTTATTGCAACAAAATATCAGATGGTTAAAGTTCAATTATGTTGGGCTTCTATAGAGTATTTCTACTTTTAATCTTTTTTGAAATAGAGTAATAATATCTGAAATATCGGAAAAACAATTGGTCAGTATATTAATTTCCCCATAAATAAAATGTTAGATTTGTGAACCATGACTATTTTATTCTCTTACATTAGCGATAAACAAGTTGCAGTAGCAAGTGATGGAAACATTATAGAAAACAGTGCTAATAAGATTGTTTGCAATAACTACGATAAAACATTCCATCTCTACAATCGGATGATTGTGGGTGCTTTTTCAAATAATATGAGTATTGATCACAGTATTTATGGAAGAAGTGTGAGTATTGGAATAATAATGTCTGAGATTTCAAAAAATATCCCAGCACCGACATGTTTTGATAATTTTGTGGATAATTTATCAGAAGCATATAAAACTGTATTAAATAGTATTGAAACATCTGGACCATCAATAGATAATCGTTCTTCAAATATAATACTTGCCGCAAGTAAACATTTTAACGGAAAAGATTTTGAAATATATTGTTTACGATTTACTTTTAATGATGCAGACAAGAAAATCATCCTTTCAAAGAAAGAAAGTCCTTTGATTGGAAATGGGAACTGGTATGTTGTTGCTCCCGATGAAGAATTTTCATGTATATCAAAGGCAATACAGCAAGATTTTGATGCCTTACCTTGTGGACTAACAATAGAGCAAATTGTAAAACGAGGTATCGAAATAGGTGTCAGAACAAGCAATTTACAAAAGGTAAACGGGAAACTTTTGGGAGGCAAAATAAGTATTAAATCGACATATCTATAAATTTTTAAGACAACGCATATAGCAATTACATTCCGCATAACGGTGATGCCAACAATATATTAGAAGATTTTATTAATGTTTGAAAAAATAGAATTTAAAATAGAAGATCAACTCCTTAAATTAGTGGCTGATGCAAAAATGAAACTATCCCAATCTATTCAAAATATACAATACCCTGATGACTTAACAAAAGAAGATGGTAAAACCAAATGGAAGAAGAAATATAAGGAAATAGACAAGTTGAATAAAAATTTGCTCTATAATATATCAGATAAAAATGGTGTTTACGCGCTATATCTTAGGGAAGATAATGATGATTGGACAATTCAGTATGCTGGTCAAACAAAATCCGGGACATCCCGACAAAGGATAAGATCACACATAGTATGGCGCAATAATAATCCAAAAGCTAAGAAAATAACTGGATCAAAATTTGATGAAGTACAGCAAAATATTTTGTCTGGGAAAAAGCTAGGTTTTTCGTTTGTTGAAATTTGTCCCGGATCTTTAAGACATTATATAGAAGAAAATTTAATCAAGGATTTGCATCCACCGTGGAATCTTCATGGTAAAATCAAAAACAATCCAATACTCAATGTTCCATGCTCTACTGACCAGTGATCTCGTCGTTGCTCTCTTACGACCAATGAATCATTAGGCATAGCACTATTGCACGATTCAGTATTTGTAAGTGCTAATCAAAATCAGGTGATATTTAGGTCCCCAATAACCATATACGCATATTACGAATTGAATTGTTCAAGGCAAGATAAACTATTTATCGCTGGTAATTTCTTTTGATCTTCCCACAAAGATTTCAAGACCATAATTTTCAGCACTCCAGCAGGTTATAATCATTCCATAATTTATGGCCAAAATCAGTGGGTCTGGGTAAATACCATGAGTTTCCATAAAGCAGCAAAATATTAAAAACGCACCCCAGTTAGTTTCTTGCCAATAAACCAAGATATTTTCTGTTCACCATGTAACATAATATAAAAATATTATAGGAGGTAACGTTTATGAACAATAAACATGTTTTTGGCACGCAGGAATGGGCAACGCATAATGAAAATCTTATCAGTGGTTGCTCTCATGACTGTAAATATTGCTACGCCAAAGCTATATCAGTAAGAATGAAAAGAAAAACTCCAGAGAATTGGCACGTAGAAGAAGTAAACAGTAAAAAATTAACGAAAGCTTTCAGAAAAAGAGATGGTAAGGTCATGTTTCCGACAACTCATGACATTACGCCTGAACATATCGATGAGTGCATCTATTTTCTCGGAAATATTCTAAAACCTGGAAATGATGTCCTTGTGGTATCTAAACCTCATCTGGAGTGCATTAAAAAGATTTGCGATATGTTGCCGCAATACAATAATCAGATTCTTTTCCGGTTTACCATTGGGTCAATAGATTCGTCAGTATTAAAATTCTGGGAGCCTAATGCACCAAGTTTTGAGGAAAGACTGGAATCATTGAAATATGCGTTTGTTGCCGGATATAAAACCAGTGTTTCTTGTGAACCACTGCTGGATGGAAATATTGATGAACTTGTTGCAGCGCTTTACCCATATACCACCGATTCAATATGGTTAGGGAAAATGAACAATCCGGAGACAAGACTTGCTTTAAATAAAACTAATGACCCTGAAACGCTGACAACAATGAAGCATCTGATGTCTATTCAATCGGAAAATTGGATACAGCAGCTTTATTTACGCTATAAAGAAAACCCCCAAATAAAGTGGAAAGACAGTATCAAAAAGGTGGTGGGTTTACAGATTTCTACGGAAAAGGGGTTGGATGTATAGCGGTAGGTTATACTGGCTAAAGAACCGCAGGTTCCTGCGTATTTCATTATAATCTGGGAATCTGCGATTCTAAATTTTATTGAACAGATTCTTGAACTACCGAAAATTGGTTTTTAAATATCCGGATTTATTCTGGTATTGATGCCGATTTTTCCGTTTCTGGGTAATTTATAGTGATGGTCAAATGTAAATTTCTAAAACAAAATATCTAATTAACAAATAATAATAAACAATAATCAAATAATAAGTATAAATAATAAATGTAATAAATAATTAATAATATCAAATAGTTGCGCTATTTTTTTCTTGACTTCCATAAATTTCTCCGGTAAAGAATTTATCAAGAGTGAATGATTTTATAATTTTTTGTTCTTTTAAATTTGGAGGGAACGAAATGGAATTATCTAAGCATGCGTTGGTTAGACAGCAGCAAAGAGGGTTTCAGGCGGATGATATTGACCTGATCATTGTTTTTGGGACTTGCGTAAAAAGACCGGGTAACATGGTCGAGTATCAGATGACCCAGAAAAGAAAGAAGCACTTTATACAAGCGCTTGATCGAATCACGGATAAAGCGGTTCTTTTAAACGGGGATGAGGGAAAGGTGGTAACGATTTATAATCTTGATAAAAGACGAAGGAAGGGGGAATGATATGGATTACAGTATGGGTTATGATGATGAACCATATTGCCTGTGGCTCAGGATAAAATTTTATATTTTTTTAAAGATGGGGGGCAGCCTATGGAAATATACAATTTTTCACGAAGACCATTGGAAAAAGTGCTACGGAATATCTTTTACTAATAACCGTGATTTTGTAAAACGAACCAAATACGACATGGCGGACATGGATGATGATTTAGAAGTTGAAATTAAAAAGAAGATCTAAATAGCCGAGATGTCGGATTGAGTAATAAATCCGACATCTCCTAATTCTACAGTTTATTTTCAATGGAGGAGCTATGCAGACAATATCTATGATTCACGAAGAAACAATTATTCCTGAAAATAATTATGACGAAATAAAATCAATTATCAGAGATAGATTAAAAGAATGGTCAGACTTGTATGTGTTTGATGATGTCCATCGGCAGATTAAATATAAAACAGAAGGCCCTTTGATACCTGATCATAATTCAAAAATACCAGTATTAATCTTGCTTAGTAATCCTCATCCCCATTCTGTAAAACAAGGCATGTTTTTATCGCCTAACAGAATTGGAAAGGCAAATCCCTTTTGGGATACCCTAAAAGAAACCGGATTTTTCAGCTATAATGGAAAAATTAATGCTGCAGCTATGATTAAGAATGAATATCAAAGTCCCTTCAGGTTTTTTATAGCCGTTCTATTTTCTTTTCCAACGGAAGATCCAACTCATTTGATTGATTTCTTTGGAAAAAAAGAATATGAAAAAATGATTGAAAGAAGCAAGGAAGAAATTAAAAAACTTATTGCAGACAATAAAATTATGAACGTTATCTGTTTTGGTAAGACGCAATATGACTTAGTCAAAAGGTCACATTTTGCCACAAATAACTATATTTCAATATTAAATGACGGTGCGATCATCAAAGATAAAATATGGTTTTCCAATGATATTAGTGTATATTTGACATATCCAACAGGATGGAGATTTGTAAAAAATCATAAAATTTTCAAAAAAGACAATTTAATAAAGATATTCAATTTCATTACCAATCATTCAAAAAATATTTAATGAGGACTTATATGAAAACGAATTGCCCATGTGCAGGTCTAATTCCAGACTGTAATAAGTGCCTTGGAAAAGGTTACTACGAAACTGACAACCTGATAAATAATTCGGAAAAGGCTTATAATATTCCGTCAGAGAGTTTAGAGATAGATTTACCGGCCAAACATAACCAACGCGTTCTAATAAAGTGCGAAAAGTGTGGCGCCTCCATACGAACGGATAGACTTAAAAAACATTTGAAAAAAGTACATAATACTTTATCAGTTATAGAAATTCCGAAATCAAATGTACCAATTGCTCCAAAGTCTGCAGAAACAATTAGGCAGCCAAGTAGTTATAGAAACAAGATTATACCCGGCATATTAGCACCTGTACCAGAGTCATATCTAGAAACAGCAGTAAGGGATATTTTCCCTTTATATGGTAAGGTTTCCTTTGGGTCTGATATGAGCAAAACAGAGATGAAAAATATTAGAGATAATTTTTATAAATTTAAGAGTGTAAATGTTTATCTGTTTTATAAAAACTACACGAGATATAAGGCCACATTGATTGATGAATTCTATATCTATGTTGATGCTAAACCACATCCAAAGCCTTGGGGCTCATGGAATGATATTTTTAAAAATTATTATACTGTAACCGATATTAAAGAGTGCGAAATTCCAGTTACTGATTTCAAGCATTTAAACACAGAAAATCAAATCACAGCCTGTCATAGACCATGCTGGATTTATGATGATTTTTAGTTGTCAAATCCTGCTATATTCAACATTCCCAGTTCTTTTCGGCACTCGTAACAGTAATCATTAATGTTAACTTCTCTCGTCTGTTCTTGAAATATTCTCACCAGCTCCTCCATAGGGTCGAGGCTGTCGGTTTCTTTTTCATCAAATTCTCGGAAACAATTTTTACAAATTTTCATAATATTATCCCTCAATTGTTTTGAGGAATAATATTATACTGTATTAAAAAATTAAATACGTATAATTTATTAAAGAAAATCAAAAATGATTAAGATATTTGTGCTGAACTTCAATAAATATCTATCTGCTAAATGTGCTATTATACACCCCCAGAAACATTCCCAAACGCACCCCAGTTCGTTTCTTGCCCCAGCATTTTTTCGATATTCTTTCCGATCTTTGACACATCTCTGAACAAATATAAAATTAATAAATTTATAAAATAAGTTTCAGGAAGGAGATTACCGCCTATGAAAAAGAAAGTTTTTACTCGACCAGTGTCTATCGTGCTGACCGATGAAATGTTCGACCAGATCAAAGCTATTACAGATCATGATAATACAGCTATCTCAGATTTTATCAGAGATGCGATCCAGGAAAAGCTAAGCGCAGAAAAATCAACTGGCCATAAGGAGGAATAAACCATGAGAAAAAGAACGTACCATACTCCAGTCAATCTGTTGTTAGAGCCAACGTTATATCAGCATCTCAGAACAAGTGCCATTCATGAAAAGGTCAGTATGTCACAGTTAATTCGTGAGGGATTAAAACTAAGGCTCGATCAGATCGATAAAAAGAATAATGCCATTTAAGGAGAGCAAATTCTATGACTACCCAAGTTAATAATAAACCAGCAACTAGAAATACGCCAAAACCTGCTCAACCCAAACTGGCAACCACTCAGGAAAAAGCCGTTAACCAGCTCCGGCAGGAAATTAAAAATCTAGCTAAGTCATTCAACGATATGCAGCAAAAACGTGATACACAAGCTGTTATTGCGATAATACCAAGCGAGCTACTTCTTAAAGCTAATGCATATTTAGTAGAAGTGTCAAAAGACATGGGTTATGCGGTAACATTATCAGATTTGATCCGTGATGCTATTGATGTTTATTTATGGGGCGAAGAAGAAAATAAACGCCTGGAGGAAGAGCGAGAAATAAAGAATTTGGATAAAGAATAAAGTAATTTTACCGGCTATGAGAAGTGAGAATCCATCAAAGCATGGTAATATTTATAGTATTCTTCTGGAGTAATTTCTCCGGAATCTCGGAATTTTTTAAGTTGGTCTAATTTTTTCTCAAAACTCATTTCTTTGTCTGAAAATAATTTATCAATACCCTTTTCAGCTAACATAGTACCACCTTGAATTACCACTTCAGTAACGATTTTTGCTCCAATTTTCTGTGCTGTTCTTTTAGCTGCTATTTTCCCAAATTTTTTTACCAATCCCATTCCTAATGTTTTTCCCAATTGAATCAATACTTTTACCATAATCTCTCCTTTATAGCAGAAAAATAAAGTTACCGAATTATTACCTGTATCAATTTTTTTGATAATTGGTTTTTTACATTTTTTAAGAGCTTGTAAAACATTCATTTCTTCAGATTTTGGGAAAGTATACCCCATTAACATTTTCTTAAATTTACAAATTGATTCTGGTATTTCGTATGTAACACCTATCTTTTGTACATAATCCGGAATCTGACCGCGAATAATTATTTCATGACCGCCAACTTCAGGCGCAATTTCCCCTTCTTTTTCCCGCTTTAAAACTTCAAGTCTGACTTTTTTGAATTCTTCCGAATCGTTTTTCTGTATTTTCCGCCAGCTGCCGGATTTTGGACTTTCTGCTGGTGATTTAATTTCACCGATTATTATCGTATCACCCTTAACAGCAATATAATCAGGTTTACTTGCATGATGAATTCCTTTACCACGAATATCCTTATCTCCGTCAAAGTACTGATAACCATGTGTGGTAAGAGCTTCTTTTGCTTTTTGATAAAATTCTGATTTGCCTTTAATCATCAGTAAACCAACCATGTATTTACGGCAACGGTCGCAAATATACCGTATATATTAAGAATGTCAACGAATAATAACGCATTTATGAGGTTTATTATGTGTGAAAATACCTATAAATACGTCAATATGAAAAAGGTAAAAGACCCTGACAGTCTTCTTCTCGGAAGACGCATTCGTACTTTGAGGAACCTTAAAGGACTAACTCAACAGGAGCTTGGTCATCAGGCGGATGTCGATTATAAGTTCATTGGAGAAATCGAGCGTGGCAACATGAATCCGTCTTTCAAGGTACTAGTAAAAATCGCACGAGCACTTGAAGTTGACATTCCTGAAATTCTCCGCTTCGAACAGGAAATATTAGACTCCAAAGAATTGGAAGCTCGTATTAAATCAATTTTGAAGAATTTACCAGCAGAAAAACTTCAAAATGTTTTGATGCTTCTCCGAGTCCTATATCCTGTCCGTTAATCAAGATATCAGTTCGATTTACTCCGATCATAATTCCGCCAATATTCGTGTCAACATTAAAGACAAGCCATCACTCAAAATAAGCAAGATGTCTTTTATAGACCTGATATTTAAGTCACCGATTCTTACTTCTTTTCTGTTGCTTTTGAAGGCCTGCAAACATCAAGTCTATTTGTTCACTAATTACTTCCTTGATGAACCCTTCAGTACGCCATTTTTCCCATAGCGCATAAAGCGGCATTCCACGGAATAGTGCTTTTTCCATTTCATATTCATGACCATTCTTTGCTGCCTGAGCTTTAGGATCTTTGATTACTCCGATAACATAGATATAATGTGCATCCGTTGGCTCTGGCTTTAAATATTGTAACTGTTTTGCCGTTATCACTGCATGCAAATATTTGAGAAATTCTCTTGAATTTTCAGCAATAAATTTTGATTTTTCTTTGTCCAGTTCGCCATTTTTTACTATTCGATTTAAATCATTTTTATTAACCAAAAGGTTAAGATAGTCGTTAAGAGTTCTATTAGAGGCTAAGTTGGTATCATAAAGTTGCATAATTTCCTTCCATTGATGATGAGCAACAATAGCATCATACTTGGTCGAGGCAAAAGCCGGTATAGTAAAAATAATCATGGTAGACATCATCATAATGAAACTTAGTAATTTTTCCATATAACTCCTCCTGTTTTTTATTTTATGCCCTGTTTTAATTTCTTTTGTTCGTGGGCAAATTTTTACAGTGATAACGGAAACACAGCGCTATCAATATCCCCGTCAATAACAGTGAAATGATATTCCCCAAAATAAATACAATGTCATTCTTGTATAATGCGTATGATAGAATCAGTACCATTCCCAGAAGCAGAATAGTAAAATATGAAATGCTCAGACCAGCGGCACATTTTGTCCGGTATGTTTTGATAATTTGCGGAACGGCGCTAATACACATTATTGCTGATCCTATTATTCCCAATGTTTCAAAAAATTGTGTTGCGTTCATACTCTCTCCAGAAAATAAAAAAACCTCCCTTGAAATGAAATATCCACTTCGTGGGAGGCTAACTTTTTCAAACCTCGTAGGGTCTGCAATGCTTATCGGTAAAACAAACATGCAGGCATAATTGTAACTGAAATTAATCGTTCTCCATTTCTGTCTTGTCGTTTACCTGTGGCATTATTTCATCAAGAAAAAACCAACCCGCTGCTAATTCCTTACCACTGTTTCTGGTAAGAGCATGCAAGAAAGGTTCTTTAACTGCTCTTCCGTAAGCGTAGATGCCAAATTTATTGTAAATATCAGGAATAAATATTGCCCGCCTTTTACCGAGCAGAGCAAGAATTTTATCTCCTGCTGATGGTTTTGGAAATACAATGGTCATATACATTCCCGCTTATTACACTGTTCATTTGCCTCAAAATAAAAAAGGCCTCCAGAGTATTGCTGATTTACTCAGGAGACCAACTTTTTCAGATCTCATAGGGCCTGTCCATCTTTACCTTAGGTAAATTCACAAGCAAGATTTTAAGTATGTATACTGCTTGAGAGGGGAGATGTCAAAGGAATTATTTTAATTTTTTGTTATATCTACAAATAAACAATGTCGAACATTTAGCTCAAGCGATTTACCTTAAGCAAGTATTAGACGATTTTTTTATATGCATTTACTATCTTAGTGATTACCTGACAACAATTATCAATTACTTCATCTTCAACTTTATTACATTCAATATAAATTGGGAAATATGGCAAATTCCGTTCAAACCGAATATCTTTTAAGCGTAGGTTTGTTTCAACAAACTTGCTAGTCCTATTTATTGTATCCGTTAATTTCCATTCTTCACTAAGCTGAATCCATAAAGGGGTATCACAATTATTTCCCCATGCTTCAAGATTAACGTCCAATGCAATTGTTAATTTTTCAACTTGTGCATAACGCCTATACCCCCATTTCTGGGGGGTAGTTTTTAATTTCTGAGTTGAGAGGTTTATCTGCTGGCTTAATTTATCCACAACTTTATCTATTATGCGATAATATGAGAGTATCCTCCGAGGTATCTCTGGAGAAAGATCATGCTGCTGTATAGGAAGAAAAGAATCTTTATCAATAGCTTTACATAAGCCTATTAACTGATCTAGGTCTGATGTTGTATTATTTTCATCTTTTTCAGCAAGTGCTGCTCTGATTTTTTTTAATAATTGGTCCCAACTCAAAATAATAACAATACTGTTCTTATCTTTTGTAAAAATATAATCATCATTCTTTATATAACTACACTTTTCTTCATTTAGAATATGCTCGATTCCATTAGATAATGAAATGCGCCTTACCGGAGGGCAAATAAATACCAAAACGCCGCCTTTTTTTTGTATTCTTTCCAAATATCCCATTGGCTGATTCTCAGTTAGTGAAGCCCAAAATTTTGTTTCAATTATTATTCGCTCAATATTTTCATCATTAAAACCTGAAATATCAGGACGTTCTTTGTTTACACCAATATTCTGCGAAACATAGTGTAAATCTTTATAATTTGTTGAAGTCAAATCGCTAATATATTCCTCAAAGGCATTACTAGCTTGTTTTGATTTATTTAAAATAAAAAGTAGGCTTTCTGATGCAAGATACTCAACAGATCCAATAATTCGTGAATAGAATTTTCCTAAAAGTGTCATTATTTGCTCCGTTCTGGCAATGTTCCAGCTCGTAAACGAGCTTCATATGTACCATTTTCATGAACACGATTAATAAGATTAGTTTCTTCAATAGTTTTATCCATTGTCCAATATACCATATCTTTATACTTGTAATAGATCTGTTCACGAGTATAAAAATATTCTTTATAACCCTGTGTATTAATAAGTTTAACAAAATCAAAGAATACCGATTTATCTATTGCATCTTTCAGTAACGTGTATTCGTGTGGCCATGTTTTTTCATATGTTTTTGCGAAAATCCACTTTGCGCTTTTAATGAATTTTTCTATATCTTCCGTCAAATTATTCTCCTTTGCTCAAAAGGTTCTCTTGACTAAAAGTCAGAGGGGTTGATGTTATAAGCGCTATTCTCAAGCGCCAAATTATAAGATCGCTTTCTCCAACACAGAAAATATTTCTCTTTCCGCCTCCCTTACACCTTCTCCATTTTTTCTGTCTTGCCAATACCCATTTTCATTCTTCAGGATTCGGAACTCATTTTTTATCTTTGCATTGTTTAAATTTTGGAGAATTGGCTTTAATGAAATGGCAAAGGTCAATTCCTTTGTTGGATCGTTACTGAGATGTTCCCAGATGCAATTATAGCCTCTTTTCTCAAAAAACCGAATAGCCGTTCCAACTATAAAATCTGTATCCAATTTGTTGTAATGCGGCGAATTTGAGGTAAATGTATTGCGCTGTAATTCACTCACACCACGGAAAAGAGTTCCTTTGGTTATGAAAGTATCCTTGAGTCCTGCCATTCCTACATAGATGCAAATTCTTCTCTTACTGTCCTTTTCTGCGAACCAGCCATATATACCTGGTTGAGGTTGAACAGGAGAATCCGGATTTTTAAAACTAACCATTTTTTATTCCGCTAACAATGATTATATAATCTATTCTTAACTTTTATACATGATCGACCCGTTCCCTTATACATGCTACCAGCACCTTCAAATCGTCTTCTTTTAATTTCAGCAGGAAATTCAGATCAGCGTCAGTCTTCAGTAGTTTCTTGAGTATCTCCAGCAGTCCAGTCTTGTCCATATCAGCATTTTCCTCTTCAGCGTCAAATAATCAGGGATAAACCGCATCCACTATATACATTAATAATAAAGAAACAAAACCAGTTCCCTCAAACTGTTTTTGAGAAAGGAGGTAGTTAAAACGCGGTAAGAATAAGTCAAAGTTTCCATAAAATCAATAAGTAATCATCAATTATTTTAGAAAGGAGAATCATCAATGCTTAATCAATGCGTACTAACCGGCAACCTGGGTGCTGATCCGGAGGTGTTCTACAATCCGGAAGGCAATCCCGTAACGTCCTTCAACATCGCCTTTCATTCATCCAAAAAGAAAACAGGATGGATCAAGGTGGTCTGTTTTCACAAACTGGCGGAAACTGCATCTACGTACCTGCATAAAGGCGCAAGAATAGCTGTGGTCGGCACTTTAGACCAGCAGAAATGGCAAGGCGACGATGGACAAAACAGAAGTTCATTTCAGCTTATCGCCAACAACATTGAATTTATCAAAACCGATGGAAGGGGTTTCAAAAACGGTGAAGCAACCGTGGAAGCGATCAATGACGAAGTGCCTTTTTAAAATCCGGAAGGAGAGATTTGCTCATGTTAACAAAACCTACAATCAAACTGATTATCAAGGCGGCGGAGATAATCGCTTCAATTACCATCGCCGCAATAGAAATCATTACAGGGAGGAAGAAAAATGACAGCACAGGAAGCAGTAAAGAGAAATGAAAAAGCGCAGCACCTGAGAACCTGGCAGGTTGATGATGTCTGGTTCTATGTAGAAAGCGAAGACGGAAAAATCGCCTATAAATGCTGCATCTCGGATGAAGGTGATTATTGCAATTGCGGTGACTTTGCCACACGATCAAAGAGCGATCCCAGTTTTAAATGCAAGCACCTTCTGGCGGTAATGAATTCCGTTCCGAGAAACCAGGTTTTGGAAGCGCAGTTTCTGGAAAAAAGAAAACCGAAACTCGATGAAAGATTCATCAAAACCATCGACGGAAAGGAATTTGCTATTTATGCTGGTCTGCTGGATCTGGCTCACCAGAAAAACCTGATCGGAATTGATGTGGAGCTCCTGCAATATCCCACCAAGGACAATGACCATACAGCAGTCTGCAAAGCTATAGTAAAAACAGCTACCGGAAATTTGTATATCGATGTGGGAGACGCCAATCCGGTCAATTGCAATTCCAAGGTATCCAAACACCTGATCAGAATGTCTTCGACCAGAGCTAAAGCGAGAGCTTTGAGGGATATGACCAATATCGGAATGACCTGTCTGGAAGAACTGGGCGATCTGACCGATATCATCGGAGATGATGATAATAAGAAAATACCAATATCAAAAGACAATGTCCGTAAATTCCCGAAACAGATAAAATCTGTATCCAAACCGGAAAACGGGAATGGCCAGAAAGTGGAGGCAACTGCGGAAAACCAGCAGGTAAAGGACAATGTTGTTCCCATGAACAAGAAAGATAACGCTGCGGAATCAGCCAATCAACAGGGAATCGCAACAGGGAATGAAAAAGCAGAGGTAAAAGGAACCAAAGAAGCTGAATCCAAACCTGCTGCCGGTAAAGCTAAGAAGGACAAAGCTAAAGGCAACGGAAAGTCCAAACCGGAAACAGCGCCCAAGATGTCTGAAGCGCAGAAAAACGCCATTTACAATCTTTCCCGCAGAAGGGGCATCTCCATTGAGGAGCTGGAGAAGACAGCAACCAGTTCCTACGGCGTTTCCGTGGAAATGTTATCTTCAGCGGACGCATCAGCTTTTATCCGGACATTGCAGCAATCAGCTTAATTCACAATCCCTTTTACATATTCCACAATTTTTACCAGCAGCAAATTAATCCACAGGACAGGACTGCATTTTCAGGGATTGGTGCGTCCTGTCCTTTCATTGAATATTAAATAAGCGCAGGAGCCTGCGTATTTATCAAGGAGGTATTTATTGAAATGGAACTGCAAGAGCTAAGAAACACCCCTCATCTATCAGCATCTTCCATTAACGATTACATAGACTGCGGTCTGCTCTATAAGTTTGGGAGAATGGATAAAATTCAATTTGAAACCATACCGGATACATTAGTGTTCGGAACGGTTATTCATCTTGTTCTGGCGGAATTCCATATGCGCCGGATGATCGGGGAAGAAATGACCATTAAGGAAATGCACGAGTTCTTTGAAAAGGAATGGAGGGAAGCGGCGGAAGGAAGGGAGGACATCAGATACAGCGAAGGAAAAAGCTTTGAGACATTACTGCTGGAAGGAAAAGAATTATTGACCACCTTTTACCATAAACAGGCGGAAAACAGATTCAAGGTGCTGGCCATAGAGGAACCCTTTTCTTTTACCCTGGATGGTTGTCCTGTGCCTATTATCGGAGCATTCGACCTGATAGAGGAAGACTCAGCAGGCACGATTATTGTCACTGATTTCAAAACATCCGCCAGAGCTTATTCCCGGGATGAAGTAGATAAGAATTTTCAATTAACTCTTTACCAGATAGCAGTCAAGAAAATGGGTTATATCGATCGGGAAATCCTGCTTAGGTTTGACTGTCTTATCAAGACCAAAACTCCCAAATTTGAAACCTATTACACAACCCGCAGTGAGAAAGACGAAAAAAGGGCAGTCAAAAAGATCGTTGAAGTCTGCAAGGGTATTTCCAGCGGTGTTTTCATTCCCAATGACAGTGCCGGCAACTGGAAATGCAAGAATTGTCCGTTCAAGAAAAACTGCGATGAGTATCTGGAGAGGTGAGCCTATGATTACAGCGGAAATACTAAACGATACCCAGGAGTATCTTACCCTGGAGAGGGGAGAAACAACCAAAAGGATTCTCGACATTGGATCACTGATGAGAAAACACTCTCCCCTGGAAGTAATAGCCTTTCTTCAGGACTACATCAGGGAAAAGCAGAAAGCTTTAAAAAGTCTCATCCTGATGGACAAGAAGCAGATCAAAGTAGATGAAACCGTGGGCGCTATCTTCAGGCTGCATATGGCTATAAGTCTTCTGCAGGAAGCTATAAATCCAATTGAAAACAGAAAGGAGGTGAAAAACATTGTCCGGTTTAAACAAAGAACAGGAAAAAGCGGCAAATTTTCTCACCGGAATTGCGTCAGTAATCGCAGTTCCCGGATCAGGCAAGACCCGCACCATGATGGAGAGAATAGGGAAATTGGTTATGGAGCATGATGTGGCGCCGGAAAATATCCTTGGTCTTACCTTTACCCGTAACGCAGCGGAAGAAATGAGGCAAAGATTAGTGCCTATTCTGGGGGAGAAAGCATCCAGAGTGACCCTATCCACAATTCATTCCTGGTGCCATTATGTCCTGAGAGCGGAGGGAAGAGTATTTGAAATACTCTCCGGTAAGGAGCAGCTTATATTTATCAGAAACATCATGAAGCAGCTGAGGGTAAAGGACCTTTCCATCGGCATGGTCTTAAGCGAAATCAGTCTATCCAAAAACAACCTTATCTCCGTTGATGAATTCAGAACTCTATATGATGGAGACAAGACCATGTTAAAAGTTGCCGATATTTACGAAACCTATGACAGGGAAAAAGCTAAAAAGTACCTGCTGGATTTTGACGATTTACTGGTCGAAACTTATCATCTTTTGAATAACCATTCAGAAATAAGAAACAAATACGCGGAAAGGTATATTCATCTTTTAGTAGACGAATACCAGGACACCAATCCGGTGCAGCTGGAGATAATCAAGACTTTAATTAATGGTTTCAGTAATGGGTCAAGCTTTTGGTGCGCCGGAGATGACTGGCAATCCATTTATGCTTTTACCGGTGCATCAGTGGGCAATATCCTCAATTTTAACCGGATATTTGAAAACTCGAAAATATTCATTCTCAATCTCAATTACCGTTCCACTCCCCAGATATTGCATGCCTGCCAGAACCTTATCCAGTATAACCAGCGAAAGATCGAGAAAACCTTAAAAACCGGCAACAGTGACGGAGAGGAGGTAATAGTCCTGGAAGCGTCATCCGAAGATGGGGAAGCGTTGAATCTGGTGAATGAGGTTACGGAACTGGTGGGGAAACAGGGTTATGATTATCAGGATATAGCAATCCTGTACCGGGCTAATTTCCAATCCAGGGTGGTGGAAGAAATCTTTTCGCAGCACAAAATTCCCTACTGCATCCAGAACGGACTTAATTTCTATAACCGTCCGGAAGTAAAAAACCTGCTCGATTATCTAAGGGTAATCTCCAATCCGTTATCCGAAACAGGGGATGAAGCATTATTGAATATTCTGAATATCCCCAATAGATACATCAGCAGGAAGTTTACCCAGGAGCTGGAGGAATTTTCCCGGAAGAAGAACATTCATCTTTACGAAGGGCTTAAATCCATGGGAATAGACTTGCCCTATGTCCGGAAGAACGTGAAAGGGTTTATCTCATTAATTGATCCATTGACGGATTACTCAACTAACATGAATCCGGCGGAAATAATCGGAATATTGAGAAACAACCTCGATTATGACCGTTATGTTACGGATGAAGACATTCCCTCTCCTGATGACGCCAAGATTCAGAATTTAAACCAATTGCAATTAGCGGCAGCCAGATACCCCAATATTCAATCCTTCCTAGAATATACGGAAACCTTTCAGGAGGAAACGGTCAATGATAAGGAAGGGGTATCTTTAATGACTATTCATAAAGCTAAAGGTCTGGAATTTCCGGTGGTCTTTGTCATCGGACTGGTGGAAGGCATAACCCCCACGAAAAAAGGAGACATGGAAGAAGAAAGGAGGATCGTCTTTGTGGGCATATCCAGAGCTATGAAACTGTTATATTTGAGTTACAGCCATACCTACATGAACCAGCCATGCAGGAAATCAATCTTTCTGGATGAGATTATGGGCATCAAGGAGCAGGATAAATAGCAATTAAAACCATTTATAGTTATCTCCACGGTGAGACAGGTCAACAATTAATAAAGTATAAGGGAAGGAATAAACACCTTCCCTTTTCTGTTTAAGAAAGAAGGAGATGCCAATGAACGGAAGGCACGATAAAGTTTACGTCAGCCTTTACTGTAAAATCTACACGGAGAATTTCAGCAATGAGATGATCGGCAGGCACGCCACAGGGAAGGACATTTACAAATTCCTGCTGAAAGATGCCAAATGCTGTCTGCCTCTGAAGGGCGACTGCAATCTCTGGTATCTCGGATGCAATGAGAAGTTTGGAAACATCATTTACAAGGAAAGGGTCTGGAGCTGGCATTACGGGGAATCGTCATTTGACCGGGTGCAGGAGTTTATTGACTTAGTTTACCAGGATGGCCATTTCACCAGAAAACAGCATCAATATCTATCGGAGAAGATAACGGAGGGCAGGAATATCGGAGATATGTATCAGATTTACGGTTATCTCGCACAGAAAAACAAACAAAAATCAATCACAAGAAAAGGAGAAAGAAAACATGTCATACAAAATAATGTATTTCCGCAATGCGGAGCAAATACTCAAAGAAAAGAAGATGGTCAAGGAAGTCAAACTGGTCATGGAATATCTCCATGAATGCTTATACGGAACCGGCTATAAAGGCGAACTGCTGCGTCAGGCCTTAACGGAAATGGACTGGAGACCTACGGGTGATTTAAACATTCTGGATGGCAGGAGATACTTTTACAAGGGATTCAAGAACAGGGTAGCTCTGGATGGCAGCTTTACCAGCTATGAATACATTCAGGACGCTCTATTAAGATTGCAGGTAGGTTATGATAAAAAGAAAATCGATCTGGGAATTGTCATGATTACAGCTCAGAGAAGCGAAAAAAGCAAACTGGGGAGTACCGAAGAGCTGGTTTCTCAGGAAATCGAGATGCTGCATCCCACGATCAATTTGCCGGTAACAATAGTCTTGTTTGACCTGGGAAAACCTGGAGAGCTTTATGAGGAGAACAGACAAAAGCAGGAAAAAGCCAAACAACCGGACAATCCGGTCAATGATCAGAAGCTGATTGATAAATATCTTCATGGGGATTCCGCAAATCAAAAAGAACCGGAAAAAGCTGGCACAGAGGCAAAGACCAGTTCCAAAGCTCAGGGGAAGAAGAAATCAGCTTCTAAAACCAAAAAAGAAGCCCTTCCTGAACAACAGGCGGCTTAAATCACTGATTAACGGAGGTGATTTATGGCCTATACCCCGGAAATGTCTTTGCAGTCATCCCGGATATTGAGAAGGATAGCCTGGGCCAATGGTAAACCAATGACGAAAACCATAGAGCTTGTTATGAAGAGCATTACCATGTTTATCGATCCGAAGAAAATCTGCGCCAAATGCAAAGACAACTCCATCTGTAAAGAATGCATATTCAGCGAAGAAAATCATAAGTCCTGCAACCAAGTCTTTCAACAATAACCATCAAAACATGGGAGCCACCCGTCCGCTAACATGGATACGCACCCTGTAGAGCCGTCAGGGGAAATATAATGCGTCAGGCGGTGAAAGACGCATCTCCCATACTCAACTCAATTGGCATATCCGGAAAATAAAAAACTAATACTAAAGGAGGCTGCATAAATGAATGCAATTGTATTTGAATGTCTGGGAATAACCGGATCGTTGATCATATGTGGCAGTGTTATTCCTCAAGTTGTCAGAACATACAGAACTAAAAGCGCACGAGATCTGAGCATTACCTATCTCATGACATTAATGACCGGATTAATAATGCTGACAGCTTATTCGGTATATATCCGTGATCTTGTGTTTATCTTCGGAAATACCCTGTCCATTTTATCCATAGGTATCTTGATTGGCCTCTGGAAACGATATTATTTCAGGAGCTACATGACTGGAATTAAGCAAAGAACCAGATTATGAAGAAAGGAGAAATAACGTATGAGCAATATAACCTCATTAAACAGCGTCTTTGACAGGGTTCATCAGATGTCGAAGAACCACCATGATGAATTTATAAAAGTAAAAGAAATATCTTTTGAAAGTCTGGAGATGATCTCCGTCAGCAATGAACCTCACAGATTGAAAACAATAGCACAGCAGTCCATATCCACCAGACTGGGAATACCTTTCCATTACCTAAAGAAATGTCCGGCGGATATACAGCGGTTAAACCTCAATTACTGGTTAGCACATGAAAGGAACGATGAACTGTTTTTCCGGTTTAACGGAGATGATGTACGGGCAATATTTACCCCCAGGTATATACCCACGGATAATGTTGAGGTATTGGATAAACTGAAATCAATGTATTACCCCCTTGATACAAAAGTGCAGAGCTCCGTTGACGATGAATTTATGATGGTGAACATACCGGATGGAAGACAAAGTTTTATGGTAAATGGCGATAAGATGACACCGGGAATATCAATATCGAATTCGGAGGTGGGACTCGCGTCCCTCTCCATAGCTGCGTTTGTCCTGAGACTGATATGCACCAACGGGATGATTTCCAAAACTCAGGTAAGCGCTTCCTACAGGCACATATCGGGGAAGATATTAAATGAACTCCCGGGAGTCTTGAATAATATTTCCGATGAACTGGGCAGAAAGAAAGACCAGTTTCGATTATCTATGGAAAGCAAAGTGGAGCACCCGGATATGACCGTCAGCAGTTTCAATAGCCAGTTTCAGTTAAACAAAGAAGAAAGAGAAGCTGTGGAATGGGCACTGCCTCTGGAATATGGAAATACTATGTTTCACATAGTTAATGTTTACACCAAAGCGGCACAGTACAAAGAATTATCAGCGGAAAGCGGGTATAAACTGCAGAAGGTGGGTGGAACGATATTGGGGATGGTGAAGTAAAAAAAGTATTGTCGGGTCAGTTCATAATAAATTGGGAAAAAAGATGAATTATTTGAACTGACCCTTTTGTTAATATTAGCATAAGATAATGATATTATTTGCATTATTAATGTATTGTATGTTGACTTCACTGTAAAATCTTGATTCTCCGAAAATCAAGATTTTTTCTTGTATCTTTTTTTACCCAGAGGTAATATTAGGATAGACTTAGGTCGTTATTTATGATATGTAGCTCGTCAAAATTCATATGTGGAAGTAATAAATGCCTAGAAATATATTGCTGGTAGAACCAAACTATCCTACTAAATTTCCACCTCTTGGTCTGATGAAAATATCAGCCTATCATAAAAAACTGGGAGATAATGTTCATTTCATTAAAGGGTTTGATAAAGAGATTCCTTACACATTCTGGGATAAAATATACATTGCAACATTGTTTACTTATAACTGGAAAACAACAATAGACACAATTAAATTATACAAGGATTTGGTAAGAGGAGACATATCAAGAATTGTTGTTGGTGGAATATTAGCTACGTTAATGTCTGAAGAAATATGGAAAGAAACTGGAATTATTCCCCATAGAGGTCTTTTGAAAAGCGCCAAAGACCTAGGAGAAGACAGTGACTTAATAATAGAAGATATGATTCCAGATTATGAATTATTTAACGAATCGTCTCATGAATACAATTTAATCTCTGATAGTTATTTCGGATATTCAACAAGGGGATGTATTAGAAAGTGTTCATTTTGCGGTGTTCATAAACTGGAACCTGATTTTCTTGAATATAAAGACATAAAACCTTATGTAAATTCAATAACACAGTTGTATGGTATTAAACATAACCTTGTTTTATTTGATAACAATGTGTTGGCTTCGGATAAATTCGGCAATATTATTTCTGATATTTGTGACCTTGGCTTTAAGAAGGGAAATAAAAATAGAGATAATACAAAATGTTATGTCGATTTTAACCAAGGTGTAGATGCGCGAAAAATAACTGAAAATAAATTTAAGCTATTGTCAAAAATAGAAATAAACCCACTGAGAGTTGCTTTTGACCATATTAAATTTAAAGATACCTATATAAGAAGTGTTAAGTTAGCCGCTAAATACGAAATACGTAACCTTTCAAATTACATATTATACAATTATAATGATTGCCCTGAAGATTTTTGGGAAAGATTAAAAATAAACATAGACTTGAATAAAGAATTCGATTTAAAAATATATTCTTTTCCTATGAAATACATCCCTCTTAATGCAAAGGATAGAACATTTATTGATAAGAACTGGAACTGGCAATTTATCAGGGGAGTACAAAGAATTCTCAATGTAATGAAGGGTGCTGTCATGCCTAAAGAAGATTTTTTCTATCGTGCTTTTGGAAAAACAAAAAAAGAATTTATAGCAATTCTTCATATGCCAGAACATCTGTTAATGAGTCGAGGACGGGAACCTCAACCGGAAGAAATCGAATGGTTTACAAAGTTTGATTCTCTTAAGAAAAATGAAAGAGAAGAATTTTTGAATATTCTTTGCGAAAATAAAAGTCAAAAGAAGCTTATTAATTCAATTTCTAAAACTAATAATAGGAAAATTAAAACCATTCTGCATTATTACATTCAAAAGGAACACCCTTTACCACTGCTTGATAATATAATTGACTAAGGAAATTTACGATGACTAGAACTAAGAATAAAAGAAAATCATCATTTAAAGCTGGAATGTATTTATTGGAGAACCTGACCTCAGGTATGTATAATGACCCGCTAACAATTTATCGAGAATATATACAGAATGCTGTAGATTCTATTGATATACGGTTAATCAATGGAACACAAGTTCCAACTTCAGTCCACATAAATCTTGATCCCTTTAAAAGGCAAATAACAATAAGAGACAATGGTGCTGGCATATCTTCAGAAATAGCGGAAGAAGTCCTGAGTAGTATTGGTGGTAGCAATAAAAATGATCGAACACTCAGGGGGTTCCGTGGAATCGGGAGACTTGGTGGTATTGCGTTTTGTGATAAGGCCATATTTAAAACAAAGGCATCAGGCGATGTTATAGAGTCTACGCAGGTATGGAATTGTCTTAAATTAAGACAACTAATTGATACAAAGAAAAACTCCTTATCATTTAAAGAGTTTTTTGACACCGTTACTGATTTTTCTCAACAAAATGGTAAAAGATCCGATGATAGTTACTTTGAAGTAACATTAGAAGGTGTATCAAGTTTTAGAAATCACATATTTGATATAGAAACAATAAGCTGTTATTTAAGCCAAGTAGCTCCCGTTCCATTTAATTATAAAGTTTTTTTACATGGGAAAACCATTGACAATTATCTCCGAGAGAATCTTAATTCTTATAGATCTTATGATATTTTTCTCAATAATAATAAGATCTATAAACCGTACATAAGCGACATTAAAACATCCATGAAAAAGGGGGGCAATGATAAAATTGAGGACATTAGATTTTTCAAAATAAAAGGGCCAAATGAAGAAACCTATGCTCATGGATGGTATGGGTGCCGAAAGGACTTACTGGGTTCAATAAAAAAAGGAGAACGATATGCTGGAATCCGTGTAAGGGTCGGTAATATTCTCATAGGTGATGCACATCTATTAGACAGGTGTTTCAGGGAAGAAAGATTTAATGGTTACATGATTGGTGAAATTCATGTGGATTCACCCGATTTAATTCCTAATAGCAGACGGGATGATTTTATTGATAATCAAACAAAGACAATATTCTATAATGCCGTAGAAAAGGAAATAGGGTTAGCCATTTCCAAAGAAATTAGATTGATATCCAGGGTTAAAGCTGACGCAGTGTATGTGGCGAAACATCCACATTCAGATGTGGTTATTAATCAGGATAAAAATAAAATTAGCACAAATGTTAACCACTCTATTAGTTTTAAACAAAAAGATATTTTGATTAAAATAAAATCTATTTGTGGCAATTGTCCTCAGCACCATAGTATTTCAAATATTATTGAAGGGATTGAGTCGGTGTAAATATAAAAGTGGTTTACAGAAGAGATTAATCATCCAAAGCTTTTATAAGCCTATCAATACGAGATTTTATTTTTTCAAGCTCAAATTTACATTTGTTAAGCTGATTTTCTGGCATTATTTTAAAATCATTTTTTAAATCTGGGTCATAAATTTGTGTGCGAAAAGCATTTAATCTTTTATAGATAACATTGTCAGCTCCTCTGGAGATCGCTCTATCCATACAGGTATCCAGAGAATTTGGCGTTGTTATGAATTTCTTTAATGTTTTTCCTCCTATCTCGGCTATTTTTTTTACTTTATCACGAACATCAACTGCCTTTTCAATTTCCCCTTTTTTTATTTTTTCGACAATCACCTTATCGAACTCAGGATACTCCTGTCTCCGTTTGGCTATCTTTGTTGACTTCAAATATTCATCGTAGTAGCTCCATCTCTGAACATCAGTATCATTGTTGTCAATCATAAATTGATAAACATTAATTAGATGCTTTATATTTTTTGACGAAAGACCCATTTCACTTGCCATTTTATCAGGGTTAATATTATGCTTTTTAACTCTTCGCCACACATAGCCAGCCTGTTCATAAGGAGACCAATCTTTTCTTCCTATAATATGGTATTCACCAAGGAGTGCAAAAATTAAATCCTCTCCCATATCTGACGGCAGCAAACGACATTTTATCTTCCCCCATTTTATGGGATCTACTTTAGAAAGAATTCTATATGCAGCAAGTCTACTATTCCCCTCCAGAACTAAAAAATCTCCATCGCGAACGAGTAAAGGGTCTGTAAGACCGCCATTAGCCTTGATGGATTGTATAAGTTGCTTAACATGATCCATGGATGATAGACGTTCTTCTATTTCATCTTGTGAGGGATCTCCGTTCCCAGTGCAAACAATAGAATAAATTCTTGGATTTTCAGGATAATATTGTAAATCAACGTTTAGTAGCACACAGTCTTTATATGGTATTTCTTTACCTTTTAAAGTTATACTATCTGCCATTGCTGTCCCCCCTGTGCATTAAATTACTTTATATTAAGAATATTTTTTATTATTGTTCCAAAATCATAAGACATTTTAGTTTTATAATAACTTAATGAAATATCCCCTTGTGCGAGTTGTGCTGCCAAATGTTTCCCTTCTAGTAGAACATCCACCCACTCATCAATTGAATCCTTCATAATCAGATTATATATAACACATTTTTTCTTTTGCGATATGCGATGAATTCTGTCCTGTGCCTGAAGATAGTCATCAAGACTGAATGTCCTGTCATAAAAAATCACATGATTTGCTGAGGTAAGGGTCAATCCCTCTTTAGCTGCCCCCGGTGTTGCAACAAGAATGCGAATATTGTCTTTTGTTAAAAAAGATTCTATGGACTTATTTCTTTGTTCAATGTTCAACTTTCCATGTATTTTACGAGCGCCATACTTTTTAAGCTCCAATGTAAGCCAGTCAATATTTTCAGTAAAAGCTGACCAAACAATGCACTTTTCATTGTTTGATATGATATCATAAATAATGTTTTTAAGAGATTCCAATTTGCCAGGTTCATTCTTATATCCATCATCAATTAGGGCTGGGTTAGATGCTACTTGTACAAGCCTAAGCATCCGTTTTAGAAACTGTTCAGAATTGTCCTCGGAAGGTACCCCCTCCTTTATTACTATTGCTTTGGTTTCTTCACTAATTTGGCGGTATAATTCGTATTGACATGATTCCCAGTCCGTTTTGATTTTTCTTATCTCTTTTTCTGGTAATTCTATAATTCCGCTTCGTTTTGTTTCACGAACAGTAAAATGCGAAATACGGTCAAAAATACCCTCAACATAGTTTTCAAAATTTACCTGCAATCCGGTATCTTCACTTAACTCATTTGACAAATCAGCATTACGTTTGAATGAATTAAAATCACTTCCCAGACTGTTGCCTTGGTCTAAAAAAAAGATTTGGGCCCATATGTCATATGGTCTATTAGCAACCGGTGTACCTGTCATAATGACTCTTTTCTTAAACAGTGGTGCTAGCTCAAAAAATACTTTTGTTAGGCTCGAATCAGGATTTTTAATTTTTACTGATTCATCAAGAATGACAGCAACATTTCGTGACCTTAAAAATAGTTTAAATCTTTCATATTCACTGAGAACCATTTCATAATGGCAGAGCATGAGTCGAGAAGGACTATTAAATACATAATAATGTGATTTTTTGTTTTGAGTAAGAAGTTTTGGCTTCATAAAGGTATGTGACAAAAACTCTTTTTCCCAATTATATATAAGGGATTTTTTTGCAACAAATAAAACAGTATCAATCATTTTTTTTTCAAGCCAATACAGCATTAAATCAATTGCTATTTTTGATTTACCCAGTCCCTGTTCGTGAAATATAGCTGAATACTCAAGTTCACATATGGATTGTACCGCATCGGTCTGATATGGGAATGCTTCAAGTTTAGAATTCAGTTTAGGCTCTTTTTTTAATATAATTTGTTGCATAATATTTTACATAGCGGAATATTTTTGTTGGTTTATGAAAATCATCCCTAGAGTTTTTCCAGTACAATAATCTCTACATTGTACACTTTATTTTGTATCTTTAACTTCTGTAAAAATGATTTTGCACATCGTACTAAATCCCAAGGCACGGCCATGATTAAAATTGAATTATTTGCCAAGGAGCATCTGTGTAAAAATGCTTCTAATTGACTTTTTGTATGTCTGTTTTCAACGTCTCGAGCTGTTTTTGCCTCTCCAATGATAAATGCGGTGCCCGATGAATCAGGCACAAAAACGTCAGGTATAAAATTATTAATTACCGGGGGTTTTTTACTCGGCGGGTTCTCAGGAAGGTCTGCAAGTATATAACCTGGATCTCCATTTAGGTGGTTAATGCATATCCATGTGACCAGTGCTTTTACAAGTTTAGTATGTGATTCAGATTCACTCACGAATATTTACACCTATTTAATAATTATTTCATCGCATAAATCCTGGATATTTTCTTTTGCATCAATAATTATATCTCTTTCTTCCTGTGCATCTTTGTCTCTCAATTTTTTTATTTCATCAAGAGAGATTACACCAATACGTCTAGAGATCTCTTTTGCAAGCTCCATCAATGTTGCATCCTGTAATGTTGAGGTGGCAGTAGGTGTATCTAGGATTTTTATTGCTTCCTCTATATCATCTTTTAAAAATATTTTCAGGGCCTTTTCATTTTTAAGAACACGAGGCAATTTGCGAACTAAGAGCAATGGATATATTTTCTTTTCATGGATCCAGCGGGCAAAATCTGTTTTGGTAAATTTCCCCTCAAGCAGTGCCGTTAAAATGTTTTGTTTCTGCAATTCGACAAAGGCACTGAAACGAGTATGATCAAAATCTTGGTCACTATCTAAAATTGGTCGATAATATTTCTCCATATCTTGATAAGCTTGTATATAATTTTCAACCTCCTGTTTGTTGCCTCCGCAAAAATCAATAATTTGGGCGAATGTAAGGTTTTCGCTATTCCGCAAAAAATCAAGATATTTTGCTTTTGAATAAGGATCCCATGCTCGAGTTCCAACAAGATGTGCTTGTAATCTGATGGCATCTATCATTTGTATGTTCATATTTTCATAGACCATTGCCGGTATTGCACTCCAATCCCCAGCAATTTTTTTCTCCTTAAATTCTTTATATATGAGCGTTCTTGTGTTTCCTTCAATTACTACGTATTTATTTTTCCCCTCTTTATTAACAAGTATTGGATGAATAATACCTCGATTAGTTTGTATTGACTGTTTTAGACTATTAAAGCTTACGCCAACATCACCATCGGAGCTGCTTCCAGCACCTAACGCCAGTGCCATTTGATCTGGACTGATTTTATTTCCATACATTTCTATCCATTTAGCAATACGAGGATTCTTTAAATCTAGTTCAATCTTTTCAACAGATAACATTTCAAAATATGCAGGCATAGTAGACCTTCCTTCCTTTTATCTGATTTGCCGATGGATAATTTTATATATGTCTGTTAATATTGGCATAATATTTGTTGGAAAGCAACAATGATAATGTCGACCAACAAAACATACATGATTGCAGCTTGATTATAGTCGAAAAAGGTAAAACAAATTTTTTTTGTACAAAATGAACTTCAATCTAGAATTTTAAAATATCTATGAAAAAGAAAATGTTAAAAAATAAATTCAACTCAACAAAACTAATAGGTTCTATAATATCATTTTACCTTTTATTTATCTTTCTATATCCATCTTTAATAAATGCAATTGATCTAGTTTTAAATAACAACACTCAAATCCAAGTTTACTTCAGTCCCAAAGGCTGAAAACTTGCTTATTCTGAAGAATAAAGAATTGGCAAAGATTTATATTGAAAATTGGTACAAACATAGAGATCATTCAGAGAGGTATGAGGGACGATAGAATATTTCAAACGAAAAATGAATATAACTGTTATCAAGAGTTTTTTAGATTGAGGACGAATTAATACATGCAAAATATTAACGATGACGTAAGCAGTGGAGAGATATGTCCCCCCCCCCAATTTAAATATCTCTCTACTGCCCGTCATCGTTTTATAAAAGAAATTGTACTGGAAAAAGTAGGTCAATTTTCAATGCCTATTGACAAATAGTATAGATTAAGTCGAAACATGGATAATGATTAAAAACACCATGATAATGTTTTATTTAACCCACTCCTTAACAATCTGTATTACCTTTTGCGATTTGAGCATCTCCGTGTGCTTCAATCCTTCTATAATCTTTATGTTTTGATCAACAACATTTTTACCCCTGAAATCAAGGGCTGATTTTAGGTCTATAACACCGTCATTTTTCCCATTGGCATCCATGTACCACTTTGGAGTCGAATTATTATATCCAACTATTACATATAATGGCGTCAAGCTTTCTTTGTCGCTCGTATCAAAGAAGTATCTTATAAACGCAGGACCAAAACCACCGGAAGGAGAACCTATTGTTATAATTTTTTGGACTAAGCCAGGGTTATCTGCGTCTATTTTGCGAGCAATTAGACCACCCCAGGAATGGCCTATAAGAGTCAATTGCTCAGCAGTACTTTTTTTCTTAATTTGTTGAAGGACTGTAGGAGCCGCATCATATAAGGGCCATGATATTTGCGGAATGACTACTATTGAACCGGGTATGCTTTTTTGCAATATTTCATATTGCTTCATATCACTGTTCCAACCACCTATTATAATAACTTTCGGATCAGCATAAGCAACCGTTAAGGTGAAATAAAAAATGATTACCAAAAATAATGTTACACTTGTCTTCATTGTTCTTCTCCTTATTAAGCAATTATTCACGCTGTTAAAAACTGCCGAGAGCTCAAATAAATGCGTTTATAAGGAGGAACTTGTTATACATAAAATCTGGGTCAGGATTTTCTATTGAAGATTAGCTATTGTATAGGTTTTATAGAATTGATAAGTGCTGAACGATCAAATCCATAGAAACATGATAGATAACGGCAATATTGTTAATCGTGTCTGTTTGATTTGCTGATTTTGCGAAGCTTGAATATTTTTGTTGATGCATTTAGTGAACAGAAAATAATAATGGGTTAGAGAGCTCTTTGACTTCACAAAGAGCGCGCCGAATAATTGCCCAATGATTATAAGTCAAATGATCATATAAAACTGTCATATTGAATCTATCGCCGCATTTTTTATAAAGTTCTCTCATGCTTTTTATGTAAATATTAAAATTGTTTTCCAGCTCCCTTATTCTTTCCAGCTCAAATGTTTCTTCTCCGGCATAAATCTTGATGAAATTAATAAAAATAATTTTTTCATCGACTTCAATAGCATCAAACACTTTATAAGATGAGCATTCAGTATTTAGCACTTTTTATCTCCTTTATGGTTTGTAATGTTACAGGCCATAAGGCCCTCTGCCTTTTTTAGAGTTATATTTCAGAGACTCGAAATTTGATAATTTATAAAGACGCTGATCGATAATACTGGAAACAGTATTACAGCATTCATTGCAGAGTAAGTTGTACGTGCGTTGCGCATATTTTTTATAAATATCAGGACCACAGGCAGTAAGTATGCTCATAGCAGTATCAACAATAGAAAAAATGAGTTCTTTGACTGAATCATCACAATCTTTCGTTTTTTTAATTTCATATAACCAGGATTGAATTCGCATTTCCCATGCTGTTGCAAAACGTGCGGGATTGTTTTTTGTCAAAGCGGAAAAGAACTTCTGTCGTTTAATTCTACTTCTATATGCGGCTTTTCCCATATTTTCACCTTGCATATTTATATACACGTATTTTGTTTAAGCTGGCCTGCTCAGGCAATTTTGCCTTTTGGGCTTTTATCGTCCTGGTTGAGCAATAGTCATGCCAACTATAATTTTATTTTTTGGTGTATTTTCCAGATGTGAAAGAAAAGATTTTTGGAATCAATTTTGGGGATTACAGTTTCTTTGTTATCGCTGTATCTTGGCTTTGATCTAATAAAACATAATATCAGTAAACATATTCCTATCGCAATTGGTTTACTGATCACTATCTTTTTTAAGCCAGTTATTGATGGTCTGATAATTCGATAGACCCAGCAATCGTGCTGCTTTGGTCATGTTACCGCCGGATTCTTTAAGGGCGAGAGTTAAATATTGACGCTTATAATTAGCAATAAGCTCGAGCAGATTAACTCCTTTCCCTAACGAATAAATATTATTTTCTTTGTGCTCTACTTTTAAATGAGTTGTAAGTGCTTCTTTCATTTCATCCAGACTAATTACAGGCTTTATTGACCATGCAACAGCTCTTTGTAAAACGTTCATGAGTTCCCTAACATTGCCTGGCCACTGATACTCAAGCATAAGATTTTTTGCGCCCGCAGAAATTTTCTTATTAACATAACCGGGTATTTCGAAGCTTTCTTGATTTATTTGGTCAAGCAATTTATCAATTAATAAACCACAGTCACCGCTACGTTCGCGAATTGGTGGCAAGTACAAAGCGGCAACAGCCAAGCGATAATATAAATCATGACGAAACTTTCCGGCATTAGTTTCCTGAAAAAGAGACTTGTTTGTAGCAGAAATAATTCTAATGTCAATTTTGACTGGTTTCGTGCTTCCTATAGGAACTATTTCGTTTTCCTGAGTGGCACGAAGTATTTTAACTTGAGCTGTAATAGGAAGTTCAGCAATTTCATCAAGAAATAATGTGCCTTCATCTGCACTCTCAAAATAACCAATCTTCTTTTTGGTAGCGGTTGAATGTGCGCCCTTTTCATATCCAAATAGTTCTGCTTCTATAAGTTCCGACGGTATTGCTCCACAGTTCACGGCAATAAAAGGTTTATTACTGCGAGGACTTGCTTTGTGTATCGCCTTTGCCAGTAATTCTTTACCAGTACCTGATTCACCTTCAATTAAGACTGGCATTTGTCTCAGAGCTATAATACGTGCTTTAGCGATAACCTTTTTCATTATAACGCTACGGTGAATGATATTGCGGAATTCAGGAGCCTCTGGACTCAGACTGTCACTCAATCGGTCAAGATATTTATCTGACTTCTTTAGTAAATCAGGGATGAATTCAGCAGAAATATCGAAGGGAATAGAAACAGTCTTTACACCATATTTTGCCGATGATTCAATTAATTTGGCAGGAAAACGAGTTTTAGAGAGGATAATCCAAATGGCAGCCATAGCCGGTGTCCCTGGGCTTAAATGAAACGTCAAATCAATATCCTCACTGTTGTATTTTTTAAAAATTGTCAAAATTGTTTGCACGGCAGCTTCATGGATTTCACCAAACTGTGTAGGGCCGGATAGCGATTTGTGAAAGATAGATATTTTATCTTTTGTTTGGGATTTAAGCCAATTGATGTAATTCAGTGATTGATCCTTAGGAAAATCGCTCAATAAAACTATTTCATTATACTCGGCAGCGTTAACAGCTTGGGCAATTGGCCCTAATCCAATCTTCATATTATTGGCAGCTGTTAGGTCTGCATTTCCAATCCAGCAGATCAGTAATTTTTTCATATTCGTACCCATAAAATAATTTATGATTATAAAAATATTTTTATAATTACTACCATATTCTATATGCTTTCTCAATATTGAACTACATCATTTAAATTATGTATTCGATAAATTCACCATAAAAAACCAGTCGCATCAAGAAATGTGAGATTAATTATACAAAGTACAGGTTGAAATACAGGATGAAATATTAATGGCATGTAAGTTGCTTTTAACAGGAGCGTACAGTAGAAGCAGTTAACTTTAGCGTGTTGTCACCTAAATATTAAAATGAAATAGTTCATATAATAAAACGTCTAAAATGCAGTAATAACAGATTAAAGCGGGTCATAATATGAGATTTAGATCTAAACATATGTTAATTTCAGCTTACATAATATTTTTTATATTTGTATCCTTCGAATATGCAGCTGCACAAGAATACGAGTTAACAAATAAAATTGATTCACTTATCTCTTTCATCCAAGAAATAAAACGAGAATCACAAATACCAAAAGTATCATTAATTAGTTATCAGATTAAGCAGCCAATAAATTGTAAAATACAGACCATGATAACGCATGCGTCAAATGCATTCAGGGTAGATCCAAACTTAATAATGGCCATCATCCACGTTGAATCGAATTTTAATCAATATGCGGTAAGTCCAAAGGGGGCCATGGGACTGATGCAGTTGATGCCCGCTACCGCCAACGATATGGGAATAAGAAATCCCTTTAATACGGTTGAAAATATTTTTGGAGGTACTCTCTATTATCGTTATTGCTTCGATATTTTTGGCAACCATTATTATTCATTGATTGCCTATAATGCTGGACCGCAAAGAGTCATTAAAGGAAGAATACCAAAAGAGTCAAAACTATATGCACATAGAATACTGCGAATCTATCAACAATTGAAAAAAAATGGAGGAATATTATGAATAGAACAACAAAATTATTATTATCAATCTTTTTGCTGATTGCATTAACTGGCTGTGCGTCGCAAAGCAAAATAAAACGCAATTCATTTGCTGAAGAAGCTTCCAAAAAACAGATGGAGGCAATTAAAGAAAAGATCAATCAGGCAAATTATCATTTTAAACAAAAAGAATGGAATACGGCTTCGTTAATATATCAAGAGCTGCTTAATGATTATGTTGATAATGATGGCGGTTTTGCCTGTGCGGTGAGAACAAATCTTGCACTTGTCAACCTTGAAGAAGGTAGTCAATTACATTTCAAAAATAATGTAAAAAAACTATTCCAAGAGTGCAGTAAGCAGGAATTATTATCGCGTGAAACCCAGTGGGTGCTATCTATAAATAATCACATTGATGGCAAAAGCAATAATCAATTAGACACAAGAATCGAGCTGCGCTTTCATAATAATATAAATGAACTATTCCAGGGAGGTAAGTGAAATGTTTAAAGTTGTCAAAATATTATCTTTGTTTACTGGCTTTTGTGTGGTTTTAATCATTGGTTATGTAGGGATGAAATATTTTACAGTAAACAATTATACTTTAACCAAATCCGCAGAGAATATTGATAAAGTCATTACTTCCCCGAGTGATAATAGCAATACACCTGCTAAGAGCAGTACAGTAACTTTGGAAGAAGCCGGCACAGCCATTGCAAAGGGAACAGTAGAAATAATCAATAAAGCAAAAGTAACAGCTGAAGAATTAAAGCCTCGGTTAGATGAAGCTCTGGATAAATTTAAGAAAAAAGATCCGGATAGTGATGCCGAACAATTTACTGGTAATAACATAGACCAAGCAAAACAAAACTTCGTTACTAATGAATCGAGAAAACGGGAATCCAATGAAATGGCAAATGAAAATGACCTTCTTGATTCAGCCCATCAAACACTTACTGAGGCAGCAAAATTATTACGCTAAAAAGGAGGTAATATGAAATCGTTAAGAAAAAATATTAGAGTATCTGTCGTGGCCATGCTGCTGCTTATCATGTCATTTGTAATCACAACGGTACCTGTAGATGCGTCGATGATCAACCGAGCTTGGGCTCGTCAGACTGAAGGCATCGCAGAACTTTTACAAGCCTGGGAAAATAATTCTGATAATGCAACATTTGATAAGGCAATTTTCAAAATCGTAAGTGCGGAGGTTAACTTATTAGCGTATGATGCAAACCCGAATAATACTAATCTGGTACACACACTGGTTATAGAAAACGGTGTCTTTGCTGATCGAGCTGTCATCGCGTATCGAATATTAAAAAATATTATGAAGCAAAAAACAAACTATGAACCGGATCCTTGGGCATCTTTCAAAGGTCGGATATTCAGGGGTATATCAACAACTACGACAGAATCATCCGAGCAATATGATTTAAGATTTGATTACAAATGAGGAGGGTAAAATGAAAGCAATACAAATTATTGTCAGAACATTATTATCAACTACTTTACTGTTTGCCTATATTTCAATGGGATTTTGTGCAGAGACTACAGTCGTTGTCAACTTGCATAAAAAAATTAAGAGTAATTTATCAGCAATGAAAGCAAATACGGAAGAAACAGAAGGAAAAATCAAGCAGATTAACTCGGAAATAAATCCTCTGGTTGATAAGATTGAAGCTGTCGAAGATGATAAAAAACGAGAGGCATTAACTAATAAATATTATGAATTGAGAGCCAGAGAAATATTTTATTGGGCCAAGTGGGGGGCTGATACTTCAAAATATTTAGCTAGAATTATTGGCGACTGTGCAACATTACGTACTGAAATGCAGAGAATTGGCCAAAAGGAAAACGATAAACTTCAAGCTTCAGATGCAACAGCCGTGAAGCGGACGCTTAAGAATCTCAGCCAAATTGTCGGGACTCTTTATGCATTGAAAAAGGATGATCCGCAAATGCAGTATATGGCAATGACTTTAACAACATTGGATACAAAATATAAGACTTTTTTTAATGAAAACAGAAATATCTCATTTGACTTACAGCTTGCTTACCTTGAAGACATACATGCATATGTCAATGCTGTAATGGCAAATCTTGACATTCACAGACAACATATTCAATACCAAATATTCGTATCAATGGCGAATAATATCATCAAGATTTTAAATGTCAATTCGGATGACATCATAAAAATTACGATGCCCACGGATAATAGTGACAGGCTTAATTCAGACAATCGAGTTTTTAATTTGACATCCCATGAAGTGTCTTTAAATAAAAGACGAGACTACGACTTCAGCAAGATAGGCAAATGGTAACGGAGGAAAACATGAAAGATATAAAAACAATTTTCACAGATAATGTTGACGCTACGGTGCTGGTTGCTTTCAATTTCGCTGTTTTGGCACTTTTGAATGTCAGTGTTCTTGCCATAATGCAATTCTGGTTTGTCCGGATGGGTTTCACTTTCTTTATCCATTTTGCCGCGGCTACCATCCTCGTATCAATTATTATATTGATTGCAATCAGAAAAATCGATGAATGTTTCCCGTCTGTTCGTGAATTGGACTTAATCATAGAAGGGTGCTTAGTTATTGGTCTTATTGGCACGGTTATGGCTCTTGTAATCGGTTTCGATAAACTCAATGCCCTCAAAAGTTCGGAACTTTCGGTTAGTACTGTCATCGGGATTATTAACGAAGGATTATTTTCCACGGGTATAGGACTTTGCCTATCATTTAGCGCCTGGTTAATTAAACACCGCTTCTTACCGACTGAACTTTTGCAGCAATCAACTCCGTGTACCGAACAACTGCAAAAGGAGTCTGCTGCTGACAAAAATATTACAGAAGCATAAGCGAGAATGTGTTAACGATAAAATTGAGGAAAATAGTTATGATAAGAATTGGTTGCTGCCTAATTTTGATAGCAGCGGCTTGGTTTGCCGTTCCGGTTTTTGCGGAAAACACATATATTATTCCGGACCCATCCAAAGAAATTCATGGACAGATATCAAAGGAACTCCAGCAACTTAAAAGCAGAGATAAATACTGGAATGGTCGGATAAAAAATGCCAAAACAATTATGGAAAAAACAATAACCGTAAGCGGTAAAAAGTTCAGTGAACTGGATTATTTTGAAAAATGCGGCTGTCGCCTCAGAATGTGGATAACGGGACTTAGAAAAATTCAGTCTCAAGTCGAAAATGAGTTAATCCATTTGATAAAATACCAACCTCTCGTTCAACACAGCAAAGAGACATTTACTGAAATTAAAGGGATTCAATTGATGCTGAATCATGTTACAGCTTCTACTGAAAGCTCTTTTAACAATGATCCTCTTCAACAGGCTAGATTAAAAATAATTAATTTAACCTATCAAAGCATTTTGGCAAGGATGAACAGACAAGCCGAAGACGACGAACCGCAGAAATTGACTGCAACACTTGTTTTTCTAGATGGTGAACTTAAAAAATATGTAAAAGAATATTATAAACTAAAATACAAATTTGAGGAGAAATATGGATAACAGGAGCAGCATGATAAATAAATTATCGATTTATCAGAAGCAGATTGCAGTTGCTTCTGGCAGAAAGTTTAGAATACCTACGACTCTTTTTGATCTTATCAGCATTCTACTGGGGGTTTTTATGTTTTTAGCTCTATTTTCGGTGCAACAGGCAAAAAATGAATATCAAATCAAATTAAATATTATACAAAAAAAAATAAACCAAATGACAGCGTCGCAACCCAATGCTGATACACCGTCACTATCCATAATAAATCAAGCCGGTAACCCCGTTTTTATCCTTACATCCAATAAAACGAAAACAATATACTTGAAAAAAAGTGAAGCGGTCAAAACAACCCTTGCAGAACGCCAACCGGCCAAATTAATTTTACGGGTGGATAAAGACATTCCTTCTGGCATCATGCAGAGTATAATCATTGACTGCCAAGATTTGCATATAATACCTTATCTCTCTACTCGGTCGAGTGGTTAGAATGAAGAATATTAATTTTCGTCTATTAATTTTAATTATCAGTGGGCTTTTGCTTCTTGCCTGTGTAGTAATACATGTTTTTAACTTAAATTTTGACAGAAAGACCGTGACAGCAAAAATATTGAGTAACAGCGAGCGAAATCAGTTAAATAAAACTATGAAGACTGATGACTATGTACCCGTAATGGTGATGAATGAACAAACCATAAATAAAAAAGTGGTAAAGGAAATTGAGTCTACAAATCATACTCTTAGACCAAGTGTTTCCCCGCAACAGAATCTTGCTTTGCGCATTAGGTCAAATGAACGGGAGGAAATATCAAAAGTTGACGCAGTTAGCGTACCAAATATATTTGCCCGTTATGAGTTACCTATAAGTGACTATATTGTTTTTATGCGGGCGCGTGGATCAAGAATTATAGTATATGATACTATTAAAAACGTATCTATATGTGAGGTGTCTCCGCTAAATAAAATAACTGAATACCGAAGTATAGATGGTTTCAGTCGAAATTCCCGAAGACTGACTGATGACTATCCGGCACATGATCTTTTGTATCAGGTTGAAAAACAATATGGATTTGGAAGTTATGAAATTCTTCTTATTCTTCCAAATGACTTTAGTCGTCATTTTGAAAGCAATATTGCAAATATTTTGAAAACAAAAGGTGTTTCGCAGAACGAAACATCTACTGTTTATCTGTCATACTCCGGATCAAATAAGATGATCATTGTAAATGTTGAAAAGGTAATCAGTACTCATGGAATTATTTCGATAAAAAAGGCTTTCAAGTTATGAAAACACTTCTAAAAATGATAATAATTGCGTTAGCAATCTGGATCTTTCTTGGTGTTATATCTAGTTGTGACACCAGAACCGATTGCCAGAGTAATAAAAAAATTACCGGGCCAATCAAAAAGAGTGAGCAGTATAGTTGGCTTGAACTCAAGGAAAAAGAACAAAAGGTTCGACAGTTGCTCAATAATGTTGGCAAAGACGTTCTGTGTATAGAACGGTCGGATTAATGAGTTGCAAGTCTTAGAAATGTGTTCACAGAACAGAACCGCAATTTCTGGAAGAATTTAGGTATAAAGCACACTTGTATTGGTGAGGATAACAATGACACAAAAAAATACGATAGACAGCAATCAAGTGGCTCTGGCTCATAACGCCATGGCCAAAGAATATGATCAAATGGATGATCTCTGGTATCCTTGGTTTTTTGCTCAGATCCACGAGTTTATTGCCCGGAAACTGCCGGAGATAAATAATCGCAGACCTTTGGCTCTTGATGTTGGTTGTGGGACAGGACTCCAGTCTTTTCTTTTGGCAAGAGCCGGTTATGATGTCACAGCATTTGACTTGGCAAATGAACTGCTTGAAGTGGCTAAAGCGAAAAATCAAGCTCAAGCAACATTTCCTTTGAATGCTCCTCCTTTGTTTGAATCTAAAAGTTGGCATGGAATAGAAAAGCATAACCGTCGTATGGCTTTGCTATTAGACAGTAAACGTTTTGACAGGGATGTTAAGCCACCGAATTTTATTTCTGCAGATGTCAATGATTTCGATTTTGGAAAAAACCGGTACGATGTTATTATATGCTGTGGAGCTGTTTTGAGTTTTATTGATAATTACAGGTGCATCATAAAAAAAATGGCTAGCGCTTTAAATGAAAATGGTGTTATATTTTTGGAAGTGGAACAAAAAAGGAATATGGATTTGCTCTGGCCAATCGTTGATAATATTACTGGCGGTAAACTAGAGTTTGAACAAAATTGGATCGGAATCTGGGAAAACCTGTTTTTACATCAGGGGGAATCAGTGAAGATTGACTATCCTTTTGAGCTGCGTAATGGTAATGAAGTTATTCTGCCAATGTGGCTTTTTTCAGTTAATGAGCTAAAAACGCTTTTCAAAAATAATAATCTGTGTACCAAAGACCATTTAGGGATTCATTGGGCTACTAATATTCTGCCAAGTACATTACTCCATAGAGGTGATTTTAGCCGTTTCATAAAAAAAATCTTTAGCTTACTTATGCTTCTTGACGGTAGGCTAGGCCGCATTTGGCCTATGTGGCGTTGTGGGTGTAGTGTGGTTTACTGTCTAGCTAAGAAGTAAATATTGAGGGAAAAGTTGACTTATTCTAAACATACTTTAGAAGATAAAGTTGATAGTTTAAAGAAAGAAGTTAACTTAAAGTGGCAAAATCAACTTATACGAGCACTCGTAGAATTAAGAAGTGAAACGGTTGATTATGATGCCGGACGAGTAATAAAAGAACTGTATAAGATTTGTCTTGATTTACTGAAACAAATATACAGAGATTTAAATGTAAAAAAATTACCTCCTAATATAACGATAAAAACCTTAGCAGAATATCTTGATAAGAATACTCATGTACTATCTTATGAATCCCTCCAGAATTTAATAAACCTTGGTCGTGATAGAAACATAGTTGAACATCCAAAATCAGACGTGAAGTTCAATGCTAACATAGCTGAAGATCATTTTAATAATTGTCTTACAATTCTCGAGTGGTATTACTGCGTATTTAATCAAGGACCAAAACTCAAACACGGCATATATAAATTTCAAGATAAGTCATCTTTACTATCATCTCTTCAAAAGGGTGCATTAAGAATATCACAAGCCACTATAGCTGATTTTAAAGGTGTGCTTAATAAGGGAAAATACTTAGATAAAAAGTTTATACTGCCGTCAAAATGGAATGCGATTTTACAAGCGTTTCTTGATCAAGAAAAAACCTCAGCAATAATTATTTCAGCGCCAGCCGGTGCTGGAAAATCATGTTTCTTATGCAAAAAAGCAGAAGACCTTAGAAATGCTGGTAAAATAGTTCTTTTCTGGCATTCTGGTAATCTTCCTTACCCTAATTATGACAATTTTATTTTAGCCTTGGCTGATAACGAGGAGAAAAGGATAAAAAATATATCTGATTTCACAGAGCTCATCAGTAGTTCAGGATGTTCCAAATCTAAAATGGTGATCCTGATAGATGGCTTAAATGAGCATGGAAACTACGTAAATGCATTTAGACGTATACTCGCGTTCCATAAAAGAATAACCGAACAGAACATTTCTTGTGTGAAATTAATTTTTAGTATTCGGGAAAAAGCAGATTATCTGATTCGTCAAGATATTGATGATGCGAAGCCATTATTTTACTCACCTGATGGTAAGGCTGTAATTGTTTCTCTACCTCAATATACCGACTCAGAAATTTGTAATATATATGAAAATTATACTGATTTTAGTTCTTTTGGCCCGGAATATGGCAAAATTTCCAAACACCTGAAGAAATTATTTAAAATTCCCTTAATGATACGTCTTTATACCGAAGCTATTCGCTATAATGAGATTAAATGCTTTAATGTTATACGAAACGATTTATGGGAATTATATAACCAGAGAGCTGGTTTTGATTTAGTTAGCCAAAATGCGGATATTATAAAATTGACAATGAGGCAATTAATTGTTGCGGCTGCGGAAAAAAAATTTTCCAATCCCTCCATCGACATTTCTCTAGATCAATTTATTACAGTTGAATCTAAAAAGCGAACGAATGTCGAGGAATCATATCTCCAGCTATGTAAGGAAGGTTATTTTATCGATTACAAAAACAAAAGCTTTAATTTTTACTATGAAGATTTTCTGGAATATATACTGAGCAAATATGTCTTTCTTAGATATGACGATGGGGAAGTTGAACAACTATGCAGGATTTTGGAAGAAACATCCAAAGAGCATATATGGCTGACAAATGCCTTTGGTGAATTTCTGTATGATAAATTCACCAATGAACAAACGAATTTTGAAATTATTAGAGATACTTTACGAACTGTATTGCATGAGACGAGAGATGTATGTGCAAGGGCTATGGTCTATCTTTATTTTTTGTTAGAAACGTCTGAGAATAAGAAATGTACCGAGATTGCTAATTTGATGCTTGAAATATTAGTTAGTCCTGGTGAAGATGAAATTAAAAAAAAGGTATTTCAATTAATAAGTTCCGAATCCCTTGACGAATTGGAAACTGAACGCATCCGACAGGTTTGTGACTCGTATTTAAAATTTCAAAAAGATCGAAAAGATGCATTTGGTATTGCAGATGCTTTGGTATGGATGAGTGATTTATATTTTTATAACCGCAAGGATGATTATAGAAACGCAATTCAGGGTATAAATAAAGCCATTCATATTCTAGAGAAAATAGATGATTCTAAGTTGATGCTAAACAAAGCTCGGTTGTTTCTTGCCCATGTATATTCCGATGCGGGTAATCGTATTAGTGCATGGCAACTTATTGAAAAATGTTTATATTTTTTTAAGAAACATGAAGATGACAATATCGATTACAAAAGAGGTTATGCTGTCTCCCTTTATTACAGATATATGCTAAAAGGGGATGCCTCGGGTAACTTTGTTAAAAAGGTTGTTAATAATCTCGACATGGCTAAACAGAAATTTGATGAAATTGGTGACAAAAGCTCTTTGGCAAGATGCTTAATTAACCGTGCTATTGTAGATTTATATTTTGAGCAAAACATTCATCCTATGGGCAAACAAGATTGTGCTTTATACACTTGTAACCAAGCTATAATGCTTTGTGAAGAAATAGGCGATATCCAAGGAAAAGCTTATGCCTTAATTAATAGAGCTTCTTTTGCCATACAGAAGGCATGCTTCCTGAATACAGAAGGTAATTTTGGTAAAATGGATGAATATTTCATCGGTGCACTTCATGATTTGATTGAGGTCATAAATATTTTTGAAGTAACTGAAGAGAGATATCTAGTAGTATTGACCTATGCGAACCTAGCCTCAATCTCGCAAATCATAAATATAAAACTGGCCATATATTTGATAAATAAAGTAATTCGATATAACTCGGATAATGGGAGACAAAAAAACGATTATGCTAAAGAGAACTATATAGATTTTTATAACCAATTCGATGCTATAATCACGAAAGCGTATTACAACCGTGATGTTGTTTTAATACGAGATAATTTAATTAATATAGCTCGAGAGAAGGGATATCAGCAGGGGATTCTCCGTGCATACTGGTATTTGTGGGATTTATCGGAAAACAATGAAAAGGAAAAATACAAAGAACAGGCTCTTAAAATTTCCTGTGAACTTGGATGGGGCATTGATCCACGACAGTTGCTCTATTCACCTTGGTACGCGGGTATCTTTTTGCGACAAAATCTTAGGTTCCAGATTAACTGTAAAGAAGTAAGAGAAGCCAACACGCAATTCAATGAGTGCGGAAATGAATCATTTCTTGATATAAGTAATATTTTTCATGGTGAATCAGTAAATGATTCAAAGAAGTTGGAACTGGATGAGGTATTGCCATTCGAAATCATCAATCAATTTCATAATGACTTATCGCGTGTTCGTCATAATTGGGAAGAACAAAAATTATCATGTCTCAATCTCGACGTTCCGATTGGTATTAACACGCATACATTAGATATTGGCTATACCGGCAATTCGACTAAAATCGATACTCTTACATGGTTATGGCGAAGTGGCCAAATTGCCAAAAATTTCGAGGAATGGTTGATTCAGGCACAATCTGAAGAAAATAGAAGCCATGCTCTTGAATCAATTGAGGGCGGTAAATTGGGAAAATGGCTGAACGTTCTAGATAAATCTGCGTACGATAGATATCTAAAAGAAAAGATTGCAATTTGGGAATCAATCAGTGGAAAGATGGATGCCAAAAAAGTAAGAAATATAGGAAGAGAGCAGGGTGAGGTGAAATTTTTTAATGAGGTAAAGGGCTGGGGAATGATTGAAAGAAAATCGGGGGGCGATATATTCGTCCATTATACTGATATCATTTCAGATAGTGATTATAAGGCTTTATACGATGGACAACCGGTCGAGTTTGAAGTTGGAAAAGATGTAAAAGGGCGTCTGAAAGCTTTAAATGTGTTTTGGAAAAAGTGAAATGAGTTTCTTTGGAACACACCACACCTCGCTGGTACCTTGTAGCCGGTATAGTTTTTGGGGAACTCTCAAAGGGCTGACTTTCTAACTTAAAATGTAGTACAAGCATTAAGAGTAGATTATAAGAAAAGGATGCAGCAACAGCATACAAATAAAATCATTTATTATTTCTATAAAAAATGAACGAAAAAAAATGCTTATTAAACCTGAAAATACGGATCAAAGCAATACTTGGTTGTATGTTGGTAGTTCTCACCATATGCTTTATTTTAGGTCAGGTACAGATGCAGAGAGAGACATTAAAATATTAACTGAAATACATGAATCAGCATACCAAGAAATCACTAAGCGGCTTTTGATAAGTGATAGACCAGAAGTATTTTCTGTTTACATCTATACAAAATCAAACGAAAAACAGATTGAGGGTACAGTAGGAAATGTTTATAGAAGGGAAATTAATGTTTTATACAATGAGGAGCGGAAAAAAGTTTATGCCGGATATCATGAAGAAGTACATGCAATTATTAACACTCATTGGGGTGATCTGTCTGCGGTATGGGCGGAAGGGATCGCAACCTTTCTTTCCAGTGACCACAAACGACATTATGATTGGTATGCTGCAGAAATTTTGTTTTCAGGCCAATGGAGATCACTAACACAAATTCTAGACGAAGAGATTTTCCATGCCTTGCCAGGGGTAGATGCCTATAATCAGGCGGCCAGTCTTATTGCATTTATAAATGAACATTTTGGTTGGGAAAAACTCGTTAAGCTATTAAAACAAATATCAACAAATAATAAAAAGCAGAATGAACAGATTTCACTTGTTCTGAATGAAACTGTTAATACGCTTGATGAAGCGTGGACTGAACGTGTTGCATTATACCTTGAGCAGCACAGATCAGAAATAGAGGATTGGCGACCACTTTGGTCTGCTCAGAGAAAAATGTTTTATGAGAAATATAAAGATGCTTTAATTGATCTTCATAGTTCACTGGCCAAAAATAATAATGACCCTTATGTACATTATCTCACTGGTATTTGTTACTTCATGCACAATGATTATAGTTCTGCTAAAATCAGTTTTTTACGAGCCACAGAATTACCCTTACTAAGGTCAGAAGACGGTGTGGCTCATCGGCGTAGTTATTTATTTCTCGGTAAAATTAGTGACATTTTAGAAAAACGGAATATGGCTCTAACATGGTATAATAAAGTTCTCAGTATGCCTGAATATGATGGAACTCACGATGAGATTCGGGCTTTATTGAAGTTGGCATAATGTTATTTCTATATTTTTAGCATTGTTGAAACGTAATCATTGATGACATTGTGTTGATAAAATAAAAATCATTAAGAAACGGTCACGGTAGCATACGTATTAAAAATCCGTTGTCTGAGATGTGATAAAATTGTGATAGAATGGTAAGAAAAGCAGAGTAATAGATAGAATAGACAGAAATACATGGAATGCAATTTTTGTTTATTTTAAAGTACTTACGGAAAATCAGACCTTAAATCAAGGGGTTAAAATTTTATATTTTGGTATTCTAAACGATTTCCTAATCCGTGTGCCGCGCGTTCGACTCGCGCCAGGGGCACCAATTATCTCATCTAGTTACAATGTGCAAACACATCTTCTAATATTTCCTAACGTATTGCTGCCCTTGTCAATTGATGACAGGTAAGTAGTGACTGATTAGCGCATGTTTCTGTTGTTTCTTTCACCTACTGAGTCGGCAGAATCATTACGCTTTGACGAGTAAATATTGCCAGCTAAAAGAGAGTGACACGGTGCTAACCCGGAGTGGCCCAACAGTTCTGCTCCGGGTTAGCATTTCACAATTATCTTTCTGCAATTACCAGCATTTCAAAATCTTCAGCCGATAATTTGTCATTCCGGCTAAAAGCCCCGAGCTTCGCGCCGAAAATATCAATGGCGTGAAAATCAAGGGTTTTTAACATCCAGGTTATTTCCGGCGGCGTATAATACCTTTCATTACAATGAAGTTCTTTTTTATTTCCGAAATCATCTTCGGCCTGGACAGTGTTCTGTTCCCGGAAAGTCATCAAATCGAAGGAGATGTCGACGCATTTTGCGTTCCCTTCTTTTGTGTTGGCATCAAGGAAATCCTTGACGGAATGGAACAGAGGAAATAAGGCATTCAGCGTAGTGAATATCAGTTTTCCTTTCGGTTTCAGTGCGCTGGAAGCATTCCGGAGAATCCGATAGTTCATTTCATCTGTCTCCATCAGCGAGAATCCTCCTTCGCACAGCATGATGACCAGGTCAAATTCCTGTCGGAAGGGAAGATCTCTGGCATCATGCTTTTGAAAATTAATTTGCAGATTATCCATGGTTGCTTTTTGTCTTGCCCGTTCCAATTGCGAAGCGGAAAGATCGACTCCCACAACAGAATAACCTCTTTTTGTCAATTCAATGGCATGCCTGCCCGTTCCGCATCCGATATCAAGTATTTTTAAATTCTTATCATAGCCAATCTCTTTTTCAATAAAGTCGCACTCACCGATAGTGCCCTGAGTGTAACATTCATTATCATATTTCATTCCGTAGTTTTCGAATAGTTCTTCATACCATTGTTTCATGCTGTTATATCCTTTCGATTTGGTACTAACGACAAAACAGGCTGTGCTAACAGTGATTCCGATATCGCAAACAAACCAAGATAACTTCCAAATGTTCACACCGTCTGCCGCGAAGTCCGGGGCGCAACAGGCTTGATTTTATTGTTAGCTGCTATTCTTTTCAGCAATCAGCGCAGTTAAACCGTTTTTAATTATTGATTAAATAAGGTTAAACCCGCTTTTCGCAATATTTTATTATATATCCGGACATAGCTATCTCCGCATATACATTTCCTATATTTTTTATATAAACTGTATTAACGGATGGATGTCCTGTTCTGTGTTCCAGACGGGTATGTTTTAAAAACACCTTAACAATGAGAAAATATAAGGCTGCTTCCGTAGGCGGGATTTTTTAAATAGGGTTTAATAAAACTATTTTAGGAAACAATCCCCCCAGACAGGAACATCCTTAAGGCTATTTTCAACATAAAACCTCCTTTTTCTTATTAATTGGCAATTACATTTATTCTTACTCAGATATAATGTCAATATTTTTTAGTTGCAATAAATCTTTGGAGAGGCCCCTCTGTTTTCAACAGAAAAATAAATTGGTGATGTATCAAGATAATCAGTGACAAAAGAAATCATCGATAATTTCCATCATTCTCATGTTATTGCCTTCAGGAAGCTATACGTACCAAGTTCTGCTTTTCTTATTGATGTTAATCAGTTACACTTTGTTTAAATTTTCATATTTTTGTTCTTTCGTCAAGGACTGTGTTGGCTGCAAATCGGCGGACTAAACCGATGATTTTTTTGTGTGCGCCGTAATTGCTTCCGCAATACGAGGCCAGGGGCCTTTGTGCGGCGGGTAGTGGCCCATGCCCTTGATGATCATCAATTCCGCACCGGGTATTGCCTGGGCCGCATCCCTGCCGTTTTCCAACGGGACTAGAGGATCGTCGTCACCATGGACAACAAGGGTGGGAACCGTTACAGATGAAAGTGCGGTGCTCCGGTTTCCGCTCGCGAAGACAGCGATTGCATTGCGCCTCATGCCGTCGGGATAATAGGAACGGTCAAAAACGCGAGCGTATCTTAGACGGAGCCACTCTTCGTCTAAAGGAAAGCCGGATCCCGAAATAATGCGTCGCATCTTGATCTGTTCGTCTGCATATTCATCGCGATTCGACGCCACCGGCGGCATCAATAAGCTCATGATTTCAGGTTTGGCCTTCGGCAGACCGGGATTTCCGGTCGGTGAATATATCAAAACAAGACTCGATAAACGGGAGAGATGATTTATGGCTATAGTCTGGGCAATGGCGCCACCCATGGAGACACCGCAGATATGGGCCTTCCGAATGCCTAATGCATCCATTAACCCCACGACATCTTCCCCCATGTCAGTGAGCGTATAAGGCACTTTAGGTTTTTCTCCCCTGTCCAAAACATTCATTACTTCCATGAAATCGGGCAAGCCGGCTTCACTCATCTTACCCGAGAGTCCCGTATCGCGGTTGTCTAAAGTAACGACAAAGTGTCCTTCATCGACAAGCTGCTGCAATATCTCTTCGGACCAGTTAATCAACTGGGAACCAAGGCCTATAATCATAATGAGAGGTCGCCCTGATCTGTCGCCGAATGTCTCATATTCAATTTCAATTCCATTACAATTTGCTTTTGCCATTGCCACGCCTCCCTAGTCTTGAATGCTTGATCATCAATTTAAACGATTGCAGACCTTATTATTCGGCAAATAATTTTTTAGATTGAATGATTGCATCATCGCTAATAGTCAACGTATCACGGAAAGTCAATAATCTATTTTAGTTGATTATCATTTGAAAATTTCTTGTCACTCATAATTCCCGTGCGAATATGTCATATATTTTTCACGGTTCATTTCTTTTTGACCGGAGAAGGATGGTTACGGTAAATTCATAATTTTTCGACTTCGTGAATACAATAACTCAATAATTGACTGATTAAAGAATTTGTGCAAAAGTTCAACCGGCAATGCATTAATGATTAATGCACGGCCGGGAAGCAAGCGATGAGGGGGTGATCACACATAATTTTACTGCAAAGGTGTTACCGGGCTATCTAACGTATTATTGTCTATACGAAGAAAGGAGAAATGAGACATGAAGATTAATGTTCCAAGCCAGGCTTACGGCGACTACAAGATTCGATTGATGCGGGATTCGGAAGCGCCGGCGGTGGTTGATCTTTACCGTGCCGTCTACGGTGATCATTTTCCGATCAAGGAGATGTACGATCCCAAATTCATTATCAGGCAGCAGGAAGAGGGGCTGATGTACCGGGTGGTGGCAGTGGACGCCTCCGATAAGGTGCTGGCCCACCACGCCATGTATCGTTTGGCGGAAACATATCGCGGCCTGTATGAAGCGGGACAAGGCATGGTTTATCCGGAACATCGCGGCAAGGGATTCAGCAATGTCCTGCAGGAGTATATCGCAGGGCCGCTCGCGTCGGCGGTAGGAGTGGAGGAATTTTGGGGCGAATCGGTGACCAATCATGTGATGATGCAGAAAGCCGCTCTTAACGTCGGCGTAAAAGAGTCGGGAATTGAACTGGAAATAATGCCCGCCGAATCCTATCAAGCGGAAAAATCTGCACCCGGCCGCGTCGGCGCTGTTGTCTGCTTTCTTGTAGTCAAGGAAAAACCGCAAACAATCTTCTTGCCCGATCCGTACGCGCAACTGCTCAAGAAGATCTATGAAAACGGAAAGAGAAACCGAAAGTTTGCAGCCGGTGTTCAGGTTTTGCCGGAAGGAGTCCGGAGTCGTTATACCGATACCTTCATTTCCTCCGCCGGCGTGCTGCGTATTTCTCTCTTTGAAGCAGGGAAAGACTTGTCAGAGGTTATGACCGGACTCGTTAAAAAATATACTGCCGCCGGGGCCGTGGTGCTGCAGGTGCTTTTACCTCTGGATAAACCCTGGAGCGGAGCGGCAACGGAAGCTTTGAACCGTCAGGGATTTTTCTTTTCCGCCCTCGTTCCCCGCTGGTTTGACGGCGATGCCCTGATGCTGCAAAAGCTGATTCGTCCCACTAACTATGACGAAATGAAAATTCATACGGATTTTGCCAAGGAGATGCTGAAATTCATTATTGACGACCGTATCCGCGTAAAATCATGAGCAGTCCGGGAAAAATGTTTTGAGGGCAGTTTTTCAGGATCAAGGATATGGAGCATAATATGTAATTCATCGGACAATGGATGCTTTTCATTGTTTGCTTGCCTGTCCTAACTGGACAAAAGGCCGGGCCTGGGCCCGGCCTTTTGTCGGATTGAAGATAATTAAAATGAATAACAACAGCGGGGCAAAATAAAACTTATAAAAGAAATGGCCTTAGATGCCGGAAAGCTGGTTCAGTGGAAGAATCGAAAACAAATTGTCAGAAGCGGGATAATGAGCTGCAGGAAAGCAAGGAGCTTTATACAAAACTTGTCAATACCATTCCCGATGTTATTGTCCGTACCGACCTCGAGGGTAAAATTCTGTTTGTGAATGACCATACTCTTCAGATCAGTGATTATAGCCGTGCTGAACTGGAAGGTCGGAACATGCTCATGTTTATAGCTCCCGAGGAGTGGGACAGAGTGGTTCAAAACACATTGCTCATGATGGAGCGCAGACTGGGCCCGCGGGAATATCTGATGACGATGAAAGACGGCAGAAAGATACCCTTCGAAGTGAATGGCGATGTCCTGCGTAGTGAGGACGGTACACCATTCGGACTTGTATTTGTGTGCCGAGATATTACCGACCGCAAACTGGCCGAGGAGACGATACATAAATCATATGCTCTCCTGCAAAGCGTAGTGGAGAGCCCCAGAGAAGTTGTAATTTTTGCTCTGGACCGGCAATACAGGTATATCGCTTTTAATGAAAATCATTCTGAAACCATGAAACGGATATGGGGTGCGGATATTGTTCTGGGAAGCAGCATGCTGGAATATATCAAGAACCCCGAAGACAGGATGAAGGCAAAAAACAACTTTGACTGCGCCCTGTCGGGGAAATCTTTCAAGGTATCCGAGGCATACGGGGACACAGCGCTGGAGCGCAGATACTATGATGATATCTACAATCCGATAATTGATGAAAATGGTAATGTCATCGGACTCACACTGTTCCTCACCGACGTCACCGACCGCAGGCTGGCGGAAGCAGAGCGTGAGAAGATTATTGCGGAACTTCAGCAAGCCCTGTCACAGGTCAAAACGTTAAGCGGTTTGCTTCCGATATGTGCCTCCTGCAAAAAAATTCGTGACGATAAGGGTTATTGGCATCAGGTTGAGTTGTATGTCCGGGATCGTACGAAAGCGGAATTCAGTCATGGCATATGTCCGGATTGCGCACAAAGATTGTATCCGGAATATTATACGAAAAAATAATAAATTAATTGATAATATCTTAACGCTTCTTTATTGCTCCTCATATGTTAAAATTACGGACTCATAAGGGTAGCCAACATTTCCGCTGATTCAGTAACTTTGCAAATTCAGGAAGAGGTTTTCCATATTATTATTTCTTTAAACGCATGTCGGCCTGAATGTCAGCCACTTCTTTTTTTATTTTTTGATAGGCAAGAAAGCTGTGCAAAAACCACCCAAGAGCAAAACCTATGGCCAGTGCAAAAAAAATCAGCAGGGCGAGAGACAAGGAAATTGACCAGAAGAAGAAATTTACAGTAACAGCAGACACATTTTGTGTGACAAAAATGACGACGAGACAGGACACAACAATCAGCAGAATTATCTTTAAATTCAATTCGTGGTCTCCCAATGGATATAATGACAATCGGATTATGATACCCCGCTGCTTGCGGCTAAGTAAATATTTTCATAAAAAATACTTCATGTTATCGGTGAATGCAATATAAATATTGGTACCGGATGCCACAATTCAAGTGGTAAACAGCAATTTTGTGGTGCAAGAACTTCTTCCTGCTGTTTTTCTTGTGTTTTCAATTTCCGCAATATTTCGATTGAAAATAATTAAAAAATGAACTTAATAAGGCTCCGGTATGAGCATCCGGAAAAAATTAAAGATATGGGAGTTGGAACATGAAAGGCGAATTTTCTAATATGAACGTTGAAATTTTAAAAAAGACATTAATCCTTTTGTCGTTTTTCTTTTGTCTGTTGATAACGCCGCCGCCAAGCTTTGCCCAGTCGGTTGTGATCGATGCCGGCATGAGCCCCAACCAAACCGCGTGGTCTTTTGACCGGGATGCCCGTGATGCAAATAAAGAAGTAACGTTCTGGTTTCGTGTACAAAAGGAGAGTATTTATAAATATAACTTCAGGGCACAGGTCTTCCGTCCCGACGGCTCGGAGGTTTGGAATACATCATACGGATTTAACGTGGAAGGATATGCCGACCAGAAGTTGACATTCCCGGTTTTTTTCTATGACCGGAGTCCGAATAAGCTGGCTTTGTCGTTCGGTATGTGGAAAGTCAGAACGGCGGTTTATGAAAAGGAGTCCAAAAGAGAAGTTTCCGTAAAAGAGTATTCTATCGCTTTTAGCGATGGCAAAAAACAGACACCGGCGGCGGAGGTCAGTTTGCCCGGCAAGAGTGGCAACCCCTTTCCCGTTCCTTCTTTTCAATACAAGCAATGGAGATTGAAAAACTGGGGTCTGGGGATCTATGACGAAGTTTCCGTTGGCCCGAATACCTATGACAGAGAAATTAGATCGATTGACGTCCGGGATACTTTTTCCGTCAAGGAAGCCCTGAATGCCTGGGGCAAGGGGCACAAGTTCGGAGCAATGCTGGAAGGACCACCCGTCAATACTTACTTCAATACCAACCAATTACCCCAATATGTTTTCGGGTATATCCTTAAGCATCCCGACGGAGATAACAACGGGCTGAATCCGCGATACCGCACAAGTTCATATTGCAACAATCCGGGAGCAGTTCTTTTTTCTTTTGACATCAGGAAATTGGGGCGTTACCGCATTGAATTCCTGCTTCGGGAGCGTGACAAACCCGATTGGGAGGAATCATCATGGGTGCCTATTGGAGGTTTCGACTTTACCTTGACGCAGTAGATTCAGCAGACTATTTGTTGTCCGGCCTAAGCCAGGGAATTACCGTATCGGGTGCAGAAATCATACCTGAGATTACGATTGCAATATGGCTCGAGTTAAAACTTATTATAATTAGAGCACTTCTTTATTGACGCACCCGCTCAGGCTGATAAATGAAATAAAATAAAAAAATTGCAGCAAACGACAGCGATCCCAAAATCAAAAAGGCCGGTGTGTAAGTACCAGTTGTATCAAATATTTTTCCGGCCAGGGGAGGGGCGATAAAACCGGCAAAACCGTTGAACGGCATAAGTATGGAATAAATAATTCCCATCCTTTCCGTTCCATAAGTATGGGCAATTTCCGCAGCATAAAGCACCATAACGGAGGCATAGTTAAAACCGGCAAAAAAAGCGAAGATTTGGAAAGATATGCCGCCTGTTATGGCAACCGGTGCAGCCAGACAAACAATACTGGTGCTGACAAGCGAAAGAATAATTACTTTTTTCCCGGCCATCAGATTGCCGATCAGGCCCCAGCCAATCCGGCCCAAGGTGTTGAAAAGTGCAACTACGGTTACTGCCGCTCCGGCAACAACCAGACTTAAATCCAAAGAAAGGCCGAAAGGCTTAATATTCCCAATGCACATTAAGCCGACACATGATCCCGGAAAAAATCCGCATAAAAGCCCCCAGAAGTTGCGATCCCTTAAGATAGCTGTAATTTTCAGGTGAGGTTTGCTGATCATTGTATTTTTTTCAGCAGGAGGATTCTGTAAAAATAAAGAGGCTGTTGTGATGATCAGGAGAGAGCAAATGCCCAGATATTGGAAAATAGTCAGAACATCGACTTGCCGGGCCAGCAGATATTCACCAAGGCGGGAAACAAATATGGCACTACCCCCGAACCCGGCCACAACTATGCCGATTACCAAACTTCTATGCTGCGGAAAACATTTTGTCACACAGGGAAGTGCGCTCATGTAGCATAGCCCCGAGCCAATGGCACTGCAGATTCCGATGAGGACTAACAAAGAAGTATATGATCCGGTAGAATAACCCGCCAGGATATAACTTGCGCCGTAGATGATCCCGCCGATAAAAGATGTAATCCGCGGGCCGATGCGGGTTTCCAGCTTACTGCCAACGAACATAAAACAAGTTACAACAAAAATTGCCGTACCGAAGACCGTCTGTGTTTGGGCAACGGAGAATCCATAGTTCTGTTTCAAAACGGGGACGAATGTGCTCCACGCCAGATGAAAGCCGATGAAAAGCATCATCAGGAATGCTGCAATTAAAATTATATATCTTTTCATAAATTATCCTTGAAATGCTGAATCGATCTATAAGATAAATAACCCGGTGTCAATGAGGGAAAGTTTTTCCAGGTCGTAAGATCAAGGGTTTTTGATGTAAAATTTCTATTATTGTGCTATGCAAGCCGCATATTTGCGCACTACATCACTACATCTCGGGGAAGGGACCATTTATGAAAAAAATCGTTTGTTGCAGTTTCCTATTGAGCTTAGTTATCCTTACCGGTTGTGTATGCACAACTCAGCAAAGCACGAAAGGTAATAACGGGATTAAAATATTGACGGAAGAATATCCTCCGGTAACTTTTATGAAAGACGGGAAGGTCACCGGTTTTGCAACGGACGTGGTCAGAGAGATTATTGCACGGCAGGGTATTGCGGATAATATTCAATTGACCTCATGGGATGAAGCCTACAATGTGGCGTTGCGTAATCCGAATGTAGTTATCTTCAGCACGGAAAGAACGGAAAAACGGGAAAAACTGTTCCGGTGGGTGGGTCCGGTCGGTAAAAACAGCGCGATCTTTTACGCTAAGAAGGGTTCGGGAATCAAAATCAAAAGTCTCGATGATGCCAAAAAAATTGCCGCCATTGCCACGACCACCAACTGGTTTACCGAGCAGTATCTGAAAGATAAAGGTTTTAAAAATCTGGTTTCTTCTCCTCTTCCCGCGACCAGTGTTCAACAGCTGATGAACGGAAAAGCGCAGATTTCCATTTTTACCGATATTACCATACCGGAAATTGTGAGGAATGCAGGATACAGCATGGATGATCTGGAACCAGTTTTTACCGTGAGCAGTACCTATTTTTACATTGCCGTTTCGCTCGGGACCCCTGATGAAACAGTCCGAAAATGGCAGTCTGTCCTGGATGATTTGAAGGCGGACGGCACCTTCGAAAAGATATACCGGAGCTATATTCCGAATGCGGATTTGCGTGATCTGATCAAAAGATAGATTACAGAGCCGTCAAACGTTAATGGAATTATTTTCATGGGGTCTCCTGAGAAACACATGAAAATCTATTTTGCCGGATCGATCCGGGCAGGCCGGGATGACGCCGCGATATATGAAGCCATGATTACGTGGTTACGATCTTTCGGAGAAGTGTTGACCGAACACGTGGGCGACCCCGCTCTCTCGGCGGCGGGCAATGACGGACCCGGCGATCGACATATCCACGACCGCGATATGGCCTGGCTTTTCTCCTGTGATCTTGTGGTGGCCGAAGTTACGGTGCCATCCCTGGGAGTCGGCTATGAGTTGGGATGGGCTGCGGCATTAAAAAAACCGGTCTTATGTCTTAATCGATCCACCGCGGGGCGATCATTGTCCGCTATGATTGCCGGCAGCCCCGGGATCCAAACCGCCGCATATTCTTCGCTGGCCGAAGCCAAAACAATCACGGAGGAATTCATTCGCAAGAACGCCCACGGAGGCACTGGCTCTGCAAGGAGTATTTAGATGGTCACATCGCTGGAATTACTGGCACCGGCCGGCAGCGCCGCCATTGGTATCGCCGCGATCGATCACGGGGCGGATGCCGTATATATCGGTGCTCCGAAATTTTCCGCCCGGGCCGCAGCCGGAGTGAGCCTCTCGGATATTGACCGCCTGATCCGGCATGCGCACCTCTATTACGCTAAGGTCTATGTGGCGCTCAACACCATCCTGACGGACCGGGAACTTGCCGAGGCGCTCGATATTATCCGGGAAGTCTATGAGTTGGGTGCCGACGCCCTGATTATTCAGGATGTTGGCTTGCTTGAGCTCGCCCTCCCGCCGATTCCCCTTATTGCCAGCACCCAAATGCACAACAATACTCTTGAAAAAATCCGGTTCCTTGAGGCCGTGGGTTTTCAACGGGTGATCCTGGCGCGCGAACTCTCTTGCGACGAGATTGCCGATATTCGCCGGAATTCCCGAATAGAGCTGGAAGCTTTTGTGCACGGGGCATTATGCGTTTCCTACAGCGGACAATGTTATATGAGTCAGGCCGTGACCGGACGGAGCGGCAATCGTGGTATCTGCGCACAGCCTTGCCGTTCCCGCTACACTTTAACTGATGGCGACGGCAATATTATCCGGCAAAACAAATTTCTCCTTTCCCTTCAAGATCTGAATCTGATGAACTTCATACCGGATCTCGTTGCTGCCGGAGTCACCTCTTTTAAAATTGAGGGCAGATACAAGGGAATCGATTATGTAAAAAATGTGACCGCCGCTTATCGGCAGGCCATCGACCGGTTTATCAGCGAACATCCCGGTTACCGGAAGAGCAGTTCCGGGAAAAGCGCGCTTACCTTTTCACCGGACCCGGAAAGGACCTTTAACCGCGGCTATACACAATACTTCCTTTCCGGCAAAAGAGAAAAAGTTGCCTCGCTCGACACACAGAAATCCATAGGACAGCATGTGGGTGAAATCACCGGCGTGGAAAATAATTATTTTAAAATAGCCCGCCATGATCTGCAAAACGGGGACGGGCTTTGCTTTTTCACAAAGAAAAATGATCTGGCCGGTTTTCGGGTGGAGCGGGTGGATAAGGGAAAAATCTATCCGAACAGTATGAAGGGGCTCGCCATCGGTACTTCTCTCTATCGCAACTATGACCTGGCCTTCACGCGAATTCTGAAGAAATCTTCGGGTGAACGCCGCATAGCGGTGGAAATGGATTTCCGGCAGGAGAATAACTCCATCCGCCTTACGGTAAGAGACGAAGATGGCAATACGGCCGAAGCGGTCAAGGATGTTTTGCTTGAGCCTTCCCGGGATCCGGCTCAAACCGGAAAACAGATAGAGACACACCTGATGAGTACCGGCAACACTCCCTACCGGGTGGTCAGTCTGACGATTGAACCTCAGGGACCGTCTTTTCTTCCGGCCGGGACGCTAAACGGCATCCGGCGGGATGTTTTGGAGAAGCTCACCATAATTCGGCGTGAAGCATGCCCCCGCCGGAGCATACCGTTTATACCCAACGACGTTCCCTATCCGGAAAAAAAGCTCGACTTCCACGCCAATGTCGTAAACGCCCTGGCCCGGCGATTCTATGAACGTCATGGTGCGGTAGTCACGGAGCCCGCTTTGGAAACCCTTTCCGTTACGACCGGAAAAACCGTCATGACCACCCGCTACTGTATCCGTTATCAACTGGATTTATGTCCCCATGGGCGAAATTCGGGTCGCTCCATTCGGGAGCCTCTCCGGATCAGAGATGGTCATCATACCTATCGTCTCGAATTTGACTGCCGGCAGTGCCGAATGTTTTTGATCCTGGAGGGAAAAAACAGTCTGAAAAAACGCAAATTGACGAGAAAGGAAAGAGAGGTTAGATCATGAATATCGACAGAAGGGATTTTATTAAGTACGGTGTCATTGGCATGGGCGCAACTGCCATCCTTGGTCCCGGGGCTGCCGTGGCGTCTTCGCAAGCGGCGCGAAAAGTTGATTGGGGGCGTGGGAGCTCCATGAAGCCATCCGCAAAAGAGGCCCATATCGCCGATCATCCGCTTTCGTGGTGGGTCAACAAGTTTCAACTTCCCCTGCACATCTACTCCGGCTCCGTCATCGGGGAGAATGTAAAGGCCTTCCGGCAGGTTTTTCAGAATCTCTATCCTCAGGGTCACATACGGTTTGCCGCCAAAGCCTGCGCTCATCCGGCGGTGTTCAAGATCATCAGCCGGGAAGGGGCGGGAATCGATGTGGCCTCCTACTATGAGGCCCAGTGCGCTCTTGCTTCCGGCGTTCCTCCGGAAAAGCTTGATCTCAACGGAAACTGCAAGGAAGATTTTCTCATCGCCAAAGCAATTGAGACGGATATGCTGATTGTGGCGGACAGCATCGAAGAATTTCAGATTATTTCCCGGATTGCAGGCCGGATGGGCAGGCGACCCCGGGTAGTCATGCGGCTCAGCGGATTTGAACTCGGCCACGTCACTGCCGAAGCTATTTTTACCGCGGGTAAATGGACGAAATTCGGGGCGGACGTAGATGATATTCCTGATTTTCTGAAAACCCTGGACAGCTATTCCTCTGTCCGCCTGCTGGGATTTCACACCCATATCGGCTCTCAAATTGCCGATCTGGAGCCTTACCTTGCCGTTTTGGGCAAAATGATCGAACTCGGGCATCTCCTGAAAAAGACAGGCAGAAATTGCGAGATCATCAACATTGGTGGAGGCTATCCCATCTCTTACGTGAATAAAGAGGAATGGGAGCGTTTTCTGGAAAGAATCCGGGAAGGCTATCTTGCTGCCCGGAGTGGCGACCCAAGCCGCATCTTCATCTGGCACAACCGGACAGGGGGATTTGAGACAGAGCCGGACGGCAGGCTCGCCACGTCACACTGGAATGACGAAAAATTCTACAGTCCTTATCCCAAAGAAAAAATGGTGGAAGCCGTTCTCCGGGGTAAGGTGAAGGTTTACGGAGAAGAGGTGAATACCGTGGCGGCCCTCCGGGCTTTGGGAGAACCGGCACTGGTGATCGAGCCGGGCCGGAGCCTGGTGGGTGATTCGGCGATAACACTGGCCAGAGTGTCTCAGGTGAGAAAGATCGGAGGAAGCCATAATTTGATGACCCTGGAAATGGGTGTGACCAGTTTGGGAACCGCCCTGGTCTACATGCCGGTTCATCGATGGGAAATCATCAATGATTATGACCGGAAGGATCCGGAGCCATTTGAGACATTTGTAGGAGGCAATCTATGTTTCTCGGGCGATATGCTTGCGAAATACAAGATTGCGCTTCAGAGAAAACCGGTTCGGGGTGATATTGTGCTGATTCGTGATACGGGTTCTTACGGGCCCCAGTTCTTCGCATCCAATGCCAATGCCTTTCCACGTCCGGCGCGGGTTCTTGTCGATGCCACCGGCAAATTGACGGTAATGAGAAAAAGAGACACCTATGAAGATATTTTCTCCGTATAAGTGGGGGAAAGACAAACCTTATATGCCTGCAATAATCGTCTTGACACATAAATACCGTCTTCATATACTCTGGCAGTTGGTGCCAGATTGAATTTGTCGAATATGGAGAAGAAAGTAATGAGTGAAGATCATGTATTGTATGCTGTTGAAAAAAATTGTGCTTTGATTACATTGAACCGTCCGAAGGCAAAAAATGCCTTCAGCCCTGAAATGATTCGCCTGTGGCGAGAATATCTGGAAGAGTCCGGAAAAGATGACCGCGTCAAGGTTGTTATTGTGACCGGCAAGGGGGATACCTTTTGTTCGGGTGGCGACCTCCGGGAAATGGCCGCGGGAAAGCTCCGTTCCTGGGATATGAAAAATTTCCTGTGGAAGGGTGTGCAGCGCATTGCCCTCACGCTGGAAGATATGGATAAGCCGGTTATCGCGGCGATCAACGGCGCCGCCATGGGAGCGGGACTCGATATGGCGCTCATGTGCGATATGAGAATTTGCTCGGATAGAGCGAAACTCGCCGAATCCTATATTCTGATCGGAGCGGTGCCCGGTGACGGCGGGGCTTATTTTCTGCCGCGTCTGGTGGGCGTTTCGAAAGCTCTGGAGCTTTTCCTCACCGGTGCTTCCCTGACTCCGGAGGAGGCTTTTAATCTCGGGATGGTAAACCGGGTTGTGCCTCACGACCGTCTCTTGGAAGAAACCTTTGCTTTTGCGGAAAAGATAGCGTCACATCCGCCGCTGGCCATCCGGATGATGAAGAGGGCCGTATATCAGGCTCAAACGAGCACGCTGCGGGCGCATCTCGACTACATCTCTTCCCAGCTCGCCCTGCTTACGGAAACGGAAGATCACATCGAAGCGGCGAAGGCCTTTTTAGAGAAGAGAAAACCGGTTTTTAAAGGGAAATAAAACAGATGCATCTGGAAACGCGGGTGTAGTAACAATAAAGTGGAGGTGACGGAATGTTTTCGAAAAAATATTTTCAGCAGGTGACTTTATTTATCGCGAGTCTCTTTTTGTTGACTTCTTTTTCCGCCTGCGGAGGCGGTCAGGCCGTAAAATCCGACGAATCCGGCAAGGCGGGTCCGGCTAAAGAAGAATCCAGAGAAGTTCCTCTGTCCAAAAAGTACGACAAAATAGTTTTTCAAAAATTTGAATATGATCAGAAGATCGAAGCGGACTACCCGGGTGCGGTTGCCGAGTGTGAAAACAGCGCACTGGCTGCCGTCAAATCAAAAAAAATCTTTAACTCCGTAGCAAAAGGAACCGCCGGAGCAAAAAAGGCCGGAGTTCTTTTAGTCAGGGCAAAAGTTACCAATCTCAGGATTGTCAGCAGCACCGCCCGCATGTGGGGTGGTGCATTTGCCGGAAGCTCGGATATGAGCCTGGAGATGAAACTCATGGATGCTTCGACAGGGCAGGTGGTTCGGGAAAAACAATTATCGACGGCCAATAATCCCTGGGGTGCCGCCTGGACGGCCGGCAGCAGTGATAAAACTCTTCCCGCCGATTTGGGCAAGATGGTTGCCGAATACATTGCGGCGATCCAGCCCAGGAAGTGAAACACATAAATGTTTCGCTTGCCGGCTTCATAAAAAGGATAGATAAAATGATCAATACCGAACAAATGGATAAAAAAGCCGTATACGATGTAATGCTGGATTTACTTTATACCGTTAATGCAAGCTGGTTTAAACTGGAAACTCAGTTAAAGGGCATCTATGCATCTTTAGGCAAAAGTTCTGAATTAAATCAGATATTATTTCAGCTTTATGAAGATTTCGGCCGCTATGAAGCAAAAAGACTAAAAAAAACCCTGAATATAAAGGCAGGAGACATTGACTCTCTGATAAAAATGTTAAAACATTCCCACTGGTGCGCATTTGAAAATGTACAGACTGAAAAGCTTGCGGAAAAAACATTCCGAATGAGGACAGTTGACTGCACCACGCAGCAGGCGGCTAAAAAAAGAGGGGAAAAGTGCTACGACTGCACCACCGACGCCAATCGGCTGTTGCGACACGCGTTCTTTGCCGGGATAAATAGTTCCGCCCGGGTAAGAAGAATTTTTGCCCCTCCGGAAGAGTCGCCGCTGGCTGCTGAGAAAAACGTATCCTGTGAATGGGAAATATCAATCGATTGATTTTTCACGGTGGGAACGGGGGCAAAAAACAGCTCAATAACCGGAGCTTTTTAAGATTGCTTTGCTTGCAATGAACGGGTATTATTTAAAAGTAGTGTGTAATAAAGCGTATAACAGTGCTGGGAAATAAATGGCGGCGGACATTGTTGCTCTGTTATGAACAGGAGGTAACTGCAAACTGGTCTGGAAAAAGCTTTCAGTTATCCGTTAACAATCAAAGAAAAATAGGAGCAAAAACTATGTCGAAAAGTGTGGGAGAAAAAGCTTATGAAAAAGGATTTGCCAACGAAAGGGATTTCGGCGGCTGTGCCCAGTGCGCCATTGCCGCACTGTATGATGTTTTTCCGGAATTGAAAAATGAAGACGTTTTTCGCGCGGCAACGGGCCTTGGTGCCGGAGTCGGTTTATCTACGCGAGGCAACTGCGGAGCGCTCACGGGAGCGGTGCTGATGGTAAGCCAGCTCTATGGCCGTGATTTGACAAATATTGCCGATCCGGAAAAGAAAAGATTTGTCGCCTACCGGCTGGGTAAAAAACTTGTCGGTAAATTTCTTGCCGAATATGGAACGGTTACCTGCGGAGAAATTCAGACGAAAATCATGGGGCGTTCGTTTGATCTCTACACGGAATGGAATCAGTTTCTGGCCGCCGGCGGCCATTCCACAGCCTGCACTTCGGTTGTAGGCAACGCCGCCAAATGGGCGGCGGAACTGATTACCGAGGTAAGGCAAAAAGGCGTTGAAGAAGTTTTAAAGACATAAAAAATAAAACAGGAAAGATGATACTGTGGGAAAAGAAAAAGGCGGGCGGATGTTGTTACATCCCCCGCCTTTTTTTATTTCGTTTCGAGGCGGCTCAAAACAAGTTCCGCAATATCTTTAACTGCCAGTTTATCTTCCAGGTCTTCAGCTTTGACAGCGTCTTCAAGCATTTTGGCGCACTGGGGACAGGCGATAGAGATGATTCCGGCACCGGTCTCTTTGGCCTGAGCAACACGGATGCGGGCAGGGCTTTCTTTTCCGCCGCCCAGAATATCGCTGAAGAAGTTGCCGCCTCCCCCGCCGCAGCAAAGGGCATTGCCCCGGTTTGCGACCATTTCGGCAAATTTCACGCCCGGCAGTGCCGCCAGTATTTTCCGCGGTTCATCGTAGAGGTTATTGTGCCGGCCGAGATAACAGGGGTCGTGATAAGTTACTTCCAGAGGATCTGTTTTCAGGCGGTCGGCCAGCGCAGCGGTTTTTTCCGCCAGTATCTGTGTATAGTGATACACCTCCAGATCGGCTCCCAGATTTTTATACTCGCGGGCAAAGGCATTGTAAGCATGGGGATCGAGAGTAATTATTTTTTTGATATTCCGTGTCTTAAAATATTCAATGTTTCTTTGCGCCAGACTTTCAAAAAGCCATGTTTCTCCGAGTGCTCTCACTTCATTGCCGTCGCAAATTTCTTCTGCACCAAGAATGCCGAAGGAAATATTCAGTGTTTTCAGAAGAAGGGCGACCGACCGGGCAATTTTCCGGGCCCGTTCGTCATAGGACCCGACGCAGCCGATATAGAGCAGATATTCCTGACCGTCATAGGCGGGAACGGACAAACCGTTTGCCCAATCGCCGCGTTTTGCGGAGGGTTCTTTATAGGGATTTCCATAGGTTTGTATAGACTTGAGATAATCCCGGACTGCCGGAGGCAGTGTGCCTTCTTCAACCAGGGATTCCCTGGCGGCGGTGAAAATATTGACCAGGTCTTCCTTAAAAGGAAAAATGCAGTGGGTGACGCAGTTTGCGCACAACGTGCAGGAGTACAGAATCTGCTGATAACGCTCCGAAATTTGCACGTCACCTTTGAGCCGCGCGCGAATAAGCCACATTCTTCCTCCCGGCGAGAATGATTCGAGCCGGTATTTCTTATGGGGCGGGCAGTTGAATTCTTCATAATCGTCGGTCAGTTTACAAAATCCGCAACGGAAGCAGCGATGGATAATGTCTTCGTATTTCATCGGGGCACCTCCCAGTTTCCGGGATTCATGATTCCCCGGGGATCCATGGCTTTTTTGATTTTTTCAATGAGCATTGCCGTAGCAGGATCCATCTTTTTCATAATCAGTTTCTGGGCCTCGCTGCTTCCTTTCCAAATCATGCCTTCGGTTTCGAGGATGAACCTGTTCGATTCGTCTATGGCCTGTCTGGCCGCTGCAATATCCTTATCATCGGCCCGGTTAAAGGAATAATTGAAGCCGAACATAATGCTGTGACAGGTCAATACCTGGTGAACGTAAGAGGCAACCATGCCGTGATTGTGGGCGATTTCAATTCCCTTGCGCCAGCAGGCGGGAACCTTGTCGAAAGACAAAATGGCTGCGGAATATTGAAATCCGCCGCCCTTGCGGAAATCGGCGGCTACTGCCGCCTGGGGAGGGACGTCGAGAAACCGCTTGTAGAGCGCCGGATGAAGGTTTTCAACCACCTTTATCGTCTTTCCATTGCCGATTTTTTTGGCGACATCGCTATAAATCCGTATCTTCATGGCAAGTTCTTCCTCGAAATGAGCGGACAAAATGACTACATAAAAAATATGGTTCATCCAGTCCGGCTTTTCCTGTGTGATCAGAAAGAAATCTTCCAGAAGATCAAGCTGGGTCAACTCAAAGATCACTTCGGGGATTGCGTCGATATCGTCGGAAGAAAAAACGATAACTTCACGGTATTGTGGTCTGGGGTATAGTTTCAGCGAAAGCTTGGTTACCACGCCGGTAGTGCCGAACCAGCCGATGAAGAGACCGGGCAGATCGGGGATAGGTCCGCGGGTGTACCAGGAATCGGTGACTGCCGACGAACCGAGGCGGCATACTTCCCCCGTGGGAAGCACGACTTCCATTCCGTTTACCATGTCGGAGGTGAGTCCGTAGCGCGGAGTGATGTGACCGTGCCCCTGAATGAGAGCGTTACCGACGACCGTGACCGCAGGCGGTGCTTCCGGTGTGGAGTGCTGCAGGCGCGGATGGTGTTTTTTCAGATAGGCGCGCAAGGAGGCCTGCGAAACTCCCGCCTCGATAAGGGCATAGCGGGAAAGCTCGTTTACTTCGATGATTTTATCCATCCTCTTCATGTCCAGGACTATTCCGCCTTTTTGGGGGACAACGAGTGCCGAAAGCGTAAAGCCGCCACCCAGGGGAGTGACGGGAATTGCTTCTTCGTTGGCGAACAGCAAAATGCGCTGAACTTCTTCGACGGTGCCCGGCATTACCACATAATCAACCGGACGGGGAGGTTCGGCTCCGGAATCGCGCGAATAGATGTAAGTATCTTCTTTTTCCTGGGAGACGTAATCACGTCCTGTGATTGCGCAAAGCGACTCATATATATTCACAAAAGCTCCTTTATCAGTCTTGGCATGGCAAAATTTATTGATGATTTCTGTATGACGCTTCCACCGGGCGGCAGGCGGCATAATAAGCCGCCTGCCGCCCGGCTTGATTAATCACCGGCCATACTGGTTTTCCAGATTTCCCAGACTTTTCCAACGAGATCAGGTCCGGGTTTGAGCGTTGGTTTCCCCGGACGCCATCCTGAAGGAGTGGCCTCGGTTCCCTTGCTGTTGCGAACGTATTGAAATGCCTGAATCTGGCGAATTGTTTCGTTGACATTGCGTCCCACCGGCGGTGTCAGAACTTCAAAGCCCTGAATGATTCCGTCGGGATCGATGAGGAATCTGCCGCGTGCTTCGACGCCGGCGTCTTCGAGGTAAACGCCGTAAACGCTGCCTACTTTTCCTCCGCCGTCGGAAAGCATCGGAAAGGGAACGCCGCCCTTGACCATTTTGGAAAGCTCATGGTCGTTCCACATTTTATGCACGAAAACACTGTCCACGCTCATGGAGAGAACCTCCACACCCAGTTTCTTGAATTCGGGATATTTCTCGGCGACCGTCGAGATTTCAGTCGCTCAGACGAAAGTGAAATCTCCCGGATAGAAGCACAAAACAACCCATTTACCCAAATACTCGGATAGCTTTACCGAAATGAATTTCCCTTTTTGATACGCCGGAGCCGTAAAGTCCGGTGCTTTCTTGCCAACTGTGACCATAGTTTTAACCTCCCTGATCAGTGGTTCCGGTGATTTACCTTTTTGCTCAGCAATTTTTTCTCCGACCGGTCCGCCGGTGGGCCTGGCGCAGCCGGCCTTGATTTCTTCAGCCATAAACCTTTACCTCCTTTCCCGAATATGAAGTTCAGTAAATAAGTTCACTCCTTTCATCCGTGTCCGACGCGTTGAAAATTATTTTATGCGGCGGGTTTTGTGCCCACCGCCGCTTCCCGTAACTCTTGCCATATAATCTCCAAATTCAAAGAAAATCCGGCTGCTATATCCCAGATCTTATCGAGCGGAATCCGTCATTTATTTCTCCCGCGGATATGGCCAGGCCATGATACCGCCTTCCATAACCTTTACATTTTTCCAGCCGTTGCCTTCCAGGGCGAGCGCCGCCTCGTAACCGCGCAGGGAGATTTTGCAGTAACAGATGATTTCTTTATTCTTATCGGCGGGCAGTTCCGCAAGGCGCTTGCGCAGAGCGCCCAGCGGAATCAGTGTCTCTCCGATGCCCAGGCGCATTTCCTTAAACTCTTCCGGACCTCTTACATCGATCAGGAAAGGTTTTTCACCGGATTGCACTTTTTGCCACACTTCCCTGGAGGTAATGCCCTTGAGACGGCCTTTAATTTTGTTCTGCATAATATGCGCCGTGGCAATAAAGTGATCGATGGCGAGCGAAAAAGGCGGTGCGTAGGGCAGATCGGAATTTGTGATATCTTCGACGGTGAGTTTTCCCTGAATAGCCATCGCCCACTGGGCGATTTGTTTGGCTACGGTACCCGGACCGATGCACTGAGCTCCCAGTACACGGCCGGTTTTCCGGTCGGCAACCATTTTTGTAATGAGCAGTTTCCCTTGCATAAAGCCGGGTTTATCGGGACTGGCGTTGATGACTGAAACAATATCCGCAAAACCGAATTTTTTTGCCGTTGCTTCGGAAAGCCCCGTGGCTCCCGCCGCATAATCAAAAACTTTGCAGATGCCTGTTTGAATTGTTCCGGGAAATTTTACGCAGTTTTCCGAAGCGGCGTTTTCCCCGGCAACCCTTCCTTCGAGGTTCGCGAGATCGCCGTAAGGTGCGAGCACTTTTTTACCGGTGATCCGGTTTACCGTTTCCACGCAGTCGCCTGCCGCATAAATATCCGGATCCGATGTCTGCATATATTCGTTGACGTCAATGCCGCCCAGCTCACCGATTTTCAGCCCCGCCTGCCGGGCCAGCGCGACGTTGGGAATAACTCCGATGGCTACGACGGCGAGCTCGCAGGGCAGTTCCGTGCCGTTTTGCAGTTTGACCGCCGAAAGTTTTCCTTCTTCACCCAGGAAGGCGGCGATGCCGTTTTCGGTAATTACATTGGCTCCCTTGCTCCGCACGTGATTTTCGATAAGTTTGGCGAGTTCCCAGTCGAGAAAAGTCAGCAGTTGCGGCAACAGCTCGATCACGGTGATTTCGATGCCGGCGAGCTGCAGGGCTTCACAGGTTTCGATCCCGATGAGTCCTCCGCCCACTACAACCGCTTTTTTAATTTTGCCTTCGTCACGGACGCGGCGCAGAAAATCAGCATCTTTCATGGATTGCAGCGTGGTAATTCCGGAAAGGTTGGTGCCGGGAACGGGAGGCAGGCGGGACAGTGCACCGGTGGCGATGATGAGCTTGTCGTAATTCATCATGCCTTGTTCACCGGAGAGGGTATTTTTAAAAGAAACCGTATGATTTTTCCGGTCAACGGCTATGACTTCGGTGTTTACCTTCGCCTCGATGTCTTTGGCATTGAGATAAAAAAGCGGGTTTCTGACTACTCCCGTTCCTGTGGCAAGCAGGGCATTGCGGTCGTTAAAACATCCGCCGACGTAGTAGGGATAACCACACGAAGCCATGGAAAGGTCGGCTTCTTTTTGTATAATGACAACATCCGCATCGTTGTCGATGCGGCGGGCTTTGGCTGCTGCTTTAGGGCCGGCGGCCGACCCGCCGATAATTATGATTTTTCTTTTTAAAGACATATTACATTCTCCTTCCGGCGATTATTATTCAGTATAATTAGAAATGCTCTGCCTTCTGAACTGCCTACATCCTCATGCCTCTCTTCTTGATTCCTAAATTTTTTCTTTCCACCTCATACGCGATTTCAACCCACTCACACAAAAGCTCCCGTGTGTCTCTCGGGTTGATAATATCCTCTATGCCAAAAGCCTCCGCTGTTCGAAATGGCGAAGAAACGGCTCTGTAGGTTTCCTGCAATTCGTTAAGATATTTCTTCGGATCCTGTGCCGATTCGATTTCAGCCCGGTGGGCGGCATAAACACCGCCCTCAACCGGTATATTTCCCCATACCGCGGACGGCCAGGCGTAACGCCAGCAGAATCCCATTGCCGTCTTCTGTGCGGCACCGGCAACTCCGAAACACTTCCGCAGATATACGACAGCCAAAGGCACCGTGGCTTGTGCAATGGCAAAACTCGCCCTAACCCCTTTGCGGATATTGCCATGAATTTCACTTTCCACCCCAATCGTAAACCCCGGCTGGTCGCAGAGATTGATGATCGGTAAATGAAAAGTATCGCACATATCGATGAAACGGATGAATTTCTCAGAAACGTCGTAATTAAATGAGCCTGCCAGGAATCGCGGGTCATTAGCCAGTAAGCCCACCGGATGGCCATTCATTCGTGCCAAGCCGGTAATTTGGGAGCGCCCCTGGTATTTGCCGATCTCGAAAAAAGACCCCTGATCGACTACGCCATCGATGATTCTGCGCATATCATAAGGCTTTCTCCCATCCTGCGGTATAATGGAGACCAGATCTTCGTCTTTGCGTTTGGGATCATCTTGCCCATCCCTTTGGATCGCGGGCATGTTCCATACATTCGGGGGCAGGAAAGATAGAAATCTCTTTATTTGCTCCAGTGCATCGTTTTCGCTTTCGGCTATATTGTCCACCACTCCTGACACATACCCGTGAACTTTGTATCCCCCAAGTTCTTCCTTGGAAAAGTTTCCCCCGCCGGCCGCCTTCACCAGAGGAGGACCGCCTACAAAGACCTGGGTTTGTTCCTTGATCATAATACAGAAGTGACTCTGGACCAGATACATGGCGGCCAGGCCGGCAATTGCCCCGAAACCGACCGACACGACAGGAACTTCCGACATCATATCCACCTGATCCTGCGCCGCTTCATCATTCCATGTGGGGAGCTCCGTATACCCGATATTCAGAATCTCCTTGATCGAGCCTCCGGCGCCTTCCAGCAATCTGACAACCGGAAGCTGGAGCCGCCGCGCCATCTTGGCAAAATAAGCGTTCTTGGCCTTATACAACCTCCCCACCGATGCGCCCTTTATGGTAAAATCATCCCCACTCACAGCAACTCTTTGCCCATTGACTTTGGCGATACCAATGACAAGAGGACAAGGGGTAATATTCTCATGGCCTTCCTCATTTCCCTCTCTATTTTGATCCACTCCCGCCAGAATTCCTCTTTCAAGAAAAGAGCCTTCATCCGCAATACAATTGATCCTCTCCCGTACGGTCATCTTCCCGGCGGCGTGATGCTTGGTCACGTTACTCTTGCCGCCCAGTTCGAATGCTGCCCTTTTTCTTCGTTCCAGTTCCTCGATTGCACTATTCCACATGGATTCCGTATATCTCCTCTCCTATCCGGTCTGTTTTTGCAAAGTATTGTTACCTTCACACAAAAAACTTTTTAGGATTTTAGTCGTATAATTCGGGTTAAAATTATTCCTGATCTTTTCGGATCAGCCCTTATTGCAAACAGCCGTCAGACAAAGGTTAGTTTCGTTCCCGCCATGTTCAGTAAAAACTGTTCCGGCATCTCTCTTTCCACGGCCAGTACGGCCTTGCGTCCCGTGCAATGCGCGGGAATGACGTAGTCCGGATGAAATTTACGAAGCTCCGCAACAGTCCGGCCGATGATGGGTTCGAACAGCGGCCCGGAAAGATGAAAACCGCCCATGATGACATGAATCTTTTCCATACCGGTGACTTCGACGGCGTATTGCACCGTATTGATTATTCCGGCATGGGCGCACCCGGAGAGAATTACGAGCCCCTTGTCCTTCAGGTTCATGACTACTGATGTGTCGTCTTCAATGGCATCCCAGGTTTCTTGTCCGTCTTTCTGCCAGTAGGCAACCGGAATACCTTTTTCGAAATCAGTCCGGCGCGGTATCTCGCCGAGAAAGAGGATGGTGTCATCCAGCAGAAGATAAGGCTTAGCCGTCTCGATTACGGACAGCCCCGCCTCCCGGACCACCCCGCGCGTCAGTTGCGGCAGGTTGACCCTGTAATCTTCACCGTATTTAATGTAGCGCGGGAATTTGAAGACGGACGGGTGGACAACGAAGGGAATATTTCTTTTGCCGATAAGAGCAGTGAGCTTTTGCATGCCTCCCGTATGATCCATGTGCCCGTGAGAAAGGGTTGCGGCTTCCACCTGTGTCATATCGGCACCAAGTACCCTGGCGTTTTGCGCAGCGCCGTCTTCGGAAAAACCGAAATCAAAAAGCAATGTGTGCGTTTTGCTCTGGAGAGAGGTCTTGACCAGTGCGGAAAATCCGTGTTCCGCCAGCACCGAAACGCGAAATTCCCCTTCTTTGAGCGGTCTGGCCCGCGAGATTACCGGCGAATCGTCCATAGCGGTTATTTCTATATAGTTATCCTGCAGGGTTAATATCTCTACCTTATCAACGGCTTTTAACGTCGTGGAAGTCATAAAGGTTGCATCTCCTTGATCTTTTATGAGCGAATGTTCGAATCCACAATAAGAAGGACAGTGCTGTTTGATGGATTATATAGATTTTCCCTGTTTCGTCAACCGGCAGATAAAACCATAAACTTTGTCCGCATATTATTATGGCCGCTCATTTGTCAATCAATGGTCGCAGACATTATCACCGGTCTGCAGAGTGCCGGCAAAATATTTTTTAATCAGCAATTCGGGTATTTCCGCAGGTGCTCCCACGACCACTTGAATATTTTGTTCGGTAAAAAGCTCACGGGCGCGCTGGCCCATGCCACCGGCGATAATCATCGTAACGCCGCGTTCGGCAAGCCACGGAGGCAAAAGCCCCGGCTGATGGGGCGGAGCGGCAACGTCTTCACGGGTGCGAATTTCTTTAGTTTGGGGGTCGACATCGACGAGCGCAAAGCTCGAACAATGTCCGAAATGCATGGTCAGCTTTCCTTCCGCTAAGGGAATGGCAATTTTTATCATATATTTCTCCTTATGAATTTAGTTTATTTTTACTGTCCGGTACTGTTATTTGTTCAAGGATGTCCTGCATAATTTTTGCCGAGGGGCTTGTCGCATACTGATGGATAAATGCGCGGCCGGAGTCTCCCGCTTTCGCTATGGCCGGGTCCATGGGAATGGCTCCCAGAAAGGGTACTTTCATATCTGCGGCGATTTTGCGTCCTCCGCCGGAGGGTAAAATCTGAGTTATTTCTCCGCAGTGGGGACAGACAAAGCCGCTCATGTTTTCCACGACACCCAGCACCGGTACGGAAACCTGACGGCAAAAACTGATGGATTTGCGCACATCCACCGCCGCCACTTTCTGCGGAGTGGTGACGATGACCGCACCGTCGAGCGGCTGGATCAACTGGCATAAGGAAAGAGGTTCATCCCCGGTTCCGGGGGGTGCGTCTACAATCAGATAGTCGAGATCACCCCATTCCACATCCGTCAGAAATTGTTTGATTACGCCCATTTTCATGGGGCCGCGCCAGATTACGGCATCATCCGGGTTTTGTAAAAGAAATCCCAAAGACATGACTTTCATGTTTCCCATTTCCACGGGGAGCATCCCTTCGGTGCCGCTCCGGAGGGTTTCATTTTCCAGACCCAGCATGGTGGGGATGCTGGGACCATGAATGTCCACATCAAGTAATCCGACACGCTGATCGGCGAGCATAAGCGCCGTAGCCAGGTTGACGGCGACAGTGCTTTTGCCGACGCCGCCTTTGCCGGAAAGGACTATTATCTTATGTCGGATTCGGCAGAGTTTTGTCTGCAGCCGGCGCCGGTCGGCAAACTCCTCAGGAGTTTCGCCTTTTCTCTGTTTTGACGCCGAACAGGAAGAATCAGCACATGTTTCACATGTTTTTTGCGTATCCGTACCACCCGGTTTTTTCTGCTGCGTCAGGTAATCATTACAGGCCGCGTTCAGGGTGTTGGCTGCGAGAAGCGCACAGTGCTCGTGATCTTCGGGCAGACCTTCGAGTGCTGCGAGGACATCCTTTTGCGTGATGTTTTTTGCTTCTTCCAGAGTTTTCCCTTCAGCCAGGCAGGTGGTCATGCTGCCGCAGGCCAATGATGGATCACAACCGTCGGTAATAAATGATATTTTCTCTATCCTGCCGGCATGGGCCTGCAGCCAGAACTCCATAGTATCGCCGCATGGTCCGGTGATTCTGGCGTGCCCGTTAAATTTATCGAGGGGTCCCAGGTTATGCGGATCTTTTGCGTGACGGCGAGCGGTCAGATAAAATTTATTAAGATCAACTTCTTCCATTTACGTTACTTTCCTCCTGTAAATTAATATTTTCCCAAATTTGCTTGATGTCGCAAGCGCATTCCGATTCAATTTCCACAACCGCTTTTTGCAGGATCTGGGCCTGTGTGACGCTTCGGTCATAGCGGATACGTCCGGCAATGCGCGCTCCGGCGAGTATTGCGTTCTCTTCAATGCTTTTTGCCATGTCCGGATTGATGTCCCATTTATTGATGCAGACAGCGGTTGGAATTTGAAAGTGGCGTGTCAGCGACAGAACCCTTTCCAGATCGTGCCTTCCTGAAACAGTGGGTTCAGTTACAACCAGCACCAGTGATGCTCCGGTAACCGAAGCAATTACCGTACATCCTATTCCGGGAGGGCCGTCCACGAGAATGGTGGAGATATTTTTTTCTTCGGCGATCCGGCGCGCTTCCCGCCGCACGGTGGAAACCAGCTTGCCGGAATTTTCAGCGGCGGCGCCTAAACGTGCATGCACCATAGGGCCAAAACGCGTATCCGCGATAAACCATTCGCCGCAAAATCTTTCCGGAAATTCAATGGCGACCGCAGGGCAGAATCTTACGCATACTCCGCATCCTTCACAGGAAAGGGGATCGATGGAAAACAGGAAATCGCCTTTACCGACAGGCTGTCTGCGAACTGCGCCAAAACGGCAATAATCATAACAAAGGCCGCATCCGCTGCAGTTATCCCGGATAATTAAAGCCTCATGTCCACTGTAAAATTTATGTCTTTCCCTGATATGGGGCGTGATTACCAGGTGCAGATCGGCGGCATCCACATCACAGTCGCAGATTACCGGATGATCGGCCAGTGCGGCGAGTGATGCCGTCACACTGGTTTTACCCGTTCCTCCCTTACCGCTGATGATGACGATTTCTTTCATAATAAAACCTTTTCAAAAACAGATACTGTTTTTTGGCTGGTGTTGTCTAACATTAAAATGCGCCGGTCAACAAACAAATTCCGTTTAGTCCTTATGTTTCTTCTGTTAAAAATTAAAATTATTTCAACACCGCGATAACACTTTTTGCACCCTTTACGGTGTTCCCCACTTTCACCCTGATCTCTGAATCTTCCGGCAGGAAAATATCAACCCGCGAGCCGAAACAGATCAGCCCGTAAAACTGTCCTTTTTTAACCGTATCTCCCGGTTGAATGTAACAAAGAATCCTTCGGGCAATAATGCCGGCAATTTGCTTGACGAGTATTTTCGTGGTTCCGCTCATGATTAGTAACGCCGTTTGTTCATTTTCCAGCGAGGCTTTGGGAAGTGCCGCGATATGAAACTTACCCGGATTATATTTTACCAGTTCCACCGTTCCGGCGATCGGTGTACGGTTGACGTGTACGTTGAAAATTGAAAGAAAAATACTGATCCGCCAGACGGATTGATCAAGATAATCTGTTTCATTGATTTTGGCGATATCCACAATTCTGCCGTCGGCCGGTGATACTACGAGCTTGTTGCCCGGAGCGGCAACGCGCCGGGGATTGCGGAAAAAGAACAGAACAAACAAGATAAAAATTAAAGTTGTCCCTCCCGCAATGATCCATTGCTGTGAAAAAAACACGGCTGTTAAAACGGCCAGAGGAATAATCAACTTTAATCCCTCAAAGGCTACAGGCATTCTTGTTTTATCTATCATAAATCAAAACTTTTATTATAACCGGCCTTTCTCTGATATTTTATAGAAAATGTCATGATTGATATATGAAGTCATGATCCGTTTTTCGTCGATAAGCGTCTTTAGCTTTTTTACCGTCTCCTGCGAATGCAGGCCCAACCCCGAGCAGATTCCGGCCAGCGTGCAGGGGCGCCGTGCCAGCAGATTGATAATATCCGCACCGGCTGCGCTTTGGAATGAATATTCTCGTGTAGATTCGGATTTGTCGTCGCTGATAACGTCGACTTTTCCCGGAAACAGCAAGGCCAGGTTATCCATTTGCCGTCTGGATACAGCGCAGGCGAATTCTTCTGCCGTCGGCCTGCAGACTGTATTGAGCTCTACCCGATCCGGATCTATTTGTCGGGCGCAGGCGGCTATTTTTTTCGCTTCCACAGTAATGCCGGTTACGCCGGAAAGCAGAAACACTTCCAGCCGGACCTCGCCTGAAAAGGATCGGGTGAATTCGGTAATGCCGTTGACCATTTCTGCAAAGCTGATATCAGGATGCGGCCGGTTGATATAATGAAACAGCTGTTCATCTCCGGCATCGAGTGACGGAATAACCAGATCCGCGCAGCTTAGCTCCTGCCGGACTTCCGGCATAAAAAGCAACGAGCCGTTCGTCAGGCAAGCTACCGGAATGTTTGTGATTTGCTTAATTCCGGCGATAAGTTCACCGATTCCGGCATGCAGTGTCGGTTCACCGGAGCCGGCGATACTGATATAGTCGGGAGAACTACCCGCCTCCAGTGCTTCTTTCAGTTCATCCAGGATATTTCCAACAGGTACGTAGTGTGCACGCTTAACCGTTTTTTCGGTTGTACGTCCCAGTTGGCAGTAGATGCAATCGTAGGTGCAGGTTTTAAAAGGCACCAGATCAAGACCGAGAGACCTTCCCAGACGCCGCGATGGAACCGGGCCGTAAAGATATTTGTAACGCTTTGTACTCATGTCAGCTTCCGCAATGCGGCTCACTGCAACGGCTTGTTGCGCCGCAGCAGGTTCTGCCGGTTTCTTCGAGAGAACAGCTTTTTCCGGCATTACGGTTTGTTGCGCCCGGCGATTTCAGAATAAAACCGCTGCCGCCGCTTACGATTCTGCGGACATTTCCACCACAGGCCGGGCATTTTTCCAGCGCCTCGTCCTTGATGCTTTGTTGTTGTTCAAAACGATGATTGCATTGATCGCATTCATATTCATAGGTCGGCATATTTAAAATCTCCCTGTTTTTTCAAATTTCTTGATTTTTAAAATAAGACTTTGAAACAAAGTCCGATATTCCGGCAACGCCTCCACCATCAGAATACCCCGTGAGTAGGCCTCGGCGATCCTGCGGTCGTCGGGTATCTCCAGCAGGATGGGAATATTTTCCCCGGCGCAAAATCTGTGGACACGGTCATCCCCGCTGCCCATCCGGTTCACTATGACACCGCAGGGCACTTGCAGTTCTCTTATCATATCAACGGCGAGCATGAGATCATGAAGACCGAAAGGCGTCGGTTCCGTGACGAGTAAAACAATATCGGAATCCCGGATGGCGGCCATAACCGGACAGGATGTTCCGGGAGGCGCGTCTAAAATAGCCGAGACGGTTTTCGGCAACCGGTTTTTAACTGCACGGATCAGCGGCGGCGCCATAGCCACACCTACTAATAACTTTCCGGAAATAAGAGTTATGTTATTCTGCTTCGATGTCTCTATAACGCCGATGGGACGGTTCGTTTCCGTAATTGCCTCAGTGGGACAAACAAGAGTGCAACCGCCGCAACCGTGGCACATTTCCGGAAAGACAAGGGGAGTTGTCCCGAATGTGACTATGGCCGAATATTCGCAAATGCGTCCGCATTCACCGCAGGAATTGCAGCGGGCTTCATCTACGCGCGGCACGGGAATCGATATGCTTTCTTCCGAGTGTCCGTCCGTATTTAAAAAGAGATGGGCGTTCGGTTCTTCCACGTCACAATCAGCAAGGATTATGTCGGAGTCATATAGTCGCGCCATGTTTACACTGACGGTTGTTTTACCTGTTCCTCCCTTGCCGGAAGCTACGGAAATTCTCATAAGACGGTTCCTTTATTATCGATGGTTATGGTGTTTTCGAGAGGCAGACTTGTCTTTTTAATAAAAAGCAGAGGGAAAACAATGTCGCTGGTACAGCAGGGAATCCATACCGCCAGAAATAGAAATAAGGATATTATAAGAATCTGTACGATATTGATTTGTGTCCCCAATGCCGTGACGATATGAAAGAGTGAAGCCCATGTGCTCAAAAGAACATGCCCCGCATGAGGAATTTTTGTATGAGGCAGGAAATAACCCAATATTATACCGATTATAGCCAATGGATTCACCAGCCACCATTTTTCAATAAAGCCCAGGTGTAAACCACGATTGGGTAAATCAAGCAGCCACTCTCCCATAAAAGGGATAACCGAGTCGCTGATAGTGGCAATTCCTACTGATCCGATATATCCGATTACTATCGTGCGAAAAGGATCATTACTTGAATAAAGCCTGTACATGGCTGTAGTGACTAATGCGCTCAAAAGCACATGCAGAGGGTGCGTAACCCAGAATAATGTAAATGAAACATCCCTGGATATATGAGAGTACATGAAAACCGTCAGAATGATAACTCCCGTTACGGTGCCAAAAGCCGTAAAGGGGACATGCTTTCTAAGCTCGGTCGTAATTACAGTCACGTTCATTAATTGCAGGAGATATCCTTTCTGGTAAAATGATTGGCCGCTACATAGGTTCCAAGATCGAATCCCGAATTGCTGCTGATAACCGGGCACTTGGTCCGGAAAAGGAAAAAAATATTTCCGGATTTTTCGGTTAAACTTTCGAAATTGCCCTGCCCTTTGGCAATGACTACGTCCGCCTCGCCAAAACGGCGGCGGAATTCGCTGCTGCAATCGTCCAGAATTGTTCCCGGCGCATCCGACCCGTTATCTATGATTTCCGCGACAGCACCAATATCTGCCGCCTGCGCGTCGGAGCGAGTCGCATCATTAATGACCGGATTGCCGCGTACGGCCAGAGTAATTTTTGCGTCGGAAAGCCTCTCTATGAGCAGACGGTCGAAAAATATTTCTCCGGCGTTGTCAGTCAGGTATAAAATTGTCTTTGCCTGCTTGATTGCTTTTTTGAAAGCTTCCATATCGCCGAAGATAGGCTGCTGCGGCGCGCTTTGCAATTCCGCGTAAATTTCTCCGAACCCAATGCTGTTTTTAGCGCCCAGGTCGATGATGTTGCCTGTTATGGCATAACGAACCGCCATAGTCAGGGGATCCGGCGAGGCTTCAATCCGCCGCCGGATGGAAGGGGTCAACGATGCGGCGAGCGCGTTGTGCATATTCTTGGCGGCACGATAGGGATCATCAGTCGGCAGGATTCCGCGCAGCCGTCGATGAATTATTTGTGCAATGGCGGGCGGTGATTGATCCAGATCAACTTCGCCGATCCATTGCAAAAAATTGTTTATTAAGCGCATTCTGTCATTTTCCGATTTGGCCGCCATTTTAAGCGTGTCTGTAGCCTGACGGATAAAACAGGGGATACAATCCAGGGATGTTTTCATAATCTGCAATACCCTCGCTTTCCCCGCTTTTGGGCGGTTTGTTCGTCTATTTGATCCTGCCAGCCGCTGTTTTTTACATTACAAGAATCAAACTTGGCCGTATAAGGTTTGATATCCAGAAGCGGTGTGCCGTCCAGGACATCTATGCCGTCCACATGCAGAATGTTTCTTTCCACTTTTTTCAACTCAACTACACTCAAACCTACGGGGTTCGGACGAAATGGTGCGCGAGTCGAAAAAATTCCGCGATCAATATCCTGCAAGAAAGGTTTAACGATTAGTTTGCACTGTGGTGATTGATGAAAGTGATAAATAAGGTAGATGTGTGAAAATCCCTCCAGGTCTTTTAATCCTTCCGTAAAATCCGGAAACACTTCGGCATATCCCTTACAGCCTTCGGCATAGACGGGCTGGATCGGAGTCTTTTCAGCTACGGTATGTTCGCTGTGAATGATGCCTATTGGCCGATAGATGATTTCCGACGGTTTCATGCCCAGTGTCCCTCAACATCGGCCGATACAGCTTCGGACAGTTTGCCTGTTCGGTAAAGGTCCAGCGCTTCCGCTACGGTTCTCGCGGATGTGTTGTAAATTTTAATGCCTGCCGCCACAAGCACCCGAAAGGCTTTGGGGCCGCAATGTCCGGTGACGAGAGCTTTTACGCCCAATCGGGCGATGTTTTGTGCGGATTGAATACCCGCGCCCTGGGCTGCATTCAGGTTTTGATTGTTATCCTCGACATCAAAAGTGTTGGTTTCCAGATCGTAGATTAAAAATTGCGGAGCCCGGCCGAAACGGCTGTCCAGCGGTGCATTCAGGTCTTTACCGGAAGTTGTAAATGCTATTTTCATATGTTCCTTTCTTTTTTTTTCATTGCCTTCGTTTTCAGCGAGTGTCATTGATTTAAATTGGTGGTGGCGGCGCGAAGCGGTGAAAATTGCGTCGCCACCATCCGGACATGAACGGAATCCATGCCTATGTTTAATTCCCGGCTGATTATCTCAGTCCTTTGTTGTTAATTCATCGAGACGCTTTTTAATTGCGTCTATTTCCGCCTGCAGGTATTCAGCCTGCTTCTGCAAAGCGATTTTTTCCGTTTCCGGCGTCGCCGGTTGTGCATTGTAGCCGCCGAACCATGCTTTCCCCGGCACGCCGGTGGCGTAGAAACGATTACGCCTTCCGAATCCGTCGCCCCGCCGGAACCCCCTGCCATAAAATTGTCCCGGTGCATTATTTTGATATCCGGGTACATTAAAACCTGCGCAGAATCCTGCCGCTCTTCCGGTCATAGGCCCCATTCCCATGGGACCAGTTCCATTTCCTCGTGGCATAACAAATACCTCCTTTAATAACAAATATAGTTCTTTTACTCCCTGATCAACATCGTTGCGCATTGGGGACATTTTATTGTCGTACAGGGAACTCCTTGTTTGTGAGTTTGCCGATGACCGCACTGGGGGCATATACAGTTGCCGCCGATACCGCCGGTTTTATTTCCACCCATACGCCCCCGTCCCCCGCCTCGGCCCATGCCCATTCCTCTGCCGCCCTGATTTGCCGAATTCATATTTTTCCCTCCTTCGTTACACGCTTTCAGAAAACAAAAACCGCCGCCGCCAGTACCGTTGTATATCCTTTCGTTTTCAAAACACATGATTGCGTCGTATTACGGGTGCCGACGATTTTTCCGCTGATCTTAAATAGCTCTTTCTTTTCATCCCAGCTTTCATCAACATTGAAATCGATACCCAGAGTGGAAGCGAGCATTGCCGCCGCCAGATCTTCCGCATAATCGCCGGTTTGCCGTTCGGTGCAGCCGAAAGCATGGTGTTCACTGATGTAGCCGTAAGTTTTTTTATCCACCGGTATGGCGCAGCCGACAGCCGCCGAAATCAGCCGCCGTGGTTCATTACTGCAGCAGCGGCTCATAACGCAGAAGGTAATTGCCCCCGGCTTCAACTTTTTGAGGCCTTCGGATCGCGATATTACCCGGCAACCCGGAGGCAGAATGCTCGATACCTGCACCAGATTACATTTTTCAATACCGGCATCGCGCAGTGCCAGTTCAAATGAGTGCAGTTGTTCCGTGTGGGTACCGCAGCCTTTGGTGAAGAACAGCTCTTTAGGGATGGACTGATTCAATTTATTTCTCCTTTCCAAATGTTCCTGATAAAGCAAAATCGAGCTTATGAAAGATTGTTTTTTACGGCCTGCCGCAGCGTCTTCTGTGGTTGGACTGACGGTTGCCGGCAAATCCATGTTTGCGGCAACCGGGCAGAGCAAAAACCGCATGATTAATCAGTCCTTTTTGATAGGCGCTGATGACATCATCCACCGGTCCGCGGACAAAGGGATAAATCTCGATGCCTGCTGATTTGATTGCCGACTGAAACTGCCGGGAAATGGCGCCGCAAATCAATATATTGACTTTCTGATCCATAAGTTGCAGCACGCGGCCTAATATGTCGGGCGTATTGAACTTAATCAATGTCCTTTTTTGTTTTTTTGCCTCGTCTATTTCCACAATCAGTAAGTTATCCGCGGCATCGAAAACGGTAGACATGTAGTCCTTCCACACAGACAGCGCTACTTTCATAAAATCTTCTTTCTTTAATTGTTTTGTGAACAAATACTATCTGGATAAGCACTTCTGCAAATTGAATGCCAAACCTGGAAGATACGATGATACGTTAATAATAACGGCGTGTTGTGATAATAGCAGTAAATTACAAAAATTATTATTGGTGCAATAATGCGACAATAATTACTATTTCGTTGCAATAATGCGACCTTTGCTTATAACGGCGGTTCAATGCCCAGAGACTTGATTTTGCGGTAAAGAGTGCTTTTATGAATGCCCAGTTGCCGGGCTGTTTGCGGCCGGTTCCAGTTGTTTTGTTTGAGAATATCAAGCAGGTAGCTGGATTGAACATCCCTTAAGGAATTGGAATGGCTGTCGGTGCGGACGGTGTTTCCCGGAAGCAACGCTTCGGGCAGATGTTTCTTTTCAATGAAATCCGTTTTGCAGAGAATAAAGGCGCGTTCAATAATGTTCGCCAGCTCCCGAATGTTGCCCGGATAAGAATGTGTCATCAGAATGGACATGGCTTCGCTGCTTATGCCGGAGATAGATTTTTTCTGAATGGCGTTGAAACGGGTGATGAAATGTTCAATCAGCAGGGGAATATCTTCCATGCGCTCGCGCAACGGAGGAAGATTGATTTTGAAAACGTTAATCCGGTAGAAAAGATCTTCCCGGAAACGGCCCTGCCGAACGAGGTCTTCCAGATTTTTATTGGTGGCTGCAATAATCCGCACATTATGCTCGACACTTTCCGTTGATCCCAGCGGCTCATAGGTTTTTTCCTGCAGGACACGCAAAAGTTTGACCTGCATGGAGGAGGGAATATCTCCGATCTCATCTAAAAAAATAGTACCGTTTTCGGCCATTTTAAAGCGGCCCGGTTTATCTTTTTTTGCGTCGGTAAAGGCACCGGCCTTATAACCGAAGAGTTCCGATTCCAGAAGCGTATCCGGCAGGGCACCGCAGTTTACGGCGACAAAAGGCTGTTTTTTTCTGGGGCTCAAGTTGTGAATTGCCCGTGCGACCATTTCTTTTCCCGTTCCGCTTTCCCCTTCAATGAGGATTGTGCTGGCGCTTGCCGCGATGTCGGGAAGAATATCAAATAAGCGGATCATTTTGTGATTTTTGGAAATGATGTCCGCAAAAGAGTATTTTGCCTTGATGGCTTTGCGCAGATCCTCCTCGATGCTGATGTCGCGAAAGGTTTCCACAGCTCCCAGGAGAACACCTTTGTTGTTTTGCAGCAAAGCAGTGGAAATGCTGATAGTTCGTCTTCGTCCATCGGCATTGATGATATAGACTTTTTTATCAATAATCGGGTCTCCTGTTTTCATGGTCGCGCGCAGGCAGCAGCTTTTTTCACATATATCCGCTTTCAGGACGTCTTTGCACAGCTGGCCTACGGCTTCCTCCCGGGCAACGCCGGTTATTTTTTCCGCGGCGCGGTTGAATGAGGTGATCCGCCAGTCGGCATCCACAGTAAAAACACCGTCGGCAATGGAATCCAAAATTATTTCCTGCTGTTCTCCGGCGGAAAAAGGGAGAAGTTTTTTTTGTTGACGAGATTTCATGGCCCGGCCTTGTTTAAACATGATTATCGACTGCCTGCTAAATTACCCTAGTTTTTTTCTACAGGCAAGAGAAACAAACAGCAAGGTAATAAAAGATTCCATAATTATTATTGCTGCCGCGAATATTTTATTATGATTCTTCGTATTAATTGAGGGAATAAATTTATGCAGGCCGGAAATAATATTTCATAATTTCGATCTTTTATGTGTCATCATTATTGTGCTGCTTATTTCTGCGGTATATTTCTTTAACTATTTCAAGCTGTGTCATGCCCGTGGTGTCGATCTTCAACCTTGCCACTTCATCATCCAGAAAATAGGCACTTTCCGATATAAGGGGATAGGCTGATTCGAAGGAATCAAAATAGTTGAGATCGTTTTTAGTCTCTGCACATGCCTCCTGCAATTCAGATTTGACTGCAGAATATCCTTTTTGGGCTTCCGTTAACACGCTCATTGCGTTTTTAAAGAAATAATCGTGGAAAAAACTTCGGCGGGACATGTCAGCCATAGTTTATAACCTCGCTAATGTTGCTCACTATAACAACTGCACAGACAGCAATCGTTGTCATGAAAATGATGATCATTAATCGACCACCATAAAGAATTGTTCCACTGAGCAGGAATAACCGTTGAATCATTCCACAGACCGATAAAGTTTTTTGATTGTGATCGGAGAGTTGTTTCGGTAGCGTGCAAATCATCACTTTTTCTAAAAGACACCAGCAGTAAAAGTTTCATAAACTGCGCATTTTTTATTGCTCTGACATTGCCGGAGTCGTCGATCGGATATTCATTTAGCGGACAGGCTGCTGCACTGATAAAAGCAGGTTGCTGGTGAGTCATAAAAATGTAAGCTGAAATTATTTTATCGAAGATATGTCGGCTCAAATTCCATCCTTCTACGTCGCGATTCCGGGAAATCTCTCTAGTTTTCACCCCGGCGTTATCTGAAAGAGCGAGGCTGTCTGTTTTATAGTTCTTACAACTGTCGGCTGCCCGGCAGGAGAAATCAATAACATTACTGCTCTGATCCAGTGAAATCGTCACATGACCTACAGCGTAAAAAACATCGGGCATGTTACGCTTGCCTTCAAAGGTAGGTGTCCCCGTAGCGTCAAAGTCAGATCCCTTGCGGAATATTTGTTCGGCCCGGGAAAAATAATTATAATTTTTTTCATCAGGAGTAGGAAAATATCTGAGAACAAATTGCACCATTCTAACTGCATCACACTGCATGAAATTCATCGAATCCTTATTTACGGGATGGACACTCTCGCCGGTTGTTTCTATACAGTAAGCGCCTTTTATATCATTAAACCAAAGATACCAGCCGGGAAAACCTTCCGCGGAAAAAGTTTGGGAAATCTGAGAGTACCCAAGGTACTCACGGGCATGGTTATTTTGAAAAACATGCTGAAATATTTCATTGAATAAAATTTCGGCTGAGTTTATGGGATCAATATGTTCCGTAGCCAGCATAAAGAGGTTTCCTTGTTACGAAAAGTCTTATTTTCTACAGCCTCCGGACAGAAGAGGCTGTAGAAAAGTTTTGGAGATAAATCCTATTTCTTAAGTTTGTATCCCGGCCAGCCGTCCATAAAATAATCCTGAATCATAATGAGGTTGATAATCATGATTAGAAATGCGGAGGCATTTTCCGAGGGATGGGATACGCCTGCGACTACACCCAGAAGCGTTGGTCCCCAACTGTAATATGCCCAGGCGAAAAGCATTCCTACAACAACTGCAACGATTGTTTTAATAATTCCGCGCAGAATGCCCGATAATTTTGCATAGACCTGTCCGAAAAAAGAATTTTGAATAATAGCGATCACAAGGATAAAGTTGGCCATCGTTAAAGTATGGCTGTAGCGCCAGCCGTAATTCATTTCATTCTGACCGCCTATATAGGCCTGATCCCATAAATAATCGAAGATAAAAAGTTGCACCTGAAAAATAAGGTAGCCGAAAATCAAACTTAGCAAGGCAAAAAATATAATCCGCCCGGGTTGTTTTTTTACTACATTGAATGGCCAACCTTCCCATAGGTGAGTAGCGTAAAAAACGCCGATAACGGAGCAAAATAGAATGCCCAGACCTAATTCTGCGCTATTGGTGTGCGCAAATTTCTCCCACCACGGTGGTACGGCCGTATAAACTTGCTGTGGAGTAAACATGGAACCAAGGTGAGGGTGAAAGAAAATCGCATAAATGATTACGCTTACGGTGGATATAAGTCCTAACGTAGCCAATCCTCGCTTGGGCGGATTTAATTCCGGAAATAAATCTTTGCCGATTCCGGACATGAACCATACGCTGACCAGAAAAAAGGGAACGGAAAGTGAAATCATCGCCCAAGATGTATTTTCTCTTGCGGACATGACATCTTGTCCCAGTTCTCCATATTTTATCAGGCTGTACCAGTTAAAATAGGTGACGCCAAGCTGGCCGACAACAAAAAAAACGATGCCGAATACAATTATGAGATAGGCAGCAAGAGTTGTTATCGTAAACAATGTGCCCTTAGCCAGTGGATTTGTCTCCCGGAGAAAATTGCGCCCGAAAGGCCAGAAATCAAAGAGTTCGACATGCCAGAGAATAATAAGCAGCGTCCAGATTACAAGCGAAAAACCTAAAAGAGGAGAATAAAGCTTAAATATTCCGGCATTGGAAAAAAATATCCACCAAACAGCAAAAACTGCTATCACCAGAACTATTAAATTGGCAATGCCCGATAATCCCACAGACCAGCGGGGAACCAGTTTTCTTGAAACCAGCCAGTTATCATTTGTACTACCATTACTCATAACAACATACCTCCTGTATAATTTGTCAACGTACGGATGAAAACGATATTTATAAAAAAGAAAGGGAGCTCATCCGGGAAAATAAATTTTTCTTGTAAGATTTGCTCCCTTTATCTGCAAAACAAATAAATGATTAATTTATTTGCATCCTCTAAAAAAACTAGAAAACAATTTCGTCGCCATTTCCGAGGAAGACATTAGAAGTTTTAGCTTTGGCCAGAGAGCCTGTCTTCTTATAAGAAAGATTTTTGTTGGTGCCTTTTACAATGGGGATGCCTGCCAGCGCTGCCTTTTCAGCCCAAACCCATCCGGTACAATGATTGCAGCCGACTTTGGTCATATTCATGGCTTTCACACCTTTAATCAAATCATCCATCTTGGGATCCCAGTTTTCAAAAGGTGATATGTGCAGACCGCCGTAACAACCATAATTTTTATTACCATCTTTGAAATTTCTGCGCGCGTAGTTGATAAGAGTCATAATTCCCGGATGACAACAACCGGTGACGGTCACATAACCTTTGTCCTTTATCTTGAAATACAGCACATTTTCGCCTCTCACCTGAAGTGTCGCGGGTGCATCGAAGAAAACAACGGCAGCGCCTTCCTGGAGTTTATAGACTTTATTTGGTTTGGTAAGAATTAATTCTCCTTTGTGAGGAGCAGTATTTTTGGGCTGGCCGGGCTTTGCGGAAAAATCAGCTCCTTTAAGCAGGGCAAAGCTTTCTTTCATGGAAGTGCTGGGGAAAAAAATTCTGATATCCGGTTGATGTTTCAAAGTGCTCTCCAGGCCGTAATAGTGATCGATATGATCGTGGGAAACTATCAGGGTATTGATTTCTTTACTTTTGAGCATCTTATCGATTCCGTCTTTGGCAAAAACGTAATCCATCCATTCGGTGTTCCAGCCGCTGTCGAGAAGGTATTTTGTTTTTTTACCATCCAGAGCTTCAACTTCAACCAAGGCAGCATAGCCACCCAGATTTTCCACGTTCCAGGCTACATTGTACTGGTAGGTGTTTATTCCTCCGGCTTCTTTAATATCTTTGCCGAGTGTAGCGTTGTCAAACCAGCTTGTTTCGGAAATGCAATGCACTTTCAGGCTCTTGATCTCGCCGAAATCTTCTTTGCCTGCTGCAAAGACATTCGAAAATGTACCGACTCCTCCTGAAAGTGCAACTCCTGCGCTTGTTACTGCAACACCCTTTAAAAAATCTCTTCGTTTCATGAAATCCTCCTGTAGGTAAATCTCTTGATTAAATAATGACACAGGTGCGATTGTTGCTCCGTTATAATCTGAATCCCGCCAGGAGCGTTTTCAATAACACAGAGTGTCCTTTGCTTGTCTTTCCCAATTTGTTTTATACGCATACCAAGCAAAACGACTGCAAAAGAAGTGCCAAATGGCCAGTAATTAAATAAATCAACAATAACAGCAGGATGCGGTATGCAAGATAAACCAGGCGATCATTTCGGTTGCATAAACGCGACTCTGCTGCGACTAGCGGTGTATTTATGCGACTTTTTGTTTTATGATCTTGTGCGGGAAATATGGAATCATTTTCTTTCTAACACTATCGCCGTTTTTCAGGGAATATCGCGGGATTGTCCCTGACCAAATAAACAATGAATTTTACCGCCTGTTATGATATGAACACAACATGCTTGTGTTCTCTTGCGACGGGGAGATTATCTCTTTGGAGAAGCGGCTAACCGGAGAATGCCGCTTTATCAACAAGAGATGTCTTGGAGTATGATCAAAGAAAGGATAGCCTTAAAATACTGTGGAGGTTGCAATCCAACATTCGATCGTGTGGAGTATGTACGTAAAATACAATCTGCGGCGGAAGATCGAATTGAATGGACTACTCTGGACGACGGGCATTGGGACAAGGTTTTACTGATTCATGGTTGTGATACGGCATGTCTGGAAAAAAACTTTGATTTTTCAAAAATTATATCGATTCGCAACGATGCTCAGGATCCGGGTGAAATCGTTCAACGTTTATTAAGTGAGGAGAAAAATGAAGATTAAGACCAAAGAAGATTATGTAAAAAGTTTGAAGGATCAAAAAGTAGTAATTTACTACAATGGCGAACTTGTCAAAGACAGGTCTAACCATCCCGCTTTTGTGCCGCATATTAATTCCGCCGGTAAAACCTACGAACTGGCGCTGCTGCCGGAAAACGAAGATCTTTTAACCGCTAAAAGCAACATTACGGGAAATAAAATCAGCCGTTTTACCCACATCCATCAGTCCGTGGATGATCTGATCAAAAAGGTTCAGATGTTGCGGCTCATCGCCCATGAAACGGCCAGCTGCTTTCAGCGTTGTGTCGGGTTCGACGCATTGAATGCCCTTTATATGACCACCTATGAGATCGATGAGAAATACGGGACCAAATATTTCACTCGTTTTGTAGAGTACCTCAAAAAAATTCAGGAAGAAAATTTCATGCTGGTGGGTGGGATGACTGATCCGAAAGGTGATCGTTCCAAAAAGCCGAGCCAGCAGGCTGATCCCGATCTCTTTACCCGCATTGTGGAAAAGAGGAAAGACGGAGTTGTTATCCGGGGCGCCAAAGCTCATCAGACCGGTGCCGTAAACAGTCACGAGATTATGATTCTGCCTACGCAGGCCATGGCGGAAGGCGATGAGGCCTATGCCATTGCTGCCGCGATTCCGCTCGATGCCAAGGGTGTCACCCTGATCTTCGGGCGTCAGACGAATGAAGAGAGAAAATTAGAAGGCGGAATGGATGCCGGCAACTGTGAATTCGGCATGGTGGGCGGGGAAGCACTGGTGGTTTTTGAAGATGTATTTGTTCCCTGGGAGAGAGTTTTCATGTGCGGCGAGATCGATTTCTGCGGGACTCTTGTCGAGAGATTTGCTACGCTCCATCGGCAGAATTACGGTGGCTGCAAAGGCGGAGTTTCGGATATCATCATCGGTGCCAGTGCTGTGGCGGCGCAGTATCAGGGAACTCTGGGTGCTTCCCATATCAAGGATAAACTGGTGGAGATGTTGCATCTGGCGGAAACCGTTTATTCCGGCTCGGTGGCCTGCTCGGCGATGGGTACAAAAACAAAGAGCGGATCCTACTACCCGGATCCACTTCTGGCCAACTGTACAAAACATAACATTACCCGTAACATCTACGAGATATCGCGTCTTGCCCATGATATCGGCGGCGGTATTATGGCGACACTTCCTTTCAATAATGATTTGAAAAGCTCGGCGGTAGGGAAATATGTTGAAAAGTACATGAAAGGTGTTGAAGGCGTTTCTACAGAAAACAGAATGATGATCTTACGGCTGCTCGAAAATATGACCGGCGGTACGGCGCTTGTGGAAAGCATGCACGGTGCCGGTTCTCCGCAAAGTCAGCGGGTTATGTATCAGCGTCTGGGCAGGCTGAATGATAAGATGAAAATGGCCAAGAAGATAGCGAAAATTAAAGATTAACCGGCCAGCGCAAAAGTTTCAAAAAAATCAAAAGGGGGCAGGGTTGATTCCTGCTCCCTTTTTTGTTACCGGCCGATATACACGGCTGTTGATAAATCAATGACACTCGCTGAAAACGAGTGCAATGAAGTTTGAAGCGGAAGTGGAATTAATCCCGAAAGCGAGCGAGTTTGGGCGAAGCTGTTCGTGATCCCGGGGTCATATTCCCACGAGCTTGCTGCGATCGGAGAGGAACTGCACGTTATGATACCCCGCGGCGTGCGGCGGGGTCGTTCATTTTATCCGATGGCTGAGCTTCATTCCGTCCAATGAACGAATTCGTCGATTTCCGCCCGCTGCCGGGGGATATTGTTGAGTGGCGAATCCGGATCGGGGTATCCCAGAGCAATTCCCAAAATTATTCTCTTATCGTCCGGAATTCCGGCAATTTTTCTTATGGCATCAGGGTACCGTACGGTAGCGGCCATGATGCAGGTGCCGAGCCCTTTATCGTGTGCCAGAAGACAGATCGTCTGGGTGATAATCCCGATGTCCAGCATTGGATATTCCACGGCCAGGTCGCGGGAGTTGCAGGCTAAAATCAAACAGGGGGCACCGAATAAGGTTGCCATATCCCGGTAATAATCGTCGCGCGATTTTTTATCTTCTCTTTTAATTCCCAGAGTTGACAGTACGACTTTCCCTACTTCAACATAACGTAATTTCATGGCGGGAAGCCAGTTTTCCGGCATATATACGTCGGGAGAAGGGGGCAGGCCGGTTGACGGTTTTTCCAGACTCATTTCTTTGAATTCGTCCAGCGTTTTACCGGTCAGAATATAAAATTCCCAGGATTGCGTATTTCCCCAGGAAGGCGACCAGCCGGCCTCGTTTAATATTTCTCTAATCAGGTTTTTCGGAACTTTGTCCGGTTTGAATTTCCTTATGCTGCGCCGTCCTTTAATGGCAGTTAATAGTTCCATTATTACCTCCTTGAAAAAAATTGCTTCAGTGCTTTCAGTTCTTCCTTTGAATATATCCGGCAAGTGCGTTGATATTGGCGATAATATCTTTCTCCAGATGGAAACGGATGGTCTTTCGGCCGAGATCGATCAGTGCCCGTCTGTCTCCTATGGCTTGTGCCGTTTTCAGCGTACCAAATGTAAGTGTGGAATGAGAATGGCCGGGCCGATCGGGTATGGCGATATCCCGTCTGTCGCATGAGGTGATCTGAATGAAAAAACCCCGGCCGGCGTCACCTTTGTGCAATTGCCCGGTAGAATGCAGATAACGCGGTCCATAACCTATTGTCACCGCGAGCCGGTACTTTTTACTGATGGCCTGGCGCAACTTAAGCAAAGCCGCGTCAGTTTCCGGTGTCTGGTTTATATAAACGTGCAGGCATACATAATCCGTCGCCTGTTCGAGAAAATCTCTTAAGGCTCCGCCCGGTGTCGCTGCTTTTGTATAACCGTACACCCGGCAGGCTGCCGTCACCAGGGATGGTTTTTCCTCCGGCAGTTCTTTTTTTTCGCGGTAAAGATCAATAAGCCGTCGGGTAAGGATTTTGCTTGTTTCCACATCCGGCTGATCAAAAGGGTTGATGCCCAGAATGTGTCCGGCTACAGCGGTAGCCATTTCCCAGCAAAACATATGTCCGCCCAGATGAAGACGGTTATTAATGCCGATTGTGATTACCGGATGACCGGCGTCGACCAGAGCGGAAATTTTGGCGGAAGCGGCTTTTCCTTTGGAATAAAAAATGACAAACAATCGATCATTTTTGTAAAGATTGGCTGCCTGCAAGGGTTCGTCGTAAATGGGCAGGATTCCCCGGCCTTCTTTACCGGTGCTTTCTGCAAGAAGCTGTTCCAGCCAGCCGCCGAAAGGTTTCCAGGCTGCCGGCAGAAGCAAGGTGAGTTTGTTGCGTCCTTTTTGCGCCAGTGTGCCCAGGGCCGCGCCTAAACCAATGCTGCCGGAATTAAGGCCGCCGGCGGAAGGAGGGGCTTTTACCTTTTCCGCAACTGCCAGTGCATTTTTCAAAAGGCCCTCCACATTCACACCCGCAAGTGCTGCCGGAACTATGCCCGGAAAAGAAAGAGCCGAGAAACGGCCGCCGATAGACGGATCTGCGAGAAATACATGTCTTAACCGCATCCGTTGGGCGATTTCTTCCAGGGGGCTTCCGGGATCGGTAATAATTATGAAATTGCGGCCGGCCTGTGTTCCTGTTTTTTTCAGGGTCAGGTTGTAGAAATAATGGAATAGTAAGACTGTTTCCAGGGTTGTGCCGGATTTGGAAGAAACGAGAAACAAGGTTTTTTTCAGGTTTAAGTTTCCGGTAATTTTGCAGATGGCCGCCGGATCGGTGGTGTCCAAAACCGATAAGGCCGGATAATTCTTACGGGTGCCGCATGTTTTGCCAAAGACATAAGCGGCCAGGCTCGACCCGCCCATGCCGAGCAACACGGCGTTTTTATAACCTTCGGCGATTACCGGATCAAGAACGCTGCGGATATACGACAACTGCGTGAGCGTTTCGGCGGGGGCATTGATCCAACCCAGACGGTTTACGATACCGGAGGGATTGGATTTCCATACGGTATAATCCGCCGCCCGGATGCGGTGAATAATTTTATTTTTCCGCAGATCATTGAGTTTGCGGGAAACCGCACTTGCGTACGCGCCCAGGAAAAAATTAAAGTTTACATCATCCATTATCTTTCCCTGTTATTTAATGCCGAGTAATCCCTTGGCTGCCTTAACTATTCCGGCTGTCGTGAAACCGAATTTTTCGTAGAGCACAGGTCCGGGGGCGGAAGCGCCGAAGCTTCCCATTCCGATGATTTTACCGGCAAGCCCGGTATAATGTTCCCAGCCCAGCCCGATTCCCGCCTCCACGGACAGGCGGGCGGTGATTTGCGGCGGCAGGACGGAATTGCGGTATTCCTGCGGCTGCCGGTCGAAAACATCCCAGCATGGTAAAGAAACCACCCGGACTTTTATTCCGGATGCGGCAAGCTCGCGCGCCGCTGCAAGGGTAATCGGTACTTCTGAGCCGGTGGCGATAAGTATTATGTCGGGATCAGGTGCTGATTCCCACAAAATATAGCCGCCCTGTTGAGTATTTGCTGCCGAAGAACAAACGGTGCGGTCCAATACGGGCAGATTCTGACGGCTGAAAACAAGTGCCGTCGGGCCATCAGTTTTTGCCAGCGCCATTCTCCAGGCCAGGGCGGTTTCATTGGCGTCCGCCGGCCGGATTACCGTCATATTCGGTACCTGACGCATATTCATGATTTGCTCCACCGGCTGATGGGTGGGGCCGTCTTCACCGACACCGATGCTGTCGTGGGTAAAAACAAAGATCACCCGCAGCCCCATTAAAGCGGCGAGCCGCATGGGCGGTCGCATATAATCGGCAAAAGTAAGGAAGGTTGCAGTGTAGGGGAGAAATCCGCCGTGCAGAGCCATGCCCACGGCTATTGAACCCATCGCGTGTTCCCGCACACCGAAATGAATATTGCGTCCAAGAAAACTCCATTCACCTCCCACCATGCCGTGGAGTCCACGGGAAGTGGTCGCCGGGCTTTGAAAATCGCCGAAGTTTTTGAGCCAGGTGAACGTCGAGGGATTGAGATCGGCGGAACCGCCCGCGATTTCCGGTATTTTAGCTGCAAGAGACTGCATGATGGTTTCCGATGCTTTGCGTGTGGCCATATCTTTAGAGGGTGTGGGAAATGAGCTTACCGCTTCTTCCCAGCCGGCCGGCAATTTCCCGCTCAACCGGCGGGAAAATTCGGCATGAAGATCAGGGTTGGCATCCTGATAGCGTTGTAATATTTCCTGCCATTGCTTTTCCCATTTCTTGCCGCGGGCAAGCGATTTACGGAAGTATTTGCGGACGTCTTCCGGGACATGAAATAAAGGTTCGGCGGGCCAATCCAGCGCCGCTTTGGCACCCTGAAGTTCATCCGCACCCAGCGGCGATCCGTGAGCATCGCAGCTTCCCTGTTTGCAGGGTGCGCCGTAGCCGATTATTGATTGCACGCAAATAAGGGAAGGTCGTGCCGATTCTTTTTTTGCTTTCCGGATTGCCCGGTCGATTGCTCCGACATCATTTCCGTCTTTTACTCTCTGGGTGTGCCAGCCGTAAGCTTTAAAGCGCATTTCAATGTTTTCGGTGAACGCAAGCGCCGTGGAACCGGCGAGCGAAACCGAATTGTCATCATAAATAACAATCAATTTTCCCAAGCGCAGGTGGCCGGCGAGCGAACATGCCTCCGCCGAGACTCCTTCCATCATATCGCCGTCACCCGCCATAACGTAAGTATAGTGGTCGACTATTTTCGCTCCGTCGCGGTTAAATTGCGCGGCAAGGCCTGCTTCGGCGGCAGCCATGCCGACGGCATTGGCAAGACCCTGACCCAGGGGGCCGGTGGTTACTTCCGCGCCCGGCGTATGACGGAATTCCGGGTGCCCCGGGGTTTTACTTTGCCACTGGCGGAAATTTTTAATATCGTCCATGGAAAGGTTGTAGCCGGTAAGATGCAATAGAGAATATAAAAGCATCGAGGCATGACCGGAAGAAAGAACAAAACGATCGCGATCCGTCCAGGAAGGATTTTGCGGGTTATGCTTCAGATGTTTCGTCCACAGGGTAAAGGCGGCGGTGGCGGCACCCATCGGCATGCCGGGGTGGCCGGATTTTGCTTTTTCAATCGCATCGGCGGAAAGAAAGCGAATAGTATTAATGCATTTTTTTTCCAGTTCTTGTTTGGCGGACATAAAATCTCCTTGCAAATAATATTAAAAAAATCGTGTTACTTATGATGAATTATCTTTTCTTTACTTCGTTTTCCATCCAGGCAATATAAGCTAAGCTGCCATCCGTGATAGGTGTGGCAATAATCTCCGGTGTTTCATAAGGATGCAGTTTTATAATTGCCTCTTCGACCTGCACATAAAGACTTCCCCTGGTTTTTATGAGGCAGAGCCATTCTTCGGCCGTTTCGATCTTGCCCTTCCAACGGTATGTGCTCGCAATCGGCCCCAGTATCTGCACACAGGCGGCCAGTTTTTCTTCCACCAGGTATCGGGCGATAATTTGCGCCTGTTCTTTTGTTTCCGTGGTTGTTGTTATCTGGATATAAGTTTTCATAAAATTACTTTTTTGTGCATTCATACATCATAATCGCCGCTGCCTGGGGCAGGCTCAGAGAATCAACGGTGTTGGTGCCCGGAATATTCCACTGTTCATCGGTTATAGCCAGTAAATCGTCCGGCAGTCCGTGGCTTTCGCTGCCCAAAAGCAGGGCGGCTTTTTTCTGCAGAAAACGGGGAGCACGTCCGGCGTGGACATTACTGCCGATAAGGTAACAGGTTTTTTTGATTTCGGGCAAGATTTTTTTTAAATCGGCATTCCCGACAATATTCAAGTGAAACAAACTGCCCATGGAAGCGCGCACCGCCTTGGGATGAGAGTAGTCGACCGAACCGGTACTCAAAATAATGTTTTTGAAACCGAACCATAAGGCGCTGCGTAAAAGAGCGCCCAGATTGGCGGGATTATTAATTTCGTGAAGAATCAAAATGTTGCCGCCGGAGAAGGCGAAATCTCCGGCAAGAGGTTTTTCCGGGGGCATTGCCGCTAAGGCCATAATTCCTTCCGGTTCCTTGTCCTGACTGAGTTTTTGCCATTGCGGCCGGGTGAGCCCGTAAAGAGGAATCTCCGGTGGAACTTTGGCCATGATTTTCCGCCAGTATTTTATTTTTTCCGGCAGCAGAAGAATTGCCCGGACGGGCCATCTGCCGGATAGAAGTTCTTCCACCACCTTGACGCCTTCCGCCGGAAACATACCTTCTTCCCGGCGAATTACACTCTCGGTAAGTCTTGCCCATTTTTTTATCTGGGCCTGTGACGGCTCAAGGACATTAGTTTTCATGGTCATTTTCGTCGACGGTTAAATTTCCCGACGCAGTGCCTGTGCCGCATTATGAATTATATCCCATACGGCACTGAAAGGCGGCGCATAAGCCAGATCAAGATAGCCGATCTGATCAAGATCCAATTCCGTCCAGAGGGCGACGGAAAGAGCGTTGATTCGTCCCACCGCTCCGGCTACTCCTACGGCCTGAGCTCCAAGCAGCCTGCCCGATGATTTATCAGCGATCAGTTTCAGCCCTATTTTTCTCATGCCCAGTGATGGAGCCATTGCGCTGCCCCAGGTGATATTGCTGACCGGGCTGTAGCCTGCGGCAGCAGCTTCCTTCTCCGCAATCCCCGTCGCCGCACATTCCAGGTTGAACAGCCGGAAAGATTGAGCACCGACGATGCCGTCGAACGTGAGCGGGTTCCCGCCGATATTTCGTCCGGCCACGCGGCCCTGTTTGTTGGCGATATCGCCCAGGGGAATGTTTACCCAGCTGCGGCTTACCCGATTCCAGGATTCGCAGCAATCACCGACGGCATACACATTTTTGAGTGAGGTTTCCTGGGCGAAATTGACGGCAATTGCTCCGGTTTTGCCGATATTAAGCCCGATGGATTTTGCCAGTGCCGTGTTTGGTCTCACGCCCACGGCTAAAAGGACCATGTCTCCGTCATATCTGCCTTTATCCGTTGTTACTACGAGGGATGTGCCCGTTCCCTTTTCGATTGAACTTGCTTCGGCACCGGCGATAAATTCCACACCGTGGTTTTTCATCTCTTCAACCATTATGGACGACAGTTCCGGGTCCCAGCGGTTGGCCGGCAGTGAATCTTTGTGGATGATGGTTGTTGCAATATTTGCGGCGTGCAGAGCTTCGCACATTTCCAGACCGATGAACCCGCCGCCGATAATTACAACCCGGCGGGCATTGTTTTCGTGCAGCCATTTCTTGATCCGAATAGCGTCATCCAGATTTTTCAGGACATAAACACCCGGCAGATCAGTGCCCGGTATAGCCGGCACAAAGGCCGATACCCCGCTTCCCATAACCAAAAAATCATAGGAAAATCTGCGGTTGTCTTTCGTTTCTACGATGTTTTCCCGCAGGTTGATGTTCATTACTTCCGCATGCAATTGCACGTCTATGCCGTCTTTACCGAATCTTTCCGGTGTCCGGGCGACAAGTTTTTTTTCATCAGTGATGAGATTGCCGATGTAATACGGAGTCGGGCAGGAGGCAAAGGAAACAAAATTTCCTTTTTCCAGAATTGTTACGTTCAGGGAAGGGTCGTTGCGTTTGGCTTCGGCTGCCGTTGATGCTCCGCCCGCCCCGCCGCCTATGATCACCAGATTCTTTCCCATAATTCACCTCCGTAAATTTAAAAATAAATTGTCCGGTATGGAATAAAACATTGCCTGGTCCTCCGCAATCAGGATAATTCAGGCGGATGCATTTTTCCGCCAGAGTAAAACGGCTATGCCGCTGGCAATCATGAGCAGGCATAAGACCTGTCCCATGCTTAAAGATGCCAGAACGAAGCCCAGCTGGTAATCCGGTTCGCGGAAAAATTCGATAATAAAACGCACCAGGCCATAACCGCAGATATAGATTCCCAGAAGAAACCCGGCAAAACGTTTCTTTCCCTTAATTGTCCAAAGCAGGATAAACAAAACTATTCCTTCAAAAAATGCTTCATAGAGCTGGGAAGGGTGCCGCAATTTCTGAGTCGTATCGAGAGGAAAATACATTCCCCAGGGCACGGTTGTAATTCTGCCGAATAATTCGCCGTTAATGAAATTGCCGATCCGGCCGAATGTGTAGCCCAAAGGTATTGCCGGGGCGAAGAGATCGGCCAAACGCCAGAAATTGATTTTACGTTTGATACAAAAATAGGTCGAGGCGGCAATAACGCCTAAGGCGCCGCCGTGGTAAGACATTCCGCTCAGACCGACAAATTTTAATCCGTCGGAAAAATCAAAAGGCAAAATAATTTCCAGCGGATGCTGCAGGTAATACCCGAAATTATAAAACAGAGCATATCCAAGTCTGCCGCCGATTATGACACCGAGGATCGCAAAGACCATATAGTCCTGAACCGTTTCCGCCGTAAATTCGTAATTTTCACGGTGGATCCGGTAACAGACCACCATATAAATAACGGCGAAGGCAACAATATACATTAAGCTGTAATAACGCAGCTGAAAGGAGCCGATACTGAAAAGATTCGGGCTTATATGTGCCGGCAAATTTTGCCAGGTGGCAATAAATGATTCCATGGTTTAAACATTTCCTTATTAGTTCCCGCACCCGACCCTGATTTATCGGGAACAACAAAGCCGGTCTGCAGGCGCCCAAGTGCATCAACTAATATGCTTCGCCTTTTAAATTACCAATGTATAACTCCGCGCTGAATGCCGCATTGGCGCCGTCACCGGCCGCCGTGACTACCTGCCGGAAAAGTTTCGAGCGGCAGTCGCCGGCGGCAAAAATTCCAGGGGCGGAAGTATTCATGGCATCATCGGTGATAATGTAGCCGGATTTATCCAGATGCAAAACGTTTTGAAAAACACCGGTATTGGGAAGACGGCCGACAAAAATAAAAACGCCTTCGGCTGCAATTGCCTTGATTTCTCCTGATACGGTATCCCGAACCCTGACACCGGTGACCAGATCAGATCCCGTTACTTCGGCCAGTGTTGAATTCCAGGCAAACTCGATTTTCTTTTCTGCAAAAGCACGTTTCTGCAGGATCCCTGTGGCCCGCAGCCGGTCCCGGCGGTGAATAACGGTTACACGGCTGGCAAAATGAGTCAAAAAGAGAGCTTCCTGAATGGCTGAATCTCCGCCTCCGACAACGACGACATTGCGATTGCGATAGAACGGTCCGTCGCAAGTTGCGCAATAAGAAACTCCTTTTCCTATAAATTCCGTCTCTCCGGGTATTCCGAGCTTGCGCCATTGGGCTCCTGTTGCCGCGATAATGCTGAGAGTCCGCCATGTTTTGTCACCGGCGTTGACAATCCACTGAGCAGGTGCCGAAGCATTTCCGGCAATACCGGAGACATCTTTAGGCATTACTTCCAAACCGAATTTCAGGGCCTGGTTTTTAAAAAGCTGCATAAGATCAAAGCCGTTCATGCCGTCAGGTATTCCGGGGTAATTTTCAATCAAATCGGTTATGGTAATCTGGCTTACGGTGGACAAACCTTCCAGCAGTAATGTTTTCAATCCGGCCCGGGCGGCATAAATACCGGCGGTGAAGCCGGCCGGCCCGCCCCCGATAATAGTTATATCATAATCATATTCAGGTAATTGCGCGGCGCCCATAAGTTGATTCTCCATTATTTTTGCCTTAGACTTTAATCAGGATCGGGGTCTTTTGTAAAGTCCAAAGTGACTTCGGTTTTATGGAAATTAATTTTGCCGTTTATTTTAGCTTGACACAAAGAATCATTTGTCTTGTACTGGCGGCCGAGGTTCTGAGCAATTAATGCCTGGTGAGGAGAATCGTATGAAAAAAATTATGTTTTTGATGATATTTTTTGTTCTTGCCGGTTGTGCGGCAAAACAAAGCCCGGTTCTTTATCCGAATGCTCATTTGAAGAGTGTCGGTGAGACCAAGGCGCAAACCGATATTGAGGAATGCTCGCTTCAGGCGGAAAATTATGTCAAGGCCAATCCCGGAGCAAAGGTTGTGGGAGGTGTAATCGTGGGCGGAGCGGGCGGTTCGGTTGTCGGCGGAGCGGTGGGTGCGGTGACCGGTAATTTGGGCCGGGGCATCGGAGTGGGAGCCGCAGCCGGTGCAGCAAGCGGGCTCGTTCGCGGAATCTACAAAGCGTCGCAACCCAGTCCGGTTTATAAGACCTTTGTTAATCGCTGTCTGCAAGAAAAAGGGTATGATCCCATCGGGTGGGAATAATTGCATGTTTCCCGGTACTTCCGTTTCTTATAAAATATGAGTTGAGGAGATGAAATCATGTCTGAAAATCCTTTGGAATTGTTAATGAATCCACGTTCAATCGCCGTAGTCGGTGCGAGTAATAACCTTATGAAAATGGGTACTATCCAGGCTCTGAGCATCATTCAGGATGGTTATCGCGGTAAGTTTTATCCTATTCATCCCAGCGAGAAAACAGTTTTAGGCCACAAAGCGTACACCAAAGCCTCCGACCTGCCGGAGGTCCCCGATCTGGCTGTTTTCATTGTTCCGAGCAGTGTTCTTTTACCCTTACTGGAAAGCTTCGGAAAAATCGGTACCAAAAGAGCGGTAATCATAACGGGCGGTTTCCGCGAAACAGGCGCCGCAGGCGGTCTCATGGAAAATAAACTTACGGAAATAGCTGAAAAATACGCCATCCGCTTTGTCGGTCCTAATTGTATCGGTATTATTAATTCACAAATTCGTCTCAATTTGACTATTGCCGCGATAGCGAAAAATCCCGGTCCACTAGGACTTGCTTCACAAAGCGGCACATTTGTTACCCAGACACTCACGTACCTTAAAAAAAGGGGAATTCGCTTCAGCAAGGCGATCAGTCTGGGCAATGAGGTAAATATCGACATTGCTGACGCCCTGGAGTTTCTGGGAGCGGATCGAAAAACAAAAGCAATAATTTTATATATTGAAGGTATTCGCGATGGACAAAGATTTGTGGAAGTTGCCCGTAAAATCACTCCGTATAAACCGGTGCTGGCGCAATATGTCGGCGGAACGGCCGCCGGTGCGCGAGCGGGACTGAGCCACACCGGAGCAATGGCCGGGCCTGATTTTCTCTTTAATGGTATTTTCAAGCAGGCCGGCATTATCCGGCTGCACGGCATTGAAGATCTTTATACCCATGGCTGGGCTCTGGCCACTCAGCCGCCGCTGCGTGGTTCCCGGGTCGGTGTTATAACTAATTCCGGCGGTCCGGGAGCGGTCATATCGAACAGCTGTGATGCCAACGAACTTAACGTGCCGCGCTTTTCGGAAAAACTGCAGAAAGAAATAAGGAATTTGATTCAAACCCATGCTACCGGAGCTAATCCGGTCGATATGACTTTTGATCTGGATATGAGAAAGCTGGCGTTGACAATTCCCGAAATCGTCATGAAAAGCGGAGAAGTGGATGCACTGATTATGCACGGGGTAATGCGCTCCGGTTTCCTGCGGGAAGTTTATGATCATGCCCATGAAATGCTCGGGGACGTTTCCTTTGATGATTTCCTGAAGGGATTAGGACCTGTTATAAAGGAAATCTTTGCTTTGCCCCGTAAATACAAAATGCCCATGTTGATTTCCACGTTTATGGATCAGGGTGATGACTACACTGCGGCATTCATGAATAATGACATACCGGTTTTCTTTTCTCCGGAAAAAGCAGCCGAGGCTCTGGCTTCAATGTATCAATACAAAAGAATCCGGGAACGCCGGCATCACAAAGAAGCAGCTCTGCCGCCAGTAAATTTCAAAGCCGTCGGAATTATTCAAGATGCCTTGAAAAAGAGACAAAAAGCGCTCGATGAACATGCGGCGAAAAAACTGCTTGCCGTCTATGGCGTGCCGGTGACTGAAGAAATCTTAGCTAAAACGGAAAAAGAAGCTGTTGCTGCCGCCGGAGAGATCGGGTACCCGGTGGCACTCAAAGCATGCAGCCCGAAAATCATGCATAAGAGCGGCAAGGGACTGATTGCCCTTAATGTTGAAGATGAAGGTAATCTGAAAATTGCCTTCCGGAACATTCGCCAGGCGGCAGGCCCGCAAATACCCATCCTTGTACAGGAAATGCTTAAAGGAAACCGGGAATTTCTGGCCGGAATGACGCGGTTTGCCGGATTCGGCCCCTGTGTGGTTTTCGGCCTGGGCGGAATTTTTACGGAAATATACCGGGATACAACTATTCGCCTGGCGCCGCTTTCCGTTCGTGATACGGAAGAAATGTTTGCCGATATCCGCAGCCGCAATCTGCTTCATGATTTTCGGGGAATGCCGCAGGTCAAAACGGACAAACTTACAAAAATTCTTCAGGCTGTCGGCAATATATCTCTTTTGCATCCGGAAATTGCCGAGATCGATCTTAATCCCATTATAATTCAGGGAGCAAATCCGGTTGTGGCCGATGCTTTGGTGGTGCTTGCGGGTAAGCCGGAAAACTAACGTTTCTTCCCTGATTTTTTCAGGACGTCTCCCAGCGTACCCATTGTCTTGGGCGCGCGGGCGATATAGCTGCGGAAATCTTCGGATTCGCCATCTGCGGTTGCCGAATCTTTGTCGTTACCCGCCAGATCAAGAGAAATCCGTTTGTTTTCACGATCAATTTTTTCGATTTTTACTTCCACATCCGTGCCGGCGGCAAGCACGTCACGGGCATGTTTGATTTTTTTGCCGCGGGCGAGCTTGGAAATATGTAAAAGACCGTCTACACCCGATTCCAGCGTTATAAAGGCGCCGAAATCGGTGAGCCGCGATACGCTGCCTTTGTAAATGCCGCCTTCCTGATATTTGGCAATTACATTACTCCAGGGATCAGGCAGGGTATCTTTAAAAGATAAGGTGATGCGATCATTTTCCCAGTCCAGGTTAATAATAACTGCTTCGATGGTTGTTCCGGGGGAATAAAGCGATTTGGGATCATCTACTTTGCCCCAGGACATTTCGGAAACAGGCAGCAGCGCCTGAACGCCGCCGATATCGACGAAAGCCCCGAAGGGAAGCACACTTTTTACTACTCCCTGAACAGTCATGCCTTTTTGCAGAGTTTCCCGAAGAATTTTAATTTGCTCCTGTTCAATTTTTTCGAGAAGCGGCCTTCGGGAGAGAACTATTTTGCGGCCGTTATCCCCGTATTCGATAACTATGAAGTCTAATTTTTTACCGACAAAGGCCTGGGCGTCTTCAATTTTCCGGGTATCCATTTGTGAATAGGGACAAAAACCATTAGTGCCGGCACTGATTTTTATCGAAAAACCGCCTTTGATTTCCTTTTCCACCATTGCCGTTAGAGGGATTTGATTCTGGTAGGCGTTGACCAAATAATCGTCAACACTCTTACGGGCAGTCAATCTGGTGGTGAAAAGTTTTTCACTATGCCGCGAAGAAATAAAATAGGCTGTTATCTTATCGCCTTCCTTTGCCGTAAGATTGCCTTTTTCATCGATAAATTCTTTCCTGTCGACGTAACCTTCGCTTTTTGCTCCCAGATCAAGAAAAATCCATTCGGGAGATATTTTTACTATCACTGCCTCGACTTTTTCGCCTACGGAAAAACGCTTGGGTGTTGAGTATGATTCATCCAGCATTTGAGCAAAACTTTTTGTTTCTTCCATATTACCTGCCTCGTTTTAATTGATAATTGTATGCCGGGAATAAATTGCATACATAAATACAAATGTCTGATAGCAGAAAAAATATAATTTGTCTTTCAGAAAATGTTTATGAAATATGAATAAAATCCGACAGCTTAAAAAAGCCTGGATAATTAAACAAAAATGTATTATTGAACGACCATAATTTTAAGGAGTTAGATAAGTTATGAGATTTGAAATTGCCCGTGGCGGCAGCGGTCTTACCTATGAAATCCGCAATATTGTATTGATAGCAAATAAGTTGAAGGAATACGGCGTTGAAATAATATGGGAAAATATCGGTGATCCTGTACAAAAAGGCGAAATAATCCCTGACTGGATGAAAGAAGTTGTTGCTGAAACCGTTAAAGAAAACCGTTCGTTTGCCTATTCACCAACCAAAGGTATTGATGAAACCAGAGAATTTCTTGCCCAGCGGGTGAATAAAAGAGGGAAAACGCAAATTACCGCAGATGATATTATCTTCTTCAACGGTCTGGGTGACGCTATTGCCCGTTCTTACAGCTCTTTGCAGGTTGATGCCCGCATGATTATGCCGGAACCGACATATTCCACGCACTTTATGGCGGAAGTTCTGCATGCTTCGTTCCCACCCAATACCTACAGGATGAATCCTTACAGTAACTGGTATCCGGATATTTGCGAAATTGAACAAAAAGTCAAAAGCGCCCGATCAATCGTGGGTATTTTGCTGATCAATCCCGATAATCCGACCGGATTTGTATATCCGGTGGAAACAATTAAGCAAATAGTGCAAATTGCCAAGGATCATAATCTTTTTCTTGTTGCCGATGAAACTTATATCAATATCGTTTACGGCGGGAAAAAGACATTACCTATTTCCGATCTTATCGATGGTTTACCGGCAATCAGTATGAAAGGTATTTCCAAGGAATTTCCCTGGCCGGGGTCCCGCTGCGGCTGGATCGAAGTATATAATGCCGACAAGGATCCCGCTTTTACCCGGTTCGTTAATACTATTTTTCACCAGAAAATGTCGGAAGTCTGCTCGACGACTTTACCGCAAATGACGATTCCGCGGATGATGAGCCATCCGGAATATCAGAACTATCTGAATGATCGTAAAAGCCATTATGAAAAGCTCTCTAATATCGCTTACAATATTCTGAAAGATGTTCCTTATTTGATTGTGAATAAAACTTCCGGCGCTTTTTACATGACGGCCGTGTTTAATGAGTCGGCGCTGAACGGCAGGCAAAAACTGCACATTAAACAAAAGGAAATCAGGGAATATATCGAAAAACTGGTCGACGGGAATATTGAAAACGATAAACGCTTTGTCTATTATCTTCTGGCGGCAACGGGAATTTGTCTGGTCCCGCTGACATCGTTTTTCACGCCGCTGCCCGGTTTCCGCATGACTCTGCTCAACAGGAATGAATCTGAATTTGAACAGGTTGTGAAAACCATCGCTGAAAAGATTGCGGAATATATTGAATCAGGAAAATAAAAAAATGCACAAAGGTCTTTGGCAAAGACCTTTGTGCATGTTGAATTTAACCCACCGGCAAGTACCGCTTGTTTAATGCCTTCCACCACCGCGGTTTCCGCCACCGCTACGGTTACCCCGGAATCCGCCGCGATTTCCGCCGCCACCGCCACCGGTGCCGAATTCTTTCTTCGGCCTGGCTTCATTAACGGTGATTGCTCTTCCGTCCAGCATTCCGCCATGGAACTTTTTAATTGCTTCGGTTGCGCCTTCTTCGGTTTTCATTTCAACGAACCCGAAACCTTTGGATTGTCCAGTAAATTTATCCTTGATGATTGCCGCAGATACGACCTCTCCTGCTTCCGAAAAATTGGATTTCAGATCATCATCGGTAATTTTAAAAGACAGGTTGCCGACATACAGATTTTTATTCATTTTACCCCTCCTCCTATCAAAAATAGTGTTAAATATTTACTACCCGATATAGTTTTCACTAAGCATCAAAATCGTCCCATCCGTTTCCCGGGTTATCAGAAAAGATGAAGGGCTTTGTTGCCTTACCCCGCAGCCTTTATAAGGCATCTCTTTCCAAATATCTCCGGGTGCAGTGCACGAATTATAGGACGGGCCGGCCATTATTGAAGAAAGAAAAAACCACCGACGTTCGTGCCGGTGGTTATGATGCTTATATATAAAGATCCACTTTCAACGTTACTTTGCTATACAAGCTCATACTATTGGTGAATAGTCAAGAAAGATTTTGCACTATTATTTTTACCGGAAAAATAATGCAGGCATTTCTCCTGCCTGAAAAAAAATCATCCGCTGAGTAAAATTAATTTCTTTTCGTTAATTTTCCTCCGGGGTTGTGATATAGGGTCGCCGGACGAAAAATTGGTTTAACTTGAGGCCGGACGGTTACCGGCAGCAGAAAATATTTGCTTAAACCCGATCATTTTATTATGCTTAAAATAACACGGAATAAGTTGTATTTAATAAAACATTGAAGAGTGATGAATGCAGAAAGTACCTGAGCTGAAAATCGGAACGAGAATTGATATTGTTTTTGAAAATGAAATTAATACAAGTAATGCCCATTACATGAAAGCATTGATTTATGATATTGAGGGCGGCAAAATTACTATTTCCCAAACAACTCCCGCATTGAATCGTAACTTTCTTAATCGCAGGGTATTGATTACTTTTTTAGCCAGCACGGAAAAGCGTGTCTTGCGTTTCGGAGTCCGGGCAATGCTCACGGATCTGATTGTTAATTATCAGATTAGTTCCGATAAAAATGTCGAAGCGCTTATTCTCAAAAAAAGCGCGCAGGCGGAACCGATCGACTTCCGCATGCATTTCCGTGTCAAGCTGCCTTCCCAAAGCGATATCAGCCTTTTTATAAAAGAAGAAAAAATTAATTTAATTGATATATCGCTGGGTGGTGCCAGATTTACATGTCCCAAATCCTATCCTTTCAGATATGGTGATCCGGTGAAGCTTAGACTGGTGATCGGTTCCAAAGAGTTTGCTTTCGAGGCCCGGGTGCGTAATGTATTGCAGCCTCAGGAATATTCCTCCAATAAAACAATCCAGTATATCGGTGTGGAATTTGATCATGACAATAAGCAAATGGAAGCCTTGCTGGGCAAAGCCATTATGGATATTGAAAGGCAGCTGCTCAGCGAAGGAAAAATGACCTGACCGTCCTTCCTGATTCCATCAATCAAGTGTTGAGTGGTTTTTTGCCGTCCGGGAGAGAAGAGGATTTCTCTTACATGCCGAAGTATGCACAGATGTTTTTAGCAATTCTTTCAACGAGCAGCCTGCGGGCTTCTCTGCTGGCCCAGGCAATATGCGGGGTGATGAATATTTTATATTTATTTTTTATCTTTAAAAGAGGATTGTCCGCTTGTATCGGTTCGGCGGTCAGCACATCAAGCCCGGCGCCGGCTATCGTGTTTTCGTCTAATGCCCGGGCGAGTGCCGGTTCGTCAACAATGCCTCCCCTGCCCATGTTGAGGAGATAGGCGGATGGTTTCATCAAGCGCAGGTGCTTTTCATCAAGCAGATTTCTTGTCTTGTCGGTAAGAGGACAGTGAATGGAGACCACATCGGATCTCTTCAGCAGATCAGCAAGCGGAATGTGCTGATACCCGGCCGCATGGAGGTTTTTACCCGATGTGGAGTAATAGACTACATTGGCGCCGAAAGCTTCGGCGATTTTTGCTACACGCCTGCCGATTGTTCCCATCCCGATTATTCCGAAAATTTTGTTGTTCAGTTCCCAATAAGTATGTCCAAGATGATTAAATACAAGACTTGCGGCGTATTGGCCGGATTGAACATATTCGTTATAATAAGCGCTTCCGTGCAGTAAAAAGAAAAGCATGGAGAACGTGCATTGAGCCACCGATTCGGTGGAATAACCGGCTACGTTTTTAACTGTAATTCCTTTTTCTGCAGCGGAGGTGAGATCGACGTTATTCATACCGGTTGCGGCAACGCAAATCAGTTCCAGTTGCGGGCATTTATCCATAACTTCCCGGTCGATGACAACCTTATTGGTGATTACTACGTTGTGTTTTTTTATACGCTCAATGCGCTGTTCAGGCATTGTATAATCGAAGGAGGTAAATTCGCCCAGAGACTTGATCAGGGAAAGATTGTCCACATCGCCTATGGTAACGGCGTCAAGAAAAGCAATTTTAATCGGCTTTTTCATTAATATCCTTAAAATGTAATAAAAACATATTGTTTACCGAAGTCTAAAGAAAGCATGACATTATGTCAATGAAAAACATGGGAGGTAATAAATTCATGAAAGGACCGGCAATTAAAACGGATATCTTTTTTAATTAATTTACAATTTTTGTTAAATATTATGAGATCAACTACCGATATATCCGATGTAAATTTAAACCAATTTTGAATCCTTGAAGTCAATTTAAACGGCATCAGGGGCAACTATCTGTTTTAAAAGCAAAAAACAATAATATTAAGCCAGTGCGGTAAAATCCATTATCCTGACAGGTTAAGGAGGGGGAGGACATGGAGTTTTTCGGAGAACGTTTGATGAAATTACTGCGGAATATTTTAAGCGGCGGACGGCGCAGCAATCACGATATCGAAATGAGCCGCCGAATAATGATCGCCAATGCTCTGAGCATTATTGGTATAATCATGCTGATTCTCATGGGGTTTATCGGTCTTGCTCAGAATAACCCGTTGTTGTTTATTACGGATCTTATAGTGGCCGCCCTGCTGATCATCAACATGCTTTATTTACGCCGGCTGGGAGAGCCGGGCCTTATTTTCAGACTGTCTGTCATCAGTTTTGTGGCGGTCTTTTTTTACTATCTATTTGTCAGCGGCGGTGTGGAAAATACGTCTTTTGTATGGGTGTATACATTTCCTTTGCTTGCTTGTTTTGTGCTGGGTTCACGGAGGGGAATCTATGCATCGCTGGTTTTTTTTCTGTTTCTGCTGGCCTTTATGTTTTTTGATACTCATTTCCCGAATGCGGCATTATATACGTTGAACTTTAAAATACGGCTTGTTGCATCGTATCTTGTTGTATCGTTTTTTGCTTTTGCTTTCGAAAAAATGCGGGAACTGAGCCAATGCAAACTGGAAGAGAAAAATAAGGAACTGTTGAATTCAATAGAGCGCCTCCGGATTATGGATACTGATCTGCGCAGGGCCGGTGAAGAACTGGAACGGCGGGTATTGGACCGCACGGCGGAATTATCGCGGTTGAACAGGCAGTTAATCGAGGAAACCGAGGAACGCAAACGCTCCGAAAAATCTCTGCACGAGAGTGAACAGAGGTACCGGCATTTGATTGCCAATGCTCCGGCCGGTATCTATGAATTGGATTTAAAATCAAACAGGCTAATCAGTGTTAATGATGTTATGTGCCGGTTGTCGGGCTATACAAAAGAAGAGTTTCTCTCTCTTGATCCGATGCAGTTACTGACCGAAGAAAGTCGCAGGATATTCATGCAGCGGCAGGCGGCAATTTTTGCGGGAAAACCGGTTCCGGCAAGCGTCGAATACGCGGTTCGGAGCAAGGATGGACAAGAATTCTGGGTTATTCTTAGCAGTGAGTTTTCTTACGAGCCTGAAGGCGGAATCAAGGCAATGGTCGTAATGAGTGACATCACAGAGCGCAAGCGGGTGGAGGCCGAACGGATCCAATTGGAGCGGCGCCTTCTCGACAGCCAGCGGCTGGAGAGCCTGGGAATTCTGGCCGGAGGAATCGCCCATGACTTTAATAATCTGCTTATGGCCATTCTCGGCAATCTGGAAATAGCGCAAATTAATCTTCCGGCGACATCTTCCGCCCGCTTGTCGGTGGGACAGGCCATTCAGGCGACACGCCGTGCTGCTGATCTTACCCGCCAGATGTTGGCTTATTCGGGTAAGGGGAGCTTCATGATTAAGCCTATGGATTTGAATGAACTGGTGAGGGAAAACACGGAACTTTTCCGGACGGTCGTTTGTAAAACAGTTACGATGAGCCTTGAGCTCAGTAATGAATCCGCTGTTGTTAAGGCGGATCCCGGTCAGGTGCAGCAGGTTATCATGAATCTGATTACCAATGCCTCGGAGGCTATCGGCGACAAACAGGGGGATATTACCATTGCCACGGAAATTCTGGATTGTAATGAAACATTTCTGGAAAAAAGCCTGATTCAGGAGAAAGTTCCGGCGGGCCGATATGTCTGCCTGAAAGTTACCGATGACGGTCAGGGTATGGATGAGAAAACGATTTCCCGTATCTTTGATCCTTTTTTTTCAACGAAGTTTACCGGGCGGGGTCTCGGAATGTCGGTGGTGCTGGGAATTGTCCGTGGCCACAAGGGAGCCATCATCATAGAAAGCATGCCGGGACGGGGAACAACCGTACAGGTTTTGTTTCCCGCCGGTGAAGCTGTGGCCGAAATCTCCAAACCTTCATCGAATATATCTTCCGCTGCGACTCCTTCCGGAACAATTCTTGTCGTCGATGATGAAGAAATGGTGCGATCAGTGTGTGAGGTTGTTCTGCAGCGACTTGGTTACAAGACTTTAAGCGCAGCCGAAGGAGAAGAGGCGCTGATGTTTCTGCAAAAACACTCCACAGAAATAGTTCTGGTGCTGCTCGACCTTACCATGCCCAAAATGGATGGTTATCGTACGTTTCAGGAAATGAGACGCATCCGTCCGGATATTCGGATTATCCTCTGCAGCGGTTATGGTGAAGAAGCAGCCACCGAGCGGTTTGTCCATTCCGGCCTGAACGGATTTATTAAAAAACCTTTTCAGATCGGAGAGTTGAAGGAAAAGATTGCGGAAGCACTGGGAGGTCTGGATACGTCTGCTTCAACCGGGATTTGATCATGGTGTAATAAAAGAGAACTGTAATTCCACCCGCCTGTTTTTCAGCCTGCCTGCATCATTTTCGTTGGAATGTAACGGACGATATTCACCGAAACCTTTTGTGGAAATATTTGCCGGATTGATACCCAACTGAATGAGTGCTTTGGCGACTTGTGTTGCCCGATCGGCGGACAGTTCCCAATTGGAAGGATAACGTTTGCTGGAGATAGGCCTGTTGTCAGTATGCCCTTGTATTTCCACGGATAGATTAGGGTGCTTTTGAATGAAGAGGGCCACTTGCGAAAGTAATGGCTGGGCGGAGTATTTAAGCTCGGCTTGTCCGGAATCGAAAATAATTTGTTCCGGAAAAGTTAAAACAACATTTTGCAGGCGGCGCTCGACCGTAATTCCCGCAATACTTTGATTGTCGTCGATGATACTCAATAAACCGGACTCCAGAGAGGCGGTTTCACGAACTGCCGTCGCGGTTGCCGCCGGTTCTTCCACGGCCGGGGGTACAGGTAATGCCTTTTCCACAAGCGGTGCGGAAGCTGCTACGGGAGTTTTCATTTGCTCTTTGAGGGTGATTCCCAGATAAAGCACAAAAAAGATCATGAGCAGCATGAGCAGATCGCTCAGCGTCAGAAACCAGATTTCATTTCCGCCATCCGCCGGGGCGGGTTTGGAAGGTATAAGCAGCGTACGCACTGTCTTTTTAAGAGGTACCTGAGTAAGCGGATTCGGAGAAAATTTCGATAAACCATTCATACATTACCCCTTTCCCTGACTCTGATTTGCCCGTGCCGGGACGGCAAGCCGGAGAGGAGAGGGGTAAAAGTTTGTTGCAATACCGGCAAGAGTTTCCATCTTATACTGCATCGCCTGGGGATGTTCATGATCATAGATGTCCATAATTCCTTCGCGGATTATATCCATTCTTAATATATCCTGATCCATAAATTCCCGCAGTTTGTTGGATAAAGGAACAAAGCAGACATTGGCAAGCACTACCCCGTAAAAAGTGCTGAGCAGGGCGATCGCCATATACCCCATTAAGTCCTGCGGATTACTGATATGTTCGTAAACACGAATAAGATTGACAATAGTTCCGGCAAGTCCCATGGCCGGAGCAAGTCTCGCCATGCTGCAAAGAATTTTATGTGCTGTTTCATAGCGGCTGCAATGTAACAGGGCTTCTTTGTGCAGAATTTGTTCAATGTTCTCCCGTGTAAAACGATAGCTGATCAATTCAATGCCGGTTTTGATAAGTCCGGCGGATAAATTTTGTCCCTCCTGCTCCAAGAGACGGATGTCATTTTTTTTATTAATGCGGGCCAGATGAACAAGTGTGGAAATAGTGGAGTCAATTTCTCCGCGACCGGCAAATGATTTTTTAATGAATCTGCTCGTCATAACCAGCTTTTTGCCGGGGTAGGCCAGGAGTGTTGCACAAATTGTTCCTCCTAGTACGATCATGAGGGCATTCAGATTGGAAGCGATTCCCAGTTCCTTAACCCCCAGATTAAATGCCAGAAAAAATATGGTTATCAAAATCAATAAAGATATAATGGTCTGTCCGATCATTGCCGACTCCTGGAAATTGACGTTTGTTGAGTAATTCTGACGCAGGAAATATGCCAGGGATATATAAAATTTATTATTTTGCTAACATACTGATTATTAAAAGGATTAAATAGCGGCCGGTCCAAGAGATGATGTGGCCGGGTGTATTGTGGCAATATTTTCCAGGAATTTTTTTCCGGGTTTGACTATTTCTATTCCAGACAAAACTTATTGATGGCCTGGGGCGGTGTAAGGGGGTAGTTGCCGGTATAGCAGGCGAGGCAAAAACAGTCCTCGTTCATTCCGGTAGCCCTGACCATGCCTTCGACAGTCAGGTAATGCATGGAATCCAGACCGAGAAAATCGGCAATCGCTTTTTCATTTTCTTTTTTTGCCGCCAGCAATTCTCCCTTGGAGGAAAAATCAATGCCGTAAGGGCAGGGATGAATAGTAGGCGGGCAGCTGATGGCCATATGAATTTCTTTAACGCCGATTCCCTTCAGGTTCTGTACCCGGTTGCGGCTCGTGGTGCCGCGGATGATGGAATCTTCAACTATTAGCACTTTCTTCCCGGCCAAGAGCTGCCTTACGGGATTGAGCTTAACGCGCACGCCGAAATCACGCATCAGCTGAGTCGGCTGGATAAATGTCCGGCCGACATAGTGATTGCGGATCATTCCCATTTCGAAGCCGATACCTGATTCTTCGGCGTAACCGAGGGCTGCATAAGTGCCGGAATCGGGGAAGGGCATCACAATATCAACATTGGGGATGTATTCCCGGGCCAGTTCATGGCCCAATCTTTTCCGGCATAAATAAACGTTCTGGCCGAAAATCTGGCTGTCGGGACGGGAGAAATAAATCAGCTCAAAGATGCAGTGGCATGGTTTCACCGCCGGAAATGGTTGCAGGCTTTTGCAGCCGGTTTCATCAATAATTACAATTTCACCGGGATTAACATCCCGGATATATTTTGCTCCGACGAGATCAAAAGCACAGGTCTCCGAGGCGACAACAAATCCGCCGTTGATTTTTCCCAGTGCCAGAGGCCGGAATCCCCTGGGATCGCGGGCGGCGATAATTTTATTACGGGTAAGCATAAGAATGCTGAAGGCGCCTTCCAGCCTGCCGAGAGCCTCAACCAACGCCTTTTCCAGGCCGTTTTTCAGATGAGGAGCCATCAGATGGATGATGATTTCGCTGTCCATCGTCGATTGAAAGATCGATCCGCCGCTTTCCAGTTCTTCGCGTAATTGCCGGGCGTTGATAATATTGCCGTTATGGGCCAGAGCGTAATACTCATCGGCAAAATGAACCAGAAAAGGCTGGGCATTGGAAAGAACCGAAGATCCGGTTGTGGAATAACGGACATGGCCGATGGCCAGTTTACCGGGAAGTTTTTGCAATGTAGGTTCCTTGAAAACTTCCGCAGCAAGCCCCATACCTTTGTGATCCCAGACGTGCGAGCCGTCGGAACTGACAATGCCCGCCGATTCCTGCCCGCGGTGCTGCAGGGCGAAAAGTCCGAAAAAGGTCAGCCGCGATGCGTCTTCATGACCGTAAATACCAAAAATACCGCATTCTTCGCGGGGACGACCGGATTCATTTAACGTTTCTTCTGATAATGATTGCATATGGTCTTTCTCGATAGAGACGTTGCAGGTGGCGTCTCTGTAATTATTTATGATGATATTCCTGCAAGGAACACACTTGCCATTCTTTCTTGAGGATCGCCTTTACCGACTCGCACAAGGCGCGTGCTCCGGCAATGGTTGTTGTATAAAGGATATTATAAGTAAGGGCACCGCGCCTGATATAATAAGCGTCACGGCTGGATTTCCGTCCGACACTGGTGTTGATGACCAGGGAAATTTCACCGTTCTTAATGTGATCCACAATGTTGGGTCGCCCTTCGCTGACTTTCCAGGCCGTTTCGGCTTTTATCCCGTGGAAATTAAGATGTGCCGCCGTGCCGCGTGTGGCCATTACTTTAAATCCCATCTCCTCAAAACCACGTGCCACCGGGACTATTTTATCCTTGTGATAGTCATGAACACTGATCAATACCGTGCCTTGTGCCGGTATTTTAAAGCCGGCGGCCATTTGCGCTTTGGCGAAAGCCAGGCCGAAGGAGGAGTCGATGCCCATGACTTCGCCGGTTGATTTCATTTCCGGGCCCAACAGTGTATCGACGTTGGGGAACCGGTTGAAAGGGAAAACGGCTTCTTTAACGGAAACATGCGCCGGTTTTATGGTCCTCATAAAACCCAGTTCCGGAAGCGTCCGTCCCAGCATAACTTTCGTAGCAAGTTTGGCCAGAGGGACACCGATGGCTTTACTGACAAAAGGAACGGTACGGGATGCCCGCGGATTGACTTCCAGAACATACAGCGTGTTGTCCTTAATGGCATATTGAATATTCATCAGACCTATAACCTTTAATTCGCGGGACAGCAGAATGGTCTGTTTTTCGATTAATTCCAGCAAATGATTCGGTATGGTCAGGGGCGGCAGAATGCAGGCGCTGTCACCGGAATGGATTCCCGCCTCCTCGATGTGCTCCATAATTCCGGCTACGACCGTGGTATTACCGTCGCTTATGGCATCGACGTCAATTTCAATGGCATCTTCTAAATACTTGTCGATCAATATCGGATGATCCGGTGAAACCAGCATGGCTCTGCCCATAAAAGCGGCCAGAGTCTCCGGGTCGTAGACAATTTCCATCGAACGGCCGCCCAGCACGTAAGAAGGACGCACCAGCACCGGATAGCCGATTTGTGCGGCTGCGGCCAGTGCTTTTTCCACATCGCGCGCCGTGTCGTTTGCCGGCTGATGAAGATTCAGTTTAGTGACGATTTCCTGAAAACGGTCACGATTTTCCGCCCGGTCGATGGCGTCAGGCGAAGTGCCGATGATGGGCACCCCCGCAGCTTCCAGAGCTTTAGCGAGGTTTAGCGGCGTCTGGCCGCCGAACTGAACGATAACGCCATCCGGTTTTTCCATCTGTAAAATATGTAAAACGTCTTCGAGCGTTACCGGTTCAAAGAAAAGTTTGTCGGAAGTATCATAATCCGTACTTACCGTCTCCGGATTGGAGTTGATCATGATGCTCTCGCAGTTTTCTTCCTTCAGAGCAAAGGAAGCGTGTACACAACAGTAATCAAATTCAATTCCCTGGCCGATGCGGTTGGGACCACCGCCGATAATGGCCACTTTTTTCCTATCTGTGGGACGGGTTTCATTTTCCGTTTCATAGGTGGAATAATAATAAGGCGTGAAGGCAGCAAATTCCGCGGCACAGGTATCCACGAGTTTATAAACCGGCATGATTTTTTCCTTTTCACGCCAGGTACGGATATCCTGTTCCGTCTTTCCCCATACATTGGCCAGTGCCCGGTCGGAAAACCCCATCTTTTTTGCCGCGGCCAGCATTTCTACGGAAGGCGGTGAATTTCTTAATTCCTCTTCGGCATCAACTATTTCCCGAATCTGATGTAAAAACCAGGGATCAATTTTCGTGAGACCCTCGATCTCGGCTACGGTTATTCCCTTTTGCAGAGCCGCCGCGATATAAAATAAGCGCAGGGAATTCGGCAGAACAAGTTTGCTTTTCAACAAATCCCTGTTGTCCGTTACATCTGCCGGCAGCGGATAGACGAGACTGAAACGGCCGGTTTCCAGTGAACGGACGGCTTTTTGCAACGCTTCCTTGAAAGTGCGGCCAATAGCCATGGTTTCGCCGACCGATTTCATAGACGTCGTCAGTAAATCTTCCGTATCCGGGAATTTCTCAAATGTCCAGCGGGGGATTTTGACTACGCAATAATCTATTGTCGGTTCGAAAGAGGCCATCGTCTCGCGGGTAATGTCATTGGGAATTTCATCCAGCGTGTAACCAACGGCCAGCTTGGCCGCGATTTTCGCGATGGGGAATCCGGTTGCTTTGGAAGCGAGCGCCGATGATCGCGACACGCGGGGATTCATTTCCACGACAATCATTTCACCGGTTTGCGGGTGAACGGCAAACTGGACGTTGGAGCCGCCTGTTTCGACGCCGATTTCCCGCATGATGGCTATAGCTGCATCGCGCATGTGCTGATATTCACGGTCAGTGAGCGTCTGGGCGGGAGCTACGGTTATTGATTCACCGGTGTGCACACCCATGGCGTCAAAATTTTCAATGGAACAGATGATGACAACGTTATCCGCGCGGTCGCGCATTACTTCCAGCTCATATTCCTTCCAGCCCAGCACCGATTCTTCAATCATGACCTCCCCGATTATGCTGGCCTCAATGCCGCTTTTGGCGATTGCACTGAGCTCTTCGCGGTTGTAAGCCACACCGCTGCCTGTTCCGCCCAGTGTAAAAGAAGCGCGAACAATTATCGGGAAGCCGATTTCGGCGGCAATTTTCATTACTTCCGGCATCGAGCGGGCAAAGCCGCTTTTAGGCATGCGCAGGCCGATTTTTTCTATGGCCCGCCGGAATTTTTCCCGGTCTTCGGCTTTGTGGATGACATCGAGCGAAGCGCCGATCATTTCCACGCCGTATTCGGTAAGCACGCCGGATTCGGCAAGCGCTACCGCCGTATTCAAGCCGGTCTGGCCGCCCAATGTCGGCAGAAGCGCATCAGGTCTCTCCCGGGCGATAATTTTTGTAACCGTCTCCGGTGTTATCGGTTCAACATAGGTGCGGTCGGCCATTTCCGGGTCGGTCATGATGGTTGCCGGATTGCTGTTGATCAGTATTACTTCATAGCCTTCTTCGCGCAGGGCTTTACAGGCCTGTGTTCCGGAATAATCAAATTCGCAGGCCTGGCTGATGATGATCGGGCCGGAGCCGATAAGCAGTATTTTTTTTATGTCGTTTCGTTTAGGCACTATGTTATTCCCATTCAATGGTGCTGGGCGGTTTGGAACTTATATCATAAACTACGCGGTTGATGCCGCGGACTTCATTGATAATACGGTTGGCAATGCGCGCCAGAATATCGTGCGGCAGTTGCGCCCAGTCGGCCGTCATGGCGTCATCACTTGTTACCGCCCTTATCGCCAGAATGTTTTCATATGTGCGCTGATCACCCATGATGCCGACGCTTTTTAAAGGCAGGAGTATGGTAAAGGACTGCCAGAGTTTGTAATAAAGATTGTTGGCGCGAATTTCTTCCAGCAAAATCGTATCGGCTTTGCGCAGCACGGATAAGCGTTGCGCAGTAACTTCCCCGATAATCCGGATGGCGAGCCCCGGTCCGGGAAAAGGCTGGCGAAAGATGACATCATCGGCAAGTCCCAACTCTTTGCCCAGAAGCCGCACTTCATCCTTAAACAGATGTTTGAGTGGTTCAATCAGCTGCAGATTCATTTTCTTGGGCAGGCCGCCGACGTTGTGGTGGGATTTAATGACCGCACTGGGACCGCCGAAGGCGGAGCGCGACTCAATTAAATCGGGATAAAGAGTGCCCTGGGCCAGGAATCTCACATTTTTTATTTTGTGCGCTTCTTTATCAAAAACTTCAATAAAGGTACGGCCGATTATCTTTCGTTTCTTTTCCGGATCCGTTACTCCCTTTAATTTACTTAAAAACAACTTTCCGGAACGGGCAAAGCGCAGGTTAATCCGCAAATGTTTTCTGAACATTTCAATGACACGCGGGGCTTCACCTTGACGGAGCACGCCGTTGTCCACAAACACGCAGGTCAGATTTTTACCGATGGCCCGGTGCAGCAAAACTGCGGCAACGGAGGAGTCGACTCCGCCGGAAAGTCCCAGGATTACTCTGCCGTCGCCTACCTGGGCACGGATTTCGGAGACGGCATCCTGGATGAACGACTTCATCGACCATGATTTTTTGCAGCGGCAAATGGCGGTCAGAAAATTCGCGAGCATCTTTGAGCCTGCCTGGGTATGAACGACTTCCGGATGAAATTGCAATCCGTAGAGGTGTCTTCGGGCATCTTCCGCGGCGGCAACCGGTGTATTTTCCGTGGAGGCCGTGATGGCGAAGCCTGCGGGAAGCCTGCCTATCGTATCGCCGTGGCTCATCCAGCAGCGGGTTTTTTTACCGACTCCGGCAAAAATGCCTTTGGAATTTTTGACAAGTAATTCGGCAAATCCGTACTCGCGCTTGGCGGAACCGATGACTTTGCCGCCCAGTGAATCGATCATGTATTGCAGGCCGTAGCAGATGCCCAGTACGGGAATGCCGAGGGTGAAGATGCCGCGGTCCACCCGGGGAGCGCCTTTGGTATAAATGCTGGCCGGTCCACCCGACAATATTATGCCTTCAGGATGGAGAGCCTGAATTGCGGAAAGTGTAATATCCGGCGGTTCAATCTGACAGTAAACATGATGTTCACGCACCCGGCGGGCAATCAATTGATTATATTGAGAACCGAAATCGATAATCAGGATCATGATGCTTTCTCCTTATTGTCTTTCATCAGCCGTACAAACTGCGAGAACAGGTATTCGGAATCATGCGGGCCCGGAGCGGCTTCCGGATGATACTGTACGCTCATTGTCAGGTCCATTTTCATGCCTTCGGAAGTGCCGTCGTTTAAATTAACATATGTATTATCGGCCTTGCCGGAAACTGAGGAAGGTACAACGACAAAACCGTGATTTTGGGAAGTTATTTCCACGCGCCCAGTATGCAGATTTTTAACTGGTTGATTAATGCCGTGGTGGCCGAATTTAAGCTTTTCCGTATAGCCGCCGACGGCCTGGCCGATAATCTGTTGTCCCAGGCAAATGCCGAATACCGGCAGCTTACCCAGAATAAAGCGGGCGGCCTCGACAATGTAGGGCAGCGCCGCGGGATCCCCCGGACCGTTGGAGAGCAGTACGCCGTCCGGCTGATGAAAAAGAATGTCGCTTCCGGAAGAACAAGCGGGCAGAACAATGACTTCACAGCCGTTTACTTCCAAGAGCCGCAGAATATTGTATTTAACTCCGCAATCAAGGACAACCACCCGCAATTTTTTAACCGGTTTTTTCACAGGGATATTACCTTTATGGAGTGCGCCTTTTTTCCATAAATAGGGCTTTTTGCAACTTACTTCCCGGACTAAGTCGCGGCCGACAAGTCCCGGATAAGCTGTAACTTTTTTCAAAAGTGCCGCCGTGTCGCGAGTTTCGGTGGAAATTATTCCTTTCATCGATCCGGAAAGTCTGAGCTTCCGGGTCAGCGCCCGGGTGTCAATTCCCTCGAGACCTATTTTGCCGTGTTCCTCCAGAAATGCCTGTAAACTTTTACGCATCCGCCAGTTGCTGGGATGGGGCTGATATTCTCTGACAATAAATCCTTCCAGATGAATACCTGCTGATTCCATATCTTCTTCATTAATGCCGTAATTGCCGATGAGCGGATAAGTCATTGTAACGATTTGACCTTTATAGGAGGGATCGGTGATAACTTCCTGATAGCCGGTCATGCCGGTGTTAAAAACAACTTCCCCCAGAGTTTCGCCCCTTCCGGCAAAGGCAAAACCTTCAAAAACGCTGCCGTCTTCCAGTACCAGCAAAGCACTCAGTTTATTAGTCAACAGGGGCATTTATTTTGTACCTGATTTTTCCCTTCTTCTATCATTTACCCGCCGGCGGATGAGGAGTGGACAATGCGCTTTGCTCCCGACACAAAATTTTTTTCCGGCATATCGGAAACCGGGCGAAGTCTTCTAGCTTTTTCCGGGAGACTCGTCAATAATTAAAGCATCGGCAGGTAACGGTCGATTTCGAACTTACTGACATGAGTACGAAAACGGTCCCACTCGAGTTTTTTATTTTCGATAAACTTTTCAAAAATGTGTTCACCCAGGGTTTCTTTGACGAGAGAACTGCTCTCGATAAGATGAATGGCCTCATGAAGACTGCCGGGGAGCGATACTATTCCGGCCCGCAAACGGGCCTTTTCATCCATTTCATAAATATCCTCTTCCACCGGGTCGGGCAGTTTATATTTTTTTTCAATGCCGGCAAGACCGGCGGCGAGCATGACGGCAAAAGCCAGATAAGGATTGCAGGCCGGATCGGGTGAACGGAATTCAATGCGCGTTGCTTTTTCCTTTCCCGGTTTATACATGGGGACACGAATCATGGCGGAACGGTTGCGGCGGGCCCAGGAGACGTAAACCGGGGCTTCATAGCCGGGGACGAGACGTTTGTAGGAATTCACCCATTGATTGCAAATGGCCGTTATTTCCGGCGCATGCTTCATCAGGCCGGCGATATAATGTTTGCACAGAGCCGATAGATGGTATTTATCATTGCCGTCAAAAAAAGCATTATTGCTTTCCTGAAACAGGGACTGATGGGTATGCATTCCGCTGCCGTTTTCACCGAAAACCGGTTTGGGCATAAAGGTGGCGTAAACTCCGTTCTGGCGGGCGATTTCCTTTACCGCCGTGCGGTAAGTCATGACTTTATCCGCCATGGTGAGCGCTTCGTCGAAACGCAGATCAATCTCATGCTGGCTCGGCGCCACTTCATGGTGCGAGTATTCAACGCGGATTCCCATATCCTGAAGCGCGAAGATGGTCTGACGGCGCAGATCCGTGGCGCGGTCAACGGGCAGGCCGTCGAAGTATCCGCCCCGGTCCAGATATTCGGTTGATTTTTCGCCAGCAAAATAGAAAAATTCCAGTTCCGGCCCCACATTGAAAGTATAGCCTTTGTCTTTTACCTTATCGAGCATCCGTTTCAGAACATAGCGTGGGTCACCTGCATAGGGAGTGCCGTCCGGATTGTAGATATCGCAAATCATGCGGGCTACCGGTCGGTCACTGGGGCGCCAGGGAATAAGCTGAAAAGTTGTCGGATCGGGAATGGCCAGCATGTCGCTTTCTTCGATACGGCAGAAACCTTCAATTGATGAGCCGTCGAAACCCATTCCTTCCGCCATCCCTTCTTCCAGTTCCGAAGGGCTGATGCTGAAAATTTTCTGCATCCCCAGAACATCGGTGAACCAGAACTGAATGAAACTGACATCCTTTTCCTTTACGGCTTTCAATACATCCTGTGGTGTCCAGCAGGTAATCATCTTTACGTACCTCCTTGTTCGATCATGTCCGATAAATATGCTGCTCTTGTGCCGAACATTATTAATTGATGAACAGCATTTCCCAGAATTTCGGCATCGGCCAGACTTCATCATCCATCAGGCTTTCCAGTTCATCGATGTAATTGCGCAGTTCGTTCATGGCCGTTTTTACCTTGCTGCAAAGCATTTCCGCTTTCCTCTGTTCGTCATGAACACTGTGGACCGCATCAACCTTGGCCAGTATTTCCTTATTGGCATTGTATATTTTATTAATCAGGTCAACTATTTTTTTCAGGATTTCCACCTGCGAAGAAAGAACGACCGAACTGCCCAGGGCATCCTTTGTTTTATTCACGGCACCGGCCAGCGTTTTTTGATAAATCGTTGCCGCCGGGATTACCTGATTCATGCAGATATTGTTCAGGCATTTGACTTCAATCTCCAGATCTTTGATATATTTTTCCAGATATATCAGATGTCTTGATTTGAGCTCAACTTTGGAAAGCACCTGATATTTTTCAAAGAGATTCAGAGCCTTGTCGGTAACGAGGGCTTTGAGTGCGACCGGGGTGGTTTTATAATTCGGCAGACCTCTTTTTTCCGCTTCCATCTCCCATTCTTTGGTGTAGTTGTCGCCGTTGAAGAGAATCGGTTTTATTTCCTTGATTTCTTTCTTTAATATTTCAAAGACGGTTTGGTTAATGTTACCGCCTTTGGCTTTGATTTTTTCGGCAAGATAATCAAGGCTTTCGGCGACAATAGTATTGATCACTGTGGCCGGGAAAGAAATGGATTGCGAGGAACCCACCGCCCGGAATTCAAATTTATTGCCGGTGAAGGCAAAGGGTGATGTTCTGTTGCGGTCGGTATTGTCTTTGCTGACGAGCGGCAATGAGGAAATCCCGAGATCAATGATTTCAGCGTTCGTGGCTTTGCTTACTATCCCTTTTTCAATGTTGCTCAGAATGCCAGTCAGCTGGTCGCCCAGAAAGATGGAGATGATGGCCGGCGGTGCTTCATTGGCGCCCAGCCGGTGATCGTTGGCGTAAGTGGCGACCGATGCCCGGAGAATGTCGGCATTTTTATAAACGGCGCGGATAACGGCGATTAAAAATACCAGAAACTGAATGTTGTCATGGGGAGTTTTTCCCGGATTCAGCAGATTATTGCCGTTGTTGTCGGCAAGCGACCAGTTGACGTGCTTGCCTGAACCGTTGATTCCGGCAAAAGGTTTTTCATGCAGGAGTAAGGCCAGGTGGTGCTTTTTGGACACTGCCTTTAACGTATCCATAACAATATGATTGTGATCGACAGCCAGATTGGCTTCTTCATATACTGGTGCTATTTCAAACTGGCAGGGAGCAACTTCGTTGTGGCGGGTTTTGGCCGGTACGGCGAGCTTGAATAGTTCTTCCTCGACATCGTGCATGTAGGAAGATATTCTTTCCTTGATGCTGCCGAAATACTGATCTTCGAGTTCCTGTCCTTTGGCCGGCGGTGCCCCAACTATAGCCCTGCCGCCCAGAACAAGATCCTGGCGTTTGAAGAAGTGATCCCGGTCAATCAAAAAATATTCCTGTTCCGGTCCCAGATTGGCGAATACCTTTTTGACATTTTTAGCGCCGAGCAGTTTCAGCATGTTCAAGGCGCTCTTATTAAGAGCTTTTGTTGACCGCAGGAGCGGTGTCTTTTTATCCAGGGCCTCACCCGTGAAGGAAATAAAGGCAGTGGGGATGCACAAGGTCGTCGAGATGCCGTTTCTGCGGATAAATGCGGGCGAAGACATGTCCCAGGCCGTGTATCCGCGGGCTTCAAAGGTTGCTCTAATGCCGCCGGAAGGAAAGCTGGAGGCATCCGGTTCGCCCTGCACAAGCTGCTTGCCGGAAAATTTTTCCATAACCTCGCCGACACCTGTCGGTTCGATAAAAGCATCGTGTTTCTCCGCCGTCGTGCCGGTCATCGGCTGAAACCAATGGGCAAAGTGAGTGGCGCCTTTTTCCAGAGCCCATTCTTTCATGGCACAGGCCACAATATCCGCCGTTGCGGAATCAATGGTTTTGGCTTCGTTAATTGCCTCCATCATTTTTTTATATGCTTCTTTGGGGAGTTTTTCCTTCATTATTTTGTTGCTGAAAGTATCCTCGCCGTAATATTCCGATACGGGAACAAATTTTTCCTTTTCCACCACATACTTTCTTTCTGCAGCGATCATCAGTTTTGTATTTTTCATAATTTTTTATCCTCTCCAAATATAATTAATTTATTCTGTCTATTCCAATGGTAAATTCCCCGTGAGTCTCCAGATACCCGTAGGGCATGCCCCGGCGCAGAAACCACAGCCGATGCAGCGTTCATTATTTACCGTATACTCAAATTTCCCCTGGTCCAGTTCCTTTCGGGCAATGGCGTTTTGCGGACAGATATTTTCACATATTCCACAATCACGGCAGGCGCCGCAGGAGGCACAATGACTCGCGCAGGCGCCGGTGTCGCCGAAATCGGCTTTCCGGGGATCGAAATATTCCGGGTGCACCCGCTGAAAATCAAACGGAGGAAGCTTATCATATTTTTCTTTAATTCCGTTTAATAAATCATCAATGTTTCTTGCGGCAACACGGCCGGCACCGATGGCCTCGGTGAGCAATCCCGGCTTTACGACGTCACCCACGGCAAAAACCTGTTTGTCACTCGTCTGAAAATTATCGTCAACAACTATAAAGCCTTTAGTCGTGGCGATTTCTTCCGGCAGAAAAGATAAATCCGGCAGATCTCCTATCGCCACAATGACCGTATCCGCCGGTATTATTTCACCGCTTGTCAATTCCACACCCTTGTCGGTTATCGCTTTCGTAAAGCGCGGCCAGAGAAATTTTGCTCCGGCCGCTTCGGCATGTTTTCTCTCCACGCCAAATGATGCGGGCTCTTGAACGTCGATAAGGATGATGTTTTTCGCTCCCAGCCGGGAGGCTTCTGCAGCGGCGTCGCAGCCTACATTTCCGGCGCCGATAATGACGACGTTTTCGCCCACTTTGGCCTTATCCCGTTTGCTCATTTTCAAAAAATCAGTTGCCGTAACCGCTTTTTCCATGCCGCTAACCGGCAGCTTGCGCGGTTTCCCGGCACCGGCGGCAATGACAATATAATCATATTCGTCTTTTATTTCCTGAAATTTTCCTCTATCTAAAGGCTTTTCCAGATGGATGTGCCGGATATTTTTGGCCAGACGTTTAATTTCGTGCCCGACGACCTCATCGGGAATCCGGTTTTTCGGAATGTTTTCCGTGATTTTACCACCAAGTTTCTTTCTGTTTTCCAGAATAACCGTTTCATGGCCTGCCCGCCACAGTTGCCAGGCAACAGAAAGACCGGCGGCTCCTCCGCCGATAACGGCTATCTTTTTTCCGGTAGCCTTCCGGGGAGAGGGAGCTTTGGCGTCAAGCGATGCTTTACCCAAAAGGGCTATGTCAAGCGGCGGCAGATGAACGAGCCCGCGGGTACAATTCTGCATACAGAGATTAGGGCAAAGATAGCCGCAGACGGTCGCCGGAAAGGGGGTATATTCGAGCGCCAGATCAACGGCTTCATCCATTTTGCCCTGGCGGATCAGTTCCCATCGTTTTTGTACCGGAATGCCGGTCGGACAGGCGGCCTGACAGGGCGGCAAATATTTTTCATTTTCCCAAACAGGTACAAAGCGGCGCAAGTCACCGGTCGGAGTCAGGCCGATGGGCGAGCGATCGAGATTAGACAGGTCTCCGATCAGACCGCCTGCACCCAGTTCTTTTTCCCAGACTTCCCGGCGGTATCCGGTCATATTGCGCAGTGATTTGCCCGTCTTTTCATGCGGTTTGCGGGCAACGAGAATTTTCCAGTCGTTGCGTTCGGCGGTTAACTGGTCGAATAAATATTGTTTGCCGATTGCTTTTAGAAATTCCTGCAGATTCGCCTTAAGCCATATCCACTCTTCGTCGGGCAGATTGATCGTCAATTTGGCATTTTGGTTGCTGTAGTTATCCTGATTTCCGCGGAAAAATATCTTGCCGCCGACCATGCCGACACACGGCCGATAACCCAGCACGGAGCGATCTTTTTCGGCGCCGACACCGCAGACAACGGCGATGCCGCCGGCCATAAATTCAGCAAAGGAATCACCCACCTTACCGAAAACCCAGAGTTCCGGCGGCTCAAACCGGGGGTTGTGTTTGGTCATGGTCATGCCCCGTGCCCCGATGTCGCCGTCAATATAAACTTTACCCTGGGCCATGGCATTGGCTATGCCGTTTGTGGCATTGCCGTGAACAATTATCTTTGCTCCGGCGTTGAGCCAGCCCACATCGTCGGAGGCAGGTCCGAATACTTCAATTACCGTATTGGGAAATCCCATGGAACCCAGCCTTTGACCGGAAGAACCCAGAACATTAACCTGAACATGGTCATTGCCTGCTTGCCACAAACGTCCGCCGATTCCGTGCTGGCCGTGCGCGGTAACTTCAATTTGCCGGTAGCCGTCGGCTACGGCCCGTTGAATGCGCTCTTCCAGAATCCGGGAATCCACACGCAGGCCGTTTTCCAAACCGTTGACTTTAATAGAATCTTTAGAGGTCATGAGTCTTATCCAATCAGCAAACTATAAAACATATTTTATTTTCAGCCGCTCTGCAGCGTGAGCGTCGGCAATGCCTAAAGCGTCGGCCATACCGATGGGCAGTGATGTGGAACGTCCCAGCGGAGCAACTATTTTCTTTAATTCCGTATCAAAACCGGTAAATACATCAACAATCCGCCGTGCTACCTTTTCCGGATCCAGGCGGCGATCCAGACGGGGATCCTGAGAGGTTATGCCTTTCGGACAAAGGCCGATATTACAAATGTTGCAGCGGTCGGTCTCCGATCCCAGACATCCTGCCGCCGCCTGCATGATGTATTTACCGGTTTGCACGCCGCTTGCTCCCAGCATGATGAGAGCGGCGGCGTTTGCGGCCAGATTACCGTTTTTTCCGATGCCGCCTCCGGCAAAGAGCGGGATTTCGTTTTGCTTGCCGACTTTTACGAGATTCAGATAAGCATCCCGTAAATTGCTGGCGATGGGATGTCCCATGTGATCCATCGAAACATTATAAGCGGCGCCGGTTCCGCCGTCTTCACCGTCGATGGCAAGCCCTGCGGCGTAGGGATTGCGAGTCAGATTATTCAATACCGCAAGCGACGTGCTGGTGGCCGATATTTTCGGGTAAACCGGTACGCGGAAGCCCCAGGCCATCGACATGGACTGGATCATTTTGGCAACCGCTTCCTCGATGGAATACTTCGTCTGATGAGTCGGCGGGCTGGGCAGACTCACTCCCTGCGGAACGCCGCGGATCGCCGCAATCAGTTTATTGACTTTATACCACATGAGCAGTCCGCCGTCGCCGGGTTTGGCACCCTGGCCGTACTTGATTTCAATAGCACAGGGATCTTCCTTCATATGCGGCAGGGCATGAATTATTTCATCCCAGCCGAAATAACCGCTTGCTATCTGCAAAATGACGTATTTGAGAAAACGGGATTTAAGGAGCCGCGGCGGACAGCCTCCCTCTCCGGTGCATATCCGTACAGGCATGCCCATCTCTTCGTTGAGATAAGAAACGCCCATTTGCAGGCCTTCCCACATATTAGGGGATAGCGCGCCAAACGACATACTGCCGATAATTAAAGGATATATTTCCCGAACCGGCGGCATCCAGCCGTTTTCCCGGCCGGCCTTGATCATTTCCTCCGGCGGCAGGATCCGTCCCAGCAGTGTACGCAACTCAAATTCGTGACGGCCGGCATCGAGCGCGGGGTCGGTCAGCATGGAAATGCGGACAAATTTAATTTTATCCAGAACACTGTCTGGCGAATTGCGTCGACCACCCCGGCGGCGCGGTTCCCCGCCGGCGTTTCTGTGATAACGCAGCTTATCGGGTTCATCACCGTGCATCGGCACAATGGCGTTATTGGGACAAACCAGAGTGCACATACCGCAGCCGACACAGGCATAGGATGGTTCGGTGCGCTGTCGAATACCGTGATAAATTTCAAAAACATTGGAAGGCTTTTCGGCAAGTCCCGGGGTAACCTGCACTGACCGTTTCCGGTGTACCCCCAGTTCAATTGCCTGTACCGGGCAAACAGACGTACACTGCCCGCAAAGCGTGCATTTTTCCTTATTCCAGAGAATCTGCCAGGGCAGATCTTTGATACTTAATTTAGATGGGGTAATGCATCCCATTGATTCCATTTTTCAATCTCCTGCCTTTCGCGGCGTATCAGAACTGTTTCATATTTCATCGGCTGGAAATCAAGATTGATATCTCTCTCCGGTATTGCCGTATCGAGCCCGCACATTTCCGATGAAAATGCAAAGATTCCGGGTCGGCCGCCCACAACTCCGGGCCTCAGTTTTTTTGAATCCTGTACCATGAACAGGCTTTTATCCGGCAGACAGCCCATGACGCAATTCGGGCCGTCGATAATCAGCGGCCGGCAGCTTTGTTTTAATTTTTTCAGCCACAATCCCGCTGAGTGCTTTTCCAGTTCATCATCTTTCAGAGGCGTAATAATGTGTTTGTACATTTCGATGCCGAGCCCGAGTTTTCTATTCATATAATGCAGAATATGCGTAAAAACCTCCGAATCGGACTGATAGCCGGTATAACCGGGGAAATTACGCGACATTAAAAATTCCCGAATCGGTACAAAGGCGGTATTTTCGCCGTTAGTCATGGTGGCTATCCCCTGAATAAAGAAGGGATGGCAGGCGTAAATATCAATAGAATAATTCGTGTTTTGTCTTCCCTGGCTTAAAATCACCCGCGCCTGCAATTCCTTGCGGTCCAGCCCCAGATATTCGGCAACGGCCAGAGGATCGCCGACTTCTTTGAGCATGATGACATCCGGCCAGAAGCTGAAAATCATCATCGAATTATCTTTTTCCCCCAGCCGGCGCAGTTGCAACTGTACCATCATGAGACGAAATTGAATTTCAGTTTCGCTTAATCCTTCCCAATCCGCCGGGTATTCATAAACCCGAATAACGTAGTTATCTCTTTTGGGTGTTCCCGATGGCGGAAGTTTACCCGGCCGGAAAGAAAGTTTGTATTTGACCATAAAATCCAGGTCAATCATGTAACGGTCCAGAGCTTTGATTCCTTCATTGGAAAAAATCCCGGAAAGAATAGGTTCCCCTTTAAAATGTTCGAATTCTCCGCCCAGATCGGTGAGAAAAAGTCCCACTCCGGAACCGTCATGCCCTTCTTTCATTACATCCAGGGCTCTTATCGCGACCATCGGCGAAAGCGGATTGTTACATGTTACAGCAAAAAGGCGACACATACCTTAAACTATCCTCCAATTACATTAAAGGCGTCCGTAAAATTAATAGTTACTCTGTCAATTGCTAAAGTCATGCCAGGATCATCAATATATATTGTTTATCTGTTCCAGTCCTTATTCCAGGCTTTTATCCGATATTAGGAGCTCTTCAAACGACCGTTAAAAAGAACATAAATGTAATTTTGCCGGACAGCGGAACATATTTGTACAAATTGCCAAAGGCGTAAAGGACTTCGATATATTAAAGGTTTTTTTTCAGATGGAGGCTTAAGCCGGCCGCCGGTTTGTGTGTGATTGCCTACCCTTCTTTATTGATCTCTTTGCTCTTGCTGCGAAAAAGTTTCGGATTGATTCCCATCTTGCCGATTTTATACTGAATAATGCGCTTTGTCGTTCCCAGGATTTTTGCGGCTTTGGTTTGATTACCGCGGGCTTCTTCCAGGGCATCGATAATCAGTGATCTTTCCTGAGCTTCCACAACGGAAGACAATTTGCTTCGGCTTTTTTTGTCCGCCTCTTTTTCTTTGACCTGCAACGAGGGTGGTAAATGTATGCACTCAACGGTATCGGTATGGGAAAGCAAGACGGCCCGTTCTATGCAATTTTCCAGTTCCCGGACATTGCCGGGCCACTTGTGAGATAGAAACGCCTCAATAGCCGATGTGGAAATTTTCTTAACGTTTTTACCCATTTCCTTACTGTATTTGAGAATAAAATAATCGGCAAGCAGAATGATGTCGCTGCCTCTTTCCCGCAGAGCGGGCAGATAGATGGGGAAAACATTCAGACGGTAATATAAATCAGCCCGAAAACGTTCCGCCAGAATATCCTGTTCCAGATTTCTGTTGGTCGCGGCGATAATCCGTACGTTAATGCTGATTACCCGTGAAGAACCGAGCGGCTGAAACTTTTTTTCCTGCAAAACACGCAAGAGCTTTACCTGCGCTGCGGCGGAGAGTTCTCCTACTTCATCGAGAAAGATGGTGCCGCCGTTGGCTTCTTCAAACCGGCCGCGGCGCTGGTGCAGCGCACCGGTAAAAGCACCTTTTTCATGGCCGAACAATTCGCTTTCAATCAGCGTATCGGGAATTGCCGCACAATTTACCTGTACGAGCGGCCCGTTGTGCCTGGGACTGTTCATGTGAATTGCGCGGGCGATCAATTCCTTGCCGGTTCCCGTTTCTCCGGTAATCAAAACTGTCGTGTTGGAATCGGCAACCTGGGCAACCAGGCCAAAAACTTCCTGCATGGGCTTGGAATGACCGATAATATCGATGGACGGTGCGCGGGAACTACCGACAATTTTGCGCAGCCTTCTGTTTTCTTCTTCGAGAGCCCGGATATGCACGGCTTTGGCCATGAGTTCGGCTACGGCCGAGAGCATGGCGAGTTCCTTATCCAGGATTTCCACTTCGCGGGCAACTTTATCGGCGGAGAGCACTCCGACTACGCGATCGTCGTAAATGATGGGGACACAAAGAAAGGCGAGCTCCGATCTGTTTAAATGTTTTCGCGCTCCGGTGCGGTCGAGAAAATGAGTGGCTTGTCCCAGATTGGCAATCGCCATCGGGCGGCCTGTTTCCGCCACCTTGCCGGTTATTCCTTCGCCGGGCTTGTAGGTTATGTCCATACCGTCGATATCGACATCATGGGCGACATCAAGCCAGGCTTCCTTTTTTTCACGATCCAGAAGGGAGATCATACCGCGCTGCATTCCCAGGCGGGAACTCATTTCCTGCAGAATCTGTTCCAGTTGATAGCGCAGATCCTGCGGTTGCGCTAAAATCTTGGCGATCGCGTGTAGTGTCGCCAGTTCTTCATAACTATGAATACTCAAATTGGCCTCTTTTTCAGGGAAATTATTTTTTTTACTCTTGTTCATAAACGATTCGGCAAACCGTGGTGTATTTTGTAACAAAAATGTACTAATTGCAATTAGTTTTTTGTTTCTGTTGATGGATTCGCAATTAATGAGCCAGTTATGTGCTTTTTTGATAATTTTATCCAAAATAATAAATTTACCAATTATCTTATGTATAGGAGATTTTGCTGAAACAGCAAATTAATAAAAGATATGGTTGAAAAAAATCGGCAATCACTTTAGAAGGAATAAACTAAAATTTAAGGAAATAAAATGATAGCAAAGCGGGCTGAAGCATTTACATCTTTCATCGTCATGGACGTCATGGCGAAAGCCGAGGAATTACAGCGCAAAGGCGAGCATGTTATCCATCTGGAAGTAGGCGAGCCTGATTTCTCCACGCCGCAGGTTATTACACAGGCGGCGACCGATGCCCTGGCCGATGATAAAACCCATTATACCCATGCGTTGGGCTTGCTGGAACTGCGGCAAGCCATCTGCAATTTCTATTTTCAGGAGTATGGCGTCAATATTGTGCCCGAGCAGATACTGGTTTCTACAGGCACTTCTCCCGCGCTGTTGTTTGCGATGCTGGCCATTTTAGATTCCGGCGATGAAGTGATTATTGCCAATCCGCGCTATCCCTGCTACCAGAACTTTATTCGTGCAGCCGGCGGTAAGGTAAAAGAAGTTAAAACCTATCCGGAAGAGGGATTTCAGTATCGGCCGAAGGACATTAAAAAGAAACTCTCGCCCCGGACGCGGGCGATTATGATCAATTCGCCTTCCAATCCCACCGGTGTCGTCATGAGTAAAGACCAATTGCGGAGCATGGCTGAGTTCGACAAACAGTATATTATCTCGGATGAAATTTATCACGGATTGGTTTATCAGGACCGCGCTCATTCCATTTTGGAATTTACGGATAAGGCTTTTGTCATCAACGGATTTTCTAAATTGTTTGCCATGACCGGCTGGCGTCTGGGTTATTGCATTTTCCCCAGAGAGTTTTCAAAAGTCATGCAGCGCATTCATCAGAATTTTATGATTTCCGCGAGCGCTTTTGTTCAATGGGCGGGCATTGCCGCTCTTACCAAAGCGCAGGCCGACGTGGCGAAAATGGTAAGTATCTATAACGAAAGACGCAGGTACATGCTCACACGCCTGAAGGATATGGGTTTTGTCATCCATGTCGAGCCGACCGGAGCGTTTTATGTGTTTGCCGATGCCCGGCGCTTCTTTACTGATTCCTATAAAGAAGCGTTCCGGATTGTGGAAGAGGTAAAAGTGGGTGTCACGCCGGGCATTGATTTCGGCAGTGGCGGCGAAGGATTTTTGCGTTTTTCTTACGCCAATTCCCTGGAAAATATTAAAGAAGGATTAAACAGGCTCGAGAGATATATCGGCAAATATAGGTGATTTCAATCTGTAACGATTTTCCGGCCAGGACAATGGTCTCATCAGAGCAGACGTTTTTAAAAGTCGGCTATAAATTGCCTGTTGCCGGGTTCTATCGGAAAATCATTTCCATTTTTTTCATCATGATGAGCACAGCCGAGACGGCGCCTTCGGTCATACCGGGAATGCGTTCCATCTGGCCTATGGTGGCAGGTGCAATGCGGGTGAGTTTGGTGCGCAGTTCGTTGGACAGCCCCGGAACCGCCGCATAATCAAAATTCGGGGGAATTTTCTTTTTTTCCTGCTCTTTGAGCCGCCGGACGGATTCGAACTGGCGCTTGATGTATCCTTCGTATTTTGTTTCTATTTCCATCTGCTTTTTGACGAAGAGATCATTTTCCGGCTCCCCGCCGGGGAATTCCGCAAGGTCATCATAGGCAATTTCATGTCTTTTCAAAAGGCCGTAAAGCGTTGTGGCGTTCACAAGAGGCGGCGATTGCCTGGAGGCAAGTATTTCATTGATCCGGGGCGACGGTTTGACGGGTGATGATTTCAGTTTTGCGATGCCCTGTTCAATCCGCTTCATTTTATCCTGCAGGTCGCGCAAAAAAATATGGTCAATCAGTCCCAGTTCGCAGCCCTTGGCCATCAGCCGGATTCCGGCGTTGTCTTCCCGCAGAATCAGCCTGTACTCGGCGCGTGATGTAAACATACGGTAGGGCTCATCCACCCCCCGGGTAATGAGATCGTCGATCATTACGGCCATGTAAGCTTCGGAACGATCCAGCAAAAATGGCGGCGCGCCCTGCAGAGCGCGGACGGCGTTAATTCCCGCCCAGAGCCCCTGGGCCGCCGCTTCTTCGTAGCCGGAGGTGCCGTTGATCTGACCGGCCAGATACAAACCGGAAATCAATTTCGTCTCCAGAGTGTTTTTAAGCTGGCTGGGCTGAACGAAATCGTATTCGATGGCATATGCCGGCCGCATGATTTCGGCCTGTTCCAAACCGCGGACAGAGTGGACAATCCGGTACTGCAATTCGAGGGGCAGGCAGTTGCCCAGGCCCTTGGCATAAATCTCTTCAGTATCCAGCCCTTCGTGTTCCAGCACGACCGGATGATTCTGGCGTTCAGTAAAGCGCATGACTTTGTCTTCCAGCGAGGGGCAGTAGCGGGCGCCGACACCTTTAATGACACCGGCGTAGAGGGGCGAATGCCGGATGTTTTCCCGAATTATTTCATGTGTTGCGGTGGATGTGGCGGTGAAATAGGAAGGGAGCCTTTCCGGTCTGAGCGCCTTGGTGGTAAAGGAAAACGGTTGTGGGTCGGGGTCGCTGTCCTGGCGGGTAAGCGGGGTAAAATCAATGGAGGAAGCGCGCAATCGGGGCGGCGTGCCGGTTTTCATCCGCCCGACTTCAAAACCTAGTTCTTTGAGCTGATGGGCGAGTCCCACCGAGGCCAGTTCTCCGGCGCGGCCCGAAGGAGTCTGTGATGTGCCGATATGCACCAGACCGTTTAAAAACGTCCCGGTAGTAATGACGACTTTTTTTGCTCCGTAGAAATAGCCGCTGGCATCGAGTACACCTTTAACCGTGCCGTTTTCAACGACCAGCGATTCCACCATGGCCTGGCGGAGGGAGAGATTCCGCTGTTTTTCCACTGTCGCCTTCATCGTCAGGCGATAGAGTTGCTTGTCGCATTGCATCCGCGAGGATTGAACGGCCGGGCCCTTGGAGGCGTTGAGCAGCCGGAAATGTACGGCGGTTTTATCGGTTACCTTGCCCATCTCTCCGCCCAGGGCGTCTATTTCCTTGACGAGCTGGCTTTTAGCAAGTCCCCCGACGGCGGGATTGCACGACATGAGGGCAATCGAATCCAGATTGATATTAAATAAAAGCGTCTTTGCGCCCATGCGTGCGGAAGCAAGCGCCGCTTCACAGCCGGCATGTCCGCCGCCAACCACCAGAATGTCATATTGATCCGCCAATATATTTCACCTCAAATCAAATGCTTGCACTTGTTTTATTTTAATAGTATTGCGGCAAAAAAAACACAACATAAAAAAGAGGCAACTTTGGCCAAGCCCGATTTCTGGAAAAACAATAAACGCTACTATGATTTGAAAAGCTACTGGCGCAATCTGTTCGGCTGCACCGTCCATAAGCTGCAGATTGATGCCGGCTTTACCTGCCCCAACCGCGATGGGCGGGTGGCCTCCGGTGGCTGCATTTACTGCGACGGCCGGGGATCGAATTTGCGCCGGAAGGGAGCGCTGCCCGATGTTTCCGAACAAATTGCTTCGGGCAAAAAATATTATGCAGCATCAGCATCTAAATATATTGCTTATTTTCAAACATTTACGAATACTTACGCTTCCGTGGATAAATTACGGACGCTCTATGATGAGGCTTTAGCCGAAAAAGACATAATTGGACTTTCCATAGGGACGAGGCCGGATTGCCTCGAAACGGAAGTCATGGAATTGTTGAGCGGATATGCAAAAAAGTATCATGTGTGGGTCGAACTCGGTTTACAGTCAATTCATGACAAAACATTGCAACTCATTAATCGGGGACATAATTCTAAGCAGTTTCTCGATGCGGTAAATGCTTTGGCTGCTCACGGTTTAAACATTTGTGTGCATATTATCATCGGTCTGCCGGGTGAAAGTGACAAAGATGTGATGGAGACGGGCAAGATACTCGCCACACTCCCGGTTCAGGGAATAAAAATTCATTCTCTCTTAGCGCTCGAAGGAACAGCCCTGGGCGATATGTATAAAAAAGGAGCGCTAACCATGATCAGCAGGGAAAAATATGCGGAACTTGCGGCATCCGTGCTGGAAGTTCTGCCGCCGCAGATGGTCATTCAGCGCCTGACCGCCGACGGCTACCGCGATATCTTTCTGGCGCCGTCATGGGCAATGAATAAACTGAATGTCTTAAATACAATCAACAAAGAGCTGGAGAGAAGAAATTCTTATCAGGGTATTTATTATAAAGGTCAGGAATAAATTAATTATTGTAATTTGAGCATAAAAATTGCTAATTAGTCCCCCTGATTTACCGGAAGAAAATTTATGATAGCAATTATTGATTATAAGGCCGGCAATCTGACCAGTGTTGCCCGGGCCCTCGAAAATATCGGGGAAGAATACCTGATTACCGATGAAAGCTGCCTTTTGAAGAAGGCCACTCATGTCATTTTTCCCGGAGTCGGTGCGGCCGGCGAGGCAATGAATTACTTGCGCGAAAAAAAACTCGCTGCCTGGATCAGGGAATGGGTTAATGAAGGGAAGCCCTTGATGGGTATTTGCCTGGGCACCCAGATTATACTGGAGTACAGCGAAGAAAATGATACTTCATGCATCGGCCTGGTTGCCGGCAGGACGAAAAGGTTTTCGGATAAGATGACTGAGAGCGGAATCCCTTTAAAAATTCCCCATATGGGCTGGAACAGCGTCGCTTTCCGCAGAAGTCATCCGGTCTTCGAAAATATCAATCCGGAAGCGGAGTTTTATTTTGTTCATTCCTATTATCCGGCTCCGGCCAATGACGCCGCCGTTTTGGGAATAACCGGTTACGGGATCAATTTTTGTTCGGTGCTGGCGGTGGAAAATCTTGTTGCTATGCAGTTTCATCCGGAAAAAAGTGGTCGTCCGGGATTGCAGATCCTGCGGAATTTCTGTGCCTGGAGGCCGTTATGCTGAGTAAACGGATAATTCCCTGCCTTGATGTACGTGCGGGCAAGCTGACAAAAGGGATTAAATTTAAGGATAATATGGACATCGGCGATCCGGTGGAAGCGGCCCGCGAATATTATGAACAGGGTGCGGACGAAATAGTTTTCTACGACATCACGGCGTCCTCAGATGAGCGGAACATCATGATTGATGTTGTCGAGCGGGTGGCGCGGACAATTTTTATCCCGTTTTCCGTCGGCGGCGGCATTCGTAATTTGGATGACATGCGCAAAGTAATTCTTGCGGGAGCGGAAAAGGTCAGTGTTAATTCCGCTGCAGTGGTTAATCCCGAAATAATTACCGAGGGCGCCGGGGCCTTCGGCAGCCAGTGTATTGTCCTGGGAATGGATGTGAAAGAAGTGGAAAAAACTAAAAAGATTCCCTCCGGTTACGAAATTGTCATTCACGGCGGAAGAAAATTTACCGGCATCGATGCGCTGTGGTGGGCACGAGAGGCGGAAAGACTCGGTGCAGGTGAAATTTGTCTGAACTCTATTGATGCTGACGGAACTCAGGACGGCTATGAGCTTAATTTAACGGCGCTGATTTCGGAAAATGTCCATATTCCTGTTATTGCGTCAGGTGGCGCGGGGAAACCCGAACATCTGGCTGCGGTACTTACGACGGGGAAAGCCGACGCGGCGCTGATCGCTTCCATGGTACATTACCGGACATATACAATTGCCGGGATCAAACAATATCTGCACGAACACCAAATCAAAACGAGAATGTCCTGGTAGGGTGATTAATTGTGCTTGACGAAAGTCTTTTTATTTTCTTAAAATTACAAAATGTAAAAAATGTGATAGGTGTTTTTATCAGTTTGAAATGAACATATTTATCAAGTTAGGAGGCAACTAAAGTGGATGCAACAAGACATGAATTGAATATCCAGCTGGCGCAGATGTTAAAGGGCGGCGTCATTATGGATGTAACCAACGTGGAACAGGCCAAAATCGCCGAAGAGGCCGGTGCCGTGGCTGTAATGGCGCTGGAACGCGTACCTGCCGATATTCGCAAGCAGGGAGGCGTGGCCCGCATGTCTGATCCCGCCATGATTGCCGAAATTAAGAAGGCTGTATCCATTCCGGTTATGGCCAAAGCGCGTATCGGCCATTTTGCCGAGGCACAACTTTTGGAAGCTCTGCGTATTGATTATATTGATGAAAGCGAAGTTTTAACTCCGGCCGACGAGGAATGTCACATTGACAAAACGAAATTTTCGATTCCTTTTGTCTGCGGCGCCAGAAATCTGGGTGAGGCCCTGCGCCGGATAGCCGAAGGTGCAGCCATGATCCGCACAAAAGGTGAGGCCGGAACGGGAAATGTTGTAGAAGCCGTGCGTCATATGCGGACAATGAACCGCGAAATTCGGGAGCTTATCCGGATGCCCGTAGAGGAAGTAACCGGGTTTGCCAAAACAAACGGCCTGCCTTATGAACTGGCGCTCAAAGTGAGAGAATTGGGAAGACTGCCGGTGGTTAATTTTGCCGCAGGCGGTATTGCCACTCCCGCCGATGCTGCGCTCATGATGCAACTCGGCTGCGACGGAATTTTCGTAGGATCGGGCATATTCAAATCGGCGAACCCCGGGGTGCGGGCGCGGGCCATTGTCAAAGCGACCGCTTATTTCAACGATCCGCAGAAAGTGCTGGAAGCTTCGATGGGTTTGGGAGAGGCCATGCCCGGTCTGGAAATATCGCAAATCCCGCCGGAACAGCGACTGGCTGGGCGGGGCTGGTAAATTTTCACCGGTTCTTTGAGAATGTGCATTTATGGTTGCAAAGAAGAACGACAACTCTTCCGGTATTATCGGTATCCTCGATTTACAGGGTGGAGTTCATGAACACCTGGATCATCTTCACAGGCTGGGCATTGCCGGACGGAAGGTTAAACAAGCAGCTGACTTTGATAATCTTGCCGGTCTTATAATTCCCGGCGGTGAAAGTTCCTGTATCTTCCGGCTGCTCAATATTTTTGAAATCAAAAATACTTTGCTTGCCGCCTGCAGGCGGGGGATGAAAATATGGGGTACTTGTGCCGGTGCCATATTACTGGCAAAAAAAGTAGTCGGTGAGAACGCTTGTTTGGGCTTAATCGATATTGAAGTCGAACGCAACAGTTTCGGCAGCCAGCTCGACAGTTTCAAAAGCGAAGCCCGGATTCCCGAAGTGGATGCAGACCCGATTCCTCTCACTTTTATTCGCGCGCCTAAGATATTGAACGCCGGTAGCACAGTGAAAGTTCTGCTGAAAATCGGCGATTACATCGCGGCGGCGGAAAACGATAATATTCTGGTAACCATATTTCATCCCGAATTAACGGCTTCCACCGCCTTCCATCGCTATTTTGCGGCCAAATGCAAAGTGTCTTGCCGGATAAATACCGAAAGCCGTGCTGATGAAGGTTGGAATTACTGCAGTTGGACCAGACATGCCCGCATTGCCTGATTGCAACGGTTAATTTATAAAATGTGGTAAAAGTATTGGTAGTAGAGTAAGATAGCATTCATGGATGTCAGATTTATCAACCCTTTTCTGTACGGTACCGAAGAAGTACTTTCCAAGATGGTTTCTATATCGCCTGTCGCCGGCAAACCGTTTGTGAAAACAGATGATACCGCTCACGGTGATGTCTCCGGCATCATCGGTATGACCGGTGATGCCGTAGGTTCTCTGGCCATTACTTTCAGTGAAGAAAGTATTATTTATATTGCCGGTAAAATGCTCAGTGAAAATTATAAGGATCTGAACAGGGAGGTACTGGATACCGTAGGGGAGCTTACCAACATGATTTCCGGTGCCGCCAGAAAAATGATGGAAAAAGATAATCTGAAAGTCATTGCCGCTATTCCCACGATTGTCTTCGGCAAATCTCATACGGTACGCCATATTGTTAAAGGTCCCAGCATTGTCATTCCTTTTTCGACGGAAAAGGGATCATTTGTCCTCGATATCTGTCTTCAATCCCAGATTAAGCAAAAAGAAGCGCAGCTTCCTGCGAATAAATCAGCCAATACCAAAATAGCCGAAAGCGGTAAGCCGTCTTTGCCCAAAACCGGGCCGGGAATAATAACGCAGGAAAAAATTGAAATTGATTTGAACAAACCGATAGCTCTGGAAAGCAAAGATATAGGAGAACGCCTCAATAGATTAAAACAGATTTTATCCGAGGTTCTGTCTACAAGAGAGACAATGGAAAAACAGCTCAGAGATCAACCCTTTATGGAAACAGCACAAAGGATGCGTTATAAGAAAGCACTTCCCGCTTATGAAGTTAAAATTAAAAGGTTAAAGCTGGATATATCGGCTGCGGAAACATTGTTCCGGATGTCGAAGGAAGATCTGGAAAATCCGAAAATCAAGCCTCATTTCCAGCATTATCCTACAAAGCAGGCCACTCCCAAACCGGAGAATAAAAAGTAGCTTTTTTGAGCTCGGTAATTCATGAATATTCTTCAATCCATCGAAAAAATTTTCTTTGCCAACGGCCGCTACTGGGGCGGGCTCAATTCCTCACTTTATAACAGCGGATCAATCTGGGCTATGAATACAGGCATTGAATCAGCTGATCTTAATATGGTCTGGAACGAAAAACCTCTGACTGCCGGAAACTTAAAGGATATTCAGTATATTAAAAATCATTTCCGGAAAGCCCGGTTGCCCTTCTGGTGGTGGGTTTTTCCGGGAGCTTCGTCCCTCAATACAGGCAATATGCTGAAAGCGGAAGGCCTGTCTCTTGTATTGAGCGTTCCCTCCATGTTTGCCAATTTAACTTCCCGGGCCGGCGAGAGTACCGATAATAATCTGCAGATTCGGCAAATTAAAAACAAAGAAGATCTGTCCTTATGGGAAGAAGTTTCCTTTGCAGGCTTTGACTTTCCGCGGGAGACAAGAAAACAGTATCACCGGTTTGTCGGTACGTTCAACCTCAAATCCGATTCGCCGCAGAAGTTTTTTCTTGCTTTTGTGAATCGTCAGCCGGTTGCTACCTCGTTATTGTTTATGCATGAAAATGCGGGCGGGATTTACTTTGTCTCCACATTGTCTTCCGAGAGGAAAAAAGGGATTGGTCTTACTTTGACTCTGGCAACCATGAGTTTTGCAAAAAAGGCCGGAGCCGCCTTCGTTACTTTGCAATCATCCCCCGACGGTTTACGGGTTTACAAGCAGGCTGGGTTTAAGGAATATTGTAAAGCTGACGTATACAGCCTGACATCTCAGTAACATCATCTCTGGTGTGGTATGTTCAACAGTTTTTTACATTAAATCATAGCCTGCTAATATATCTCTTTTGTGCTCAGAATCCTTTTACGACCTTGCCGCCCCTCACTTCACTTTCCAGGCAAAACTCGCGCTTCGGCGCTCAAACAATTGCCTTGGCGGTCGTTGTGCTGCGAGGGCATGGTACCCGTAAAAAGCTTCAATTCGCATTTTCCGAGCAATTAGCAGGAAAGTTATTAATGAAAATTGCACCGGCTCAAAACGCTGTTTTTAAGTTTTCGATGGGGGCAGATAATCCTGTCGCGCCGGTGAAAAAACTTCCACCGCCACGGAGTCGACGATGATTTTAGCGTTATGCTCAACGTTACCGGGTACAGACCAGCTGTCGCCGGGGCTGACGGCAAATGTTTCTTCGCCGATGGTCAGCTCGATTTTCCCGGATACGAGATAACCGGTCTGCTCATAAATATGGGCATGACGGGGCAGGGTATGGCCGGCTATCAGCTTGAACTCCGTAAGAAGGGATTTATCTCCGTAAACCAGTGTTTTCATCCAGACGCCGGGGACTAGTTGACGATAACCGGTATCCTCTTTCTTATAAAACATAATTCCTCCCGACAATTATGTAAAAGTCGTGTACTGCTTATTTCCTTCAGGTGACGTTGTTCTGCATGCCTCGTCATTGCGGCATACACCTGAAAGTCCACCTCTGTGGCGGCGGTTTAGCTTTCCGTTTCTTCCGGTTTACTGGTATCGCTGACCGGTTTTGTTTCCGGCTGCGGCGGTTCGGGTTCTTTCGGTTTTGCCGGTGTTATAATAAGTGGTGTAAATTCAGCGGGCGGAGTTTGTGTGAACGATGCATCCGCAGCAGAAGGAGGTACCGTCGCCGGAATATTTTCCGCTGAAACTGCCGCAGGCAAAGCACTACCCGGCAAGTTGGTTTCCGGCTTTACATCAGTGTGTTTGCGGCGATGGCCGCGGCCGCGGCGATGCTTCTTTTTGGGCGGCTTTTCCCCGCCTGCCGGAATTTTTTGTTCCGGAATAACGGCTGTTGCTTCCTGAGGTTTCGTCGTTACTTCTTCGACCATGGCCGGTTCCGTCAAATCCTTTTCTTTGATGGTCGGCTGAATTTCCAGTTTATCCCAGGGCATTTCCCCGCTGCCGTCAATGTGCAAAACAAGGCCGGATGAGGATTCGATGCTCAAAAGTTCCGCTCTTTTCTGATTGAGAATATAACCGGCTATTTCGTGCGGCAGAGTTACCTTAAGTTCGGAATAAAGTCCTTTGACTGCCTCCGATTCAATTTTACGGAATGCACCTAAAGCCGCATATTCCAGAGAAGGCCGTAATCCGCTACCCTTGCAATAAGGACAGGTTGTATAGCTGATTTCCTGTATCGTGGATTGCTTTTTCTGCCGGGACAGTTCGAGAAGACCGAATTTGGAAATGCGTGATAGTTGAATTCTGGCCCGATCCAGGCTCAGAGCCTTCTTGAATGCTTTTTCCACTTCAGCATTGTTTTTCTTTTCCATCATATCGATAAAATCGATCACAATCAGTCCGCCCAGGTCGCGCAGGCGTAATTGCCGGGCGATCTCTTCGCAAGCCTCGATATTTGTTTTATAAGCGGTTTCCTCAATGTTGCGTTTATTCGAGCCGCGCCCGGAATTTACATCTATTGTAATCATGGCTTCCGTCGGATTGATGATGATGTAACCGCCGGATTTGAGGTCAACCCGTTCCTGATAAATGATCCTTATCTGTTCTTCGAGATGAAAACGTTCAAAGATGGGAGTTTTTTCTTTGTAGTGGATGATCATTTTTACATGGCGGGGAGACACGGCTTTCATGTATGCACGCATTTTGCGGAAAGTATCGCAATCATCAACAAATATTTCTTCAATTTCCGAGGTCAGATAGTCCCGCAGGCTGCGTACGCCGAAATCGGTTTCCTGATATAGGAAAAAAGGTGCATTAGTCTGGCTGAATTTCTTTTTAATTTCTTTCCAGAGGCGCAGCAGATGCTGATAATCACGGTAAATCTCCTGCTTGGTCCGGTTGATTCCGGCTGTCCGCACAATAAAACCCATATTTTCCGGGACTTTTATCTGCCCCATCAGATTCTTGATCTTTTGCCGTTCTTCATCACTGTCGATTTTGCGGGATATGCCTCCTCCGGGCTTATTGGGCAGTAAAACAAGATATCTGCCGGGAAGAGAAATGTAGGAAGTGAGCAGCGCCCCTTTGTTGCCGGTTACTTCCCGGACAGCCTGGACAATGACTTCCTGACCGGTTTTGAGCACCGGCTTGCCGTTGCCCTGTCCGTTTTCCTGTTCGATCAGATATTCGGGGCTTACATCACGCAAGGGGAGAAAACCGTCTTTGCCGCCGCCGAAGTCGACAAAGGCGGCCTGCAGGCCGCGTTCAACTTTAAGTACCTTTCCTTTGTAAATGTTCCCGGTGATGGGATCTTTCATCGACATTTCAATGTTGAATTCGATGAGTTTGCCTTTTTCGTCAACGGTGGCCATCCGTTTCTGTTCTTTGTGAACAGCATTGAGAAGCATAGTGTGTTTCATAAATGTCCTTTTTGGCCGACTGCAATCAGGTACGCTTTTATACGCGCAGATTCTTTTGCAGATACTGTTCTTCCAATATACAGAGGGCCGATTTTATTTATATAAAGGCGCTAACGTCGCCTTTTCCAATTCTTATAACTTCAATGTTATCATCGACGAGACTGATCACAGTTGAAGGCTCGGGAATAATGTTGCCGCCGTCGATAATCAGATCAACCAGTTTTCCCCAGTATTCCTTTATTTCATAAGGGTTGCCCAAATCTTCACCTTCCGCCGTTTTCACACTTGTGCTGATGATGGGTTGCCCCAGTTCCCGAACGAGCGCCAGACAGATGTTGTTGTCCGGCACGCGAATGCCCGTTGTCGGCCGTTTTGGTAAGATCATTTTTGGCACCAGACGGGACGCTTCCAGAATAAAAGTGTAGGAACCGGGTAAAAGACGTCTCATCGTTTTGTAGGCATAATCGGTAACTTTGGCATACTGGCTGATGTGCTTCAGATCAGAGCAGATAAAACTCAGCGGCTGCTTTTTGCTTCTTCTTTTAATTTCGTAAATTTTTTCGATGCCTTTTTTATTAAATAAATCACAGCCTAATCCGTAAACCGTATCAGTGGGATAAATAATAATCCCGCCGTCCCTCAATACGTCAACGGCTTTTTTAATCAGCCGCATTTGCGGATTCTGACTGTTAATTGATAACATATGATAATTCCCGATATTTCCGACAATCGCCGATAAATTTTAACAAAAATGTATATCAGGAATCAGTGCGTTTGGCAATCGAAGCTTATGGCCGTGAAATTCAGTAAATTTTTTTTGATGAATTCCTTCTGGTTTTGTCTTTGCTGAGTTTATATTCGATACTGTCCACTAAAGCCTGCCAGCTTGCTTCGATAATATTTTCAGAAACCCCTATGGTGCTCCAGACTTCTTCACTGTCGGTGGAGTCAATAAGGACACGTACACCTGCGGCCGTTCCTTCCGACCCCTCCAGTGTGCGCACTTTAAAATCAACCAGGTGCATTTCCCTGATTTGCGGGTAGAATTTTGTTAATGCTTTGCGCAAAGCATGATCCAGCGCATTTATCGGGCCGTTTCCTTCAGCAGCGGTTAATTCTTCTTCACCGTCGACTGATATTTTAATTGTCGCCTGGGAAAGACAGGGGTTGTTTTCCGTTCGGGAGGTAACCACGCTGAAGCATTCCAGAGTAAACGGATCAATAAATTCGCCGATGGCTTTTTTAATTAATAAGGAAAGGGAACCATCGGCGGCGTCAAACTGGAATCCCCGGTCTTCCATTAACTTGACTTCATGGACGATTTTTTTACTCAAGGAAGCATTTTTGGCCAGATCGATACCCAGTTCCCTTGCTTTATATTCGACATTGCTCCGACCAGCCAGATCGGAAACCAGAACACGACGGTGATTACCGACAAGCTCCGGCTGCATATGTTCATAGGCAGAGGAATTTTTTACTACCGCATGGACATGCATTCCGCCTTTGTGAGCGAAAGCGCTGCGTCCGACAAAAGGGCGCGAATTTATGGGCGGAATATTGGCCACGTCGCTCACATAGTGGGAAAGGTTGGTCAGCTGCCGGATTGATTCAGCCGGCAGGCAATGCATACCCATTTTTAACTGCAAATTGCCGATAAGCACGATCAAATCGGCATTGCCGCATCTTTCACCGTAACCGTTGATGGTGCCCTGAACCATGCGGACACCTCCCTGCACGGCGGCGAGCGAGTTGGCTGCCGCAAGCCCACAGTCGTTATGGGCATGAATACCCATTACATTCAAAGGGATAGAAGAGGAAATTTTGTTTATGACGGATGCGACTTCGTAGGGCATAGATCCACCATTGGTATCGCAAAGAACAATTCTATCCGCCCCGGCCGTAAGGGCGGTCTTAATAACTTTTGCGGCATAACGGGGGTTGTTTTTATAACCGTCGAAGAAATGTTCGGCGTCAAAGAGCACTTCTTTGCCCATTGCTTTAAGATACTTGATGGAATCGCCGATCATCTGCAGATTTTCTTTAAGATCGATTTTCAGAATTTCGTGAACATGGAGATCCCACGATTTGCCGACAATAGCTACCGCGGGAGTTCCCGCCTTTACCAGAGCTTTTAAATTCGGGCAGGCTGAAGGCTTGATGTGTGGTTTGCGGGTGCTGCCGAATGCCGTGAGCCGTGAATTCTTGAAATTAATGTCTTTGGCCATTTCGAAAAAGCGGAGATCTTTGGGATTAGAGCCCGGCCAGCCACCTTCGATGTAATGAAAATGAGCTTCATCAAAGCGTTGAGCAATGCGCAATTTTTCTTCCGCTGAAAAATTGATCTGTTCGCCTTGTGTTCCGTCACGCAGAGTCGTATCGTAGATTAGAATTTGGTCTTTTGTCATTATATCCTCTCTTTCACAACCACGGGTATTTGCAATACCCTCCGCCTATGGCGGGATAATGAAACTTACCAATTTCAGTGTATTACACTTCTGAAATCGTAGTTTCATAAAAAAACCGCTGCCGGATTTTCCTGGCAGCGGTTTCAAATTTCCTGTGATACGAATTTTGGCTATTCCACGACCAGGCCTCCTATGGGGAAGCTGATTATAATGTTGCTAATTATAATGGGTCGTATTGTAGTTATGTTCATAGCACCAACAAATATCGAATTTTTCTGCATACTAAGATGTTCAATTTTATTTGTCAACAGAAAAAAATTAGATGTCCGGCCAATTTAGAAATGTCCTGTTTATGTTAATAAGCATTTGTTTCTTTATGCAGTGTAGAAATATGGGGAGCATTGTTGGTCTGCGAGTGCGTTAGTGCGGTCGGTCTATTTGTTGACCGCCTTTAATGCCTGTGTTATAGTAAAAACAATAAAGAATTTTTTCTGGAAAGGAGGGGGTTTAGGTGTTCCAGATTGCAGCTTATGAGAAATATAAAGACGGGCAGGTAATTTTTAAGGAAGGAACGCACGGGGACTGGCTTTATGTGGTTGAAGAAGGGGCTGTGGAAATTTCGCGGATAGTGAATAATAAAAAGATAACGATCGCTACCTTTAAAGAAGGAGAAATTTTTGGAGAAGTGGCTTACATTGCCAAGGTTGAACGTTCGGCCATGGCCACGGCGCTGGGAGATACAACGGTCGGAGTCATTGATCGTGATTTTTTTGATAAGGAATTCAATAAATTATCCGCTAATTTTCAGCTTATTCTTCGTACGCTGGCTTTGCGTCTCAAAAAAACGACGGATACGCTTGTGGCGATACAGAAATAGACCGGATTCGTTTTCTCGGTAGGCTTTGATTGAATCCCGTATGAAAATATCAATTAAAGCAGAGAATTTACCTGTAAATTGCGCTTGACAGTCCCTTTTAATTGGGCTAAACAATGCCGCCTTATTAATAATGAAACTACAATATTAGGAGGAATCTTTTGGCAACACATAAATCAGCAGAAAAACGTGACCGTCAAAGCAAAAAACGCCGTGAGCGCAATATTGCTGACAAGTCTACGATCAAAACAAAAGTAAAATCAGTGCTCAATGCTGTAGAAAGCAAGAATAAAGAAGCATCAATCCAAGCGCTCAAAGACGTTATCCCGGCGCTGGATAAGGCTGCCGTGAAAGGTGTTATTCACAGGAAAAATGCTTCACGTAAAATTTCCCGGCTGACTAAAAAAATAAACGCTTTTCAAAGCTAACAAATCTCATCATGAAGCCGTCCGGTTTTTTAAACGAACGGCTTCAAAAACCTTGTTATTAATCTGAAAAAAAATATTTATTTACTGTGTTGGTGATCAATTACCGCTGTGTGGTGTGTATAGAGGGGTTGCTATGCAATGCGGTTGTTGTTTCCTGTATAGTTCAGGATTACTTTTCCGGGCAGGGTGGTGTTTTTCTGCCGGGATCATTTTACGCCGGTTCAATCTGTTTTTCATTTTTTAAGACCGTATTTTATTCCATAATTCCTCAGAATGTATCTTTCTGTTGATATTCATCCACGTTTCAGTTATCTTATGCCGCTTTCTTGCCTCCGATATGGGATTGCTTAATCTGATTATGGATATCGATGGCTGAACAATTATCAAAAAATTGCTTATAAATTTGAATCCGGAAACTTTATTAAATCGTGAAAATCAGAAAAATTGAATTTTAAAATCTGCAGCGAGACTGCCTGTAAAAATGCCCGGCAGTTTGCGCAAGATTTTTGTGCGGCTTTGATAAATAACGAAAAATACCAAGGAGGAATTTTCATGAAATATAAGCACTCCCTTATTATATTACCCATATTTTTTATTTTGTTTTTATTTGCCGGTTGTGTCGGTGTATCGCCGCAGATAAAACCTTTTGCCCTGCAACCTCTGAAAGTGGAAAAAGGATCGCCGGAGAAAAGTTTCTGGCATGACCAGGTAAACTATCCTTTTCCCGTAAAATACGCCAGGGCCAGAGATAGTAAGGGGGAGGAATGGGAAGTCGCCTATATGGATGAGTATTACGGCGTGGAGGCTAAGCCCGGCGTGCTGGTCTTGATCCACGGGAAGGGAAGCTTTGGCGGTTATTTTGGTTATGTTATGAAAGTTGCTCTGGAAAACGGCTTGCGGGTAATAGTGCCCGATTTGCCCCACTGCGGCAAATCCATTCCGGGCAATTTAAACAAACCGCTTTCCCGCAGTCTGCAGGATACGAGGGAAGTTCTGCACGATATTATCGTAAGACAATTGGGTGTGAAAAGGGCAACCTATATGGGCCATTCGATGGGCGGCCAGTGGGTCCTTGGTTATGCGTTAACTTATCCGGCTGCGGTGGGAAAAATAATACTGGAGAGTTCAGCAGGACTTGAGGAGTATCCGGTAAAAATTAAAGCCGGCAACAAAGAAATTCTCATGTTTGATGATTCGCAGAAAGACATGAAGTCCTGGAAAATTGTTTGGGGGACTCGTTTAAAAGAGGGATTACTGCAGGATGAAGAATACCTGCGGAATTTTTATTATTTCAAGTATAAAAATCCTCAGACCGGCAGAATTGAACCATCCAGGACGGGATTTTTCATCAATGACACGGAATATGCACGATACTTTACCGAAGTGCGTATTGCCTTAAATCAGGCTAATAAAAGGGAGCATTACAATTTCTGCGCGGAGGATGCGCGGGATATTTATTCTCTGGGCATCGAAGTGCGGAAGGATGATCCGCAAAGCATCTATAAAAAAATCAAAAATATTTCAGTACCCATTTTTCTGACATTCGGAGACAAGGATCCGCTCATACCAACACCGCTGAGCGGTAAGAGCAATTTACAATGGGATATAATCAAGCCCGTTTACGAAGTTTTGAAGAAAGCGGGAAATACTCCTCTCGTCAAGGTATATGACGGTGCCGGACATTTCATTCACACCGATTTCCCGGAGCATTACGCCCGGGATGTTGTCAGCTTTGTTCTGGAATCAAAGGTCGGCCAGCTTGATGATATTGCCGAATACAGGGCGCCTGAAATCGAATTCCCGGAAACCGTACGGCCTTTCTTTGAGCAATATCGTCGGGATATTTTGACCTATGATATGAAAAAAATCAGTGTTCATTACGCTGCGAATTTCAGACAGGACGGTTGCGCCCGTGATGCTTTTCTCAAAATGTTGAATAATAACATCAGATTTGTGAACAGTTATGAAATTAAATTAACGAAATTTGAACCGGATATAAATAACCCCCATATTGTGTTTATTGACGGGTCGGTTGATCTGGGGCCGGTTACGGTGCCTTTCGCCGATCGTTCCATGATTATTAAGGAGAATGGGGTGTGGAAGTGGTACGGTAATCAGAAATAACGGTCTTGAAATAAATCATCATGACACAAGCAAAAAACTTTCAGTTTAACTTTTCTCATTTTCGAAAGCAATTTCGACACAGCAGTTTGCCTGCGGGTGATCTTATCTGTGAAATCGGCGGTTATTTTCTGGGAACGCCTTATGAAACGGGTATTCTGGAGACCGGCCGGAAAGAAAGATTGATTGTAAATTTTGAAAAGTTTGATTGTTTCACTTTTGTGGAGACGTTGCTCGTTCTGACCAGGTGCGTTACCGGGAATAAAATTTCCGCGCGGGAGTTTCGGCGGCAGCTGCAATTTATCCGTTACAGGAAGGGGATAATTGACGGGTATTCCTCGCGTCTGCATTACTTTACCGATTGGCTCACGGATAATGAAAAGAAGAAAATATTAAAAGATGTCTCACATTTTTCGGCGGGTGAACCGCAATGCAAGAAGATCAATTTCATGACCGTTCATCGCACATCCTATCCTGCTTTGAAAAGTGAAGAGGAATTTCAAAAGATGCTATCGGCGGAAAAAAATCTTTCCCGCAAAGTATTTCATATTATCGGCAGCGATAAAGTGATCCGGCAAAAAGCGAAAATTAAAAACGGCGATATTATCGCCTTTGCCGCGGATCAGGACGGTTTGGATGTCTCCCATGTCGGCTTTGCCTTCCGGCGGAGGGGGAATTTATATCTTCTGCATGCCTCGAGTAAAGAAGGCGCGGTGGTCATCTCAAAGACGACACTTGTTGCTTATCTGAAATCAAACAAAAAATTTTCCGGGATTCTTGTTGCCCGGATTTTGTAAAATTTCAGCAAGTCATTACCCTGCTCCTGGCATGCGCCGGTTCTTGAAGTCCGGCATTCGCCGGATTCCGTCCCGCGTTTGCGGGACTCCACCTTCAGTCTTCAGCCTTCAGTCCAATTATCCCTCTCAGGGCTTTTCGAAATGATGATAATCCTTGAACTGGTCGAAATTGCCGCCCCAGTGCCAGCCACGTTTTAAGAATTCTCCGACAACCGGATGTTTTGCATCAAACGTACCCGCCCGGGATGGAACATATTTTGCCCCTTCCGGAGCGACAACACCATTAGGATAGATGACCGGATTCAGCGCCGGATTTATATCCACGGCGCGTCCGAAAGAATGAAGAGACATTTTTGTGGTTCCTTCAATGACACGGAAGTTGAAGGAGGAAGAATTATTTTCGGCCATGGATTTGTGGTCGTCCCACTGGTAAATAACAATAGGGATGGCTTTGGCGACGGGAAATTTCAGTTTTTCGATTAATGCAAATATTGTATAGACGTCGTCCTCCAGCTCATTGTTTACGAGAATTTGTCCAGTATGTCTCTTGCCGTCGAAGGAATAGTACAAAACATCAACAAGCGATAAATCGTCCAGGATTTGTTCCGGGGCGATTGTTCCTTCGATAGATTCGGCAAAGCCCATGGCGCTGTCGACAATTATTTCTTCAATAGCCGTCATCGGTTACCTCCCTTACAAGGCATTAATTATTTTGGCGGTTATATCTTCAGGAAGAGATACTTCCCGATAGATAGAACGAACTGCTTCACCGGTGAGCCGGTTAAAGTCCGTTTCCTGCGTTGTTATGATCATTCCGGCCATGTCCACCGCTCCCGGAGACACAAAAATACGTCTTTCCCCGGAAGCGAAATAAGCCGCCGGCCGATGTTTCGCCCGCAGAAAAACAGCCAGCCGCAAATAACCGCAGGCGGCCGTACAGAGAAGGTTGATCATCGGCTCGCGGTTTATGTCCAGTATCTTTTGGATTATTGTAAAAAGGCGCAGAAATTCTCGGGCTGCCGCCTCGGAATTTTGGGATTCCAAAAGGATAATGGAGCGGTCAATCTGTTGACCTTGGTAAAAACGAACGGAGGAAAGCTCTTTTACAGGCGGCAAAAAAGACAACGTCTTCAGAAAAGGAAGGTTTTCCGCCGGACAGGCCTGAAAATGCAAATGATCGGGGGCTGATGCCCCGCAGGCCGGACCGTTGTAAAAGACGGCATAACCGGGGGACAAATCCCAGGCCAGCTGCAAAAGCCGGTTGAGCGATGAGGTAATTTCCTGCGGTTTATGCTTTACTGAGGCAATAGTGAAATGGTGGTCGAAAATCGGTGCAGGATTACACAGAAGCAGATATTCTCCGCGGTAAAACACAGCCTGCTGTTCAGGCGGGAGATTGTCCGTACATAAAAAGCAGGGTCGAAGGCGAATTGATTCCTCGTCAACGGCGGCGGTGCTGTTTGCCGTGCGACGCGGGTTGAATTGTGCCGTAATGCTGTAATTGCCGCAGGGGATCAATCGTTTGCGGGCAGCGCTTATTTCTTCATATGCAGAGGCTAGTCCGGGCCAGCTTTTTTTTTGTGCGGCCAATAAATTGTGACAAAGTGCGGGAAGCGATATGTTTTCTTTTCCGTCAAATTCGGCGAATATTTTCAATTAGCTTGCCTTTCCTTTAATGCCGTTGGAAATTTATACAGGTTATTTTGCAATCTTCATGGTTAATATGATGGCCACTGGTATTTATTAAAAACATTATACTGAAATTTCTAACTGGATTGATTCATTGTTTTTCTTGCGGCAATTTCCATGCTCCGCAATCTGTCTTTATAAAAATCATTGCGGTTTAGTTTTTCCACGGAAGGTGAAGCATCGGTATTGTCCTTCCAGCGGCGACACAGATAAAGACTTTCATAGATGCGACCGATCCGGTATTCGCGCGTTATCCTCAGGACAACCGCATAATCTTCTCCGTAACCGACATCAGGAAATCCTATCCGGCGCAAGATCTGCGTGTCGAAGGCGCGGGGAGCTCCCAGACCGTTGACCCGCAAAACGTTGTTATGACCGTTTCTGTTTGTCCATTCACGGTGATCAATGAGTCCCGGTGGAATTTTGCGCAGATGCTCATCGACTATCGTATAGGAGCCGACAACCATTGCATACTTTCCTCTCTCCAGAGTGTGAACGAGTTTTTGCAATGTTAAGGAAGACGAATAAAGATCGTCGGAGTCAAGCTGCACGGCAAATCTTCCGCACAACGGCGAGTAGATCGCTTCATTCCAGCAGCCGCCGATGCTGAGATCAAGGCGGTGCGGCAGGAGGTGTTTTATTTGCGAATGCCGGCCGGCGAGCTTCTGAATTATTTGTGTTGTGCCATCGGTGGAATGGTTGTCGATAACAAGGATATTGAAATCAAAAGATGTTCGCTGGTTAAGAGCGCTGTGCAGCGCATCGGCAATGGTTCTTTTGCGGTTCAGTACGGGAATGACAATGCTTGCCCGTACAGGGAAAATATTTTTGCTGATTTCCGCTTTTTTAGTGCGGGCCGTGAGATAAGCGCCGCTTAATCGCAAATAGTTTGTGGCCAGTTTTTCAAGATTCTTCTGCCTTGCCGTGTTGGCGGCGGCATAAATAAAGGAAGATGCGTTTTTTCTGCTCTTGTTTTTTGCCGATTCTTTTTTGTCCGTAACGGAATAAAGAAATTCCGGGATGTGAAAGATCGGATGATCGAGGGAAATTTTAAGTCGCAGATCGTAGAGAGCAAGATCGGGATCGCCGGGCGGTGCACCGTATTTTTTGAAGGCTGCTGCCGCTGCTGCGGTTCGCAAAAGGAAGACATGGCCGAAATGGAAATTGTCACGAATGCTCCCCGGCTGATAATCAATAAGCGGATGCGGTATGAATCCGTTTTCCGTATTGCTGAAATAATCGGAGTAAATCATACCCGCCTGAGTATCCTCGGCTGCGGCGAGCAGGCGGCGGACGGTGTGTTCATTAAGACTGATTTTTTTCCCGGCCGTTGTGACAAGCAGGAAGCGTTTCTTGTTTTTTTGCAGGAAAGAAAATAAATTTACGGTACTCTCCATCCGGCATCCCGGTTTTGTTCTCAAAGAGATTTGCTGCCGGTTGTCAAGAGCAGAAAGGAGAAAGCCGCCGAATTTAAAGGTTTCAGAATTCATGGTTACTTCTAGATAATTTATTAAAAGCCGGACATCATCTGATTAAAGATCTTTTCCGCAGTGTCGCCGGCCAGTTTGATGAAGGCGGTTTTTCTTGTTGCCGGCAGCAGATTGATGTTGCTTTCAATAGTGTAATCAATCGTTCCGGATATGCCAGGCGACATCCAGATGTTTTTGCCGCTTTCTTTATCCCGGAAAGTCAGCTCCAGTGTCATTGTTGCCCTCTCTTCCGCCACCATTGCGTTACTGCGGTAAGAAAGAGGCGACGTGCTGAGATTAAGAATGCTGCCCTTGACTACTGCATCGGCAAGTTCCACGCTTTCGACGATCTTAAAACGCTTGGTCTGGATGAACTGGTCGATAAAGGCGGTACGGACGTAATTTTCCACTTCGGCCTGAGCGGTTTTGTTCACAATCTGCTCCACATAGATGTTCTTAATACGCTTGTCGATATGCTCGCCCTGCGGAGCAAAAGAGTAACCGCAGGCGCAGACAAACGCAAAAAGACAGCAGGTCAGGATCAATGCTGATTGATGAAAATTTTGTTTAGTTTTCTTTTTCATAAAAAAAGCGGAGAAGTTTTATCCTGTCTGCATAATGCCGTAAACAGTGCGGAAATCAGCGGAAAATCACGCGGAGACTACTGCAGCGCGTGATTTTACAGGGTTATCTGCTCAGGCGACGACAATATTGACCAGCTTTTTAGGCACGTAAATGACTTTTCGTACGTTTGCTCCTTTAATCAGGGCGGCAATTTTTTCATCCGCCAGAGCCGCCGCCTTGATGCTTTCTTCGTCTTCATCAACAGCCACGGTTATCCGGCTGCGCAGCTTGCCGTTGATCTGGAGAACAATGGTTATTTCTTCTTCGCTCGCGATTGTCTTGTCGTAGACAGGCCAGCTTACTTCGGACACCAGGGTTTTATAGCCGAGCATCTGCCAGAGCTCTTCCGTGATATGCGGGACTATAGGGGAGAGCAGGATAATCGCGCTCTCCAGTGCTTCCCGGATGACGGCGAGAGCAACCTTATCTTCCCGGGCCGGATGCTTTATCTGGTAGACCGCATTGATCAGTTCCATAACCGCGCTGATCGCTGTATTGAAATGGAACCGGTCTTCAATGTCTATTGTAACCTTCCGGATGGTTTGATGCGTTTTGCGCCGCAGATTTTTCAGATCGCCTTCGGGCGCCGCACTTCCGGAAAACGGTTTTACATCGGCAATGTCTTCCAGGTATTCCAGGAATATCCGCCACAGACGGCTGAGGAAGCGGAATGATCCATCCACGCCCTGCTCGCTCCATTCCAAATCTTTTTCCGGAGGAGAGGCAAACAGACAGAATATTCTTGCCGTGTCGGCGCCGTAATTTTCAATGAGAAAATCGGGATCGACCACATTCTTCAGGGATTTGGACATTTTTTCCGTTTTCCCGACAATTATATCCTTACCGCACAAGGTACATTTTCCGTCTTTTACCTGAGACGGGAAAACATAGCCGTGTTCCGGACACTTGGTGGTTTCTTTACAAACCATGCCCTGAGTGAGCAGGTTTAAAAACGGTTCATCGGCGCTGATGACGCCGAAATCCCGCAATACTTTCGTGTAAAACCGGGAATAAAGCAGATGCAAAATAGCATGTTCGATGCCGCCGATGTACTGGTCGACAGGCATCCAGTAATCGGTCTTTGCCCGGTCCAGCCCCGGTTTGGTTTTGCAATCCGGGCAACAGAAGCGGTCGAAATACCAGGAGGATTCGACAAAAGTATCCATGGTGTCCGTTTCTCTTTTCGCCGGGCCGCCGCATTGCGGGCATTTTGTATCGGTAAATGCCTGCAGTGCCGCGAGAGGCGAACCTCCTTCACCGCTGAAAACAACATCCCGGGGGAGAACTACCGGCAGATCGTTTTCAGCTACGGGAACAAGGCCGCATTTTCCGCAGGTAACCATGGGAATGGGTGCGCCCCAGTACCGCTGCCGCGAAATTCCCCAGTCCCGGAGCCGGTATTGAATAGTTCTTTTGCCGCGTCCGATGGTTTCCAGATATTGGGCGATGGATTCTATCGCTTTCATGTTTTCCATGCCGTCGAACTGGCCGGAGTGAATTAAGATGCCTTCTCCGACATAGGCTTCGGTCATGGTTTGCACATTGAGCGGCTTGTCGGCCGGCTGAATGACGACGATCATGGGCAGATTGAATTTTTTGGCAAATTCAAAATCGCGTTGGTCATGGGTGGGAACGGCCATAACGCAGCCCGTGCCGTAGTCGGCGACGACAAAATTGGTTGCATAAATGGGCATGCGGTGTCCGGTCAAGGGATTCTGGCAGTAAGCCTCGAGGAACATTCCTTCTTTTTCATAATACTCCGAAGTGCGCATCAGTTTATCCTGCTTTTTTACTTTTTCGACAAACTGCTGTACGTCCTTTTCAATGGGTTTGCCTTTGGATAAGCTTGTAACCAGCGGATGCTCGGCCGCAACCAGCATAAAGGTAGCGCCGAAAAGAGTATCGGGGCGTGTGGTGAATACTTTTATGACTTCATCGGAACCGGCAAGCGGGAACGATACTTCGCAGCCATAGCTTTTGCCGATCCAGTTCCTCTGCATGGTCAGCACGCGCTCCGGCCAGCCGGGCAATTTGTCGCAATAATCGAGCAGTTCTTCAATGTAGGCGGTGATTTTGAAAAACCATTGTTCCAGAACCTTTTCTCCGACTTCCGTGCCGCAGCGCCAGCAGAGGCCGGCTTCCACCTGCTCGTTGGCCAGAACCGTGTCGCATTTGGTGCAATAATTAACAATGGAGCGTTTTTTGTAAGCGAGTCCTTTTTCGTACATCCACAAGAAAAACAATTGTTCCCAGCGGTAATAAACAGGTTCACATGTTGATAATTCCCTGTCCCAGTCATAGCTGAAGCCCATTCTTTTGAGCTGTTTTTTCATGTGGGCGATATTTTCGTTCGTCCACTGCGAAGGATGGATTTTGTGCTCGATGGCGGCATTTTCCGCAGGCATGCCGAAGGAATCCCAGCCCATGGGATGTAAAACATTTAAACCCTTCATGCGTTTGTAGCGGGCGACGACGTCGCCGATGGTATAATTGCGGACATGGCCCATATGAATCTTGCCGGAAGGGTAGGGAAACATTTCCAAGAGATAGTATTTTTCTTTTTTGGGGTCTTCCGTGACTTTAAAAGTCTTTTCTTCCGCCCACTTTTTTTGCCATTTCTCCTCAATTTGTTAGGATCGTATTTTATATTCATAGCATCTGCTCCAGAGAAGTTAAAAATGATGGGTTTTTCCTAGCATATCACCCGTTTCCTTGCAATGCCTTTGTGGCGGATATTTCAGATTCCGGCTGGAATGGATTTACCAAGGCGGAGATGGGAATTATGAGGAAGTTTGGTGATTTGCTATTTTCTTCCTGCACGCAAAAGCCAAATCGGTAAGCCGCGGAAGATCGCCTGCGGCAGAAACCGCCGCAAGCAGGTTGGCCAGGCCGTTGTCGATATGCCGGAGAAAATCGGTTTTCTTTTTGGTGAGTCCCAGAAAGCCGTAGGCGCCGAGCGCCTGCATAAGTCTTTGTATTGCTGCTGACAGAAAATTTGCAGTGAATTCGTTCCGGCCGTAATTCGGTTTCATAAGGTTATAGTAAAATGTCAGCAAATCATCTCTTTCTTCGCTTGTAAAAATGACGTAAGGATCAAAGATAAGCGATCCCAGATCGTAGAAAAGACAACCTTGGCGCATGCCCTGAAAATCGATCAGCACCGCCCGTCCGTCTTTCAGCAGGATATTCTGCGATTGCAAATCGCGATGTATCAGCGACGGAGTAATTTTCTGCAGACGGGAGATTAATTGATCGAGTTCCTCCGTCAATTCTTTTTGCCGGGCGGGAGCGATTTTAAGGCCGCACACGGCCAAAACAAAATTTTCCAGAAAGTAATTGTGCTCCCAACGGTAGAGCTTTGTGCCGTATTCCTCCGACAGTTTTAAACCGGAGGGCAGCAGGGTTTGGTCAAAAGCGTGCAGATTGCGGATTTGCCGCAGCACCTGGTAATAATAATCGCGGCGCTCTTTCCAGGGTAAATTCCTTTGCGACCACAGGTCGATATCGCCTAAATCTGCAAGCAGAATAATATGGGATTTTACATCCTGGGCGATTATCTGCGGTACGGAAATGTTGATACCGGCCAGAAATGTATTGATGTCCGCCCAATAGGCGTTTTCCGCAACATCGATGCCGTAGTGCATAAAAATAAAGCTTTTTTGATCAGGCAGGCAAACACGGAAAAAGCTGCGGTCGGAGCCGCCTTTTTTGATGGGACTAAGCTCAAAATTTTCCGTACCCAGATGATCGGATAAAAATTTTTGTGTTTCCGCAATCATATGTAGCCTGTTTTTTGATTAAACAATCAATTTGTAGAGACGTTGCAGGCAACGTCTCTACTTTATTACTTGAAATCTGAAAAGCCTATCCGGTTCAATTTGTTATATTCTTCAATCGTTCCCACATCGTACCAGTATCCTTCGTCGATTACCAGGCCTGCCGCTGAACTGGAATTTTCCCTGATCATTTTCACGATCGGTTCCACGACGGATTCAATTTGGCCCGCCGTCAATCTGCGCAAAAAAGTCTTCTCCACAATATAGATGCCCGCGAAGAGACAACTTTTCACTCCCGGATTTTTTAAAATATACCGCATATCGCAGATAAAACCGTTTTTATCGATATTGACGTTCAAAAGTGGTCCCCGCGAGCGCAGGGCCAGTGTGATTTCCGCCTTTCCGGAAAAATGTTTTTGCAGCAGTGGAACGAGCGGCAGGTTGGTGATGATATCGCCGTTATACACTATGATCCGTTCTTCGCCGGCAATCAGATCCTCGATATTTTTTATGCCGCCTCCCGTATCGAGCAGTACCGGTTCATGGCGGAATGTTATGGGGATACCCTGCCAGTTACCATCCGGGAAAACTTCGGCATACTTTTCGGGAGAGTGGTGCGTGTTGATGATAAACCTCTGCATGCCAACAGTTCGCAAGTGTTCCATGGCATAAGTAATGATCGGCCGGCCGGCGATTGGCAAAAGCGGCTTGGGGCAGTTTTCAGTGAGCGGCCGCAGGCGCGTGCCCAAGCCTGCCCCGAGAATAAAGGCGGTTTTGCTGCTCTTTTCTGATGGTGTTGATAAAGACATAGTTAAGAATTTTACCGGGCGGTCTGCCGGAATTTACGGCCGGCCGCCCTATTTTATTTGGGAGACTTTATTTGAATTCTTTTGCCGGCAACCATGAAATTGTTTCCTCCGAGATGATGAAGCGTTTGCGGATTCTTGATTGCCTTATCTATCCATGCTTTCACCACTTCCACAACAAAAAAACCGTATTTGTTGACCATCTTCGTATCGGCAACCCGGCATTCGAAACTGGCATAACATTCTTCGATAAGAGGAACACCAATTATTGATGAAATGCCTGGAGTGAGGCCGAATTTTTCAAACTTGTTGATTTTCCCGCCGTGTATTCTGCCGCAAGCCACCGCTTTTTCGGCAATTTCCACCGTGGGAATGTTGATGCCGCACTCTCTGCTTTTCCTTAAAAGACCGAAGGAGTAATTCCGGTCGCTCATGACGAACCCCACGAACGGTGGTTCAAAATCCATCATCGTGTGCCAGGACATGGTCATGATGTTGGATTTTCCTTTGTATGCCGTTGTAACCATGATGACTGCTCCTGATTCGAGCAGCGTATATACTTTGGAAAGAGAAAGAGGTCTCTTGGCCATTTTTCACCTCCTGATTTTTCTATTTGTCGCTCGACAGAATCTCCGCCAGCGTTTTGCCGTCAGCGCCGAAATAAATCTTCTTACCGATCTTTACTATTGGGCGGCGGATGAGGCGCGGTTCCTTGAGCATTAAATCAATCAGATCACTGTCGTCAAGGTTTATCTGATCCTTTTTCATTGCCCTGAAGCTCGGCGATCGGAAGCTGAACATATCGGCAGCCGGCCTTCCCTGTAACAGCACCTCAATTTCAGCGCGTGTAAAAGGTTCTTTGAAAAAGTCCCGGTCGTTGATCTCCACCTTTTTTTGCGAAAGAAACTCCTTCGCTTTCCGGCAGGTGGTTCACTTGCTCCAGCAGAAAAAATCAATTTTCATTTGTAATCCTCCCTGCTCACCTTTTTCGCAGATACGCCCCTGCCTGTTTTTCCGAGTTGTGTTTTGAGCCATTCCAGGGCTCCAGGCACATTTTTCCAAACCTGACTATTATCTGCAGCATAGCAGTATGCCTCATCATCACCGCCCATCATGATCGAATCCGGCAACACCGAGGGAATTTTCTTTTTACCCGTCAGATACTCCGGCACATGGCTATTTCTTTCCAGAGCCACGGATAAGGCCTTTTTAGCCCTGGGCGTGCCGCCGTTTTTCACAAAAGCAAGCAAGGCTTTCGTATAAAGCCATTCCGCCGCCCAATCATACTTATAATTTCCTTTGTTCATAAATTTATCCAAGTCATCATAATTGCCCAGCTCCGCCAGATAGGAAATCAAAATATAGCGTATGCCCTGATTATCATTGGGATTGAGCTTCAGCAACTCCCGGGCGTGTTTGATGGCCTCGTCATGCTTTCCTTCTTTCCACAGGCATTGCATCAGACCGGCTAGGGAACGCATGTACGGACGCGTCTCCAGCATGCCCCAGAAACCGCCGCTTCCTTCTTTAAATATCTTCTCGCCCAGAGCGCGGCGGCCTGCCTCCATCCCCTGGTGATAATATCCTTTAACTTCTTCCGGTGATTTGGCCGCCTCTTCCGCCAACAGGTTATAGGCGTCAGCACAGTCGGGAAAGATGAGCAGTGCCCTTTTGGCCAATTTTATTCTTTTCCGTTTATTGCCTTCCTCCCAAGCATCGTAAACTAACATCTGCGCTGCATACTCTGCTTCCCGATTAATTTTTGTTGACGATTTTTTGTTTTTAGTTGCTTTGTCTGCGTATTCGGAAAAATCAATAACATTGTCAAAATTTGCTTCCTGTTTCTTTTTCATTCTTTGTACCTTTTAACTTTATTTGCAGATTGCAAAACCGGCCTTGGCAAATGCCGAGGGATTTTTTCCTCCAATTTACAGCTATCATTGTGCTGTATCAGTTATCTCTAACGTCCTTTTTTTAACATCAGTTTTTGCACCAGCGCTTCGTAATCACCCAAGTGCGCCCGCATCAGGCTCTTCCAGAGTCGTCCGTGATTCGGCACGGCAAAATGAAGCAATTCATGAACGATAACATAATCACCGATTGTCTTCTCCATACTTAATAAATCAGCGTTAAAAATAAGCAATCGGCTTCTCACTGCAAACGAGGCCCATTTATTTTTCATTCTGCGGATGGAAATTACGCGAACATCCACATCAATTTTTTTTGCCCACTCGCGGACACGCGCCTTGAATTCTTCCTTACTCTGCCATTTTTTCATAAATGGCGAACCTTCATCATCAAATTTAATAAATGGTCGACAATGGATTTGATTTTATCTGGATCGTCAATCTCGGCATAGAGGGCAAAAGTCATCTTCTGTCTCACTTCACGCAGTTCTTTTTCACTTACCGCCCAGTTGGAATGTTCCACAAACGCGGTTTTAATCTTTCGGCTGATTTCTTCTGCTTGAGGAATGCCTGCCTCCTTCAACGTCGAATACACAAAATAGGTCAGGCCATCAAAACCCTTTTCCGCCTGTTCTTTCTTGCGTCTTTCATTGGCTTCGATTTCTTTCAGAAGTTTCTCCACCGCTTCCGATGTAGCCAGTTGCCGGTCTTCATATTTTTCCTGCACCGCGCGGGCGCGTTCGGCCATTCCTATCCAGTAGGGATCATCGCTTTCTTCCGTGGCGATCTTTTCAATCGTCTTGATCAGATTAATGACTTTTGTATTTAAATCAGCCTGCTTTTCCTTGATAATCGTTATCGTTGCCGGGGTGATTTCAATAAACTGCGTAATCGCCTGAAGCTTGTTCGTATCTATATGCTTTTGCACCAGTTCGTTCGTCTTTTTCTGAAAATCCCGGTCTACGTAAATATTCTTCGCATAAGCTTTGTGAACAACGGCATAAATACCGGAAAGCGTCGCGTAATCGTCAAGGTACGGCCGTAGAAAAGCATCCGGCGAAATAATTTCATAAAGCATTTCAATTTCCTTGTACTCTTTGAAAAATTCCTTACGGCGGTCTTTATCGCGGAAATGTTCAATCAGCCCGTCCACATCCTTGTCGTCAAAGTTGCGTTTTATGAGTGCAATATATTCCGGCACTTTCTTTTCCATCTTGTCTTTAAAGAGCGTCTTGAGTAACACCAAGTCTTTGATGACGGCATTGACCTCGTCGCTGTCAAAAGACAGGGCTTTTTCCAGCTTGTCGAAGATGCCGACAAAATCCAAGACAAAACCATGCGGTTTGACCATTTCCTGCTCTTCGTTTTCATAAGGCCGGTTTACGCGCGCAATCGCCTGCAGGAGCGTATGATCGCGCATCGGTTTGTCCAGATACATGGCGTAAAGAATCGGAGCATCAAACCCTGTCAGCAGTTTCTCGGTGACAATCAGAATCCTGGGCATATCGCCGTATTTGGAAAAACTCTTGCGAATGGCTTTTTCTTTTTTCTCGTCAATATGAAATTCCTTGAGCAGCGGCTTATCGTTGTTATTGCCCGTATAGACAACCTCGGAAAAATGAGGCGGGATTAATTTATCCAGTTCCTTTTTATAAAGAGCACAGGCCTCGCGATCCACCGCCACCAGAAATGCCTTGTAACCCAAAGGCTCGACATTCTCCCGGTAATGATGGGCTACATACTCGGCCACCTTTTTGATGCGTGCCTTGCCTTTGAGAAAATTCTTGAGATTGACGGCGCTATCCAGAATCCTATCGAGTTCCTCTATATCGGAAATGCCTTCCGTTTCCGCGAGCGCAAAAAATTCCTTTTCCATCACTTCGGCGGGAACCAGCATATCGTTGGGCGCCAGATTGTAAAAGAGCGGTAGTGTCGTGCCGTCGGCAATGCTTTCGGCAATTGAATATTTATGCAGATAACCTTTGGGAGCGTCGTCTATCCCGAACGTTTTAAAAGTTCCCTGCCCGTAAACCGTGCGGTCAATCGGAGTGCCTGTGTACCCAAGATACGTCGCATTGGGCAGCGCCGCCATCAGATAATTACCCAGATCGCCGCCGGTCGTGCGGTGGGCTTCGTCCACCAACACGAAAATATTGCGGCGCGTATTCAGATTTGCAGGCATGTCGCGAAACTTGTGAATGGTGGAAACGATAATACCGCGATGGTCTTGTTCCAATAACTGATTGAGTCGCACAATGCTGTGCGCGTGCTCGACGTTTTCCATATCCAGAGCAGCGAGATTTCTCATCAACTGGTCTTCCAGTTCGTTGCGATCAATCAAAAGTAAAATGGTGGGTTTGTCCGATTCCGGCGCTTTGAAAAGCAGTTCGGCAGTCTTGAGCATAGTGAAGGTTTTGCCGCTGCCCTGCGTATGCCAGATAAGTCCGCGCCTTTTTACCGCATCATGTGCACGGGTCACAGCCTTTTCCACGGCTGCCGTTTGATGCTGCTGCAAGATGAATTTATTCAGAACTTCGTCTTTTTCGGCAAAAAGAATATAGTCCTTAAGCAGTTTCAGTATGCGCGGTATGTCAAAGAAAGTTTTGACCTTGCCTTCCAACCGGCCAACCTGTTCATGCTTCCAGTGAAAGAGATTACGGCGCACAGTGTTCCATGTTGCGCCGTAATCGAAACCGAGCGCATCCGTGGCGGTAAAGGCCATTTGCGGAATGAATAATTCCGGCGTTTCGATATGGTAGCGGCGAAGCTGGTCGATGCCCAGCGCAATGCCTTCGTCTTTATCGGCATTTTTACATTCCACCACCAGCACGGGAATACCATTAATCAGAAAAACAATGTCCTCGCGGTTGCCGTATCGCCCGTTGTGCCAGTAAAATTCTTCCGTCACTTCATAGACATTGCGTTTGGGGTTGGCATAATCTATCAGCATCAAATCCAGTTCGCGATTTTCTTCGGCAGAAAAATATTTGCCGTTGTTGCGCAAAAATGTGAGCATGTCGCAGTTGCCGTAAATATCGGCAGAAAAACGTCTCAGTCTGCCAACGAGCGCGCCCTCGGCTTCGGCATAAAGAGGATTGAATGCTTTGGTCTTGTGATACAACAGGTCATCGAAAAACAAAGAAGCGCTCCTCGCCTGTTCGGAAACCTCGCCTGCGGACGAATCAAAATTACGCCGTGCTTCAGCAACATTGCGCGAAACAAGCGACCAGCCGATCTCCTGCGCATATTGCAAAATGCGGGATTGAACGGTTTTATGTTCGCCTGGTTTGGGCATTATTTCACCGTGCAAACCATTTTTTCATTGTGTTCAGAAATTTATTAAATGACTGATCAGTGCATTGCAGATAACTTGCTTTTTGGGCTAAGCTTGAATAGATGGCTGATGAGCGTGGTATGTTTACTTTCCTTAAAGCAGCCTCAAATGCTTCTTTAGGCCGAACTGGCTTGTTGTTCTGGAAAATATATCCTCTTGATTTTAGCCATTCATAAATATCTTGTTCATGATGCCAATTCAAAATGTCATGTAAATGTTGTCGATTTACCCAAAGCCAAGATTCCAGCTCCGGATATAATGTAATGCAAATATTTCTGTTTTGCCAACCATTCTTATTGAGAGCATCTTCTATTTCTGATTCAAGGCTGTTTTGGTTTAAAGATTCTTTCCCGCTTCCCTCATAATCGAAAAGCACCATAAGAAATCGGCAATCGTTAATAAAAGGCCGCACAAATTCAACAGCATTCTTAACCACTCCAGAATCATGGCCGGGATGGCGAATAATTTCATAATCAATTGCTGGGATATTTTCGATAGTTGGTATTTTTTCCAAAAGTGTTTTTATCAGGAGTTCAGCATTCTGATCAGCAGTTAGTACCAAAATATCTTTCATCCCAATATGCCCCCGGCAAACAGGTCGCTCAAATTTATTGCACCCTTCCAATTCTTAAGTTTCGGGTGTTCCGAACCATTGACAATATCCGTAATTCCTTCTCTTGTCTTGGCAAAGCATAGAACATCATGGGGTTTTACCATGCTCAATATTATTGGTGAATGCGAAGCAAGGAGAATCTGCGCCGAATAAACTGATGATAAAGATTGATAAACAGTCTCAATCGCCTTGGGATGAATACCATTTTCCGGCTCTTCAATTAGAAAAACACCTTGCAAGTTTGGCAGGTAGGCAAGAATTGTTAAAGCGAATAAACGAAGCGTACCGTCTGATACAAGCCAGCTCGGTATTTTTCCACCGTTCTGGTAATGGACAAGAATATATTTATGTTTATCTTCTGGTCGTTCGACAATCTCAATATCTTGGATATCCGGCAACGCTGTTTTAATATGAGCTTGCCATTGCGCAAAACGCCGCACATCTTTTTTCAAGTCCTCGATCACCCACGGGAGATTTGAGCCATCCGGTTTAAATTGCTTGCTTTGTCCTGGGGGGCTTGGCTTCCTAATGTTAAGACTATCGAGCACTAATACCTGAATCCCTTCCGTTAGATAATTTTTGAGCCAACTGGATGCAGGAAATTTTGTTTCGTCAGCGGGAAGATTTCCTAATGCACTTTTCTTTATGCCAAATTTAAAAGAAGGCATCCAGCCCTTTCCTGCTCTTTCCTTTGTTTCATCATAGAAATTGTCATTACCGCCCGGTTTTTTCCTGAATATCCGGCGAGAGTGTTTTTCCGCATACTTCTTATTTAATATCTTCTCCGGCATCTCAGAGAAAAAAGGGAAGGAAACGCTTTGATGTACCAGAGATTGCTCCCTATCGGCATTTTCCTTAAGCAAAAATGCCGATTCTTCGATGATTGCATGTTCCAGGGATTCTTGTGTCAAGCCAATCGCCATTTCATATCTAATAAATTTGAAACATTTGTCCGGCAATTTTTCTATAACATCAGCAGGAAGGCTTATCTCCAAAGCTAATTCTATATTTCCACCCTGACCTAAAAAAGTTAAATCCTGGAAATTAGATGTTCTCTTGAGGATGGCTTCATCTATCCCAGCACGAACAATGTCGGAAATGAAATTAATTGCATCAAGAAAGGTTGTTTTGCCGCTGGCATTTGCGCCAATCAGCACCTGAAAAGGACTAATTTTTTGTTTTATGTATTTTATACTGCGGAAATTTTTTATTTCAAGGGTATTGATCATAAATGTTCCTCTTACTTTTTTCTCAAGGCGAATAATGTGATTACATTATCATATTTTCGATAATTATGCCCAAACCAAGTTGTCACAGAATTAGTTGCTGTCTTCCTTGATTAATTTTGGAACAGCCTGTTCCAGAATTATCTCCTTCATCGCTTGTATATAATCGTTAAATTACTTTTTTTCTTAGCATGTTATCATCCCATGAAAGACCCGGCAGGTCAATATCATTCACGCGTATCTTACCGGTCATGAGTTGATGCAACAATGTGCGGAAAAGTTCTTCGAGTTTACCTTTCTTTTCAGATATAAGATTTATTTTGTTGTCAATAGTTCCTAAAATATCTGCGATTTCAATCTGCTCGGAAATATCTTGTGGTATTGGAATTAACAATGGTTCTAAATCTTTCTTATTTAATTGTGGTGTTGGTCCTGGATCGGTAATTCTTCGCAAATCAAAGCGCTGAAACCAGTAATAAATAAATTCGGTACTCAAACCTTCTTTAGTTTTTACACCAATCAAGTTTGGATCGAACACCGTCCATGTAGTAGTCAATCTCTTTTTGTTAGTAGCGATTGCGGCACCTCTTTTGGGAAATACAACTGTTCCTGGTGGAACAGCTTTTTTCTGCGCAAATTCTTGGTTTACCTTCTTAATCAAATTCGATTTTAGAATACGATTTTCATTTCCAGGCAAATTCATGTCCGAAACTTTTATGCCCAATAATTCCACAGCATTGCTCCCGCGATATTCTTTCAGCTTAATCAATTGCATATATGGTAAGGATGAAGTGACAACATTACAATGCTGCTTTAATGAATTGACTTCCCAACTCTTCGGCACTGGCCCGATCTCCGTCATTTTTTGTTTTTCGCCGCGCAAGCCTTCGGTAAATAACTTCTGCATGAGCGCGGATTTGAGTTCGCGCGTTAGTTTAAGCAATCGATCCTGCTGTTCAATGGCCGTCTGCACAGTCGAAAGGACATAAGCAATGCGTTGTTGTTCGATTATAGGTGGAAGTGGAATTATTGCAGAAAAAACATCACTATCTCGAACAGCCGGATAATTTGCACCACGTTCCAGCGCACCCATTGTTTTTATGAAACGATCGGTAAGCAATGCATGATATAGGAATGCTGGAATAACCTTATTCTGTCCCGGACGCAAAACGCAATACCCTGTACTTGCTATTTGACCATCCAATTCGTTAGGCACGAGTGCGATTCTCTTAAGCGTTGGTCTTACTGTTGCAAACAGCACATCATTTGCTTTGATTTCTTTTCTTGCTCTACTCGGTGCCTGTGCGCCATACATATCAGTGGCATTTTCGATTTTAAAAAGTGTATTGTTTACACTTGAAACATCCACATATCGAAATGGTTCCTCTGGATTTTTTCTTGGATCACGCTGTTTGGTGCGTGTGGTTAGTTCTTGAATTTTTACTTCATGCCACCCGTCAGGTAACAAAATCATCTCAATACCTTTAAGATTTCTTTTAATTCAAGTCGTATAGTCTCAGATTCTTCTTCTAAAATTTCCAGCTCTTCCACGATCTCTATAATCGGTCGGTACTCTTCTCCTTCCGCTGTATGGATGTAACGGCTTGGCGAAATGTTGTAATCGTTTTTGATAATTTCTTCTTTGCTGACAATACGGCTGAATTTATCAACTTCCTGCCACTCTTTAAAAGTTTCGGCGATGCGGGCAATACCTTCGTCGGTTATGTAGTTTTTCGGGTCGCCCTTTTCAAACTCGCGGCCGGCATTCACCAGAAATATTTTGTTTTTACGCGCGACCGGTTTCTTTTTATTCAGAAATAAAATAATCCCCGGCGCGGTGGTGTTGTAAAAAAGATTTTCGGGAAGATAGATGACGCCTTCGATAAAATCATTATCTATAAACCACTGGCGCACCTGTTTTTCTTTTGTCGTGTTGGCGGAGCCGGAACCGCGGCTCACCGCTCCCGTATCCAGAACAATGGCGGCGCGTCCGGCTTGCCCTGAGCCTGTCGAAGGGTCGTTTAAGCTCGCCAGAATATGCTGCGCCCAGCCCCAGTCGGCACTTTGCTTTCCGGGAAAGCCCGCACCTTTGGGGAAGCGCCCGAATTCATCGGCGTCGTAATCCTTTTCGGTAAACCAGTCCTGATTCCACATCGGATTGGCCACCACACGATCAAAGGTTTTCAGCTTGCCTTTTTCTTTAAACTTTGGATTTTTGAAGGTATCGCCTATTTCGATCACGCCTTCCATGTCATGAATAATCATGTTCATGTTGGCCATCGCCCAGACGTCAGGCAAATTTTCCTGCCCATAGATTTTGAGCGGCGCATACTTCCGGCGTGAACGCAGACTCATTTGTTCATCGAGGACGATCTGGCATTTGATGAGCAATCCGCCGGAACCGCAGCAGGGATCATAAATTTTCATGCCCGGCTCCGGCTCCATGATCCGCGCCATAATCATGCCGACTTCCTTGGGCGTGTAAAATTCACCGGCGCTTTGTCCGCTGCCTTCGGCAAATTTGCGGATGAGATATTCGTAACTGCGCCCGATGATATCCGGCTCGACATCATTCAAACCCAGCCGCTTGAGGCTGATCTGCTCGACGAGCGCACTCAGACGGTCGTCGGTAATATCGCGCTGACCGTGCGTGGTGGCATTAAAATCAACCCGGTCAATGATTCCTTCGAGCCGGGGATTTTCTTTAGCGATGGCGCGCAGGTGATTAGTCAGTTGCTCGCCGATTTTATCCGCAAGTTTCCGGATGACCGACCAGACCGGTTCTTTTGTGTCGGCAGGTTTGAGAGGAATATAAAAACGCACCATCTCCTTATCAGCCTTAACCGCTTTAAATGCTTTGGCACGTCCGCCTAATTTTTCAGCGATGCGGTTCAGTTCATCATCAAATACGTCGCAAAGCCTTTTAGTAAAAACCAGCGGCAGAATAAAATCTTTATATTTGGCGGCTTCTTTTGCGCCGCGAATGGAACAGGCCGCATCCCACAGCCAGCTCTCCAGTGATTTTCCGTTTTGATTATTTTCGCTCATTTGAGAATCAGATTTCCTTTTTGAAGGTTTACAATTATTTGCCTCGACACAGACGACTCAATAATTGTTGTGAATAATACAACTTCTTGAAAACATTTCAATAAAAAACACAGAGCGGTTACTTCTTCCCGTATTCCGGATCGATTTTGACAAGTGCCGTGACGATAAAGCCGGGTATGGTGGTGAGAAGAATCCAGAAATAAAAATTTTTGTAACCGAGTATTTCCTGAATCCACCCGCTCATCATGGCCGGCAGCATCATGCCCAAAGCCATGATGCCCGTACCGATCGCGTAAAATACGGTTTTATATTCCCCCTGCGAAACCATGATCATGTACATCGTATAGGCGGTGAATCCAAAGCCGTAGCCTGCCTGTTCGATGGCCACGGCGGCGCCTACGAGCCACAGATGATCGGGCTGAGCATGCGACAGGTACACAAAAATCAAATCCGGAACATGCATGATGATTACCATCGGCCACAGCCAGAATTTAAGGCCGTTGCGATAAATGACGTAGCCGCCCAAAAGTCCGCCCAGCATGAGTGCCACGACGCCCACAGTGCCGTAAATCACGCCTACTTCGGCGGTCGTCAGTCCCAGCCCGCCCTTGGCGGTAGAATCAAGGAGAAAAGGCGCGACCATTTTGACGAGTTGTGCTTCGGCAAAGCGGTAAAATAAAAAGAAACAGATAATAATGATGATATCCTTGCGGCGGAAAAACAAAGTGATGATCCGGAAATATTCGGCGAGAAAACTCTTCCCGCGATCGAGAGGTGCCGCACGGTCCGTCTCCGGGTAAGGCAGAACAAAAAAATGATAAAGGCATAAAGCCAGGAAAACCGCTCCCGCGACAAGAAAGGTAATCGACCAGGCGGAAGTGACCGGATAGCCGTTTTTTTGCAGAAAGCCGGCCAGAATTACCAGCCCGCCCTTGGAAGCAATTGTGGCTACACGGTAAAAAATTGTCCGCACGCCGACAAAAGCGGCCTGCGCAGGCGTATCCAGTCCCAGCATGTAAAAGCCGTCGGCGGCGATATCGTGAGTGGCGGAGGAAAAGGCCATGATCCAGAACATGGCGAGCGTATAACGGACAAAATCATTGGCAGGTAAAGTGAGTGCCACACCGGCAAAGGAAGCGCCGATGGCAAGCTGCATAAGGATGATCCAGAAACGCTTGGTGCGGAAAAGATCGACAAAGGGGCTCCACAGAGGTTTGATCACCCAGGGCAGATAGAGCCAGCTCGTGTAAAGGGCGATCTGGGTATTCGAAAGTCCCAGATTCTTGTAAAGCACGACACTGACCGTCATGGCGATCATGTAGGGAACGCCTTCGGCTATATAGATCGTGGGCACCCAGAACCAGGGATTCCGAGATGCTTTTTGTGCGGAATCAGCTGCTGTATCTGAAGTAGTTTCGGGCATGGTCTTCTGTTTCCATTATTTAATCATATAATTTTTTGATCCGGGCTCCGCGGAAATAATGAGCCAAAATTTCTTCGCAGGTAAAGCCCTGTTTGGCCATTACTGCCGCACCGATCTGGCACAGGCCCACGCCGTGCCCCCAGCCGCCGCCGTTCAGGATGAATCGCTCCGGGCGACTATCCGGTGATGTTTTTGTTGAAACAACAAAGGCGCTGCTTAAAAGGTGAGTTGTAGAAAGACAGCGGCGGATTTCCAGTTCTTTACCTATTATAAGGCTTTGTTTTGTCCCTTCGATTTTCAATTTACTGATACGCCCGGAGGGACCGCGCGCAAGCGGAATGAGATCAAGCAATGTTCCGAAATCGATGCCCAATTTACCGCGGATAATTTTCTCCAGTTCTTCCCGGGAGTAGTCAACCTGCCAGCGGTAAAAATCGGGCGTTTGCTGATCGAAAGAAGGCAGTATCTCTGCCAGCAGCTTCCTATCCCCGGTATTGCAGTAAGCCGAGGGGCTCTCGCTTAACCATTTTGCGGCAGCATCTTCCGAGCTTACGGGATGAGAATCATTTGCGGAATCGGCAATGCTTTGCAGATAGGGAAATGATTTGTCCTCCCATGCCGTGGAGAAGACTTCCGTGCGCCCGCCGCAGGCTTTGTAGTAACGGGCATCGCAAATCCTGTTATTGTAAACCAGATATAGTCCCCGTGTGGCCTCAATCGCCGCATTGACGTTGGTATTGATCTGCCCGATTCCCTGATAGCGCTGGCAATGGTCGTCGGCGCAGACGTCAAATCCTTCATGATCGTTGGTATCATACCAGCGGATTATTTCATTGTTCCCCGACCTTTCAATATGGTCATCCGGGATGTTTACTTTTTTTCGGTCAAGCATGGCGGCAAGCCAGCTGCGGGCTGTGATCGCCTGAGCCTTGAGAAATTCGGGCGGCGCCTTTGCCGACATTTCCGAGGAAATGACACAGGCGAGATATTCTTCCACAGGAATCTCATTAATCAAATGGAAAGAGGAATCCGGATTGGCCCGGAGGATTATGCCGCCGCGGAATGTTTGCCGTCTGGTTTGCTGCCAGTGAAAATCGATGCCTATTTTTACATCCAGAGTGAAAGTTGCATTTTCCCCCGCGGTAAGAAGTATTTCCTTACTGCCGGTTGATTTCTTGCCGGAGTCGTCAGTCCATATAATTTCCCCGTTAAGGCTTTGCACGGTTATCGTTTTTCCCGCCTGCCGGCCGTCCGGAAAAAGGAAATACCCGGTTAAGGTTATTTTAGATTCATGACAGTTTTGCAGCAGGGCGACTTTAATTATCGGTTCAGAATTAATCATCGGCAATCCATGATTTTGGCCTGTTCAGCTGACTTTATTTCTATGGGTAAAATAAACAGAAGTCAAGAAAGTTATCTTTTGAAAATTCCTTCCGGTTGACCGGCGCTGCCTGCCGTTTTCCCGGTGCATTCCTGTATGCGGTAAATTGTCCTGACGATGAAAGATTGAAAAAAAATGTTTCCTCTGTCCGCAGCGGATGCTTCTATTGGAGAAAAAGCCATGAAAACTCAATATAATTCTTGAATATTACTAATTTATCGTATATGAAACAGCAATCAAAATACACGACGGATGGTTTATGGTGTATATTTGGTCAATTGGCGGAGGTAAGGGCGGTTCGGGTAAAAGTTTCTTAACTTGTGCTCTGGGACGTCTGCTTGCCGGAGCGGGTAAAAAAACCCTCCTCATTGATCTCGATCTTGGTGCCGCAAATCTTCACACTTTACTGGATGTCCCTTATCCGGCAAAGAGTCTTTCCGATTTTATTCGAAAAAAATTTACCGCTCTTGAAGATATTGTTCTCCCAACGCCGGTTCCCAATCTTTTTCTGGTGAGCGGCGCCAACGATACCCTGGACATTGCCAATCTTTCCTACGAACAAAAGACAAAAATTATGAGAGCTATCGCCAGACTGGATTACGGGTGTATTCTGCTTGATCTGGGTGCCGGAACTTCCTTCAACACCCTTGATTTTTTCCTGATCTCGCAAAGCGGAATTTTTATAGCTACGCCGGAACCTACTTCCATTGAAAATGTCTATCGCCTGATCCGGGCTGTTTACTTCCGCAGGATCCGTCAGTATTTTACCGTGTCGACCTTTAAGGCGCTGGAAGAAGAGGCCGTGCAGTTTTTCGGGAACGGTGCTTATAATAAACCGGAATGTATGATGCAGATGGTTAAACAAATGTATCCAGAAATAGGCATCAGACTGGACAATGATTTTGCCGGTTATAAATTCAAACTTATTCTCAACCAGCTGCATAAACAGGATAATGCCGCATTAGGCCCGCAGATTTGCAAGCTTATCGAAAAACACCTTGGGCTTCAAATTGATTTTGCCGGTAACATTGCTTACGATGAACATGTCCATGATTCCATCTGCCAGCGGGTATCGTTTCTGGATCGGTATCCTTATACCCGCACCGCCAGTGATTTACGTGAACTCAGTAAACAAATCGTTCATTCCACTGGTGAGCAGCTGATGATTAATTATTCCTAGATTGTTTGTGGCAGCGGGATGTTGTTCCGGGAGAAAACGCCGGGAGTGAATATGGAAAAAAAATTTGCCAGGCTGAATTATTATGAAATGCTGGATCTGAAGCCGGAGGCCACTTTTTTTGAAGTCCGCCACGCCTATAATACCGCCCTGCAAGTGTATCAGACGGATTCTTTGATCAGTTATTCTTTTTTTACTCCGGAAGAAAGAAAAGAAATACTCGGCCTGCTGGAAAAAGCTTATCTTACTTTGATTAATGAAAAAAAGAGACAGGACTACGATGATGAACTTATCCGGTTGGGAGTGATCAGTGAAGTAGTAAAAAAACCGGCGGTGAAAACTCCGGTAAGCATTTTTGATATTAACCGGGAACCGGGTAAATCCGGTGCAGGCAAAAGCGCCGTCGCCGAATTGAAAACAAAAGTGAGCGAAAATAAACTTGTCGGTGAAGTGCTTTCTCAGCAGGAACTCGGCGGTGCCGATCTGCGGAAAATACGCAATGAACTCGCGATTTCACTGGAAAGCATTGCTCAACAAACGAAAATACGCATCGATTATTTAAACGGCCTGGAAGAAGATAATGCCGCTGCCCTGCCGGCGGCGGTTTTTCTCAAGGGCTTTCTCAAAGCTTATTTGAAGTGCCTCTGTATTGAACCCGTGGACGAAATCTGCACAAAATACATTAATCGCTTGGCTTTCGCCGGTAAGAAAGCATGATCCGGAAAAGTTTAACATTCCGCGCAGCGGATGATGTGGAAATCTTCGTCTATCAATGGTTTCCGGAAGATAAAATAAAAGCAGCCGTGAACATTATCCATGGAATGGCGGAAACCGCCGCCCGCTACGAACGCTTTGCCGGAGTGCTTACGGAAAACGGATATGCCGTTTATGCTGCGGATCAGCGTGGTCACGGCCGTACCGTGAGGGATCCGCAGCTGGTCGGAAAAACCGGAATCGATGCCTTAAACAAGATGCTCACGGACATCCACCGTTTATCCGGAATAATCCGGGAAGAGAATCCGGAAGTTCCCCTTTTTTTATTCGGACACAGTATGGGTTCGTTTTTGGCGCAGGGATATATTGCCCGCTGGGGCGGCGGATTGCAGGGTGCAATATTATCAGGAGCGGCAGGTCCGGCGGATTTTCTTACATTAATCGGTCAGTTGGTTGCCCGGCTGGAGATGTTGCGTAAAGGAGAGAAAGGGGAAAGCCGGCTGCTTTACAACTTAAGTTTCGGCAGTTTCAATAAACAGTTTCATCCGGTCCGTACTGCTTTTGACTGGCTCTCCCGCGATAATGAGGAAGTTGATAAATATATTGCCGATCCCTTTTGCGATGGTATTTTCCCGGCGGCATTTTTTTATGATCTTTTTAAATTCTGGCGGCGGATTCACCGGCCTGCTGAATTAAAAAAGGTGCCGGTGGATTTGCCGCTGTATTTTTTTTCCGGGACAAAAGATCCCGTAGGTAACAATGCCCGGGGAGTCCGGCGGTTAATTGAGAAATATAAGCAATCAGGTATAAAGGATTTAAACTTTAATTTTTATGAAGACGGACGGCATGAAATGCTCAATGAAGTTAACAGAGATATTGTTGCCGCCGATATAATCCGCTGGCTCGACGGGCATTTATGATTTTTTTTCAGTACCTTTCCATAAGGATTGACTTGATCCGGGTTTTCCTTTAACGTAACACCTCAAAATTTCTAAAAATGAAGAACTATATGGTTTTATTTCTTTTAACGTTTTTGCTTCTCTACGGCGGAATTCATGCTTATGCTTTTTTCAAGGCTGACGGCATTTTTCATTTTTCCGCCGGCATGAAAGTGTTCCTCATAATCCTCCTTGCTTTATTGCTGCTGGCTCCGATTTTTACGCGTATCGCGGAAAGCCGCCACCTGGAGGCGCTCGCCCGGGCAATTGCCTATTGCGGTTATCTCTGGATGGCTTTTATTTTCTTTTTTTTCTTTCTGAATGTTTCCCTGGAGCTTTTGCGATACTTGTTCAAATTCTGGAATTCTTCAGCAGACGGAATTTCTTTCCGCCTGCTGACTTTTGGCATGGCGGCTTTTATATCTGCCGCTCTTGTCGTTTATGGTTACATCGATGCGCAGAGAGTCCGGGTGAAAAATCTGCAAATAACTACAAAACATGCTCTGCCCGGAGAAGGTAGAATCCGTATCGTGCAGATTTCGGATGTTCACGTGGGGATTATTATTCGTGAAAAGCGTCTCCAGGCGGTGATTGAGCGCGTTAAGGAGGCCCGGCCTGATCTTCTTGTTTCAACGGGAGACCTCCTCGACGGTGAACTCGACAACGTTATGCAGGCTGCCGTGCAGTTTAAGGCAATTGAGGCAAAATACGGTAAATTTGCGGTTCTCGGGAATCATGAATATTATGCAGGATTGCAACGCTCCGTGGAATTTACCGAGGCCGCCGGATTCAAACTGTTGCGTGATGAGAGAGTAGAAGCAGGGGGAATTACTATTTTCGGAGCTGATGACATTACCGGCCGCAGAGCCGGGCTCATAAAAAAGAATGAAACCATGGAAAATGCTCTTGCGGGAAAAAATAAAGGCTTTGTGTTGCTGCTGAAACATCAGCCTTATCTGAATGACGGGGAAAATTTCAATTTACAGCTTTCCGGCCATACGCATGGTGGCCAGCTTTACCCTTTCGGCTTCATCGTACGTTTGTTTTTTGAGAAAAATTACGGCCTGTATGAACTTGCTGCCGATAAGTTTTTATATGTCAGCCGTGGTACCGGCACCTGGGGGCCGCCCGTGCGTGTCTTTGCTCCGCCGGAAATTACAGTGATTGATTTAATCGGGGAAAAATATAATTGATCATTTCAATTTATAATGATAAAAGTAACATATGAATCATAAGTGAGACAAATTTATGGCCCGGAAAAAAAATGAAAATTCGATTCGGACGTTAACCAAAAAAGGCACGGCGACCAGAGCATCAATTCTCGATGCCGCGCACGAAGTATTTCGTGATACCGGGTATTACGCGTCTTCCAATTCGGAAATAACCAGACGTGCGGGCGTTTCTCTGGCCACGTTTTATCAGTATTTTCGAAACAAAGAACAGGTTTTTCAGGAGCTCAATGATCTCATTGTCGAGCGCTTTATCAATAAAACGGAATCTCTTTCTCTGGAGGGACTTGATTTTGCTTCCCGCCTGAAAAAAATTATTACTCTGCTTTACGAGCATACTAAAAATAATCTGGCCTTTCATCGGATTCTTGGTGAATCGGAGCTCATTGATCGTGTGACGCTTGATTATTATGAAGCAATAGCGCGCTTTCTGCGCAATTTTTTGCGCAAGGAAGCGGTTTTAGGAAACATTAGGTCTTTGGATCCTAATATCATTGCTTATGGCCTTATCGGAATCTGCTATTTTAATTCATTTAAGTGGGGAGAACCGAAAGAAGATTTAAACGAGGAGCAGGTAATCGATTTAATGGCCGAATTGATAATGAACGGCATTAACGGTTCCGCTGAATGGAAACGGAAGGCGGACTGGGACATGCTTGCTTTGCCGGAACCGTCGCCTTTACATGAAGAGACTGAAGATATCATGACCAAAGGCGAAAAGACGCGCCAGGCGATACTGCTTGCGGCGGAGAAAGTCTTCGGACAGTATGGAATCAACCGCGCCGGTATTGCTGAAATAACACGTGAAGCCGGCGTTGCCTTCGGTACTTTTTATGTCCATTTTGCGAGCAAAGCGGAACTGGTTGAAGGTTATGTGAAATACGTCAACCGCAAGATGCGGTGTGAAATTCAGCGGTTGGCAGGAACAAGGGCTGACCGGCGCGATGTAGAAAGGGTCGGCATTATAGTCTTTTTTGATTTTGTTTTACGTCACCGTGCAGTTTATCGTATCATCCCCGAATTTGAAATGATCGATAAAGAAATATCGCTCTGGTATTACAAAAAAACTGCTCAAGGTTATATTGATGGTCTCGATCGGGCGATGAAAAAAGGAGAAATTCGCCAATATCCTCCGGTATTCCTGGCCCATTCCCTGATGGGTATTATTCACTTTATCGGGCTTAAGTGGGTTATCTGGGCCGCTAATCCTAATGTGGATCTGTCACGCCAAGCAATTGAAAACAGTATACAATTAGTTATCTGGGGCTTAAAGCCGTAAAAAGGCAATAAAATGTTCTTGACAAGAAAGAATGCTTCTTGTTATTATTTCTGACATCTGAATCATATAACGTATCCGGAGCAATTATGATCAATCTGCAGGATAAGGTAGTTATTGTAACAGGTGCCAGTTCCGGAATCGGTGCATCTTTAGCTGAATTATTCTCCGCCGCTTCCTCCAAAGTGACAATGGCGGCAAGGCGCAAAGAAAAACTCCTCAAAGTATCCTGTAGCTGTTCTTGTGAAACACTGGTTGTCCCAGCAGATATAGTCCTGAATACTGACCGTAGAAAAATTGTCGATGAAACAATCCGGAAATGGGGACGGATAGATATACTGGTAAACAACGCCGGTCTTGGCATGTATGGAGACTTTCTCTCTGCAACGGAAACCGACTGGAAGAAGCTGTTTGATATAAATGTTTTTGCTCCCGTTCTGTTGACGAAGCTCGTCATTCCTGTAATGAAAAAACAAGGCAGTGGAATTATCGTCAATATCGCATCTATCGGCGGATTATATGCTCATTCCGATAAGGTTACGCCTTATGTGGCGAGCAAGCATGCCCTGGTTGGCTTTTCGCGCGGGCTGGCCCGCGATCTTGCAGGAACCGGTATCAAGGTTCTTGCGGTTTGCCCTCATCTCACCGATTCCGAATTTTTTGCGGTATCAACAGGAGCCGACCTGATGGCTCCGCTAGTGGAAAAAACGAAAAAATACATGGAAAGTCCCGATAAAGTTGCCAGGGGCATTATTGATCAACTGGATTCAGAAAGGCTGGTTGTTTTTCCCACGGAGCGGGGGGCAAAGTCCTATGAAAAACAACGCGATATCTGATGCCGGGTTGGTTACGTTAAGAAATGTTTTCTAAACTTCGGAACATGCGGGTTCTGAGAAAAATATTATTGGAAGGTCGGGATAAGTAAAAAATTTATGAAAACGCTGAAAACACAAACAGCATTAATCACCGGCGGCGGTTCGGGTATGGGGAGAGCTGCGGCTGAGCTGCTGGCAAATATGGGCATTTATATTTTTGTTGCCGATGTTAATACCGATGCCGCTTACGAAACCATCCGGCTGATTGAGTCAAAAGGAGGAAAGGCTGATGCCTTCAGAGTTGATATTACCTCAGGCAAATCGGTTGCCGATCTTTTTGCTGTCCTTCGTCAAAAGGTTGAGAAACTGGATATGCTTGTGCACACAGCCGCCATCTCGGGGGGAATAGCCTTTCTCGAAGACATGAGCGACAAGGAATGGCAAAAGATGATGGATGTCAATCTTACCGGCGTTTTCTTCTGTACGCGTGAAGCGGTGCGCTGGATGAAGGAAAATAAAACAGGGCGGATAGTGCTTTTCAGCTCCGTTGCTTCTCTTATTCCTACACCGGGGGCGATTCATTACAGTGCGGTCAAAGGCGCCGTCAATATGTTTGGTAAAACTCTGGCGGTGGAGGCGGCAAAATACAATATCCGGGTGAACGTTATTGCTCCGGGGTATGTTGATACACCGATGCTTAAATACCTTCCGGATGGTTTCCGGAAATACATCATCAAGAAAACACCGCTCGACCGTTTTGGAGAGCCCACGGAAGTTGCTTCTTTTGTTGCCTATCTGGCTTCCGATGAGGCTGACTTTGTAACCGGACAGGTTATCAGTATCAACGGCGGACTGGCCATTTAGAGAAAGGAATGAAAATGGATAAAAAATACAATAATTTGCTTGTGGAAACAAAAGGTGAAATTTGTTTTGTTTTTTTCAACCGTCCCGGCGACCGTAATTCTATCGATTATCTTATTATGAATGAAATCGAAGATGTCATCGATAATCTGGATGCCTCAAAAATACGGGCGGTTATATTTACCGGCAATGGTAACGAATATTTTATCGGCGGCGCCGACGGCATAGTTATGATGCAATGTACGCCCGAAGAAGTAGGAGTTTTTACCGCAAAAATGCAGAATCTTTATAATAAAATTGAAAAGAGTCCCTTTATTACAGTTGCAGCGATTAACGGTTTATGCTTCGGCGGCGGCTATGAACTTGCGCTCGTCTGTGATTTGCGTATCGCCAGTACGAAAGCCCGTATCGGGCTGCCGGAGGTTAAGGTAGGTATAATTCCCGGCGCCGGCGGCACACAGAGATTGCCCCGGCTGATTGGCATCGGCAAGGCAATGGAAATGATTCTGACGGGCCGCCTGTACAAGGGAGAAGATGCCCTGCAGCAGGGATTGGTTCATCTGGTTGTTTCTCCGGAAACGTTGCTGGCCGATGCGGAAAAATATCTCCGGGAGAAGGTGTTTCCCCAGCCGCAATATGCATTGATCCTGGCGAAAAACGCCGTTTATGCCTCACGGGAAGGATCGCTGGACCTCGGACTTGCGGCGGAAAACAACGAATTTAAAAAATGTCTGGAGCACGATTATTTCGCCAAGCTGATGTGCCAACAAATTAAAGACGGTTCTCTGAAGACAACGGCAAAATTGCCGGACTGGGTTTGTAAATAAAGGAGGGTGCGATGAAGGTTCTTGGTATTGCAGGAAGTCCGCGGGAAAAAAGCAATTCTCTTTATTATCTGAACTGTGCGCTGGAAGAAATAGAGAAAGCGGGTATCGCAACGGAAGTTATTGCCCTGCGCGATAAGAAGATAGAGCCGTGTTCAGCCTGTTACGATTGCCGCGAAGCGCGTCTGTGTACGATCAACGACGACTTCGGAGAAATATTCGACAAGATGCTTAAGGCAGAGGGCATTGTTTTGAGTACCCCCGTTTATGTGAGTTCCATTACCGTGCCGCTGATGTCGGTTCTTCAGCGGGCGGCGTTTGTTGCCCACTGGGGAGGAAAAATGCTGATGGGTAAAGTCGGTGCTCCCATAACAGTAGCGCAACGCGCCGGTCAGAATATGGCTCTCTCCCAGATGCTGATGTGGTATTTTTTTAACGGGATGACCGTTCCCGGATCAATTTACTGGAATGTCTGCATTGCCGGAACCCGCGGGGCGAGAGATCCTGAAAAGGATGAAATAGGTATTCAGACACTGAAGGCTTTCGGGAAAAATATGTCGGCGGTCATGAAAAAAATATTTGTTTAGCAGCAGTCGATTACACAAGGAGAAGATATATGCAGATGCAACCGGAAGGAATCGGATCATGGTTTAAATACCGGGAGATGGAAACACCGGATAAGGAAGCGTTGGTCTCGGACGAAAAAAGATTCAGTTACAGGGAGCTTAATCAGCGCATAAACCGGCTTTCCTGGGCGATGCAGTCTCTGGGCATCAAACATGGCGATCGCATAGCCGTGCTATCCTATAATTGCAATGAATTTGCCGAAATCATTATAGCGGCGGCTAAACTAGGCCTTATTCTGGTTCCGTTAAACTGGCGTTTGACTCCTGTGGAACTCACCTTTATTTTGCAGGACAGCGGAGCCGCAACGTTGTTTTACGACGCTTCGTTTACGGTGACGGCGGAAGAATTGCAGAAAAAAACCGGAGTGAAGAATTTAATTTCGCTCTACGGCGAATCCTCGTTAAAAGGATCACGGACTTATGATGATTTAACAGCGGGCATGCCTGCCACGGAGCCCACACCTTCTGCGCCGGTGGGATTGGATACGCCTCATATCATTATGTATACGGCCGGAACAACGGGCAAACCGAAGGGTGCGGTATTGACTCAGGGCGCAAGCTTCTGGAATGCCGTCAATTGCATATCCGCCATCAGCATTACCGCCGATGACCGCGATTTAAATGTTTTACCGATGTTTCATATCGGCGGTATCGGGCTTTTTACTCTGGCCGTCTTTTATATGGGCGGTACCGTTCTGCTCCTGCGGACTTTTGATCCGGCCAAAGCGCTCACTAAAATCAGACAAGAGAAAGTGTCTATTTTCTTCGGCGTGCCGGCAATATTCCTGTTTCTTGCCAATCAGCCAGATTTTCAGTGCCTGAAGGATGTCCGTGTAGTGATGTGCGGGGGAGCGCCTCTGCCGGTGAGTTTAATTAAATTATATGACGAGAAAGGTTTGCGTCTGTTGCAGGGTTTTGGAATGAGCGAAGCTGCGCCGAGCATTGCCATATTGGATAAGGATATGTACCTCCAAAAAGCGGGTTCCATCGGTCGCCGCCTGATGCACCTGGAAACAAGAGTTGTCGATGAAGACATGAAAGATGTTCCGGCGGGTGAAGTAGGCGAGCTTATTCTGCGCGGCCCCAACGTGATGATCGGCTACTGGAATCGTCCGGAAGCCACGGAGGAGGCCTTTCGCGGCGGCTGGTTCCACTCCGGCGATCTGGCCCGGCGCGAAGCCGATGGCAGCTTGTATATAGTTGATCGTTCCAAAGACATGTACATTTCCGGCGGTGAAAATGTCTATCCCGCGGAAGTGGAAAATGCTCTTTATGAAATTCCGGAGATCGGCGAAGCGGCGGTAATAGGCATTCCCGACCATAAATGGGGTGAAGTCGGCAAAGCAATTATTGCAGTAAAACAAGGTAAAAAGCTCACGGAAGAACAAGTTATATCTTATCTGAAGGGACGGCTCGCCAAATTTAAAGTTCCAGCGAGTGTTGTGTTCACGGATTTATTGCCGCGCAATGCAATGGGTAAGGTTATGAAAAATACCTTACGGGAAAAATATATTATGAAGAATTCCGAAATTGATTAAGCGTTACCGCTTAATTGGAGTTCGGTGTGGCGTTTTGTGAAATTTATTAAGGAGGGATTACGGGACGATAAGGGAAGTGTTTGTCGCTGGCGGTTTTTGCGGATAATGCCGGATTTATCATTAATTTGGCGTTACATGGGGTTAAAAGTTTTTTTAAAAAATTAGGAGGGGCTGTTATGAGAATTAAAGTATTCATCGGTGTATTGTTGGCAGCATTTGTTACCGGCCTGTTTTTTACGGCTGCACCCGTCAAGGCGGCGGAGCCGATAAAGATAGGCGCTATTTTGCCTATGGCTGATTCCACAGGCATAGACGGTTCTCGCTCCATGCAACTGGCGGTAAAACAGATCAATGAAAATGGAGGATTGCTGGGGCGTCAGGTAAAGTTGATCCTCATGGATGACGAAGGCAAAGCGGATAAAGCGGCAGCTGCTTTGGATAAACTGGTTACCGTGGACAATGTTGATGTCATTACCGGCGGTGTGGGCAGCGGTACGACCATGGCAATGATCCCCGGGATGAAGAAATACGGTAAAGTAGTCGTCTGGGCCGGTGCCGCGAGCTCCAAAGTTGAGCAGGCGATGGAAGGTCAGGACTGGTTTTTCCATATTCATGGCTGGGATTACCAGCAGCAGGCCGCTTTTGACAAGGGTTACCGTGAACTTTTTCCCACCGTCGGCGGCAGATTTGAAGGGATAAATTATTTTGTCGCCTATGAAGAAGGCCCTTTCGGCGCCGGTTCCTTCAAGGTCTTTAAGCCTCTGGCGGAAGCCGCCAAACAGAATTTACAGGGTGAAGCTTTTAAAAGCGCTTTTGTCGGCGGTGGTGATTACCGTGCGGTTTTACGGCATGCCAAAGATTTCAAAGCGGAGATGTTTACCTGGCTGGGTTATGCCAACGATGCAATTCCCATCATGGAACAGGCCAAGGAAATTGGTTTTGCTCCGGCTGTTTTCGCCGGTTCTCCTCCGGGTTGGCCGAAAGATTTCGCCAAATCGCCGCTGAGCGACGGGGTTTTATTCAATGGTTACTGGAGTGAATCCATCGGCAAGAAAAACAAGGAGAGCAAGGCTTATTCCGAAGCTTTCAGCAAAGAATTCAAGGATTCGCCGGTAACCTATTTCGGACCCCTGTGCTATACCAACATAATGATTGTTGCCGATGCGATTAAAAGAGCAAATACACTGGAAAAAGCGGCCTTAATTAAGGCACTGGAAGCGACCAAATACGCGTCTCCCATGGGGGATACTTATGTTTTCGGCAAAAGCAAAGTAATCAGTCATCAGGCCTATGCCTCGCCGAAACTTTTACAATACCAAAAAGGCAAGCAGGAAGTTGTCTGGCCTTTCGAGGTGGCGACCGCCAAAATGATTTATCCTTTTCCCGCCTGGGATAAGCGCGATAAAGCGGGCTGGGCAAAATAGCGGTGCAGAAAAAAGCAGGTGTACCGGATATAGCCGGTTGAAATAGATTGGTGAAGGATTCAGTCCGGCAGGTGGAGCATTTTCACCTGCCGGGAATTATCCCCGGATAAGTCAGGAATTTAATGATCATGATAAGTTCTATAGCCAGTAAGTTTAAGGAAAAGAATTTTTTAATCGGACTTATTATTACGATAGTTGCGATTATTGTTGTCGGTTACTATAAGCCGGCCGTGCTCATCGAAGGTTTGCAGCGTTCGGCCCTGTATGCAATAATTGCCCTGCCCATGGCCCTGCTACTGGGTGTTGTGGATGTCATTAACCTTGCGCACGGCGATTTCATGATGCTCGGCGCCTATTTTGCCTATTTTCTGAACGTGCAATTCGGGATGGACCCGCTTGTGGCGATTATTCCAACCATCGCCGTCTTTTTTGTCTTTGGGTTAGTCGTTTATTTTTTAACTTTTAAGCATGCCATCGGCAAAACACCTCTCAACCAGCTGCTTCTGGGATTCGGTATCTCCTACATCTTTACCGAAGGAATAACTCTGATTGCGACAAATCAGCCGCGAAAACTCACCATGGATTATGTTTCCGCCTCAGCGACGATTCAGGGTTTTACTTTCGGGATATATGAGTTTGTTTATGTTATTGCCGCCGTCGTAATATTTACCGGCCTGCAGATATTCCTGAAAAAAACCGGCACAGGCCAGGCTGCCGTTGCCGTAGGACAGAATCCCCGCGGTGCCGGAATCGTCGGCATCAACATCAAATGGATTTATGTATTGACGTTTTGTATTTCAATAGCTCTGATCAGTGCAGTAGGACCCATGATGGGGTCAAGATATACTTTATTCCCTCATGTGGGAGTGGCGTTTACTCTCAAATCGTTTTCGCTCGTTGCCGTGGGCGGTATGGGTTCCATAACCGGCGTGGTCTTTGCGGCACTTATTTTAGGTATGGGAGAAACGCTGGTTCTCTCCTCACTGGAATACGGCAAATGGGCGGAAATTATCTATTTTGCTCTGATCATCGGTGTCATTATGTACAGATCCCATCAAAGGCAGGTAAAATGAAGTACTGGAAATATTTAGCAGGCATTATTTTGTTATTGGCGGCAATATCATTGCCCAAATTCTTAGGCATATATTATCTGCAAATTCTGAATATAGTACTGATCTATGCGGTTTTTGCCTTGAGTTGGGATATGCTGATGCGGTCCGGTCAGTTATCATTCGGCATTGCGGGTTTTGCCGGAATCGGCGGCTATGTTTCCGTATTATGCAGTTATTATTTTTCCATCAATCCTCTTTTGAGCATTCTGGCCGGATCTGTGCTGGCAGCACTGGTTGCCGTGCTTGTCGGTGCCGCCGTGCTGAGACTCCGGCTTTTGTATTTTGCGATCGTTACCCTGGCCATAGGTGAGATGTTCAGAATAGTTATCCGCAACCTGGAATTTACCGGCGGCGCCGAAGGAATGATTCTCAAAAACGCAATTTTTAACGGTGACGCCGCCTCGACCTATTGGCTTTCGCTCGCCATCGGTGTTTTAACAATTATTGTTTCCATTATTTTTCAAAAATCACGCATGAGGTTTGCACTGACCGCTATCGCTAATGATGAAATAGTTGCCGCCTCAAGCGGGGTAAATATTTTTAAATATCTGGTTATCATATTTGCCATCACGTCGGGACTTCAGGGTATGGCCGGCGCCGCTTACTCACAGCTTTACGGCAGTGTGACTCCGGAGGGGCAGTTCAGCGGGAGTTTTACCATCCTGCCTATTGTCATGGCGCTTTTCGGGGGACTCGGGTCAACATGGGGACCGGTCATCGGAGCGGCGATATTAACAATTGTTGCCGAAGCTCTGAAGCTGAGGATTCCTTACGGATATTTACTGGTTTACGGAATTATAATGGTTGTGGCTATCCTCTGGTTTCCCGGAGGGATTATGGGTTTAATAAAAAAAATACAGGAAAAAATCAGGAATTAAAAATGGTGATTCTTAAAACTACCGGATTAACCAGGCAGTTCGGCGGACTTACGGCGCTTTCCGATGTCAGCATTGAAGTAAACGAACGGGAAATCGTAGGTGTCATCGGGCCCAACGGCGCCGGCAAGTCGACATTTACTAATGTCATTGCCGGAGTTTATTTGCCGACAGCGGGGAAAATTGAGTTTTGCGGCCGGGATATTACAATGGCCGCCGCCCATGAAAAATGCCATGCCGGCATCAGCAGGACCTTCCAGCTGATGCGTCCGCTTGCCGGCCTGAACCTGATTGAAAACGTCATGCTCGGAGCAATGTTCGGCAGAAACTTCTCTCTTGCGGAGTCGCGCCAAAAATCAATGGAATTGTGCACGTTTTTGAATATCGGCAATGTGGAGCGGCCGATTTCCTCCATGACGGCACTGGAAATTAAGAAAATGGAAATAGCACGCGCTCTGGCCACGGAACCGAAATTGCTTTTCCTCGATGAAGTCATGGCGGGGCTCAATAAGGACGAAACGCTGGAGATGATGGATACCGTGCGTAAAATTCATTCTCAGGGGATGACTATTGTCATCATCGAACACGTAATGAGGGTTATCCGGGAACTTACTCATCGTGTTGTTGTGTTGGAATGGGGAAAGGTGCTGTGTGAGGGCCTTTATGATCATGTATCATCGGATCAGCGCGTAATTACCGCATATCTCGGCGAGGAAGCAGAATGCTAGAAGTTAGAAACCTAAATGTGTTTTACGGCAAGTTGCAGATTATCTGGAATCTGTCGATGCAGATCGGAAATGAATCCGTAGGTCTGTTTGGACCCAATGGCGCCGGAAAGACTACTCTCATTAATACTATCCTGGGATTGATACGGCCGGCAAGCGGCGATGTGCTGCTGGATGGAGAGTCCATTGTCCGAATGGAAACGGATAAGATTATCAAGCATGGTATCATGATCGTGCCCCAGGAAAGAGAGTTGTTTCCCATGATGACGGTGCTCGAAAATTTGCGCACCGGCTGTGCTTATATCCCGCGGGCGAAAAAAAAGTATCAGGAAAGACTGGAATATGTTTTTGCGATGTTTCCCATATTGAAGGAAAGGCTGGATCAGCCTGCCGGAAGTATGAGCGGCGGCCAGCAAAGAATGGTTGCCATTGCCCGGGCACTCATGGGAGATCCCAAGGTACTGATTCTGGATGAACCTTCGGGGGGGTTGCAGCCGTCCATAGTTACGGAAGTGTTTCATCGGTTAAAAGAAATCAAGAAGGATGTTTCCATTCTTGTTACGGAACAAAATGTCCGCCAGGCTCTTAAGGCAATCGACAGAGGGTATATCCTGGAAGATGGTAGAATAGCACTGACCGATACGGCTTGCAATCTTGCCGGGAACGATCATATTCGAAAATCCTATCTTGGTATCTGAGTTCTCCACCGGCAAATCAATATGGAGCAGAGATTCACTCTGCTGAGGCTGCAGGTGAAGGGGTGGATACGGACATTCCCATATTAAGGCAATACATCTCAAAATTGTAAGGAGAATTCATGATTAATGCACACGAATTAGTCAAGGTCGGAATTGAAAGCTGGGGCATTTACATTCCTGAATTAAGACACAGCGGCGAACATATAGCAGAAAGAACGGGCATTCCGCAAAATATTTTAAAAACGAAATTCGGTCTGAATTCCAAAAGCATTGCCGGGCCGGAAGACCATAATGTGGCCATGGCCGTCAAAGCGTCCAATGTTGCCATCCGCCGGGCCGGTATCAATGCGAAAGATATTGATCTGATTATCTGGGCAGGTGAAGTTTATGATAAATATCTTCTGCAGACTTACGGAATAAAACTCCAGAATGACATCGGCGCCGTAAACGCGATGGGTTTCGACATCAATCAGCGGTGTGCAACATTTATGCTGGCCTTTAATCTGGTCAAAGGTCTGATGGTGATGGATTCCCGCATTCGGCGAGTATTGATCGCTTCCGGCTATCGCAATTGTGATCTGATCAATTATGAAAACCCGAGAACACGGTTTATGACCAGCCTGTCGGCCAGTGCGGTGGCCATTTTATTAAAAAGGGACCATCCGGAAAATATTCTTTTGGCTTCCGAGGTAATTACGGACGGTCAGTTCTCCGAAGACGTTTATATACCCGGCGGTGGTTCCGGCATTCCCGTGACAACTCCCGGTGGTGATATTCCTCCCACTGCCTATGATGTTATTGCAAAGAAATTAAATTATCTGGAGATTCCCGATCCGGAGAGTATGAAAAACAGGCTGGATAAATTATCGATGGCCAATTTTATAAAAGTCATCGATTCCGCCATCAAAAATTCCGGATATTCCAGAAAAGACATTGGATATCTTGGACTGTTGCATATGAAACCCAGTGCTTTTGACCACGTTGCAGGTGAGTTCGGCGTCGATGTGAAAGCAAAGACAACCTATTGGGACGAATTTGTAAATCTTGGACATATGGGACAGAATGACGGTATCATGTCGCTGGAATTCGGTATCCGGCACAATAAAATAAAGCCCGGTGACCTGGTTGTTCTGGCTGCCGCCGGAATCGGCTATTCCTGGGGAGCCGCCTGCATCAAATGGGGTAGGGCTTAAACGGAATCCGGTACTATGCCGCTTGCGGGAAAGGACCATGCATTGCAACCGCTGACCGGTACCTATAGCCCATTCATACTGATCTTTCTCCACCGGAAATTACAGGAATTGATTTAATCGGGAAGAAGTGGCAAGTCATGCAAATTCATTTGTTTGCAACTAACAACAATTTTCATGATAGGTACTTAAAAGTTATACGGGCTGTTCAAAAATGATTAGCTGCAAGGCGCGCAAAAACTGAAGAACGAGGCGTATATAGAGATACGTCGAGCGATGAGGTTTGCGGCGCAACGCCGCAGATAAGCGGTTTTCAGCAGACTGCTAGAATCCTTTGCTGCGGATGAAGTTTACGGCATTTTGAAAAATAGCAAGCCCCTGTCCATTTTCCGGCAGTTCTTCCCGTGTCCAACGGGGGTGGTTGGTGCGGTGCAGATAAGCTTCCGGATGCGGCATGAGTCCGAAGAGCCGCCCGGTTTCATTGCAGATACCGGCTATGGCATTTGTCGAGCCGTTGGGATTGGCTGGATAATCCATGGTAATGGAACCATCCTGCCGGCAATACTGAAAAACAACAAGATTCTTTTTTTCGATTTCCTCAAGAACATAAGGGCTCTCCGGAACAAACTTTCCTTCGCCGTGACGTACCGGATAATAAACTCTATCAATGCCTTTTGTGAAAACGCAGGGGCTCTTTGTGTTGGCCTTAAGGTATACCCAGCGGTCTTCGAAGCGTCCCGAGTCATTGAATGTTAAAGTCGTACTCTGTTTTGTTAAATTGCCTTCCAGTGCGGGCAGCAGACCCAGCTTCACCATCAGTTGAAAGCCGTTACAGACACCCAGAATGAGGCCGCCTTCCGAGATAAATTGCAGCAGTTCGGAAATGAGCATTGCACCTGCGCCGGCAATGGGTGCATGTAGAAAACGATTGGCGCCGGCTTTGGCCGAGCCCAAATCGTCGCCGTCCAGGAATCCTCCGGGCAGGTTCAGAAAATTATAGCGGCACAGGCGTTTTTCGCCGAAAAGCAATTCACTGATATGGACGATATCGACTTTGTCGGCTCCCGCCAGTTTGCAGGCATGCGCCATTTCCATTTCACAGTTGGTGCCGTTACCGGTAAGTACGATTGCTTTGACTTTATTTGCCATTTCTTTAATCCTGTCTAAAAATTAAGCGGCTTCTGCCAGTCTTCTTTTAGTTTGTTTATTTTCTCTTTGATGATTGTTTTGCCGGAAAGCCCGGTTACCTGGAACAGTCCGTCACTTGCAACAAATCCGATTTCGCGCACAACGTTGCCGGCCAGAATTTTTTCAAACTTTCCTTTATCTTTAGGATGAATGGTGACCACAAAGCGGCTGGCCGTCTCCGAAAACAAAATGTAATCGTTGCGTTTTTTGCCGCGATAGGGAACATCCTGCAAATCGATGTTCATGCCCAGGTTACCGGCAAATGCAGTTTCGGCAAGCGCCACAGCCAGTCCGCCGTCGGAGCAGTCATGACACGAGGCGACAAGCCCGGCATCGATGGCCTTTCCCAACGCCCGGTACAGTTTCATGGCTTTTTTGGCATCGACCTGCGGTACTTTATTGCCGATGACCCCGTTTTGGGCAAACCATTCGGAGCCGCCCAGCTCATCATGGGTTTCTCCCAGTACGTAAACCAGGTCCTGCGGTCGCTTGGCGTCCATCGTGACGGCTTTCCGCACGTCTTTGATCTTGCCGATCACCGAGTAAAGAATAGTCGGCGGCACGGAAATCTTCGTCTGTCCTATGGAATAGTCGTTCTTCATGCTGTCCTTGCCGGAGATGCAGGGTACGCCATAGGCTGTGGTGTAATCATAAATGGCCATGTTGGCGCGTACCAGTTGGGCCAGTTTGTATTCGCCGTCGGGTGTTTTGGCGGACTTGACCGGATCGCACCAGCAGAAGTTGTCCAGCCCCGCCAGATGATCGAGATCCACGCCCACCGCAACGGCGTTTCTCACCGCTTCGTCAATGGCGCAGGCGGTCATGGCATAGGTATCGATATCGCTGTAGCGCGGACAGATGCCGTGTGCCACTACCACGCCTTCCATTGAATCCAGAATCGGACGGATGATACCGGCATCGGATGGGCCGTCGTTTTGTACGCCGGTGAGAGGTTTGATAACCGAACCGCCCTGGACTTCGTGATCGTACTGACGGACAACTGATTCCTTGGAACAGATATTTAAGCGCATCAGCAGCTGAGAGAGCGCCCGGCCCAATGTTGCCGGTTCGGCAAATTTGGGTTCGGCGTTTTTCGGAGGTTTCCACTTTGCCGTAAGCTTCATCTGCGGCACGCCTTCATGCAGAAAACCCATATCCAGATAAGCCACGGTTTTCTTGCCGTAGAGCACATGGAATATTCCGGAGTCGGTAAACTTGCCCAGAGCCGTGGCTTCCACGCCCATCTTGCGGGCAAGCTCCATGAACTTTTTTACTTTTTTGGGTTCGACCGCGAGCGACATGCGTTCCTGAGCTTCCGATACCAGTATTTCCCAGGGCTGGAGACCTGCATACTTCAAGGGAGCAAGCGCAAGATCAATTGCGCATCCGCCCGAGTAGGTGGCCATTTCACCAATCGAGGAAGACAACCCTCCCGCGCCGTTATCGGTGAGAGCCCTGTACAGGCCGCGGTTTCTGGCCACAAGCAGAAAATCGGTCATTTTTTTCTGTGTAATCGGGTCGCCGATCTGAACGGCGGTAACCGGGGAGCCTTCGTGAAGTTCCTCGGAGGAAAATGTTGCCCCATGAATACCGTCCTTGCCGATCCGGCCGCCGGTCATAATGATCACGTCGCCGGGCTGAATTTCTTTGGTGTGCGTGGGCTTGCCGTTAAGCTTTGCGGGCATGATACCGGCTGTGCCGCAGTAAACCAGAGGCTTTCCCAGAAACCTTTCATCAAATACAATGCTGCCGTTTACCGTGGGGATCCCGCTTTTATTGCCGCCGTGCTCGACGCCTTCACGCACGCCTTCATAAATACGCCGGGGATGCAGAATGCGGGGCGGCAACTTCTTTTTGTGGAAGGGAGAGGCAAAGCAAAACACATCAGTGTTGAAAATTAGTTTGGCACCCAGCCCCGTGCCGAACGGATCGCGGTTGACGCCGACGATGCCGGTGAGCGCTCCGCCGTAGGGATCAAGAGCGGAGGGCGAATTGTGTGTTTCCACCTTGAAGACCAGATTGGAATCGTTATTGAATTTGATCACACCGGCATTATCCACAAAAACTGAGAGACAGAAATCTTTCTTTCCTTTGTTTTTGCGGATTTTGGCCGTAGAACCTTTAATGTAAGTTTTAAAAAGAGAGTTGATGATCTTTTTGGCCCGGCCTTCTGTATAATCAATCCGGCTGTTGAATATCTTGTGTTTGCAGTGTTCCGACCAGGTTTGCGCCAGACACTCCAGTTCCACGTCGGTTATGTTTTCATTCAATCCGAATTTTTTACGGGCGGTAATTACGGCCGGATTTTTGAAATAGCGGACAATGGCCTGCATTTCTTCAAGGTTGAGGGCAAGGAGTTTTTCCTGGCTGAGTTTGGCAAGCGCATCGGCATCAAACGTCGTGAGGTCAATTTGCGCGACCTGCGGCTCGTCCTTGCCCTTCACCTGCGGGATGTAGGCGGTCATGCCGGAGGAGAAATCGAAATTCCCTGCGGCAATTACCTGATGGCGCTCAATCAAATCATTGGCGAGCAAACCGGAAGCGATTCTCTCGGCATCGGCTTTGGATATTTGTCCGGAAATCAGATACTGGCGGGACGTGTAGACGGAAATTTTACGCTCGCTAATATTGTCGCCAAGCAGAAGCGTGACGGCTTCACGGGCGGTCTTACCGACATTGTCGGTTACCCCCGGACGAAAACCGACTTCAATGAGCCAGTGGAAATTTTTCGCGAGCGGCCGGTTGATGGAATATTCCTGAATGACCGGGTCGGAAAGAGGGCCCGCAGCAGCTTTGCGCAGTTCGTCTGCGGTGAGGTTACCGGATATGGTGTAAACTTCTATGGTCGTGACTTTTTCCACCGGCAAGCCGAGATTATCGATGATGCGTTTTTTTGTTTTTTCGCCCAGTGCGTCGCGAATGCCTTCTTTGAAACCGACTTCGATTCTATCTGCCATGATTTACCCTGAATTATTCGATATTTTACTTCGTCCGATGTAAAGAGACGTTGCCGTTTATACCCAAAAGAAGGAATTTATGCAACTTACAAATATGGGCATGGAAACAGTACAAAATAGTTCATTTTTCTAATTGTTGAAAAACAAAATATTTACAACCATATTAAAATATAAAATAGTGATAATGAATCGCGGGGCGAAAGTGGAATGATATGTTTTGCGGTTTCTCTTCATTTTTCTTGACACTGCGGTCTTTTGGCCGTTATATTTCCGCAGTATCGGATATCTTTAATTTCGAAAGAAAGCCAGAGGTATGCTTACCGGATGGAAATAATTCTTGCTTTAATCCTGATTCTCCTGATCGCCGTATTAGTTTTGCAGTTGTGGCAGGGAAGACGCGGTCCGGCGGATCTTTCCCCGCTTACCGGAAAGCTGGAGAATTTACAGGCGCTTCAGGAAAGGACCGACCGCTCCATTCGGGATGAGATTGCGAAGTTTCGTACGGAAATGCAAACTCAGGCCCATCAGGAAAGAGCGGAACTGGCAGGATCGTTGAAAGCGTTTGGCGATTCGATGCAGGCTCGCCTGGCGGAAAATGCCGCCATGCAGCACAGCGGGCTGGATGGTTTTTCCGAGAGACTTTCCGTGCTGACGTCGGTGAATGAACAAAAGATGGAAGCGGTCAGACTTCTTGTTGATGAAAAGCTCAAGCACATTCAGGAGGACAATGCCCGTCAGCTTGACCGGATGCGGGAAACAGTTGATGAAAAACTGCAGGGGACATTGGAAAAAAGGCTGGGGGAATCTTTTAAGCAGGTTTCCGAGCGCCTCGAGCTGGTTCATCAGGGTCTGGGCGACATGCGCACTCTGGCGGCCGGTGTCGGTGATTTGAAGAAGGTGTTGACCAATGTGAAAGCGCGTGGCACCTGGGGCGAGGTGCAGCTTGGAGCTATTCTCGAAGAAATCCTCTCACCGGAACAATATTTGAGAAATGTAAAAATAAATGAAGCGAGCGGTGATTTTGTGGAATTTGCCATCAAACTTCCGGGGCAGAGTGATTTGGCCTCCGATCACGTGTTGATTCCGGTTGATGCCAAATTTCCGGTGGAAGATTATCAACGGCTTACCGATGCGCAGGAAAAGGCCGATAATGTTGCGGCGGATGAGGCGGCAAAACAACTGGAAGCAGGCATTAAAAAAGCGGCCAAAGACATCTCCCAGAAATATCTGGCGCCCCCCCGGACGACGGATTTCGGGATTATGTTCTTACCATCGGAAGGGCTCTATGCCGAAGTAATCCGCAGGACGGCTCTTGTGCAGTTGTTGCAGCGGGAGTATCATATCGTCGTCTCCGGCCCTTCGACATTTGCCGCATTTTTAAACAGCCTCCAGATGGGTTTCCGCAGCCTGGCTATCCAAAAACGTTCCGGTGAAGTCTGGAAAGTACTGGGCGAAGTCAAAAACGAATTTGAAAAATTCGGTCTCACACTGGATGGCGTGCGTAAAAAACTGGAGCAGGCAACCAATTCCATGGATGATGTTCAGAAAAAATCACGCACTATTCAACGAAAATTGCGGTTCGTTCAGGAACTGCCCGGTGTTGCCGCTGAAGATTTGATCGAAGATAAAGAACCGGAAGATGTTCCGTAAAAAGCCGGACATTTAGGGACCTGATAATTTCGCAGCAGCTATTTTTTATTTGACACAAACAAATATATGTGATTTACAACTCGCCAGTGTTATTAAAAATAAAAAAGATGTTGGAAAAGTTGAAACATGGTCAGCAGAAACGATTACAGTATCAATAATAAACTGAACCGCAAATATTACGGCTATTACTATTATTATACTGTCGCATATCGATCTGCCCGACACTGAAACATCTTTAAAATAGTTCGCAAAAAAGCCACGGGTAGATAACCAAACCGTGGCTTTTTTATTTGGTAAAACGACGCTTTTTCGGATTTTCTTAATGCAAAGTTTTGCCGCAGAACAAAAGTAGAGAGTGTTGCCGGTAATACCCGGGGCTTCAGATGGGTTTTTTCGGCGGCTTGATGAAGAAAGAAAGTGCAAAATTATATCTTTTAAAGGAGGGTTTTATGTTTAAAAAAGTATTTGGGGGTATTTTGGCAATGTTGTTTGCTGGTCTAATGTCCGGATATGTTTTTGCCGCTCCGCCGATTAAGATCGGAGCGCTCTTTTCCGTATCCGGTCCGGCTTCTTTCTTAGGAGAACCGGAACGCAATACCGCCAAGATGATGGTGGATGAAATCAACAAAGCCGGCGGAGTCAAGGGACGTCAACTGGAACTGATCGTCATCGATACGCAGGGAGACGCCACCAAGGCAGTTCAGGGCGTCAATAAGCTGATTAAAGATGACAAGGTTGTCGCCATTATGGGGCCCAGCATAACCGGTGATACAATGGCGGTGATTCCCGTTGTGGAAAAAGCGGGTATACCCCTGGTATCGTGCGCAGCCGGTGTTAAAATTACCAATCCGGTGAAAAAATGGGTTTTTAAAACAGCACAAAACGATGCTCTGGCCGTGCCGAAAATATTCGATCATATGAAAAAGCAGAAGATCACAAAAATAGCGATTGTGACTGTTTCGGACGGGTTCGGTTCGTCGGGCCGGGAACAATTGGTTTTACATGCCAAAGAATTCGGCATCCAGATAATTTCCGATGAAACTTACGGACCCAAAGATACGGACATGACCGCGCAGATGACCAAGATTCGCGGCAGTGAGGCCCAGGCCATTGTCTGCTGGGGAACAAATCCCGGTCCGGCGGTTGTCGCCCGTAACGTCAAGCAATTGGGCATTACGCTTCCTTTATATATGAGCCACGGTGTTTCCTCTAAAAAGTTCATTGATCTGGCCGGAGATGCGGCGGAGGGAATTATTCTGCCTTCCGGCCGTGTAATTGTGGCCAATCAATTGCCGAAAAACGATCCGCAGAAAAAATCATTAACCAATTATGTGGAAAATTACCGGAAACATTATAAGGTCGAAGGCGATCATTTCGGGGGCCATGCCTGGGATGCAATTATGCTGATCAAAGAAGCCATTGAGCGAGGCGGTGACTCGCCTGCGGCCATCCGCGATCAACTCGAAAAAACCGAAAAATTTGCCGGTATTGGCGGAACGTTCAGTTTCTCTCCTTCCGATCATGCCGGACTCACGAGCGACGCTTTTGTTCTGGTGAAGATTAAACAAAAAGACTGGACATTGGTTCAATAAAACGGTAGCAACTGTAGCATCATCCCGGTGCAAGCCGGGGGTGTGTAAATGATTGCAACCAGAGCAGCAACACGGAGGCGGAATTAAATCCGTGTTGCTGCCGATTTTTTAACAGATGACTTTATAAATGGATAATTCCCGGCAATTGTTTCAGTATATTTTATCAGGTCTGTCGAACGGTGCGATCTATGCGCTCATCGGGTTTGGTTTTGCTATAATTCATAATGCCACAGGGATCATCAATTTTGCCCAGGGCGAATTTGTGATGCTGGGCGGAATGTTCACGCTTTTTTTTGTTGCCTTTCTTAACCTTCCTTTGATTCCGGCCATAATTCTCGCCATCCTCGTTTCGACGATTGTCGGTATCGTGTTCGAGAGGCTGGCCGTTCGACCTCTTAAAAATGCCAAACCGCTGAGTATCGTGATTATAACTATCGGCGCCAGTATTTTGATTCGCGGCATTGCGATGCTGGTCTGGGGTAAAGATACTCACGCCGTGCCCGCTTTTTCCGGCAGCAACCCGCTTTATATTGTCGGAGCAACGATTATGCCCCAGCATCTCTGGATTTTTGCCATAGCCGTTTTGATCATCATCGGCAATAAAATATTTTTTAGTTACAGCATTATTGGGAAAGCCATGCGGGCCTGTGCATATAATGCTCAGGCGGCAAGCCTTGTCGGGATCGATGTGAAAACCATGGTGCTGTTTTCATTTATCATCAGTTCCGCCATCGGATCGCTGGCCGGAATTATCATCGCACCGCTCACCATGACGTCCTATGACGTCGGCATTATGCTGGGGCTGAAGGGTTTTTGTGCCGTAATCATCGGTGGAATGAGCAGCGGTCTGGGGACGGTGCTGGGCGGGCTGCTTTTGGGACTCCTGGAATCGCTCGGTGCCGGTTATCTTTCGGCCAGTTATAAAGACGCCATCGCGTTTATAATTTTGCTGCTCATATTATTTATCCGTCCGGAAGGATTATTCAAGAAAAAAGAAACGGAAAGAGTTTAGGCTGCTTCCCGGAACGACTTCAGGTGCCATGACCAAAGAAAAACGTGAAATAATAATATTTTCCATTTTCACCCTGGCGGTGTTGATTATACCGTTTTTTCTCCGGGGCAGTTATTATTTGAATGTCCTGGTATTCATTGGCATTAATACCCTGCTGGCCGTAGCGCTCAATCTCCTGCTTGGTTATGCCGGGCAGATTTCGCTGGGACATGCCGCTTTTTTCGGTCTTGGTGCTTATATCTCCGGAGTACTTACGACAAGGTTCGGTCTCGATCCCTGGCTTGTCCTGGTTATCGCGGCTGCCGCAAGCGGGAGTCTTGCCTTTATCATCGGATTTCCCATTTTAAAACTCAAAGGGCATTACCTGGCGATGGCTACCCTCGGTCTGGGCATCATTATGTATATAATTTTTAACGAGACGGTTGCCGTAACGGGCGGTCCGTCGGGTCTTTCGGGCATACCCAATATGCATCTAGGCGCTCTTATTTTCGATAACGACATGAATAATTATTATCTCATCTGGATTATAACTCTCATTGTCATGCTGCTCTCGATAAATCTGTCGCAATCGAGGATCGGCCGGGCGCTGCGGGCCATCCATAATTCGGAAGTGGCGGCCCGGGTCATGGGTGTCAACGCCCGGATTCTGAAAGTACAGATATTTACGGTTTCGGCGCTTATTTCCGCAGTTGCCGGAAGTCTGTATGCCCATACCATGACTTTTATTTCTCCGGCTTCCTTCGGCTTTAATTTTTCCGTAGAACTTGTGACGATGGTTATTATCGGCGGACTGGGAAGCATTTACGGTTCTTTTCTGGGGGCGGCGATTTTGACCGTTTTGCCGGAATTCCTCCGGGTTCTGCAGGATTTCGATATTATCGTTTACGGCTTGCTGTTGATTATTATGACCATGTATCTGCCCGGCGGATTGATCAATGGTCTGCAGAAGATTGTTGAATTTGCCGCAGGCAAAGTCGGAAAAAGGGGCGGCAGCGGTGCTTAGGATTAAAAACATAACAAAGATTTTCGGCGGGCTCACTGCTCTGGAAGACGTATCTTTCGAAGTGAAGGATGGTTCCATAACCGGCGTAATCGGGCCCAACGGTGCCGGTAAGACCACTCTTTTTAATATAGTCACCGGCCTTTACTCCCAGACATCGGGAGACGTATATCTTGGTGATAAAAATATTTCCTTTTTTGCACCGGAAACACTTGCCGGAATGGGGATTGTGCGCACGTTTCAAAACGTGGAGCTGTTTTCCGAAATGACTGTTCTGGAAAATGTCATGGTCGGCCTCCACACAAAAAGCAAAAGCGGTATTATTTCCTGTGCTTTTAAATTGCCCGGTCAGATTAAGGAAGAAAAATATATTAAGGAAAAAGCCATGCACTGGCTGGAATTTACCGGACTTGCCGATCACGCGGATATTGAAGCCGCAAATCTGCCTTTCGGTAAGGGAAGAATACTGGAAATATCGCGGGCTCTTGCGGTAGAACCGCAGGTTATTTTGATGGACGAGCCGGCAGCCGGGTTAAACAGCCTCGAGACTTCACAACTGGCCATGCTTATTAAAAGGATCAGGCAATCAGGTATTACCATCGTACTGGTTGAGCACGATATGGAATTGGTGATGAATGTGTGTGACTCCATAGTTGTTTTAAACTTGGGGAAAAAGCTGGCGGAGGGAACGCCGCGCGAAATTCAGGAGAATCAGGAAGTAATTGCAGCGTATCTGGGGGAAGGCTGAAAGCTTGTGTTAAAGATAAAGAACATAAATACCTACTACGGACAGGTACACGCCCTGAAAAATGTTTCCCTGCATCTGGCGGAAGGAGAAATCGTTACGCTCATCGGTGCGAACGGTGCGGGCAAGACGACCATGCTCAATTCTTTATCCGGTATCGTACCGCCCAAAAGCGGTGAAATAATTTTCAACGGGATTTCATTGAATAGTTTTTCTCCCAGCGAAATTGTCAAACTCGGAGTATCTCAGGTACCGGAGGGTCGGCAGGTTTTCAAACCGTTTTCCGTGGAAGATAATCTGGAACTTGGCGCCTATCTCCATTACAAATCGAAAGAAGGCAGATCTGAGGCGAAAAAAACCGCTGCAATGGTTTACAATTTATTTCCCATTCTGCAGGAGAGGAAAAAACAGTTGGCCGGGACACTGTCGGGTGGAGAACAGCAGATGCTGGCGATAGGCCGGGCGCTGATGGCTAAACCTAAACTGCTCCTGCTGGACGAGCCGTCGATGGGTCTTGCGCCGATGATCACTGCGGAAATTTTTAAAGTTATCGAGAATCTTTCAAGAGAAAAGAAAACCACCGTTTTGCTGGTGGAACAGAATGCCCGTGCCGCTCTGAAAATGGCCGATCGCGGGTATGTGCTGGAAACGGGTAAAATGATTCTGGAGGGAACCGCTGCTGAATTACTGGAAAACAAGGATGTGCAAAGAGCGTATCTGGGCAGGGACAAGAAGGAAATATGGGAACGCTGATGCCGCTTATAAATCAAAGCGCTGTCTTTGTTGGCGTTGTCGGAGGCTTCCTCAGCCCTCCCCCTTTCCCCCTCCAGAGGGGGACAGGGGGAGCCGCCTCGATATCATCTTTGATTTAGAAGTGGTATTATATGAATAAAAAATTCCGGGAGGGTTGATCATGAACATCTGGGATCCGAAGCATGAATGCATGTTACGGGATGAACTCGAACAACTGCAACTCGAGCGGCTGCAGGCGACGCTCAATCGCGTGCATAAAAACGTTGCTTTTTACCGGAAAAAATTCGACGAGCTGGGCATCATTCCGGAAGATATTCGAATGCTCTCTGATTTGATGAAACTTCCTTTTACCACCAAAGAAGATCTGCACCTTAATTATCCTTACGGGATGTTTGCCGTACCTCTGCGGGAGGTGGTCCGTATTCATTCTTCCTCCGGCACAACCACCAAACCGATCGTCGTCGGTTATACGAAAAATGATATCCGCATCTGGTCCAATCTGGTTGCCCGTTTTATGACATCGGCCGGCGTAACGCATGATGATCTTGTGCAGATAGCTTTCAGCTACGGTCTTTTTACCGGTGCCTTCGGACTGCACTATGGCGCTGAAACAATCGGGGCTTCAGTAATTCCGATGGGTACGGGTAACACGGAAAAACAAATTTTAATTATGCAGGATTACAAAACAACCGTACTGGTCAGCACACCAAGTTATGCTGTGGAGTTGGCACAGCGCATCAGCCAAGCCGGGATTGATCCCAAGACGCTGTCCCTCAAAGTCGGTTTGTTCGGCGGCGAACCCTGGTCGGAAAAAATGCGCCGGGAAATTGAAAGTGGGTTATTACTCAGTGCAACGGATAATTACGGAGTTTCCGAGGTGATCGGGCCGGGTGTTGCCGGTGAATGCCGCTGCAAGTGCGGTATGCATATTTATGAAGATGCGTTTATTCCGGAAATTATCGATCCGCAAACAGGCGCCGTACTGCCGGCAGGCGACATCGGCGAGCTGGTTTTGACGACTCTTACCAAAGAAGCCTTTCCGATGATTCGTTATCGTACCGGAGATATTACGGCTCTCAACTACTGCCGCTGTGAATGCGGCAGAACTATTGTGCGGATGCAGAGAGTAGTGCGACGTTCCGACGATATGCTGATCATCCGGGGAGTAAATGTCTACCCTTCACAGATTGAAGAAACGATCATCGGCGCCGCCCAGGGCAACGCACCGTATCAGATTGTCGTTGATCGCAAGGGAGCCCTGGACAGCGTAGAGGTAGTAATTGAAGTTACCGATAAGATATTTTCCCTGGAGTTGCAAAAGCAGCGTTCTTTTCTGGAGACGGTTAAAAAGCGCATAGCATCAGTTACCGGTATCGGAGTGTCCGTGAAACTGGTTGAAGCGGGCAGTCTGCCCAGAGTGAGGGGGCAAGTAGATAAAGTATTGGATAAGCGCCGGATTTAATTGCAAACTGTTGATCCGGTTCGGGCTAATAAGAGAGTGGATGGGTAAAGCATGCAGGAAGCGAAGGTAGTTGTTGAAAAAACGAAGTCCAGGTTTCGGGTCTATCGTGTCATAGGAATTCTTATTTTTATTAATACTCTGATTGTGTATTTCGACCGGGTAAATATTTCCATCGTCGCACCGACGATGATGAAATATTTCCAGTGGGATATGGGAGTTATGGGGCTTGCCATGTCTATGTTCGGTGTCGGGTACATAATTACCCAAATCCCCGGAGGATATTTGGCTGACAAGCTTGGCGGAAGAAAAATTCTCGGCTATGGAAGCCTGGGGTGGTCCTTCTTTACTTTCCTGACACCGTTTGCCAATACACCAACCTTTATGTACATGGTGAGAGCGCTATTAGGTCTGGGAGAAGGTGTAAATTTCCCTGCGGAAACAAGTGTCCTGTCACGTTGGTTGCCGCGAAAAGTACGGGCCAGAATTCAGGGGTTTAATCTTTCCGGCATTGCCGCCGGACCATTGATTGCCACGCCGTTAACTGTTTGGATTATGGCCGTTTTTGGTTGGCAAGCCGTGTTTTATTTTTATGCGGCCCTGGGTTTAACATGGACTGCCGTATGGCTGGCCTACAGCAAAGATAATCCTGCTCAGCACAAGGGTGTAACCGGCGAAGAGCTGCAGGAAATCGCAACCGGTCAGGTGGAAGAAGCCGGTGAGACTGTTGTTGGTGCCCCGGCCCGTTCCACAGCCGTCTGGGGACTTGCTATAGCGTATTTCTGTTTTACTTATACGTATTGGCTGTTCATTAACTGGCTGCCTACTTACCTCATTCAGGCGCGTGGATTTACGGTCATTAAAATGGGATTTTTTGCCTCCTTACCGTGGCTGGCGGCCTTTATCAGTATGAATGTGGCCGGCTGGATTTCCGATGGGCTTGTCAAGAAAGGCTTTACCACAGGCAAAGCCAGGCGTGCTTTAATCTATACCGGAGTTCCGGGGATGGCTGTTTGTCTGCTTTTGGCCACTCAGGCGACAAATGCCTATACGGCCATTGCTCTCATAACCGTAACAATGATGTTCGCCGGTTTGAATTTCCCGTCTTTCTGGAGTTTGCCTATGGATATGCATGCGCAAAAATCCGGTTTAATATCCGGTATGATGAACACGGGAAGCGGTCTCGCCTCCATCCTTGCTCCCGGCATTACCGGTTATGTTGCGATGCTGTCGGGCTGGACTGCCGCATTGAGCCTGGCTTCCGTTTTGGCCATAATTTCAGTTATAGTGCTTTACTTTACGGCACCCAAGTCAGCGGGTAAGGGATCTCTTATAAAATAAAGATATTACTCCTTGAAATGACAGTGAATATTCGTTAATAACACGAATATTTTATCCGCTTGGTATTTGCGGACGGTAAAAATATTTTTGACCTATCTGATTTTATCTCTGTCCGGTAAGGGGGCCTGACTATGAGTGATGTATCTTCGTCGGAAGCGGTTAAAAATAAAGCAGATAAATTAGAGCAAACCGCAGCTCTTTTTAAAGAAAGTGATGCCCGGTTTAAATGCTTGCTGGAAACAATGCAGGAAGGGATCGTCTTTTTTGATCAGGCGGGGAAGGTAACTTTTGTTAATACCGCTTTGGAGAAAATGCTGGGATTGGAAAGAAATCAGATTGTGGGAATCTCTTATCAAGACCGGCAATGGCAGTTCTTGCTCGCAGATGAACAAAGGAATGGCGAATCCGGCGATTTGCTGTTTGACCATGTAAAAAAAACAAGCAGAATCATTACCGGCAGGAAATGTATACGTCAGATTGCGGGGAATGAAAAAATAACTCTTTCCGTTCATGCTGCGCCTTATTATGGCGAGAAGGGTGATATGGCCGGAGTGGTTACCGTGCTGACAGATGTTTCCGATTTTAAGCGAATCCGGAATGAAGTTGATGAAATTAAAGATCTCTATGAAAGGCTTACCAATTATGCCGATGAGGCTATATTCCGGACACGTATTACCGACGGCAAGGTAATCTACATCAACGAAGCGGCGGAAAGAATCCTCGGTTATTCCTTGACGAACTATCTGGCTGAGCCTGATTTCTATACAAAATTTGTTATTCCCGAATATTTTCCCAGATGGCTAAAAATGATCGAAGAGATAAAATCCGGCAAGGATTTTGTTAAAAATGTAATTCTGGGGATAACGGCAAAAGACGGCAGGACGGTAATCATGGAATTTACGGCGGTTGCCGCGAAGGATCAAAAGGGAGGGATTATTCATCTGGAAATGCTGGGCCGGGATATAACCGCGCGCCGGTTTCTGGAAAATGAACTATCCAAAGCGCAGAAGCTTGAATCCATAGGCCTTCTGGCTGGCGGCATTGCCCACGATTTTAACAACATCCTGACGGCTATCCTGGGCTCGCTTTCCCTGGCGAAACTGGAGGCAAAATCACCTCGGATGCTTTATGAAAGGCTTGCCGGTGCCGAAGAGCAATGCATAAGAGCGAAAGCGCTGACCTCAAGGCTTTTGACCTATTCACGTGGGGGCAGTCCTTTGCGGAAAACATCATCGCTTGCCAGAATATTACAGGAATCCGCGGAATTTTCCGTAAGCGGGAAAAATGTCAACTGTAAGTTTAATTTTGCCGATAATCTCTGGTCTGTACAAATTGATGAAGGGCAAATGCATCAAGTCGTTCATCATCTGGTGACCAATGCCGCAGAAGCAATGCCGGATGGCGGAACTTTGGAAATCGGTGCGCAAAATATAAAAGTAAAGACAGACCAGGTGCCGCTCCTGTTTGCCGGCAATTATATTAAATGGTACGTTAAGGATCACGGTGCCGGGATTCCGGGACCGCATATGAAGAAACTGTTTGATCCCTATTTTACGACCAAGCAGATGGGGTACATAAAAGGCATGGGATTGGGACTCGCTATTTGTTATTCCATTGTTAAAAACCATGAAGGATTACTTGTTGTTGATTCGGAACCAGGAGTGGGTACTGTATGTACGGTTTATATTCCGGCACTGGACTAAAAAGACGGTGAAAAAAAACCGGGCGGCCTTATGCTTTGATCATTATGGATTTAACCATGCGGAAAGACGAGGGCGGCCAGGCGGTAATTCGTAAATGTTTGACTTTCCATCCCGAAGTCAGAGCGGTAATATCAGGCGGTTATATTCATGACCCGGAAATACGGTTTGGCCAGTTTAATTGTAAAACTTTGCTCTCCGGTTGATTTGAAAAAAACACTGGAAAAAATTATGGCAAAAACCGACAATTAGTTCTATTAAAATCCGCCGGACTTGGTTTTGCCTGAAAAATACGTTTTTCAAAAAATGACGGCAACACTATAATAGTGAGGAGGAAAAATGGGCGAAGGGATCGGTGACTATACAAAAAATGTTATTGATTTAAGAAGACATATGTGGATGGCGGGAGTGGAAGTGGAACTGCGCCGTCTCATCTGGCAAATTGCCGTGGTCGGCAAGTATATTTCCGCAAAAATCCATGAAGCCAACCGTAAGCTCGCCGGATTAAAAAATATTTACGGCGAGGAGCAGCTTTCACTGGATCGCAGTTCGGATGAAATTTTAAAAAATCAGTTGCAATTTTCCGGTTTTGTCCGGGAATATGCCTCCGAAGAACAGGAATCAATAGTCAAAATCGGTACAGGGCGCGAAAAGTATATTGTTACGGCTGATCCGCTGGACGGCTCATCGCTTGTGGAAACCAATCTTGCGATCGGCACTATCATCGGCATACATAAAGAAGCGGTTTTCGATACCGGCAAAAATACAATGGTGGCAGCCCTTTATATTACTTACGGTCCGCTCATTACCATGGTTTATTCGGCTGGCTGTGGAACCCATGAGTTTGTTCTTAATCGTGAAGGGGAGTATGTTCTTGCCCAGGAAAACATTCGGCTGAAAGAAAATGGTTCTATCTTTTCACCCGGTGGGTTACGCAACGAATGGATACCGGAACATCTGCGATTTATCGAGCAACTGGAAAAAGACGGCTACAAATTGCGTTACAGCGGCGGATTTGTGCCCGACATCAATCAGGTGTTGATTAAAAAAGGAGGGTTGTTTACCTATCCGGCTTTACGGAAATCACCGCAGGGGAAGCTGCGGCTTTTGTTTGAACTTCAGCCCATGGCTTTTATTATGGAGCAGGCCGGGGGACAGGCCACCGACGGCAGGACTGACATTCTGTCTTTGAAAGTAGAAAGCCTCGATCAGCGTTCGCCGATTTACATAGGCAGCAGCGCCGAAGTGCAAATGGTAAAACAATTTCTTAAGTAAACAAAATCAGTCAGAGATGCAGAGGGAGCCGTGTAATGCTTTGTGGAGATATTTCTGACTGGGAAACCACTATGCCTTGGCGCGGCGGGACGCTTTTTATAACACGGATAAATTTATATTAAAGGAGTTGGAATGATTTACGAAAATAAGGATCAATTGAAAAGCGGTTGCACACAGATTATTCAACCGGATGGTGGTGACATCCGGATTCTGGACGAAGTAAAACTCAAAAATGAGCTCATTGACAATTTGATTTATACGGCGGTATTCAGTCCGGATAAAGCAACGCGGGAGGCCGCCTCCTGGCTTATCCGCCGCTCGGCCGCTGCAATGGGGATTTGGTCCGCTTCCATTCAGCCTCTCTATCAAGCAATGGGCCGTGGTGAAATAACCGGATTTACTGTTCCGGCAATCAACCTCCGGGCGATGACTTACGATTCCGCGCAGGCTGTTTTTCGCGCGGCGATAAAAAATCAGGTCGGTCCTGTTATTTTTGAAATTGCCCGGTCGGAAATAGAATATACTTTGCAGAGGCCGGTGGAATACACCTGTGCCGTAACGGCGGCCGCTCTCAAAACCGGTTATTCAGGACCAATCTTTCTGCAGGGAGATCATTTCCAGATTAATGCCAAAAAATTTGCCGCCGATCCAATCAAAGAAACCCAGGCAGTCAAAAACTTGATCTGGGAAGCAATAGAAGCCGGTTTTTATAATATTGATATCGACACATCAACTCTGGTGGATTTGAGCAAGGCAACCGTTAAAGAACAGCAAAAACTCAACTACACTCTGGCTGCGGAACTGACAACGATGATCAGAGATTTGGAGCCACAGGGTATCACCATCTCTGTTGGCGGAGAAATCGGCGAGGTCGGAGGTAAAAACAGTACTGTTGAGGAGTTACAGGCTTTCATGGAAGGGTACCTGGAAGAACTCAGAAAAGCCGATCAAACTCTTGTTCCCATCAGCAAGATCAGTGTCCAGACAGGAACGACACACGGAGGCGTACCGCTTGCCGATGGCAGCATTGCTAAAGTTAAAATTGATTTTGATGTTCTGGAAAAGCTGTCGGAAGTGGCGCGGGACCGGTATGGACTGGCCGGCGCAGTGCAGCATGGCGCGTCCACTCTGCCCGATGAAGCTTTTGATAAATTCCCGGCCGTGGGCACGGCGGAAATCCACCTGGCTACCGGTTTTCAGAATATAATTTACGACAGCGCGGGTTTTCCGAAGGAATTGAAAGAAAGAATATATGAATATCTAAAAAAAGAATTTAAGGCGGAATGGAAAGAAAAAGATACGGAAGAACAATTTATTTATAAAACCCGTAAAAAAGGATGCGGTCCCTTTAAGATGGAGATGTGGAATTTACCGGTGCCGGTGACACGCCAGCTTGGTGCTGATCTGGAAAAACAACTTTCGTTTTTATTCGGTAAACTTAAGGTTAATGCCACTTATGAAATTACCCGGAAATATATCCAGCATGTGGATGTAAGCTTGGAATTTCCTGCATCACTGAAAGGATAAGGCAATTATTGCCGGAATAGAAATATGAAAGCGGCGATTCTCGAGGGTTTGACCAATATCGACGAAAATGAAAGTCCGTTGAAAATTGCCGAAACAGCGGTACCTGTCGTCAAAACCGGAGAGATTCTGGTTAAAATTTCCGCCTGCGGCGTGTGCCATACTGAAATCGATGAAATCGAAGGCAGAACACCTCCGGTAAAACTACCCTGTATTTTAGGGCATCAAATAATAGGGACCGTTATTGATTGCGGAAAAGAAATAAAAAGGTTTTTGCCTGGCACCCGAGTGGGAATCGGCTGGATTCATTCCGCCTGCGGCGTTTGTAAGTACTGTCTTTCCGGAAAAGAAAACCTCTGTAGAAATTTTCAGGCCACCGGACGGGATGTCCAGGGCGGTTATGCGGAATTCACCACGGTTGCGGAAGAATTTGCTTTTGCCATCCCGGACATTTTTACTGATAGTCAGGCTGCTCCTTTATTGTGTGCCGGGGCCATTGGTTTTCGTTCCCTGAAGCTTGCCAATCTGGAAGACGGCCTGCCCGTTGGACTTACTGGTTTCGGTGCTTCTGCTCATCTGGTTATGAAAATGATCCGCTACTGCTACCCCCGGTCGGAAGTTTTCGTTTTTGCCAGGCGGGAAGAAGAACGCCGCTTTGCCCGCGAGTTGGGTGCCGTCTGGGCAGGGGATACGAGCGAAGATTGTCCGCAGAAACTGCAGACAATAATAGATACAACACCGGCATGGAGGCCGGTTGTGGAAGCGTTAAAAAACCTTGCTCCGGCCGGCCGTCTGGTCATCAATGCAATCCGTAAGGAAGATGTAAATAAAGATGTTCTTTTACAACTTGATTATGCAAAACATATCTGGCTGGAAAAGGAAATAAAAAGCGTGGCTAATATCACGCGAAAAGATATTGAGGATTTTTTAGTACTTGCCGGAGATATGCCTCTACGACCGGAGGTTGAAGAATATCCGCTTTCTGATGCCAACCGGGCGCTTTGGGAATTAAAAAAAGGTAAAATTCGCGGAGCCAAAGTGCTTAAAATCAGCTGAAAATCAATTTGTTGCAATTCCGGTGGGCGGAAAACATCTCCGCCGGCAGCCAATTCGTTCTTGACAATCGGAGGGGCCTTCTTTTATATAACCTCAAATGTTTGTTTGCTTCTGAATATCGTCAATGCATTTTTCCCGTCGGACGATTTTAGAGTAACAAATTTGATTTTTAATTACTGCTACCAAAGATAGTCTGATACTGTGAGGTCAGATTAATGCAGATCACGAGCCTCTTTCATGCGGATAGTTTTTTCAAAGCGGTCCTCGATTCCGTCCAGTTTGGAGTGATCGTTGCAGGCAGTGACGGTTATCTTGTCTATGTAAATAATCTTGCCAGAACTCTCCTCGGTTTCAACACCGATATCATTGATCGCAAGGTTCATTTTGCGGAAATAGATTGCTCCGCCTGGCTGGATATACAAAGAATTATCAAGACAGGAGAGCCTCAGATCGGAGTACCGGTGATGAGCTATTCCAAGCCACTCGTCGCCAACAGATCGCCAATTGTGTACAATGGTGAAATTGTGGGGGCAATCAGCGTTTTTCATCAGCTGGATCACTACGAAAATATCTCGGAATACCTGCAAAAATATAAAATTCTCACAGGACAACTGGAAGCCATCATTGAATCGTCGTATGACGGTATTTTTGTAACTGATGGAGATGGTGTCGGTATCCGTTCCAATGCGGCCTACGACCGTATCACCGGAATGAATTCCTCCGAATTCATGGGAAGGAATATGCTGGAGCTGGAAAAGGAAGGTCATATCAGCGAAAGTGTTACCCTTAAAGTATTAAAATCTCGAAAAACCGAGACAATAAGCCAGCAGACGAGAACCGGTAGAGAAACTCTGGTCACCGGTAACCCTGTCTTCAATGACAAGGGCGATCTCACAATGGTTCTCACGAATCTGCGGGACATGACGGATCTCAATAAGATGAGCAGTGAACTGGAGCAATCCAAGGAAATGACCTCGGAATACAAGCGGCGCCTGCAGGAGCTTCAGCGGGCGTCGTTGTCGGATAATTTTGTAGCGGTTTCTGGCGCCATGCGGGATCTGTATCAGAAGGTTATCCGGATCAGCGGCACTGATGCTCCGGTATTTATGCATGGTGAGACGGGTGTAGGCAAGGAGCTGGTTGCGGAGGAAATTCATCAGCTTTCGGACAGGTCGAAGACGGGGGTGCTGGTAAAGATCAATTGTGCGTCGATACCGGAGACCTTGATCGAGAGTGAATTATTCGGTTATACGGACGGTGCTTTTACGGGAGCAAAAAGAAGCGGTAAGCCGGGTCTTTTGGAGGTTGCCGACAACGGTACGCTTTTTTTGGACGAGATCAATTCGATGCCTCTGGTTCTGCAGGCGAAGCTTTTGCGTTTTTTGCAGAATTTTGAGATTCGGCGATTGGGGAGCACAACGAGCAAAGTAGTAAATGTGCGGTTGATTTGCGCCTCCAATCAGGACATGAACAAGCTGATTTTCAACCGGGAGTTTCGTTCCGATTTATTTTATCGGTTGAATGTTGTTCCTTTGCTTATACCTCCTTTGCGGGAGCGCCGCGAAGCGATTCCCTATCTGATTCAGTTGTTTTTAAAACGGTTTAACCAGAAGCATTCATCCAAAAAGACCTTGAGCAAAAGCTGCCGGGAGGCGCTGGAGCGGTATTCATGGCCCGGGAACATTCGGGAGCTGGCCAACATGATCGAGCGGATAGTGATTTTATCACCGGGCGACTGTATTACCGACGAGGACTTGCCGAGTGAGATTGTTAATTACAACAGCATGATGAATTCCGAGACGGATTTATGCGGGCTTTCTTTACGGGAGCAGTTACAGCTTATCGAGGCGAAGATTGTTTCCGAGGCGGTGGAAAAATACGGAAATATACGTCGGGCAGCCAAGCATTTAAAAGTAAATCAATCCACATTATATCGCAAACTTTATAAGAAATGTTCTGAAGAAGGATCCTTTGCAAATTTGCGAAATATTGCAAATTTGCGAAATTGATCGTATCATTAATAATAATAAATATATAAAAACTATTCCGATTGCACAAAATTTACGTTTATTTCCGATTTGCAAAATATTTCCGGTAATGCGATCATCTCTTCGGAGGAGACATTTGACTGCTAATGGTTTGATTTATCAGTGACAATATTCGTTTCCCGGCTTTTCTCCCGTAGATGGTACGTTTTTTGCGTTAGAACTCTCATTTAATTAAGCATTACATTATAATAATTTTATTAAGGAGTACATGCATGGAAAAATTCATCAGAGCTGTAGATGCCATCAGCGAGTACTCGGGCCGATGGGTATCGTGGATCGTTTATGTGGGAATCATCATGCTCTCACTGGAAGTGGTTCTGCGTTATGTCTTCAACAGCCCGACCGTCTGGGCGCATGGCTATACACAGCGGCTATACGGGAGTTACTTTGTTCTGATCGGTGCTTACACTTTTATTCATAAGGGCCATGTGCGGGTTGATTTGCTCTATGAGCGCGTATCTCAGAAAGGAAAAGCCGTACTGGATATCATAAACTGTGCATTTCTCCTTGTTTGGAGTGGGGTCCTGGTTCCGGTAAGCATAGCGTTTTTCCTAAAATCATACAACATGAATGAAGTAGATGAAATGGTTCTGGCCCATCCCATCTGGTGGGTAAAATTCATGATCATTATCGGTATGCTGCTTATATCTTTGCAGGGTCTGGCAGAAGTAATGAAGAGCATTCTTGTAATTACCGGGACTAAGTCATCATCTGGAAATATTGAAGGGAGGAAAGCATGAGTCCTGAATTACTTCTTACTATTTTAATGTTTGCCGCCTTGATTATAGCAATTATGCTGGGTATTTCTCTTGCCTTTGCTTTGGGCGGTGTGGCTGTTGTTTCCGCGTTGATCCTCTGGGGACCGGACGGATTGTTTACCATCGTGACCGGCGTATTCAAATATATGTGGATGGTAGAGCTGGCCGCTGTTCCACTCTTCATCTTCATGGGAGTGGCGCTCGCCAAAAGTAATATTGCCAAAGATATGTATGAAGCGTTTTATGTCTGTGCCGGATCAATCCGCGGTGGATTGGCGGTCGGCTCCTGCGGTTTTGCTGCAGCGCTTTCAGCCATGACGGGAAGCTGTGCGGCTTCAACCGTTACAGCCGGCCTGGTCGGTATTCCTCCCATGCGTCAGAGGAAGTATAAAGAATCTCTGATCTTCGGATCAATTTGTGCGGCCGGATCCATGGGAGTTCTCATTCCGCCCAGCATTACACTCGTTATTATCGGCATGACCTCGGGAGAATCGATCGGTAAACTCTTTGCCGGCGGGATGACTGCAGGGTTGTTTATCGTAGCGCTCTTCATTGCTTATATTCTGATCCTGACCTGGCTTAAACCGGACTATGCTCCGGCCCGCGTGGAAAAATCAAATCTCAAGGAAAAGATATATGCCCTGCGGACGGTTGTTTTGCCTGGTCTCGTTATTGTTTCGGTTCTCGGGTCGATTTTCGTTGGAATCGCCACCCCTACCGAGGCGGCTGCCATCGGTTGTGTTGCTGTATTTGTCTGTGTACTGATTAGAAAAGAAGCCAGCTGGGCATTTATGCGGGATTGCATTTATAGTACAACAACCGTGGCCGGTATGGTTATCTGGATTATGTTCGGTGCCGCCGGATTTGTCACAGTTTACTGTGGAGCCGGCGGGGCAAGATTTATTCAGGATATTCTGATGGGCCTGGAAATCGGCAAGTGGGGCGTCTTCATCATCACTATGATTATAGTGTTCGTTTTAGGCTGCTTTCTTGACCCGGTGGGCATCATCCTGCTCGTTTTGCCGATCTTCTATCCGGTCATCAAATCATTCGGCTTCGATCCGGTTTGGTACTGCGTCCTCTTCCAGGTCAATCTTTGTATGGGGTATATCACGCCGCCTTTCGGCTACAATCTATTTTACATGAAGACGCTGACTCCCGAGACTCCCATTCGGCTCATCTATTCCAGTATTGTGCCTTATGTTATTATAATGGTAGTTTCTTTGATAATCATGGTTTTTGTTCCCAGCATCATTACCTGGCTGCCCGGTATCATGATTAAAACCGGCGGTTGATAAATTAAAAGCGGAAATATAAAAAGTTTAGTAGGCGCGTAGCGCCGGAATATATGAACCACTATAAAAAGGAAATAGGAGGCTTTATATGGAAAAAAAGGAAATGACAAGGAGAGACATTCTGAAGGTCGGGACAGCCGCTGGTCTTACTGCTGTGGCAGGTTCCATGCTCGGCGCTACCAAATCGTTTGCTCAGGCAAAAAAGGCGGCCAAGTTCAAATTAAGAATGCAGTGCCATTGGCCGGTCGGTGTCGGTTATTATAAGTTTGCTTTTGTTGAGTACTGCAACCGCGTACGCGAGGCCACCGATGGTGAAGTGGACATTACACCTTATGCTCCGGATACCATTGTGCCTACAAAAGATGCTCTGGAAGCAACCGGTAGCGGCCTTCTGGATATGAATTGGTGCTGGGGTGCCTATTGGCAGGGCAAAATGCCTGTTGCCTCGCTCTTCTGCGGTCATACCTTTGTTTGGGATGATTTTTCTGCAATGTACTGGAATTCGTATTGCCAGGAGGCCATGTCGATTTATCGCGCCGCTTACAAGGATCACGGTGTTCATTTACTGGTTCCGATCGGCATTGACGGTATTACCCTGTGGTCAAAAAAGCCTCTCCAGAAATTGAGTGATTTCAAAGGTCTGAAAGTCCGCAGTACCGGTTTGCCCGCAGAAACACTGAAAAAAGCCGGCTGCACTCCGGTCTTCTTCCCCGGTTCGGAACTCTATCAGGCTCTGCAATCCGGTGTTTGCGATGCGGCGCACTGGGGAGCCGTATATACCGGCTACGAGATGAAATTCAACGAGGTTACCAAATATATTATTCAGCCTGATTTGGCACGCGTCAGTAACGCCGAAATAACCGTCAACAAAAAACTGTGGGACAAACTTCCCAAAGATGTCCAGCGTCTCCTCGAAGAGGTCGGCATGTCGATCAACTATGAGTGTTATTCACGCTGCGACTATTTCAGCAAGGTGGACGCGAAAAAATTTGTCAAAGAAGGGGGCAAGATCAGCACGCTGGATAAGGAGACGCTCAAACAACTCCAGAAGTTCTCGGATCAGGTGCTCGACGAATATGCCAAGAAAGATCCCAAATACTGCGGACCGGTAGTGAAGAAGTACCGCGAAATGTTCGATTTGGTCCGCTAGTAATTTTATCCTCAATTACCTCAATGCCGGCAGGGTTATAAGCCCTGCCGGCCAATTAACTTCTGTGCTACATGGAAGGTAAGGGTGTTTTTTGCAAAAAAACAGGTACAGTTTATAACTTCGTTAAGATGCTGTTGCAACAGAATGTTTTTAAAATACGGATAAACATATGACGAACAAAAAAAGTGATGGAGGCACCGATGAAAAAAGCAAAACCAGGACCGCTTAAGAAGTACACAATACTGGATTTTACCTGGGTGTTGGCAGGTCCGCATGCTACCAAAATGTTTAATGACCTCGGAGCAAATGTCATTAAGATAGAACAATACAAAGCAGGTGCCAATGAGCGGTGGCTGCCCATGCGTGTGACCAATGATGGTGTTACCCAGAGTTCGTACAGTGTCAATGTCAACCGGGGCAAGAAGAGCGTTTGTCTTAATCTGAAGACTCCAGAAGGGATGGAACTGATAAGGGAACTCATTCTGAAAAGCGATGTCATCATAGAAAATTTTGCACCTGATGTTATGAAGCGTCTTAATCTGGATTACGACTCGGTCATAAAAATTAAAAAAGATATAATTTATTGTTCCATTTCCTGCTTCGGCCATTGGGGACCTTACAGCCATAAACCCGGTTACGATCTTATTGCCCAGGGAGCCAGTGGTTGGATAGCCCAAAGCGATCCGCAAATCATGGCGCCGGTTTCGATTGGCGATATGAATGCCGCCATGTATGCCACGACCGCGATTTTGTCTGCGCTTCTTTATCGTGAGCAGACCGGCAAAGGGCAGAATATTGATATTGCTCTTACGGACTGCTTATTCCAGCTGCATGAAAATACCCTCCCTTGGTATATGATCACTGAGCCGCTTGGTTCTCCCGTGGAGCCTAAGCAGGTTGGTGCGAAACATCCCGGATATGCCCCTTATGGCATTTATAAGGGTAAGAACGGTTCAATTGTAATGGCCCTGTTAACGGAAGCACGATGGCCTGCTCTGGTACAGGCTATGGGGCCGGAATTTAAATGGATGATAGATGATCCGAGATTTAAAACGGTATCACTCCGCTGCACGACTGATAATGCTCCGGCGCTGCACAAAGAATTGGAGAAATGGGTTATGTCGCTTCCGTCGGTGGAGGAGGCGGAAAAGGTTCTTGATGAAGCCGGTATTCCCTGTATGCGGGTGAGAACTCTTGTGGAACTGGCCACGAAAGATCCCCAAATCAAATCCCGGGAAATGATAGAGCGTGTTTATCAGCCTTTTATCGGTTCAATGATGATGTATGGATCCCCCTTAAAGCTCTCCGAGACACCCGCCTGCATACGAGGATATGCGCCGCTTTTAGGAGAACATAATCGGGAAATTTTTAAGAATATGCTGGGGCGGTCCGATGAATACATCGACAGTCTCTATAAGAATGGTATTCTCTATCACGAGGACGGTGTGGACAGGCTTCCTGAGGAATTGGCCAAAATAAAAAAAGCGCAGACATAATCCATTTTTTCCGAAGTAATTGTACAGTGTCTCCGACGGAAATGACGGTTCTCTTGATCGGCTCCTATTGTAACACAATAGGAGCCGGTAAATTTTCAATCGGAAATATCCATCCAAAATATATTCTTCTTAATCTTTTTCATAAATAGTCTTATTTAATAATTTTTGTCAGTAATTTCTCATAGATTTCTATTGCTTGCGATATCGTTCTTGACAATCGGATGCACTTTCTTTATCATCCAACAATAATTGAATATTATTTTGCCGTTAATTTGTTTATCTGCCGGACGATCATCGACGAATTGATATATTCACTGGAAATTATTCTTAAATAAAATTTTAAAAATATCATTGGTTTAAAATAATGCAGATTAAAGATATCTTCCATGTAGACGATTTTTTTATGGCGGTTCTCGATTCCGTCCAGTTTGGAGTAATCGTTACGGCCAGTGACGGTTGTCTTGTCTATGTGAATAATTTTGCGAGAAATCTTCTGGATTTTCATGCTGACATCATTAATTCCAAAGTTAATTTTGCTGAGCTTGATAGTGCCAACTGGATAAGCATACAAAAAGTCATCAAAACGGGCGAACCTCAAATAGGTGTACCGGTGATGAATTATTCCAAGCCGCTCGTCGTCAACAGATCGCCAATTGTGTACAACGGTGAAATTGTGGGTGCAATCAGCGTTTTTCATCAGCTGGAACACTACGAAAACATCTCGGAATACCTGCAGAAATATAAAATCCTCACGGGGCAGCTGGAAGCGCTTATAGAATCGTCCTATGACGGTATTTTTGTAACTGACAGTGATGGCGTAGGTATCCGTGCCAATGCTTCCTATGAGCGGATTACCGGAATTAATCCCTCTGAGTTTATAGGAAAGAACATGTGCGAACTGGAGGTGGCCGGAGATATAAGTGAAAGTGTAACTGTGAAAGTTCTTAAATCCAAGAAAACGGAAACAATCAGGCAATTATATCGAAGCGGTAAAGAAGTGTTGGCAACCGGCAATCCTATTTTTAACGATAAGGGAGAACTCATTATGGTTCTCACGAATCTGCGGGACATGACGGATCTCAATAAGATGAGCAGTGAACTGGAGCAATCCAAGGAAATGACCTCGGAATACAAGCGGCGCCTGCAGGAGCTTCAGCGGGCGTCGTTGTCGGATAATTTTGTAGCGGTTTCTGGCGCCATGCGGGATCTGTATCAGAAGGTTATCCGGATCAGCGGCACTGATGCTCCGGTATTTATGCATGGTGAGACGGGTGTAGGCAAGGAGCTGGTTGCGGAGGAAATTCATCAGCTTTCGGACAGGTCGAAGACGGGGGTGCTGGTAAAGATCAATTGTGCGTCGATACCGGAGACCTTGATCGAGAGTGAATTATTCGGTTATACGGACGGTGCTTTTACGGGAGCAAAAAGAAGCGGTAAGCCGGGTCTTTTGGAGGTTGCCGACAACGGTACGCTTTTTTTGGACGAGATCAATTCGATGCCTCTGGTTCTGCAGGCGAAGCTTTTGCGTTTTTTGCAGAATTTTGAGATTCGGCGATTGGGGAGCACAACGAGCAAAGTAGTAAATGTGCGGTTGATTTGCGCCTCCAATCAGGACATGAACAAGCTGATTTTCAACCGGGAGTTTCGTTCCGATTTATTTTATCGGTTGAATGTTGTTCCTTTGCTTATACCTCCTTTGCGGGAGCGCCGCGAAGCGATTCCCTATCTGATTCAGTTGTTTTTAAAACGGTTTAACCAGAAGCATTCATCCAAAAAGACCTTGAGCAAAAGCTGCCGGGAGGCGCTGGAGCGGTATTCATGGCCCGGGAACATTCGGGAGCTGGCCAACATGATCGAGCGGATAGTGATTTTATCACCGGGCGACTGTATTACCGACGAGGACTTGCCGAGTGAGATTGTTAATTACAACAGCATGATGAATTCCGAGACGGATTTATGCGGGCTTTCTTTACGGGAGCAGTTACAGCTTATCGAGGCGAAGATTATTTCCGAGGCAGTGGAAAAATACGGAAATGCCCGTAGGGCGGCAATGCACCTGAAAGTAAATCCCTCTATAATTTGCCGAAGACAAAAAAAAATAAACGGTGGCAAAGCAATTTTGCAAAAAAGCAATATTGTTGCAAAATAGCAATGTAATTATCTAAGCTATTGTATATTCAAATTATATTTTGAAGAATAAAGCATTCTAATCACAGTTATTTCCTGTATTTTTCAAATTTGCAAAATCTTCTCGTAAGAAATTTTAATCTATTAAATATTATTATCAGCGCCAAATACTTGAATATTTTAATAATTTTACACCATTAAAATATAAAGAACCGGTTGGCACTGGTTTTGCTACTATTTCAGATTAAATACCGTTCCTTGTAATTATTCATATCGGTGTTCTCTATGTTGACGAACAGTTATTTATATCATGAAAAATGTTTGGCGTTTGGGGAAATGTCGCCATTGTAGGGTGTGAATATTAACATTCTCGTTTCCGACGAGATTAAAAGGAGAAAAAATATGAGTGTGCAACTTTTTGAACAATTATTTTCTTTAAAAGGGAAGACCGCTTTGGTCAGCGGGGGGTATAAGGGGATTGGCCGTTTATTTGCCGATACGTATGCCGAAGCCGGTGCAGATGTGGCAATTGTGGCCAGAAATCTGGAAGCCTGTCAAAAGGCGGCCCGGGAAATATCCGCAAAGTATGGAGTTCGCGCAATTGGAAAATCCATGGATGTTCACAAGACCGATGTAGTGAACCGGGTTGTTCAGGAAATCGAAGGAGAGTTCAAAAAAATTGATATTTTAGTAAACAGCGCAGGTGTTCCCGGAAGCGAAAAGCCGGTGCTGAAGATGACCGACGAAGATATGGATGACGTTATGAATGTTGATTTTCGCGGCCTTTTTCTTCTTTCCCGGGCTGTGGCGAAAGGAATGGCGGAACGCAAAAGTGGAAAAATCATCAATATTTCTTCAGTCCTGGGAAAGATCTCGGCCCGGAATATGGCCGGATACTGTTCCAGCAAGGGAGCGGTAATCCAGCTGACTAGGGTAATGGCTCTGGAGCTGACTCGCGACAACGTCCAGGTTAATGCGCTTTGTCCCGGGTATTTTCTGACTGAGTTTAACCGTGAATTCTTTGCCTCCGATGCGGGGAAAGGTTTAATTAAAAAGATGATTCCCATGAACCGGGTGGGACAGCTCGAAGAACTCCGTTCAACGGCTCTTTATCTCGCCACCTGCCCGGCATTTTTAACGGGTGCCGATATTTACGTGGACGGCGGACACACTATTCAGTAATGCGGCAATGTAGGCAATATAATATTGATAAAATAAATAAAAATCAGCCATTATACGAGGAGGAAATTACCAATGATTACCAAGGAACAGTACCGGGAAAGAATGTTCAAGATGAAGCCCAATATCTGTATCGGCAGTAAGATGGTTCGCCGGGATGATCCACGCCTGATTCCGGGATTAAATGTTTTGGAAGTTACTTATGATCTGGCTCATGACCCAAAATGGAAAGGCCTGGCTACTGCCACTTCCACTATTACCGGAGAAGAAATCAGCCGCTGGGCTCATCTGCCCCAGAATCCATATGACCTTATGCAAAAACAGAAACTGATCAGGCTCGCCGCCCGTAGAGTCGGCGGCTGTATTCAGCGCTGCATGGGACATGACGCCCTTAATGCTCTGGCGATCTGTACCAAAGAAATCGATATGGCCAAAAAAACCGATTATCACAAGCGTTTTATGGACTACATGAAAATTTATCATCAGAAAGGATGGGATGGATGTTGTGCGCAGACGGACAGCAAAGGTGACCGGATGAAACGTCCCAGCCAGCAGGATAATCCTGATGCTCATGTTCATATTGTCGAGGAGCGCAAAGATGGAATTGTGGTGAGTGGATTTAAAATGTCCATTACCCAGGCCGCCTATGCTGATGAAATTTTTGTCGTGCCGACCCGTGCTTTGATGGAGGATGACCGTGATTTTGCAGTGGCTTTTGCAGTGCCGGCTGATTGCGAGGGTTTGACTCTGGTTACAAGGCCGGTATGGCTTCGGGAAAAGGACGATGCGGATTGTCCTCCTTACTGCCGTTATGGTGTTTCCGATTCGGTGCTTATCTTTGACAAAGTTTTTGTGCCCAAGGAAAGAGTTTTTATGTGTGGGGAGTGGGAGTTCGGCAGAAGAGTAGCATTGCTGTTTGCCGACTCGCATCGTCACAGTTACAGTGGTTGTAAACCTGCCGTATCCGATATGCTGTGCGGTGTGACGGCACTTGCCGCCGAAGCCAACGGAATCCAAAAAGTGGCTCACGTACGTGAAAAATTAACAGAATTTGCAAGCACCGCCGAGCTTGCTTACGCCGCAGGCATTGCTTCCGCCGTTTTCGGCGAGAAGACTGCCTCCGGCGTGTTTTTTCCCAATTCCATTTATGCCAACGTAGGCAGAAGGATGACGGGGGAATTGATTTACCATGAATACAACATGCTTACGGAAATCGCCGGTGGAATCAGTGTCACAATGCCTTTTAAGGAAGATTTTGAATTTGGTCCATTTAAAGAACAACTCATGAAGTTTATTGTAAGAAACCCGAAGATTTCCGCCGATGATTCACTCAAAATATGGAGACTGGTTGAAAACGTGGGGGCTTCTCCCATGGCGTCCTGGTTTGAAATTGCCGGTGTTCATGGCGGCGGATCACCGATTATGGAAACCATTGCTCTGGGTATTGAATATGACTATGAAACTAGGAAAAAATTAGGCCGGTATCTGGCCGGTATTTCTCCGGAGTTGGATGATTCCGCCGATCTACTGCGGGAGCCGACATTTGGAGATGGATTAATAACCGAGCGGCCGGTGAGTAAAAAATAAATAATTGCTGGTTTGTTGCGGTAATACATTGTAGAATTATCAGGTACATGCAAAGTAAGGAGGAAGAAGCATATGAGCAAGAAAAAGATGATGAAAGCCGCGCGGTTTTATAAGGTTAATGAACCACTGAAAATAGAGGAAATTCCGATTCCCTCACCGGGTCCGGATGAAGTTTTGGTTAAGATGAAAGCGACCGGTATTTGCGGCTCGGATGTTCATATCGCTTTTGAAGGCGTTACGCCGACCGGTTTTCTTCCCATCACACTGGGTCATGAACCGAGTGGTGTAGTGGCGGAACCGGGAGTCAATGTTACTGAATGGAAAGAAGGCGACCGGGTTGTGGTGAGTTCGATAGTGACCTGCGGTAAATGTTATAATTGTCTGCGGGGGCGTGAATCCATCTGCATCCGCAAAAAGCTTTTAGGCATTCATCTAAACGGTGGACTGGCCGAGTACATGCTGGCTCCCCGGGAAAATCTGATTGCCATTCCGGGCAATGTTCCTTTTGATCAGGCCTCCACTTGTACCGATGCCGTGGCAACACCTTTTCATGCTCTGATAACCGTGGGGAAAATGAAACTGGGTGATACGGTGGCGGTTATCGGGTTGGGTGGATTGGGACTGCATGCGATACAACTTGCCAAACTCGGTGGTGCGTCGAAGATTATCGCCGTGGGGAGGACTCCGTCAGTGATTGAGCGAGCCATGAAAGCCGGAGCCAATCTCAGCGTGAACATATCGGAGGGCAATCCTGCCCAGAAGGTAAAGGAGCTTACCGACGGATATGGAGTTGATTTGGCGGTGGAGCTGGTGGGAACGCAGGACATGATAGCTTTGGGCGCGGATTGCCTGCGACAGGGTGGCAGGCTTGTGGTGGCGGGACTTGGGCCAGCCAACATCAAGGTAATGCCTCCGACAATTTTTGTTCGTCAGGAGTTAGACATTGTCGGTTCTTACGGCTGGGATCGCCGTGAAGTAGCTACGCTTCTTCAGCTTGTGGCAACAGGACAGCTGGATCTTTCGGGATCGGTTTCGCAGCGTTTTGCGCTGGAGGATGTAAATACCGCCCTGGAAAATCTCCGGGACAGAGTTGGCCGTCCGGTAAGGCTGGTCATAGTTCAGGATTAACTGATTATAGTTACATATTTTGCAGGAGAAACAGCATAGGTTTCAGCAAAGTTTGAGTGGCTGATTATTAATCAGCTGTAATATTAAATAAAAGTAATAGCAGGAAGTAAAAAGGTAAGAAAGGGAGGAAAGTTATGAAGAGAGCAGTCGGGATATTACTTATTACGGTGATAACAGGATTATTGTTTACTGTATCGGCAATAGCGGCGCCGATAGAGTGGAAGATGGTAACGAACTGGTCGCC